>Ga0308167_1000017_pt1 | contig 441024 bp, 414 predicted proteins | sample PhyCR1_2_FD_202138 | JGI IMG/M metagenome (GOLD analysis project Ga0308167, IMG submission 202138) | Phyllosphere microbial communities from UC Gill Tract Community Farm, Albany, California, United States - DLSLRC.R1 | ecosystem: Host-associated > Plants > Phyllosphere > Unclassified | place...
CGACACAGTTTAGTGTCCATTTTTCATGTAAAGGTAATATAGATGTCCAAGATCAAAGGTAACGTTAAGTGGTTTAATGAGTCCAAAGGATTCGGTTTCATTACTCCAGAAGATGGCAGCAAAGATGTATTCGTACACTTCTCTGCTATCCAGAGCAACGGCTTCAAAACTCTGGCTGAAGGTCAGCGTGTAGAGTTTGAAATCACCGACGGCGCTAAAGGCCCATCTGCTGCTAACGTTACCGCTCTGTAAGTTAACAGTCAGAATTTTAAAAACCCGCCTGATGGCGGGTTTTTTTTGTGCTTTTTTCAGCCCTGCCACCAGCTAATGGCCCAGGCGATAATCACCAGCGTACTGAGCGACAGCGCCAGCCATTCATTTAAACAGTGCGGTACCAGATTCTTCATGTGCCATGCCTCGCAACTTCATTTATGCCAGCATGGCAAAGCAAGATTAAGCCAGCCTTAAGCCAGCGTGACAGCGGCATGACAAGGCACATTCTGCGGCGTCGCTCACAGATAATTCCCGTAACATACTCATAACAAAGCTTACTTGCAGATTTTTCAGCGGCAACGCTATATAACAGCAGTCAGGGAACGGAGGAGGCAGGATGAACATACGTGAAGCACAGGCCAAAGACAGCTTTGCCCTGAGTGCACTGTTAACCGAGCTGGGTTATCGCGGCACGGAAAAATTTATCAGCGATCGGCTGGCGCAATTGTGCGCCCATCCCGACGAGACGCTGCTGGTGGCGGAACACGGTAACCAGGTGCTGGGATTTCTTTCGCTGCACTTTATTCCGCAGCTGGCATTAGCGGGCGATTTCGCGCGCATCAGCTATTTCTGTATCGCCGAGGGTGAGCGCAGTAAAGGCAGCGGCCAGCAGCTGCTGAACCACGCCGAGCAACTGGCGCGCGCCCGCGGCTGCGACCGCATGGAAGTGCATTGTCACGCCTCGCGCCTGAAAGCCAACCAGTTTTATGCGCGTGAAGGCTACGTTGAATCGCCACGCTATCACATCAAAGATCTGGGCTGATATTAAGCTCGCGTCCGCAGGCAATCACTAACGCATCGGCGATGCTGTCGAGCTGATCGGCCGGCAGCCGCGCAATGCTGACGCGAATAAACTGTCCGCTATTGATGCTGCAGCGTTCGCCTGGCAGCACGGTGATGCCCCGGGCGGCGAGGGTGATCATGGCATACTGCTCTGACGCCACCGGCAGCATCACGCTCAGGCCGTCGCGATCTTCCTGTACCAGCCCGCGCCGCGCCAGCGCGGCCAGCAACTGCTGACGGCGCGCGGCATACGTGGCTTTAGCCTGCTGTATGCGCTGCTGGGTGGGCGCATCGCTCAGCATCCAGGCCACCGCATCCTGCAGAATACGGCTGGTCCAGCTGACCCCAAAGTTACGCCACGACTGCAGCCGTTTCACCAGTTCTGCCGTGCCGGATACTACCGCCAGCCGCAAATCCGGGCCGTAGGCTTTGGAAAAGGAGTGCACGTGCAGCGTGCGCTGCGGATAGTGGCGGCCGAGACTCCATACCGGCCAGCGCGACAAATTGCCGATGCCGTCATCCTCGACAATCAGGGTGGCACTCTGCGCCAGCACCTGCGCCAGCGCTTCGCTGCGCTGCTGGCTGACGCTGTAGCCGGTCGCTGAGTGGGTGCGTGGCTGATAAATGAACATCGCTGGCGCTTTCTGTAAGTGTGTCGCCAGCACCTCAGGCAGCGGTCCCTGCTCATCACCGGGCAGCGGCAGGATCTCGGCACCGATGTTGTCGAGCATATCCAGCAGACGCGTCGCGGTCGGATCTTCAATCACCACCCGATCGCCGGGTGACAGCAGCGTCTGCACAATCAGGTTCATGGCATCGAAGCCGCCATCGGTCGCCAGCCACGCCTCCGCCGGACAGGGCCAGCGCGGCGCAATGGCCGCCTGCAGCTGTGGCGAAATCGCCTCACGCTGATAGCTATTCAGCTGCGGTGACGCCAGCCCGGCCAGCATCGCCGGGCGCAGGTCCGGCAGCAGTGCCGGATCGGGCGCAGCCATCGCCAGCGCGGCTTTGACGTTTTCACCATAGTTGCCAATTTTCTCAAAGCGGACCGGTCGCGGCATTACACTGTTGCCGCATACCCAGATTCCGCTTCGCCCTTTACCCGCCAGCACTTTCTGCTTTTTCAGCTGCGCCCAGGCCGCGGATACCGTGGCCGGACTCACGCCCAGCCGCTCCGCCAAATCGCGCACTGCCGGCATCTGCATGCCTACGGCAATCTGTCCGTCGCGAATCAATGTTGACGCGGCGAGGGTAATGCCTTTTACCGAGGCGTCGTTAATCTGCTGGCTGAGCCACTCTGCATCCACAATTTGCGTCATAAGAAAAAGCTTTGTTCAGTAACAAAGAAATGATTGTTCAGATTAGTATTCGCGTTTTAGACTCAAATTCAAGCACAATTTGCAGAAAAAATGCACAGCGCCAGCGTGGTGGCTGAACAAATGGAGAAGCACAACGATGATCACTATCAGACTGGCGGTGCGCGACTGGGATTACTTCACGCCGCTGGCGCTGGGCGATATTCAGCCACAGGGCTTCAGGCTGGTCATTGACCGCGTAGGCACGCTGGTGGATAACCTGGCCAGCAGTGAACACTACGAAGGCGGTGAGGTGTCGTTCAGCCGCTATGCGCAGGCACGGGCGCGCGGCGACAGCTCACTGCTCGGCCTGCCGCACTTTCTGATGCGTGGCTTTCGCCAGCGCTGCATCATCACCACCACCGCCAGCCCGCTCACCACGCCAGCCCAGCTGAAAGGCAAAAGAATCGGCGTTACCGGCTGGCAGGACTCCGGCAATACCTGGACGCGCACCGTGCTGCGCGAAGCGGGCGTCGATATCAACGACGCCTTCTGGTTTGCCGGACGCCTGACCGCTGATCATCCGATTGTTGACCGGCTGGCGGGATTTGGTCGCCCGGGCCGTATCGAACCGGCGCCGGACGAGCGTCCGCTGATTGAACTGTTGAAAGCCGGCGAGCTGGATGCGGTGTTCACACCGTTTATGCCTGAGGGTTTTTTCCTGAAAGATTCCGGTCTGCGCCAGCTGCAGGCGGATTTCGTCAGTGCCGAGCGCGACTACTTCAACCGCGTCGGCTATGTGCCCGGTATTCATCTGCTGGCGCTGAAGCCGGCGCTGGCGGCGGCGCATCCGTGGCTGCCGCAGGCGCTGAGCGAGGTGATCGATCGCGCGTATCAGCTGTGGATGCGCAAACGCGAGAAGTACGCGGATACCACGCCGTGGCTGCTGGATGATTTGCGACGCACTGCGCAGGAATTGCCTGCCGACTGGAATCAAAACGGATTTACCGCTAACAAAAGGATGATTGCCGACTTCGCCCGTGAGCTGTTTCAGCAGGGCTTAACCACAACGTTGCTCTCGCCGGAGGAGATTTTCCCGGCGGCGGCCAGAGGGGAGTGAAGATGAAAGTAGCCATGGGGCAGTTCGCCGTTAGCCGCGAATGGCAGGAGAACACCGCTATTTGTCGCGGTCTGATGCAGGATGCGCTGGCGGCGGGCGCCGATCTGCTGGTGCTGCCGGAAGGCGTGCTGGCGCGCGATATCGCCGATCCCGATCTGGTGTTAAAGGCCGCACAGCCGCTGGACGGGCCGTTTGTCAGTCAGCTGCTGGAAACCAGCAAAGGTAACGCGCTGACCACCATGATGAGCGTGCACGTGCCGACGCAGGATAACAAAGCGCACAACGTACTGATTGCCCTGCGTAATGGCGAAATCATTGCGCAGTACGTCAAGCTGCATCTGTACGATGCCTTCGCCATGCAGGAGTCGCAGCGGGTCAATCCGGGGGATGCCGTGCCGCCGCTGGTTGAGGTGGCCGGCATGAAAGTCGGGCTGATGACCTGCTACGACGTGCGTTTTCCCGAACTGGCGCGCCGGCTGGTGCTGGACGGTGCCGACGTGCTGGTGCTGCCTTCCGCCTGGGTAAAAGGACCGTTGAAGGAGATGCACTGGGAACTGCTTACCAGTGCGCGCGCGCTGGAAAACACCTGCTACATGGTGGCGGTAGGCGAGTGCGGGCCGCGCAACATTGGTAACAGTCTGGTGATTGATCCGCTTGGCGTGGTGATTGCTAAGGCACCAGAGTGCGCTGCACTGGTGTTTGCCGAACTGGATCCGGCCCGCATCGCCTACGCCCGCAGCGTGCTGCCGGTACTGGAAAATCGCCGCTTTGCCCGTCCGGAATTGCAATCACTTTGACCTGCCTGGGGGAAACTGACTGATGAAAATGCTTTTAACCGCCATCGCGCTGGCGACCGGCCTGACGGCGAGCGTCGCCCAGGCTGCGGACGCCATTCCGACGCAAAAAATGGATCAGGCGCTGCACGATCGGCTGCCGGCGCAGATCAAGCAGGCTGGCAAAATGATCTCGGTAAATAACGGCTCCTTTCCGCCGTATGAAATCGTTAACGGGCTGCACTCAATGGATGGCGCCTCGGCCGATCTTACCGTGGCGCTCGGCCAGCTGCTGGGCGTGAAAATTGAACACGCGACGGTGAGCGGTCTGTCCGGCGTACTGGCCGGTATTAATTCCGGACGCTATCAGATGGCCATTGGGCCGATAGGTGATTATCCGGATCGCCAGCAAAAGGTGGACTTCATCGACTACGTGCAGGAATTCGTGGTGTTTGGCGTGCAGAAGGGCAATCCGGCGCACATCAACGGTCTGGCAGATACCTGCGGTAAGCGCATTGCGGTGATGGCGGCCGGTTCGGCGGAGCAGGTGATCCGCAAACAGTCAGCCGCCTGTGAGGCTGCGGGCAAACCTGCAGTCGTGGTGCAGTCCTTTACCGATCAGCCTTCGTCGATACTGGCGGTGCGCTCGAAGCGTTCGGATGCCTTCTTCTCCTCGCAGGCGCCGCTGACCTATTTCATTGAGCAGGCGCAGGGGCAACTTCAACTGTCTGGTCAGGGGCAGAAAAACGGCTTTGGCGATATCTTTCAGGGCACGGTCGTTCCCAAAGGCTCGCCGCTGGGCGAGGTGGTGCTGGATGCCTACAAAGAACTGTTTGCCAACGGCACCTACGCGGCCATCATGAAAAAGTGGCAGCTGGACGGCAACATGCTGCCGCAGCCGGGACGTAACCTGGCGCAGGAGACGGCAAAATGAGTGCCGTCGGCCCCAACGCGCGCCCCACGGATCAGGGGGACGTGCCGCAGCGCGACGTCGCTTTTGCCCGTAGCGCGCCCGCGTATGGACGCTGGGTTAGCTGGATCGTGGTCCTGACGCTGGCAGCGAATGGTCTGTGGCTGGTGGCGACCAATCCCAATTTTGAGTGGCACGTGGTGCTGCAGTGGTTTACCGAAGGCTCGGTGCTGAAAGGGCTGCAGGTGACGCTCGGGCTGACGGTGGTGTCGATGGTGCTGGGCACCCTGCTGGGGCTGCTGCTGGCGGTCTGGCGGCTGTCAGAGAATAAACTGCTGAGCGGCGTGTCGGCGCTCTACATCTGGTTCTTTCGCGGTACGCCGCTGCTGGTGCAGCTGATATTCTGGTACAACCTGTCGACACTGTTTCCCACGCTTTCGATCACCGTGCCGTGGACGGACATCACCTTTGCCAGCTGGAATACTAACGATCTGATCACGCCGCTGACTGCCGCCATCGCCGGTCTGGCGCTCAACGAGGCTGCCTATATGGCGGAGATTATCCGTGCCGGCCTGCTGTCGGTCGATCACGGTCAGGTTGAAACCACTCAGGCGTTTGGCATGAGCCGCAGCCGCGCGCTGCGGCGTATCATCATTCCACAGGCGATGCGCGCCATTATTCCTCCGACCGGCAACCAGCTGATTAGCATGATCAAAGCCACGTCGCTGGTGAGCGTCATCGCGATGGGCGATCTGCTCTATTCGGTGCAGGCCGTTTACAACCGTACCTTTGAAATCATTCCGATGCTGATGGTGGCGGTGATCTGGTATCTGCTGATTACCTCGATCCTCAACGTCGGCCAGTCAGCCATTGAGCGCTACTACGCGCGCGGCAGCAAACGTACCGTGGTGGTGAACAAACGACGCGCCAGCAGTGACACGGCGCTGGCCGCGGCCCCGCGTTTAAAGGAGGACGTATGAGCGAGATTCAGCCGCTGGTGCGTGCGCGTAATGTGCAAAAGAGCTTCGGTGATAACGCGGTGCTGAAAGGCATCGATCTCGATGTGTTTCCGGGCGAAGTGGTGGTGATTCTCGGGCCTTCGGGCTCAGGCAAGTCGACCTTTCTGCGCTGCATTAATCATCTGGAAGAGATGAATGCCGGCTCGATTATGGTGGGCGACGAGCAGATTGGTTACGCGCTAAAGCGCGGTCTGCTGCATCGCCTGTCGGCGCGGAAAATTGCCCATCAGCGGCAGAAAATCGGCATGGTGTTTCAGCAGTTCAATCTCTATCCCCATATGACGGTACTGCAAAACATCATGGAAGCGCCGATTGGCGTGCACAAGTTCCCACGTGATGAGGTGCTGCAACACGCGCGTGAGCTGCTGGCAACGGTCGGATTGAGCGATAAAGCCGACGCCTGGCCGCGACATTTGTCGGGGGGACAACAGCAGCGCGTGGCGATCGCCCGTGCGCTGGCGATCAAACCGCTGCTGATGCTGTTCGATGAACCGACCTCAGCGCTGGATCCGGAGCTGGTGGGGGAAGTGCTGGCTACCATGCGTACCTTAGCCAATCGCGGCCTGACCATGATTGTGGTAACGCATGAGATTGGCTTTGCGCGTGAAGCCGCCGATCGCGTGGTGTTCATGGATGGTGGCGTGGTGGTGGAACAGGGACCGCCAGAGCAGGTGATTGGCAATCCGCAGCATCCGCGTACCCAGGCGTTTCTCAGCCGCTTTATCTGACGCTGAGATCTCACTCTGTTACAGATTGCAGTTGAGCGTGGTGAATAACTGCGCGTTAATAGTGCTGTCCGTTTTTCGCGAAGGTTGAAAGGTAAAATATGGAAGGTATCAGTATTGCCAAACTGCTGATCATCGGTGCGCTTATCGTACTGCTTTTTGGCACCAACAAGTTACGTTCACTGGGTGGCGATCTGGGTTCCGCAATCAAGGGCTTTAAAAAAGCCATGAAAGATGATGAATCCACCGCAACCAAAAGCAGTGCCGAAGAAACGCCTGCTGAACGCGTCGGCCACAAAGAGTAATCTCTGCGCTGAACGTCAATAAGTGTAAATATTTATTACGTTAAAAAACCAGACTGCCACAGTCTGGTTTTCGTTTTTTTAGTGCCAGACAATGTGATGTTCCAGCGGTTCATCCCAGCCTGGCAGGTTGCCACCGTGATCGCCGCTGGCGGTTAGCGTGCTGTCAGCGCTGTGCCACTCATCCAGCCATGCTTCGCTGAAGGTCAGCGGCAGAAGAGCGGGCGCAATATCATCCTGCTGCATCGCCAGTTCCATCAGTGCACAATCAATCGCGCTGAGATCGCTGTCATCAATTGGCGTGATAATAGCGGCAGGCTGCGGCAGTACGGTAATCAACTTATTGTAACGGCTGCTGACATGCCCCTGTTCATCGACGAACTCTGCACTGAATACATGCTGTGCCGCGCTTAAATCGGCGGGCTGAGCGAACTGCCAGTGACCCTGTGCGTCGCCCGTTACCACTTCAATCAGCACATTATCGATATAAATAAGCACCTGAGCGCCCGCCGCCAGCGTGCCGCTAAACATTTTCGGCTCACCGCTGTCATCGTAATCCACCGCATAGTCGTGTTGCTGTATGTCGCGCAGCACAGCCACCTCTGGCAGACTCAGCGGCTGCCGGGCTGGGAGCGTGGGGACAGGCGACGGGTGGAGCGTCTGATGTTCAGCGGCATACCATGCCGCAGGCAGCGCGCTGACCAGCGACAGCGCCGGGCTGAGCGCCGGAACCTCAGGCAGGCTGTGCCAGACGCTCTCGCCAGCGGCCTGCAGCGCTGACTCCTGCGGCGGCAGCGCTGGCAGCAACGGCGTTTCATCCGGCGTTACGCTGCGCAGTTCGGTGAACGGCAGTGTGGGCGCGGGCGCAGACGCAGGCTGCGCGCTTTGCGGCAGGTGCAGATGAATTTCGTCGTAGCGGTGGTCGATGCTGATGGCGGTTGCAAGAAACGCCAGTTCGCACGACGCATGGGGCGTCACGAACGGATTAGTGATATCCATGGGCGTGGTGCGCGCTTTTAGCGCATCCAGGCTTTCGCCCGACGCGCCGCTTCGCGGTCTACCAGAGGATGGACCTGACACATCCGCCGCCCGCATAAAATCGAGCTCATCGATATGAAAGGATGATTGCATAATCTGACCTTTATGAAAAAAACACTGAGAAAATAAAAAATAATAAACAGGCTCTTATGGCCTCAGCGGTTAAAGCGACAGACTTGCGGCAGGAATTAAGCGGTTTAAGCAGATTTTTTGCGATTGCGCCGCAGCAGGGCGCAATCGCGGCAGGAGATTACTTCACTTCCAGGCCTTTCGCCTGCATATCAGCGTGATAGGACGAGCGGACGAACGGACCGCAGGCGGCGTGGGTAAAGCCCATCGCCAGCGCTTCTTCTTTCATCTCATCGAACTCCGCCGGGCTGACGTAACGCTGTACCGGCAGGTGGTGACGGCTTGGCTGCAGGTACTGGCCGAGGGTCAGCATGGTGACACCGTGGCGACGCAGATCCCGCATCACCTCGATGATTTCCGCATTGGTTTCCCCGAGACCGACCATCAGACCGGATTTGGTTGGCACGTCCGGATGCGCCTCTTTAAAACGCTCCAGCAGCTTCAGCGACCAATCATAGTTAGCGCCCGGACGCACCTGACGATAGACGCGCGGTACGTTTTCCAGGTTGTGGTTGAACACATCCGGCGGCGTAGCCGTGAGGATCTCCAGCGCGCGATCCATACGCCCGCGGAAGTCCGGCACCAGCGTTTCAATTTTGATGGTCGGGCTTTTCTCGCGGATGGCGCTGATGCAGTCGGCAAAGTGCTGTGCACCGCCGTCACGCAGATCGTCGCGGTCCACCGAGGTGATCACCACATAGCGCAGCGCCATGTCGGCAATGGTTTGTGCCAGCTTCAGCGGCTCGTTGGCGTCCGGCGCGTTTGGCCGACCGTGTGCCACATCGCAGAACGGACAGCGGCGGGTACAGATGGCACCGAGGATCATAAAGGTGGCGGTGCCGTGGTTAAAGCATTCGGCAAGGTTAGGGCAGGAAGCCTCTTCACACACCGAGTGCAGGCCGTTTTTACGCATCGCCGCTTTGATGCCCTGAATGCGGCTGGAATCCGCAGGCAGCTTGATCTTCATCCACTCCGGCTTACGCAGGATTTCCTGGCGTTCGGTGACCACGGTTTTTACCGGAATCAGCGCCATTTTGTCGGCATCGCGATACTTGACGCCACGTTCCATCTGAATTGGTTTACTCATAAATCTGCAGGTTCCGGTCGGGATTGCGATTTGAAAGCTTCCTCACTCAAACTGAGAACCAGGCTTTCAACTTTATTTGAAAAAATTGCAAAAATTATATCATCTCGCCGGGACAGAAGCAGCCGATAAGCCGTGGCGAAAGTTACAATTTTGTAAATGCGCACGTACGGTCAAGGTCAGCGCGCGGCCTCATCATGCCATTCCGTGTCGCTAAAGCCGGTCAGGCGCGCGAAATGCTGCACCAGGCGCGGTTGCACGTCCGCCGGCGTGACGCCGGGCCGGAAGGCGCTGATCTGCGTCATCTCCATGCCGGCATAGCCACACGGATTGATGCGCAGGAAGGGCGCCAGATCCATCGCGACATTGAGCGCCAGACCGTGAAACGAGCAGCCTTTGCGGATGCGCAGGCCGAGCGAACAGATTTTCGCATCGCCAACGTATACGCCGGGCGCATCCGCACGCGCACGCGCAGTGATGTCGTAATCAGCCAGCGTAGCGATGACCGTCTCTTCCAGTGCGGTGACCAGCTCGCGCACGCCCAGCTTGCGGCGTTTAACGTCAATCAGTACATACATCACCTGCTGGCCCGGGCCGTGATAGGTTACCTGGCCGCCGCGATCGCTCTGTACCACCGGAATATCGCCCGGCACCAGCACATGTTCGGCTTTGCCCGCCTGGCCCTGAGTAAACACCGCAGGGTGTTCCACCAGCCAGAGTTCATCGGCGGTGGCGCTGTCGCGCCGATCGGTAAAGTGATGCATGGCATCGGAGACGGGCTGCCAGTCGCGCTGGCCAAGCTGACGAACAAGAAGCGTATTAGCAGACAAAGCAGAAGTCCGGTAGCGAGTGGAGGGCAGAGTATAACGCTGGCAAAGCGGCCTTTACCAGCGTCAGCATTACAGCACCATGCGCACGATTTCGATGTTGCCCAGCTCTTCGTACAGGGTTTCCACCTGTTCGATGTGGGTGGCGTTAATGGTGATCGAGACCGAGTGATAATTGCCTTTGCTGCTGGGCTTCACGTCAGGGCTGTAGTCGCCGGGCGCATGACGCTGCACCACTTCAACCACTTGATCAACCAGCTCCGGTTGCGCCAGGCCCATCACTTTGTAGGTAAAAGGCGTCGGGAATTCGAGCAGTTCATTCAGTTTGGTTTTCATATTAACTCCGGTGCATAAAAAACAGGCTCCCGCCGAAGCGGGAGCAATATAGTAGCTTATCTGGGGACGGATTGGCGATTTTTCAAGCGCGCCTTAGCCGAACCAGTGATGGAACATCAGTTTGATGTAATCGATGATGCGGCTGAAGAAACCGCCTTCCTGCACTTCATTCAGCACCACCAGCGGACGCTGTTCGATGGTTTTACCATCCAGCTGGAAGTTAATGCTGCCCACGACCTGGTTTTTCTGCAGCGGCGCGTGCAGTTCGGTGTTGTTCAGCACGTAACTGGCCTTGAGGTCTTTCATGCGGCCGCGCGGAATGGTCAGGTAGGCATCTTTTTCCACGCCGAGCTGCACGCGATCGCTGTTGCCAAACCATACCGGCTCAGACGCAAACTCTTTGCCCGCCTTCAGCGGTGCCACGGTTTCGAAGAAGCGGAAGCCCCAGGTCAGCAGCTTTTTACTTTCGGTTTCACGGCCTTTGAAGGTGTGACCGCCCATCACCGCCGAGATCAGACGCATCTGGCCTTCGGTCGCTGACGCCACCAGGTTATAGCCGGCGGCTTCGGTGTGGCCGGTTTTGATGCCGTCGACGTTCAGGCTGGTATCCCACAGCAGGCCGTTACGGTTCATCTGGCGGATGTTATTAAAGGTGAACTCTTTCTCTCTGTAGACCGCGTACTCATCCGGCACATCGCGAATCAGCGCCTGGCCAATCAGCGCCATGTCACGCGCCGTACTGTACTGACCGTCAGCATCAAGACCGTGCACGGTCTGGAAATGGGTATTTTTCAGGCCCAGCGCGCCCACGTAGTTATTCATCAGGTTAACGAACGCGTCCTGACTGCCGGCAACATAATCGGCCATCGCCACGCAAGCGTCGTTACCGGACTGCAGCACGATACCGCGCGTCAGCTGAGAGACCGGTACGCGATCGCCCGGCTTGAGGAACATCAGCGAGGAGCCTTTGAACACCGGATTGCCGGTTGCCCAGGCATCTTTACCGACGGTAACAATGTCATCCTGATGGATTTTGCCCGCTTTGACCGCCTGGCCGATGACGTAGCTGGTCATCATTTTGGTCAGACTGGCCGGGTCGCGGCGCGCGTCCGCGTTCTTTTCCGCCAGCACTTTGCCGGAGTTATAGTCGATCAGCACGTAAGCTTCGGCATCGATGTCCGGCACGCCCGGAATCATGGTTTTCAGATTAACATCATCTGCAAAGGCAACGTGGCTGAGGGAGAGAGCGACCAGTGATCCCACTGTCAGGCGTTTCAGAAAACGAGAAGGTTTCAGCGTATTCATGTTCAGGACTACAGCATCCGTGGGGTTAAGAGTGAAAAAAGTGCCTTACTATAGCAAAGCTGCCATCGTGCGACATCTGGCTTTATGCCTCAGTGTCAGCAGGCAAGGGCACGGCCCGTCACATTGACGGGCGGGCCGTGGTAATAAAGGAGCTGATCTGCGCTTCAGTGCTCAGACGCTGCTGCAGCGCCGCGGCCTGAGCCCGGCTGCTGAAACCGCCAAGCTGCACGCGGTAGACGTTGCCATTGGCTTCCACCGCGCCGGGTACACCAAAGCGCTGGCCAAGGCTGTCCGCCATCTGCCGGGCGCGAGCGGCATCATTCAGGGCGCCAACCTGTACCACAAAACCGCTGCCGGCATGGGCGCTGGCGTTATGGCTGGCCGGAGCCGGACTCGCTGCCGCAGCCGCAGCCGGTGCGGCAGGGCTGGCGGTAACCGGTGTGGCCGGCGCGCTACCTTCCAGTACGCCGCTGGCTAACGGCTGCGGCGCGCCGAGAAAGCCGCTGCTCTGCACCGGTGCACCGATGTTGCCGTTGCTCTGCAGTGAACTGTTATCCACCGCGCGGACGTCCTGTGCGGCAGGGGCGGGCGCGCTGCTGGCGCCGGTCATCACCATGCCGCCGCTCAGGTCAGGCCGCGCCGGCAGCGCATAGCTCTGTTTGGCCACGGTGGTGCCGATGGTGCCCGGACCGGATACTGAACCGTCCGGCGCTACCTTGATATAATCCACCCGTACGCGGGTGTTATTGGAAATATTCAGGCGATCGCCCGCGGCGCGCGACAGGTCAATAATCCGGCCCGGCGTGTAAGGGCCGCGATCGTTAACGCGCACCACAATCTGCCGGCCATTGGCCAGGTTGGTGACGCGCACGTAGCTTGGCAGCGGCAGGGTAGGGTGTGCGGCGCTTAACGCGTCCGGATCATAGGTTTCACCCAGCGCGGTGCGGTTGCCCTGCGCCTCTTCACCGTACCAGGTTGCCAGACCAACTTCACTGTAGTTAGACGGATCTTTAATCACCCGGTAGGTTTTGCCGTTGACGCTGTAGTCCTGGCTGGTAGAGGGATTGATCGGCTCATAGCGCGGCTCCACGCCAGGAATCTCCACCACCGGGCCATTGTAGGCCGGCTGTGGCGGGGCCGTGTTCGTCTGCTGTTCCGGTGTGGAACAGGCAGCCAGTACCAGTGATGCCAGAGCAACCCCAAGCCAGTCCTTACGCATGTGCAGCCTCTTAAACGCTTTTAGATAACATTTTTCGATGAGTGTGGATCGACATCACGATGCCAAATCCGGCCATTAACACAATCAGCGCCGATCCGCCGTAGCTCACCAGCGGCAGCGGCACGCCAACCACCGGTAAGATACCACTAACCATGCCAATGTTAACGAAAACATACACAAACAGAATCAGCATCAGGCCGCCGGACATTACGCGACCAAAGGTGGTTTGCGCGCGTGCGGCAATCACCAGCCCGCGCATGATCAGCAGCAGATAAAGTACCAGCAGCAGCAGGACGCCCACCAGGCCGAGCTCTTCCGCCAGCACCGCGAAGATAAAGTCGGTGTGACGTTCGGGCAGAAACTCCAGCTGCGACTGGGTGCCGTGCAGCCAGCCTTTGCCGCGCAGGCCGCCGGAGCCGATAGCAATCTTGGACTGAATAATGTGGTAGCCGGCACCGAGCGGATCGCTCTCCGGATCGAGCAGCATCATCACGCGGTCGCGCTGATAATCGTGCATCAGGAAGAACCACAGAATCGGGATGAACGCCGCCACCAGCAGCACGGCCACGCCAATCAGCTTCCAGCTCATGCCCGAGAGGAACAGCACAAACAGGCCGGAGGCGGCGATCAGAATGGAGGTACCGAGGTCCGGCTGCGCCGCCACCAGCAGCGTCGGCATGAAAATCAGTACCAGCGCGATGCCGGTGTTTTTCAGCGTCGGCGGGCAGACATCGCGGTTGATGAAGCGTGCCACCATCAGCGGCACGGCGATTTTAGCGATTTCCGACGGCTGAAAGCGCACAAAACCAAGATCGAGCCAGCGCTGTGCCCCTTTACTGATGTGGCCGAAGGCATCGACCGCCACCAGCAAAATTACGCAGACAATGTAGAGGTAGGGCGCCCAGCTTTCATACACGCGCGGCGGCACCTGCGCCATCACCAGCATGATGATGGTGCCCATGGCAATCTGCCCGAGCTTGCGCTCCATCATGCCCGGATCCTGGCCGCTGGCGCTCCAGATAACAATGGCGCTGTAGGCCAGCAGGCTGATGATGATCAGCATAAACAGCGGGTCGATATGGATACGCGTCCAGATCGTTCTTTTCTGGGGACTATCGTTCATCGACATCGTTATTCACCTTCGTAGCCGGGCGGCATGGGTGCGGCTTCTGGCAGCACGGTATTGTTGTCGCCCAGCATTATGTGGTCGAGAATCTGGCGCATCACGGTGCCCACCGCCGGGCCGGCACCGCCGTTTTCCAGAATCATGGTGACGGCGACGCGCGGCTTGTCGTACGGCGCGAAGGCGGTCATCAGCTTATGGTCACGCAGCCGTTCGGCAATCTTGTGCGCGTTGTAGGTCTCATTCTCTTTCAGGCCAAACACCTGTGCGGTACCGGATTTCGCCGCAATCTTGTACGGTGCATCGGCAAAGCTTTTATGCGCGGTGCCGTTGGCGCGGTTGGCCACGCCATACATCCCGTCTTTGGCGATCTCCCAGTAGCCGGAATGAATGTCGCCAATCGGCGCATCCGGCGGCTGGCGATACGGCACCATGCTGTTGCCTTCACGGGTGGCGCGCAGCAGGTGTGGCACTTTAATCACGCCGTCGTTAATCAGGATCATCAGCGCTTTGTTCATCTGCACCGGGGTCGCCGTCCAGTAACCCTGGCCGATACCGACCGGAATGGTATCGCCCTGATACCACGGCTTTTTAAAGCGTTTCATCTTCCATTCGCGCGTCGGCATGTTACCGGGGCTCTCCTGCGGCAGGTCGATACCGGTACGGTGGCCGTAGCCGAATTTGGTCATCCACTCCGACAGGCGGTCGATGCCCATGTCATAGGCCACCTGATAGAAAAAGGTATCCGCCGATTCTTCCAGCGATTTGGTGACGTTGAGGCGACCGTGGCCCCACTTTTTCCAGTCGCGGTAGCGTTTTTCCGAGCCCGGCAGCTGCCACCAGCCCGGATCGAACAGGCTGGTATTGCGGTTGATCACGCCGGCGCTGAGCGCTGAGACCGCCACATAAGGTTTAACCGTGGAAGCTGGCGGATACGATGCCTGCAGCGCACGGTTATACAGCGGGCGGTTCTCATCGCCGAGCAGCGCCTTATAATCTTTACTCGAAATACCATCGACAAACAGATTCGGATCGTAACTGGGTGTGGAGACCAGCGCGAGAATCTCACCGGTGCGCGGATCGCTCACTACCACGGCGGCGCGGCTGCCGGTCAGCAGGGTTTCGATGTACTGCTGTAGCTTGAGATCGATGGTCAGCCAGATATCGCGTCCGGCCTGCGGTGACTGCTCATGCAGCTGACGGATCACGCGGCCGCGGTTGTTGACTTCCACCTCTTCGTAACCGGTTTTGCCGTGCAGCACATCTTCGTAATAGTTTTCGATGCCGAGCTTACCGATATCGTGTGTGGCTGCGTAGTTCGGCCATTTGCCTTCTTCATCAAGGCGCTTGACGTCACGATCGTTGATTTTCGAGACGTAACCCACCACGTGCGTCAGCGTCTGGCCGTAGGGATAGTAGCGGCGCTGGTAGCCTTTCACTTCCACGCCCGGGAAACGGTACTGGTTCACTGCGAAGCGCGCGACCTGCACTTCATTCAGGCCGGTTTTGACCGGAATCGAGGTAAATCGGCGCGAGCGCTTGCGCTCTTTTTCAAACGCATCGATATCGTCGTCGGTCAAATCCAGCACCGGCCGCAGATCCTGCAGCGTCTGCTTCAGATCATCGACTTTTTCCGGCACCAGCTCGGCCTGGTAAATGGTGCGATTGAGCGCCAGCGGCACACCGTTGCGGTCATAGATGATGCCGCGGCTGGGGGCGACCGGCACCAGTTTGATGCGGTTTTCGTTTGAACGGGTGCTGTAGTCGTCGAAGCGCAGGATCTGCAGATGATACAGATTGACCACCAGCACGCTGGAGAGCAGCAGGATGCCGACAAAGGCCACCAGGGCGCGGCGGACAAACAGTTTCTGTTCGGCAGTGTAATCGCGAAAAGCGTTGCTCTGTAATTTCATCCGCTGCGTTTATTGTCTGGAGGTTGTCAGGCGTTTATTCACGGTGATAAGGGTGATTGGTGGTAATACTCCAGGCACGATACAGGCTTTCCGCCACCAGCACACGCACCAGCGGATGCGGCAGCGTTAACGCGGACAGTGACCAGCTCTGCTCGGCTGCCGCTTTACACGCCGGCGCCAGGCCTTCCGGCCCACCAATCAGCAGGCTGACATCACGCCCGTCCAGCTTCCAGCGCTCTAACTGCTGCGCCAGCTGCGGCGTTTCCCACGGCTGTCCGGGAATATCCAGCGTCACAATGCGGTTGCCTTTGCCCACCGCCGCCAGCATCGCTTCACCCTCTTTTTCCAGAATGCGTTTGATGTCGGCGTTTTTGCCGCGTTTACCGGCCGGCACTTCAGTCAGCTCAAACGGCATATCTTTGGGAAAGCGACGCAGGTACTCCATGAAACCGGTCTGAACCCAGTCGGGCATTTTGGTGCCGACGGCGACAAGCTGCAGTTTCAACGTTTAGCTCCAGAGCTTTTCCAGCTCGTACAGCTGGCGGCTCTCTTCCTGCATCACGTGCACGATCACTTCACCGAGATCGACCACAACCCAGTCAGCAGCCGCTTTGCCGTCGACGCCGAGCGGTTTCAGGCCTGCCGCGCGCGATTCCTGCATCACATGGTCAGCGATGGAGGAGACGTGACGGTTGGAGGTCCCGGTACAGATAATCATGCAATCGGTGATACTGGATTTGCCCTGCATATCAATCGCAACGATGTCCTGGCCTTTGAGATCATCAATCTTATCAATAACGAACTCTTGGAGTGCTTTGCCTTGCAAAAGGTTCCCCTTAAAAACAGGTGATTATGGGCAGGCTGAATGCCCCGGAAAACGCAGCCAAAAATGAAGCGGCGCAGTATAGCACGCGGCGATCAATCGCGATATAAGCCCGCGCGATCGATGTAGTCGATCACCGCCGCTGGCAGCAGATCGGCGCAGTCCAGGCCATGATGGCGGCGCTGGCGAATCTCAGTGGCAGAAATGTCGAACAGCGGCGTATCGGCCAGCCAGATGTGGCCTGCCGGTGCGCGATGCAGCTGCTGCACTTCATGCGCGCGGTGCGCATCCAGCCACTGCTGCATCTCTGGCGTAGCCATCTGCGCGGCGTAGCCTGGACGCTGACAAACCAGCAGGTGACACAGCGACAGCAGTTCCTGCCAGCGATGCCATTTTCCTAACGTTAGCAGAGAATCCTGACCGATGATAAATCCGAGGGGCTGTTGTGCACCGCGCTCGGCGCGCAGGGTTTCCAGCGTGTCCACCGTCCATGACGGCGTGGTGCGCGTCAGCTCGCGCGTGTCGATATCAAACAGCGGACGATCGGCAATGGCGCAGCGCAGCATCGCCACGCGCTGTTGTGCGCTGGCTTCCGGCTGCGGCCGGTGCGGCGGCACGTTGTTCGGCAGCAGCGTCACTTTTTGCAGGCCAACCTGCTGCGCCAGCGCGGTGACCGGACGCAGATGCCCGTAATGAATGGGATCGAAGGTGCCGCCAAACAGCGCGTAAAGGTCAGACATCGGTTAAACCCAGCGGAAAATCACGATGGCACAGCAGCAATGACAGCGTCTCCAGCTGCGGCCACAGATTCTGACCGTAGTCCTGCTTCATGGTCAGTTCGAGTTGAGCCAGCAGGTGCACCGCTTGCTGCAGCCGTTGCGCATCCAGTCGCTGCAGCGCTTCAGTGAACAGGGCACGGCGGTTCTGCCAGATACGTTGTTGATCCATCAGCGTGCGCAGCGGCTGCTTCGCCTGCTGGCGTTGCAGCTGCAATAGCGTCAGCAGATCGCGCTGCAGCGTGCGCAGCAGAATCACCACTTCGCTGTCCTCTTTTTGCAGCTGACGCAAAATGTGCAGCGCGCGTTTGCTCTTGCCGGCCAGCAGCGCATCAACCCAGTGAAACGGCGTGAAATGCGCGGCATCGTTCACCGCTTCTTCCACGCGGGGCAGCGTCAGTTTGCCGTCCGGCCACAGCAGCGACAGCCGCTCCAGCGCCTGGGCCAGCGCCAGCAGATTACCTTCATAACAGTAGCAGAGCAGCTGAATTGCCGCGTCATCAATACTCAGCTGCAGGGCTTTCGCGCGGGAGGCTACCCAGCGCGGTAGCTGCGCCTGTTCCGGCGTCTGGCACGGCACCAGCACCGCACTGGCGCTGAGCGCTTTGAACCAGGCGCTGTTTTCCTGCGCTTTGGTCAGCTTCGCCATACGCAGCACCAGCATAATGTCGCTGTGCAGCAGCGCCGCCAGTTTCACCAGCTGTTCGGCGATGGCGGCGTTGGGGCCGTTTTCCGGCAGCTGCAGCGTCAGCGTCTGGCGCTGTGTGAACAGGCTCAGCGACTGACAGCTGGCGAAAATCGCCTCCCAGTCAGTCTGCGCATCAACGCTGACGGAAAAATGCTCGTCGAAGCCCTGCTGAGCGGCGGCAGCGCGGATGGCATCTGCGCTCTCCTGAATCAGCAGGGGTTCATTACCGGTGAGAAAATAACAGGCGCGCAGCCCCTCTCGAAGCTGCGCGCGCAGTTGTTCAGGATAGATCCTGATCATTGCAGACTGGTGGCTGACGAGGAGGGCACTTCCGGTGAGTCCGCGCCTGGCGCAATCACTTCAGGTTGCGGCAGCGTCTCTTTGTTGCTCTCCTGCGCGGCGTGTACCGTCAGCAGCTTACGTACCAGCTGTTCGGCGGCACGCTGACGCATCTCCTGCACGATCATATCCTGCTCGGCATCCTTCGCCAGCGCGGCGTTCGGGTTGTCGAAGAACGAACGGTACACCGTGGTGCTGATCGGATAAATGCCTTTACCCGGCAGCAACACCTGCGCGCTGACGGTCATCACCAGCGAGTATTCGGCGGTGGTGCCGCTGATGAATACCGACGCGGTGTCGCGTCCCTGACTCTCCGCGCCGAGACGCAGCGTCGGGTATTGCGCACTGGCCGCTTTGCTGTCTTCAACGATTTTGACATCGTTGATGCGCAGCTGCTGACGCACGGTGCGCGCCAGCGGGCCATACGGATCGCCGCTCTGGACGATCAGCGTTTTCATTTCCGGTGGCACCTGCGTGGTGCCGCGCGGATGAAAACCACAGCCGGCAGTGACCAGCACTGCAAGCAGGACAAACAGCCTGATAACGAGTTGTCGCACAGTTCCTCCTGAACTTAACCTACGACCAGGTTAAGCAGTTTGCCAGGGACATAAATCACTTTACGAAGGGTGACGCCATCCAGATATTTCGCCACCAGATGCTCCTGTGCCGCACGCGCCTGCACCTGTTCCTGCGTCGCATCCGGCGCCACGGTAATTTTACCACGCACTTTACCGTTAACCTGTACCACCACCAGCAGCGAATCCTCTACCATTGCCGCTTCATCGGCAACCGGCCAGCTGGCGTCGTCGATGCTGCCTTCGCCACCCAGTGCCTGCCACAGCACGTAGCTGGCGTGCGGGGTGAATGGATAGAGCAGGCGCGTTACGGCGACCAGCGCTTCCTGCATCAGAGCGCGATCCTGTTCGCTCTCCTGCGGTGCGCGCAGCAGTTTGTTCATCAGCTCCATGATCGCCGCAATCGCGGTGTTGAAGGTCTGACGACGGCCGATGTCATCCGCCACTTTGGCGATGGTTTTGTGCAGATCGCGACGCAGCGCTTTCTGCTCATCGTTGAGCGCGTTGACATCCAGCGCCACGGTCGCGCCTTTGGCCACGTGATCGTATGCCAGCTTCCACACGCGTTTCAGGAAGCGGTTAGCGCCTTCCACGCCTGACTCCTGCCATTCCAGCGTCATTTCCGCCGGGGAGGCAAACATCATGAACAGACGCACGGTATCTGCGCCGTAGCGCTCAACCATCAGCTGCGGGTCGATGCCGTTGTTTTTGGACTTCGACATTTTGCTCATGCCCGCGTAGATCACTTCGCGGCCCTGATTGTCGATGGCTTTGGTAATGCGGCCTTTTTCGTCGCGCTCGACGTTAACGTCAACCGGAGAAACCCAGTTGCGCTCGCCGTTGGCGCCGACGTAGTAGAAGGCGTCAGCCAGTACCATGCCCTGGCACAGCAGGCGTTTGGCCGGCTCGTCAGAGTTGACCAGGCCCGCGTCGCGCAGCAGCTTGTGGTAGAAGCGGAAATACATCAGGTGCATGATGGCGTGTTCGATACCGCCCACATACTGATCGACCGGCAGCCAGTAGTTCGCTGCCGCCGGATCCAGCATGCCTTCGTTGTAGTTCGCACAGGTGTAACGCGCGTAGTACCACGATGATTCCATAAAGGTGTCGAAGGTGTCGGTTTCACGCAGCGCCGGCTGACCGTTGACGGTGGTTTTCGCCCACTCCGGATCGGCTTTGATTGGGCTGGTGATACCGTCCATGACCACGTCTTCCGGCAGAATTACCGGCAGCTGATCTTCTGGCGTTGGCATTACGGTACCATCTTCCAGCGTCACCATCGGAATTGGCGCACCCCAGTAGCGCTGGCGTGACACACCCCAGTCGCGCAGGCGATAGTTCACTTTACGCACGCCGACGCCTTTGGCCGCCAGCGCATCGGCGATGGCATTGAAGCCGGCGTCGTGGTCCAGACCGTCAAACTCGCCGGAGTTGAACAGCGTGCCTTTTTCGGTCATCGCTGCGGCGCTGATATCCGGCGCGGTACCGTCGAGGTTGAGCACCACCGGCTTGATATTGAGATCGTATTTGGTGGCGAATTCCCAGTCGCGCTGGTCATGACCCGGTACGGCCATCACGGCACCGGTGCCGTACTCCATCAGCACGAAGTTAGCGACCCAGACCGGAATCTCTTCGCCCGTCAGCGGATGGATAGCGTGCAGGCCGGTGGCCATGCCTTTCTTCTCCATCGTGGCCATGTCCGCTTCGGCGACTTTGGTGTTGCTGCATTCAGCAATGAAGTCAGCCAGCGCCGGGTTGTTGACGGCAGCCTGGCGCGCCAGAGGATGACCGGCTGCCACGGCGACATAGGTTGCCCCCATGAAGGTGTCCGGACGGGTGGTGTAAACCGTGACTTTTTCCGCGCTGTTGGCCACGTCAAAGGTGATCTCGACACCTTCAGAACGGCCAATCCAGTTGCGCTGCATGGTCTTGACCTGCTCCGGCCAGTCTTCCAGCTTATCGAGGTCGTTGAGCAGCTCTTCGGCGTAATCGGTGATTTTCACGAACCACTGCGGGATCTCTTTGCGTTCGACTTTGGTGTCGCAGCGCCAGCAGCAGCCATCGATCACCTGTTCGTTCGCCAGTACGGTCTGGTCGTTCGGGCACCAGTTGACCGCAGAGGTTTTTTTGTAGACCAGACCTTTTTCGTACAGTTTGGTGAAGAACCACTGTTCCCAGCGGTAATACTCAGGCTGACAGGTCGCCAGTTCGCGACTCCAGTCATAGCCGAAGCCCAGCAGTTTCAGCTGGTTTTTCATGTATTCGATGTTGTCGTAGGTCCAGGGTGCTGGCGCAGTGTTGTTTTTCACCGCCGCCCCTTCGGCGGGCAGGCCAAAGGCATCCCAGCCAATCGGCTGCAGGACGTTTTTGCCCAGCATGCGCTGGTAGCGCGCAATCACATCGCCAATGGTGTAGTTACGTACGTGGCCCATGTGCAGGCGGCCAGAAGGATAGGGCAGCATAGACAGGCAGTAGTATTTCTCTTTGCCTTCCTGCTCGGTCACTTTGAAGGTTTCGTTTTCGTCCCAGTGCTGCTGGACGCGGGATTCTATCTCTTCCGGGCGGTATTGCTCTTGCATGGCTGCCTGTGGTCCTTGTGAAATCGTTTTTTAAACACTTTTGATCCGCATAGCATACCCATAAGGCCGCCCCTCAACAACAATTGACGCCCTCCGGCGGCGTGATTTGTGCGGAATGCGCCAGCGCTTTCACCCTTTTGCGATTTCCTCTGCGCTAAGCGCAGCAAATATGGCAAAGCGGCTAAACTTAACTCAGCATCCGCAGCGGAAAGGAGAACAAAATGAATAATGTGGCGCAGGAATATCGTGCAACCGTAGCAGCATTAACCCAGCGGCTGGAGCGTGGCGAGCGTGATGTCGACGCACTGGTCGCTGAGGCGCGTAGTGCGCTGCTGCAGAAACAGACGCTGACCACCGCCGAAGTCGACGAGGTTATGCGCGCGGTGCGGCGCGATTTGCACGAGTTCGCGCTCAGCTATCAGGAATCCAGCGAAGCGCTCGGCGATTCAGTGTTTCTGCGCGTGATTCGTGAAAGCCTGTGGAAAGAGCTGGCCGATATCACCGATAAGAGCCAGCTGGAGTGGCGCGAAGTGTTTCAGGATCTGCGGCATCACGGCGTGTATCAGAGCGGCGAAGTGGTGGGACTGGGTAACCTGGTGTGTGAAAAGTGCGGCTTTACCCGGGCGATTTACACCCCGGAGAGCCTGACGCGCTGCCCGGAGTGCGGCCACGATCAGTTCCAGCGTCAGCCGTTTGAGCCCTGAATTATCACCGTGCTCTGAAGCAAAAAAAGTATTGCTGCTTAAGGCGTGCGGACTGTCAGAAGGGAACCTGAACACGCCCGGATCGGCAAAACCCGCATCCCTGCGTGCCTCGACACGCGGCATCCCTGCCGCGTGACGTCCGGCTTAGTTCAGGATCCCTTCTGCCGTAAAAAAGCAGGTGCGGCGGTATGAGTGCATTTGTCACCGCGATGATGAAGCTTAATGATGCGCAAGGCATAGCGCCTTGCGGCAGCCTCCGCGCCAGGGAAGGCGCGGCGGCAGGCTCCAGGAGGATTCATGCCGGTGCGGCAAGACGCTATGCCTTGCGCAGTCGCGTACCGCATCACAGCAGCAATATATCGATTTTGATGAAGTGCAGGCGGGGGCAAGATAAGCCCTGACGCTGGCGGTCCGTGGACCGCCAGAATGGTGAGTATCAGTGCAGGATCTTCGCGAGGAAGTCTTTGGCGCGGTCGGACTGCGGATTACTGAAGAAGTCATCCTTATTGGTGTCTTCAACGATCTTCCCTTCATCCATGAAAATGACGCGATTCGCCACTTTGCGCGCAAAGCCCATCTCGTGCGTCACCACCATCATGGTCATGCCTTCGTTGGCTAACTCCACCATGACATCCAGCACTTCGTTGATCATCTCCGGATCCAGTGCGGAAGTCGGTTCATCGAACAGCATGGCGATAGGATCCATGCACAGCGCACGGGCGATGGCGACGCGCTGCTGCTGACCGCCAGACAGCTGACCAGGGAATTTCTCCGCATGCGCCGCCAGACCCACGCGCTTCAGCAGGGCAAGGCCCTTGTCGCGTGCGGCAGTTTTGTCGCGCTTCAGCACTTTCACCTGCGCCAGCACCAGGTTATCAATGATGCTGAGATGCGGGAACAGTTCGAAGTGCTGGAACACCATGCCCACTTTGCTGCGCAGTTGGGCGAGATTGGTTTTTTTGTTGTTCACCTCGGTACCGTTCACCTGAATGCTGCCCTGCTGCACGGGCTCCAGCCCGTTCACCGTTTTAATCAGCGTCGATTTACCCGAGCCGGACGGTCCGCAGACCACCACTACTTCACCTTTCTTCACTTCGGTGGAGCAGTCGGTCAGCACCTGAAAGTGCCCATACCACTTAGAAACATTTTTCAGGCTAATCATTTAAACCGTCCTTTTTCTTTTCAGATAACTTACCAACAGCGAAGCGCTCAGGCTGATCACAAAGTAGACCAGACCGGCAAACAGAACCATTTCTACCTGGGTACCGTCACGTTCACCGATGGTGGACGCGGTGCGGAAGAAGTCCGCCAGGCTTAACACATACACCAGCGAGGTGTCCTGGAACAGCACGATGCCCTGCGTCAGCAGCAGCGGCACCATGGCGCGGAACGCCTGCGGCAGGATGATCAGCTTCATCGACTGCCACTGCGTCATACCCAGCGCCAGCGCCGCGTTGGACTGGCCGCGCGAGATGCTCTGGATACCGGCGCGGATAATCTCCGAATAGTAAGCGGCTTCAAACAGCGCAAACGCCACCATGGCGGAGATCAGGCGGATATCGGTTTTTGGCGACAGCCCAAGCACCTGCTGCAGGAAGCTGGGGACCACCAGATAGAACCACAGCAGCACCATCACCAGCGGTACCGAGCGGAACAGGTTCACGTACAGTTTGGCGAACCAGCGGATCGGGGCGAACGCGGACAAACGCATCACCGCCAGAATGGTGCCCCAGATAATGCCAAACACCACCGCCACCGCCGTGATTTTCAGCGTAATGATCATGCCGTTCAGCAGATAGGGCAGGCTGGGTGGAATCGAACTCCAGTCAAAATCGTACATTATTTGCCTCCCAGGTTGCCGGGCAGGCGAATTTTGCGTTCTACCAGACTCATAATCAGCATGATCACCAGGTTAATACCGACATAGGCCAGGGTGATAGCGGTGAAAGATTCATAGGCGTGTGCCGAGTAATCCAGCAGCTTGCCCGCCTGCGCCGCCAGGTCGACCAGACCGATGGTAGAGGCGATGGCGGAGTTCTTCACCAGGTTAAGCATTTCCGAGGTCATCGGCGGCACAATCACGCGATAGGCGTTAGGCAGCAGCACGTAGCGGTAGGTCTGCGGCAGCGTCAGGCCCATCGCCAGACCGGCGTTTTTCTGGCCGCGCGGCAGCGACTGAATCGCGGCGCGCACCTGCTCACACACGCGTGCGGCGGTGAACAGACCGAGACAGATGGTTGAAGAGAGGAAAAACTGGATGTTCGGGTCCAGTTCAGCCTTAAACCACATGCCGAGCTTCTCCCCGACCAGTTCTGGCGCCACCAGATACCAGAAGAAGAACTGCACGATCAGCGGGATATTACGAAACAGCTCCACGTAGCAGGTGCCAATCGTGGACAGCCAGCGATTAGGCACGGTACGCAGAATGCCAAAGAAGGAACCTACCAGGAAGGCGATAATCCAGGCGCAGCAGGAGACCGCGACGGTCACCTGAAATCCGGACCACAGCCAGCCGAGGTAAGTCGTATTGCCGAACGGAGCCTGCTGTAAAAAGATGCCCCAGTTCCAATCGATACCCATAACGAGCTCCGGTAAAAAAAGGGTAGCGAGGCTACCCATAAGATTGTTGAGCGGTGTCTTGTGTCCTGCTTCAGGGGAACGGCCTGTTACAGTCTGTCTGTCCGCACCGCGTGTTCAGCAATCGAGAGGGCAGCAGTGCCGCCCTTGTTTTCATTGTTAATTCAGAGTGCTTTGTCGTTCGGTGCTTTAAACAGCGCCTGCATGTCAGAAGACAGCTCGAAGTTCAGGTTCAGGTTCTTCGGCGGAATTGGCTGTTTGAACCAGGTATCGAACCATTTGGTGGCTTCACCCGACGTCTGCGCTTTGGCGATGGTGTCATCCATCAGCTGTTTAAACGGCGCATCGTCTTTACGCAGCATGCAGCCGTAGGCTTCTTTGGACTGCGGCGTGCCGGTGATTTCCCAGTTATCCGGTTTCTTCGCCTTAGCACGTTCACCGGCCAGCAGCGCGTCATCCATCATGAAAGCCACTGCGCGACCGGTTTCCAGCGTGCGGAACGAGTCACCGTGATCTTTCGCGCTGATGATGCGCATATCCATTTTCTTCTCGTCATTCAGCTTGCGCAGCAGAATCTCAGAGGTAGTGCCCGAGGTGACGACCACGGTTTTGCCTTTCAGATCGGCGAAGTCTTTGATGTCGCCGCCTTTTTTCACCAGCAGACGCGTACCGATGATGAAGATGGTGTCAGAGAACGCCGCCTGCTGCTGACGCTCTACGTTGTTGGTGGTCGAGCCACACTCGAAATCGTAGGTACCGTTCTGCAGCAGTGGAATACGGTTTTGCGAGGTGATCGGCAGCATTTTGACCTGCAGATCCGGCTTATTCAGTTTCGCTTTGATGGCGGCAACAATGGCGTTGGAGTAGTCCTGCGAATAGCCCACCACTTTCTGCTGGTTGTCGTAGTAAGAAAAGGGAACGGATGACTCACGGTGCCCCACGACAATCACGCCACTATCATTGATTTTTTTCAGGGTGCCGGTGAGATCTTCCGCCTGGGCCGCGCCCGCTGCTGCGCCCAACAGCAGAAGCGATAATGCCACTTTGCGAATCTGCATGTTCCTACTCCTTCGTGTGAATGTTGCGCAGAACATAAACTGCGCAGATTGTGATGTTGTGTGTATTTCCTGCTGCTTTTTTAATTATCCCTTAGCGCAACTGCGCGCAGGATAGTGATTAACATAGCGAATTGTTAACGTAATGAAACAAAAAAGTTCGTTTTTTGCGAGCCGCTCCGCACCAATAAGAGGCAAAAAACGGCCTCTGCGCCAATTAAGTGCGCTTCGGTGCCAGATAATGGTGCGCAAACAGGGCATTACGCTGACAAATCACGGATGTTGCTAAAACCACTGAAATAATTAGCAATGATCGTGCCAGTATGCGGAGAGCGGGCAAAAAGGCAGCAGAAAGTGGCGGTGACTAAGGATAAAGGGAGCGGAAAACTGCGCAGAAAAAAGGCGAAGCCTGCGCTTCGCCTGGTGAGAGGGGGCGGGATATCAGGCGCGGCGGCGTAAAATCGCCAGCACGATGCCTGCCAGCGTCAGCAGCCATACCGGCCAGATACCGACGCGTGCATATGGTGTTTCCCCGCTGGCAGGCGTGACTGTAGCGCTCAGCACGTCGCGGGTGAACTGCGGGATGATGTTCTCCACGTCTCCCTGCGCATTCACCACTGCGGTAACACCGTTGTTCGTTGAGCGCAGCAGTGGGCGACCCAGCTCCAGCGCACGCATGCGTGCCATCTGGAAATGCTGCCACGGACCAATCGAATGACCGAACCAGGCATCGTTCGACACCGTCAGCAGGAAGTTGGTGTCCGGACGGAAGTTGGCGCGCACCTGTTCGCCCAGCACGATCTCATAGCAAATGGCGCTGGTGAGATTGTAGCCCGCCACTTTCAGCTGCGGCTGCAGGTAGGCGCCACGGCTGAATGAGGACATCGGCAGGTCGAAGAACGGCGCCAGCGGACGCAGCAGACCTTCCAGCGGCACAAACTCGCCAAACGGCACCAGATGGTTTTTCTGGTAGCGGTTGCGGCTCTGATAGCTGTAAGGCTGCGCGCCGCCCAGCACAATTACCGAGTTGTAATCGTGATAGCGGTTATCGCTCTCCACGCGCGAATCAACAATGCCGGTGATCAGCGTGCTGCCGCGCGCGCGCAGTTCGTCATCCAGCGCATGCAAAAACGGCTGCTGATTACTCTCCAGATCGGTAATCGCCGACTCCGGCCAGATGATGATTGGCGCTTTGCCGATAAACGGCTTGCTGTATGCGGTATAGACGCGCAGCGTGGTCAGCAGCTGCTGCGGATCCCACTTCATTGACTGCGGAATATTGCCCTGCACCATCGCTACATTGACGCTGCGCTGCGGCAGCGGCTCATACCACTGCAGCATCCGCAGTGGCCACGGCAGCAGCAGCAGCGCGACGGCGATAATCAGGTTTTTCACGCTGCGGTGGTAGCAGGCCGAGGCCAGCAGGCCGGCAATCACCATTAGCAGGAAGGTGATGGTTTCCACGCCAGCCAGCGGCGCCAGGCCTTTCAGCGGCCCATCGATTTGGCTGTAGCCAAACTGCAGCCACGGAAAGCCGGTCAGCACCCAGCCGCGCAGAAACTCGGTGATCTGCCACAGCGCCGGTGCCGCCAGCGCCATGCGCCACAGCGTGGCCCGCGGCCAGAAGCGGTTCAGCAGCAGGGCAAACAGCAGCGGGTAGAGCGCCAGATAGGCGGCGAGCAGCACCACGAGGAACACATTGACCGGGCCGGGCATGCCGCCAAACGTCGCAATGCTGACGTACACCCAGTTGATGCCGCTGCCGAACAGGCCAAAGCCCCAGGCAAAACCGATACCTGCCGCCTGCGCGCTGCGGCGATCCAGCAACAGCAGTTGCAAACCGGCCAGAGAGAGCAGGGCGGCGGGCCAGAAATCATACGGGGAAAAGGAAAGGGTGCCCGCGGCACCCAGAATTAACGCCAGCAGCAGGCGAACCCGCTGCTGCGAGTAGAGAGAGGCTAATGCCATAAAATTATTCGTCTTCCAGTTGCGGTTGCGGAGAGTCTTCCGGAATTTTCACATGCACCTGGATGATACGGCGGCTGTCAGCCATCGCAACTTTGAATTGGTAACCCTCAATGTCGATGCTTTCACCGCGCGCCGGCAGATGACCGAATCCCTGCATCACCAGACCGCCAATGGTATCGACTTCGTCATCGCTGAAATCGCTACCAAATACCTCATTGAAATCCTCAATAGGCGTCAGCGCACGCACCGTATAGGTGTGGCGGTTGAGCTGACGGATATCGCGATCTTCTTCGTCGTCATATTCGTCTTCAATTTCGCCGACGATCAGCTCCAGGATATCTTCGATGGTCACCAGTCCGGAGACACCACCGAACTCATCAATGACGATCGCCATATGATAGCGCTGCGAGCGGAACTCTTTGAGCATGCGATCGACACGCTTGCTCTCAGGCACCACCACGACCGGGCGCAGCACTTTTTCCATGCTGAATGGCTCGGCGCTGCTGCTCATAAACGGCAGCAGATCTTTCGCCATCAGAATGCCTTCAACATGGTCTTTATCTTCGCTGATTACCGGGAAGCGCGAGTGGGCAGATTCAATAATCACTGCCAGGCACTCTTCAAGGCTCTGGTTGCGCTTCAGGGTTATCATCTGCGAGCGCGGGATCATAATGTCGCGCACGCGCTGTTCGGCAATATCCAGCACCCCTTCCAGCATGTCGCGGGTGTCCTGGTCGATCAGCTCTTTTTGCTCAGAATCGCGGATCAGCCCCAGCAGTTCGTCACGGTTTTTGGGTTCGCCGTGGAAAAGCTGATTGATTAGCAGGGAGAAAAAACCCTTTTTACTACTGGGTGCGTCGTTGTTTTGAGAATGGTCGTCGCTCATGGCGTTTTTATTTAGTTCTCTCGAATGAGGGAAAGGAACTGCCGGCATCCTCGCCAGCAGCGCAATGTCCTGAACCGGCGGTTCAGACGTCTTCTTTTTCCGAAATGTACGGATCGGGATAGCCAAGAGCAAGCATTATCTCGGTCTCGAGCGCTTCCATCTCTTCAGCTTCCTCGTCTTCAATATGGTCATAACCCAGCAGATGCAGCGTGCCGTGAACCACCATGTGTGCCCAGTGCGCTTCAGGGCTTTTGCCCTGCTCGGCGGCTTCCTGCTCAACAACCTGACGACAAATAATCAGGTCGCCCAGCAGCGGCAGCTCAATGCCCGGCGGTGCTTCAAACGGAAACGACAGCACGTTAGTCGGCTTATCTTTGCCGCGATAAGTCAGATTTAGCTCATGACTCTCCGCTTCATCGACCAGCCGTATCGTGACTTCACTCTCAGGCTGAAACGGCGTGACCGCCGCCTCCAGCCAGCGCTGAAACGCCGCTTCTGCGGGCAGGCCGTTTTCATCGGCACACGCCAGCTGCAAATCTAAAATCACCGTGCTCATGAAGGCTCCTGCGGCGTCGGCTGGCTGGCAGGTTGTGCCGCCTGTGCTTCACGCTTACGCTCTTCCGCCAGTTTATCACGGCGTTTCTGGTCCGCTTCTTCCCAGGCTTCATAAGCATTAACAATGCGTGCGACCACCGGATGACGCACCACGTCTTCGCTGTGGAAAAAGTTGAAGCTGATCTCTTCCACATTGGCCAGCACTTCAATGGCGTGGCGCAGACCGGATTTGGTGCTGCGCGGCAGGTCAATCTGCGTCACGTCACCGGTAATCACCGCTTTGGAGTTGAAGCCGATACGCGTCAGGAACATCTTCATCTGTTCGATGGTGGTGTTCTGGCTCTCATCAAGAATCACGAACGCGTCATTCAGCGTACGGCCGCGCATGTAGGCCAGCGGCGCGACTTCAATCACGTTGCGCTCCATCAGCTTCTCGACGCGCTCGAAGCCCAGCATTTCAAACAGGGCGTCATACAGCGGACGCAGGTAAGGATCGACTTTCTGACTGAGATCGCCTGGCAGGAAGCCGAGCTTTTCGCCGGCTTCGACCGCCGGACGCGTCAGCAGAATACGGCGAATCTCCTGCCGCTCCAGCGCATCCACCGCGGCGGCGACCGCCAGATAGGTTTTCCCGGTCCCGGCCGGCCCAATGCCGAACGTGATGTCGTGATCGAGAATATTGGCGATGTACTGCGCCTGGTTTGGCGTACGCGGTTTAATCACGCCGCGCTTGGTCTTGATGTTTACCGCTTTACCGTACTCCGGCACGCTGTCGGCCGTCTGCTCCAGCACGCGACTCTCTTTGATCGCCAGATGGATCTGATCCGGTTCAATGTCCGGGATCTGGCCGCGCACCGGCGCGGTATCAACGTACAGCGAACGCAGAATATTGGCGGCCGCCTCGACACTCAGCGCGCGGCCGACCAGCTTAAACAGGTTGTCGCGGCGATTGATCTCAATGCCCAGACGGCGCTCCAGCTGTTTTACGTTGTCATCAAACGGACCGCACAGGCTCATCAGTCGACGATTGTCTGCCGGTTCAAGGGCGATTTCACGAGTTTCGATATTCAAATGAATCCTTTGGGTCACTCAGGGCCAGTTGAAAGAAATAGCAGATACCACACGCCAGGCGTCAGCATCTTTACGGAATTATTTATGGGGTCGCGCCCGGGCGCAAGCTTCAGGGGAGATATTTGGGCGGCAGCTGCGGAAAGCAAGGGCTGCGGGATGAAACAGGCGACAGCGCGTTGTGCGCTGTCGCTCAGTAATCGCGGTCTCAAGGTTGATACAGGCCCACGCCGATCTCATCCTCTTTACGCGTACGCGCAATCACCGATGCCGGACTCTCCGCGACGCGCAGGCCCATCTCCTCTTCGGTGCGAACCACGACGCCACGCAGCGAATTGGTATAAACATCGACGATTTCGACATCAACAAATTTACCGATCATGCGCACGTCGCCTTCAAAGTTAACTACGCGGTTGTTTTCGGTACGGCCGGTCAGCTCCATCACATTCTTACGTGAGGTACCTTCCACCAGAATACGCTGAACGGTACCAAGCATGCGGCGGCTCCATGCCATCGCCTGCTGATTGATGCGATCCTGCAAAATGTACAGACGCTGCTTCTTCTCCTCTTCCGGCACGTCGTCCGGCAGATCGGCCGCTGGCGTCCCCGGACGCGCCGAATAGATAAAGCTGAAGCTGGTGTCGAAATTAACTTCGCCGATGAGCTTCATGGTCTGCTCGAAATCCTGCTGGGTTTCGCCCGGGAAGCCAATGATGAAATCTGAACTGATCTGGATATCCGGGCGCGCGGCCACCAGCTTACGGATAATCGCTTTGTACTCCAGCGCAGTGTGCGCTCGCTTCATCAGCGTCAGAATACGATCGGCACCGCTCTGCACTGGCAGGTGCAGGAAGCTCACCAGCTCCGGCGTATCACGATAAACGTCGATGATGTCGTCGGTGAACTCAATAGGATGGCTGGTGGTGAAACGAATCCGGTCAATGCCGTCAATCGCGGCCACCAGACGCAGCAGCTCGGCAAAGGTACAAATCTGGTCGTCAAAGGTCGCGCCGCGATAGGCGTTGACGTTCTGCCCCAGCAGATTCACTTCACGCACGCCCTGCGCCGCCAGCTGGGCAACTTCCAGCAGGATGTCATCGCAGGGACGGCTCACTTCCTCGCCGCGCGTATAAGGCACCACGCAGAAAGTGCAATATTTATTGCAGCCTTCCATGATCGAGACAAAAGCAGTCGGACCTTCAGCGCGTGGCTCCGGCAGGCGATCAAACTTTTCGATTTCCGGGAACGAGACGTCAACAATCGGACTCTTGCTGCCGCGCACCTGATTAATCATCTCCGGCAGACGATGCAGCGTCTGCGGGCCAAAAACGATGTCCACGCACTGCGCGCGCTGGCGAATTTTATCGCCCTCCTGCGAAGCCACACAGCCGCCCACGCCAATAATCAGCTCAGGATTCTTCGCCTTCAGCTTCTTCCAGCGCCCCAGCAAGTGAAACACTTTTTCCTGCGCCTTCTCACGGATGGAGCAGGTATTCAGCAGCAGAACGTCTGCGTCTTCGGCTTCCTCCGTCAGGGTATAGCCGTGCGTGCTGTTCAGTAGGTCAGCCATCTTCGATGAATCATATTCGTTCATCTGACAGCCCCAGGTTTTGATATGCAGTTTTTTGGTCATTGAACTAGCCATTGATTCTGAGCAGAGAAGTGCAGGGCGCGTATTGTAATGCTTTGGCGCGGGTGTGACCAGCATGCCCGTCATACTTCGCACGCCAGGTGCGTTGGCTGCGCGCGGCTCCCCCGGTCACTTACTGATGTAAGCTCGCAGGGAGATCCTTGCTTGCCGCCTTCCTGGCGCACGAATTATTTAGGGCATGATGCCCGGTTGTATTTCACACGCCAGGTGCGTTGGCTGCGCGCGGCTCCCCCGGTCACTTACTGATGTAAGCTCCCGGGGAGATCCTTGCTTGCCGCCTTCCTGGCGCACGAATTATTTAGGGCATGATGCCCGGTTATACTTCGCGCGGCTGAGCCGTCTGAAGCACAAGGTTAGCAGGGCTTTTCTGCTGGTGCGGTAAATTTCCGGTACACTTTGCCACATAGAGTGCTGCCGCAAGGCGTCACGGCAATCAGAAGGATAAGAGTCAATGCAGGATTCACAGTTTGATGTGGTGGTGGTGGGCGGCGGCATGGTCGGTGCCGCGCTGGCCTGTGGTCTGGCGCAGCAGCAGTTTCGCGTGGCGGTGATTGAGCGTGCCGAGCCGGCCGCGTTTGACGCCAGCCTGGCGCCGGATATACGCATCTCCGCCATTGGTGCGTCATCGGTGGCGCTGCTGCGCCAGCTCAATGTCTGGCCGCGTGTCCAGGCGATGCGCAGCGCGCCCTACCGCAAGCTGGAAACCTGGGAGTGGCAAAGCGCACACGTCACCTTTGACGCCGCTGCACTGGGCATTCCCGAGCTGGGCTATATGGTGGAAAACAGCGTGCTGCAGCGCGCGCTGTGGGAGCAGATGCAGCAGGATGGCGTAACGCTGCTGTGTCCGGCCTCACTGCAGGCGCTGCAGGCGCACAGCGGCGGCTGGCAGCTGCAGCTGGATGACGGGACCACGCTGGATAGCCAGCTGGTGGTGGGGGCCGATGGTGCTAATTCGCGCGTGCGCCAGCTGGCGGGTATCGGCGTGCGCGGCTGGAACTATGCGCAATCCTGCATGCTAATCAGCGTTGAGTGTGAACACGAGGCCGGCGATGCCACCTGGCAGCAATTTACGCCGGACGGACCGCGCGCGTTTCTGCCGCTGTTCGATCGCCACGCTTCGCTGGTGTGGTACGACGCGCCGGCGCGGATCCGTCAGCTGCAAAATCTGCCGCTCAGCCAGCTGGCCAAAGAAGTACAGGCCAACTTCCCGGCGCGCGTCGGCCGCTTCGAGGTGAAGAACGCGGCGTCGTTCCCGCTGGTGCGCCGCCATGCCACGCGCTACGTGCTGCCGGGCCTGGCGCTGGTCGGTGATGCTGCACACACCATCAATCCGCTGGCCGGGCAGGGGGTTAATCTCGGCTACCGCGATGTGGATGCGCTGATTGATACGCTGGTGGACGCGCGCAGTCAGGCGCAGCGCTGGTCATCGCTGCCGGTTCTGCAGCGTTATCACCGTCAGCGCTACAAAGATAATTTGCTGATGCAGGGCGGTATGGATCTGTTCTGCTTCGCCTTTAGCAACGCGCTGCCGCCGCTGCGTGTGGTGCGTAACCTTGGACTGATTGCGGCAGAGAATGCTGGCGTGCTCAAGCGTCAGGTGCTGCGTTACGCGCTGGGGTTGTAACACACCGGGCGCCGCAATCGTGGCGGCGCCATCTGTTGTATAAGGCGTGAAATTGAGGAACGACAAAAAACAACAAAGCCCGCAAAAGCGGGCCTGTTGTGCAATTTGGCTGGGGTGCAGGGATTCGAACCCCGGAATGCCGGAATCAGAATCCGGTGCCTTACCGCTTGGCGACACCCCAATAGGTGTTTGGTCAAATTGTCTTTGTATGGCTGGGGTGCAGGGATTCGAACCCCGGAATGGTGGAATCAGAATCCACTGCCTTACCGCTTGGCGACACCCCAATTTGTTTGGTGGCTACGACGGGAATCGAACCTGTGACCCCATCATTATGAGTGATGTGCTCTAACCGACTGAGCTACGTAGCCAGATTGTACTGCTTTACTGCGCCCGATGATGGCTGGGATACCTGGATTCGAACCAGGGAATGCCGGTATCAAAAACCGGTGCCTTACCGCTTGGCGATATCCCATTCGTCGACTCGTATCCACGAGAGTGCATCGGATTGGCTGGGGTACCTGGATTCGAACCAGGGAATGCCGGTATCAAAAACCGGTGCCTTACCGCTTGGCGATACCCCATCCGGCTGCCGAAGACTGAAATGGTGCGGGAGGCGAGACTTGAACTCGCACACCTTGCGGCGCCAGAACCTAAATCTGGTGCGTCTACCAATTTCGCCACTCCCGCAAAAAGATGGTGGCTACGACGGGAATCGAACCTGTGACCCCATCATTATGAGTGATGTGCTCTAACCAACTGAGCTACGTAGCCATCTTTTTTCGCGTTACCTTCATCGGCGTTGCGGGGCGCATTATGCGTATTGAGCTTTGTAGCGTCAACAAATTTTTTGCCGTTTTTTGCCTTAACGCGCCTGTTTGTCTGGCTTGTAACCAGGCTGATGATTTATTCGGCAATTTTCGATCGTATCCGCGCCAGATGCAAGAAAAAGGGGCCACAATGGGCCCCTTATACGCATAAAGAAAATGCTTATTTGTACGCTGACTGGTGCACGCCTACCGCACGGCCAGACGGATCGTCCATCGATTTAAACGCTTCATCCCACTCAATGGCTTTCGCTGACGAACAGGCCACGGATGGACCGCCCGGAACGCACTCTGCCGCGCTTGGCAGTGGGAACAGCTCCTCAAAGATTTCGCGGTACAGATACGCTTCTTTCGAGGTTGGCGTGTTGTGCGGGAAGCGGAAATGCGCGGTCGCCAGCTGCTGCTCGCTAATCTGCTTCGCCGCCACTTCTTTCAGCGTGTCAATCCAGCTGTAGCCTACGCCATCAGAGAACTGCTCTTTCTGACGCCATGCTACGCTCTCCGGCAGGTAAGAGGAGAAACATTCACGCAGAATGTGTTTTTCCATTTTGCCGTTGCTGCCGCACATTTTGTCTTCCGGGTTGATGCGCATCGCGACATCAAGGAATTTCTTATCAAGGAACGGCACGCGTGCTTCCACGCCCCACGCCGACATCGCTTTGTTAGCGCGCGCGCAGTCAAACATGTGCAGCGCCAGCAGCTTACGCACGTTTTCTTCGTGGAACTCCTGAGCGTTCGGTGCCTTGTGGAAGTAGAGGTAACCGCCAAACACTTCATCCGCCCCTTCACCGGACAGCACCATTTTGATGCCCATCGCTTTGATTTTACGCGACATCAGATACATCGGTGTCGACGCGCGAATGGTGGTCACATCGTAGGTTTCGATGTGGTAAATCACATCGCGGATCGCATCCAGACCTTCCTGCACGGTGAAGTGAATTTCATGGTGCACGGTACCGAGGTGATCGGCCACCGCCTGCGCCGCTTTCAGATCCGGCGATCCTTCCAGACCGACGGCAAACGAGTGCAACTGCGGCCACCATGCATCGCTCTTGTCCTGATCTTCCACACGTTTGGCGGCATAGCGCTTGGTCACCGCAGAGATGATGGAAGAGTCGAGGCCGCCGGACAGCAGCACGCCGTACGGTACGTCTGACATCAGGTGACTCTTCACTGACTCTTCCAGCGCGTGCTTCAGGCCAGCGGCATCGGTGGTGTTTTGCGCCACGGCAGCAAAATCCATCCAGTCACGCTGCCAGTAACGACGGATTTCGCCATCGGTGCTGGAGAGGTAGCTTCCCGGCGGGAATTCTTTGATGCTGCGGCACACCGGCACCAGCGCTTTCATTTCAGAAGCAACATACAGGTTGCCGTGCTCATCGTTGCCCATATAGAGCGGAATAATACCGATGTGATCGCGGCCAATCAGATACTGCTGTTTGACGCTGTCCCACAGAATGAAGGCGAACATGCCCTGCAGATCGTCGAGGAAATCGAGGCCTTTTTCCTGATACAGCGCGAGGATGACTTCGCAGTCTGAACCCGTCTGGAAGGCGTAGCGATCGCTCAGTTCCGCGCGCAGCGCCTGGTGGTTATAAATTTCGCCGTTAACAGCCAGTACGTGGGTGTGATCCGCGTTGTACAGCGGCTGGGCGCCGTTGTTCACGTCAACGATGGACAGGCGCTCGTGCACCAGAATGGCTTTCTCATCAGCGAAGACACCTGACCAGTCCGGGCCGCGGTGACGCATCAGACGCGAACATTCCAGCGCTTTCTTGCGCAGTTCAACAGGATCGGTCTTCAGATCCAGCACACCAAAAATCGAACACATAACTGACTCCTGATCTCACCCTGTGGCGATGTTATTGACTTGTTTGTCCGGCAGCCTGCGCTGCGTGATGTATAAGAAAATGCGCTAATTGATGGTGGTAACGCAAGCGAAATCACCAAATGCTGATAAAAAGATTGTTGGCGTGAAGAAATGTTGAATTTTATTCAAAAAATTAACGATTAAATTAGATGGTGTCTAATGAATTGTCAGAAGTGATGGTTTTGTGCGCAACCGATGAGATCGCGTCAGCGGCTGAATCACCGCGGTGTGCCAGACAGATAAAAAAGCCCTGCACACCGTAACGGCGAGCAGGGCCATAAGCAGACAGCATGACGCTAATCAGAACAGGTCGATATCAGCCACGGAAGGGTAGATCCAGTCCGGACGGAACGGCATTGCGTCGATATCGCTCAGCGTAGAGACGCCGGACAGCACCAGAATGGTTTCCAGACCGGCCTGGAAGCCAGCCAGAATATCGGTGCGCAGGTTATCGCCCACAATCACCGTCTCTTCTGAATGCGCGTGCATTTTATTCAGTGCGGCGCGCATGATGTAAGGGCTGGGCTTACCGACATAAAACGGTTTGCGGCCGGAGATGGTTTCGATACCGGCACAGAGCGCACCACAGGCCGGCACGAAGCCGCGTGCGTGGGTATCAGGATTGGTCGCGATAAAACGTGCACCGTTGGCCACAAAGAAGGCGGCTTTATGCATCATCTCCCAGTTAAACGATCGCGTCTCGCCGACGATGACGAAATCCGGGTTGACGTCAGTGATGGTAAAACCGGCTTTATACAGTTCATGAATCAGTGCGCCTTCACCAATCACGTAGGCTTTTTTGCCCTCCTGACGACGCAGGAAATCCGCGGTGGCCATGGCGGAGGTGTAGAACACCGAATCCGGGATGTCGACGCCGGCGTTGGCAAAGCGGTTGGCCAGATCCTGCGCGGTTTGTGACGGATAGTTGGTCAGTACCACCAGCGGCATCTCTTTTTCCAGAATGCGCTGCAGGAATTCGTTTGCGCCTTTCACGGCGGTATTGTCGTGCATCAACACGCCGTCGATGTCACAGATTACGCTTTTGATGGTCATAGGTGGCTTCCGGTCAGGCCTGCCAGCCGGCAGGCTTTCTATTATTCTTCCAGCAGGTGCTGCAGCAGAATGCCATTCAGCATAGCGCGTTTTGCCAGCGCGAAAGCGCCAATTGCCGAGCGATGGTCCAGTTCAGACCGCACCACGGGCAGATTTTTGCGAAACGCGTTCAACGCCTGGGTGTTAATGCAGCCCTCAATCGCCGGGAACAGCACTTTATCGGCATCGGTAATTTCGCCGGCCAGCACTACTTTTTGCGGGTTAAACAGGTTAATGGCGATAGCGATCGCTTTGCCGAGATAGCGGCCAACGTACTCGATCACTTCGCAGGCCAGCGCGTCGCCCTGATTGGCGGCGCGGCAGATTTGCGGCATCTGGCAATCATCCAGCGTCAGGCTGCTGGGATAACCCTGGTTGAGCAGGTGGCGCACGCGGTTCTCAATCGCGCCGTTGGCGGCGATGGTTTCGAGGCAGCCAAAGTTGCCACAGTGGCAGCGTTCGCCGAGCGGATCGACCTGAATGTGGCCAATCTCACCTACGTTGCCATTGCTGCCGAGAAAAATGTGGCCGTTAGCGATGATGCCGGCGCCGGTTCCGCGATGTAAACGCACCAGAATGGAGTCTGCACAGTCGCGGCTTGCACCGAAATAGTGCTCAGCCAGCGCCAGGCTGCGGATATCGTGCCCGACAAAACTGGTGACGTTAAAGCGTTTTTTCAGGCTCGCCACCAGCGGCCAGTGGCTGACGGCAATGTGCGGCATGTAGCGAATGATGCCGTTAATCGGGTCGACCAGCCCCGGCAGGATCACCGCGATAGCGATCAGCTCATGAATTTTACGCTGGTGCGTGCTCATAAAGGCACTGATGGCGTTGAACAGCGCGTTCTCCAGCGTCTCCTGGGTGCGCTCCGGCAGCGGATAATCCTCCTGCGCCAGCGATTTTCCGCTGAGATCGAACAGCGTCAGCGTGGCATCGTTGCGCCCCAGGCGCACGCCGATGGTATGAAAATGGCGGGTTTCGGTGATGATGGAGATGGCGCGGCGCCCACCGGTGGAGGCCTGTTGCTCCACCTCTTTGATGAGGCCGCGTTCGATAAGCTGACGAGTAATTTTGGTGACGCTGGCGGGCGCAAGCTGGCTGAGTTCGGCAATCTGAATACGCGAAATCGGCCCCTGTTGATCAATCAGCCGGTAAACAGCTGCACTGTTAAGTTGTTTGACAAGATCGACATTTCCTATTTGAGTCTGGCCGCCAGTGGTCATTCAGTACTTACTCGCTGAGGACGTTGTCTCCGTTGACGAACGTCTTAGTGATTTGATAATCGCGGGTAAAGACAGTGAGGTTGGCGACTTTTCCTGCTTCCACCGTACCAAACTGCTTTTCCACACCCATTGCCCTTGCCGGATACAGGGTCGCCATGCGCAGCGCTTCGTCCAGCGCGATACCACAATGTTCCACGCTATTCTGCACCGCTTCAATCATCGTCAGCGCAGATCCGCTCAGGGTACCGTTCTCATCTACGCACAGGCCGTCGCGATAGTATATTGTTTTACCTGCAAAAATGAATTGATCAATCGACGCACCGGCCGGCGCGGTGGCATCGGTCACCAGCACCAGTTTGTCGCCTTTGATTCGTTTTGCATTGCGCACGTTAGCGTAATTGACATGTAAACCGTCTGCAATAATGCCGCAGTATACATCAGGCGAATCAAACAGCGCACCGATAAGACCTGGCTCACGACCGCTAAAGGCGCTCATGGCGTTATACAGGTGGGTGGCAAAGGTGACGCCCGCGCTGATGCCCGCTTTGGCTTCGGCATAGGTGGCATTGGAGTGACCAGATGACACAATAATCCCGGCGTCACGCAGCTGGCGAATCACCGCGCTGCCCGCATTTTCCGGCGCCAGCGTAACTTTGGTGATGACGTCAGCGTTGGCGCACAGGAAATCCACCAGTTCCGCATCCGGCAAACGAATCAGCTGCGGATTGTGAGTACCTTTCTTCTCTTTATTCAGCCACGGACCTTCCAGATGCAGGCCCAGCGCCTGATTCTGATGCTTCGCCAGGTAAGCACGCATGGTTTCAATCGCGCGCTTCATCAGTTCATCACTGCTGGTAATCAGCGTCGGTAAATAGCTGGTGCAGCCGGATTTTTCATTGGCACGCTGCATGATCTCCAGCGTTTCCACGCTCAGGGCATTGATGTCATCGTTGAACTGCACGCCGCCGCAGCCGTTGAGCTGCAGGTCGATAAATCCGGGAGCGATGAACGCACCAGCCACATCCTGTTGTGGAATCGCGGCGTCCAGCGCATCGCGCGGGCAGACACGCTCAATCAGGCCATTGGCAATCACCACGGCGTGATTGTCCAGAACTTCATGACCGGTAAAAATCCGGCCGTTAACTAATGCGTACATCATCTCTTCTCCCGGCTGAACCTGCTGCGCTTAACAGCAGGCTTTCTACAACGTGTTGTTACACACCCTTCATATTTTCCGCTTCCATTTCGCGGAAATATTTCACGGTTTTCACTTTCAGTTCCATGGTGGCTGGCTCATCACACACCACCACCGCTTTCGGGTGCAGCTGCAGGCAGCTGATGGTCCACATGTGGTTGACGTTACCTTCTACCGCCGCCTGCAGCGCCTGGGCTTTGACGTGGCCGGTCACCAGAATCATCACTTCTTCCGCATCCAGCAGCGTGCCGACGCCCACGGTCAGGGCATATTTAGGCACCTGATCAACATCGCCGTCGAAGAAACGCGAGTTCGCCACACGGGTGTCGTGCGTCAGGGTTTTAATGCGGGTGCGGGAAGAGAGCGAAGAAGCCGGCTCGTTGAACGCAATGTGGCCATCGTTGCCGACGCCGCCCATAAACAGGTGGATTTTACCCAGTGCGCGGATCTTCTCTTCGTATTGGCGACATTCTGCGTCAATATCTTCGGCATTGCCATTCAGAAGATTGATATTTTCTGGTTGAATATCAACGTGATCGAAAAAGTTACGGTACATAAAGCTGTGATAGCTTTCCGGATGCTCTTTCGGCAGACCGACATACTCATCCATATTGAAGGTGATCACGTGTTTGAAACTAACCTGGCCCGCTTTATGCATCTCGATCAGGTGCTTGTAGGCTTCCAGCGGCGTACCGCCGGTTGGCAGTCCCAGCACAAAGGGACGGTCTGCGCTGGGTTTAAAGGCATTGATGCGATTAACGATATGGCGTGCAGCCCATTTACCCACCTGGGTCGGTGTGGCCAAAGGGATCAGTCTCATGTCTTCACCTCAGTTAAGATTGGAAAGTTAGGGTCGCGTTTACTGCTGCAGCTGGCTGCTTATAGGGTAACCCGTTTGCGCGCTCGCGGCGTTGGAAAAGTGCGACCTGATATTTTTCATCATAAAATAAGTTTGTGGTGGTGGCTAGCATTTCGCAGTGAAAAACGTCCATTTTGGTGATTAAAGTCACAGTTACACTGGTTTTAATTTGCGAGGCGAATTAATTTATCTTTACACTGCGCCTCGTGGTGAAGTGTGTCATCAAGGTACCGGGTGCCGGGATAATAAAATCAACCCGCATCACGGCAAAACGCCAGTCTCATAGGGGGAGAATAAGGTGAGTATTTTAGGATATCTGCAAAAGGTCGGCCGCGCGCTTATGGTGCCGGTAGCGACCCTGCCGGCAGCGGCAATCCTGATGGGGGTAGGTTACTGGATCGATCCGGACAGCTGGGGCGCAGGCAATGCGCTGGCAGCACTGCTGATCAAATCGGGTTCTGCCATCATCGACAACATGTCCGTGCTGTTCGCCATCGGTGTGGCTTACGGCATGTCAAAAGATAAAGACGGTGCAGCGGCATTAACCGGCTTTGTAGGTTTCCTCGTGGTTACTACCCTGTGTTCACCCGCCGCGGTGGCCATGATTCAGAAAATGCCGGTGGAGCAGGTTCCTGCCGCTTTCGGTAAAATCAATAACCAGTTTGTCGGCATTCTGGTGGGCATTCTCTCGGCGGAAGTGTACAACCGCTTCAGCCACGTTGAGCTGCCCAAGGCGCTGTCGTTCTTCAGCGGTCGCCGTCTGGTGCCGATCCTGGTCTCCTTCCTGATGATTGTGGTCGCCTTTATCCTGATGTATGTCTGGCCGATCATTTTCGGCGGTCTGGTGAGCTTTGGTGAGCACATCCAGAAACTGGGCTCGGTCGGCGCGGGCGTGTACGCCTTCTTTAACCGTCTGCTGATTCCGGTTGGCCTGCACCACGCGCTGAACTCGGTGTTCTGGTTCGACGTGGCGGGCATCAACGATATTCCTAAATTCCTGGGCGGCGCGCAGTCTATTGCCAATGGTACCGGCATCCCGGGTATCACCGGTCGCTATCAGGCGGGCTTCTTCCCGATCATGATGTTCGGTCTGCCGGGTGCGGCGCTGGCAATCTATCACTGCTCACGCCCGGAAAACCGCGCGAAAGTCGGTGGTATCATGCTGGCAGCGGCTTTTGCAGCCTTCTTCACCGGCATCACCGAGCCACTGGAATTCTCCTTCATGTTTGTGGCACCGGTGCTGTATGTCATCCACGCCGTGCTGACCGGTATTTCGGTCTTCATCGCTGCCAGCATGCACTGGATTGCCGGTTTCGGTTTCAGTGCCGGTCTGGTGGACATGGTGCTGTCGACGCGTAACCCGCTGGCGGTGCACTGGTGGATGCTGATCCCGCAGGGTCTGGTGTTCTTCGTTATCTACTACGTGGTGTTCCGCTTCACCATTCAGAAATTCAACCTGCTGACGCCGGGCCGCGAGCTGGCTGCCGGTGATGAGACAGACGGCTACGACGTCAACGTTGATCACTGCAGCAACGGTGAGAGCGAAACCGAATCACTGGCGCGTCGCTATATCGGTGCGATAGGCGGTTCTGACAACCTGACCAATATCGACGCCTGCATCACCCGTCTGCGTCTGAATGTGAAAGACTCGGCGCAGGTGAATGAGAGTGTGGCTAAACGCCTCGGTGCTTCTGGCGTGATCCGCCTTAACAAGCAGAGCGTGCAGATCATTGTTGGTACGCAGGCCGAAAGCATTGCGACCGCCATGAAAACCGTACTGAGCAAAGGTCCGGTAGCCGGCGCAGCGGCACCTGCTGCGGCAACCACCGCCGCGCCTGCGGCTGCTCAGCCCCAGGCCGTGCGCAACAGCGAGAAAAAGGTGATTGCAACGCTGCTGGCACCGGTCAGTGGCGAAGTGGTAGCGCTGGAAAACGTGCCGGATGAAGCTTTCGCCAGCAAAGCGGTAGGCGATGGCCTGGCGATCAAACCGAGCGATAAAACTGTCGTCGCGCCGGTGGCGGGTACCGTGGTGAAAATCTTCAACACTAACCATGCATTCTGCCTTGAAGCCGAAAATGGCGTCGAGATTGTCGTGCATATGGGTCTCGATACCGTCGCGCTGGAAGGTAAAGGGTTTACCCGTCTGGTGGAAGAGGGCGCAACCGTCACAGCGGGCCAGCCGATCCTCGAAATGGATCTGGACTTCCTCAACGCCAATGCGCGTTCGATGATCAGCCCGGTGGTGGTCAGCAACAGCGATGATTTTGCTGGTCTGAATCTGCTGGCAGGCGGTACCGTGGTAGCAGGCGTTACGCCGCTGTACGAAGTCAAAAATTAACACGTTTTGATCGTCACTGAAGGCAGGAAGCAATTCCTGCCTTTTTTGTTTTAAAACGACCAACAAACGGTTGTTTCCCTTCAGCGCTTTGTGGATCATACTCCGTTACTTCGTGGTACAAATCACCCGCTATTGTTTTGAGGATTTTGAGATGAGTGAGGCTGAAGCCCGCCCAACGAACTTTATTCGTCAGATCATCGACGAAGATTTGGCGAGCGGTAAGCACAACAGTGTGCATACCCGTTTCCCGCCTGAGCCCAATGGTTACCTGCATATTGGCCATGCAAAATCGATCTGCCTGAACTTTGGTATCGCACAAGATTATCAGGGGCAGTGCAACCTGCGTTTCGACGACACCAATCCGGTCAAAGAGGATATGGAGTTCGTTGAATCGATCAAGAATGATGTGCAATGGCTGGGCTTTGAGTGGAGCGGCAACATTCGTTACTCCTCTGACTACTTTGACCAACTGTTCAACTACGCGGTTGAGCTGATCAACAAAGGCCTGGCCTACGTTGATGAGCTGTCGCCAGAGCAGATCCGTGAATACCGCGGCACGCTAACCGCGCCGGGCAAAAACAGCCCGTATCGCGATCGCAGCGTGGAAGAGAACCTGGCGCTGTTCCAGAAGATGCGTGATGGCGGCTTCGAAGAGGGCAAAGCCTGCCTGCGTGCCAAAATCGACATGGCATCCAGCTTTATTGTGATGCGCGATCCGGTGCTGTACCGCATTAAATTTGCCGAACACCACCAGACTGGCAACAAGTGGTGCATCTATCCGATGTACGACTTTACCCACTGCATCTCCGATGCGCTGGAAGGCATCACCCATTCCCTGTGTACGCTGGAGTTCCAGGATAACCGTCGTCTCTACGACTGGGTGCTGGATAACATCACCATTCCGGTGCATCCGCGTCAGTACGAGTTCTCGCGCCTGAATCTGGAATATGCGGTGATGTCGAAGCGTAAGCTGACGCAGCTGGTGAGCGAGAAGATTGTTGAAGGCTGGGACGATCCGCGCATGCTGACCGTATCCGGTCTGCGCCGTCGTGGCTATAGCGCGGCGTCAATCCGCGAATTCTGCCGCCGTATCGGTGTGACTAAGCAGGACAACATTGTTGAGATGGCGTCGCTGGAGTCGTGCATTCGTGACGACCTCAACGAGAACGCGCCGCGCGCCATGGCGGTGCTGGATCCACTGAAAGTGGTAATCGAGAACCTGCCGGCCGGTCATGAAGAAATCATCAGCATGCCGAACCACCCGAACAAACCGGAGATGGGCACGCGTGAGGTGCCGTTCAGCCGTGAAGTGTGGATCGATCGCGCCGACTTCCGTGAAGAGGCCAACAAGCAATACAAACGTCTGGTGCTGGGTAAAGAAGTTCGTCTGCGCAACGCTTACGTCATTCGTGCCGAGCGCGTGGCGAAAGATGAAGCCGGCAACATCACCTGCATCTACGCTACCTGCGATGTCGACACCCTGAGCAAAGATCCGGCCGATGGCCGCAAGGTGAAAGGCGTTATTCATTGGGTGTCGGCGATTCACGCGCTGCCTGCCGAATTCCGCCTGTACGATCGTCTGTTCAGCGTGCCAAACCCGGGCGCGGCCGAGGATTTCCTCACCACCATTAACCCGAACTCGCTGGAAATCAAACAGGGCTTCGTTGAGCCGGGTCTGCGTGCCGCCAGCGCGCTGGCGCCGTATCAGTTTGAGCGCGAAGGTTACTTCTGCGCTGACAGCGTGTACTCGCAGCCGTCGAAACTGGTGTTCAACCGCACCGTGGGTCTGCGTGATACCTGGGCAAAAATCGGCGAATAATTTTACTGCTTGATAGCACGATATGATCAGCAAAGGGCGAGCAATCGCCCTTTTTTATTGCCCGTTATCTGCAAACGGGAATCGATTATGCTGAACCAGACAAAAAACAGTAATCACGCGGAATTACGACTAATCTGACTTTAATAAAATTAACTAATTTACCCGTGTGAAATCGTTATTTTCAGGTAGGCTATGCGCTCTTAAATGTTGCTGTGCGGGTTAGCGAAGGAAGAAAAATGACAAGTCTCGCTCTGGAAGCCAAACATAGCGTGGTGGTTTTACATCAGCTTATCGAACGTATTTTTAATCAGGCCGAAGGCAGCGATGACAGTATGGATCTGCTGCTGTCGCACTTTCATCCCGACTTCAAAATGGTGACGCCGCAAGGCAAACAGCTCGATCTCAATGACACTGAAACCCTGTTTCGCAAACTGCACGGGCAGCGGGAAGGGATGCGAATCGCCACCAGTGAGCATGCCATCATTTCCCAGCAGCAGCAGGAAGTGACCATTCAGTATCACGAACTGCAAATGCTCAACGGCAACAACCAGACCCGCATTTCGCTGGCGGTGCTGGACTGCAGCACGCCGGTTCCGCGCTGGCGCTATTTGCAGGAAACGCTGGTCGCCTGAACGCAGCCATAAAAAAACCGGTGCCTGGCACCGGTTTTTTTATACTGCATAGCATATTCAATTACTGATCGTGGAGCGTCTCGTCTTCGCGGCAGTCTCCCAGCGCACAGTGGCCGTACAGATACAGGCTGTGGTTGCTGAGTTTGATACCGTGGCGTGTCGCAATCTCACGCTGACGCGTTTCGATAGATTCATCGCTAAACTCGATCACTTTGCCGCAGTCGAGGCAAATCAGGTGATCATGGTGATGCTGCTGGGTCAGTTCGAACACGGATTTCCCGCCTTCGAAGTTATGACGCGTCACGATGCCGGCGTCGTCAAACTGGTTCAGAACACGGTATACCGTCGCCAGACCAATCTCTTCGCCCATGTCGATCAGGCGTTTGTACAAATCTTCCGCACTGACATGATGGGACTCGGGTCCGGGTCCCTGAAGCACTTCCAGAATCTTCAGTCTGGGCAGCGTGACTTTCAGGCCAGCCTTTTTCAATGCGGAGTTGTTGTCAGTCATGCGGATATTGTCCTGTTACTTTGCTAGTCACTTACGGCGCAAAGGCCTTGAATGTGTGGTCAACGCGCATTCTCATTTGCGTCTCATTATAGAGCTCAGCCTGCGAAATGAAAACCGGCTGCGGCGGACAATTCCCCGGATGCTGTAAGGAGAAATGTCGTGAACCTCAGCGGGATCGTGCAGATCGATGTTCCTTTTCGCGCAGTCTCAGTCTGATGCCCGAGGAATAAGCAGATGACCGTTGCGGGTATTCTACAGAATTGAGGGAAAAAGTTAAAAAACCGTAGCTATTATTTTTATAGGTAATTCCATTGCCCGATGTGAGCCAGCGCCCACATCGGACAGGAAAGCATCAGGCTTCGATAATCGCCTGCAGCTGCAGCTCGTCAAAGATCTGCTTAACCCATTTGTCGACGCGCTCGTTAGTCAGTTCAGGCTGACGGTCTTCATCGATGGCGAGGCCGAGGAAGTGTTTGTCGTCTGCCAGACCTTTAGAGGCTTCGAAGTGGTAACCTTCGGTTGGCCAGTGGCCCACAATCACTGCGCCGTTTGGCTCAATGATGTCGCGAATGGTGCCCATCGCGTCACAGAAGTACTCGGCATAATCTTCCTGATCGCCGCAGCCAAACAGCGCTACCAGCTTACCGTTGAAATCAATCTCTTCCAGCGTCGGGAAGAAGTCATCCCAGTCGCACTGGGCTTCACCGTAGTACCAGGTCGGAATACCCAGCAGCAGAATATCGAATGCTTCGAGATCTTCTTTGGTGCTCTTAGCAATGTCATGCACTTCGGCGACATCTTTACCCAGTTGTTTCTGGATCATTTTTGCAATGTTTTCAGTGTTGCCGGTATCGCTGCCGAAGAAAATGCCTACGATTGCCATGGAGTGAGTAACCTCTTAAATCCTGATTGTGAAAGTAAGTCAGAAGACGACACAGTTATGCGAATGATAGCAGACCGGCGAAAAGCGCGGAATGTGTAAAGCGCTGAGTTTGTGTTCCAGCGTGCGGTCTGCGCACGTTACGCCAGTTTGAGCTGCGCCAGCAGCATTTGTTCAATCAGTTCACTGCGGCTGATGTTCTGCTGCTCGGCCAGCGTATTAAGCGCGTCGACCGCTTCGCTGGACATTTTCAGCTCAACGCGGCGCAGGCCGCGCACCCGGTCGCGCTTCAGCTGGTTGCGCTTATTAATGCGCAGCTGCTCATCACGCGACAGCGGACTGGTTTTAGGGCGACCGGGACGCCGCTCGTCTGCGAAGAGATCGAGCGTGGTACGATCTGTCTGTTCTTTTGCCATGGTTTGTGAAACTGCGTGGGCGCGAACGGCGGAAAGGCGCTGCGCGATTTAAACATTTATCGGCCCGACCGCGGCGAAAAAAGCATCCGCGGCAAATTTTTAGCGCGACATCATACTCCAGCGCCCGGCGCGACGCCAACCCTAAACCGCCCGTAGCAAGCTTTTGCTTTTACAGGTTAAAAAAGCGGCGCACCGCGCGCAGTACGGCATCGGGTTTTTCGGCATGCACCCAGTGGCCGGCACCGCTGATAATGTGCGCCTGCGCCTGCGGGAACTGGCGCAGCAGCGCATCACGGTGCTGGTTGTCCAGATAGGGTGAATCACCGCCGCGAATAAACAGCGCCGGATGAGGCCACGCGGGCACCTCCTGCCAGCCGGAGAGCACCGGATAATTGTCCCATAACACCGGCACGTTGAAGCGCCATTCGCCTTCATGGAAAGATTTCAGAATGAACTGAATCACGCCTTCTTCGCGCACGTGCTCACGCATCACGTCGGCCGCAGCGCTGCGGCGCGTGACGCCAGCTGCGCTGACCGCGCGGATCGCCGCGAAGATCTCATCGTGGCGTCGCGTCTGGTAATCCACCGGCGCGATATCAATCAGCACCATTTTGCCAATCCGTTCGGGCGCAACGGCGCTCAGCGCCATGGCAATTTTGCCGCCCATTGAGTGGCCGATAACATCGACCCGTTCGATGTGGTGCGCATCCAGCGTGTCAACCATATCCTGCGCCAGCGCAGCGTAGTGCATCTCTTCGCTGCGCGGTGACAGGCCGTGGTTACGGACATCCACCTGCAGCGTGGGCCGTGCATCGCGCACGCCGCGCGCCAGTACGCCGAGGTTATCCAGGCTACCAAACAGGCCATGAATTAACAGAATGGGCTGGGCATCAGGGGCAGATTGTTCAGTTTGCAGACGGGCGTTCAAAATCATGGCTAAAGTTCTTTCGGTTGAGACCTGGGCTTAGGGTATCATGGATTCACCTGTCCCGGCGCCAGGCGGTCAGGCATTAGGGCATATTCCGACTTTTGCCCGTAAACGATGCCAGCGCTACCGGCTGTCGCGGATTTAACTTTATAATCCTTATGTTAGAGCCCGCTCACATTTTGCACGACCGGATTTTGTTAAGGCCTTTGCAAAGTAGCGTGGTTCTGCCATTTGCCAGAATCGCACGGAAAAAGATGAAAACGATTGAAGTTGACGAAGAACTCTACCGTTATATTGCCAGCCACACGCAGCACATTGGTGAAAGCGCCTCGGACATTTTGCGCCGTATGCTGAAATTCACTGCCGGCCAGAGCGCATCCGCTGCGCCAGCGGCGAATGCGGCGGTAAAAGAAGCACCGGCTGCACGCAGCGAAGCGCGACCTCAGGATCGCGTGCGCGCCGTACGCGAGCTGCTGCTGTCTGACGAGTATGCGGAGCAGAAGAAAGCGGTTAATCGCTTCATGCTGATCCTGTCAACGCTTTATCGTCTTGATCCGGCAGCCTTTGCTGATGCCACTGCCTCGCTGCAGGGCCGCACCCGCGTCTACTTTGCGGGCGACGAGCACACGCTGCTGCAAAATGGCACCCATACTAAGCCGAAGCACGTGCCCGGCACGCCGTACTGGGTGATCACCAATACCAATACAGGTCGTAAATGCAGCATGGTGGAACACATCATGCTTGCCATGCAGTTCCCGCAGGAACTGGCAGAGAAAGTTTGCGGCACCATTTAAACCGAAGCGTCAGGGAGAAGCGCCAATGGCCAATCACCCCCGTGCCGGGCAACCTGCCCAGCAGAGCGATTTGATTAACGTTGCACAATTAACCTCGCAGTACTACGTCCTGAAGCCGGATGCGGCGAACCCGGACCATGCGGTGAAATTTGGCACCTCCGGCCACCGCGGCAGCGCGGGACGTCATAGCTTCAACGAAGTACACATTCTGGCGATTGCGCAGGCGATCGCTGAAGAGCGTAAAAAGAACGGCATCACCGGCCCGTGCTACGTAGGTAAAGACACCCATGCGCTGTCTGAGCCGGCGATCCTGTCAGTGCTGGAAGTGCTGGCCGCCAACGGCGTTGATGTGATTGTGCAGCAGGACAACGGCTATACGCCGACGCCGGCTATCTCCAACGCCATTCTGGAGCACAACAAGCGCGGCGGCGCGCAGGCGGACGGTATCGTGATTACCCCGTCGCACAACCCGCCGGAAGACGGTGGCATCAAGTACAATCCGCCGAACGGTGGACCGGCTGACACCAACGTCACCAAAGTGGTGGAAGATCGCGCGAATCAGCTGATCAAAGGTGAGCTGAAAGAGGTTAAGCGTCTGGCGCTGGATCAGGCGTGGGCCAGTGGCCACATCGTTGAGCAGGATCTGATCCAGCCATACGTTGAAGGTCTGGCGCAGGTGATTGACTTCCCGGCGATCCAGAAAGCCGGCCTGAAAATCGGTGTCGATCCGCTCGGCGGTTCCGGCATGGCCTACTGGCAGCGCATTGCTGAGCACTACCAGCTGGATCTGACCATCGTCAATGATGCCATCGACCAGACGTTCCGCTTCATGCATCTGGATAAAGATGGCGTGGTGCGCATGGACTGTTCGTCCGAGTGCGCGATGGCCGGTCTGCTGGCGTACAAAGACAAGTTCGATCTGGCCTTCGGTAACGATCCGGATTACGACCGTCACGGCATCGTCACGCCCGCCGGTCTGATGAACCCTAACCACTATCTGGCGGTAGCGATCAACTACCTGTTCCAGCACCGTCCGCAGTGGGGCAAAGAGGTGGCCGTCGGTAAAACGCTGGTTTCCAGCGCGATGATTGACCGCGTGGTGAACGACATTGGTCGCAAGCTGGTGGAAGTACCGGTCGGCTTCAAATGGTTCGTGGATGGTCTGTTCGACGGCAGCTTTGGCTTTGGCGGCGAAGAGAGCGCCGGCGCCTCGTTCCTGCGTTTTGACGGCTCCGCCTGGTCAACAGACAAAGACGGCATTATCCTGTGTCTGCTGGCGGCGGAAATCACTGCGGTTACCGGTAAGAACCCGCAGCAGCACTATGATGAGCTGGCCGCGCGTTTTGGTGCGCCAAGCTACAACCGTCTGCAGGCACCTGCCACTTCCGCGCAGAAAGCGGCACTGTCGAAGCTGTCACCTGAAATGGTCAGCGCCGATACGCTGGCGGGCGACCCGATCACCGCACGTCTGACCGCGGCACCGGGCAACGGCGCCTCGATTGGTGGTCTGAAAGTGATGACTGAAAACGGCTGGTTCGCGGCACGTCCGTCCGGCACAGAAGACGCGTATAAAATCTATTGTGAAAGCTTCCTCGGCGCTGAGCATCGCCAGCAGATCGAGAAAGAAGCGGTAGAAATTGTCAGCGAAGTGCTGAAAAACGCCTGACAGGACATCCTGCATGAAGAAGGCCGCGTTTGCGGCCTTTTTTTATGGCATGAAGCGATAGCCGATGCCGGTTTCTGTCAGCAGGTGCGTCGGCTGGGTGGGGTTGGCTTCCAGCTTTTGCCGCAGGTGTCCCATATAGATGCGCAGGTAATGGCTGTGTTCCACGGCGTTGGGCCCCCACACCTGATTAAGCAACTGGCGCTGGGTCAGCACTTTGCCGGCGTTATTCAGCAGCAGGCTGAGCAGGCGGAATTCGGTCGGTGTCAGATGTACCTCTTCACCGCTGCGCAGCACGCGTCGCGCGGCGAGATCGACGCTCACTTCGCCAAACTGCACCAGCGGTTCCGGCTGGCTGCGCTGATGGCGGCGCAGTGCCACGCGCACGCGCGCCAGCAGTTCGCCGATGCCAAACGGCTTGGTGAGATAGTCGTCAGCGCCGGCATCCAGCGCCTCAATTTTATCCTGCTCATCGCTGCGCGCCGACAGCACAATCACCGGCATGCTGCTCCACTGCCGCACTTCGCGGATGAAGGCATTGCCATCGCCGTCCGGTAAACCGAGATCGAGAATCACCAAATCCGGTTTGCGCGTAGCCGCTTCAATCAGGCCGCGCTGCAGCTGCTCCGCTTCCACAATCTTCAGGCCTTCGCTCTCCAGCGCCAGGCGCACGAAACGGCGAATCTCCTTTTCATCTTCGACAATCAAGATGGTCGTCACGCTGACTCCTGCGGCAAATAAGGTTAACGCATTACTGTAACAATAAACCGCGACGGCGTCCGTCACGATCTCAGTAACTCGCCGTGATCCGAAATTTTACAAAAATGTAACTTCCTTTCATCCCGGCCAGGAAATGACTGAAAAAAGATCAAAATAGTGGTCGGATGAGTAGTAAAATTACACAACCAGGCGTAATATCTGAGGCAGATCACATTTCATAGCAAAATTTACCACGAGGAGGCATTGATGTATCAGGCATATCCACTCGCCAAAATTGTGCTGCGCCGTGTGCTGGTGGTATTGATTGGCGTACTGGCGCTGCCAGTGATGCTGTTCCGCCAGGATCGCGCGCGCTTCTACAGTTATCTGCACCGCATGTGGTGCAAAACCAGCACCAAACCGGTCTGGCTGGCGCAATCGGAAGCGGCAGGCGGTATCTACTGGTAACGCCCGGCTTCGCGGTGATAACCCGGTGACCTCGCTCGAGGCACCGGGTTTTTTTATCTTAAAGTGGTGCGACAAACGCATTGTCCCGCTGTTATCTCGCGGCATTTCAGCTACACTTAAACCTCTACAAGATTTTGGAGGTTGTACAAGTATGAGCGAGAAAATTCCTGTAGGTATCAGTGCCTGCCTGCTCGGGGATAGCGTCCGATTCGATGGCGGCCACAAGCGTTTTGCCTTTGCAACTGACGAGCTCGCGCCATTTGTGCGCTTCGAACCTGTCTGCCCGGAAATGGCCATCGGTCTGCCGACGCCGCGCCCGGCGCTGCGGCTGGTCAAACAGAGCGACGATCAGATCCACCTGTGTTTCAGTAAAGACGGCGGGGAAGAGCTGACCGACGAAATGGCCCGCTGGTCTGCGGAGCGCGTTAAATCGCTGCACCATCTGTGCGGCTACATCCTGTGTGCCAAATCGCCGAGCTGCGGACTGGAGCGGGTGCGCGTCTACGAGCCTGACACTAACAACAATCGCAAAGCCGGCACCGGCGTGTTCACCTCGTTCCTGCAGAAAGAGCTACCGTGGTTGCCGCTGGAAGAGGATGGACGCCTGCACGATGACGCGATCCGCGAAAACTTCATGGGGCGCGTCTATGCGCTGCATGAGTTCAACGACATGTGGCGCAGCGGGCTGACGCGCCACAAGCTGATTGCCTTCCACAGTCGCTACAAATTACTGCTGCTGTCGCATGCGCAGGATGAGTACCGCGAAATGGGGCGGTTTGTCGCAGCGATGGAACAGTGGGAGTCACTGGATGCGTACGCCTTTGAATACCGTAACCGTCTGATGCACCTGATGTCGCACCAGGCGTCGCGTCGTAATCACACCAATGTGCTGATGCATGTACAGGGCTATTTCCGGCCGAAGCTGAGTTCACCGCAGCGTCAGGAGCTGGCGCAGCTTATTGACCGCTACCGTCGCGGTGTGCAGCCGTTGCTGGCCCCCATCACCATGCTGAAACATTACATGGCAGAGTTCCCGCACCCGTGGCTGGCGCAGCAGCGTTATTTCGATCCCTACCCGGAAGCGCTGCGTCTGCGCTACGGCCAGTAAACACGGAGCGTTATGAGCACTCATTTAGTCTGGCTGCGTAACGACTTGCGCATGAATGATAACAGCGCACTGGCCGCGGCCTGCCGCGACAGTCAGGCCGAGGTGCTGGCGCTGTTCATCGCCACGCCCGGCCAGTGGCAGCAACACAGCATGGCCCCCAAACAGGCGGCTTTTATCCATCAAAACCTGTGCCTGCTGCAGCAGTCGCTGGCAGAACGCGGTATTAAGCTGCACTTTCATCAGTGCGATGACTTCGCCGCGTCGGTCGACTATCTGGCGACTTTCTGCCAGCAGCACAAGGTGGATGCGCTGTTTTACAACTATCAGTATGAAATCAATGAGCGCCAGCGCGATGCTGCGGTTGAGAAGCAGCTCGATCAGCAGGGCGTAGTGTGCCAGGGATTCGATGACAGCCTGCTGTTACCGCCGGGCAGCGTACAGACCGGCAGCAACAGCATGTTCAAGGTGTTCACGCCATTCAGCAAAGCGTTTATCCGGCGTCTGCAACAGGGGCTGCCAGAGTGCCATCACGCACCAAAAGCGCGCGCCGGGGCACCCGTGGCCGCTGGCAAAAAAATAGCAGCATTCGATTATCCTGTGGAAGAATTCGACGAAACCTGGTTCCCCGCCGGAGAAGAGGCGGCGCTGAAGCAGCTGCGCCAGTTTGCCCAGCAGCGGGTGGAAAAATATGACCAGCAGCGCGACATACCGGCGATTGACGGCACCAGCCGCCTGTCGCCGTATCTGGCGATTGGTGTGCTGTCGCCGCGTCAGTGCCTGCATCGCATTCTGAAGGAGCATCCGCAGGCGCTAAACAACGGCAGCGCGCTGGTGTGGCTGAATGAACTGGTCTGGCGCGAATTTTATCGCCACCTGATGGTAGCCTTTCCGGTGCTGTGTAAGCATCAGCCGTTTGTCGACTGGACGCGCAACGTCAGCTGGCAACAGAATGAGCAACACCTTACCGCCTGGCAGCAGGGCAAAACCGGTTATCCGATTGTTGACGCAGCGATGCGCCAGCTCAATACGCTGGGCTGGATGCACAACCGGTTACGCATGATCACCGCCAGCTTTCTGGTGAAAGATCTGCTGATTGACTGGCGCGAGGGTGAACGCTATTTCATGCAGCAGCTGATTGACGGCGATCTGGCGGCCAATAACGGTGGCTGGCAGTGGGCCGCGTCGACCGGCACCGACGCCGCGCCTTACTTCCGCATCTTCAACCCGACGACCCAGGGCGAGCGCTTTGATAAGCAGGGCGAGTTTATCCGCCGGTGGCTGCCGGAGCTGCAAGACGTGCCGGACAGCGCCATCCATCAGCCGCATGCCTGGGCGGAGAAAAATAACAAGAAACTCGATTATCCGGCGCCAATCGTGGAACATAAGGCGGCACGTAAAAAGACATTAGACGCCTTCGAGCGCGCGCGCAGCGCAGCCTGAGGCGGTCACGGAGCCGTTATGAACAATTTCGAGTTAGAACAGATCGTCAATCAGCAACTCAACACCAGTGCCTTCAGCGACTATGCGCCCAACGGTTTGCAGGTTGAGGGGCGTGAGCAGGTGCGCCGTGTAATCACCGGCGTGACGGCCTGTCAGGCGCTGCTGGATGAGGCGATAAAACGCCAGGCCGATGCGATACTGGTGCACCATGGCTACTTCTGGAAGAGCGAAGCGCCGGTAATTAAAGGGATGAAGCGCCAGCGTCTGCGCACGCTGCTGGCCAATGACATCAACCTGTACGGCTGGCACCTGCCGCTCGATGCTCACCCACAGTTGGGCAACAACGCCCAGCTGGCCACGCTGTTTGATATCGACGTCAAAGGTGAAATTCAGCCGCTGGTGCCCTGGGGCGAGCTGGCTGAGCCGCTAAGCGGTCCGGCGCTGGCGGAAAAAATCGCGGCGCGCCTCGGCCGCCAGCCGCTGCACTGCGGTGATAATGCTCCGGCGCTGATTCGCCGGGTGGCATGGTGCAGCGGTGGCGGTCAGGGCTTTATCGATGCGGCCGCCGCCTTTGGCGTTGACGCCTTTATCAGCGGTGAAGTCTCTGAGCAGACCATTCACAGCGCCCGTGAACAGGGGCTGCATTTCTTTGCTGCCGGCCATCACGCCACCGAACGCGGCGGTATTAAAGCGCTCGGTGAGTGGCTCGCCAGCCAGCATGGTCTGGATGTGACCTTTATCGATATCGACAACCCCGCCTGACCGCCTCGCTTATGCGCCCGGAAAACACGTGCCGGGCGCAAATCAGTTGACACATCTCCTTCACTTTCGCATAACTTATTGACTTTTCGCATAAGCGAATGCCCTCAGGCGCGCCGTCACTGCGGTCACGGCGCGTTTTATTAATGACCGGGAGGTGGGTTTTGCAACGAGCACGTTGTTATCTGCTGGGTGAGCGGGCGGTGGTACTGGAGCTGGAACCGCCGGTTTCGCTCGTCAGCCAGCAGCGCATCTGGGGATTGTGCCAGCGGCTGCAGCAGAATGAGCAGATCGCGGAAGTGATTCCGGGCATGAATAACCTGACGCTGCTACTGCGCGATCCGCAGCTGAAAGCGCTGGATGCTATCGAGCGTTTGCAGCGCTGGTGGGAAGAGAGCGAGGTGCTGCTGGCCGAGCCGCGTCAGGTTGAGATTCCGGTGGTGTATGGCGGCGCGGGCGGTCCGGATCTGGTGGAGGTCGCCCGTGCGGCGGATCTGACCTCGCAACAGGTGGTGGAGCTGCACAGCAGCGCGGATTACGTGGTCTATTTCATTGGCTTTCAGCCGGGTTTCCCTTATCTCGGCGGGCTGGATGAGCGGCTGCACACGCCGCGTCGCGCCGAGCCCCGGCTGGTGGTGCCTGGCGGTTCGGTGGGCATTGGCGGCAGCCAGACCGGTATCTATCCGCTGGCCGCGCCCGGTGGCTGGCAGTTGATTGGTCACACGCCGCTTAGCCTGTTCGATCCACAGCAACAGCCGCCGACGCTGCTGCGTCCCGGCGACAGCGTCCGCTTCGTGCCACAACGGGAGGGCGTATGTTAAACATTTTGCGTGCCGGATTAATGACCTCGGTGCAGGATCGCGGCCGCCACGGCTGGCGGCAATACGGCATCAGCCTGAGCGGCGCACTGGATGAGCCTTCAATGCGCACGGCCAATATGCTGGTCGGCAACGCGGAAAACAGCGCGGTGCTGGAGATTGTGCTCGGCCAGTTCAAAGCGGAGTTTCGTCGCGACGGCTGGTTTGCGCTGACCGGTGCCAGCTGCAGCGCCGAACTGGATGGCCAGCCGGTGTGGACCGGCTGGCGTCTGCCGGTGAAAAAAGGCCAGGTGCTGAGTCTGTCCATGCCCACGCGCGGTATGCGCAGCTATCTCGCGGTGAACGGTGGTTTTGCCATCGACGCCATGCTGGGCTCGCACAGCACCGATCTCAAAGCGGCCTTTGGCGGCTGGCAGGGACGTAAACTGCAGGATGGCGATCAGCTGCCGCTGGGCAAGCCGACGCACCGCTTCAGCCATCAGGCTGGCGTCCGGCAGCTGCTGTGGGGCAACCGCATCCGCGCACTGCCGGGGCCGGAGTACAACGAATTTACCCACGACGCGCAGGACGCATTCTGGCGTAACCCGTGGCAGCTCAGCCCGCAAAGTAACCGCATGGGCTACCGGCTGCAGGGCAGTCCGCTGCAGCGCAGTGTCGCACGTGAACTGCTGTCGCACGGCCTGGTGCCGGGTGTGGTGCAGGTGCCGCCGAACGGCCAGCCGATTGTGCTGATGGCCGATGCGCAAACCACCGGCGGCTATCCGCGTATCGCCTGCGTCATCGAAGCCGATCTCTATCAGCTGGCGCAGATTCGTCTGGGAGAACCGATTCACTTCATCCGCTGCACGCTGGAGGAGGCGCTGCTGGCCAAACAGCAGCAGCAACGTTCGCTTGATCAGATAGCCTGGGGGCTTGCTCATGAAGATCGATCTTAACGCCGACCTCGGTGAAGGCAGTGCCAGCGATCGGGCCCTGCTGGAACTGGTGAGCTCGGCCAACATCGCCTGCGGTTTCCATGCCGGCGATGCCGAAACCATGCTGCAGTCGGTGCGCTGGGCCAGCGCCAATGGCGTGGCGATTGGTGCGCATCCGAGCTTTCCCGACCGGGAAAATTTTGGCCGGACCGCCATGCAACTGCCGCCGGAAACCGTCTACGCGCAGGTGATCTACCAGATTGGTGCCCTGAAAAGCCTCGCCGAAAGTGAAGGCGCGAAGCTGGTGCACGTGAAACCGCACGGCATGCTGTATAACCAGGCGGCGGCGGATGCAGCGCTGGCGGATGCGATTGCGCGCGCGGTGAAAGCCGTCGATCCGGCGCTGATTCTGGTTGGCCTGGCGGGCAGCGCCTCAATTGCCGCCGCCGCGCATCATGGTCTGCGTACGCGCGAAGAAGTGTTTGCTGACCGCGGCTATCTGGCCAGTGGCGCGCTGGTGCCGCGCAGCCAGCCGGGGGCGTTAATCGAAGAGGCTGAGCAGGCGCTGGCGCAGACGCTCACCATGGTGCAGCAGCGTCAGGTGCGCAGCGTCAGCGGCGAATGGGTGGCAGTGAATGCGCAGACGGTCTGTCTGCACGGCGATGGCGCCCATGCGCTGGAATTCGCCCGCACGCTGCGCGCCGCTTTTGCGACAAATCAGATTGCTGTCACCAGCGCCTGATCATTGACTGTTAGCCCGGCTTGTTGCCGGGCTTTTTATTTCTGACGAGGGGAAAACATGGATAACGTGGTCAATCTCTGGCCGTTACTCGGCATTGCCGCGATTGTGCTCGGCTTTGTGCTGCGCTTCAACCCGGTGCTGGTGGTGATTGTTGCCGGTTTTGTCACCGGGCTGGCGGCGCATATGCCGCTCGGCGATATTCTGGAGAAGCTCGGTTCCGGCTTTCTCAATACCCGTAATCTGCCGCTGATCCTGCTGTTACCGCTGGCGGTCATCGGATTGCTGGAGCGCCACGGTTTGAAAGAGCGTGCGCAGACGTGGATCGCCCGGATCAAAACCGCCACCGCCGGCCGTTTACTGATCGTCTATCTGTTCGTGCGTGAGCTGACTGCGGCGCTGGGGCTGACCAGCCTGGGCGGGCATCCGCAGATGGTGCGTCCGCTGCTGGCGCCGATGGCCGAAGGTGCCACTGAAAACCGTTACGGCAGCGTATCACCGGAGATTCGTCAGCGGCTGCGCGCCATGTCGGCGGCCACCGATAACGTCGGGCTGTTCTTCGGTGAAGACATTTTCGTGGCCTTCGGCGCGATCATTTTTATGCACAACTTTATGCAGGAGTCAGCGGGCATCAGCACCGAACCGTTGCACATCGCGCTGTGGGGCATTCCGACGGCGCTGTGTGCGTTCCTGATTCATGCTGCGCGACTGGTGCGGCTCGACCGTCAGCTGTCGCGTGAGCTGGGCGCGCTCAACCAGCAGGCGCTGCGCGCAAAAGGAGGTGAGTGATGTTTCAGCAACAGTATCTGATGTGGCTGGCCGGGGCGATCCTGCTGATTGTCGCGCTGCTGTCATGGCGCGATAGCGCCAACCCACGCCGTTTTACCACCGGTTTATTCTGGGCGCTGTACGGTGTGATTTTCCTGATTGGCGACGGTGCTTATCAACTGATGGGGCAGTGGGCCGGTGATGCGGAGCTGGGACGTCGCTGGTTGCATATTGCCGTGGGCGCGGCGGTGGTGATCATGGCGCTGATTGCCGGGTTCGGCGGCGTGCGCCTCGGTCGCTACCATCAGCGCAGCGATGAACAGAAGCAGCAGAGTGCGCAGCGTCTCGGCAATAAGCTGTTTCTGCCGGCGCTGGCGATCCCGCTGGTGACGGTGATTGGCGTGCTGGCGTTCAATCATATTCCCGGTCTGCAGGAGAAGGTATTTGGCCCGGGCAATCATTCGACGCTGGTCACGCTGTTTTCGATGATGATTGGCTGCGTGCTGGGCTGGCTGATTGCGCTGAAGTTTACCCACGAGAAGCCGCTGCAGTCGATGCAGGAGACGCGGCGTTTGCTGGATGCGGTTGGCTGGGCGTTTATTCTGCCGCAGATTCTCGCCACGCTCGGCCTGCTGTTTACCAGCGCTGGCGTCGGGACGGCGATTTCACATCTGACCGAACACTATCTGGCGGTGGATAACCGGCTGATTGCGGTGGCGGTATATGCGCTGGGCATGGCGTTGCTGACCATGGTGATGGGCAATGCGTTTGCGGCGTTCCCGATTGTCACCGCCGGCATCGGTATTCCGATTCTGGTGCTGCAGCACGGCGGCAATCCGGCGGTGATGGCGGCGATCGGCATGTTCTGCGGCTACTGCGGCACGCTGATGACGCCGATGGCTGCCAACTTCAATATTGTTCCGGCACGTTTACTGGAGCTGCCGGACCGTAACGCGGTGATCAAGGCTCAGGTGCCAACCGGTGTGCTACTGTTAGTAGTAAATATTTTCCTGCTTTATTTCCTGATGTTCCTGTGAGGTTGCGATGAAAACGGTGTTAATGACGGCGTTCGAGCCGTTTGGCGGCGAGCGCATTAATCCGTCGTGGGAAGCGGTACGCAGCTTTGATGGTCGGGAGTTCGGCGGCGCGCGGATTGTGGTGCGCCAGCTGCCGGTGGTATTCGCCCGCTGCGGCCAGGTGCTGACCGCTGCGCTGGAAGAGCTGCAGCCGCACCGCGTGCTGTGCGTCGGCCAGGCTGGCGGGCGCAGCGATATCAGCGTAGAGCGCGTGGCGATTAATGTGAACGATGCGCGCATTCCGGATAATGACCAGCAGCAGCCGGTCGACCAGCCGATTGTCGCCGGGGGACCGGCGGCCTATTTTTCCACGCTGCCGATCAAAGCGATGGTCGCGGCACTGCGCGAAGTGGGGATTCCGGCTTCGGTGTCGCAAACCGCCGGGACGTTTACCTGTAATAACGTCATGTATCACCTGCTGCACTGGCTGCAGACCACAGGCAGCGCAGCACGCGGCGGTTTCGTGCATATCCCGTATATGCCGCAGCAGGCGGCACAGCATCCTGGCGCACCGAGTATGTCGACCGCCAGTGTGATCCAGGCGCTGGAAACGTCGCTGCAGGTGATTCTCAGCACAGAGAAAGACATTCGCGAAGTGGGCGGCGCAACCCATTAATCAGGAGCGGTTATGCCAGAGGGACCGGAGATCCGCCGCGCGGCGGATCAACTTGCAGCGGCAATGGTGGGCAAGCCTCTGACCGAGGTGTGGTTTGCTTTTCCGGCGCTGAAGACCTACGAACCGGCGCTGATGGGGGAAACCATCGACGCCTTTGAAACGCGCGGCAAGGCACTGCTGACACACTTCTCCAACGGGCTGACGCTGTATAGCCATAATCAGCTGTACGGCGTGTGGCGTGTGGTGCCGAGCGGGACTGAGCCCCATACTTCGCGCCAGCTGCGCGTGCGGCTGGGGAATGCCGACCGGGCAATTTTGCTGTATAGCGCTTCGGATATTGAGCTGCTGAACGCAGATACGCTTGGCGCGCATCCGTTTTTGCAACGCGTCGGACCGGACGTGCTGGACGCTACGCTGACGGTAGAAGAGGTGCGCGAGCGGCTGCTGTCGCCGCGTTTTCGTCGCCGCCAGTTCAGCGGTTTGCTGCTGGATCAGGCATTTCTCGCCGGGCTCGGCAACTATCTGCGCGTCGAGATTTTGTGGCACGCCGGTTTGCTGGCGCAGCATCGTGCACAGGATTTGAGCGATCAGCAGCTGGATGCGTTGAGCCACGCCATGCTGGCGGTGCCGCGTTTGTCTTATCAGATGCGTGGCAGCATGAAGAAGTATCACGAAGAGGCGGCGTTTCGTTTCGAGGTGTTTCACCGCCAGGGCAAAAAGTGCCGGCGCTGCGGTACCGTCATTGAGAAGGGCGTACTGTCATCACGACCGTTTTACTGGTGTCCGGGCTGTCAGCATTGATTTTTGGTCATCAATAGAAGAGGCGCGGGACAGGCCATCATCGTCTTCCGGCAAACCGCACCAGAGCTAATGCACTGACTGGCTGAGCCCCGGGGCAGGCAATCCGCAGCGCTGAACAGCATGAGGAAGTCAGGATGAGACCGCATGGATGCGGGCGAAAGCCGGAGCCGGGACAGGATGTCCCGTCGACGGCGGTCCGTCAGACTGACGAAGGGTGTGAAGGTACCGCGTCAGCGGCGCGAGGACGCCTGAAAAGGGCTCAGCCAGGCAGGGCTTGGCACGATGCGCCCCAAACTTTCGCCGTATACTAAAAAAGAAAAGGGCGGGATAACCCGCCCTGATTGTTATTTTTTCAGCGCCGAGCTGAATTCGCGCTCGGTGTAACCGGTGTAGAGCTGACGTGGGCGGGCAATCTTCATGCCTTCGTCGTGCATCTCTTTCCAGTGCGCAATCCAGCCAACGGTACGCGCCATTGCGAAGATCACGGTAAACATTGATGACGGAATGCCCATCGCTTTCAGGATGATGCCGGAATAGAAATCGACGTTCGGATAGAGTTTGCGCTCGATGAAGTACGGGTCGTTCAGCGCAATGTGCTCCAGCTCCATCGCCACTTCCAGCAGGTCGTCCTTCATGCCCAGCTCGTTCAGCACTTCATGACAGGTTTCACGCATCACGGTCGCGCGCGGGTCATAGTTCTTATACACACGGTGACCGAAGCCCATCAGACGGAACGAATCGTTCTTATCTTTGGCGCGACGCACGAATTCCGGGATGTGATCCACGGTGCTGATCTCTTCCAGCATACGCAGCGTGGCTTCGTTGGCACCACCGTGCGCAGGTCCCCACAGCGAGGCGATACCGGCGGCGATACAGGCAAACGGGTTGGCACCGGAAGAACCGGCGGTACGCACGGTAGAAGTTGATGCGTTCTGTTCGTGGTCAGCGTGCAGGATCAGGATACGGTCCATGGCGCGTTCCAGCACCGGGTTCACTTTGTACTCTTCACACGGTGTAGCAAACATCATGTGCAGGAAGTTACCGGCATAGGAGAGGTCGTTACGCGGATACACAAACGGCTGGCCGATGGAGTATTTGTAACACATCGCGGCCATGGTCGGCATTTTTGACAGCAGGCGGAAGGCGGCGATTTCACGGTGACGTTCAATATTCACGTCTAATGAATCGTGATAGAAGGCAGCCAGCGCGCCGGTCACGCCGCACATCACCGCCATCGGGTGTGAATCACGACGGAAGCCGTGGAACAGGCGGGTGATCTGCTCGTGAATCATGGTGTGACGGGTTACGGTAGTGCGGAACTCGTCGTACTGCGCCTGAGTAGGGGCTTCGCCGTTCAGCAGGATGTAGCACACTTCCAGATAGTTGGAGTGGGTAGCCAGCTGATCGATAGGGAAACCGCGATGTAACAAAATCCCTTCATCACCATCAATAAAGGTAATTTTTGATTCGCAGGACGCCGTAGAGGTAAAACCGGGGTCGAAGGTGAACAGGCCTTTTGAGCCAAGGGCGCGGACATCAACAACATCCTGTCCCAGCGTGCCTTGCATCACATCCAGTTCCACGGAGTTGTTATCTTGTAGGGTTAGCGTCACTTTTTTATCTGTCATTTTTCGTCTCCATAGCGCCTTAGTAGGTAAGGATCTTAGACACCAGAACAGTCATCATGTTGCGTTTACCCGCCGTATTTTCGGGCCGCCGCTACACTGGCTGCGCGCGCGCAGTGCGGTCATTTACTTGCGTAAACGCCCATCATTTGCACGCTTACTGCCTTGTTGCAACCCGCACGACTTAGGCTAAAACAGAATCTTCACAGCATCACTCAGCGGTAACGTTCATGCTGCAAGGTTACGGAGCGAAATGTGTAAAGCCAATCGGTGGTGTCCGGGCATGACGCGCTGCACATCGTGGATGTTAAAGATCCTGTCACGACATAACTTCTTGGTAACCAATAACCTGACGGTTTGTGTTGCTCGTAAAGGCAATGTTACATAACTTGAGCTTAGGGGAAAGTGTATCCCCATAACTTTTATGCATCATAGGGTTTTAGTGCGTTCGTTTGTAACTGAAATGTTGATCTATTGTCAAATCAGATAATTAAAAATGTATAAATTGTGAAATACGTGAGGCGGATCACTGTTCAGCTTAAATGTGACCAAAGAGATTGTAGGGGAATTGTAATCAGAATGTGATCCTCCTATACTGCCGCCAGGTCTCCGGAATACCCTGACACCAGGAGCCACCCAGCGTTTTACCCGCTTCACTTAACACTGGATGTTGCTATTTTGGTGGCGGTTGCAGTCCGAACACGCACTGTGCTCTTCTGTAACTCAGGACCGGAGGAAGCAAAATAAAAAAGAGCTGTGTGGGCAAAACCGTGAAAAAACAAAGACCTGTTAACTTGGATCTCTCGACGATCCGGTTTCCCGTTACTGCAATATCGTCCATTCTCCACCGCGTCTCCGGCGTGATTACCTTTGTCGCTCTCGGAATTCTGCTCTGGTTACTGGGTCTCTCCCTCTCTTCTCCGGAAGGTTTCCAGCAAGCGGCATCCATCATGGATAGCTTCTTCGCCAAATTCATCATGTGGGGCATTCTGACCGCGCTGGCATATCACGCAGCAAGCGGCATTCGTCACATGCTGGCCGACTTCGGTTTTACGGCAGAAACCCTGCAGGTGGGAACCCGTACCGCGCAAGCGGTTTTTGTTATCACTGTCGTGCTCTCAATTCTGGCTGGAGTCCTCGTATGGTAAGCAATGCTTCTGCATTAGGACGCAACGGTATCCATGACTGGCTGTTACTGCGTGCTGCTGCAATCTTAATTACGCTCTACATTCTCTACATCCTCGGTTTTGTCGTGATGACCGGCACGCTGACGTATGACGTCTGGCGCGGCTTTTTCGCTTCCTCCTTTACCAAAGTGTTCACGTTGCTGACGCTGTTCTCGATTCTGGTCCACGGCTGGATTGGCATGTGGCAGGTTTTGACCGACTACGTGAAACCGCTGGCAACGCGTCTGGTGTTGCAACTGGTGATTGTGGTCGCGCTGTTGTCGTATGCAATTTATGGAACTGTTGTGGTGTGGGGTGTGTAAATGAGTTTGCCAGTCAGAGAATTTGATGCCGTGGTGATCGGCGCAGGTGGTGCGGGTATGCGCGCCGCGCTGCAAATCTCCCAGTCGGGCCAGAGCTGTGCTCTGTTATCCAAAGTGTTCCCAACCCGTTCCCACACCGTATCGGCGCAGGGCGGGATTACCGTGGCACTGGGTAACTCCCACGAAGATAACTGGGAATGGCACATGTACGATACCGTCAAAGGCTCCGATTACATCGGTGACCAGGACGCGATCGAATATATGTGTAAAACCGGTCCGGAAGCGATTCTGGAGCTGGAACACATGGGCCTGCCATTCTCCCGTCTTGATGACGGCCGCGTTTATCAGCGTCCGTTTGGTGGTCAGTCGAAAAACTTCGGTGGTGAGCAGGCGGCGCGTACCGCTGCTGCTGCCGACCGTACCGGCCACGCCCTGCTGCATACGCTGTATCAGCAGAACCTGAAAAACAAAACCACCATCTTCTCAGAGTGGTATGCACTGGATCTGGTGAAAAACGCTGACGGTGCGATCGTCGGCTGTACCGCCATCTGCATCGAAACCGGTGAAACAGTCTACTTCAAAGCCAAAGCCACTATCCTCGCGACCGGCGGTGCTGGCCGTATCTATCAGTCCACCACCAACGCCCACATCAACACCGGCGACGGCGTCGGCATGGCGCTGCGTGCCGGCGTGCCAATGCAGGATATGGAGATGTGGCAGTTCCACCCAACCGGCATCGCGGGTGCGGGTGTGCTGGTGACCGAAGGCTGCCGTGGTGAAGGTGGCTATCTGCTGAACAAGCATGGCGAGCGTTTCATGGAGCGCTACGCGCCGAACGCTAAAGATCTGGCGGGCCGTGATGTGGTGGCGCGTTCAATGATGGTGGAAATTCGTGAAGGTCGCGGCTGCGACGGCCCATGGGGTCCGCACATCAAACTGAAACTCGACCATCTGGGCGCTGAAGTGCTGGAATCCCGTCTGCCGGGCATCCTCGAACTGTCGCGCACCTTTGCTCACGTCGACCCGATTAAAGAACCGATTCCGGTTATCCCGACCTGCCACTACATGATGGGCGGCGTGCCGACCCGCGTGACCGGTCAGGCGCTGCGCGTTAACGAGCAGGGCGAAGATGAAGTGATTCCGGGCCTGTTCGCGGTAGGTGAAATTGCCTGCGTATCGGTACACGGCGCAAACCGTCTTGGCGGCAACTCGCTGCTCGACCTGGTGGTATTTGGCCGCGCGGCCGGTGTTCACCTGATGGAGTGCATCGCTGAGCAGGGCGAACTGCGCGACGCCACCGAAGATGAAATCGACGCGGCGATGGCCCGCTTCAACCGCTGGGAAAACAACACCACCGGTGAAGACCCGGTTGAAATCCGCAAGGCGCTGCAGCGCTGCATGCAGAACAACTTCTCGGTATTCCGTGAAGGGGATGCGATGCGTGAAGGCCTGGCCGAGCTGAAAGAGATTCGTGAGCGCCTGAAAAACGCGCGTCTCGATGACCGTTCACCGGACTTCAACACCCAGCGTATCGAATGCCTTGAGCTGGATAACCTGATGGAAACCGCTTACGCCACCGCGGTAGCAGCCAACTTCCGCACCGAAAGCCGTGGCGCTCACAGCCGCTTCGACTATCCGGAGCGTGATGATGCCAACTGGCTGTGCCACAGCCTCTATGTTCCGCAAACGGAAAGCATGACGCGCCGTGAGGTGAACATGCAACCGAAACTGCGTGCGGCTTTCCCGCCGAAAGCGCGTACTTACTAATTGCGGAGATCATCATGAGACTCGAATTTTCTATCTATCGTTACAACCCGGAAGTCGATGACAAACCGCGCATGCAGGATTACACCCTCGAAGCGGAAGATGGTCGCGACATGATGCTGCTGGACGCGCTGATCCGTCTGAAAGAGAAGGATCCTACGCTGGCCTTCCGTCGCTCCTGCCGTGAAGGCGTGTGCGGCTCCGACGGACTCAACATGAACGGTAAAAATGGCCTGGCGTGTATCACGCCGGTCTCCGCACTGGGCAATGGCAGCAAGAAGATTGTTATCCGTCCGCTGCCCGGTCTGCCGGTAATCCGCGACCTCGTGGTGGACATGGGACAATTCTATGCTCAGTATGAGAAGATTAAGCCTTTCCTGTTGAATAATGGGGAAAATCCGCCAGCGCGCGAGCATCTGCAAACGCCTGCGCAGCGTGAGCACCTGGACGGCCTGTACGAGTGTATTCTCTGTGCCTGCTGCTCCACGTCGTGCCCGTCGTTCTGGTGGAATCCGGATAAGTTCATCGGTCCGGCCGGCCTGCTGGCGGCGTACCGCTTCCTGATTGACAGCCGCGACACCGAAACCGATGCGCGCCTCGACAATCTGAATGATGCTTTCAGTGTTTTCCGCTGTCACAGCATCATGAACTGTGTGAGCGTGTGCCCGAAAGGCTTAAACCCAACGCGCGCCATCGGCCACATTAAGTCGATGCTGCTGCAGCGCGGGGCGTAACAAACGGAAGTCACGGTCGGGAACTCAGGTTCCCGATCGTTTACGGAAGCCTCTATAAGCGCGGTACTGACCACGCTTATAAAGGTTCCCTTACGGGCCAGGCGCCGGTTGCGCACAGGTTCGTATCGCTGAACTCACTACGGCAAGCCGCGTAAGCGGCAACAAATGAAACCTCAAAAAAGCAGATTAATGCTTAAGGGATCACAATGCAGAACAGCGCGATGAAACCCTGGCTGGACTCCTCCTGGCTGGCCGGCGCGAACCAGTCCTACATAGAGCAACTCTATGAGGATTTCCTGACCGATCCTGACTCTGTTGATGAAGTGTGGCGCTCGATGTTCCAGCAGTTGCCGGGCACCGGCGTGAAACCTGAGCAGTTTCACTCCACCACGCGTGAATACTTCCGCCGCCTGGCGAAAGACGCTACCCGCTACACCTCCACAGTCACCGATCCGGCCGCTAATTCCAAACAGGTTAAAGTGCTGCAGCTGATTAATGCGTTCCGCTTCCGCGGCCATCAGCACGCTAACCTCGATCCGCTCGGCCTGTGGAAGCAGGAGCGCGTGGCGGATCTCGATCCGGCCTTCCACGATCTGACCGACGCCGATTTTCAGGAAAGCTTTAACGTAGGCTCTTTCGCCATTGGCAAAGAGACCATGAAGCTGGCCGATCTTTATGCCGCACTGCAGCAGACCTACTGTGGTTCGATTGGTGCAGAGTACATGCACATCAACAACACCGAAGAGAAGCGCTGGATTCAGCAGCGTCTGGAATCGGTGGTGGGCCATGCGTCATTCAGCGCGGACGAGAAAAAAGGTTTCCTGAAAGAGCTGACGGCGGCAGAGGGCCTGGAAAAATACCTCGGCGCGAAATTCCCGGGTGCCAAACGCTTCTCGCTGGAAGGCGGCGATGCGCTGGTACCGATGCTGCGCGAAATGATTCGCCACGCCGGCAAGAGCGGCACGCGTGAAGTGGTGCTGGGTATGGCGCACCGCGGCCGTCTCAACGTACTGATCAACGTGCTGGGTAAAAAACCGCAGGATCTGTTCGACGAGTTCTCCGGCAAGCACAAAGAGCACCTCGGTACCGGTGACGTGAAGTACCACATGGGCTTCTCGTCAGACGTGGAAACCGAAGGCGGCCTGGTACACCTGGCGCTGGCGTTCAACCCGTCGCATCTGGAAATTGTAAGCCCGGTCGTCATGGGCTCGGTGCGCGCGCGTCTGGATCGTCTGGCGGAGCCGGGCAGCAATAAAGTCCTGCCGATCACCATTCACGGTGACGCCGCGGTTATTGGCCAGGGCGTGGTGCAGGAAACCCTGAACATGTCGCAGGCTCGTGGTTACGAAGTGGGCGGCACCGTACGCATCGTGATTAACAACCAGGTGGGCTTCACCACCTCGAATCCGAAAGATGCGCGTTCTACCCCTTACTGCACCGACATCGGCAAAATGGTGCTGGCACCGATCTTCCACGTCAACGCGGACGATCCGGAAGCGGTAGCGTTTGTTACCCGTCTGGCGCTGGATTATCGCAACACCTTCAAACGCGATGTGTTCATCGACCTGGTGTGCTACCGCCGTCACGGCCATAACGAAGCCGACGAGCCAAGCGCAACCCAGCCGCTGATGTATCAGAAAATCAAAAAGCATCCGACGCCGCGCAAAATCTACGCCGATCAGCTGGAAAGCGAAGGCGTGGCCACGCAGGAAGATGCCACCGAGCTGGTAAACCTGTACCGCGATGCGCTGGATGAAGGCGAGTGCGTGGTGCCGGAATGGCGTCCAATGAGCCTGCACTCGTTCACCTGGTCTCCGTACCTCAACCACGAGTGGGATGAGAGCTACCCGGAAACCGTGGACATGAAACGTCTGCAGGAGCTGGCGCGCCGCATCAGCAGCATTCCGGAAGCGGTGGAAGTGCAGTCGCGCGTTGCCAAGATTTACAACGACCGCAAAGAGATGGCGGAAGGCAACAAGCTGTTCGACTGGGGCGGCGCGGAAAACCTTGCTTACGCCACGCTGGTGGACGAAGGCATTCCGGTGCGCCTGTCGGGTGAAGACTCCGGCCGCGGCACCTTCTTCCACCGTCACGCGGTGATTCACAACCAGCAGAACGGTTCGACTTACACCCCGCTGCACCATATCCATAACGGTCAGGGTCAGTTCAAGGTGTGGGATTCGGTGCTGTCGGAAGAAGCGGTTCTGGCGTTCGAATACGGTTACGCCACCGCCGAGCCGCGCGTGCTGACCATCTGGGAAGCGCAGTTCGGTGACTTTGCCAACGGCGCTCAGGTGGTGATCGATCAGTTCATCAGCTCCGGCGAGCAGAAATGGGGCCGCATGTGTGGTCTGGTGATGCTGCTGCCACACGGCTACGAAGGGCAGGGTCCGGAGCACTCATCCGCGCGCCTTGAGCGCTATCTGCAGCTGTGTGCTGAGCAGAACATGCAGGTCTGCGTGCCATCAACGCCAGCGCAGGTGTACCACATGCTGCGTCGTCAGGCGCTGCGCGGTATGCGCCGTCCGCTGATCGTGATGTCACCGAAGTCGCTGCTGCGTCATCCGCTGGCGGTATCCAGCCTTGATGAGCTGGCCAACGGCAGCTTCCAGCCGGCGATTGGTGAGATCGACGACCTCGATCCGCAGCAGGTGAAACGCGTGGTGCTGTGCTCCGGTAAAGTTTATTACGATCTGCTGGAGCAGCGTCGTAAGAACGAGCAGACCGATGTCGCCATCGTGCGTATCGAACAGCTCTATCCGTTCCCGCACAAAGCGGTGCAGGAAGCGCTGAAGAATTACGCCCATGTTCAGGATTTCGTCTGGTGTCAGGAAGAGCCACTGAACCAGGGCGCATGGTATTGCAGTCAGCATCATTTCCGCGAAGTGGTTCCATTTGGTGCGTCACTGCGTTACGCAGGCCGTCCGGCTTCTGCTTCACCGGCCGTGGGCTATATGTCCGTACATCAACAACAGCAGCAAGACCTGGTCAATGACGCGCTGAACCTTGGTTAATTAAAAGGAAAGAAAATGAGTAGCGTAGAAATTCTCGTTCCCGATTTGCCTGAATCCGTAGCGGACGCCACGGTAGCCACCTGGCATAAAAAACCCGGCGACTCTGTGACCCGCGACGAAGTGCTGGTCGAGATCGAAACTGACAAAGTGGTACTGGAAGTGCCTGCCGCCGCTGACGGTGTGCTGGAAGCGGTGCTGGAAGACGAAGGCGCCACCGTAACATCGCGCCAGATTCTGGGCCGTCTGAAGGAAGGCAACAGCGGCGGGAAAGAGACCACGGCGAAAGTGGAAAGCAAGGAGTCTACGCCTGCACAGCGTCAGACTGCATCTCTGGAAGAAGAGAGCAATGACGCGCTCAGCCCGGCCGTGCGCCGCCTGATTGCGGAAAACAACCTCGACGCCAGTCAGATTAAAGGCACCGGTGTTGGCGGCCGTCTGACGCGCGAAGATGTGGAAAAACATCTGGCGAAGAAAGCCGACGGCGCGAAAGCGGCACCGGCAGCCGATACGGCTCCGCAGGCAGTTGCCAACCGCAGCGAGAAGCGCGTGCCAATGACCCGTCTGCGCAAGCGCGTGGCCGAGCGTCTGCTGGAAGCGAAAAACAGCACTGCAATGCTGACCACCTTCAACGAAGTCAACATGAAGCCGATCATGGATCTGCGCAAGCAGTACGGCGATGCCTTCGAGAAGCGTCACGGCGTGCGTCTGGGCTTTATGTCCTTCTACATCAAAGCGGTGGTCGAAGCGCTGAAACGCTTCCCGGAAGTCAACGCGTCGATCGACGGCGATGATGTGGTGTACCACAACTATTTCGATGTCAGCATCGCGGTCTCAACGCCGCGTGGTCTGGTGACGCCAGTACTGAAAGACGTTGATGCGCTGAGCATGGCCGACATCGAGAAGAAAATTAAAGAGCTGGCGGTGAAAGGCCGTGACGGCAAGCTGACGGTGGAAGAACTGACCGGCGGTAACTTCACCATCACCAACGGTGGTGTGTTCGGTTCGCTGATGTCTACGCCGATCATCAACCCGCCGCAGAGCGCGATTCTGGGGATGCACGCCATCAAAGATCGCCCAATGGCGGTGAATGGTCAGGTGGTGGTGCTGCCAATGATGTATCTGGCGCTCTCCTACGATCACCGTCTGATCGATGGTCGTGAATCTGTCGGCTATCTGGTCGCGGTGAAAGAGCTGCTGGAAGATCCGGCGCGTCTGCTGCTGGATGTCTGATTTTCGCCGGGCGCGCTGGCACGAGGCGCGCCCAAATTAACCCTGTTTAGATCTGAATGGATAGAACATCATGAACTTACACGAATACCAGGCGAAGCAGCTGTTTGCACGGTATGGTATGCCAGCACCGACTGGCTACGCCTGCACCACGCCACGTGAAGCCGAAGAAGCCGCCTCGAAAATTGGCGCAGGTCCGTGGGTGGTGAAATGTCAGGTTCATGCCGGTGGCCGCGGTAAAGCGGGCGGTGTGAAGGTGGTTAACAGTAAAGAAGACATTCGTGCTTTCGCTGAAAACTGGCTGGGCAAACGTCTGGTGACCTATCAGACTGACGCCAATGGCCAGCCGGTAAACCAGATCCTGGTTGAAGCGGCGACCGACATCGATCAGGAGCTGTATCTGGGTGCAGTGGTTGACCGTGCTACCCGTCGCGTGATCTTCATGGCGTCAACTGAAGGCGGCGTGGAAATCGAGAAAGTGGCGGAAGAAACCCCGCACCTGATCCACAAAATGGCGCTGGATCCGCTGACCGGCCCGCAGCCATACCAGGGCCGCGAGCTGGCATTCAAACTGGGCCTGACCGGCAAGCAGGTCAGCCAGTTCACCAAAATCTTCATGGGTCTGGCGACCATGTTCCTGGAGCGCGACCTGGCGATGGTTGAGATCAACCCGCTGGTGATCACCAAACAGGGCGACCTGATCTGTCTGGATGGCAAACTGGGTGCCGATGGCAATGCCCTGTTCCGTCAGCCAGAGCTGCGTGAAATGCGCGACCCAAGCCAGGAAGACCCACGTGAAGCCCACGCGACGCAGTGGGAACTGAACTACGTAGCGCTGGAAGGCAACATTGGCTGTATGGTCAACGGCGCCGGTCTGGCGATGGGCACCATGGACATCGTGAAACACCACGGTGGTCAGCCTGCAAACTTCCTTGATGTTGGCGGCGGCGCAACCAAAGAGCGCGTTACCGAAGCCTTCAAAATCATCCTGTCTGACGATGCTGTGAAAGCGGTATTCGTTAACATCTTCGGCGGCATCGTGCGCTGCGACCTGATCGCAGACGGCATCATCGGTGCTGTGGCTGAAGTGGGTGTCAACGTACCGGTCGTGGTACGTCTGGAAGGTAACAACGCCGAGCTGGGCGCGAAGAAACTGGCGGACAGCGGTCTTAACATCATTGCAGCAACCAGCCTGACAGACGCAGCACAGCGTGTTGTCGCTGCTGCGGAGGGTAAATAATGTCCATTCTGATCGACAAAAACACCAAAGTCATTTGCCAGGGTTTCACCGGTGGCCAGGGAACGTTCCACTCTGAGCAGGCGCTGACCTATGGTACGCAGCTGGTTGGCGGTGTGACGCCAGGTAAAGGCGGCACCACCCATCTCGGTCTGCCGGTGTTTAACACCGTGCGCGAAGCAGTAGAAGCCACAGGCGCCACCGCTACCGTGATCTACGTGCCGGCACCGTTCTGCAAAGACGGTATCCTGGAAGCGATCGACGCGGGCATCAAACTGATCATCACCATCACCGAAGGTATCCCGACGCTGGATATGCTGACGGTGAAAGTGAAGCTGGACGAAGCAGGCGTGCGCATGATCGGCCCGAACTGCCCGGGTGTGATCACGCCTGGCGAATGTAAAATCGGTATTATGCCGGGCCACATTCACCAGCCAGGCCGCGTGGGTATCGTGTCGCGTTCCGGTACGCTGACCTATGAAGCGGTTAAGCAGACCACCGACATCGGCTACGGCCAGTCCACCTGTGTGGGCATCGGCGGTGACCCGATCCCTGGCTCTAACTTCATCGACATCCTGAAAATGTTCCAGGACGATCCGCAGACCGAAGCGATCGTGATGATCGGTGAGATCGGCGGCAGCGCTGAAGAAGAAGCCGCGGCATTCATCAAAGAGCACGTGACCAAGCCTGTCGTCGGCTATATCGCCGGCGTAACGGCGCCGAAAGGCAAGCGTATGGGCCACGCTGGCGCCATCATTGCTGGTGGTAAAGGCACCGCCGATGAGAAATTTGCTGCGCTGGAAGCGGCCGGCGTGAAAACCGTTCGCAGCCTGGCCGATATCGGCGACGCGGTGAAAGCGGTACTGCCAGCGAAATAAGATTTTGCTGCTGAAAGAACAAAGCCACCTGCGGGTGGCTTTTTTTATGGCTGTAATGCACGGCCATTAGCCGTCCTCACACATTTGCAGTAAAAACGTAACGGCAACATTTTCTGCGGCTATGCTTACTTTGTCGTTGAGTAAAGAAGGGCAAAGAGGCGTGCTTTTTCCCGTCAGCGTCCAGGCATCTGGCTGGCACAGAGGTTAAATAATTACGGGAAAGGTAATTGTTTTCTTAATTACGCTATCGATTTATGACAACTAATTAACAACAACTCTAACACTACATATCTGGAAAATTATTGTCTTAATCCAGATCAATAAAAGGCGATATATAGCAAACTTTACCGCTGGCTAAAAGCAACCCAACCGGTATAAATTGCGCTGCATCAATTCAGTCTTTTTCATCATTTTTCAGGAGTTTGTGCCAGGCGTTGTCATATCAATTCTGTCGCCTCCTCATCTTACTCCTGCTCGAAACAGGCTGAAGCGATCGGTTTTTCGGGGAATTTTCACCACTGTTACTCGCTCACTTCGGGCCGCAGTACGCATTGTGCTGTCGGTAACAAAACTGGAATCAATAATCAGTCGTTCCTGACCTTATTCTGCATCGCACTGCCCGCTGTTTGTGGTTGTTATTCGCAGGATGAGTTCATGCGAGGAGCAAGGAGTCATCATGTTAGATATTGTCGAGCTGTCGCGTTTACAGTTTGCCCTGACGGCGATGTACCATTTCCTGTTCGTGCCCTTAACGCTCGGTATGGCGTTTTTGCTGGCGATCATGGAAACGGTCTATGTCCTGTCGGGAAAACAGATTTATAAAGATATGACCAAATTCTGGGGCAAGTTGTTTGGTATCAACTTTGCGCTGGGCGTGGCCACCGGTCTGACCATGGAATTTCAGTTCGGTACCAACTGGTCTTATTACTCCCACTACGTCGGCGATATCTTCGGTGCGCCGCTGGCCATCGAAGGCCTGATGGCGTTCTTCCTTGAATCCACCTTTGTCGGCCTGTTCTTCTTCGGCTGGGATCGCCTCGGTAAAGTGCAGCACCTGGCGGTGACCTGGCTGGTGGCACTCGGCTCGAATATGTCCGCGCTGTGGATCCTGGTGGCGAACGGCTGGATGCAGAACCCGATCGCCTCCGAATTCAATTTCGAAACCATGCGTATGGAGATGGTGAGCTTCTCCGAGCTGGTGCTGAACCCGGTGGCGCAGGTGAAATTTGTGCATACCGTGGCCGCGGGTTACACCACCGGTGCGATGTTCATTCTGGGCATCAGCGCCTGGTATCTGCTGAAAGGGCGCGACATCGCGTTTGCCAAACGCTCCTTTGCGATCGCTGCCAGCTTCGGTATGGCTGCCGTGCTGTCGGTCATCGTGCTGGGTGACGAATCCGGCTATGAAATGGGCGACGTGCAGAAAACCAAGCTGGCCGCCATCGAAGCCGAATGGGAAACCCAGCCGGCGCCGGCGGCCTTTACGCTGTTTGGCGTGCCGGATCAGGCGACGCAGGAGAACAAGTACGCCATCCAGATCCCGTATCTGCTCGGTTTGATTGCTACGCGTTCCGTCGATACGCCGGTCACCGGCCTGAAAGATCTGCTGGCGCAGCATGAAGTGCGCATCCGTAACGGTATGAAAGCCTATGCGCTGCTGAACGAGCTGCGTGCCGGCAGTAAAGATCCGGCGGTGCGCAGTGAGTTTGAGACGCATAAACAGGATCTCGGCTACGGCCTGCTGCTCAAGCGTTATACCCCGGACGTGGCGAACGCTACGGAAGCGCAAATCCAGCAGGCAACGCAGGATTCGATTCCGCGCGTGGCGCCGCTCTATTTCGCCTTCCGCATCATGGTGCTGTGTGGCGTGCTGTTGCTGGGCATCATTGCGCTGTCGTTCTGGAGCGTGATTCGTAACCGCATCGGTAAGAATCGCTGGCTGCTGAAAGCGGCGCTGTACGGTATTCCACTGCCGTGGATTGCCGTCGAAGCTGGCTGGTTTGTCGCTGAATATGGCCGTCAGCCGTGGGCGATTGGTGAGGTGCTGCCAACCGCCGTGGCCAACTCGTCGCTGACCGTCGGCGATCTGCTGTTCTCGATGATCCTGATCTGCGGCCTGTATACCGTGTTCCTGGTGGCGGAGATGTATCTGATGTTCAAATTTGCCCGCCTTGGTCCAAGCAGCCTGAAAACCGGCCGCTATCACCATGAAACAGTGCAGGCTGTGACTCAACCGGCGCGCGGATAAGGAGAGCGACCATGTTTGACTATGAAGTGTTGCGTTTTGTCTGGTGGCTGCTGATTGGCATTCTGCTGATCGGTTTTGCCGTCACCGACGGCTTCGATATGGGCGTGGGAATGCTGACCCGCATCCTCGGTCGCACCGATACCGAGCGTCGCATCATGATTAACAGCATCGCGCCGCACTGGGACGGTAACCAGGTCTGGCTGATCACTGCCGGCGGGGCGCTGTTCGCCGCCTGGCCAATGGTCTATGCCGCCGCGTTCTCCGGTTTTTACGTGGCGATGATTCTGGTGCTGGCCTCGCTGTTCTTCCGTCCGGTCGGCTTTGATTACCGGTCGAAGATTGAAGATATGCGCTGGCGCGGTGCCTGGGACTGGGGCATCTTCATTGGCAGTTTTGTGCCGCCGCTGGTGATTGGCGTGGCGTTCGGTAACCTGCTGCAGGGCGTGCCGTTCCATGCTGATGAGTACCTGCGCCTGTTCTACACCGGTAATTTCTTCCAGCTGCTTAATCCGTTTGGCCTGCTGGCTGGGGTGATCAGCGTCGCGATGATTCTGGCCCAGGGCGCGACTTACCTGCAGATGCGCACCAGCGGCGAACTGCACCTGCGTTCCCGCACCGCGGCGCAAATCAGCGCGCTGGTGATGCTGGTAGGCTTTGTACTGGCCGGCGTGTGGGTGAAGTACGGCATTGATGGCTATGTGCTGAAAAGCGCAATCGATCATCACGCGGCGTCTAACCCGCTGGGTAAAGATGTGGTGCGTGAAGCCGGGGCCTGGCTGGTCAATTTTGAACAGATGCCGGTGCTGTGGCTGTTCCCGCTGCTCGGCGCGCTGCTGCCGCTGCTGACGATCCTGTGTTCGCGTATGGAGAAGGGCGCATGGGCGTTTATCTTCTCTTCGCTGACGCTGGCGTGCGTCATTATGACGGCTGGCATTGCGCTGTTCCCGTTCATCATGCCATCCAGCACCGTGCCGGGCACCAGCCTGACCATGTGGGACGCGACCTCCAGCCTGCTGACGCTGCAGATCATGACCGTGGCCGCCATCATCTTTGTGCCAATTATTCTGGCTTACACCAGCTGGTGTTACTACAAGATGTATGGCCGCATCACCAAAGAACACATTGAGCGCAATACGCACTCCCTGTACTGATTGAGGAGATTGAGCATGTGGTATTTTGCCTGGATTCTTGGCACCTTGCTGGCCTGTGCGTTTGGCGTGGTCACGGCACTGGCGATTGAGCATGTTGAAGAGGGCGGCGCGCAGGACGACAAGCTCTGATGCGCAGCCTGATACAGACGCTGTATCGTCTGATGGATAAGGGCCCGCTACGGGCCCTTTCACTGATTCTGGCGCTGTGGCTGGCCGGATGCGTCATCTGGCAGCCGGCGCGCTTTGCCGCACGCACCAGTGAGCTCGCTATCTGGCACGGATTATTGTTAATCTGGGCGGTGTGCAGCGGCGTGATTCACGGCACCGGTTTCCGGCCACAGCGTGCCCGCTGGCAGGCGCTGTTTGCCCCGCTGCCGGCGCTGATCGTGCTGGCGCTGGGAATTTACTGGTTCTACCATTAAGTTCTGTCTCAGCCCGTAAGGGCTGTTTTACCGCTGCTGACGTGAGTTTTTGTCAGCGGTTGGTCAGGAAATCTCCCGAAAATCCTTCCAGTTGTTAACGTCTGATAATTATTTTCTCCTGGCTCTGGCGGACCATTCCCAAGCCGATCTCACTTGCGTATAGTAGCAACGTTTAAAATGAGACCGGGATGTAGAGTGAGTACAACGCTGTTTCGCTGGCCGGTTCGGGTCTATTACGAAGACACTGACGCCGGTGGTGTGGTTTACCACGCCAGCTATCTTGCTTTTTATGAACGAGCACGTACCGAGATGTTGCGCCAGCACCATTTCAATCAACAGGCCCTGTTGGAAGAGCAGGTGGCTTTTGTGGTACGGCGCATGACGGTGGACTTTATTGCCGCGGCACGTCTCGACGACCTTCTGGAGATCCAGAGCGAAGTGACAGCAATGACGCGCGCAACCATGACGTTCTCGCAGCGTATCGTGAATGCTGAAGGCAAAGTGCTCAATGAAGCAGACGTCCTGATTGCCTGCATCAACCCACATCTAATGAAGCCGATTGCGCTTCCCAAGTCTATTGTCGCGGAGTTCAAGCAGTGACTGACATGAACGTTCTTGATTTGTTCCTGAAGGCAAGCCTTCTGGTCAAACTTATCATGTTGATTTTGATCGGCTTTTCTATTGCCTCCTGGGCAATCATCATTCAGCGCACCCGCATTCTTAACGCGGCGGGGCGTGAGGCCGAGGCGTTCGAGGACAAGTTCTGGTCCGGTATCGAGCTGTCGCGTCTCTATCAGGAGAGCCAGGCGCGCCGTGACGAGCTGAGCGGGTCCGAACAGATTTTCTATTCTGGCTTCAAAGAGTTTGCCCGCCTGCACCGCGCCAACAGCCATGCGCCGGAAGCGGTGGTCGAAGGGGCCGGTCGCGCCATGCGCATCTCGATGAACCGTGAACTGGAAGCGCTGGAAAATCACATCCCATTCCTTGGCACCGTCGGTTCCATCAGCCCGTATATCGGTCTGTTTGGTACGGTGTGGGGGATCATGCATGCCTTTATCGCACTGGGTGCGGTGAAACAGGCCACACTGCAAATGGTCGCGCCCGGTATCGCCGAAGCGCTGATCGCCACCGCAATCGGTCTGTTCGCGGCCATTCCTGCCGTTATGGCGTATAACCGTCTGAACCAGCGCGTGAACAAGCTGGAGCAGGGCTACGACAACTTTATGGAAGAGTTCACGGCCATCCTGCATCGTCAGGCTTTCTCTACCGACAACAGCAAGTAAGTCGAGGTTAACGATGGCCAGAACCCGTGGTCGCGGGCGTCGCGACCTTAAGTCGGAAATCAACATTGTTCCGCTGCTGGACGTGCTGCTGGTGTTGCTGCTCATCTTTATGGCAACCGCGCCGATTATTACACAGAGCGTGGAAGTGGACCTGCCGGACGCAACCGATTCGAAAACCGTTTCCAGCGACGATAATCCGCCGGTGATCGTGGAAGTGGCCGGGGTAGGGCAGTACAGCCTGGTGGTGGATCACGATCGTATGACGCAGCTGCCGCCGGAGCAGGTGGTGAGCGAAGCGCAGCGCCGTATTGAAGCCAATCCGAAGACGGTCTTCCTGATTGGTGGGGCGAAAGATGTGCCTTACGACGAAATCATCAAGGCGCTGAACCTGTTGCATCAGGCTGGCGTGAAATCCGTCGGTTTGATGACGCAGCCGATTTAACGCGAACCGTTTTTGGGAACCGAGAGTGTCGAAGGCAACCGAGCAGAACGAGAAGTTAAAACGCGCGATAATCATTTCGGTGATTCTGCACATCGTGCTGATCGCCCTGCTGATTTGGAGCTCGTTTAACGAACATATCGAAGCCAGCGGCGGCGGTGGCGGCAGTGATATCGACGCGGTGATGGTCGATCCTGGCGCGGTGGTTGAGCAGTATAACCGTCAGCAGAATCAGCAGAGTGATAGTCAGCGCGCCGAGCAGCAGCGCCAGAAGCAGGCACAGCAGCAGGCGGAAGAGTTGCAGCAGAAACAGGCCGCTGAACAGCAGCGGCTGAAAGAGCTGGAAAAAGAGCGTCTGCAGGCGCAGCAGGAAGCCAAAGAGCAGGCGAAGCAGCAGGCAGAGCAGCAGAAGGCGGCTGAAGCAGCAGCGAAGCAGGCGCAGGAGCAGCAGAAAGCTGCAGAAGCGGCCGCAGCGAAAGCCAAAGCCGATGCCAAAGCGCAGGCCGATGCTCAGGCGAAGGCCGCAGCGGACGCGAAAGCCAAAGCGGAAGAGCAGGCGAAGCAGGCCGCTGCCGACGCGAAGAAGAAAGCGGAAGAGCAGGCGAAAGCCGCCGCAGCCGAAGCGGCGAAAGAGAAAGCCGCGCAGCAGGCGAAAGCCGCAGCTGAAGCAAAAGCCAAAGCGGAGGCAGAAGCCAAAGCTCAGGCCGCGGCAGATGCAAAAGCCAAAGCTGCACAGGAAGCCAAAGAGAAAGCTGCGGAAGCCGCGAAAGAGAAAGCGGCCGCCGAAGCCAAAGCGAAAGCTGAGGCAGCAGCCAAAGCCAAAGCGGATGCGGCGGCCAAAGCTAAAGCGGCCGCCGATGCGAAGAAGAAAGCGGCTGCCGAAGCGGCGAAGAACGAGAGCGATGTGGATGATCTGTTAGGCGGTCTCTCTTCCGGTAAGAATGCGCCGAAAAGCGGTGCCGCTTCCGGTGGTGGCGCGGCGGCAGGTCAGGGCAATCAGAAAAAGGCGGGTGCCTCAGGTGCTGAGGTGAATGCGTATCTGGGTCAGATCACCAGTGCGATTCAGAGCCGCTTCTACGATGCCGATCTGTATCGCGGTAAAAGCTGCGATCTGCGGATTAAACTGGCACCGGATGGTTTGCTGATTGACGTGAAAGCTGAAGGCGGCGATCCGGCGCTGTGTCAGGCGGCGATTACCGCAGCGAAGCAGGCACGCATTCCAAAGCCGCCTTCGCAGGCCGTATATGAAGTGTTTAAGAACGCACCGATGCGTTTCAAACCAGAATAATGCAGTAACGTACGGCAGGTTGAACTAAGGTTAGCTTGCCGTACTCTATGAGTACTCGTGTTTTTTCAGGAACTGTGCGAATTATCATGAACTCAGGTTCAGATAAGGGAGATAAGATGAAGCAGGCACTTCGTGTAACCTTAGGTTTTTTTGTACTGCTGTGGGCAGCGATGCTGCACGCGGAAGTACGCATTGAAATTACGCAGGGCGTGAATACCGCGCGCCCAATTGGTGTGGTGCCGTTCCAGTGGGCCGGTCCGGGCGCTGCACCTGAAGATATTGGTGGCATCGTCGCAGCAGACTTACGTAACAGCGGTAAATTCAACCCGCTGGATCGCTCTCGTCTGCCACAGCAGCCGACCAGCGCACAGGAAGTTCAGCCTGCCGCGTGGAGCGCACTGGGTATTGATGCCGTGGTCGTCGGGCAGGTTACGCCGAACGCCGATGGCAGCTACCAGGTGGCTTATCAGCTGGTGGATACCGGTGGCGCACCGGGTACTGTGCTGGCGCAGAACTCCTATAAAGTCACCAAACAGTGGCTGCGCTATGCAGCGCATACCGCCAGCGATGAAGTGTTTGAGAAGCTGACCGGTATCAAAGGCGCGTTCCGTACCCGTATCGCCTATGTGGTGCAGACCAACGGCGGTCAGTTCCCTTACGAACTGCGCGTGTCTGACTACGATGGTTACAACCAGTTTGTGGTACACCGTTCGCCACAGCCGCTGATGTCACCGGCCTGGTCGCCAGATGGCAGCAAAGTGGCTTACGTGACCTTTGAAAGCGGTAAATCGGCGCTGGTGGTGCAAACGCTGGCCAACGGCGCTATCCGTCAGGTGGCTTCTTATCCACGTCACAACGGTGCGCCGGCCTTCTCGCCGGACGGCTCTAAGCTGGCCTTCGCCCTGTCGAAAACCGGTAGCCTGAACCTGTACGTGATGGATCTGGCCTCCGGTCAGACGCGTCAGGTGACCGATGGCCGCTACAACAGCACCGAACCTACCTGGTTCCCGGACAGCCAGACGCTGGCTTACACTTCGGATCAGGCCGGTGCGCCACAGATTTACAAAGTTAACGTTAACGGCGGAACGCCACAGCGCATTACCTGGGAAGGGGCTCAGAACCAGGATGCGGATGTGTCATCTGACGGTAAAACGATGGTGATGATCAGCAGCGCCGGTGGCGCGCAGCACGTCGCCAAACAGGATCTGGAAACGGGAGCCGTTCAGACAATAACGGACACGTTCCTGGATGAGACGCCAAGTCTGGCTCCTAACGGCACGATGGTAATCTATAGCTCTACTCAGGGGATGGGTTCCGTGTTGCAGTTGGTTTCAACCGATGGGCGTTTCAAAGCGCGTCTTCCGGCAACTGATGGACAGGTCAAATTCCCTGCCTGGTCGCCGTATCTGTGATGCATCGCTCCCTCGCCTGGCGGGGGAGTAAAATGTATGGCAAACAAAATAATAGGATAAAGAAATGCAACTGAACAAAGTGCTGAAGGGTTTGATGCTGGCTCTGCCGGTTATCGCGGTAGCTGCATGTAGCTCTCACAAAAACAACAACAACGATCAGACCGGTATGGGTGCTGACGGTGCATACGGCGCTGGCGCTGGCCAGAACGGCAACATGTCTTCTGACGAGCAGGCGCGTCTGCAGATGCAGCAGCTGCAGCAGAACAACATCGTTTACTTCGGTCTGGACAAGTATGACGTGCAGTCTGAATACGCTCAGATGCTGGATCAGCACGCTGCTTTCCTGCGCAGCAACCCATCTTACAAAGTGACCATCGAAGGTCACGCGGATGAGCGCGGCACCCCAGAGTACAACATCGCCCTGGGCGAACGTCGTGCTAACGCCGTTAAAATGTACCTGCAGGGTAAAGGCGTGTCTGCTGACCAGATGTCTATCGTATCTTACGGTAAAGAGAAACCTGCTGTACTGGGCCACGACGAAGCGGCTTACGCTAAAAACCGTCGTGCCGTACTGGTTTACTAAGAGAATCACATGATTAGTAACTTCAGACTTCATCTGTTGAGTCTGTCGTTACTGGTTGGCGTAGCGGCCCCCTGGGCCGCTAATGCCCAGGCGTCAATCAGTAGCGTTGGCTCAGGCTCGGTCGAAGACCGTGTCACCACTCTTGAACGTATCTCCAATGCCCAGGCTCAGCTTCTGCAGCAGTTGCAGCAGCAGATGAGTGATAACCAAAGCGATATCGATTCGCTGCGCGGGCAGATCCAGCAGAACAGTTATCAGCTTAATCAGGTGATTGAGCGGCAGAAGCAGCTTTATCAGCAGATCGACAGTCTGAGCAGCAGTAATGGTGCGCAGGCCAGCGGTGGTGCGGATGCAGCAGCTGGTGCCGCAGCGGGAAACGCTGATGCGGGGAGCAGCAATACGGCTGCCGCTGCACCCGCACAAACCGGCGATGCCAACACCGATTACAATGCTGCCGTCGCGCTGATTCTTGAGAAGAAACAGTACGACCAGGCGATTACTGCGCTGCAGGCGTGGGTGAAGAAGTATCCGGACTCCACCTATCAGCCGAATGCCAATTACTGGCTGGGTCAGTTGTTTTACAACAAAGGCAAAAAGGACGATGCGGCCTACTATTTTGCCACTGTAGTTAAAAACTACCCGAAATCGCCAAAAGCGGCGGAAGCGCTGTTTAAGGTTGGGGTGATCATGCAGGAGAAGAACGATACAGCGAAAGCGAAAGCGGTCTACCAGCAGGTGATCAAACAGTTCCCTAACTCTGAGTCTGCTAAGCAGGCACAAAAACGGCTCGCTGCGATGTAATTGCTGCAGTTAAGACCGGATTTCGTCTGATTTCTGGTCTTGCCGCATGAAAGGTAAGCAGTTGAGACATTTAGCGGAAAATAAGGGTTGCGCCCTCCCGCTAAATCAGTAATATATGCCGCCGTTGCCGGGACATATCTTAACAAGTATCGGCAGCACTGAAGATGGGTCGTTAGCTCAGTTGGTAGAGCAGTTGACTTTTAATCAATTGGTCGCAGGTTCGAATCCTGCACGACCCACCATCTCAACCATTCAGTTTTGATGTCACTTCAGTTTGCTTCACAACCTTGATGGGTCGTTAGCTCAGTTGGTAGAGCAGTTGACTTTTAATCAATTGGTCGCAGGTTCGAATCCTGCACGACCCACCATCAAGTCGAAAGTTGTAAGCCACTTCCCGAGCGGGTCGTTAGCTCAGTTGGTAGAGCAGTTGACTTTTAATCAATTGGTCGCAGGTTCGAATCCTGCACGACCCACCAGTTATGTAGAAAGGCGCCCTAAAGGCGCCTTTTTGCTTTTCTGCCTGCCAATGTGCGATGCCAGCCCAATAAAACCCTCAGCTGTAAATCCGGTGAATAGCCAGTTAAGGCGGGACGGATCGCGAAGAAATCCCACATCCCTGTAGATCGGCCTCGCCATCCATGGCTCGGACGCTTCGCTCCTTCCGCTCCCGCCTTAACTGGCCATCAAGCCTTGTCATTGCTTTAGATAATCGCACCCATGCTCAAAGAAGACGGAACCGCCCGGTTCTTTCGGCTGGCTGCAAGGTTTCAAGCTGATCTACTTTTTTACCTTATCCGGCGTCAGGCTCTTCCAGATATGCAGCACCGCGTAACTGCGCCATGGGCGCCACACTTGCGACATCTGCTCTGCGACCTTTGCGCTCACGCCGCCGAGATTATTGCGGATCGCTATGTCCTCTTTCGGAAAGGCATCCGGCCAGCGCAGGGCGCGCATGGCGATATAACTCGCTGTCCATGGCCCGACACCCTTCAGCGCCAGCAACTGCTGCTGCACCACATCCGGATTAACCGCGCCATTGAAGCGCAGCGCTCCTGAGGCGCAGGCCGCGGCCAGTGCCTGGATCGCCTGCGCGCGGGCGCTCACAATGCCGAGGCTGGCGATATCATCCAGGGTGGCAGCAGCCAGTGATTCGGCCTCTGGCGGTAAGCGGGAGAGCGCAGGCCACGGCGTGGTGAGGGGCGCGCCAAAACGCTCCGCCACGCGACTGCTCAGCGTCGTCGCGGCTTTCACCGTCACCTGCTGGCCGAGGATGGCGCGGACCGCCAGCTCGAAGCCGTCAAACGCACCAGGAACGCGCAAACCCGGATAGTGTGCCAGACTCGCAGCTAATAGCGGATCCTGGCTGAGCTGCTCGCTGATGCGCTGTGGCTGGGCATCCAGATCAAACAGATCGCGCAAGCGGCGCAGCAGGGCAGGCAGCACCGGCGTCAGCGTGGTGGTAAATTGCACCTTCAGCGCCTGCTTTTCCGGCAAATGGCTAATGCGCACCCAGCCACGACACTGACCGAGCGCCACAGTACGATGATAAACGCCCTCGCTGACCCACTCGACTTGCTTCATCACGCGCTGTTGCAGGAAATCGAGGATGGCGTCCCAGTCATAAGGAGGCCGGTAGCTGAGGCGCAGTTCGGCGCTCTCCTGCTCACCATTCAGGGCTTCCGTCTGAATCTGCTTACGCAGACGCGAAGGCGTCATGCGATAGCGAGCCTGAAACACGTCGTTAAAACGGCGCAGGCTGCGAAAACCGCTGGCATAGGCAATTTCGGTCACCGGCAATGCGGTTTCAGTCAGTAGCTGCTTCGCCAGCAGCATGCGCCGGGTTTGCCGCAGTTCAAGCGGCGACACGCCCAGCTCCTGCTGAATCACCCGTCTTAGCTGGCGTTCACTCAGGTCAAACTCGCTGGCAATCTCAGCCAGTGTCTCCTGTTCTTCCAGTAAGCCTTCTTCGATACGGCGAATCAGCCGGTCGGCGATGCGATGATGGCTATCGACCGGTGCCGAACCAGGTGCCAGCTCGGGACGGCAGCGCAGGCAGGGGCGAAAGTGCGCCTTTTCAGCCGCTTCGGCACTGGTGAAAAACAGGCAGTTTTTCTGCATCGGCGCTTTCACCGGACAGATCGGACGGCAGTAAATACCGGTGGAGGTCACGCCGACAAAAAATACCCCGTCGAAACGGCTGTCGCGCGCCGTCAGCGCCTGATAGGCAATTTCAGGATCAAACATCATCGTCTCCGGCAAATAAGCACCATCGTCGCGCAGGTGCGAATGGAAAACTGGCTGCTTTCGGACAGCTAACCAGTTTATGCTCATGGCCGAAAACAGCCAGTTTCGCCGCGCAAAAGTGCGATAATCATCCGCATAGCCCATGCCGGAGGTGCAACATGTATCACGCTAAAATCATTACCACGCCCGTCGGAGAACTGACGCTCATTGCCACGGATCGCGGATTGTCAGCCATTTTATGGGAAAACGAAGGCGCGCAGCGCGTGCCGCTGAAACCGATCGCGCGTAACGACCAGCATCCGATTCTCTGTGAGGCCGAACGGCAGCTGTGTCAGTACTTTGCTGGCGAGCGTCAGCAGTTTGACATGCCGTACGACACCGTTGGCACTGCGTTTCAGAAAAAGGTCTGGCAGGCGCTGCTCACCATTCCGTTTGGTGAAACCCGCAGCTATCTGCAAATCGCGGAGCAGATCGGCAATCCGAAAGCGGTACGCGCCGTCGGGGCTGCCAACGGTAAAAATCCGTTGTCGATCATGGCACCCTGTCATCGGGTTATCGGCAGCAACGGTAAGCTCACCGGCTTCGCTGGCGGCCTGGCGGTAAAAGCGTTTCTGCTTGAGCTGGAAAGCCCACAACAGGCGCAGGCCGGCGCGCAGCTGGTACTTCCCGCATAAAAATCACACGACAGGCTTGGTGTAATCCGCTATTGTGTTTAGCATATAAAACACGATGGCGGATTTAATGCCGCATCATCGTCCTGATGGGCGATTTTGTTAAATCGATAAAACGAGAGCCGTGTCATGAGTGCAATGTTTGATGCTGAAAGCGCCATTTATCCCTTCCCGCCGAAACCGGCGCGCCTCAGCCCGCAGGAAAAAGCCGGTTACATCGAAGAAATTAAACGTCTGCTCAAAGCACGCGATGCGGTGATGGTGGCGCATTACTACACTGATCCGGAAATTCAGGCGCTGGCCGAAGAGACTGGCGGCTGCGTGGCGGATTCCCTTGAGATGGCGCGCTTTGGCAGCCAGCATCCGGCGCAAACGCTGCTGGTGGCCGGCGTCCGTTTCATGGGCGAAACCGCCAAAATCCTTAGCCCGGAAAAAACCGTGCTGATGCCCACGCTGCAGGCGGAGTGCTCGCTTGACCTCGGTTGCCCGATTGACGAATTTAATCGCTTCTGCGATGCGCATCCGGATCGGACCGTGGTGGTGTATGCCAACACGTCGGCAGCGGTAAAAGCACGCGCCGATTGGGTAGTGACATCCAGCATTGCGGTTGAGCTGATTGAATATCTCGACAGTCGCGGTGAGAAAATTATCTGGGCACCGGACCGCCATCTGGGCCGCTACGTTACGCAGCAAACCGGCGCTGATGTGCTGTGCTGGCAGGGCGCCTGCATCGTGCATGATGAGTTCAAAACACAGGCGCTGCAGCGCATGAAAGCGCTCTATCCTGACGCGGCGGTGCTGGTGCACCCAGAGTCACCGCAGGCGATTGTCGACCTGGCCGATGCGGTCGGTTCCACCAGCCAGCTGATTCAGGCCGCCAAAACGCTGCCGCATCCGCAGATGATTGTGGCGACCGACCGCGGCATCTTTTACAAAATGCAGCAGGCGGTACCGGACAAAGAGTTACTGGAAGCGCCCACCGCAGGCGAAGGGGCGACCTGCCGCAGCTGCGCGCACTGCCCGTGGATGGCGATGAATGGCCTGCAGGCTATCGCTGAAGGGCTGGCACACGGCGGCGAACAGCATGAAATTCACGTCGATGCGGCGCTGCGTCAGGCGGCGTTACTGCCGCTCAACCGCATGCTAGACTTTGCAGCACAACTCAAACTTACGCTGAAAGGGAACGCCTGAGGCGGTTTTCATACAGGTGCAGATGATGGACTTCTTTAGCACACACAATATTCTGGTTCACATTCCGATTGGCGTCGGCGGCTACGATCTGTCATGGATTGAGGCGATCGGTACGCTGGCCGGCCTGCTGTGTATCTGGCTTGCCAGCCAGGAAAAAATTATCAACTACCTGTTTGGTCTGATTAACGTCACGCTGTTTGCGGTGATTTTCTTTCAGATTCAGCTGTATGCCAGCCTGCTGCTACAGCTGTTCTTCTTTGTTGCCAATGTGTACGGCTGGTACGCGTGGAGCCGGCAGACCAGCAGCCATGAAGCGGCGCTGAAAATCCGCTGGCTGCCGCTGCCGAAAGCCATCGGCTGGGGCGCCGCCTGCGTGATCGCCATTGCGCTGATGACGCGCTATATCGACCCGGTATTCGCTTTCCTCACGCGCACCGCGGTGGGTTTGATGCAGTCGCTCGGTCTTAACGTGGTGATGCCGCAGCTGCAGCCGGATGCCTTCCCGTTCTGGGATTCCTGCATGATGGTGCTGTCGATTGTGGCGATGATCCTGATGACGCGCAAATACGTCGAGAACTGGCTGCTGTGGGTGGTGATCAACGTTATCAGCGTGATGATCTTTGCGCGTCAGGGCGTGTATGCCATGGCGCTGGAGTACGCCATCCTGACGCTGATCGCGCTGAACGGCACGCGTCTGTGGATGCAGAGCGCACGGGAACAGGGTTCGCGCGCGCTGTCCCATTAGTGGTGGTGATGCGCGTGGCCTTCCAGCGCTGCGTGCTCGTGCTGCGTGCCGCTCTCCTCGCATAACTCGCAGTCCGGGCCGACGCAGGGCTGATACTCCATCTGCACCGTGGCATGGGCAATCTGATAATGCTGGTGCAGATACTGATGAATACGTCGCAGCAGGCCGTCGTGATCGTACGGCGGAATCACCTGCACGTGCAGCGTCAGCACCGGCTTTTCGCCCACCTGCCACACATGCACATGATGCACATTGCGCACTTCATCAATGTGACGCGTCAGCGCCCGCGCCAGCTTATCCACGTCGATATGCGTCGGTGCGCCTTCCAGCAGCTCGTGCAGGCTCTCGCGCAGCAGCGCCCAGCCGCTGCGCACCACCAGCAGCGCCACCAGCAGCGACAGAATCGGATCGATCGGCGTCCAGCCGGTCAGCATGATGATCACCGCTGCCACGATCGCGCCCACCGAACCCAGCAGATCGCCCAGCACGTGCAGCGCGGCGGCACGCACGTTGAGATTCTTCTCTTCGCTGCCGCGGTGCAGCAGCCAGAATGACAGCAGATTCGCCAGCAGGCCGGCAATGGCGATGCCGAGCATCAGCCCGCCTTCAATCGGCTCGGGCTGGTAAAAACGGCGCAGCGCTTCCCAGACGATCAGGACGGTAATCACCAGCAGCGCGATGGCGTTCACAAACGCTGCCAGCGTGGTCAGACGCAGTAAGCCAAAAGTGTGACGCGCATTCGGTTTGCGCCGGGCGAACTGCACGGCCAGCAGCGCCATCAGCAGCGCGGCGGCGTCGGTGAGCATATGTCCGGCATCGGCCAGCAGCGCCAGCGAACCGGACACCAGCCCGCCGATGACCTCGGCAACCATAAACAGCGCGGTGACGCCAAACGCGGCGGCGAGACGCGTGCGGTTGCCGCCGTGCTCACTGTGAGAATGAGTGTGTGCCATAACGTTCCAGTTGGTTAAGTAGCCTGTTCGTTAATGATATCAGTAAATTGAGATTATCAGGGTCAGGCTGATGCTGTTTTGCCGCGTCGGCCAGCTGCTGGCAGCGGGCGGCTACGTCGTCAATGCCGAGCATCAGCCAGCTGCCTTTCAGGCGGTGCGCCGCGCGCGCCAGCTGGGGCCAGTCTGCGGCCGCGCTCGCCTGCAGCAGCGCATCATGATCCTGCTGCAGCGTACGCTGCAGGGTATGGCAAATACGCGGGATGAAAGCCGGATTGTGCTGCGCCAGAATCTGCAGGCTGTCCGGCAACACCTGCAGCGGATCGCGCACTGCCTGCGCCAGCAGCGGTGCAATATCCCGCAGAGTCACCGGCTTGACCAGCTGCGCTTCGTGCGCCTGCAGCGGCAGCTTCAGCAGCTGTACGTCGGCGGAGCACAGTATGCGCAGCGCAGGCTGCACGCGCTGGCGCTGACGGCGGCGCAGGATGCGCAGCAGCGTCAGGCCATCCGGGCGCGGCATCATCTGGTCAATAAACAGCACATCAAACGGCTGCTGCGCATCGGCCCGCAGCAGTTCGCGGCCATCCTCAAACACCGCCGCAGTAATGCCAAAGCTCGCCAGCTGCTGCTGCATCACCAGCAGATTGGTCGGGTGATCGTCGACAATCGCCACGCGCAGCTGCGGATAGTGCGGCCAGTGCGTGGCGTCATCCGCCGCTGTCGCCGCACAGGGTTCCAGCGGCAGGCGCACGCTCACCGTGGTGCCCTGCTGCGGTGCGGACTCCAGCGACAGCGTGCCGCCCATGCGCTGTACAATCTCGCGACAGATAAACAGTCCGAGGCCGCTGCCCTGCACCGCATGGCGCTTGCCCGACGGCGCCTGATACCACGGTTCAAACAGCTGCGCCTGCTCGCTGAGCGGAATGCCGCTGCCGCTGTCGCTCACCGTCAGCGCGATATCCCCGGTGACCGCCAGCGTCAGGCGGATTTCGCCGTGGCGGGTAAATTTCAGCGCATTGGCCACCAGATTGTTCACCACCTGCTGCAGGCGATCGCTGTCGAGCATCACGCTGGCCGGCAGCGGCGTCAGCGCCGCTACGTGCAGCTGCGGCCCGCCATCGCGCATCAGCGGGTGATAAAACTGCTGTTGCTGCTGTAGCCATAGTGTGAGATCGAGCGGGCGCGGCGTGAGGCGGAAGCTGTGATTCTCGATGCGCGCATGATCCTGCAGGTCGTTCAGCAGCGTCATCAGCGACCGGGCGCTGCTGTGCATTACATCGAGCCGCGCGCTGGGATGCTGCTGCTGTTCCAGCTCCAGCAGGCCCAGTATCGCCTGCATCGGCGTGCGCAGCTCGTGGCTGGCGGTGGCGAGAAACTGACTTTTAGCGGCATTGGCGCGCTCCGCCTGCTCGCGCTGTAACCGCTCACGCCGCTGCTGCAGATAACGGCGCAGCAGCAATACCAGCAACAACAGGATGATCACGGCGGCCGCAATCAAAATCAGCAGCGGCACATTGCGCATCGTCATGGTGGTGCCGGGCTGCGGCGGCTGCGACCAGCTGACGCGCATCTGGTTCAGCGTATCCGCCGGAATCTGCTGCAGCGCATGGTCAAGCAGGGCGCTCAGCTGCGGCTGCTGTGCGCTCACCTGCGGCGCCAGCGGCCAGGCGATATCGCTGGCCACAAACGCGAGATGCACGCGGTTGCCCTCATGGCTGGCCATGCGCCAGCGCGCCGACAGCACGTTATCCACCACTGCATCAATCTGGCCAGTGTTGAGGGCCTGCCACAGCTGGGCGCGATCGTCGAACAGCTGAGGCGCGATTTCAGCCGGAAGCAGACGCTGCGCCAGATCGCCACGCAGCACGCCGACGCGCTGAGCGTGCAGCGCGGACCAGTCCATCGGCTGCCTGTCGGACAGCGTGTAAATGCCCCAGATGGCGCGCCACACTGGCAGCGCGGTGCGGTTAGCATCGTCCCCGTACAGCGGCTGTAACAGGTTGAGCATCACCTGCTGCTGCTGCAACAGACTGGCGGCCTGCTGCGGATTATTGACCCAGCGCGGCGTGAAACGCAGACCGGTGCTCTGGCTCAGCGCGTTAAGCAGGTCAATCCCGAAGCCGCGCGCGTTGCCGCTGGCATCGCGATAGCTCCACGGCGCGTTATCGCTCTCGGCGGCATAAGGGATGGCATCCTGCTGCGCCAGCCACTGTTTCTCTTCGCCCGTCAGCATCAGGGTTTGCGTATCCTGATAGCGCAGCAGCGGTGGACTCCAGCGCTGCTGCACGCGATTGCTGAACTCCGCTGGCAGCAAACGCAGCTGGCGGTTGAGCCAGGCAATCAGCGCCGGATCGCGTGTCAGTGCGCGCAGCGACAGCTCGCCGGCACCGGGATCGGCGGTGATTTGATAAATCTGTCCCTGCTGCAGCTGGCCGAGCAGGAAACCGGCGCTGGCTTCATCGGCCACCAGATAGTCACTCTGCTGGTTCAGCAGCGCATACAGCGCCTGTAAATTGCCGGGCAGCGTCTGCCAGCGGTGGCGATGTGCAAAGGTTTGCGGCAGTTGCGCCAGCGTGTCGGCGGCGATGGTCAGCTGAGCGTTATCACTGTTGAACATCACCGCGCGCTGATTGTCACGATTGCGGTAGATGCGCATCGGACTGGTGAACCAGCTCTCGCTGGTCAGTACGTCGGCGGGCAGATCGCGCTGGCGGGTGCTCAGCACCATATCCACTTCGCCGCGCTGCAGCGCCGCCAGCTGGGCGGCAAAGTCAGGGTAGCCGTGCAGGCTGAATGTGCTGCCGCTCAACTGGCTGAGGGCGCTGAGATAATCGGCATCAATGCCCCAGATGCGATCGCCAATGCGCATCGCCCAGGGCGCGCTGTTTTGCGCCGGCACCGCCACGCGCAGCACCGCTCCCGGCCACGGCTCGGCGTGCGGCGCGGGCATCATGGCGGGCAGCATCACGCTGCTGGCGGGCTGCAATCCGGCGCGTGCCAGCAGACTGAAAAAAACAGCGAACAGCAGCAGCCAGCGTTTCACTGCTGCGCTTTCCACAGTTCTGCCAGCTCGACTACCGACTGCACACCGGTCTTCTCAAGGATATTTTTTTTGTGGGTGCTGACGGTTTTATTGCTGATGTGCAGCTGTTCGCCAATCTGGATATTCGACAGCCCGCGCACCAGCAGCGCCACAATCTGCTGCTCTTTCTCGGTGAGCGGTAGCGCAATGCGCTCCGGCAGCGGCGGAAACGCCTGCTGGCCGCCCAGCACCGCCAGAATCGCGCTCAGCAACTGCGCCATGCTTTGACTCTTCACCACATAGCCGGCCGCCCCGAGCGAGGCGGCGCTAAGCAGCGTGTGACGGCTCTGCTGGGCCGAGTAAATCAGCACCGGACACTGCGGATGGCGCGCGCGCAGACGGCGCAGCAGCTCCAAGCCATCGCTATCCGGCAGGCCGATATCCAGCACAATCAGATCAATATGATGCTGTTGCAGCAGCTGGCGCGCCTGGGCTTCGTCACCGGCGGCGTAGAGCTGTAATGGAATAGGGGCGTTGAGGCAGGCCGCTTCCAGCGCGACTTCAACTAAAGGGTGATCATCGATAAGCAGCAGCGAAGCCATGAAACAGTTCCTGTGAATTTCATAGCGTTAGCATAGCGGAAATAGGGCAGGGGAAAAACAACAGGGCGAGCCGAAGCTCGCCCTGCATCACGCTCCGCGTGGATTACTGCGTGGTGCCGTCAGTTTTGTGTTTAACGTGACCACCGCCTTCCTTAGTTTCAACTTTCTTATTCATATCCGGGCAGCGACCATCTTTACACATGGTATTTTTGTGTTCCTGGCTGGCCGACATATTGCCGGAGCTGGTACCAGAAGTCGCGGCACCGTTGGTGTTCATGCTGCCGTTATTAATGTTGCTATTATCGACATTATTTGGCGGCAGATTCTCTTTCGCGCCGCCTGCGGCTGCGCCGGCTTCTGCTGACGCATTCGCCTGGCCGTTGTTGTTATCTGCAGCCAGTGCTGCGCCGCTGCCCAAAGTCATCGCTGCCGTCAGAAAAATCAATGCAAACTTATTCATCATTATGCTCCTGTAATAAATGGATAGTTGCCGCGTGACACCCGCTGGTGCTGTTTGACGAAAAAAGCGTGCCGCGACGGAATTTAATTCCGTCATGAGTGTTCGGCATGAATATAAATAGCGAAAGCACCTCATTCCTCAGTGCTTACGTTTAAAAAGCTTAGTTCATAAACGAATAAATGCAAATCTGAGCGAGCCATTGGCGCACAGGACATAATTTACACCTGGTGCCTGAAGGGATACATTGGACGGGTTGCGCCCGGCGTACGCAGGGCCAGAAATTTGAATGGAATAAGTATGGATTACCAGAACGACGATTTACGCATCAGAGAGATCAAAGAGTTATTGCCCCCTGTTGCGCTGCTGGAAAAATTCCCCGCCACCGATAACGCTGCTCAAACCGTTGCCCAGGCCCGCCAGGCCATTCACCGCATTCTGCACGGTGAAGATGACCGCCTGCTGGTGGTGATTGGGCCATGCTCCATCCACGATACGCAGGCAGCCAAAGAGTATGCCGCGCGCCTGCTGACGTTGCGCGAGGAGCTGAAGGGTGAGCTGGAAGTGGTGATGCGCGTGTACTTTGAAAAACCGCGTACCACGGTGGGCTGGAAAGGGCTGATCAACGATCCTTACATGGACGGTAGCTTCCAGATTAACGACGGCCTGCGCCTGGCGCGTAAGCTGCTGGTGGATATCAACGACACCGGACTGCCGGCTGCCGGTGAGTTCCTCGACATGATCACGCCGCAATACATGGCGGATTTGATGAGCTGGGGCGCGATTGGTGCGCGCACCACCGAATCGCAGGTGCACCGCGAGCTCTCCTCCGGGCTCTCCTGTCCGGTCGGCTTCAAAAACGGTACCGACGGCACCATCAAAGTGGCGATCGATGCCATCGGCGCTGCCAGCGCGCCGCACTGTTTCCTGTCGGTCACCAAATATGGTCATTCGGCGATTGTCGAAACCAGCGGTAATGAAGATTGCCACATCATTCTGCGCGGCGGCAAAGAGCCAAACTACAGTGCGGAGCACGTTGCGGCGGTGAAAACCGGGCTGGAAAAAGCGGGCCTGCGTCCACAGGTGATGATCGATTTCAGCCACGCCAACAGCAGCAAGCAGTTCCAGCGTCAGATGGTGGTGGCCGCAGACGTGGCACAGCAGATTGCTGGCGGCGAGCAGGCGATTACCGGCGTGATGATTGAGAGCCACCTGGTGGAAGGCAACCAGAGCCTCGACAGCGGTAAACCGCTGGTGTACGGCCAGAGCGTCACCGACGCCTGTATTGGCTGGGACGACACGGAAAAAGCGCTGCGTCAGCTGGCGCAGGCGATCAAAACCCGTCGCGGCTAACGGCAGCGCACGGCATAAAAAAAGGCCAGACTCGCGTCTGGCCTTTTGCGTTTCAGCGTGAACTTACTTCGCTTTACCCTGGTTAGCAACGGCGGCGGCTTTCGCTGCGATCTCGTCGGCATCACCCAGATAGTAATGTTTGATTGGCTTGAAGTTCTCGTCGAACTCATACACCAGCGGTACGCCGGTTGGGATGTTCAGTTCGAGGATCTCATCTTCGCTCATGTTATCGAGGTATTTCACCAGCGCGCGCAGTGAGTTACCGTGCGCGGCAACGATCACTTTCTCACCGCTCTTGATGCGCGGCAGAATGCTCTCGTTCCAGAATGGGATCACGCGATCGATGGTCAGTGCCAGGCTTTCGGTGGTCGGCAGCTGCGCGTCGGTCAGGGATTTGTAGCGCGGGTCGTGGCCCGGGAAACGCTCGTCGTTACGATCCAGCTCTGGCGGCGTAACGGCAAAGCCGCGGCGCCACTGTTTCACCTGATCGTCGCCGTATTTGGCGGCGGTTTCCGCTTTGTCCAGACCCTGCAGCGCACCGTAGTGACGCTCATTCAGACGCCAGGTTTTCTCGACCGGCAGCCAGGCCTGATCCAGCTCATCCAGCACGTTCCACAGAGTGTGGATGGCACGCTTCAGCACTGAGGTGTAGGCAAAATCAAACACGAAACCTTCTTTTTTCAGCAGCTGACCGGCTGCTTTGGCTTCGGTGCGACCCTTGTCGGACAGATCCACGTCGTACCATCCGGTGAAGCGGTTTTCCTGATTCCACTGGCTTTCGCCGTGGCGCACCAGAACCAGCTTAGTTACGGCCATAGCTTTACTCCTTAATGCTTAATGTTTCGATGATGATAGAAACCGGCTGCGGCCGCTGATTTCAGCGGCACACTGATAGCGCCATACCATAGCGGAAAACAGCGCACGGCGTAAGCCTGTCGGCACCGCAGTGCGCGTTTTTCAACCGGCGCTTAGTGCGGGGTGAAGCGATAACGCGTCACGGAGTGCCATGTGTCGCCGGGCTGCAGCCAGCAATCAGGCTGCGGCCACTCGCTATGGTTGGGCGAATCCGGTAAAAACTCACTCTCCAGAGCGATGCCCTGGAAAGCAGTATAGCTGCCCTGTTCACGGGCGCGCGTTCCCTCCAGATAGTTGCCGGAGTAGAACTGCAGCGCCGGCGCGGCGGTGAACACGCTCACGCTAAGTTTGTCGTCCGCTGACCACAGCTGCGCAGCAGGCTGGCTGCTGTCACCGGCGGTGGTGAGCAGAAACGCGTGATCGTAACCTTTCACCGCGCGCTGATCGTCATCGGCCAGGAACTCATCCGCCACGCGTTTCGGCTGGCGGAAATCAAAGCTGGTACCGTCTACCGCTTTCAGCGGCGCATTGGGAATGCCTGCGCTGTCCACCGGCAGATAACGATCGGCCTGCAGTTGTAAGCGATGCTGGCGCGCGTCGCCATGATGCGCATCAAGGTTGAAGTAAGCATGGTTGGTCAGGTTGACCGGACAGGCCTGATCGGTCTGCGCTTCATAGCGAATCGACAGGCAGTTATCGTCATCGAGCTGGTAAATTACATCGGCAATCAGATTGCCGGGGTAGCCCTGGTCGCCGTCCGGCGAATCAAGACGATAGTGTACTTCGCTGTCACTCTGGCTGAGAATCTGCCAGCGGCGCTTGTCGAAACCCTGCGGCCCGCCGTGCAGCTGGTGCGGACCCTGATTGGCCGCCAGCAGCCGGTTAAGCGGCTTCAGCTCAGCGAAGGCGATGCGGTTCGCGTAACGCCCGATGGTGGCACCGAGATAAGCATCCTGATGCAGATAGTCGGACGGCGTGGCGCAACCGAGCAGCGCTTCGCGCACGCTGCCGTCCTGCATCGGCACGCGCGCCGACAGCCAGGTGGCGCCCCAGTCCATAAAGGTGGCGACCATGCCGTTGCGGTTGCGCAGCACGGTGATGCGCCACGGCTGGCCGTCCGGCGCATGAGAGTTGACGTCGCTTACCATTGACCGGCTCCTGCTGAGGCTTTGCACACGTAAAAGGTCTCTTTAATGCCGGTCTGCGCTTCGTACTGCTGCGCCACCGCCGCTTTCACCTGATCGACCAGATCGGTTGGCATCAGGGCGACAATACAGCCGCCGAAGCCACCGCCGGTCATACGCACGCCGCCGCGCGGGCCGATTTCCGCTTTAACAATCTCCACCAGCTGATCGATGGGCGCGACGGTAATCTCAAAATCGTCGCGCATTGAGGCGTGCGAGGCGGCCATCAGCTCACCCATGCGTTGCAGATCGCCGCTGCTCAGCGCGTCCGCCGCTTCCAGCGTCCGGGCATTTTCGGTGATCACGTGACGCACGCGTTTGGCCACCAGCGGATCGAGCTGCTGTTCTGCCGCCGCAAACTCCTCCAGCGTCACGTCGCGCAGCGCCTTTTTGTTAAAGAAGCGCGCACCGGTTTCGCACTGCTCGCGGCGGGTATTGTATTCGCTGCCCACCAGATTACGGCGGAAGTTCGAGTTGATGATCACCACCGCGACATCCTCCGGCATGGATACGGCGCGCGTGCCCAGCGTGCGGCAGTCCAGCAGCATGGCGTGATCCTGCTGGCCGAGTGCGGATATCAGCTGATCCATGATGCCGCAGTTGCAGCCAACAAACTGGTTCTCCGCTTCCTGCCCGTTAACGGCAATCGCTGCGCCGTCGAGCTTCAGCTGATACAGCTGCTGAAACACGGTGCCCACCGCCACTTCCAGCGAGGCGGACGAGCTGAGACCGGCACCCTGGGGCACGTTGCCGCTGATCACCATATCCACGCCGCCAAAGCTGGCGTCGCGCTGCTGCAGATGTTTCACCACGCCGCGCACGTAATTGGCCCACATCGGTTCGCTGAGCGGCTCAATCGGCGCATCCAGCGAGAAGCTATCCTGCTGATTGTCGTAATCCACCGCCACCACGCGCACCTGGCGATCGTCGCGGCGGGCGCAGGCAATCACGGTCTGATAGTCAATGGCGCAGGGCAGCACGAAGCCGTCGTTGTAATCGGTATGCTCGCCGATCAGGTTCACCCGGCCCGGTGCCTGAATGCTGTGGCTCGGCGCGTAGCCGAAGGTGTCAGCGAAAACCTGTTGAGTGATCGATTTTAAAGACATTTATTGTTCCTCGCGGAAATGGATAGCGCTGACAGAGCGCAGACGCTCTGCTGCCTGTTCCGCCGTTAAATCACGTTGGGTCTCGGCCAGCATCTCGTAGCCAACCATAAATTTCCGTACCGTCGCGGAGCGCAGCAGCGGGGGATAGAAGTGCGCGTGCAGCTGCCAGTGATCGTTGGCTTCGCCGTTGAACGGCGCGCCGTGCCAGCCCATCGAATAGGGGAACGAGCACTGAAACAGATTGTCGTAACGGCTGGTGAGCTGCTTGAGCGCCAGCGCCAGATCGGTGCGCTGCGCCTCGCTGAGATCGGTAATGCGTTTCACGTGCGTTTTCGGCAGCAGCAGGGTTTCAAACGGCCAGGCCGCCCACCACGGCACCACCGCCAGCCAGTGATCGGTTTCAACCACGGTACGGCTGCCGTCCTGCAATTCGCGCGTTACGTAATCCACCAGCAGCGGCGTACCTTTATCGGCAAAGTAGCGGCGCTGATTGTCATCCTCTTTTTGCGCTTCATTCGGCAGAAAACTGTTGGCCCACACCTGACCGTGCGGATGCGGATTCGAGCAGCCCATGGCTGCGCCTTTGTTTTCAAATACCTGCACCCACGGATAGTGCTGGCCGAGTTCGGCGGTCTGCTCCTGCCAGGTGCGCACGATGTCCTGCAAGTTGTGCAGCGGCAGTTCGGGCAGGGTTTTGCTGTGATCCGGCGAGAAGCAGATCACCCGACTGGTACCGCGCGCGCCTTCACAGCGCATCAGCACATCATCGCTCTGCGGCGCGTCCGGCGTATCGGTCATCAGCGCGGCGAAGTCATTGGTGAACACGTAAGTGCTTTTGTAATCGGGATTTTTGTCGCCGGTGATACGGGTGTTACCGGCGCACAGGAAGCAGTCCGGATCGTGTGCGGGCAGTTGCTCCAGCGCTGGTGTCTCCTGCGCACCCTGCCACGGACGTTTGGCGCGATGCGGTGACACCAGCACCCATTGATCGATCAACGGGTTATAGCGGCGATGCGGATGATCGACCGGGTTAAATTTTTGCATAACAAGTCCTGGTAATCGGCAAACAGAAGAAAATCACTGCCTTCAACGTAGCATAACGGTGGCGCTGAAAGCGTGATCCAGTCTGGATAAATGGTATCGTTTACACAAGGTGACGATTCTCATTTTGTGGGTTTATGCGCAACGTTTGCTGAATAATGCGGCAGGCTAGTGGTAGCGGTTACATTTTTTAGGGGAAGAAATCTGTCAGGTGCGTACTGTTATCGCCGGGTCGCCATGCATGGCGACCCGCTCATCAATGAAAACTAACGCAACGCCTCCTGCTGATAAGCATAGCCCGCGCCCTGTTTTACAAAACTCAGGCGGTGGGTGATGCACTGCGGCGCGTCTTCGGCGTGGTGGGACACAAACATCAGCTGGGTACGGCCTTCGCCGATCAGCACATCAACAAAGCGGCGCACCAGCTGGCGGTTAATGGGATCGAGCCCCTGCAGCGGCTCATCCAGAATTAACAGCGTCGGGTGCTTCACCAGCGCGCGCGCAATCAGCACCAGCCGCTGCTGGCCCCACGACAGGCTATGAAACGGCGCATCGGCCAGCGCATTGTCCATGCCGAGCAGCGCCAGCCACTGGCGCGCCAGCGCTTTCTGCCGATCCGATACCGCCTGATACAGACCGATCGAATCAAAAAAGCCCGAGAGGATCACCGTACGCACATTACAGCTGACGCGGTAATCCAGATGCAGGCTGCTGCTGACGTAACCGATATGCTGCTTGATGTCCCAGATGGTTTCACCGCTGCCGCGCCGAATACCAAACAGCGTTAAATCGTTGCTGTAGCCCTGCGGATGATCGCCGGTGACCAGGCTGAGCAGGGTCGATTTACCCGCCCCGTTGGGGCCGATGATCTGCCAGTGCTCGCCGGGATTGACCTGCCAGTTCAGGCCGTCGATCACCGCGTGATCGTTATACGACACCACGCCGTTGCGCAGGATAACGCGTGGCGCATCTGCTGCCAGCTGCGGCAGCTGATCCGGCTGGTCCGGCTCCGGCAGCGCCATGCCCTGCAGGCGTTCGCTGTGCGCCAGCTGCGCCACCAGCGCTTCGGCGAGAATCGCCTGGCGCGCGCCCACGTGCGTCAGCGTGCACTCCGCCAGCACGCCGACCTGCTGGACAAAATCCGGGATGTCGTCAAAGCGGTTCAGCACCAGCACCACGGTGTAGCCGTCGCGATGCAGCTGATGCAACGTATCGGCAAGACTGGCGCGCGATGCCACATCCAGACCATCAAAAGGTTCGTCGAGGATCAGCAAATCCGGCTGCGCCATCAGCGCCTGACACAGCAGCGTTTTGCGCGTTTCGCCGGTAGAAAGGTATTTGAAGCGGCGAGTCAGTAAAGCGCTGATGCCAAACTGCTGTGCCAGCGCCTGCGCCCGCGCCTCATCCTTTACTTCATCCTGAATGATCTCCAGCGCGGTGCGGCCGGTGTCATCTTCGCCTTCACTCAGCAGATCGGTGTTGTTGCGCTCCCACTCCTGCGTCACCAGCTGTTGCAGCTGCTCCAGCGACAGACGGGTGCGGCGCTGAAAATCCTGCCGCAGCTCGCCCTTTGCCGCCGTCAGCTCGCCGGACAGCGCGCGCGCCAGCGAAGATTTACCGCTGCCGTTGGCACCGACAAAGGCCCAGCTTTCGCCGCTGTGCAGGGTTAAGTCCGGCAGGGTCAGGGTACGGCTATCGCTCAGGTGAAATATGCCTTGCGAAATTTGCAATGAGGCCATGATTTGTTCCGTTTTCTGCATCAAGTCGCTCAGTTGTAGCGAGCCAGCGAAATGAAGTCAAATCATGGCGGCCAGATCAGAGCAGTGTGGCGATGATGGCGTGTTCGGCATTAAAACAGGCGGTCACGGCGCTGCCGGGCTGCAGATTATGCTGGCGAAGCACCTGGCTGGGGACGGTGGCGCACAGCATTTCACCGCCCGTCAGCGCAATCAGCACTTCACTCTGCGTTTCGCCGGGTTCGATGGTGTGGACAAGGCCCGGCAGCTGATTATCGCCCTCGGCGGCGTCAGGCGTCAGGCGGATCCACGGCGCTTTGATCAGCACCAGCACCTCTTTACCGCTGTCGAGCTGCAACCGCTCCGCGCTGCGTTCGGTCAGAGCCACCTGCAGGCGCGTCACGCCGTCGTTCAGCAGTATCTCAACATGCTGCTGCACCTGCTGACGATCGCGCGCCTGCACCGTGCCAAATAGCTGGTTGCGCGCGCTGGTTTGCAGGGAAAAGCGGGCGATCGCCGCCAGCAGGCTGTCGAGCGGCAGGCTGTCGTTTTGCAGCACGTCAAAGGCTTTTTGCTGGATCTGCTCCATCAATTGAAACAGCTGAATCAATCGCTCGCCGTAGCGCGTCAGCCGGGCACCGCCACCGCCTTTGCCGCCGGTCGCGCGTTCGACCAGCGTCTGATCCGCCAGCTGATTCATCTCATTGATGGCGTCCCAGGCGCTTTTATAGCTGATGCCCGCCAGTCTGGCGCCCTGGCTGATGGAGCCGGTTTCCTGCACGCGCCTGAGCAGCTCAATACGGCGCGGATCGGCAAACAGTTTCTGCTGAAGACGGATGTGAAGAGAGAGTTCTGCCTGCATGTCAGCTCCTTAGGTGAATGCGCCAATTGTAAGGCCTAAAGTAAAAGCACGAAAAGGGCAGTGCCTTTTTTTCTCCAGCCGTTACAATCACTTTTTTACTCTTTGCGCGAGGTTTCCATGCTGGAACTGTTAAAAAGCCTGGCGGTCGCCATCATCATGGTGCCCATCGTGATGGCGATTATGCTGGGTCTGATTTACGGCCTGGGTGAAGTCTTTAACGTCATCTCTAAATTTGGCCGCCGCGACGACCGTCCCGCCAATAGCTCACACCACTGATTTTTAACGCCCGCACGCTGCGGGCGTTTTGCCCTTAACTTCCCGCCGTTTTTGCCGATATAAAGCTCATGACAGCTTTCAGGCTCGCGTTGTATTATCAACTATATAACGTAACCTGGAGCTCTCTATGCAAAATACGCTTTATCACTGGGCGGCGGCAGCCGTGGTCACCGTGTCACTGTCGGGTCAGGCGCTGGCGGCGGAGAAAATTACTGTGTTCGCTGCGGCCTCGCTGACCAATGCGATGCAGCAGATTGCCACGCAATATCAGCAAAAAAGCGGCGTTGAAGTGGTATCCTCGTTCGCTTCCTCGTCGACGCTGGCGCGGCAAATCGAGCAGGGTGCCCCGGCGGATCTGTTTATCTCTGCCGATCAGCAGTGGATGGACGATGCGGTGGCAAAAAACAGCGTGATCGGCAGTACGCGCTACACGCTGCTGGGCAACGATCTGGTGCTGGTGGCGGCAAAAAGCGCTAACGCGCAGCCGGTGACCATCAATGCGCAGACCCCATGGCAGAACCTGCTTAAGGGCGAGCGCCTGGCCGTGGGCGATCCGGATCACGTGCCGGCAGGCATTTATGCCAAAGAAGCGCTGCAAAAGCTGGGCGCGTGGGACACGCTGGCTTCACGGCTCGCACCGGCTAACAACGTGCGTGCCGCGCTGGCGCTGGTGGAGCGACGCGAAACGCCGTATGGCATCGTGTACGGTTCCGACGCGGTAGCCAGTGATAAAGTGCAGGTGGTCGGACGCTTCCCCGAAGCGAGTCACAAACCCGTAGAGTACCCGATGGCGGTGGTCAGCGATCACCAGAACGCAGCGGTGCAGGCCTTCTATGACTATCTGCAGGGGCCGGATGCCGCTGCCGTGTTTAAACAGTATGGATTTACGCCGAAGAGATGATACTGAGCGATCCCGAATGGCAGGCCGTGTTCCTCAGCCTGAAAGTTTCCTGCGTGGCGGTGCTGTGCAGCCTGCCGTTTGGCATCCTGATGGCCTGGATTCTGGCGCGCTGTCGCTTTCCTGGCAAAACCCTGCTCGATAGCCTGATTCACCTGCCGCTGGTGCTGCCGCCGGTGGTGGTGGGCTATTTGCTGCTGCTGACGCTGGGCCGGCGCGGCCTGATTGGCAGCTGGCTGTATGACTGGTTCGGTATCACCTTCGCCTTCAGCTGGCGCGGTGCGGTGCTGGCCTCCGCGGTGATGGCGTTTCCGCTGATGGTGCGCGCCATTCGTCTGGCACTGGAAGCGGTAGACAGCCGGCTGGAGCAGGCGGCGCGAACCTTAGGCGCGGGCCGCTGGCGGGTGTTTTTCACCATCACGCTGCCGCTGACTTTTCCGGGTATCATCGTGGGCACCGTGCTGGCGTTTGCCCGCTCGCTCGGTGAGTTTGGTGCCACCATTACTTTTGTCTCCAACATTCCCGGCGAAACCCGCACCATCCCGTCAGCCATGTTTACCCTGATTGAAACGCCCGGCGCGGAAGGCACTGCGGCGCGGCTGTGCGCGGTGGCGATTGCGCTGGCGCTGCTGTCGCTGGTGGCCTCGGAGCTGCTGGCGCGCTGGGGCCGCAAGCGGCTGGGAGCGGCCTGATGCTGAAAATCAACATTGCGCAACAGCTCGGTGAGCATCAGCTCAACGTCGATGTGGAGATTCCGGCCAGCGGCATCACCGCGATTTTTGGCGTGTCCGGGGCAGGAAAAACCTCATTAATCAATGCCATCAGCGGTCTGACGCAGCCGCAGAGCGGCCAGATTGCGCTTAACGATCGTCTGTTGTTTGACCGCGACAGCGGTATCAATCTGCCGCCGGAAAAACGCCGCATCGGCTACGTGTTTCAGGATGCGCGCCTGTTTCCCCATTATCGCGTGCGCGGCAATCTGCAGTATGGCATGGCGCCCAAAATGAAAGCGCAGTTCGGGGCGCTGGTGACGCTGCTGGGACTGGATGCGCTGCTGGATCGCTATCCGGCCTCGCTGTCGGGTGGTGAAAAGCAGCGCGTGGCGATGGGCCGGGCGCTGCTGAGCGCGCCGGATATCCTGCTGATGGACGAACCGCTGGCGTCGCTCGATCTGCCACGCAAGCGCGAGCTGATGCCCTATTTGCAGAAGCTGGCGAAGCAGGTGGAGATTCCGCTGCTGTACGTGAGTCACAGCCTGGAGGAGATTGTCCAGCTGGCGAATCAGGTGCTGGTGCTGGATAACGGTAACGTCAAAGCCTTTGGCGCGCTGGAAAAAGTGTGGGGCAGCAGCGCGATGCGGCCCTGGCTGCCGGCGGCCGAGCGCAGCAGCGTGCTGCGCGTGCAGGTGCTGGAGCAGCATCCGGATTACCCGATGACCGCGCTGTCGCTTGGCGATCAGCACATTTGGGTCAGCCGGGTGAATCAGCCGGTGAAAAGCGTACTGCGCATCCGTATCGCCTCGGCGGACGTGTCGCTGGCGCTGCAGCCGCCGCAAAATACCTCGATCCGCAATATTTTACCGGCGCAGGTGGTGGAACTGCTGGAGCTGGACGACCAGGTCGAAGTGAAGCTGCGCATCGGCGTCAGCGAGCTGTGGGCGCGCATTTCACCGTGGGCGCGCGACGAGCTGAATATCCGGCCCGATCAGTGGCTGTATGCGCAGATCAAGAGCGTGTCGATTACCGCGTAACACAAACCGGACGACAACGCGGTACGTCCGGTCTGCGGATCAGCGCGATTAATCGCGCCGCTACCGGATGTACCATGTACCGCTGCAGTAATCTCCCGTTGCACCCTCTGGAGCGGCGCGCTTTTTTCCGGTCACCCTACAGATACCTTGTGCCGCGATCAGCCTGGCGTTACAGCACTTCCTGGTAGATCACCTGCGCAATGCCCGGCTCAAGGTTGGTGCCGATCACTTTGCGCGCGCGCGCTTTGATGGCGTCATCGGCATTGCCCATCGCCACGCCCAGCCCGGCCTGCTCCAGCATGCTAAGATCGTTGTAATTGTCGCCAAACGCCAGCACGTCCTGCATGCTCAGACCCTGGCTCGCCACCCACTGCGCCAGGCGTTTGCCTTTGCTGTTGCCGGCCTGAGCGATGTCGACCTGATCGTGCCACGACCATTCACACGCCAGACCCAGCTCGCGTTCGGTGCGTTCAGCAAACTGCTGCAGCGCGCGGGTATCCGGATGCGACAGGGCAAATTTCCAGATCGACTGCGCGTCGTGCGCCGCCTGCGCCAGGCTCGGCACCTGCACAAACAGCGGGCGCTGCGCTTCCGGCAGCGACTGCGCCCAGTTGAGGGTGCGCGTCACATGGCCGGTCGCTTCCTGATACAGCATCGCATCATCGACATACAGCAGACCGTGAATATTCTCCTGATCGAGCATCTCAATCACTCGCGCCGCCTGACTTTTCTCCAGCGGATCGGCAGCCAGCACCCGTTGCGCCTGGTAATCGTACAGATACGTGCCGTTACAGCAGATGGCGGGCGTTGTCAGCTGCAGCGCCTGATAAAACGGGTGAATGGCGCAGTGATGGCGACCGGTGACGATCAGCACCTGAACGCCAGCCTGTTGCGCGCGGGCTAAGGCTTCAAGGGATTCTGGCAGGATGGTTTTGTTTGGGGTTAGCAGGGTGCCGTCGAGGTCAAGGGCGATTACGCGGTAGCTCATTACACTTTCCGTCCGGAGTTAGCAAAGCGTTAAGTCTACACCCGCCAGCGGCCCTGAGACAAAAAGCAGGGCACAAATCAGCCCAGCGCGCGGCGGTGAAACGCGCTACAGTTACTGTTTTTCATCAGGCAGCGAATAAGGAAAACGCATGAAACAAGTCGTGTATACCGCCAGTCCCGAGAGCCAGCAGATTCACGCCTGGCAGATGCAGGAAGATGGCGCACTGACGTTATTGCAGGTCACGGATGTGGCCGGCCAGGTGCAGCCGATGGTGGTGAGCCCGAAGAAAGATTTTCTCTATGTCGGCGTGCGTCCGAATTTTCGCGTACTGGCGTACCGCATTGCGGCCGACGGTACGTTGAGCCTGGCCGGTGAAGCGCCGCTGCCGGGCAGCCCGACTCACATTTCTACCGATCGTCAGGGCAACTACCTGTTCTGCGGCTCCTATAACGATGCCTGCGTCAGCATCAGCCCGATTGGCAGCGACGGCCTGCCGCAGGCGCCGCTGCAGGTAATTAACGGGCTGGAAGGCTGCCATTCGGCGAATATCGACCTCAGCAACCAGACGCTGTTTGTACCGGCGCTGAAGCAGGATCGCATCTGCCTGTATCAGCTGCAGGCGGACGGCACGCTGGCACCGCGCGCGCAGCCACAGGTGACCACCGTAGAAGGCGCCGGCCCGCGTCATATGGCGTTCCACCCGAACGGTGCCTATGGCTATGTGGTTAACGAACTGGACAGTACCGTCGACGTCTGGGCACTGAACAATGTTAACGGCCAGGTCGAGCGCGTGCAGAGTCTTGATATCATGCCGCCGGGCTTCAGCGATACGCGCTGGGCAGCGGATATCCATATCACCCCGGACGGTCGCTTCCTGTATGCCTGTGACCGCACCAGCAGCACGCTGACCGTGTTCAGTATCAGTGAGGACGGCTCGGTGCTGACGATTGAAGGTTATCAGCCGACCGAAACTCAGCCGCGTGGCTTTAACATTGATGGCAGCGGTCAGTATCTGGTGGCGGCGGGGCAGAAATCGCATCACATTGAAGTCTATCGCATCGGCGATCGTGGCCTGCTGCAACCGCTGGCGCGTTACGCCGTGGGTCAGGGCCCGATGTGGGTAGTGATTCACGCACTGGACTGAGGAACGCTATTCGGTCATGCAGGGTCGCCATCTACGGCGACCTCTGCCGGGGTGCGCAGCGATGCGCACCTTATGCAATCAGGCGTATTTCACCGTGATCGACGCGCTGGCCAGCGCATGGAAGTGCACGTTGAAGCCGACCATCGCGCCGCTGGCACCTTCGTCCACCTCAATTTTCTCCACGTCCAGCGCATGCACCGTAAAGATGTAGCGATGCGATTCGCCCTGCGGCGGTGCTGCACCACCGTAACCGCTCTGACCGAAATCGGTGCGCGTCTGAATGGCACCCTCCGGCAGTTCCGCCACGCCGGAACCGGCGCCCTGTGACAGCACGGTCACCTCAGCCGGAATATTGGCGACCACCCAGTGCCACCAGCCGGAGCCGGTCGGGGCATCCGGATCGTAGCAGGTCACCACAAAGCTTTTGGTGCCGGCCGGCACTTCATCCCATGCCAGGTGCGGCGACAGATTATCGCCCTGGTAACCCATGCCGTTAAACACGTGGCGCACGGGCATTTTATCGCCATCGTTAAAATCCTGGCTCACTACGCGCATGATCTCTCCTTTCCTGTTGTGTACTGCTCTCCATGATGGTGGAAAATGGCGGCGAGTGCCAGCGGTGTCAGGGCTGAAAGTGGCCGTCCACCGCCAGTGCAGCGCTTAGCGCCGCCGTCAGCTGCGTCAGCTGTGCGGCAGAAATCAGATAAGGTGGCATCAGGTAAATCAGCTTACCGAACGGGCGAATCCATACGCCGCGTTCCACGAAGAACTGCTGCAGCGCCGCCATGTTCACCGGCTGATGGGTCTCAATCACGCCAATCGCCCCCAGCACGCGCGCATCCGCCACCATCGGATGGTCGCGCAGCGGCAGCAGTTCCGCACGCAGCTGCTGTTCAATCGCCGCCACCTGCCCCGGCCAGTGCCCTTCGTTGATCAGCTTCAGGCTTTCGACTGCCACCGCACAGGCCAGCGGATTGCCCATAAACGTCGGACCGTGCATAAAGCAGCCCGCCGCGCTGCGGCTGATGGTATCGGCGACGTCGCGCGTGGTCAGGGTGGCGGAGAGCGTCAGGGTGCCGCCGGTCAGCGCCTTGCCGAGGCACAAAATGTCCGGCGTGATGCCGGCGTGCTCGCAGGCAAACAGCTTGCCGCTGCGGCCGAAGCCGGTGGCGATCTCATCGGCGATCAGCAATAAACCGTAGCGATCGCACAGCGCCCGCACCTGTTGCAGATAGCGTGGATGGTAGAAACGCATGCCGCCGGCACCCTGCACGATAGGTTCCAGAATTACCGCTGCGATACTGCGATGGTGCTGCTCGATTAGCCGGGCGAAATCGGCAATATCGTTGTCATCCCAGTCATCGTCAAAGCCACACTGCGGCGCGCGGGCGAACAGATGCTCGGGCAGGTAGCCGCGCCACAGGCTGTGCATGGAGTTTTCCGGATCGCAGACCGACATGGCGGCAAACGTATCGCCGTGATAACCGCGCTGCAGCGTGAGGAATTTCTGCCGCGTCTCTCCGCGCCCCAGCCAGTACTGCAGCGCCATTTTCATCGACACTTCGACGGCGATCGAGCCGGAATCGGCGAGGAACACGCACTCCAGCGCCTCGGGCGTCATGGCGATCAACTGGCGGCTCAGCTCCACGGCTGGCGGATGGGTGATGCCGCCGAACATCACGTGTGACATCTGCGCCATCTGCTGCTGCAACGCCTGATTGAGGCGCGGATGGTTATAGCCGTGGATCGCTGCCCACCACGACGACATGCCGTCGACCAGCTCACGTCCATCGGCCAGCTGCAGCGTGCAGCCGTGCGCGGCCACCACCGGGTAGCACGGCAGCGGATCGCGCATTGAGGTGTAAGGATGCCAGATATGCTGGCGGTCAAAGCGGAGGTCGTCCTGTGTGAACATCTGTCTTGTAAACCATTTTGAAAAGATTTAGTTTACAAGTATAACCACGTTAATCGTCAGGATGAACCCCCTTTTTTGGAGTAAGCAATGGCTAATCGCTGGACACTGGCTCAGGCTCAGGCGCTATTTGATAAACCTTTTCTCGAGCTGATGTTTGAAGCACAGCAGGTGCACCGCCAGCACTTCGACCCGCGTCAGGTGCAGGTCAGTACGCTGCTGTCGATCAAAACCGGCGCCTGTCCGGAAGACTGTAAATACTGTCCGCAGAGCGCGCGTTACAAAACCGGGCTGGAAACCGAGCGCCTGATGGAGGTGGAAGCGGTGCTGGAATCGGCGCGCAAGGCCAAAGCAGCCGGCTCCAGCCGCTTCTGCATGGGCGCGGCGTGGAAAAATCCGCATGAGCGCGACATGCCGTACCTTGAGCAGATGGTGCAGGGCGTGAAAGCTATGGGCATGGAAACCTGCATGACGCTGGGAACGCTTGACCACGATCAGGCGCAGCGGCTGGCCAGCGCCGGGCTCGATTTTTACAACCATAACCTCGACACCTCGCCGGAGTTTTACGGCAGCATCATCACCACCCGTACTTATCAGGAGCGTCTTGATACGCTGGATAAAGTGCGCAACGCCGGCATCAAAGTGTGCTCGGGCGGCATTGTCGGGCTGGGCGAAACGGTCAACGACCGCGCCGGATTGCTGGTGCAGCTGGCCAACCTGCCCACGCCGCCGGAGAGCGTGCCGATTAACATGCTGGTGAAAGTCAAAGGCACGCCGCTGGCGGATAACGATGACGTCGAGCCGTTCGACTTTATCCGCACCATTGCCGTGGCGCGCATCATGATGCCGACCTCGCACGTGCGCCTGTCGGCCGGTCGCGAGCAGATGAGCGAACAGACCCAGGCGATGTGCTTCATGGCGGGTGCCAACTCGATTTTCTACGGCTGCAAGCTGCTGACCACGCCGAACCCGGAAGAGGACAAAGATCTGATCCTGTTCCGCAAGCTGGGCCTGAATCCGGAGCACACCGCCACGACTGCGGGCGATAACGAACAGCAGCATCAGCTCAGCGAGCAGTTGCTGCACGCCGACAGCGCGCAGTTCTATAACGCGGCCGTGTAAATGTGGTCTGAACGTATTGCGCAGGCGCTGACGGCGCAGCGTGCCGCCGACGGCTGGCGGCAGCGGCGGCGCATTGAGCACAACAGCGTGCGTGAAATTACCCTCGACGGGCAGCGCTATCGCCACTTCTCCAGTAATGATTACCTCGGCCTGAGCCAGCATCCGGCGGTGATGGCCGCCTGGCAGCAGGGTGTGCGCGAGGCGGGCGTCGGTGCCGGGGCTTCCGGCCACGTCACCGGCTACAGCCGTCACCATGCGCAGCTGGAGCAGCAGCTGGCGTCCTGGCTCGGCTACCCGCGCGCGCTGCTGTTTATCTCCGGCTTTGCCGCCAACCAGGCAGTGATCCATCTGCTGGCGCAAAAGTCGGATCGCATTATCGCTGACAAACTGGCGCACGCCTCGCTGCTGGATGCCGCCAGCCACAGTCCGGCAACGCTGCGCCGTTTTGCCCACAACCAGCCGGCCAGCCTGGCGAAGCTGCTGGCAACGCGCGCGGAAGGCGGCACGCTGGTGGTGACCGAGGGCGTATTCAGCATGGATGGCGACAGTGCGCCGCTGGCTGAACTTGCCGCCGAAACCCGGCGCGCGGGCGGCTGGCTGCTGGTGGACGATGCGCATGGCATTGGCGTCACCGGTGAGCAGGGGCGCGGCAGCTGCTGGCAGCAGCAGGTGAAACCGGAACTGCTGGTGGTGACCTTTGGTAAAGGCTTTGGCGTCAGCGGCGCCGCGCTGCTGTGTGATGACGCCACTGCAGATTACGTCGAGCAATTCTCGCGCCATTTAATCTATTCCACCGCCATGCCGCCGGCGCAGTGCTGTGCGCTGCTGGCGGCGCTGCAGCAGATCCAGCAGGGCGACGCGCTGCGCACGCGGTTGCAGCAAAATATTGCCCGCTTTCGCGCGGGCGCGGCGCAGTTGCCGTGGCAGCTGATGGCTTCTGACAGCGCCATTCAGCCGCTGATCGTTGGCGAAAACCGTGCCGCGCTGGCGCTGTCACAGCGGCTGGCGCAGGCCGGTTGCTGGGTGAGCGCGATCCGGCCACCGACGGTGCCGCCGGGTACCGCGCGGCTGCGCATTACGCTCACCGCGGCGCATCATCCCGAAGATATCGACGCGTTGCTGGAGGCACTGTATGACGCTGCAGGTGAATAAACAGGCGGTGGCGCAGGCGTTTGGCCGGGCGGCCGCGCACTACGAACAGCATGCTCAGCTGCAGCGCCAGAGCGGCGAGGCGCTGCTGGCGCTGGCGCCGGCCGGATTTGGCCCGCAGCTGCTGGATGCCGGCTGCGGCACCGGCTGGTTCAGCCGCTACTGGCGCGATCGCGGTCACCAGGTTTGCGCGCTGGATCTGTCACCGGCGATGCTGCAGGCGGCACGCGAACAGCACTCGGCGCACGACTATTTACAGGGCGATATCGACCAGTTACCGCTGGCGGATAACAGTGTCGACGGCGTCTGGAGCAACCTGGCGGTGCAGTGGAGCAGCGATCTGCGCACCGCGCTGCAGCAGTTTCTGCGCGTGACGCGCCCGGGCGGCAGCGTGCTGTTCTCGACGCTGCTCGACGGCTCGCTGCAGGAGGTGCACCAGGCGTGGGCGCAGATCGATGGCCGGCGTCACGCCAATCGCTTTCTCAGCGGCGATGCCTTTGCCCTGGCGACCGCGGGCCTGCCGCTGCGCAGCCAGACGCAGATCGTCACGCTGCACTTCCCCAGCGCGCTCAGCGCCATGCGATCGCTGAAAGGCATCGGCGCGACGCACCTGCACGATGGGCGACACGCGGCCCTGCTGACGCGCCCGCAGCTGGCGCAGCTGGAGCAGCACTGGCCGCATGATGCGCACGGCTATCGTCTCAGTTATCACCTGATGTATGGAGTTTTACAAAAATGACACGCTGGTTTATTACCGGAACTGACACCGAAGTGGGCAAAACAGTCGCCAGCGGCGCTCTGTTGCAGGCGGCCAGCGCTGCGGGATTACGCACTGCTGGCTACAAACCGGTGGCCTCCGGCTGCGAGATTACGCCCGACGGCGTGCGCAACAGCGACGCGCTGGCGCTGCAGCGCTACAGCAGCCTGGCGCTGAGCTATGAGCAGGTAAACCCGCTGGCGTTCATCGAACCGACGTCGCCGCATATCGTCAGCGCAGAAGAGGGCAGACCGATTGAATTTGCGCAGCTCTCCGCTGGCTTACGCGCGCTGGAGCAGCAGGCTGAATGGGTGCTGGTGGAAGGTGCGGGCGGCTGGTTCACGCCTCTGTCCGCAACGCAAACCTACGCCGACTGGGTCGCCGCCGAGCAGCTGCCGGTGATTCTGGTGGTCGGCGTGAAGCTCGGCTGCATCAACCACGCCATGCTGACGGCGGAAGCGGTGAAGGCGCGCGGGTTGCGCCTTGCCGGCTGGATTGCCAATGACATCCAGCCGCCGGGTAAGCGACATGCGGAATATCTGGCGACGCTACAACAGCGCATTGCGGCCCCGTTCCTCGGTGAGATTCCGTGGCTGAGCAGCGCGGCGCAGCAGGCCGACTGTGGCCGTTACCTTACCCTGCCACAGTAAATGGCGCGGCGGCGCAGCACTCTGCGCCGTAGGCTACCGACGCTAGGTGGCCGTTAGCCACTTACTCACCGTTACATCATCCAGCTGCGCCACGCTGCCCTGCGCCACGTTGCGGCCACGATGCAGCAGCAGAAAATAGTCTGCCACGCGGCGAATGAACGACACATGCTGTTCCAGCAGCAGAATCGTCAGGCCATAGTCGCGGTTCAGGCGGCGAATCAGATTCCCCATCTCCTCCTCCAGCCACGGCGACATGCCTTCGGTGGGTTCATCGAGGATCAATAGTTTCGGCTGCAGCACCAGCGCGCGCGCCAGGGCCAACTGCTGCTGCTGATCCATCGGCAGTTCGCCACTGCGCTGATGACGCAGCGAGTAGAGCGCAGGAAACAGATCGAACACCAGCTCGGGAATGGCGCGGCTGCGATCGTCCTGTGCCGCCATCAGCGCAATCAGCAGGTTATCTTCCACGCTCATCTGGGAAAAGATGTGGCGTCCCTGTGGTACGTAGCCGATGCCCATGCGCGCGCGTTGCTCAGCAGGCTGCAGCAGCAGGTTTTCCGGCGGCGCGCCGTCTTCCTGCCAGGTCATCGATCCACTATTAATGGGCAGGCGACCCATAATACAGTTCACCAGCGTGGTTTTGCCCATCCCCGGGCTGCCCAGCACGCCGGTGCAGGTGCCTGGCGGCAGATCGAGATCCACATCCCATAAAATATGGTTCTGACCGTAAAATTGATTCACCGAACGTAAACTCAGCATCTGACATTCTCCTTCCAGATTATTCGCCTGAATGCTCCCGCTCTGTGTCGTCTGGCATACAGTCATGCACAATGGCTATTGGGACACTGCTACTGCTGTCGCCGGCGGCGCTTGTTTATCCTGCCGGCATGGACTCGTCACTCCACCGTTAATTCACTGCAATTCCCAGGCCAGATCCGCCAAAGCAGCCTCAATCGGGGTAAAAGGCAGCGAAACTCGCCATAATTGATGAGGAAAGCTTAACAATTGCCCACAGTAATAACTCGCCTGCACTTTGACGGTGCTGACTGCTTAACGTTTCTGGTGCATCTGTGCTGTCATAAGGCAGGGACTGAAGAAATAAGTGGCCTTAACGCTGGGCTTTTTCCCGTTACGGCACGATGGGGTACGCCAAAAGAATAGTTAAAGCCGCACGGGATGATGGAAAAATAATCGCAAAAAAAATTTTTTCGCACGGCAGGATAAGCGAGGGGAAAATTATACACAGCCGATGGACGTGGGGCTGGATTCAGTTATCCACTATTCCTGTGGATAACCTTGTGCATTAGCGACTGAAAACCGGGCGCAAGCGAGGAAATACGCGGGTTGCATACATAATGCTGCGAAACTGGGCTTATGAGTCAATCTCTTTTAAATCAGCAGGTTATTTAAAAGCAAGCCTGAGAATTGTCTGGCTTGTCATCAGACTGCAATTTAATGACGCTCTATTGACAATTGTTAAAAGCGTTGCTCGTCTGGGGATAACCTTGCGCAACAAACGCTTCCGGATTACCGCATAAATTACGCTGAAGCGAATCGCGACATCTCCCCATCATCGTGCAGCATATCTGTAATTATATCCAGTATTTTTTTCTGGCAAAATCGCCATAGCAGAGTAGAATTACCAGCCTGCCCGCCGACTTCTTCAGCAGGAACCGTAATACCATGAGTAAAGCCTTTAAACTCAACTCCGCTTTCAAACCTTCAGGCGATCAGCCTGAGGCGATTCGTCGCCTTGAAGAAGGGCTGGAGGATGGACTGGCGCACCAGACGCTGCTGGGGGTTACCGGTTCAGGAAAAACTTTTACCATCGCCAACGTCATTGCCGATCTCAACCGGCCGACCATGGTAATGGCACCGAATAAAACGCTGGCGGCACAGCTGTATGGCGAGATGAAAGAGTTCTTCCCGGATAACGCGGTCGAGTTCTTCGTCTCCTACTACGACTACTATCAGCCGGAAGCCTACGTGCCCAGTTCGGATACCTTCATCGAGAAAGATGCAGCGGTAAACGAGCACATCGAGCAGATGCGTCTCTCTGCCACTAAAGCGATGCTGGAGCGCCGCGACGTGATTGTGGTGGCGTCGGTTTCTGCTATCTACGGCCTGGGCGATCCCGATCTCTACCTGAAAATGATGCTGCATCTGACGCGCGGCATGATCATCGACCAGCGCAGCATCCTGCGCCGCCTCGCCGAACTGCAGTACACCCGCAACGATCAGGTTTTCCAGCGCGGCACCTTCCGCGTGCGTGGCGAAGTGATCGATATCTTCCCGGCGGAATCCGATGACATTGGTCTGCGTGTAGAGCTGTTTGATGAAGAGGTTGAGCGCCTGTCGCTGTTCGACCCGCTGACCGGCCAGGTGATCTCGGTGATTCCGCGTTTCACCATCTACCCGAAAACGCACTACGTGACGCCACGCGAGCGTATTCTGCAGGCGATGGAAGAGATCAAGGATGAGCTGGCGGTGCGGCGCAAGGTGCTGCTGGAGAACAACAAACTGCTGGAAGAGCAGCGCATCACCCAGCGCACCCAGTTTGACCTCGAAATGATGAACGAACTCGGCTACTGCTCGGGCATTGAAAACTATTCGCGCTATCTCTCCGGGCGCGGACCGGGCGAGCCGCCGCCGACGCTGTTTGATTACCTGCCGGCGGATGGCCTGCTGGTGGTCGATGAATCCCACGTGACTATTCCGCAGATTGGCGGCATGTATCGCGGTGACCGCGCGCGTAAAGAGACGCTGGTGGAGTACGGTTTCCGCCTGCCGTCGGCGCTGGACAACCGTCCGCTGCGCTTTGAAGAGTTTGAAGCGCTGGCACCGCAGACCATTTACGTCTCGGCCACGCCAGGTAACTACGAGCTGGAGAAATCGGGCGGCGACGTCATCGATCAGGTGGTGCGGCCTACCGGTCTGCTCGATCCGATCCTTGAGGTGCGTCCGGTGGCGACCCAGGTCGACGATCTGCTGTCGGAGATCCGCAAGCGCGTCGAAATCAACGAGCGCGTGCTGGTCACTACGCTGACCAAGCGCATGGCCGAAGACCTCACCGAGTATCTTGAGGAGCACGGTGAGAAGGTGCGTTATCTGCACTCCGACATTGATACCGTTGAGCGTATGGAGATCATTCGCGATCTGCGTCTCGGGGAGTTTGACGTGCTGGTGGGGATCAACCTGCTGCGCGAAGGGCTGGATATGCCGGAAGTGTCGCTGGTGGCGATTCTTGACGCCGATAAAGAGGGCTTCCTGCGCTCCGAGCGCTCGCTGATTCAGACCATCGGACGCGCGGCGCGTAACGTCAACGGCAGAGCGATTCTCTACGCAGATAAGATCACGCCGTCGATGGCGCGGGCGATGGAAGAGACCGAGCGCCGCCGCGAGAAGCAGCAGCGTTATAACGAAGAGCGGGGCATTGTGCCGCAGGGCCTGAACAAGAAAATCACCGATATTCTTGAGCTGGGCAAAAACGTGGTGAAAACGCGCGGTAAAGGTAAAACGGCTTCACGCACTGCCGCCGAGGCTGAGGCCAGCTATCTGGCGCTCACGCCACAGGCCATGCAGAAGAAGATCCACGAGCTGGAAGGTCAGATGCAGCAGCACGCGCAGAACCTGGAGTTCGAAGAGGCCGCGCGGGTGCGCGACCAGCTGCACGAGCTGCGTGAACTGTTTATCGCCGCCTCTTAATGTGAAGCCGACGCTCGCGTTGCGCGCCGGCTAAACCGCCTGAATGGCATGTTCCAGCGCGCGGCGCAGCAGCTGGCGGTCGTGACGATAGCGGATATCGGCGGCTTCCAGCGGTTCGCGCACGATTAACCGCTCAGTGACGCCGCGCGTGTCTGCTGACGGGCCGACCACTACAGCGTCAATCACCCGTTTGCCAATGGCTTTTTCCATCATCGCCAGCTTGTCGGCGACCGTCAGGCTGGCCGCCGCCGGACTCAGTTCGCGCCCGAGATTTCCGATGAACACCATGGTGGCAGGCGTCCGGCGCAGCGCGCGTGCCATCTCCTCCATCAGCAGAATCGGCATCAGGCTGGTGTAAAAGCTACCGGGACCAATCAGGATCAAATCGGCCTCGGCGACGGCGTCCAGCGCTTCGCGCGTCGGCACCACATTAGGGTGCAGCATCAGCTCTTCCGGCGCCTGCTTCATTTCGTCAATCGCCGTTTCACCGTACACCATATTGCCTTCACTATCCTGCGCGACCAGGTCCACCGGCTGCTCTGACATCGGAATCAGAAACGCATCCACCTTCAGCAGGTTGCGGATAATGTTGATGGCTTCCAGCGGACGCACGCTGAGGTGATCGAGCGCTTTCAGGATCAGATTGCCCAGATTATGCCCGGCCAGTTCGCCGTTGCCGGTAAAGCGATACTCGAACATGGCAGAGGCCACGCTGGGTTCGGTGATCAGCTGATTAATGCAGTTGCGCATGTCGCCCCAGGCAATGCCGCCTTCTGAACGGCGTATGCGGCCGGTGGATCCGCCGTTGTCGGTGGTGGTGACGATGCCGGTCAGGCGTGAGCCCAGCGGCGCCAGCGCCGACATCACGCGGCCAAGGCCGTGGCCGCCGCCGAGTGCCACCACGCGATCCAAATCTGCCAGGGTACGATTCATGCTGCTCCTTAAAACGCCGCACGTGAGGTGCAGACGGCGTTCAACTGATGTGTATCAATATCTGTCGCGCATTTTACCGTATCCTGTCGCGAAAATGCGGTGAAATAACGTTATGTATCAATATATATAGCGATAAATGCCGATGGATGCGAGCGTCAAATCGCGCTACCATTTGCTTTAACCGTGTTGTCCACAATGACAACAGACTCCCAAGCCTTGCGTTCCTAAGTCGTGTGATATGGATGCCTGGCCGCAGCCGCGAGCTGCCAGGGTGCAGAAAGAAATGACTGCATCTCCCGTACTTTGGAAAGGTGTTCAGGTGCCACAATTTACAGATGCCTATGCGCGCAGCTTTTATTATCTGCGCCTGTCGGTCACGGATGTGTGTAACTTCCGTTGTACCTACTGCCTGCCCGACGGCTACCGGCCGAACGGCGTGCACAACAAAAGTTTTCTCTCGCTGGATGAGATTCGTCGCGTGACGCGTGCCTTTGCGGCGGCGGGCACCGAAAAAGTGCGCCTGACCGGCGGCGAACCCTCGATGCGGCGCGACTTCACCGATATCATTGCCGCCGTGCGCGACAACGCGGCAATCCGCCAGATCGCCATGACCACCAATGGCTACCGCATGGCGCGCGACGTCGGTGCCTGGCGTGCGGCAGGCCTCACCCATATCAATGTCAGCGTCGACAGCCTCGACGCACGGCAGTTTCACGCCATCACCGGGCAGAACAAGTTTCAAGAAGTCATGGCGGGGATTGATGCGGCCTTTGATGCCGGTTTCAGCACCGTTAAAGTCAACAGCGTGCTGATGCGCGACGTCAACAGCCACAGTCTGGAGACCTTTCTGGCGTGGATCCGCACCCGGCCGATTCAGCTGCGCTTTATCGAGCTGATGGAAACCGGCGAAGGCGGCGATCTGTTCCGCCGTCATCATGTGTCCGGCGAGGTGATCCGCGACCAGCTGATCATGCAGGGCTGGCAGCGCCAGCCGCGCGGGCGCAGCGATGGTCCGGCCCAGGTGTTCCGCCATCCGGATTATCAGGGTGAAGTCGGCCTGATCATGCCGTATGAAAAAGATTTCTGCGCCAGCTGTAATCGCCTGCGCGTATCGGCGATCGGTAACCTGCATCTGTGCCTGTTTGGCGACGGCGGCGTGCCGCTGCGCGATCTGCTGGCCTCCGACGATCAGCAGGCCGAGCTGCAGGCGCGCATCGCTCACAGCCTCGGGCAGAAGAAGCAGACGCATTTCCTGCATCAGGGCAATACCGGCATCACGCAGAACCTCTCCTTCATTGGTGGCTAAACACAGGAGTTACGGCCATGGGTAAACCTTCCGGCGATTTTGTCGCCTTAAATGCGGCGGTGATGACCGTCTCTGACAGCCGCGACGCCAGCAGTGACAGCTCCGGCGACTATCTGCGTGAGGCGCTGACCGAAGCCGGGCATCAGGTGGTTGATCACGCCATCGTCCCGGACAACCGTTATCGCATCCGCGCCACGGTGTCGCGCTGGATCGCCAGTGAAGATGTGCAGGTGGTGCTGATTAACGGCGGTACCGGCTTTAACAGTAAAAACAGTACGCCGGAAGCGCTGCTGCCGCTGCTGGACCGCGAAATTGACGGCTTTGGCGAACTGTTTCGCATGATCTCCTACGAGGAGATCGGTAGCGCGACGCTGCAATCACGCGCGGTGGCCGGTCTGGCCAACCAGACGCTGCTGTTTGCCGTACCGGGCTCAACCGGTGCCTGCCGCAGTGCATGGGAGCGGATCATTGAAGCCCAGCTGGATGCGCGTACGCGTCCGTGTAATTTTGTCTCACATTTGAAGAAGTTATAAGCATGTCCTCGTTAACCCATATCAACGCGGCCGGCGAAGCCCACATGGTGGACGTCTCCGGCAAAACTGACACCGTGCGAGAAGCGCAGGCGGAAGCGCTGGTGCTGATGCAGCCGGCCACGCTGCAAATGATCCTCGACGGCAGCCATGACAAAGGCGATGTTTTCGCCACCGCACGCATTGCCGGCATCCAGGCAGCGAAGCGCACCTGGGAACTGATTCCGCTGTGCCATCCGCTGATGCTGAGTAAAGTCGAGGTGACGCTGGTGGCTGAGCCGGAGCACAGCCGCGTGCGCATTACCTCGCGCTGTCGCCTGAGCGGCAAAACCGGCGTGGAAATGGAAGCGCTGACCGCCGCGTCGGTCGCGGCGCTGACCATCTACGACATGTGCAAAGCGGTGCAGAAAGATATCGTCATCGACCAGCTGCGACTGCTGAGCAAAAGCGGCGGTAAATCCGGTGATTTCCAGGCGGTGCGCCATGATTAAGGTGCTGTTTTTTGCCCAGGTGCGCGAACTGACCGGCACCGCCGCGCTGGATCTGGCGGCAGAGTATGCTGACGTCGCCACATTGCGCGCTGCGCTGGCGCAGAAAAGCGATCGCTGGGCGCTGGCGCTGGAGTCCGGCAAGCTGCTGGCGGCGGTGAATCAGACGCTGGTGCCGATGAACCATCCGCTGCGCGCCGGCGATGAAGTGGCGTTCTTCCCGCCGGTTACCGGAGGCTGAGCATGACAACCCGAATTCGCGTCGGCAGCGCGCCGTTTAACGTTGGCGACGAGTATGCGCTGCTGGCGGCGCATGACAGCGACGGCGCGGTCGTCACCTTCACCGGCAAAGTCCGCAACCACAATCTCGGCGACAGCGTGGCCGCGCTGACGCTGGAGCACTATCCCGGCATGACGGAAAAAGCGCTGGCAGAGATTGTGGCGGATGCGCGTCAGCGCTGGGCGCTGCAGCAGGTGACGGTGATTCATCGCGTAGGCGAACTGTTCCCTGGTGATGAGATCGTGTTTGTTGGCGTCAGCAGCGCCCATCGCGGCAGCGCCTTTGCCGCCAGTGAATTTATTATGGATTACCTGAAAACCCGCGCGCCGTTCTGGAAGCGCGAAGCCACCGCGCAGGGCGATCGCTGGGTCGATGCCCGCGACAGCGACCATCAGGCCGCCGAACGCTGGAACTAGCGCGCAAAATCCGCCCGCGCTGATAGCCGCCAGACCACGAAAACGGTAAGGTACGGTTTTTGCTGGCTTATCAGGGAGCAGGATGAACACCAACACGATATTACGCGGCGCAGCGCTGCTGGCTGCGCTGGTGCTGGCCGGATGCAGCACCAAAAAGGAGCCGCAGCTACCGGCCCGCCAGCCCGCTGACGTGAAAGCGCAGATTCAGCAATTGCTGCCCGCCCATGTGACGCAAAAATCGGCCTGGGCCGACGACATCTATACCGCGCTGCGCGTGCAGCACATCGACGCCAGCGCCAGCAACATTTGCGCGGTGATCGCCGTGACCGATCAGGAATCTAACTTCAGCGCCGATGCCACCGTGCCGGGTCTGCCAAAAATCGCCTGGGCGGAGATTGACCGCCGCGCCGCCAGCGTGCACGTGCCGGCGTTTCTGGTGCGCACCGCGTTACTGATCAAATCCTCCAACGGCGAGAGCTACGCGGCACGTCTCGATAAGGTGCACAGCGAGAAAGAGCTGAGCGCCATTTTTGATGACTTTATCGATATGGTGCCGATGGGGCAGAAGCTGTTCGGTAATCTCAACCCAATCCACACCGGCGGGCCGATGCAGGTCAGCATTGCCTTTGCCGAAGCGCATGCGCAGGGCTATCCATACCCGATTGACGGTTCAATCCGGCGCGAAGTGTTTAGCCGGCGCGGCGGTATCTACTTCGGCACGCTGCACCTGCTGGGCTATCCGGTGGACTACAGCCAGCCGCTGTATCGCTTCGCTGACTTCAACGCCGGCTGGTACGCCAGCCGCAACGCCGCGTTCCAGGCTGCGGTGGCGCGTGCCAGCGGCATCAAACTGGCGCTGGACGGCGACCTGATCCGCTACGGCAGCGAACAGGCGAGTGCCACCGAACTGGCGGTGCGCACGCTGGCGAAACAGCTGGACATGAGCACACGTGAGATTCGCCGCGATCTGGAGAAGGGCGACAGCGAAAGCTTCAGCGACAGCACGCTGTGGAAACAGACCTTTATCCTCGCCGATAAGATGGCGGGAAAACGTCTGCCGCGCGAAGTGCTGCCGGGCATTAAGCTGGAGAGCCCGAAAATTACCCGTAATCTCACCACCGCGTGGTTTGCCCAGCGGGTTGACGGGCGATATCAGCAGTGTATGACGCGCCGTTGACGATCGGTGGTGTACACTTCACACTGACGTTATCAGTAACTTTTAAAGAGGTGCATCATGGATCGATATCCACGTAATGGTTCAATCGTGCAGCAGGCGTCGACCGGGCTGCAAACCTATATGGCGCAGGTGTATGGCTGGATGACCTGCGGCTTACTGCTGACGGCGTTTGTGTCGTGGTTTGCCGCGCGTACGCCTGCTGTCATGGAACTGGTGTTTGCTAATCGCATCACCTTCTTCGGCCTGATTATCGCGCAGCTGGCGCTGGTGTTCGTGCTTTCCGGCATGGTGCAGCGCATGAGCGGCGCCGTGGCGACCGGGCTGTTTATGCTCTATTCCGCGCTGACCGGGCTGACAATGGCGAGTATTTTCCTTGTTTATACCTACTCGTCGATCGCCAGTACCTTCTTCGTTACCGCGGGCATGTTTGGTGCCATGAGCTTTTACGGCTACACCACTAAACGCGACCTGAGCCGCTTCGGCAGTCTGCTGTTTATGGCGCTGATCGGCATTCTGCTGGCGTCGCTGGTGAACTTCTGGCTGAAAAGCCCGGCGCTGATGTGGGCGATTACCTATATCGGCGTGGTGGTGTTTGTTGGCCTGACGGCTTATGACACGCAGAAGCTGAAAGCCATCGGTGAGGGCATTGATGTTAACGATAAAGAGAATCTGCGCCGCTTCTCCATCATGGGCGCGCTGACGCTGTATCTCGATTTCATCAACCTGTTCCTGATGCTGCTGCGGATATTCGGTAACCGTCGTTAAGAGTAACCAGCCATTAAGGCTGTGAAAATAATCGCGCCGCTACGGCCAGGTGAACGGTTTGTACTTATCAGCCCGTTTCACCTTCTCCGTAGCGGCGCAATGTATTACACGTTCTTCATCCTCCACCTGGCACGCCTTATCGCGCCGCCATCTTGCGCTCATTCTTTTGCCGTAAATGCTTCGCGCGGCTCTCCAGCCACAGATACAGCACCAGTGCCAGCAGCAGCGGCAGAATAAAATAGAGCACGCGATAAGCCAGCAGCGCGGCGATAATCTCACCGTGCGAGGCATGCTGGCCGCTGAGCAGCGCGAGGAACACCGCTTCCAGCACGCCGATGCCCGCCGGAATATGAATAATCACTCCGGCAATACTGCTGATTAACAGCACCCCCAGCACGATGGGATAATCCACTTCACGCGCCAGCAGCAGCCAGATTATGGTGCCCATCACCATCCAGTTGGCGCAGGAAACGGCAAACTGAAACAGCGCCATGCGCAGCGAGGGCAGTTGCAGATGCTGGCCCTTCACCGTCCAGCGGCGCTTCTTCGCGAAAGCACAGGCCCACAGATAAACCGCCACCATCGCCAGCAGTACCGCACCAATTACCCGTAGCGTGCCTTCGCCGATGAACCAGCCGGGCGGAATCGGCACCATGCCGGAGACAAACACTACGCCGCCAAGCAAAATGTAGCCGAGCCAGTTAGTGGCAATACTCAGTGAAAAGATGCGCGTGATGGTGCCGCCGGGCAGGCCGAGGCGCGAATAGAGGCGATAGCGCATCGCCACACCGCCCACCCAGGTGCTCAGCGTCAGGTTAAAGGCGTAACAGATGAATGACACCAGCATCACCTGACGTTTCGCCAGTTTATGCCCGCAGTAGGCGCGACCAATCAAATCGTACAGACCGTAGGTGAGGTAGCTCACCACCACTAACGCGGCGGCGCTCAGCACCACGTAGCGGTTATAGCCGACGATGACCTTATACACGTCCTCCCAGTTCACCTTGCGTGCGTAAACCACCAGCAGCACGATCACCGCAATGAAGAACAGCCAGGTAAGGATTTTTTTCGCTAACTGCCAGCGCGGGTTCTTTTTGCTCATCAGGGTTTCGCTCCTTCGTTATCGGCTTCAACCCGGTCCTGGGTTTCCATTTCCGGCTGCACCGGCGGATCGACCTGAGACAAATGGGGCGTATGGGCAGGCAGCCAGCCGGCGATGGCCGGGAAATGGCGCAGGAAATGGAACACGATGACGCTCTTGGTCAGCTGCCACCAGGTGCGCGGCGGCAGCTTGTCTTCATCGACGCGCACGCAGTCCGCAGCCAGCAGTTGCTCAAGGTTATCGCGCAGCGTCTGGTTGAAGGCGTGGTCGTGAATGATCAGGTTGGCTTCGAGATTCAGCGACAGGCTGAGCGGGTCGAGGTTGCTGGAACCGACCGTTGACCACTGCTGATCCTGTACCGCCACTTTGCCATGCAGCGGGCGGCGGCAGTACTCGTACACTTCAACGCCAGCATCCACCAGATAGTTGTACAGCAGCTCGGCGCCGACTTTGACAATCGGCATGTCCGGTTCACCCTGCACAATCAGCCGCACGCGCACACCGCGCTGGGCCGCGCTGCGCATTTCCCGCAGCAGGCGATAGCCGGGGAAAAAGTAGGCGTTGGCGATAATCACATCCTGCTTCGCCTTGCGCAGCATATCGAGATAGTGCTGTTCGATGTCATCGCGGTGCTCATCGTTATCGCGGTAGACAAACAGCACCTGCGCATCGCCGGGCAGGGCGTTCACCGCCAGGCGCTGGGAGCGCGCGCCCCACCAGCGGCGCGTTACCTGTTCGCTGCCGATCGCCTGCTGTACATAGCGTGCGATGTCCAGTACCACCGGTCCTTTCACCTCCACGGCGTAATCCTGCTTGGCTTCCGGTCCGTAATCGGTGTTGTGCTCGGCGGAGAAATTGATACCGCCAACAAACGCAATCTCCTCATCAATCACCACAATTTTGCGATGCAGACGGCGGAACACGTTGGTGCGCATGCCCATCACCAGCGGGCGCGGATCGTAATAGATAAAGCGCACGCCTGCTTCGGTCAGGCTGTTGATGTACTGGCTGGAAAGATCCGGCGAGCCGTAGCCATCCACCATCACTTCCACCTTAACACCGCGCTGCGCGGCGGCCAGCAGATCGCGGTGCAGCGCCTTACCGACCTCATCTTCAAACAGAATAAACGTCTCCAGCAGCAGCGTACGCTGGGCGCGCTGAATCGCGCCGGAGACGCGCGGAAAGAATTGATCGCCATTTTCCAGCAGCCGCAGCTGGTTACCTTCGCGCCAGCTGAAATTCATAGAAAGATCTCCACGGCCAGCGGGGCATGATCGGACAGATGTGACCAGGGTTTCACCGGCAGCGCCCACGGCTGGCTCACCGACGCATTACGGATATAGATGCGATCGAGACGCAGCAGCGGAAAGCGCGCCGGGAAGGTGCGCGCCGGGCGACCGTTTTTCATGCTAAACACCTCCTGCAGACCGGCTCCGCGCTGTAAAAATCGATTAGCGCGTACCTGCCAGTCATTAAAATCGCCGGCCACCACCAGGGGCGCATCCGGTGGCAGCGACTCAATCAGTTCACACATCATGCGCATCTGCGCCAGACGGTGCTTCTCTTTCAGGCCGAGGTGCACGCACAAGGTGTGAATCGGTTCCGGCCGATCCGGCAGGCTGATCTGGCAGTGCAACATGCCGCGTTTCTCACTGCCGGCGACAGAAATATCGCGGTTTTGGTATTCGGTGATCGGAAAGCGTGACAGTATCGCGTTGCCGTGATGGCCCTCGGGATAGACCGCGTTGCGGCCGTAAGCAAAATCGTGCCACATGGTGTCGGCAAGGTATTCGTAATGCGAATTTTCCGGCCAGTTTTCAATGTGTGCGGAGTGGATGGCGTGCGTGCCCATCACCTCCTGTAAAAAGACGATATCCGCCGAGGTGGCGCGCACTGCGTCGCGCAGTTCCGGCAGGATAAAGCGACGGTTAAAGCTGGTGAACCCCTTATGGGTATTGATCGTCAGGACTTTAAATGAAGATCCTTGCGTGTTTTGTGGCATACTGCGACGCGCTCCTTTTCATCATCAACAGAACAAAGTGTAGTCTTTGTCACAAATGGGTGGTGCTGGAGACAGAAAATTAGGGTGTTATCCGAAATTTGCTTTACATTGAGGAAATCCGTCTGGCTGCGGTCAGATACACTTGGGCGACCTGTTGGGTCTGCCAGGAGAAGAGAATGAAATGGTCTAATCGTGTTCAGATTGTTACCGGTCAAACCTGCCTGCATATTGCGACCCACCTGCTGGTGATCGCGGCGCTGGTGTGGGGCTGGAAACATAAGGCACTGGTCGAAGTGAGCAGTACCCTGGTGGCAGCTTATGCGCTGGTGTTCATCACCATGCTGGCCCTGCAGCGTAGTGCCCGTTTGCGCCGCTTTGGTGACTCTCTGGAAGAAGTGACGACGACATACTACTTCGGCGCGGCGATGCTGACGCTGTTCCTGATTTCACGCTTCATCCACAACAATCTGCTGATTGGTTGTCTGGGCGTGGTAATGCTGGTGGGCCCGGCGCTGGTGTCGCTGCTGGCCAAAGAGCCACCGCAGCGCGTGCAGAAAAAACGCAGCTAAGCGGATGTGCCAGCAAGAAAAGAGGAGCCCACTGCGGCTCCTTTTTTACGCGCTACCGCGCAGCGGCCCATCACCCTCACGTTTTGCTGGTCGCGGTTCTTGCGGAAAGCTGCTACACTGCCGCTCTTACGCATGGTAGTTTGTGCCCTTTTCACACGCAGGCCTTGAGGCTGCGTCATATCCCCCCTGAAAACTACATCGCGCAGCGCGATCAGGGCGGTTCGGAGTAATACACCTGCATGTCTTTTGACTCTCTCGGCTTGAATGCCGATATTTTGCGTGCGGTAGCAGAACAGGGCTACCGTGAACCGACGCCAATCCAGCGTCAGGCGATTCCCGTGGTGCTGGCCGGTCGTGACCTGCTGGCGAGCGCCCAGACCGGCACGGGTAAAACCGCCGGTTTCACGCTGCCTCTGCTGCAGCGTCTGTCAGAAAAACCGGCAGCGGCGCGCGGTCGCCGTCCGGTACGTGCGCTGATCCTCACTCCAACCCGTGAACTGGCGGCGCAGGTTGGCGAAAACGTACGTGAATACAGCCAGTACCTCAATATGCGTTCGCTGGTGGTGTTCGGCGGCGTCAGCATTAATCCGCAGATGATGAAACTGCGCGGCGGCGTCGATGTACTGATCGCCACGCCAGGGCGTTTGCTCGATCTGGCGCACCAGAACGCGGTCGATCTGTCGCAGGTGGAAATCCTGGTGCTGGACGAAGCGGATCGCATGCTCGACATGGGCTTCATCCACGACATTCGCCGCGTGCTGGCAAAACTGCCGGCCAAACGGCAGAACCTTCTATTCTCTGCCACCTTCTCAGACGAGATCAAAGCGCTGGCGGAAAAACTGCTCACCAACCCGGAACAGGTGGAAGTGGCACGCCGCAACACCGCTTCCGAGCAGGTGTCGCAGCAGGTGCATTTTGTCGATAAGAAGCGCAAACGGGAACTGCTGTCGCTGATGATTGGTCGCGACAACTGGCAGCAGGTGCTGGTGTTCACCCGCACCAAGCACGGTGCTAACCACCTTGCTGAGCAGCTCAATAAAGATGGCATCACTGCCGCCGCGATCCACGGCAACAAGAGTCAGGGCGCGCGTACCCGTGCGCTGGCCGACTTCAAAACCGGCGGCATTCGCGTGCTGGTGGCGACGGATATTGCCGCACGCGGTCTGGATATCGAAGAGCTGCCGCACGTGGTCAACTACGAGCTGCCGAACGTGGCGGAAGATTACGTGCACCGCATTGGCCGTACCGGTCGTGCCGCGGCCACCGGTGCTGCGCTGTCGCTGGTGTGCGTTGACGAGCACAAGCTGCTGCGTGATATCGAGCGCCTGCTGAAGCGGGAAATTCCGCGCATTGCGCTGCCGGGCTTTGAGCCGGATCCGAGCATCAAGGCGGAGCCGATTCAGAATGGCCGTCAGCAGCAGCCACGCGGACGTGGCCAGGGCCGCGCGCCGGGGCAGGGTGCTGACGCACCGCGCAGCCGCAGCGGCGGCAATGGTCAGCGTGCCAGCGCCGGTAACGGCGGCGCGCGTCCACAGGGCGAGGCGCGTGCACCGCGTCGTTCGGGCAACAACGGCCCGGCGGCAGGCAACGCGGGTAAACCGGCGCGCTCACGTCGTCCGGCAGCGAAGAGCAACGGGAACGCGTAACGGTATGCGGGTTTTACTGGCGCCCATGGAAGGCGTACTGGATTCGCTGGTACGTGAACTGCTCTCCGGCGTGAATGACTATGACCTGTGCGTCACTGAGTTTTTACGCGTGGTCGATCAGCTGCTGCCGGTAAAATCCTTCTATCGTTTGTGTCCGGAACTGCACCATCACAGCCGGACGCCCTCCGGTACGCGCGTGCGCATGCAGCTGCTGGGCCAGTATCCTGAGTGGCTGGCAGAAAACGCCGCACGCGCGGTGGAGCTGGGCTCGTGGGGCGTTGACCTCAACTGCGGCTGCCCGTCGAAGCTGGTAAACGGCAGCGGCGGCGGTGCGACCCTGCTGAAAGATCCGGAGCTGATCTATCGCGGTGCCAGAGCGATGCGCGAGGCGGTGCCCGCTCATCTGCCGGTCACGGTGAAAGTGCGGCTCGGCTGGGATTCGGGCGCACGGCGTTTCGAGATCGCCGATGCGGTGCAGCAGGCCGGTGCCAGCGAGCTGGTGGTGCATGGCCGGACCAAAGAGGACGGCTATCGCGCAGAGAGCATCAACTGGCAGGCGATTGGTGAGATTCGCCAGCGTCTGACAATTCCGGTGATCGCCAACGGCGAAATCTGGAACTGGCAGGATGCGCAGGATTGCCTGCGCATTACCGGCTGCGACGCGGTCATGCTCGGGCGCGGCGCGCTCAATGTGCCTAACCTGGGGCGCGTGGTGAAGTACAACGAAGCCCCGATGCCGTGGTCGCAGGTGGTTGAGCTGTTGCTGCGCTACACCCAGCTGGAAAAGCAGGGTGATACCGGCAACTACCACGTTGCGCGCATCAAGCAGTGGCTGGGCTATCTGCGCAAAGCCTACCAAGAGGCCGACGGCCTGTTCAGCGAGATCCGCACGCTGCGTGTCTCCGCCGAGATCGCCAGCGCTATCGAACGCCATGCCGCACGCATGGCCCAGGTGTCCTGCATCTGAACCTGAGCGGTCGCACCTGAACCGCCAGGTCCTTTGCTTTGACGGCACGCCAGCGATCACCCGGTGAAAGTGTGCGCTGCCGCCATGTTTTATAACAAAAAAAGCCGCGATCCTTAGTCTGCTAACCGGTATAGTGAACCTTCGCTTTCACCACGTTTCTGACGCCATCTTCCATGTCTGACGCCGCTGTACTGAGTAATGCTCAGTTAAATAAACGCATCCTCTCCGTCATCGTTTTCACCTTCTTTTGCTACCTGTCCGTCGGGTTGCCGCTGGCGGTGCTGCCGGGGTTTGTGCATAACCAGCTGGGCTTCAGCTCGTTTATCGCCGGGCTGATCATCAGTCTGCAATATTTCGCCACGCTGCTCAGTCGCCCGCACTCTGGCCGGCTGGCCGATCGCTACGGCCCGAAACGCGTGGTGATGATGGGGCTGGTGTGCTGCGGCATGAGCGGCGTGCTGTCGATCATTGCCGCGCTGTGCAGCGGTGCGCCGCTGCTGAGCCTGACGCTGCTGGCGCTGGGGCGGCTGTTCCTCGGCGTCGGGGAAAGTTTCAGCAGTACCGGCTCGACGCTGTGGGGCATGAATATTGTCGGCCCGCGGCAAACCGCGCGGGTCATTTCGTGGAACGGCGTGGCGACTTACTTTGCCATGGCGATTGGTGCGCCGCTGGGTGTGCTGCTGAATCAGATTTTTGGCATCAGCGGCTTTGCCGGTCTGGTCGCGCTGATGGGGGCGATCGGCTTCTGGATGGCCTCCGGCAAGCCGGCGGTCAGCGTCAGCGCCGGCGTGCGCATTCCGTTTCATCGCGTGGTCAGCCGCGTCTGGCTGTTTGGCCTGGCGCTGGGATTTGGCACCATCGGCTTTGGCGTGATCTCCACCTTCATCACCCTCTATTTCGCCAGTCGCGACTGGAGCGGCGCGGCGTTCGCGCTGACGCTGTTCAGCCTCGGCTTCGTGCTGGTGCGGCTGGCGTGCGGGCGCTATATCACGCGCTTCGGCGGGCTGCAGGTCTCGCTGATCTCCTTCGTGCTGGAGGGCGCCGGTCTGCTGCTGATCTGGCAGGCGGACAGCAGCTGGCTGGTGGATATTGGTGCCTTCCTCACCGGCGGCGGTTTCTCGCTGGTGTTCCCGGCGCTGGGCGTGGAAGCGGTGAAGCGGGTACAGCAGCAGGATCAGGGATCGGCGCTCGGTACCTATTCGGCATTTCTCGATTTGGGGTTGGGGTTGACCGGACCAGTGGCGGGGCTGTTAATCGGCCACTGGGGCATGCAGTCGGTGTATCTGGCGGCAGCACTGATGGTGCTGGGCGCGTTCCTGATTACACTGCGTCTGCACCAGCAGTCTTCAGAGCCTATCAGGCCAGATGAATAAACAGCGCATACAGCAGCCCTGACAGCAGCACCGATACCGGCAGCGTCAGCACCCACGCCAGCGCCAGATTACGCAGGGTGGCGAGCTGCAGGCCGGATCGGTTGGCCGCCATGGTACCGGCCACGCCGGACGACAGCACATGGGTGGTCGACACCGGTAAACCAAAGGCATCGGCCGCGCCGATAGTAGCCATCGCCACCAGCTCCGCACTGGCACCCTGCGCATAGGTGAGATGGGTTTTGCCGATGCGCTCACCCACCGTAACCACAATCCGGCGCCAGCCGACCATGGTGCCGAGACCCAGCGCAATCGCCACCACCACTTTGACCCACATCGGGATAAAGCGCGTGGCCGCGTCCAGCTCGTGCTTCACCGCCGTCAGGTTGCGCGCCGTCTCTTCCGGCAGCGCGACGTTGGCCGATTGCAGATGCTTGATGGTCTCCGAGGCGAGATACATATCGTTGCGCGTATTGGTGACCGCCTGCGCCGGAATATTTTCTACCGAACCGTACTGGCGAATCTGTTCGCCGATATCGCCGAGCATCATACCGAGCGCCGGCAGCACCTGCGGCCGGTTCTGGCTGGTGCGTACATATTCCGTCAGCACCTCACGCGCTGCCGGCATTGCGGCGGGCGGCGGCTGCAGCGTCAGCAGCTGCTGTTCGGTCACCTGAGTTAACGCCGCCACGCGCGGAATTTGCTCCGGCGGCAGCGAGCGGTTGAGCGCATAGGCGATCGGCATGGTGCCAACCAGGATCAGCATAATCAGCCCCATGCCTTTCTGACCGTCGTTCGAGCCGTGGGCAAACGAGACGCCGGTACAGGTGAGGATCAGCAGGCCACGAATCCACGCTGGCGGCGGCTGATTGCCTTCCGGCGCCTGATACAACTGGCGATTGCGTACCAATGCCTTCATGGCCAGCAGCAGCACGGCGGCGCAGATGAAGCCAATCACCGGCGACAGCAGCAGGGCGTAACCGACTTTAACCGCCTGATCCCAGTCGACGCCGCTGGTGCCGCTGCGGCCGTGCAGCAGCGCATTCGCCACGCCTACGCCGATAATCGAGCCGATCAGCGTGTGCGAAGAGGAAGAGGGCAGGCCGAAATACCAGGTGCCGAGGTTCCAGACAATCGCCGAGCACAGCAGCGCGTACACCATAGCAAAGCCGTGACCGCTGCCCGCCTGCAGAATCAGCTCCACCGGCAGCAGCGAAATAATGCCAAACGCCACCACGCCGCTGGAGAGCAGTACACCAAGGAAATTACACAAGCCGGACCACACCACCGCCACGCCCGGCGACAGCGAGTGGGTGTAGATCACCGTGGCGACGGCATTGGCGGTATCGTGAAAGCCGTTAACAAACTCGAAGCCGAGCGCAATCAGCAGCGCCACGCCAAGCAGCAGAAACGGCGTATAGCTGGTGACGACCGCGCCGGTCTCTTCCACGTCGTTGAACAGATTGATACCGGTGAACACCAGCCCGGCCAGCAGCAGCAGCAGAAAGAGCACGCGCGACGCGCGACCGCTGCGCGGGTGCAGATTGGGCCGTCCGCGGTCGGACGATGATGCAGGGAAACTGTTTTCAGCCATAACACACCCCCCGGGGTGAATTAACGATGCACGAATGGCACCCGTTAACTGCAGTGTGATACGGGTTTTGTATGACAGAATGATGATGCCAGTGCGGGCTGTCATCATGCTGTAACAGACCTGTCGCAGGCTGTGGATCTGACCGCTCTGGGATCTTCACGCCGCTATGCTCCAGCCTGTTCTGCCGCTTGCCTCGCTGCCCGACTTCAACAACGAAGTTGCCGGACTGATTCACGGTTACCTGTTCAACCCGGATGCGCCGCCACAGCGGCTCAACGCCCGCGAGGCCGCGCAGCTGGCGCGGCACACCTTACCCGACGGCTGCTTTCTCTGGCTGCACATTAACCTGAATCATGCCCGCGCCGAGCGCTGGGTTCAGGACCACTTCAGCGTAGATGACGATTTTTTCGATGAGATTCATTCGGCCTCGCCGCGCACCCGGCTGGCGCAGCAAAACGATGCGCTGCTGGCGGTGCTGAATGACGTCACCTTCAGTAAAGAGGAGCGCAACACACAAAATGCGACGTTGTGGATCTGGTGCCGACCGCAGGTGATGGTCAGCGCGCGCTATCGCCCGGTTGGCATGATTGAACGTATGCATCAGCAGATTGATCGGCTGTGCTTCAGCGCGCCGGATGCGATGCTGCTGTGGCTGCTCGGCGAACAGGAAGCGCAGCTGGAGCAGGTGGTGCGGCGCTCCAGCCAGGCGGTGGATGCGATAGAAGAGCGGCTGCTGAGCGCGGCGATCAAAGCCAACCGCAGCGAGCTGGGCCATCTGCGCCGCATGCTGCTGCGCGTCCAGCGGTTGCTGGCGCCGGAGCCGGCCGCGCTGTTTCGCCTGCTTAACCGGCCGCCAAACTGGCTCAACCGGGAACCGCTCAGTGAGCTGCGGATTTTCACCGAGGAGTTCAGCGTAGCGCTTAACGACCTTGCCAGCCTGATGGAGCGCATTCGCCTGCTGCAGGAGGAGATCGCTGCCCGCCTGATGGAGCAGAGCAACCGAACGCTGTTTTTGCTCACCTCAATCACCGTGCTGGCGCTGCCCATCAATATCGTGGCCGGTTTTTTTGGCATGAACGTGGGCGGCATTCCGCTGGCGAACAATCCGCACGGCTTTCTGCTGTTAGTGCTGGTGGTGCTGGTGTTTACTCTGGTGGCGGGCTGGCTGGCGTTACGCCGACCACACGATTGAGCGCGCAACTGCGCCGCGACACAACCGCACAATGATCCCGGCGATCGGGCAATAAAAAAGCCAGCCCTGCGGCTGGCTTGATCATCGACAGCGAACCCTTACAGGCTGTTGCCGTTGCTGGCAGGCTGTGCCGGCGCGGCCTGCTCAACCGGAGCGGCTTCAGCGGGCTGCTGCACATCGGCCTGCGGCGCGACGTCGGTGGCACCCTGCGGCGTCATCGGCTCTTCTTTCGGCATCGCGTCAGAAGACTCTTGTACCATCACCGGCGCAGGCTGGGCTTCGCCCTGCTGACCGTTGATTTTGGTCGGCATACCGGTACGTGCCTGGATGGCGTTGTTCACGGCATCCTGATTGGTGCTGGCATCGGCCACCACTTTGGTCACAGCGGACGTCAGGCTGATTGGCACCAGTTCACGTGAGTTGAACTGCTCTTCGGTGGTCGACAGCGGGTTGTGAACCTCGATGTAGCGGGAACCGTCTGGCTCAACGGTGGCTTTTACCGGCTGGTCAATGAACTGCACGCGCGTACCCACTGGCACGTTGTCGAACAGCCATTTGATGTCGTCCGCACGCAGACGCACGCAGCCGTGGCTCACGCGCAGGCCGATACCAAAGTTGGCGTTGGTGCCGTGAATCGCATACAGACGGCCAATGTACAGCGCGTACAGACCCATCGGGTTATCCGGACCTGCCGGGAACACGGCCGGGATGCTCTCGCCGCGCGCCGCGTACTCTGCGTGCATCGCTTTGGTTGGCGTCCAGGTTGGGCCATTCTTCTTGCGCTCAACCGCGGTGGTCCAGTTAACCGGCGTATCTTTACCCAGCTCGCCGATACCGATCGGCAGCACCACGACAGTTTTGGTGCCTTTCGGGTAGTAATAGAGACGCATCTCGGCGCTGTTGATCACGATGCCTTCACGCGGTGCGTCAGGCAGAATCAGCTGCTGCGGGATCACCATTTTAGTGCCTGCTTTCGGCAGGTAAACGTCCACGCCCGGATTGGCTTCCAGCATGTTGCTGAGGCCCATCTGGTACTGCGCCGCAAACGCTTCCAGCGGCAGTTTGCTGTCGTCTGGCACGGTGATTTCAATATTTTCGCCAATCAGGCGGCTATTCGCTGGAGGCAGCGGATAGACGACTGCAAAGGCCGACTGGCTGAACGCCGCCAGTACGAGGGCGAGTGAAGCGAACGCGCGAATGCTTTTTTTCATGTTTTTACAAGTCGTTATGGCCATTTTCATGGCTTGTCAGTGTGTCGAACCCATCAGGGTCAGAATAACCCGCTGCGCATTATATGTGCATAGGCGCAATGATGGGAATCAGGATTTTCGCTGGTTGAAGATACTTTACGCAAAACGCGGCGTTTCACAGACTATTCTCTTTGCCACGCCGCCCAAAATGTGAATTTTCTTACGGTTGCCACAGCGTCACTTCGCCGCTCAGTTTACGGTTGAGGAAAAACGCGGCGCTGATCAACGCCAGATGGGTCAGCGCCTGCGGCATGTTGCCCAGCGCGTTGCCGTGCGAGGTAAACTCCTCGGCGTACAATCCCAGCGGATTGGCGTAACTCAGCAGCTTTTCAAACTCGAAGTGCGCCTCATGCACCCGCCCGGCGCGCGCCAGACACTCCACATACCAGAACGAACAGGCGGCAAACGCGCCCTCGCCACCGGTCAGCGCATCGGCGGGCGTCTCACTGATGTTATAACGCCGTACTAAACCGTCGCTCACCAGATGGGTTTTAATGGCATCCAGCGTGGCGATCCACTCCGGATCGGTCGAGCTGACAAAGCGCACCAGCGGCATCAGCAGCATCGACGCATCCAGGTATTTACCGCCGCGCGTGGCGGTGAAGTGGCCGAGTTCATCGTTCCAGAAGTTCTGCCAGATGTCGTCGCGGATCTCGCTGCGCACCCGGTCCCAGCGATCGTATGGCATCGGCAGCGAACGCTTCATGCCCAGCCGCAGTGCGCGGTCCAGCGCCACCCAGCACATCAGGCGCGAATGCAGAAAGTGCTCCGGCTCGCCGCGCATCTCCCAGATACCGGCGTCCGGCTGGTTCCAGTTAACGCAGACGTAGTCAATCATGCTGGACACATGGCGCCAGCCGCGCTGCGAGATGGCTTCGCCGTATTTATTGGCAAGGTAGACCGCATCCATCAGCTCGCCATAAATATCCAGCTGCGTCTGACGCCAGGCATCATTGCCGATGCGCACCGGGCGCGAGTTGGCGTAACCGGAGAGGTTGAGCAGTTCGGTCTCGTGCAGCTCGGTGCCGCTGTCGAGGCGATACATCACCTGCAAATGCGGCGTATCGTCGTGGCTGTGCTCAACGCAGCGGCCGACCCAATGGGTGAAGTCACGCGCTTCCTCCACATAGCCGAGCCGCATCAGCGCGTACATGCTGAACGAGGCATCGCGGATCCACGAGGCGCGGTAATCCCAGTTACGCTCGCCGCCCAGCTCTTCCGGCAGGCCAAAAGTGGCGGCTGCCGCAATTGAGCCGTGCTGGTGCGAGGTGAGCAGCTTGAGCGCCAGCGCCGAGCGCGTCACCATCTCGCGCCAGCGGCCGCGATAGGAGCTGTGGCTGCTCCAGCGCCGCCAGTAATCCACGGTATCGCGAAAGCAGCGCTCGGTCGCGATATGCTGCACCTGCGGATCGTCATCGTTGCCAAACACAAATTCGGCGTGCTCACCGGCCTGCAGGGTAAACTGCGCCACCGCGCTGTCCGGTTCGCGCGTCATCACCACCGTGGCGCTCAGGCGCAGCGACGGCTGGCCTTCGGCGACAAAGGCGATACCGCCAGGGCGCGTCTCGGTGCGCGTTTCGGCACGGGCATAGTCGTGGCGCGGCGCGCAGCGCAGATCAAAGGTGGCGGTGCCGCGGATCATTTTTACCCGCCGCACCAGGCGCGGCACTTTGCTGCGCTCATCGCAGATCGGCATGTAATCGGTAATTTCCGCCACGCCGGCCTCATCAAGCCAGCGGGTTTGCAGAATGTTGGTATCGGGCAGGTAGAGCTGCTGCTGGCGCGCGTTTTGCCACTGCGGTGCCAGCGAAAACAGGCCGGCTTCGTCGCTGTCGAGCAGGGCGGCAAACACGGAGGGGCTGTCAAGTTCAGGCCAGCAAAGATAATCAATGGTGCCGTCGTTCGCGATCAGGGCACAGGTGCGTAAATCACCGATGACGCCGTGGTCGTCAATTCTGCGTTTAATCTTGCTCATCCTGCCTCCTGAACGCTATCCAATTGTTAACTATAGACGAAACGGCAGAATCGGCTGCGACGTGGCACAGAACGATAACTTCTATACTGTGAAGACACCCATCAGGCAGGAGAACGTTATGACACTGGGCAAACAGAAAGTCGCCGTAGTGACCGCTTCAGATTCGGGGATTGGACGCAGCTGCGCCGTGATGCTGGCCGAGGCCGGTTACACCGTCGGCATTACCTGGCGCTCGGATGAAGAGGGCGCGCAGGAGACCGCGCGGCTGGTGGAGAGTAAAGGCCAGCTGGCCCAGGTGCGGCAGCTCGATCTGTCCGATCCGCAGGCTGGCGGGCAGCAGCTGGCGCAGCTGATCAATTCGCTGGGCCGCATCGATGTGCTGGTGAACAATGCCGGCGTGATGACCAAAGCCGATTTTCTTGATGTGACCTTTGAGGACTGGCGCAAAGTCTTCACTGTTGACGTAGACGGCGCCTTTGTCTGCGGACAGATTGCCGCGCGGCATATGGTGGATCAGGGCGACGGCGGGCGCATCATCAACATCACCTCGGTGCATGAGCATACGCCGCTGCCGGACGCCGCCGCCTATACCGCGGCCAAGCATGCGCTTGGCGGGCTGACCAAATCGATGGCGCTGAGCCTGCTGCCGCATCACATTCTGGTGAATGCCGTGGCGCCGGGCGCCATCGCTACGCCGATGAACGACATGAGCAACAGCGAGGCGCACAGCCGGCGCATGCCGGAAATCCCGATTGGCCGCCCTGGCGATACGCGCGAAATCGCCAGTCTGGTGGCGTGGCTGTGCTCGGAATGGGCCACTTACACCACCGGGCAGTCATTCGTGGTCGACGGCGGCTTCATGCTGGCCAACCCGCAGTTCAAGGGTTACCACAGTTAACCGGCGCGGCGGCGGTTCCAGCGGCGAATCACAAAGCGCAGCACGATGCCGAACACAATCGCCGCCGCCAGCCAGATGAAGTGCTTGAGGTGCTGATCAAGCTTGTGCAGCCACGGCGTGATGATTTCACCGGCGAAGTAGCCGAGGGTGACAAAAATCAGCGCCCACAGCGCGGCGCCAATGACGTTAAGCACGAAAAAGCGCAGCGGCTTAAGGCGGCTGGTGCCAATAATAATCGGTCCAATCAGGCGAAAGCCGTACATGAAGCGCACGCCAATCACAAACAGGCTGGGGTGCTTCTGAATCAGCCGGTTAGCTTTTTTAATGGTGTCCTGATGTTTGCGGAAGCGCCGCAGAATGCGCGTGCCATAGCGACGGCCAAGCCAGAACAGCAGCTGATCGCCAATGATGCCGCCGCCCATCGCCGCCAGCACCACGCCGCTGAAATGCAGCAGGCCTTCGTGCGCCGCGACGCCGCCCAGCAGGGTAAAGGTTTCGCCTTCGGCAATGCAGCCAATCAGCAGCGCCAGGTAACCGTACTGGGTGATTAATCCATTGATATCGATGTGCAATTTTTCCTCCCTGGGTAAGCGATACAGCTAACAGTCTAGCTGGCTGCGGCTTTTTTTGTGCCGCTGGCCGCAAAAACAGCCGCGCCGATTATACTTGAACTGAAGCTGCCTGCATTGGACAGCCTGATCGCTGGGGCAGCCCGTCGCATCAGAGGAGTGATTGTATGAATCATGTCTGGGGTCTTCTGGCGCATCCCAATCAGGAGATGCGTGATATCAAGCAGGAAAACGAGAGCGTTTCGCACCACTACACCCATCACGTTCTGCTGATGGCGGCGATCCCGGTGATCTGCGCCTTTATCGGCACCACGCAATTGGGCTGGAATCTGGGCGAAGGGCAGTTCGTGCAACTCAACATGCTGACCGGTATTGGTCTCGGCATTCTGTTTTACCTGATCATCTTAGGCGGTGTGGCAGTGATGGGCCGCGTCATTCACTGGATGGCGCGCGACTATCCGCAGCGTCCCAGCATACAGCGCTGTACCGTGTTTGCCGGCTATGTGGCAACGCCGCTGTTTATCAGCGGGCTGGTGGCGCTCTATCCGCTGGTGTGGCTGTGCGTGCTGGCCGGTGCGTTAGCGCTGATGTATACCGGCTATCTGCTGTACGTCGGCATCCCGGTATTCCTCAACATTGACCGTGAAGAGAGCCTGCGCTTCTCCGGCTCGACGCTGGCGATTGGCGTGCTGGTGTTCGAGGTGCTGCTGGCGCTGACGGTGATTCTGTGGGGTTACGGACCACGCTTGTTCTGACCGTGATAGGGGTCAGGTCGTCAGCCATGGCGACCTGACTGATCCCGCTGCGCCTGGCAGTGTCTGTCATGCCCGCCTTTTTTAACGCCCGGAAACAATCTCCCTAAGAAATTTCGCAGACGAGCGCGTATGATAGCGCAGCCAGCCCGCGTCGCATCAGGCCTGACGCCGGCGGCCTGTGTTTCGACACAGCGCAAACCTCCTCACCGGATTTTTTTGACACGATGTCTGTAAAAATGCGTATTTCTTTGCTGTCGCTGGCGCTGTTTGTCGCCGCGCCAGCTGCGATGACTCCGGCGCTGGCCGCCGCAGCAAAACTGTCCGATCTGGCGCCGATTGCCCAGCCGCAAATCGCCTCCGGCAGCGCGCTGATTGTCGATCTCGATAATAACAAAGTGCTGTTTTCCAGCCATCCGGACCGGGTGCGGCCTATCGCGTCGATCACCAAAGTGATGACCGCGATGGTGGTGCTGGATGCCCGACTGCCGATGGACGAAATGCTGTCGGTGGATATCAGCCAGACGCCCGAAATGCGCGGCGTATTCTCGCGCGTGAAGCTCAACAGTGAAATCAGCCGCCGCAACATGCTGCTGCTGGCGCTGATGTCCTCGGAAAACCGCGCGGCGGCCAGCCTGGCGCATCACTATCCCGGCGGTTACGACGCCTTTATCCGCGCCATGAACGCCAAAGCGCGCGCGCTCGGCATGACGCACACCCACTATGTGGAGCCGACCGGTCTGTCGCTGCACAACGTCTCCAGTGCGGAAGATCTGGTGAAGCTGCTCAGGGCCACGCGCCAGTATCCGCTGATTGGTCAGCTGAGCACCACCAAAGAGGAGACGGCGGTGTTTAAACACCCCAGCTACGCGCTGCCGTTCCGCAACACTAACCATCTGGTGTACAAAAATGACTGGCGCATTCAGCTGACCAAAACCGGTTACACCGACGAGGCCGGTCACTGCCTGATAATGCGTACCATGATTAATAACCGTCCGGTGGCGCTGGTGGTGCTGGATGCGTTTGGCAAATATACCCACTTTGCCGATGCCAACCGCCTGCGCGACTGGCTGGAAACCGGCAAGGCGGCGCCGGTGCCGGCGGCCGCGCTGGCGTACAAAAAGCAGAAAGCGTCGCAGCTTGCCAGCAGTGCGGACGTGGAGTAACGCAACCTGTTACTCAGCGTAGCGGCGCAAGGGAGTGCGCCGTGTATTGTGGTGGCGCGTGACTGACGGTCAACGGCGCTTAAATGAACAAAATTTCTTATCGTTAGCACCAATGTTTTACGCCACCATTCCTATAGTTTCCCTGACGGCAAAGTCCTACACTGGCGACCATTCACGGTTAACCTTGCGTTTATAGGCTGTTATTGCGCTGGAATCTCACTCATATGTTCAAGTTTCGTTCTCTGTTTACCCCGTTCCTGCTGCTGCTGGTGTTATTCACGCCGGCGCTCAGCTATGCGGATGACAACGCCGCGCCCGCGCAGCAGGAAGAAGACGCGGCACCGAAGGTCAATCCGGCGGTTGAACTGCCGAAGATGCAGAAGATCCTCGACAAAATTAAGGGCCAGGTGTCTGGCGATACTAATGAAAACCAGCTCAACCAGCTCAATGAGATGGCGCTGGAGCTGTCAGGTAACGCGGAAACCCTCGGCCAGGCGCTGATTCCGCAGCGTCAGCAGCTGGATGCGCAGCTGGCGGTGCTCGGCCCGGCGCCGAAGGCGGACAGCGGCGTGAAAGAGACGCCGGAAGTGACGCGCAAACGCGCCGCGCTGGAGAATCAGAAGGGCAAGCTGGATGATCAGATCAAGCAGGCCGACGGCATCAAAAACGGGGCGCTGGTACTGTCCTCGCAGATCGTCAACCTGCGGCGCGATCAGCTGAAAAGCCAGCTGGCGCTCAACTCCGGCAGTATTTTAGGGCCACGCTTCTGGTCACCGCTGTTCAGCCGTCAGGACCTGGATGGCGAAAAAATTGGCGACTTTATCAGCGAGCTGCAGGATACCGCCGCGCTGTCGTGGGAGCCGGGCTGGCGCGTGGGCACGGTCGGCTGGCTGCTGGCGGCGCTGCTGGTGATGACGCTGGGCCGGCGTTACAGCGAAGAGTTTCTGGCGTGGGTCAGCATTCACAAACTGCCGGAAGGGCGGCTGCGCCGCAGCTTCCTCGCGGCGGCGATTGCGCTGACTACGCTGGCGGCCGTGGTGCTGACCTTTAATTTTCTCTCGCTGGCGTTTGTGCGCCGCGATGAAGTGTCCAGCGACGTGCAGGATTTTATCAGCCGTCTGGTGCAGCTCAGCGTTTACTGCGGACTGATCGCCGGTCTCGGCCGCGCATTTCTGTCAACGCGCCGCCCGAGCTGGCGTCTGCCGAGCATCTCCAGTGAAGTGGCGCTGGCGCTGAAGCCGTTCCCGCCGATTACCGCCGCGCTGGTGTTTATCTTCCAGACCGCCGAGTCGTTTAACTACACGGTCGGCACCAGCCTGAACACCACCATTTTTGCCAACGGCCTGACGGCGCTGCTGATTGGCAGCACCGGGCTGGCGATCAGCATGCGCACCAATCGCGTGCGTCGTCGCATGGCGCAGGCCGGCAATCCGCCGGAAGCGCGTCCGACCATCGTCGGCCTGGTGCAGCTGGCGCTGACGGTCACCGCCGTGGCGATTCTGGTTTCGCTGATTGTCGGCTACGTCACGCTGGCGCGCTTCCTCAGCTATGAAGTGATCTGGTGCGGCATCCTGTTTGGCTCGTTCTACTTCCTCAGTCATCTGATCAACGACGGTTGTGAAAGCCTGTTCTCCACCAACAACGCGACCGGCAAGCGGTTGCAGACCTCGCTGAATATTGACGAGCGCTACCTGCAGCAGGCCGCAACGCTGCTCAGCGCCGTGGGTAAAACTCTGCTGGTGGCATTTGTCGCGCTGGCGCTGCTCAACGGCACGTTTGCCTCGTCCACGCCGATTGAGCTGATCCAGAAAGTCATTGAGTTCTGGGGTGGCAAAGGGCTGGAGTCGCTCAACATTGTGCCGGCGCACATGGTGAACGCCATTCTATGTCTGGTGGTAGGTATTTACGTGCTGCGCTCGGTGCGGCGCTGGCTGGACAAAGAGTTCCTGCCGAAGACCACCATGGACATCGGCATGCGCGTGTCGCTGGTGACGCTGTTCAGCAATATCGGCTACGTGCTGATTATCCTGCTGACGCTGTCGATTATGGGGCTGCAGTGGAACAAGCTGGCATGGATCGTCAGCGCCCTGTCGGTGGGTATCGGTTTCGGCTTACAGGAGATCGTGAAGAACTTTATCTCCGGTCTGATCCTGCTGACCGAGCGTCCGGTGAAGGTCGGCGATCTGGTGAGCATCAGCGGCATCGAAGGGGATATACGCCGTATTAACGTGCGTGCCACTGAGATTCAGCTGGGCGATAAATCCACGGTGATCGTGCCGAACTCGCAGCTGATTTCGCAGAACGTGCGTAACGCCACCATGGGCAATGCGCAGGGCGTGGTGACGATTCAGCTGACCTTCCCGCTGGATATCGATCCGGTGCAGGTGCGCGAACTGTTGCTGGACGTGTATCGCGAAAACGAGCGTATTCTCGAAACGCCGGAGCCGTCGGTTTCGTTTAAAGATTTGACGCCGGCGGGTATTGTGCTGAGCGTGACCGGCAACGTCGCCAGCCAGCGCCAGATTTCCGGTGCGAAAAGCGATTTGCTGTTCGATATCCTGACGCGCCTGCGCAAAGAGGGCATCGTGCTGTCGACGCCACAGACCATGATCATCGAACGCCGCGCGCTGCCGGCGACGCAGAATGAAGGTGAAGCGTTGCCATAATGGCATGAGACCGTAGCGGCGCAATTCATTGCGCTAAGGTTTGCCTCTGATGCAGCAAACCCGCGCGATAAATCGCGCCGCTACGGGTCCGGCAGATCTGACTCAGGCTTTCACCGCCCAGCCTTTTTGCTTACTGGTTTTCCCGATGCCCGGGTTAAAGGTATTGGTCGGATCGAGCTGGCGGTAAAACGCCTGCAGCTGCGGTTTGGCCGCATACAGATGGCCAACGTTATGCTCTGCCGGATACTCCGCGCCGCGCGCCGCGAGGATCGCCAGCATCTTCTCCTTCAGCGCATGGGCATCTACGCCTTTCTTCACAATGTAATCCTGATGAAACACGTGGCAGAAGAAGTGGCCGTAGTAAAGGCGATGAATCAGATCGTTATCAAACTCCGGCGGCAGGCGCTCAAACCACTCCTGATCGTTGCGGCGCAGCGCAATGTCCAGCGCCAGAATATCCTCCACTTCGTCAGCGTGCACCGCGTGATAGCGCACGGCGGCACCGGCTGCGGCAAAACGATGCAGAAAGGCTTGCGCGCCCTCTTTGGCGTCGCAGGCAAAGAACTCACCGCCGCCTTCGCGGAAATACTCCTGCAGATACGTCTGCGCTTCGGCCACGCCGTCGCCGGACATCTTCAGCATCAGGTGGTGCTCGTATTTGTCACGATACTGCTTCAGGCGCTTCGGCAGGTGCGCCGGGAACCAGCGGCTGATGCGTTGCAGCAGGCGATCGGTCAGGTGCGGCTTAACGAAGCTCAGCTTGCTGAGCCAGGCATCCACCCGGCCTTTGAGGGTGAAAAACAGCGGCATCTTGTCGGTGCCGAGTTTATCAATCATCACAAAGGTGTCTTTGCCGTAGACCTCGGCGATGTCGAAAATATCGCGGTGCATGTACTCACCGGCGACCGGTAAATGGGTAAACTCCGCCAGCATGTGGCGACGCAGCTCGCCGAGCGTCGCCGGGTCGTTGGTGCCAATGTAAAACACCTGCTGCTTCGGCTCGGTGGGGAAGGTGTCGAGCCGCACGGCAAACACCGCCAGTTTGCCGGCGCAGCCTGACGCCTCAAACAGGCGCCGCTGGTCGGCGTTGAAACGCGCCGGCGTATCGGCATGAATGTCCCGCACCCGCTCGGCGTATTCGTGGTCGGACGCGTGGCGCGCATCCCAGCGCACATCATCCGGCTGCCAGCGCTCGTCGTCCAGCCGGCCGAGAATCTCTTCCGGCGAATGACCGAGGTCGATGCCCAGATGGTTGACCAGCCGGAGCTTGCCGTCGGCGTCCACCTGCGCAAACAGCGCCATTTCGCTGTAGGCCGGGCCGCGTTTGATCAGCGAGCCGCCGGAGTTATTGCAGATGCCGCCCAGCACCGAGGCGCCGATGCACGAGGAGCCAATCACCGAGTGCGGCTCGCGCCCGAGCGGTTTAAGGGTTTTCTCCAGCTGATACAGCGTACTGCCGGGGAAGGCGAGAATCTGCCTGCCGCCGTCGATCAGCTGCAGTTTGTCGAGACGCAGGGTACTGATGATCACCACCGGGCGATCGTAATCGTTGCCGTTGGGCGTTGAACCTTCGGTCAGGCCGGTATTGGCGGCCTGCATCAGCACGATGGCATCGGCCTGTACCAGCGCCTGCAGCACGCGCCATAGCTCCAGCAGCGAGCCGGGGAAAACCACCGCCAGCGCATCGCCCTCGCCGGAACGGAAACCCTTACGATAGCGCGCGGTCTGCTCCGCGTCGGTCAGCAGCTGTGATGCGCCGACCAGACGGCGCAGCTCGGACAGCAGGGCAGGGTGTGAGGTGTTGTTATTCATTAGCCTATCCTTGTCGTTAACGTGGCGTTTCTACTGTAGCACGCGTCGGCCACGGGGGCGCAGTGTGACAATGGCGGCTACCTGCTATCCTCATCTTGTGGCACACTGCCCCGGTTATTTCGATATTGCGCAGTTACTTAAGAGAACCCGACCTGATGAAATGGATTTACTCTGTTAGCCTCGCTGTTTCCCTTGCCGTGCAACCCGCGTTTGCGGATGACCTGTTCGGCCCCCATCCAATGACGGAACAGGCGCGCGACGCCTTTGTTAATCAGCTGCTGAGCAAAATGACGCTGGATGAAAAGATTGGGCAGATGCGCCTGATCAGCGTCGGTCCGGATACGCCAAAAGAGGCGATTCGCGACATGATTCAGCACGGCCAGGTCGGGGCGATTTTCAATACGGTAACGCGTCCGGATATCCGCGCCATGCAGGATCAGGTGATGCAGCTCAGCCGCCTGAAGGTGCCGCTGTTCTTTGCTTATGACGTGGTGCACGGCCAGCGCACCATTTTCCCGATCCCGCTCGGCCTCGCCGCCAGCTGGGATCTGCAAGCCGTTAGCGAAGTGGGACGCATCTCCGCCTATGAAGCGGCAGACGATGGCCTCAACATGACCTGGGCGCCGATGGTGGATGTGTCGCGCGAACCGCGCTGGGGCCGCGGCTCTGAAGGATTTGGCGAGGATACCTACCTCACCTCGCAGATGGGCAGTGCGATGGTCAAAGCCATGCAGGGCAAGAGCGCCGCCGACCGCTACGCCATCATGACCAGCGTTAAGCACTTTGCAGCTTACGGCGCAGTGGAAGGCGGTCGTGATTACAACACCGTCGACATGAGCCCGCAGCGCCTGTTCCAGGATTATCTGCCGCCGTATAAAGCTTCACTGGATGCCGGCAGCGGCGGCGTGATGGTGGCGCTCAACTCGCTGAACGGCACGCCGGCCACCGCCGACAGCTGGCTGCTGAAAGATATTCTGCGCAACGACTGGAAATTCAAAGGCATCACCATCAGCGATCACGGTGCCATCAAAGAGTTAATCAAACACGGCGTCGCCAGCGATCCGCAGGATGCCGTGCGTATTGCGCTGAAATCCGGCATCGACATGAGTATGAGCGACGAGTATTACAGCAAATACCTGCCGGGGCTGGTGAAAAGCGGCGCGGTGAGCATGGCGGAAATCGACGATGCGGCCCGTCACGTGCTCAACGTTAAATATGACATGGGCCTGTTCAACGACCCGTACAGCCATCTCGGTCCGAAAGGCAGCGATCCGCAGGACACCAATGCGGAAAGCCGCCTGCACCGGGCGGAAGCGCGCGACGTGGCGCGCCGCAGTATGGTGCTGCTGAAAAACTGGCATGAAACCCTGCCGCTGAAGAAAGAAGCGACCGTGGCGCTGGTGGGACCGCTGGCCGATAGCCAGCGCGATATCATGGGCAGCTGGTCGGCTGCGGGCGTGGCGAAGCAATCTGTCTCGCTGCTGCAGGGCATGCGCAGCGCCATGGCCGGCAAAGGCACCGTGCTGTATGCCAAAGGGGCCAATATTTCTGATAACAAAGGTATCCAGAACTTCCTCAACCTGTATGAGCAGGCGGTCAGTGTCGATGCCCGTTCGCCACAGCAGCTGATTGACGAAGCGGTCGCGCAGGCGAAAAAAGCGGACGTGGTAGTGGCGGCAGTGGGCGAGGCGCAGGGTATGGCGCATGAAGCGTCGAGCCGCAGCGACCTGGTGATCCCGCCGAGCCAGCAGAAGCTGCTGGCGGCCCTGAAAGCCACCGGGAAACCGCTGGTGATTGTGCTGATGAATGGCCGTCCGCTGGCGCTGGTGAATGAGGACCGCATGGCGGATGCGATGCTGGAGACCTGGTTCAGCGGTACCGAGGGCGGTAACGCCATCGCCGATGTGCTGTTCGGTGATTACAACCCATCGGGCAAACTGCCGGTGTCATTCCCGCGCTCGGTCGGTCAGATTCCGATTTATTACAATCATTTGCCAACCGGCCGTCCGTACAATTTCGAGAAGCCGAACAAGTACACCTCGCACTACTACGACGCGGTCAACGGTCCGCTCTATCCGTTTGGTTATGGTTTGAGCTATACCCAGTTCAGCGTGTCACCGGTGAAGATGTCTGCGCCGACCATGCCGCGTAACGGCACGGTGGAAGCCAGCGTGACGGTGACGAATACCGGCAAACGCGATGGTGCCACGGTGGTGCAGCTGTACCTGAACGATCCGGTCGCCAGTATCAGCCGTCCGGTGCAGGAGCTGCGCGGCTTCCAGCGCATTATGCTGAAGGCCGGCGAGTCGCAGACCGTGCGCTTTAAGATTGATGTCGATGCGCTGAAGTTCTGGAATCAGAAGATGCAGCACGTCGCCGAGCCGGGCAAATTCAACGTGATGATCGGTCTGGATTCAGTCAGAACCCAGGATGCGCAGTTCGATTATTTGTAATTGAGGGTTTGTTATCCTGATTTTTCCCTCACCCTAACCCTCTCCCGGCGGGAGAGGGAACCGATCAAACCGACTTTTAGCGGATATTATCCTCTGACCTGCCCGCTTCAGCGGACTGCCTCCTCTCCCGCGCGCGGGAGAGGGCTGGGGTGAGGGAAAGGTCATTAGCGCAAGAACGAACAAATGAATCTCCGCCACCGCATCGAACAGCAGGTCTTTCGCCTTAACGGCCTGTCGCTCAACGAATTTGACATCTCTCAACCGCCGGGCGATCCCGGCCTGTTCGGCCCTGACCACATCATCTGGCAGGTGCACGGCGACTTTCCCGCGATGCTGTGCGGCGGCATCAGCGCGCTGATGCTACAGATGCTGCATCCGGCGGCGCTGGCGGGCGTGTGGGATCACTCCAGTTTCCGCCAGGATATGCTCGGCCGGCTGCGGCGCACCAGCCAGTTCATCGCGGTCACCACCTTCGGCAACACCGCCGATGCGCATACCCTGATTGAGCGGGTTAAACGCATCCATCTGCGCGTCACCGGCATCGATAACACCGGCAAACCTTATGCCGCCAGCGATCCGCATCTGCTCACCTGGGTGCACGTTGCAGAAACCAGCCGCTTCCTGGCCGCGCATCTGCGCTACAAAAATCCACAGCTCAGCCTCGCCGATCGCGATCGTTATTACGCCGAAGCGGCGCGGGTAGCGGAAGCGCTTGGTGCGCAGCAGGTCCCGAAAAGCGTAGAGGCGGTTGAGGCCTATTTACAGGCGATGCGGGCAGAGCTGGTTTACGATGCGCGCACTCACGAAGTGATGCAGCTGCTGCTTAACGCGCCGGCACCCAGCTGGCAGGCGAAACCGGCGATGCGCGTCATGCTGCGGGCTGGCTGTGGTCTGCTGCCCGACTGGGCGCAACAGCTGATGCACCAGCCGATCGGGCCAGTGACGCAATGGCGGATTGATAAGCAGATCGCGTTGATTGCCGCCCTGTTGCGCTGGTCAATCCAGCGTGGCGCCTGGGCGCGTGCCATGCAGCGCATGGGGCGCGATCCGCGTTACAGGTGAAATTCATCCTGCTTGCTGGTGTAGCTGCGCGGCGTGCGCGCCTCGCGTTTCAGCAGGAGCTGGCGCTGCTGATAGTGATGCAGCAGCATGCCCAGGCCAACGCCCAGTAGCGCCAGCGGCACCAGCGTGTAGTAGATATCCAGCGGCAGCAGCACCAGCAGCGCGATGGCACCGACGATCAGCGTCAGGGCTGCCATCACCCACGTATAGCGGACAAACAGCCACAGCAGCAGGGCGAGAATCACGATTTCGCGCAGATTGAGATCGAGGGTTTGCAGCACCATGACGACAGCTCCGCAACAGAAGAGTGCGCTGACAATAGCATGCGAAGCGGTAAAAGAATCGCAAAAAAATCTGAAGCTTCGCCGCCGCTGCCCCCGCCATTCTTAAGCCGGGCTGAACGATGGCCTGGCGCACTTTGAGAGTTTTACCCTTGTGTCACATGGCGCGAGTGCCGATCCTGCTCTATTCTCGGGGAAAATGGATCCCTCCAGGCATTGTCGAGGCGTTATGACACACCAACCTCTTATTGCTGAGGTGCCGAATCAGCAACACACTTTAACCGCCATCGTCGAACAGGATGCGCGTACCGCCTATTTTTATATCTGGCCGAACGACCTGTTCCGCAGTCAGTACGCCGTGCGCGGCTGCTGGTTGCGCAATCTGCTGCCGGCACCGGCACAGGAAGATCGCGAAGCGATGGAGCAGGGTATTGCGCCGCTGCTCAGCGCCAGCTATTGCCGCACGCTGGAAGCGGAGCCGATGCTCGATCCGGCCGGCCTGCAGATTTTGTGGGAGCCCAGCGACGACGGTGCCGCGCTGTGGTATTACGGCCAGCTGCTGGCGGTGATCCCTGGCTGGAGCCTGTATCAGGATAAGCAGGTCAGCTTCTCGGCGGGCTGCATCAAAGAGAACCGTCTCACCGCGCCGCTCGGTTCGGCCTCCACCAATGATTACTACGCGCGCGCCGAACAGCAGCGTCATTTCTGGCGTGACTGGCACGATGGCCAGCAGTGGGATCGCGCGCAGAGCGAGCTGCTGCAACGTTACCAGGCGCAGTTTGGTGAGTCGGTAAAATATTACGCCATCGATCAGGGCAACTGGCCGCCGATGGCGATTTCGCAGCACTGGCATAACGGCGTGTGGTATTTCTTCACGCTCGGCATGAGTATCCGGCCGATGCCGCAGGTGGATTACCTGTTTGATGAGCTGGCACCGCAGTACCGGCGTGTAGAGCTGGCGATGGCGGTGGATGGCGAAGTGATGACCGAGGCCAACGCGGTGCAGATGGCCAGCGCGCTGGCGGAGTTTGCTCATCTGCCGTGGGCGCGGCTGACGTGGATTGGCGAAGGGCACACGCTGGCGTCGGAAGTTGCGCCGGTCGGTTTTGAAAGCTTCCTGCTGGCCAACGGGCTGGCGGGCGAAAACGCGCAACTGCGGCTGCCGAAGCGCGACGGCGATCGGCCAAATCTGCTGTGGGCGACGCCGATCACCGAAGCCGAGCGGCTATTTGCCCAGGCGGACGATCGCGGCGGCCAGCAGCTGCTGCAGCGTTTGCTGGCGCAGGGCAGCGATCATGTTTTCCGTCCGCGCCAGGAAGTGGTGGAGTCCGCACCGTAGTGCCTGCCGAAAAAGCCCCGACATACCCCTCTGGCAGCGACCAGGCGGGTATTAAGCGGATGCTTCCCGTTCCAGCCATGCGACAAAGCGGTTTAGCGAGGATGATTTATCCACGTCAGGCGCAATTAACGCCACGTAGCGGCTCCCCTTCGCCTCAATAGCTAACGGGGTGACAAGCCGGTTGCCCTGCAGATCATGTCCCAGCATTTGTATTCCACCGATACCCACACCGACGCCATCAATAATCGCCTGCAGACTAATATAATTGTGTTCGAATCGCTGAAAACGTTCCGGACGCACCTCCCCGACGCCAGCCTGCTTCATCCACCGTTCCCACTCGCCTGACCGCGTACTGGATAACACGACAACGTGGGTCGCCAGGTCTGCAGGGGTGTTCAGCGCTTTTGTGGCTAACAGTTTCGGCGCGGCAATCAGGGTGAGTTTTTCCTCAAATAACGCTTTCTTCTCAAAGTAACGCCATTCAGGTTTGTTCAGCGCATCCCGGCGAATCAATACGTCAAAGCCAGATAGCCCTTTCACCTCCGAACTGTTTGAGGTGGATACCGAGATTTCAATGTCAGGATATTGGCGGTGGAATGCCGGCAGGCGCGGGATCAACCAGTGCATCGCAAAGGTGGTTTGCGCATTGACGCGTATCGTGCGGGTGTTGGGTGTTTTGCCAAAGCGCACCGCAGCATCGCTGATGATATCAAAAGCGGTGCTGATCTCTGCGGCAAAAGCTCGGGCATGTTCCGCCGCCACGCTGCGCTGTCCCTGACGTTCAAATAACGGTTGTCCCAGCCACTCTTCGAGCAATTTGATCTGACGGCTAACGGCACCGTGAGTCATCCCTAATTCCTCAGCCGCGTCACTCAGGCTGTTGGCGTGCGCGGCCGTTTCGAACAGCCGCAATGCATTCAACGGCGGCAGGTTACGTTTTTTCATCTGTGACTTTTAGTATCAGTGGTGGGCAATATTTATCGATATTATGATCGAATTGCCCTCATTAAGATGCGTGCTTTGCCGTTGAAAATGAGGAAAGTCAGTGGGTGATTATCTCTTTGTGACGCTGATCGCGATCCTCTCCGGAGCGCTGAGTGGCATCATCGGCACCGGTTCTTCGTTACTGCTGCTGCCGCTAATGGTCAGCAATTTCGGCCCCAAAGTGGCGATGCCGGTCATGGCTATCGCCGCAATCCTGGGAAATCTCTCGCGCATCGCGGTCTGGTGGCGTGAAATCGACTGGCGCGCCACTCTGGCCTATAGCCTTCCTGGCGTGCCAGCTGCGTCGTTAGGCGCGCATGTGCTGCTCTCTTTACCTGCCTGGATCACTGATGGCGCGCTGGGTCTGTTTTTCTGGGTGATGATTTTGGTCAGACGCAACCTGAAAAACAGTCACTGGACGCTCTCGATAAAGCAGTTAGGGCTTTGTGGTGGCGTGGTGGGTTTTCTGACCGGACTGGTTCTCTCCACCGGACCGGTGAGCGTGCTGATTTTTACCGCCTATGGATTGAGCCGTGGCGCGTTTATTGGCACGGAAGCATCGAGCGCCTTGCTGTTATATTTCAGCAAGGTCAGTACGTTTGCCTTTCAGCATGCGCTCTCAATGCAGATTGTGCTCACCGGTGTGTTAGTGGGCAGTGGCATTATGCTGGGCACCCTGAGCACGAAGGTGATAGTCCAGAGACTGTCAGTCACACAATTTGCCGTGCTGATAGATGCCATTCTGTTTATTTCCGGCGCGGGATTAATCGTTAATGCCTGGTCAGGAGCACCATGAAATTAATCTTTATCACCCTTGAAATAATTTAAACGTAGCGGGTCAGCCCCATCGGCATCGCAACGAGAAGTCATAGTTGCAATAGGCAACGGATACTTTTCGCGCGATGCTGTGATGAGTCAGTTATGCAAGGTTCAGGTACGCAGGAAACAGACCTGTCAGATGATGACTACGCCGATTTTTGGGCATTCATCATAATGCGATGCGCCCCGGCACGAGCATAGATACACCGGTTCGTGAAAGCTTTTGGAGTATTGCTTGATCTCTTCCTGTGCACGGTCAACCGTCAATTTATGGAAAGAGTGATAAAAACCCACACACCAAAATGAACGCTGCTTAATTTCAGTCTCAATGTAGTGTGATTTAACGATTGAATTCACTTTGGATATGTCGTGCAACATTCCTTTGACTAACGTTGTCGCTTTTATTGCCCGCTTAAATTCAAGGTAGATGTACTGATCCTTGGCAGTATTAGGTTTTCTGAAAATCAAATCGACAAACATGTAAAAACGATTGAGTTTGCTTCTTTGATCAGATTTCGCCTTCAACTCCCTTCTGGTGTGAAAACCCTTCTCATTCAAAAGGAAATATTCAAACTCAATTTGAAACCATTTTTCCCAGTCGTTGTACTCATTGGCCACGACATGGGCAAATCTGGCTTTTACTTCCTTTTTTTTAATAAACTCTAACAGTGATTCCTTTACAAGCTCAAAATCTTTAAATTCACTCATTTCAGATACCATAAATAATAAATGCTGTGTGCCTGTCTGCTGATTAACGTATTACACTTACATTTTCCAGTTTCACCAGGCTTTCCGGCTTATCACCTACCTGCATAGCAACGGTGACGAACACATTGAGATCCTGCAGCCAGGCGAGTCTGACACGGCTACCCACTTGTCCTGAATCAGTTTGCTGACACTCGACTAAGAGATATTTGCCGCTAAATTCATCCGCAATGCTCTTTGCGTCTCCCATCGAGGTGACCTTGCAGCGTAACCCTGAAGACGTAATTTTTTTATCGGAGTCAATACTCTCCCATTGCGCCTGATATTGTTGACCCGTTACTAGCGGAAAACGCAGATCCGTCTGCAACTTATTAAGGAGTGATGCGCCTGTGCTGATGGACATGGTGAACTTAAGCTGCAACTGATTAGCCAGCGTCAAACGTTGCACCTTCCAGATACCGTAATCTTCCAGCTTACGTACATAACCATTTGGCTGTGCATCCAGCTGAACTTCAACCTTACCGAGCGTGCTTACTTCGGTATAACGGATTTGTTTGAAGCGTGGCAGCGCCCAGGGTTTAATCAGTGCTTGTGCCTGCCGTTCAATTTCAGCAGAAAGAGAATACTTATCCAGCCACTGCGAATTATTTTTACTCAGGTCTGGCATTAATGGCCCCATCAACGTGGATGCTGGCTTATTCGCAGCGGACACAAAATGTCCTTCAGCGGTAAACTTTTTTCCTGCGGGCAACTGGCAGAGCTGATCGAAACGTTGTGTCATCTGAGTATCAATTTTGAAGCTACTTTTGCGGCGAACAAGATCAGCAGTGATGAGTGAATCTGTAACGCGCCCCTCGCTGTCGAAATTCATGGCAGCAATTACAGCACCCTGATGGGTCTTACAGTTGTACAGGTAGTGTTCTGTTTTTAATCCCAGCGGCGCATCGTAAGGCGGTTCCCAGATGATATCTGCGTAATCATATCCCAGACGAACCGATAAAATGTCGCCAGTGTGTTGAATGCTATTCACATCGACCAGTTTGGTGGTGCCGATTTCAGACGTGGCTGATAACTTTTCCCACCGAGCCTCTTTTATGGGGAGTTTGCACACCTTGTGGATATCGTCTGCGGTAATTTGCTGATCATCCTGTGCAGGCGCGTACCGGAGATAGCTGTTACCGTAATAACGAGCAATGGTTAAGCCCTTATCATTTAACAGATCCTTATACAGGAGCTGTGCTTTGCCCTGTTTGCAATCAATCGACCGCCATTGTTGCGCCGTTTTTCCGTTATTGAAGTTTAACGACACCATGAAATTTACCCGATCGTGGATGCGGGTAACGGAAAAGGGATTCGTGATGGCACCTGTTAATTCGGGCATATCTGCAGCCTGGACGCAAGAAAACGGCAGGAGAGACAGCAAAGAAAGCGGACGAATTAAAGAGCGTACGAAGTACATATATGGTCCTTCATATATTGATTAAGAAGTTCAGGTATCGGCATCTTGCAGCAAATTTTTAGGCTCTGTGCGTGGGCAGCTTAGAAATGCACTATACGTTGGGCGAGTACGTCCGCTGTTAGCACAACACAAAGGAACCAGCGCTTGCGCCATATTCCCTTTCAGGACGATTCCGGACGGCGAACTGAAGGCCGAAAGCCCGGCGTAGCGACTGGCACGAAAGTTAACACCAGAGCGGTCAGAAAGGGGGCAGGGTAAGGCCGGTGACAATAAGCGCTCTTATGATCACGCTATTCAATCAGTTAACCATTTTGTGATCTCGCGCACCTCAAGTTCCTCTGTAACAAGCCGTTAACCTCGATCAGGCAACTCGCCACACCAGGGTAAGGGCACACCGATGTTAAAAACCACACAATCCCGTTTTACCGCGACCTTAGTCGCATTCTTCGTTGTTCTTATGCTGGTCACCGTCCTGGTGATTAACCAGTTCATCGCGCCGCAGCTTAGCCAGAACGAAAGCCGGCTGGTGCGCTATGAGGTGGATGGTCTCGCCGGACGTATCGTCGAGCAGATGAACCGCGTGCAGGCGCAGCAGCGTGCGATTACCGAAGCGGCGGGCGTGATGGACAGCGCCGCCATTGACACGCTGCTGCCGGCGCTGGTTAACCAGTATCAGGACAGCAACGTGTTCGGCGGCGGTATCTGGCCGTTACCCAACCGGCGCGATCCGGCGAAAGAGAAAGACAGCTCGTTCTTTGCGCGTAACGCCAGCAACCAGCTGCAGGTCAACACCTACTGGAACTCCGATGCTGCCGACAAATACTGGGAGCAGCCGTGGTACAAAGATGGCATGGCCGCAGAAAAAGGCCAGTGCGCGTGGGCGAAGGCTTATCAGGATGCTGCCAGCCCGCAGCCGCGCACCAACTGCGCCATGGCGATTTACCGTAACGGCACTGTGTGGGGCGTCTCAACCATTGACGTCACGCTCGGCTTTTTCAACCAGCTGGCGCAGCAGATGGGTGAGGCGATTCATGGCCGCGTACTGATTGTCGAAGCGGACGGCAAAGTGGTCGGCAATGCCGCGCTGCTGGAGGGCACGCCGAAGCTGGAAAATCTGGCTGATACCCAGCTGCCAATGGCGGCGGCGCTGAAAGGGCTGCTGGCACAGGCCGGTTCTCAGCCGTCGCAAACCACCTTCAGCGGAGAAGATGGTGAGCACACGCTGTTCCTGCAGGCCATTCCCGGCAGCCCGTGGTATCTGGCCAGCGACGTGCCGTCCGCGCTGCTGGATGCGCAGACGCACAGCATGCTGACCCGTCTCGGCCTGGTCCAGATCCCGCTGGCGATTCTGCTGCTGCTGGTGCTGCTTGGCTTTGTCCGCGCGATGATGAAACGCCTGAATCTGCTGCATCAAAACATCGAAGCGCTGTCGACCGGTGGTGCGGATCTGACGCAGCGTCTGCCAGCCAGCAATAGCCCGGAATTCAACGCCGTGGCGCAAAGCTTCAACCAGTTCATCGCCCATTTGCAGGGGCTGATGCGCCAGGTAGGCGACAGCGCACTGGCGATTACCGCGGCTTCACGCGAAATCGCCAGCGGCAACGCCGATCTCTCGGCGCGGACGGAATCGCAGGCGAGTTCGATTGTGCAAACCGCCGCGTCGATGGAAGAGCTGACCGGCACGGTGCGTCAGAACGCCGACAACGCCACGCACGCTAACCAGCTGGCAGATGGCGCGTCCCAGGTAGCGGCGCGCGGCAGTGAAGTGGTGCGTCAGGTGGTCAGCACCATGGGTGAAATCCATCACTCCTCGCGTAAGGTGGTGGATATCATCAGCGTCATCGACAGCATCGCCTTTCAGACCAACATTCTGGCGCTCAACGCGGCGGTAGAAGCGGCTCGCGCCGGTGAACAGGGTCGCGGGTTTGCCGTGGTGGCTTCGGAGGTACGCAATCTGGCGCAGCGTTCCGCCAACTCGGCGCGCGAAATCAAGAAGCTGATTGAAGAGTCGGTAGCTAATATCGACACCGGCAGCCAGCTGGTGGAGCAGGCCGGACAAACCATGGACGAGCTGATGCAGGGCGTCAGCAGCGTGACAACGCTGATGAGCGAAATCATGTCCGCCAGCCGCGAGCAGAGCATGGGGATCGAACAGGTGAACGTGGCGATTACCCAGCTCGACGGCAGCACTCAGCAGAACGCGGCGCTGGTGGAGCAGGTCTCGGCAGCGGCGCGCGCCATGGAAGAGCAAAGCGTGCAGCTTGAGCAGGTGGTGCACGGCTTCAAACTGTAATTCATCCCGTCAGAGAGCACAGCGGCGCGTTTTTTGCGCCGCTGTCACGCTTTTCCCCGCCTTTTTCTGCTGAATTATCTGCTGGCTGCTAAGCTTACTGCTTATTCTGCTGAATTATCTGCTGGCTGCTAAGCTTACTGCTTATCGCGCCAGCGCACGGAATGTGCGCGATTTTCTCCGTTGCCGCTTCCGCTATTGTGTACAATAGTGGGGATTTTTCCGAAGGAGTTGTCATGCCCGCCATTGAAGTTATCCTCGTTGACCACCTCGATCGTCCCACCGGCAAGATGGAAAAGCTGGAAGTGCATGAGAAAGGATTGCTGCATCGTGCGGTAACGGTTTACGTATTCAATTCGCGCCATGAACTGTTGCTGCAGCGCCGGGCGCAAAGCAAGTATCACTGCGGCGGTTTGTGGAGCAATACCTGCTGCAGCCATCCCTACCCGCAGGAGCCGACGCGCGATGCGGCTGAGCGCCGCCTGCGTGAAGAGATGGGACTGGATCTGGCGTTAACGCCGGTGTTTGAACTGAGCTATAACCTGCCGCTCAGCAACGGTCTGATCGAACATGAGTACGGTCACGTGTTTTTCGCCATCAGTGACGAAGTGCCGGTGCTCAACCTTGATGAGGCTGACGACTGGTGTTACCGCTCAGTCGACCAGATTCAGCAGGAGATGCGCGACAATCCGGCAAAATTCACGCCGTGGTTCCTGCACACTTTTCCGCGCATCCCCAACACGCTGGGCGATTTCCGCCTCACCGCCTGAGCCAACGCCTCATCGCTGAGGCGTTATCCGCTTACTGAAAATCTTCCGCATCGACGTCATAGCCTGACGGTTCCCAGCGAATCGCCAGCAGCGCCAGTAATCCGGCCAGCGGTGCGAGCAGGATCACCCAGAACACGCCAGTGCCGAACGCCGCGACCAGCAGCGGAAACACAAACAGGGATACCGTCGAACTGGCGCGCATCAGCGTCTGGTTAAAGCCGACGCCCACGCCACGCAGCGAAGCCGGATAGCTCAGCGAGGCAAAGGTCATGGTGTGCGAACCCGGACCAAACCCCTGACCGAACAGGAACAGCGCCAGCATGGCAATCGCCAGTGCCGCTTCCTCGCCGCCGGCCGGGCGACCAATCAGCGCCAGGCCCAGCAGCGCCGCACACTGGCAGGCGTAACCGGCCACCGACATCTTCCATGCGCCCAGTCGCGGCACCAGTCGTACCGCCAGCAGCCCCCCGACAAAGGCAAACAGCAGGTTAAGCGCCAGCGAGACCAGAATGGTGGTCAGCATCGACTGCGCGAGGAAGCTGGAGATGATCACCGGCAGGCCAAAGGCCACGGCGTTATAGGCGAACGACGAGGCAATCGAGGTTATCGTTGCCAGCAGCGTACGGCGGCGGTAAACGCCCTGCAGCAGCGCGCCATAGTTGCGCCAGCTGGCTTTACGTACTGGCTGTGCGGCAGTGAGATCGGCATCCTGCGCGACCTCCGCGTTGATGTTATATGACCGCCGCAGGATTGCCGCTGCGCCCTGCAGGTTGCCCTGATTTGCCGCCCAGATCGGTGATTCGCTCATGTAACGGCTGCGGATGGCGATGATCAACAGCGCCGGTACCGCGCCAAAGCCGAGGATTAGCCGCCACAGCCAGTCAGTATGGCTCTCTGGCAGCACCGCATACAGCAGCAGCACCAGCAGATAGGAGATGCTGATCGCCGCGTACCAGGTGGGACACCACATCGCGACACTGGCGGCCTTATTGCCCTGACCGCGCAGTCGGGAAAACTCCGCCAGAAACGCCATCGCCACCGGCAGATCGATGCCGACGCCGAGCCCCATCACAAAGCGCGCCGCCGCCAGCACGTACTCGTTCGGCGCAAAGGCACAGGCCAGTGCCGCCACCACGAAGAAGAACATATCGGCCATGAAGACCCGATAGCGGCCAATTTTATCGGTGAGATAGCCACCGATCAGCGCGCCAACAATCGCGCCAAAGGTGATAGCCGACGCCACCATGCCGGTGCCGGCGGGCGTCAGATTGAATTCGCGCGTGACATCTTTAATACCGAAGGCCAGCGCACCAAGGTCGTAGGCATCGAGAAACACCCCGCCCAGCGCAATGGCGATGACGATGCGTGCATTGCTGCGCGAGGTGTTACTGTTATTGACCAGCCGCGTCACGTCGGCCGCGCTGCGAATCCACTGCGGCTCGCCCTGCGGCGTATTCCCTGCCAGCGCCACGTGCGCCGAAGAAGTTAAGTCAGACATGATGTTGTGTGATTTATTGTAAAGAGTGGGGCTATGAGCATAAGCCGCGCCACGGATGTGAAAAATTCTATTTGGTTATAAGTGCAACCAAAGCGTTCTATAAAACCGGCAACGGATAGCAGAAAAAGAACGAATTGCGCCGCTTGACCGCACCCATCCCGTTTCGCCAGGCTACGCTTGATAATCACTGAAAGAAAATAATGCTGAGGAAAGCGCCATGATTAAGCAGGGTTTATTGGGGATGATCGCATTCGCGATGAGTGTCGGGGCCGTGCAGGCAGCGGACCCGGTCAAGGTAGGTTCCAAGATTGATACTGAAGGTTCACTGCTCGGCAATATCATTCTGCAGGTGCTGAACCAGCATGGGGTAAAAACCGTGAATAAAATCCAGCTCGGTACCACGCAGGTGGTGCGCGGCGCAATCACCGCCGGTGAGCTGGATATCTATCCGGAATATACCGGCAACGGGGCGTTCTTCTTCAATGATGAGAAGGACGCGGCGTGGAAAAACGCGCAGCAGGGCTATGAGAAGGTGAAAAAGCTCGATGCAGAGAAAAATCATCTGGTATGGCTGACGCCAGCACCGGCTAACAACACCTGGACCATTGCGGTGCGCGGCGATGTCGCGCAGCAGAATAACCTGCAATCACTCGACGATCTCAGCGCTTACCTGAAAAAAGGCGGCACCTTTAAGCTGGCGGCGTCGGCGGAGTTCATCGAGCGCAGCGATGCGCTGCCGGCGTTTGAGAAAGCCTACAACTTCAAGCTGGGCCAGTCACAGCTGCTGTCGCTGGCTGGCGGGGACACCGCCGTTACCATCAAAGCGGCCGCCCAGCAAACGTCCGGCGTCAATGCGGCGATGGCTTACGGTACCGACGGCCCGGTCGCGGCGCTCGGCCTGCAAACCCTGAGCGACCCGAAGGGCGTACAGCCGATTTACGCGCCCGCGCCGGTGATCCGCGCCAGCGTGCTGAAACAGTACCCGCAGATTGCCGACTGGCTGCAGCCGGTATTCAGCAAGCTGGATGAGAAAACCCTGCAGCAGCTCAACGCGCAAATCGCCGTTGACGGTCAGGACGCCAGCCAGGTGGCGCAGCAGTGGCTGCAGCAGAATAAGTTGCTGTAAGCGGTGCTGTCACGGATAAACCGACCGCGCCAGCAGCCGGTGCTGCTGGTGCTGACGCTGCTGATCACGCTGGCGCTGGGAGCGCTACCGCTGCTGAGCTATGCGGCCAACCGGCTGGTCTCCGGACAGCCGCTGATGCTATGGCAGGTAACGGCGGGCTGGCTGCTGCTGCTGCCGCTGTTATGGCTATGGCTGGGATTGTGGTGGCCGCCGGGACGCGGTGCGGCGCTGGCGCAGCTGCTGGGCGCGGAGCTACTGTTCGCCCTGCTGATTGGCATCGGCGGCCACGCCGCCAGTGAGCTGGCCCGCAGCGGCAGCCCGCTGGCGCGCACCGCGCTGGGCAGCGGCCTATGGTGTGCGGCAGGATTAGCGCTGCTGCTGGCAGCCGAAGCGATTCGCCAGCTTAGCCAGCAGACGCCGCTGCGTATTCTGCTTAATCTGCAACTGTGGCTGCCGCCGCTGATACTGCTGCTGAGTGGTCAGCTTGACGCGCTGTCGCTGCTGAAAGAGTACAGCAATCGCACCGCCGTCTTTAACGCCGCGTTCAGCCAGCATCTGCTGCTGCTGGGCGGCACGCTGCTGCCCACCTTACTGATTGGTCTGCCGCTGGGACTCGCCATCGCGCGTCGCGCCCGCTGGCAACATGCCGCCTTCAGCGTGCTGAATCTGATCCAGACAGTGCCGTCCGTGGCGCTGTTTGGCCTGCTGATTGCACCGCTGGCCGGGCTGGCGGCGCATTTTCCGCAGCTGGCGCGCCTCGGTATCAGCGGGATTGGCGTCGCGCCGGCGCTGATTGCGCTGGTGCTGTATGCACTGCTGCCGCTGGTGCGCAGCGTGGTCGCGGGGCTGCAGCAGGTGCCGCAGGAGGTGCGTGAAACCGCGCGCGGCATGGGCATGAGCGGCTGGCAGCAGTTCTGGCACGCCGAGCTGCCGCTGGCGCTGCCGGTGTGGCTCTCCGGACTGCGCGTGGTGGTGGTGCAAACCGTCGGGCTGGCGGTAGTCGCCGCACTGATTGGAGCCGGCGGCTTCGGCGCCATTGTGTTTCAGGGACTGCTGAGCAGCGCACTGGATCTGGTGCTGCTGGGCGTGATTCCGGTGGTGGCGCTGGCGGTGATATTCGATGCGCTGCTGCGATTGCTGTCGGCGCTGCTGGAGAGAGGACATGATTGAATTTCATCAGGTGAGCAAAGCGTTCGCCGGTAAAGAGGCGATTCGCAACCTGTCGCTGAAGATTGAGAAGGGCAGTTTTACCGTGCTGATCGGCACATCAGGCTCGGGTAAATCCACCACGCTGAAGATGATTAACCGGCTGGTTGAGCATGACAGCGGCGAAATCCGTTTTGCCGGTGAGCCGATCGAGCAGATGGATGCGCGCGCGCTGCGGCGGCGCATTGGCTATGCCATTCAGTCCATCGGCCTGTTTCCACACTGGAATGTGGCCAAAAATATCGCCACCGTGCCGTCGTTGCTCGGCTGGCCGCGGGAAAAAATTGCCGCACGGGTTGAGGAGCTGCTGGCGCTGCTCAATCTCGACAGTCAGCTGGCGTCGCGCTATCCGCACCAGCTCTCCGGCGGCCAGCAGCAGCGTGTTGGCGTGGCGCGCGCGCTGGCGGCCGATCCGGAACTGCTGCTGATGGATGAACCGTTCGGCGCGCTCGATCCGGTCAACCGGCAGGCGCTGCAGCAGGAGATGCTGCGCATTCAGCAGCTGTCGGGGCGCACCGTGGTACTGGTGACGCACGATATCGACGAAGCGTTAACCCTCGCCGATCAGCTGGTGCTGATGGACGGCGGAGAGATTGTGCAGCAGGGACGGCCGATTGACCTGCTGACGCAGCCTGCCAGTGATTTCGCGCGCCAGTTCTTTGGCCGCAGCGAGCTGGGCGTGCGCCTGCTGGCGCTGGGACGGGCCGGCAGTGCGGCACGACGCGGTGAGTGGCTGGAGGCGGAACCGATCGCCGCCGGGCTGACGCTGCGCGAGGCGCTGTCGCAGTTTATTGCGCGCCGCACCGACAAATTACCGGTTGTCGATCAGCATCAGCAGCCGCTGGGCGTGCTGCACTTTAGCGATTTGCTGCAACAGCAGGAGGCGGGCTGATGCGAGTGCTGCGCGATCCGCTCTACTGGCTGCTGGGGGTATTTCTGCTGTTGCTGTGGGGGTTACCGCACAGTGCGCCGCTGTTTGCGCACTGGTTTCCGCAGCTGGAGCGTCCGCTGTACCAGCAGGAGAGTTTCTGGCAGCTGGCGCTGGCCCATCTGTTGCTGGTGATCAGCGGCAGCGCGCTGGCGATAGTGGTGGGCGTTGGCTGTGCGGTCTTCGCTACCCGTCACGGCGGCAGGGCGTTCCGCCCGCTGCTGGAGACGCTGGCGGCTGCCGGTCAGACCTTTCCGCCGGTGGCGGTGCTGGCGATTGCCGTGCCGGTCATGGGCTTTGGCGCTGCGCCGGCGGTGATGGCGCTGTTTTTGTATGGGCTGTTGCCAATTCTGCAGGGCACGCTGGCGGGACTGGACAGCGTTCCGGCCAGCAGCCGTGAGATCGCCGTCGGTCTGGGAATGGGACCGTGGCGGCGTCTGTGGCAGATAGAGCTGGCGCTGGCGGCACCGGTGATTATGGCGGGCGTGCGCACCTCTGTGATGATCAACATCGGCACCGCGACCATCGCCTCAACCGTCGGGGCGGAGAGTCTGGGTTCGCCGGTGATTATCGGTCTGAGCGGCTTCAATACCGCTTATGTGATTCAGGGCGCGCTGCTGGTGGCGCTGCTGGCGCTGATCTGCGACCGGCTGCTGGAGCGGTTGCAGCACGCACTCAGTGGGTATGCAGAATAAGGCTGTAGCCAACCAGCATCATGCCGCCCATGCCGCCAATCGCCATGATGGCAAACAGGGTGCCAATGAGAATTTTATTCCAGTTCATAGGTAAACCTGAGAAAAGTCATGAAGTGCGGCATGATAACGCGCACATGCGGTAAGGCAAAGGCCGCATGTGCGATTTTTCAGGTCGGTTCGTGGACGTGAATCGAGAAGCCCTGAGCCTGCCAGTGTTCGAACTGTTCCAGCTGGCGGCGCGTCGGCTTTTTACCGGTCCAGATAAACAGATGCTGGCCGGGAAACAGCTCCGGACGCGGCATATCCAGCGGTTCCGCCAGCACATCAATGCGCCAGCCCTGCTGCGCTAAGCGCCAGGCTTCCAGCCAGATGCGGGTGCGATCTTCTACGCCCCAGCCAATCATTAAGGCATCTTTGCCGGCTTTTTTACGCGCGCCTGCCAGACAGAACGCGACATAATCAATCAGCGCGCCGTCCAGCAGACTGCACATGGTGCGGGCGGTATTTTGATCCAGCCCGAGACGCTGGCGTACCGGTACAAAAACGTGGTCAATCAGCGCATCGACCGGGTGTTCACGGCCAATGGTGGCGATTTTGGTGCGCAGTTTGGAGGCGCGCACGTGGCGCAGCACGCTCATCAGCTCTTCCTGCAGCGCCGTCCAGCCGTCATGCACGTTGAAGGTCTCTCCTTCAAGCAGGGCTTTGACTTTGCCAACAGGCACACCGCTCTCTATCCAGCGTTTGATCTCTTCGATCCGCTGAACATCTTCATCATCAAATTGTCGATGACCACCCTCAGTGCGCTGCGGCTTTAACAATCCATAACGACGCTGCCAGGCGCGCAGGGTTACCGGGTTAATTCCACAGCGCTCGGCAACATCACCGATACTGTATAAGGCCATGGCATCCTCTAAAATTCTGACCTGCATAACAACACCTTAACCGCCAGAGTGAGCTTGTACAATGATTATTTTATTGTACAACTTGACCCACTGCACGATTTCGGGCTTTATCTCTTATATGAGATTTATTTCCCGAAAATGAGAGGTTAAAGATGTCTGCTCTAAATACGGAAGATCGGCTTGCGGCACGTCTGGCGGAATTACGCCTGCAGCGCGGCTGGTCGCTGGATGAACTGGCTCTGGCAACCGGCATTAGCCGGGCATCATTGTCGCGCATTGAGCGCGCCGAGACCAGCCCTACCGCCGCTTTGCTTAATCGCTTGTGCGTGGCCTACGGTTTAACCATGTCGCGACTGCTCAGCGAAGTAGAAGAAGAAGCGGCGCTGCTGCTGAAAGCGGAGCAGCAGCCGGTCTGGCAGGATACGCTCAGCGGCTTTCAGCGGCGCAACGTCTCGCCGCCGGCCAGTCAGTTTAAAGCGGAGCTGGTGGAGGGCGTGCTGCGTCCGGGCGCGCGCATTGATTATGATGCGCCGCCGGTACAGGGGCTGGAACAGCACATCTGGCTGCAGTCAGGTGAGCTGACCATCACCATGGAGACGCAGAGCTGGACGCTACAGGCCGGCGATTGCCTGCGCTTCCACCTCAGCGGACGTTCCTCTTTTCAGGCGCATGCCGAAGGCGGTGCGCGCTACATTCTGGTGGTGTGCAAACCATGATTGTGATCGACTCTCTCAGCGCTACCCAGGCGCAGCCGCTGCTGGCGTCATTGTGTGAAGTGCTGCACGGCTGCGTGGCAGACGGTGCCAGCGTCGGCTTCATTGACGCGGACGATCGCGCAGTGATGGCGCGTTTCTGGCAGGACAAAATTTACAGCCTGGCGAGCGGCGATAATCAGCTGCTGGTGGCCTGGCAAGCGGGCGAGATAGTGGCCACGGTGATGCTGGGCTTCAGCAGTATGCCCAACGGCCGCCATCGTGCGGAGATCAGCAAGCTGCTGGTGCATCCGCGTGCGCGACGTCAGGGCATTGCGCGCCGTCTGATGTTACGTGCCGAACAGCTGGCGCAGCAGCAGGGGAAAACGCTGCTGGTGCTGGATACGCGCAGCGGCGATGTTGCCAGCGCGCTCTATCTGTCGCTCGGCTGGCAGGTGGCGGGTTCGATTCCGTACTATGCCGAATCCACAGCCGGCGAGCTGGATGCTACCACGGTGATGTATAAGCGGCTGACGTAAGCGTTCTGGTTGCTGTTACCGGACGCCGCCTCTCCCTTGTCCGCAGGCTGCCTCTCCCTTGTCCACAGGCTGCCTCTCCCTTGTCCGCAGGCTGCGTCTCCCTCTCCCGGTGGGAGAGGGCCGGGGTGAGGGCATCAGCGTACACTTTCCCGTCCCGTACCAGCAGAAACCCGGTCACACGCACCAAATCAGTGCGCCGCCGCCGCATCGCTCAACCCCAGCGCCTGCATAAACAGCCGGATGATCGGATTTATTTTCCGGCCTTTCTTCATCACCAGACAAAATGCGGTTTCGCGCCGCAGCGTGTCATCGCCCAGCTCACACAATTGTCCGCGGGCAATAAACGGAGCGGCATAATGTTCCGGTAAATACCCAATAAAGTGACCGGTTAAAATCAGCATGGCCACCGATTCCACCTGCACCGCCTGCACACCGCTCTCCTGCACCGGAATCAGGCGGCGTTCATCGCGCGGGGTAACATATAAATGATTAATAATTTTCTGCTGACGTAATACATCCACCGAAATATTTTTATCGCAAGATCCGCAATAGAGAGGATGTGACGCAGCGCAATATAATTTCGCGTATTCTTTATAAAGTTCGAAGTAATCAAACTCATTTTTCATTTCATACACGGGCGCAATGCCGCAATGAAAACGCCCTTCGCTTATGCCGCGTTCAATATCATCCAGCTGTGCGGTCTGCAGACGAATCTGCACCTTTGGCGCTTTCTGGTGCAACTGTTGCACCGCACTGGTGACCGGTGAGTGCGGATCGCTAATGGTGTTATCCACCACGCAAATCGCGATGTCGCCCAGCAGCTCGTTGCGACTATTGTGCAGCCGCTCGCGAAACAGGTTGAGCGACACGAACAGCTCCAGCGTGGCCTGATAAACATTGATGCCGTACTGCGTCAGCTCAAAACCTTCACGGCCGCGGCTGCACAGCGTCATGCCCAGCCGAATCTCCAGGTCAGAAACCTGTTTACTGATCGCCGCCAGGCCAATATTTAATTCGTGACTGGCGGCGGTTAATCCGCCGGCTTCCACCACGCATTTAAATACCCGCAGCAATTTTAAGTCGATATTACTCAGCGCCAGAACCGCATTATCGCCGCGATTATTCGCATTGTTTCCAGACTGGGAAACTTTACTTTCCATTTTTGCTATTCAACTCCGGAATAATTGCGGTGAAAGTACAGTGAATCTGAAATACCACCTATTTGCCAGCGTGGCAATAAAATAAGTTTTTATTATCGCTGCCGGCTGAATCCAAACTTTTTCATATTGCTGCGGCTGATTTGTGAGGGAAATAGCATGTCTGAGAATGCCGAACTGTTATGGGGCGCACGTTTTAAAGCGGCTCCGGCAGCCAGTTTAACCGCGCTGTCGCGTAGCCCGGATTATTACTTTGCGCTGGCGCCGTACGACCTCGCCGGTTGCCGCGCCCATGCGCGCGAGCTGGCGCGTGCCGGGCTATTGAGTGCTGACGAGCTGGATACCATGCTGGCGGCGATTGACGCGCTGGACGCCGATTATCGCGCTGGCCAGCTGCAGCCGATTGCCGCCGATGAAGACGTGCATACCTTCATCGAACGCGCGCTGACAGAACGCCTCGGCGCGCTGGGCGGCAAGCTGCGTGCCGGTCGTTCACGCAACGATCAGACCGTCAACGATCTGCGTCTCTACCTGCGGGATAACGGCCGTAAGCTGGTGAGCGCGCTGTTGCAGCTGCAGCAGGCGCTGGTGACGCAGGCCGCGCAACACACCGACAGCGTCGCGCCCGGCTTCACCCATCTGCAACAGGCGCAGCCGATTGTGTTTGGCCATCAGCTGCTGGCGCATGCCCAATCCTTCGCGCGTGACATTGAGCGTATGCAGGACTGGGATCGCCGCAGCGCGCGCTGTCCGCTGGGCGCGGCGGCGATGGCCGGTTCGGCAATTGCGCGTCAGCCACAGCTGGCCGCTGCCGATCTCGCTTATCTGGCACCGTGCGAAAACTCGATCGATGCGGTCGCCAGCCGCGACTATGCCGCGGAATTCCTGTTCGTCACCAGCATGATCGGCATCAACCTGTCCCGGCTGTGTGAAGAGGTGTGCCTGTGGGCGTCACGGCAGTTCCGCTGGGTGGAGCTGCACGACAGTTACGCCACCGGCAGTTCGATCATGCCACAGAAGAAAAATCCGGACATTGCCGAGCTGACGCGCGGCCGCAGCGGCCGGCTGGTCGGTAACCTGATGGCGCTGCTGACCACCATGAAAGCCATGCCGCTCTCTTACAACCGCGATCTCAGCGACGACAAACGTAACGTGATTGATGCGGTCGACACGCTGCTGATGGTGCTTCCTGCCATGGCCGGCATGATGGCGACGCTGAAATTCAATACTGAGGTGATGCGCGAGCAGGCGCCGGATGGCTTTACGCTGGCGACCGAAGTGGCCGACTGGCTGGCAATGCGCGGCGTGCCGTTCCGCGAGGCGCACGAGATTACCGGCCAGCTGGTGCAGCTGTGTGAACGCGAAAACTGCGGCCTGGCCGATCTCAGCGATGCGCAGCTGCACGGCGTCGATGCACGGCTCACGCCCGAGGTGCGTCAGGCGTTAACGCTGGAAGCGGCGCTGGCAGCCCGCAGCGGCTACGGCGGCACCGCGCCGGCACGGGTGCGCGAGCAGCTGGCCCGTCTGCAAACCCTGATGCAGGACCAGCAGCGCTGGGCCGATGATTACGCCGGACCGCGCGCCTGAGGAGAGCCTATGTCACACACCACACCGGTTGAACCGTCGGTCAACAATGGCCGCGTCCAGCCCCATTACGATCTCGATCGCTATCAGGTGGTGCCGCGCCGCTATTATGGCCGCATCACCGCATCGGCAGTGATCCTTGTGCTGCTGGCGCTGCTGGTTAACGCCTTTGCGCACGGCAATATTGAGTGGTCGTTCGTCGGCCAGTTCTTTACCGCGCAGGCAATTCTTAACGGCGTGGTTAACACGCTGATTATGTCGGTGCTGGCGATGGCGCTGGGCATCCTGTTTGGCGTCATCACCGCCATCATGTACATGTCGCCCAATCCGGTGCTGCACTATATCGCGGTGGGCTATGCGTGGATCTTTCGCGGCACGCCGCTGATTCTGCAACTGCTGCTGTGGTTCAACCTGGCGCTGGTGTTTCCCACCATCAGCATTCCCGGTTTGTTCAGCGTGCAAACCGTCACGGTGATGACGCCGTTTCTCGCCGCGCTGCTTGGCCTGAGCATCAATCAGGGCGCGTACACCTCAGAAGTGGTACGCGCCGGGCTGTTATCGGTGGATACCGGTCAGTATGAAGCCGCCAAAGCCATCGGCATGCCGCGTTTGCAGGCGCTGCAGCGCATCATTCTGCCGCAGGCGATGCGGGTGATTCTGCCGCCGGTCGGCAATGAGTTCATCAGCATGATCAAAACCACCAGTCTGGCCAGCATGATTCAGTACTCCGAGCTGCTGTACAACGCGCAAACCATCTACTTCGCCAACGCGCGCGTGATGGAGTTGCTGTTTGTGGCGGGCATCTGGTACCTGATTATCGTGACGCTGCTGTCGTTCGGACAGAGCCAGCTGGAACGCTACTTCTCACGCGGCCATCGTCGTCGCCAGTAACCGGGAGTGAGAGATGAGAAACATCGTGCGCGCCGTCAAGGTGAACAAATATTTCGATCAGTTCCACGCGCTGAAGGACGTCAGCCTGGAAGTGAACTACGGCGAGGTGATGTGCATTCTCGGCCCGTCGGGTTCCGGTAAGAGCACCTTTTTGCGCTGTATCAACCAGCTGGAGAAAGTGGATCAGGGCGGCATCTGGGTCGACAACGAACTGGCGGGCTATCGCATTGCCGGCAACAAGCTGCATCCGCTGAGTGACAAACAGATTGCGCGCCAGCGGCTGCAGACCGGCATGGTATTTCAGCGCTTCAACCTGTTTCCGCACAAGACCGCGCTGGAGAACATCATCGAGGGGCCGTGTCGCGTGCTGCTGCGCCCGAAACGCGAAGCCAGCGAAGAGGCGATGGCGCTGCTGGATCGCGTCGGACTGGCGCACAAAGCGCACGACTATCCGCAGTCGCTCTCCGGCGGTCAGCAGCAGCGCGTGGCGATTGCCCGCGCGCTGGCGATGAAACCCAAACTGATGCTGTTTGATGAACCGACCTCGGCGCTCGATCCGGAGATGGTCGGTGAAGTGCTGGCGGTGATGCGCCAGCTGGCAAAAGAAGGCACCACCATGCTGGTGGTGACCCACGAAATGGGCTTTGCGCGTGAGGTCGCCAACCAGGTGGTGTTTATGGATGAGGGACGCATTATTGAGCAGGGCGCACCGGAAGAGATTCTGCTGAACCCGCAAAACCCACGGATGAAAAACTTTATCAACGCGATTCTTCTTTAACGTGACCGGGGTGAATAGATGAAAAAATTGTTATTGAGTGCCATCAGTGCCGCGCTGCTGCTGCAATCCTCTGCCTGGGCGGAGATTGCCGTACCGGCCAGTATCAAAGAGAAGGGGCTGACCGTCGCCATCATGCCGAACTACCCGCCGATGGATTTTAAAGATCCGGCCACCAATCAGCTGAGCGGCGTCGATTATGAGCTGGGCCAGGCAATTGGCGAGAAGCTGGGCGTGAAGGTTAACTGGCAGGAGATCGCGTTTGAACAGATGGTCAACGCGGTGGTGACCAAACGCGTCGATCTGGTGATGTCCGGCATGACCGACACCAAAGAGCGGCAGAAGGTAGTTAACTTTATCGACTACTTCAAAACCGGTCCGCAGTTCTACACCCTGGCGGCGCGCAGCGACATCAACAGCGCCACCGATCTGTGCGGCAAAAAAGTAGGCACCAGCCGCCGCACCACCTTCCCGCAGGAGATTGCTACCTGGTCAAAAGCGCACTGCGAAGCGGCCGGTAAACCTGCGATTATCGTGGTGGGCGCGGAAGGCACCGCCGATGCGCGCACGCAACTGCGTCAGCGTCGTCTGGATGGTGCGGTACAGGGCAGCGAAACCCTGCCGTACATCATGAACCTGGAAAAAGGCACCTTTAAGCCGCTGGATAAAGCCTTCTCCTTCCAGTACACCGGCATGGCGCTGGGTAAAGATGCCGGTGAGCTGACCACGGCGATTCAGGCAGCCATTAATGCCATGATTGCCGATGGCAGCTACCAGAAAATCCTCAGCAAATGGGGCCTGAGCGACAACGGCATTGCCGAAGCCACGGTGAATCAGGGCTAAGGAGCGGGCGTATGCAACAACCGGGCGCAGTGCGCTGGCCGCAGGGCAAGCGTGGCTGTATGGCGCTGGCGTTTGATCTTGATGGTCCCACTGGCGATGCCATGCTCAATGGCAGCCTGTGGTCAACACCAGAGTATTTCACCTTTGGCGCCTACGGGCCGTTTCGCGCGCTCGGTCGGCTGCTGGATCTGCTGCGCGCCTTCCAACTGCCGGCCACGTTTTTTGTGCCGGCGTGGGTGGTGGAGCAGTGGCCGCGGCAGTGCCAGGCGATTATCGAACAGGGCCACGAAGTGGCCTATCACGGTTATCGCCACGAATCGTTCTGGGCGATTACGCCAGATGAACAGCGCGCCGTGATGGCGCGCTCTGCCGCCATCTTTCAGCAACATCTTGGTATCCGCGCCTGCGGTTTTCGTACTCCTTCCGGCGACTGGCACGCCGAAACGCCGCAGATTCTGCGGGAAGCCGGGGTGATTTACTCCAGCAGCATGCGCGGTGACGATCGGCCCTACAGCATTGCCGTCGCCGGGCATACGCCGCTGGTGGAGATTCCCGGCAAATGGGAGATGGATGATTACGCCTCGCTGGCCTACACGCGCCAGCCGGATTTTCCGCAGGGCGGCGACCGCATCGCCAGCTATGCGCACACCGGTGACAACTGGCAGCGCGAATTTGACGGCGCGATGGCGGAAGGACTGTGCCTGACCACGCTGTTCCACCCGAAAATTTCCGGGCAGCCCGGCCGTTTGCTGTTGCTGGAGCAGCTGTTCGCCCACATGACGGCGCGCGACGATGTGTGGTTTGCGCGCTGTGATGCGGTGGCCGCGTGGTATTTGCAGGAGCAGCAACATGACTGAACATTCACGCTGGCCGTTGGGCAAACAATCGGCGGCCATCATTACCATCGACTATCACGATATTCACGGCATCCTGACGCAGGCACCTGCGGTCGCCGGGCGCGATAAAACCCTGTCGGTGTGGCGCTATGGCACGCTGCGCGGCGTTGATCGCCTGCTGGATCTGCTGGCGGAGAAACAGCTGCTGGCCAGCTGGTGCTTACCGGCCCTCGTCGCCGAAGAGCAGCCGCAGGTGCTGCAGCGTATTGTCGCCGCCGGGCATGAGATCGCCTGCAGCGGTGAGCGACACGAAGACTTCTCGGCGCTGACGCTGGCGCAGCAGATTGCCAGCGTGACGCGCGGCTGCGAGCGGCTGGCGCAGCTGACCGGCCAGCCGATTGCCGGGTTTCGCACGCCGGCCGGCCAGTGGAAACCGGGCCTTGCTGCGGCGCTGGCAACGCACGGCATCCGCTGGTCCTCCAGCTGGCGCGGTGATGACTTACCCTATTTTCACCCCGGCACCCGGCTGGTGGAGCTGCCCATGCACTACACGCTGGAAGATGCGCCCTATTTTGCCTTCAACCTCAGCCCGGCGATTCCGCCCGGACAGTCGCGCATCGCGCCCTATGGCGAAACGCTGGCTAACCTGACGCAGGATTTCCACGGTTTTCACCGTTTCGGCCTGTGCTACCTGTTGCGGCTGCACCCGGAAATTATCGGCACCGCCGGGCGCATTGGCCTGCTGCGTCAGCTGCTGGAGACGCTGCAGCAGCATGACGTGTGGATCGCTACTGCCGGCCAGGTGGCCGCGCACTGGCAGACGCAGCCGGATAACGATGCCGATCATCCGGCAGAGGTATTTGCCCGGGTCAGCGGAGGCGAACATGGACACCACGCTTGATCGGCTGGCGGACTTCATCGCGGCCACCCGCTTTGCCCAGCTGCCGGAAGCGCTGGTAGCGCAGGCGAAGCGCCATCTGCTGGATACGCTCGGTGCGGCGCTGGCGGGCTGTGACAGCCCGATCTGGCGCGAATGCCGGGCGCTGGTGGCCGAAGAGGGCGGCAGCGCCGTGGCGCAGCTGTGGGGCTGTGCGCAGCAAGCTTCCCCGCGCCAGGCGGCATGGCTCAACGGTGTGGCGGCGCACATGTATGAACTGGACGACACCGGTGGCTGCGATCACTCCGGTGCCGTGGTGTTACCGGCGCTGCTGGCGGCACTGCCGCTGGCGACGCAGCCGGTCGACGGCCGGGCATTTCTCACCGCGATGGTCGTCGGTTATGACATCGGCCGCCGCGTGCTGGAAGCCTGCGGGGGGTATGCGGCGCACAACGGTGCGGGCTGGCACTCAACTGCCAGCTGTGGCGTTTTTGGCGCGGCTGCCGCCGTCAGTTGTTTACTGCGGCTGCCGGCCGCGCAGTGTGCCTCGGCGCTGGGCATCGCAGCCAGCTTCAGTGGCGGTCTGTGGGGCTTTATTCATGATGGCTCGCACACCAAAAAGCTGCACGCGGCGCGCGCGGCGGAAGGGGGCGTACAGGCGGCGCTGCTGGCACAGCGCGGCATCAGCGGACCGGCCGCGGTATTTGAGGCGCGCTGGGGCGGCTTTCTGCAAACGCTGGCCGGTGAAATGCAACAGCCCGCCGCGCTCACGGACCAACTGGGCGAGGTGTGGAAACTGGCGCGCTGTTCCATCAAGCCGTACGCCGCCTGTCGCGGTACGCATGCGGCAATCGATGCGCTGGATCAGCTGCTGCGGCAGCATGCGGTGGCGACCGGGGATATTGCGCGCATTGTGGTTGGGCTCAATCCGTTCCTGCTGGAGATGTGCGGCACGCGTGAGCTCACCAGCCTCGCCGCCGCGCAAATGAGCCTGCCGTATGCGCTGACGGCGCGTGCGCTGTTCGGCTCTGCTGAGCTGGCGAGTTATGACGACAGCCGTCGCCTGAGTGCGGAAGCTGCCGCGCTGATGGCGCGTATTGAGCTGGAGATTGACCACCAGCAGGGGCGCGATGATGAGCCGTGGGTCCGGCTGGAGACGGTGCAGGGCCAGCAGTGGCAGCAGCACGTCGCGGTGCCGTCCGGATCGCCGGCGAATCCGCTGAGCGACGCGGCGCTGCGCGCCAAATACCGCAGCCTCGCTGCGCGCGTCTTGCCGGCGGCACAGGTGCAGCAGCTGGAAACGCTGTGTCTGACGCTGGATAACGTGGCGGATGTGCGGCAAGTCGCGGCGTTGCTGGCGACCCGGTAAAAGTGGGGTGCCAGCCATGGCGTAATGCCGATCGGTCAAGCCAGCGCGACCTGATGATGACGGTGCGCATAAATGCGCACCCTACAAAAACGCGCGCTGGCCCGTAGGGTCGCCGTTTACGGTGACCTGGGGTTTGCCGTTTACGGTGACCTGGGATTTACCACATCCATTGCGACCGCAATCAAACCCGTTCCGCCAGCCCTTCAATCCGCGCCATCGCCGCCCGCAACCGCGCTTCGTTGACCGGTTCGGCCATGTTCGCCATATCCGGCGCGTGGACAGATTCGCGTATAATCAACGCCAGCTCGCTCTCATCCAGCGCGGCAATCTCTGCCAGCGTCAACGGTACGCCGCAGTCGCGCGCCAGGCGCATCTCATCCACCAGCTCTTCGTCGCTGCGATCCTCCAGCGCCAGCAGGCACAAATTGCCGTAACCCACCAGCAGGCCGTGACCAAACTCGCGCGTTTTGTCGCAGAAAGTAAAGCCTTCGTAAATGGCATGCGCAGCGGCGGCGTGGGCGCCATTGCTCATCAGCGAGGTCAGACCGGCCCAGGTAAAAATCGCGTCCAGCACCTGATCGAGCGAGGTGCCGCTCTCACCGCGCAGCACCGCTGCGTAAGCCGCCGGACCGTGCTCCGCGATCACCTCATAGCAGATCTGGCTGTGCGCCAGCGATGACAGCGCATTGCCGGTGCGTGCCGGATGGCGCGTGCTTACCGCCCGGAACTCATACCATTTAGCCAGCGTATCGCCGAGGCCCGCGGCCAGCCAGCGGGCAGGGGCGGCTGCCAGCAACTCACTGTCGATGATCACCGCCGCCGGTGCCTGTGGCAGCGGGAAAATATCAAAGAAGTTGCCGTTATCGTCGTAACGAATGGTCAGCGGGGTCACCGCAGCGCAGGTGGCGGCAATCGTCGGGACGGTTATCACCGGCAGCCCGAGCTGCGCGCCCACCGCTTTAACCGTGTCCAGCGCCTTGCCGCCGCCCGTACCGATCAGCACCTCTGCCTGTTGTTCAACCGCTAACGCCGCCAGCCGTTCGATATGGTTAAGCGAGGTTTCGCCACCAAACCACACCGGTGCCAGCAGCGTGACGCCAGCGGCGTCGAGTTGGGTCTTCACCTGCGTTGCCACCGCCTGCATCGCGCGCTGGCCGCCAATCAGCAGTGCGCGCTGGCCCAGCCCGGCGCAGATGGCCCCCAGCTGGTTAATCACACCCGCACCACGCAGCACGCGCGCCGGGAACAGCAAATTTTGTTGCGACATAGCGAAAGCTCTCTTTTTCAGGGAATGGCTGCATCATCGCCAAAGCGGCTTGCAGAAAAAATCCCTGTCAGCCGATAATCACTTCAGCGATTCGTTAACTATTGTCAGCAATCCCTGAAGGAAGTGCGGTGCCAACCTTACCCAATCTGAAACTGCTGCAGGTGTTCGCCAGCGTGGTGGAAAACCAGGGCTATTCGCGTGCGCAGCAGGCGCTGAACATGACCACACCGGCCATCAGCGCCTACATGAGTGAACTGGAAAGTCAGCTGGGCTTTATCCTGTGCCAGCGCGGGCGCGCAGGCTTTGCGCTGACCAGCAAAGGCGAACAGTTCTATGCCTATACCCGGGAAATGCTGACGACCCTGAGCGGCTGGCAGTCGCAGGTGGAGACGCTGAAAAGCGCGCAGGGCGGCACGTTTGCGCTCGGCGTGGTCGACGCCACCGTCACCGACAGCACGCTGGATCTGCCGGCGGTTATCGCCCGTTTTAACCAGCGCTTTCCGGCGGTGTTTCTCACCCTCAGCGTGTGCGAGCCCAACGAACTGCAGCAGCAGGTGCTGGAAGATCGGCTCGACCTGGCCATCGGGCACTTTCCGCTGCGCGCCAGCAATCTGGTGACGCTGCCGCTGTACGAGGAGCAGCAGTGGCTGTACTGCAGTCCGCAGCATGCGCTGGCGCAGGGCGATGCGGATGTGCGTCGCGTGCAGCAGACCGGCATGGTAACGCGGCGCTACTGGAACCAGCAGGAGCTGAACAAGCGCGGTTTCCGCCACAGCACCGCCTCGGTGGAGAGCATTGAAGCGCAGCTGACGCTGATTCTCTCCGGGCGCTATATCGGCTTTTTGCCCGAGCATTACGCGCGCAGCCGCGAGCAGCAGGGCCAGTTGCTGCGCCTGCTGCCCCACCATTTTCACTTTCGCGCGCCGTTTTCGTTCGCCTTCCGGCGCGGCCGCGCGCGCGAGCCGCTGATCCGCGCGATGCGCGAAATTCTGAATCCAGCGCGAAAAACTGAGCGCGAAAGCTGACGCTGCGGCAATACTGTGTAAAAATACAGGCCGGTTTAACCAACAGTATTCACTATGGCCCTGACAGCAGCGATAAAAAGCCAGATTGCGCAATGGTATAAGGCGCTGCAGCAGCAGGTTCCTGACTTTATCCCACGCGCGCCGCAGCGCCAGATGATCGCCGAAGTGGCGAAGAGTCTGGCCGGTGACGAGGGGCGCCATCTGGCCATTGAGGCGCCCACCGGCGTCGGCAAAACCTTGTCCTACCTGATTCCCGGCATTGCGGTCAGCCGCGCCGAAGAGAAACGTTTAGTCATCAGCACCGCCAACGTGGCGCTGCAGGATCAGATCTTCAGTAAAGATCTGCCGCTATTAAAGAAAATTATTCCTGACCTCACTTTCACCGCGGCTTTTGGTCGCGGGCGCTATGTCTGTCCGCGCAACCTGACCGCGCTGGCAGCCACGGACGATCAGCAGGGTGATCTGTTGCTGTATCTCGACGAACAGGCGGTGACCGGTTCGAAAGAGGAGCAGAAATTCTGCGCGCGGCTGGAGAAAGACCTCAGCAGCTATAAGTGGGATGGCCTGCGCGATCACAGCGACGTGGCGATTGACGACAGCCTGTGGCAGCGCCTCTCCACTGATAAAGCGAACTGCCTGGCACACCATTGCCGCTGGTATCGCGAATGCCCGTTCTTTGTGGCGCGACGCGAAATCGAGCAGGCCGATGTGGTGGTGGCGAACCATGCGCTGGTGATGGCGGCGATGGAGAATGAGTCGGTGCTGCCGCCGGCCAAACACCTGATGCTGGTGCTGGATGAAGGGCACCATCTGCCGGAAGTGGCGCGTGATGCGCTGGAGATGAGCGCGGAGATCACGCCGGGCTGGAGCAGCCTGCAGCTCGATCTGTTTGTGCGGCTGGTGGAGACCATCATGGCGCAGTTCCGGCCGAAATCCCCGCCGCCGCTGAGCAATCCCGAGCGGCTGAAAGGGCACTGCGATGAGATGCGCGAGCAGCTGCAGACGCTGTGCAACGCGCTTAATCCTCTGCTGCCGCGCGACAATCAGCCTGGCGAGTTTCGCTTTGTGCTCGGTGAGCTGCCGCCAGAACTGCTGACCCTGTGCGCGCGGCTGTTTAAGCTGAGTGATGCGCTGCGTGGCCTGAGCGAAGGGCTGCTCAACGAGCTGGGCGAACAGACCGGCAAGGCCGATATCATGCGGCTGCACAAAGCCATCCTGCAGCTCAATCGCCACTTCGGCTGGTTTGAATCCATCAGCAAACTGTGGCGGCTGGCGGCGATGGAAAAAGCGTCCAACGCGCCGGTGTCGAAATGGGTGACACGTGAAATTCGTGACGGCCAGGCGCATCTGCTGTTTCACTGCGCCGGGATTCGCGTCAGCGACCAGCTGGAAAAGCTGCTGTGGCGCAAAATCCCGCACGTGGTGGTGACCTCGGCTACCCTGCGTTCGCTGAACAGCTTTAATCGCCTGCAGGAGATGTCCGGCCTGAACCAAAAGGCCGGCGACCGCTTTGTGGCACTCGACTCGCCGTTTAATCATGTCGATCAGGGCAAGCTGATCATCCCGCAAATGCGCTATGAGCCGCTGCTGGCCAATGAAGCGGAGCACATTGCTGAGATGGCGCGCTTCTTCCGCCAGCAAATGCAGGCGCAGCAGCACAAAGGCGTGCTGGTGCTGTTTGCCAGCGGGCGTGCAATGCAGCAGTTTGTCAGCCTGGTGCCGGAGCTGCGTCTGTCGATGCTGGTGCAGGGCGATCAGCCGCGTTCACGGCTGGTGGAGCTTCACCGGCAACGGGTGACCGCCGGACAAAGCAGCATTCTGGTTGGCCTGCAATCCTTTGCCGAAGGGCTCGATTTGAAAGGCGATCTGTTGTCGCAGGTGCACATCCATAAAATTGCTTTTCCGCCGGTAGACAGTCCGGTAATTTTGACCGAAGGGGAGTGGCTGAAGAGCCTTAAACGCTACCCGTTTGAAGTACAAAGTTTACCCAGCGCATCGTTTACGCTGATCCAGCAGGTCGGGCGTCTGATCCGCAGCCATCAGTGTTTTGGTGAAATCGTCATTTACGATCGCCGGCTGCTGAGCAAAACCTACGGCAGCCGCCTGCTGGCCGCGCTGCCGGTGTTTCCGATTGAACAACCGCCGGTGCCGGAAGCGGACAAACCGGCGAAGCGCAGCAAGAAATCCTGAGTATGCGGCAACAGCCGGATGCACGATTGTTGGCCGCCGCGTGACGGCGCGCCCTGGAAGCGGGAAGTATGATGGAACTGAATAAGATCATTAAAGAGATTGGCCGCGGCAAGAATCACGCACGCGATATCGACTTTGACACTGCCGTGGCGCTTTACAGCGCGATGCTGGCGGACGAGGTGCCGGATCTCGAACTGGGTGGCGTGCTGATTGCACTGCGCATCAAAGGCGAAGGGGAAGCAGAGATGCGCGGCTTCTACCACGCGATGCAGCAGCGCATGCTGCGGCTGCAGGCCCCGGCACAGCGTCCGATGCCAATTGTGATCCCCAGCTATAACGGCGCGCGTCGCCAGGGCAACCTGACGCCGCTGCTGGCGCTGCTGCTGGTGAAGCTCGGTTTTCCGGTGTTGCTGCACGGCGTCAGCGACGACCCAACCCGCGTAACCAGCGAAGCGGTGCTGGCGGCGCTGGATATTGCGCCGGTGACCAGTGCACAGCAGGCGCAGGCGAAACTCGACGCTGGCGAGCTGGCGTTCATCACCATCGATAATTTATGTGCGCCAATGGCTAAACAGCTGGCGCTGCGCTGGCGCATGGGCGTGCGCAACAGCGCGCACACGCTGGCCAAGCTGGCGACGCCGTTTGCCGAACGCGCCGCGCTGCGGCTGGCGAGTGTGTCGCATCCGGAATATGTGCCGCGCGTGGGTAAATTCTTCCAGGATATCGATGCACCGGCCATTCTGCTGAACGGCACTGAAGGTGAGGTCTATGCCAATCCGCAGCGCTGCCCGGCGATTAATTATATTCGCGGTGCAGGCGCAGAAGCGGAAGTGTGGGTTGAGAGGCAGCCAGAGGTCGCGCTGGCGTTAGCAGAGAGCAAAGGCGCCCAGGATACCGCAGCGTGGATCCGTCAGGTGCTGGCCGGTGAACGCGCGGTGCCGCAGGCGCTGCGCCTGCAGCTGGCGTGCTGTCTGGTGGCGACCGGCGAAGCCGCAACGATGGCCGATGCCGAAACGCGGTTACAGCAGGCGGGAATTTAACCGGGCTGCCCGGCCGGCCATGCACGAGAAACCTGGGCGGTGACGGCGGTCACCGCAGCGGTTGCGCAGGGGGGCACGCCTGCGCCGCTGAAATGGCTTGCTGAGCAGCGCCATCAGCGTTTAATCAGCACGCTCTCCACCAGCTGCTGCCAGAAGGTAATACCAATCGGCAGCAGCGCATCGTTGAAATCATAGTTGGCATTGTGCAGCGGGGCTGAAGGCGTGGCACCGTCAGCGCCGAGCCAGAAATAGGCGCCGGGACAGGCTTCCAGCATGCAGGCGAAATCTTCAGACGCCATCGACGGGTTAACCTGCCAGTGTACCTGCTGTTCACCCAGCAGCTGGCACGCCACGTCACGCACCTGCTCCGCCGGGGCAACATGGTTGGCGGTAACCGGATAGCCGGGATACCAGTGAATCTCGCCGCTGACGCCAAACGGGCGCGGCAGGGTGGTAACAAAATCTTCAATCAGACCGCGCACGCGATTGCGCACGTCGGTCTGCAGACATCGCACCGTACCGCGCAGCGTGATCTGCTCCGGAATGACGTTAATGGCCTCGCCACCGTGAATCTGGGTGACGCTGACCACCGCCGACGCCAGCGGTGACAGGCGGCGCGACGGGATGGTTTGCAGCGCCAGGATCAGCTCGGCGGCGACCACCATCGGGTCGGCACCGCTTTCCGGCATCGCCGCATGGCAGCTTTTGCCGTGCAGCGTAATCTCAAACGAATCCAGCGATGCCATCATCGCGCCCGGATTTACCGCCAGCGATCCCACCGGCAATCCCGGCCAGTTGTGCATCGCGTACACGGCATCCATCGGGAAGCGCTGAAACAGACCTTCTTCCACCATTTTGCGCGCACCACCGAGATTCTCTTCGGCTGGCTGAAACAGGAAATGTACCGTACCTTTGAAATTACGCGTGGCGGCCAGCTGACAGGCTGCGGCCAGCAGTATCGCGGTGTGGCCATCGTGACCGCAGGCGTGCATCACGCCAGGCCGGCTCGATTTCCACTGCGGCTCGCCTTTTTCGGTAATCGGCAGGGCATCCATATCGGCGCGCAGCCCGATGACCGGACCGGGACCATTTTCCAGCGTGCCGATCACGCCGGTGCCGGCGAGACCGCGAAACACCTGCAGTCCGGCATCGGTCAGCACCTGAGCTACCAGCTCGCTGGTCTGCTGCTCCTGGTAACCCAGTTCAGGGTGTTGATGTAACTGACGACGCCAGGTGAGGGCGTTTTCCAGCAGGACAGCAGGCAGGCTCATAAGGTAAGGCTCCATCAGCAGCGTCAGCTGCGCAATCTCCGACGCGGGAAGTTAAGTGTCCACTGTAGTGATAAGCGTAGGGGGCGTCTATCGTGGAAAGGAATAATTTGGCTATAGGCTATAGCGGATTGGCATAAGGGGGGAGGTCGGCATGAATGCCGACCCTACAGAGCGCGATGGGATACCGCCGTGCTGGCGCTGCACGCGGTCGGCATGAATGCCGACCCTACAGAGCGTGATGGGATACCGCCGTGCTGGTGGTGCATGTGGTCGGCATGAATGCCGACCCGACAGAGCGTGATGGGATACCGCCGTGCTGGTGGTGCATGTGGTCGGCATGAATGCCGACCCTACAGAGCGTGATGGGATGCTGCCGTGCTGGCGCTGCACGCGGTCGGCATGAATGCCGACCCTACAGAGCGTGATGGGATACCGCCGTGCTGGTGGTGCATGTGGTCGGCATGAATGCCGACCCGACAGAGCGTGATGGGATACCGCCGTGCTGGTGGTGCATGTGGTCGGCATGAATGCCGACCCTACAGGGCGCGATGGGATACCGTCGTGCTGGCGCTGCACGCGGTCGGCATAAATGCCGACCTTATACAGTGCAACCTTTGGGAACAGTTTTAAGGCTTAACGGACCGACATTGCGGCATTGCTCAGCCGGGGTAACATCCCGTAGGGTGCGCATTGATGCGCACCTGGAACTACTTCAGCATCGGCAAATTGAGACCGTGCTGCTCTGCGCAGGACTGCGCCAGCTCGTAGCCCGCATCGGCATGACGCATCACGCCGGTGGCCGGGTCGTTCCACAGCACGCGACCAAGGCGCGCATCCGCTTCAGCCGTACCGTCACAGACGATCACCACCCCGGAATGCTGCGAGAAGCCCATACCGACGCCGCCGCCGTGGTGCAGGCTCACCCAGGTGGCTCCGCCGGCGGTGTTCAGCAGCGCGTTCAGCAGCGGCCAGTCTGACACCGCATCCGAGCCATCCTTCATCGCCTCGGTTTCACGGTTAGGTGACGCCACCGAGCCGCAGTCGAGGTGGTCACGACCAATCACGATCGGCGCTTTCAGCTCGCCGTTGCGCACCATCTCATTGAATGCCAGCGCGGCTTTATGACGCTCGCCCAGCCCCAGCCAGCAAATACGCGCCGGCAGGCCCTGGAAGGCGATGCGCTCCTGCGCCATATCCAGCCAGCGGTGCAGGTTTTTGTGATCCGGGAACAGCTCTTTCAGTTTGGCGTCGGTTTTATAGATATCTTCCGCATCGCCAGACAGCGCCACCCAGCGGAACGGGCCTTTGCCTTCGCAGAACAGCGGACGGATATACGCCGGCACGAAGCCCGGGAAATCAAAGGCGTTTTTCACCCCTTCATCCAGTGCCACCTGACGAATGTTGTTGCCGTAATCCACGGTCGGCACACCCATGTGGTGGAAGTCGAGCATCGCCTGCACGTGCTGCGCCATGGAAGCGCGTGCCGCTTTCTCTACCGCTTTCGGATTGCTGACGCGCTCGGTTTCCCAGCCTGCCACGTCCCAGCCCACCGGCAGATAGCCGTTGATCGGGTCGTGCGCGGAGGTCTGATCGGTCACGATGTCAGGCTTCATGCCGCCCGCTTTCGCGCGCTGCACCAGTTCCGGGACCAGCTCGGCCGCGTTGCCCAGCAGGCCCACGGAGATTGCCTGGCCGGCTTCGGTGGCGTCTTTGATCAACGCCAGCGCCTCATCCAGGCTGTAGGCTTTATGGTCGAGGTAGCGGGTGCGCAGACGGAAATCGATGCGCGACTCCTGGCACTCAATCGCCAGCACGCAGGCACCGGCCAGCACGCCCGCCAGCGGCTGCGCGCCGCCCATGCCGCCCAGACCGGCGGTGAGGATCCAGCGGCCCGTCAGGTCACTGTTGTAGTGCTGGCGACCGGCTTCGGCGAAGGTTTCAAAGGTGCCCTGCACGATGCCCTGCGCGCCGATATAGATCCATGAACCGGCGGTCATCTGGCCATACATCATCAGCCCGGCCTTATCCAGCTCGTGGAAGTGATCCCACGTCGCCCAGTGCGGCACCAGGTTGGAGTTGGCCAGCAGTACGCGCGGTGCATCGGCATGGGTGCGGAACACACCGACCGGCTTGCCGGACTGGATCAGCAGCGTCTCTTCCGGCTGCAGCGCGCGCAGCGAGCGCAGAATCTGCTCAAAGCACGCCCAGTTGCGCGCGGCTTTGCCGATTCCGCCATACACCACCAGATCCTCCGGGCGTTCGGCCACGTCAGGATCGAGGTTGTTCTGAATCATGCGGTATGCCGCTTCAATCAGCCAGTTGGCGCAGTGCAGTTCATTACCGCGCGGCGCACGGATTTCACGGGCAACAGCCTGAGTCAAAGTTTCGCTCATCATCGGTTCCTTAATTAGCAGTAGAACGCTGGCTTGGCAGCAGCGCAGTAAGGGTTTCAGGCCAGACGTAACTGCTGGCCCACAGGCGCATGGCATCAATGTCCGGCGCCAGTAAACGGTCCTGATCGAGGAAGGCGACCTGCGCACGAATGCGGCTCATCTCCTGTTCGATCGCGGCAGAGCTTTGCAGCGGGCGGTGGAAGTCGATGCCCTGCGCCGCCGCCATCGCTTCAATGCCGACCACGGCAGCGGTGTTGAAGCACATCTCGCCCAGGCGGCGTGCCGCGTAGGTGGCCATCGATACGTGATCTTCCTGATTGGCTGAGGTCGGCAGGCTGTCGACGCTGCCCGGGTGCGCCAGCGATTTGTTCTCCGAGGCCAGCGCGGCAGCGGTAACCTGCGCAATCATGAAGCCCGAGTTCACGCCGCCGTCGCGCACCAGGAAGGGCGGCAGGCCGGAGAGACCGGTGTCGAGCAGCAGCGCCAGGCGGCGTTCGGAGATGGCACCGACTTCGGCAATCGCCAGCGCGATGATGTCGGCGGCAAAGGCCACCGGCTCGGCGTGGAAGTTACCGCCGGAGATCACGTCGCCGCTGTCGCTGAAGACCAGCGGGTTGTCAGAAGCGGCGTTAGCTTCAATCTGCAGCACGCGCGCGGCGTGGCTGAGGTTATCGAGACAGGCGCCCATCACCTGCGGTACGCAGCGGATCGAATAGGGATCCTGCACGCGTCCGCAGTTGCTGTGCGAACTGAGAATTTCGCTGCCTTCGAGCAGTGTCGCCACCGCAGCGGCGACGGCAATCTGCCCGTGCTGGCCGCGCGCCTGATGGATGCGCGCATCAAACGGTTTAACCGAGCCTTTAATTGCTTCCAGCGACAGCGCGCCAGCCATCAGCCCGGCGGCAAACAGATTTTCGGCTTCAAACAGACCACGCAGCGCCAGCGCGGTAGAGACCTGGGTGCCGTTGAGCAACGCCAGACCCTCTTTTGGTCCCAGCACAATCGGCTGCAGGCCGACGCGAGCCAGGCCTTCGCTGGCGGGCACCAGCTGGCCGTCAATGCGCACCTGGCCTTCACCGAGCAGCATCAGGGAGAGATGCGCCAGCGGCGCCAGATCGCCGGACGCGCCAACCGATCCCTTCGCCGGGATGCACGGCATCACGCCGGCGTTGAACAGCGCCAGCAGCGCGTCAATCAGTTCCATACGGATGCCCGAGTGGCCGCGTGCCAGGCTGATGATTTTGCTGGCGACTACCAGGCGGGTGACGTTGTCCGGCAGCAGATCGCCGAGGCCGACGCTGTGTGACAGCACCAGGTTACGCTGCAGTTCCGCCAGGCGTTCGGCGGGAATTTGCGTTTGTGCCAGCTTGCCGAAGCCGGTGTTGATGCCGTACACCACCTTGCCCGAGGCGACGATGGCCTCGACGGTTTCACGTGCGCGGTCAATATCCGCCCGCGCTTCCTCTGCCAGCTGCAGCGTCACCTTCTCCTGATAAATACGGCGTAAGGTGGCGAGGTCCACTTCACCGGGAACGAGGCGAATTGCCTGAACCGAACCTGACATAGTCTACTCCTGTCTATACAAGTGATCTGCCACGTTGTGGCGGTGCGCAAGATGCGATGGCATCCGCCAGAGACGCTATAAGTGTTGTGAGTGAAGCATAAGTGTCTAATCTTGTCTATACAAGTAGCAAGCGCTGTGCCAGATTGATCGTATTCTGTGAAACGTGCCGCAATGCGGGCGCGGCAACCTTCAGCCTGGTACGCTGCACCAAAATCGGGCGGCGGTTGCACCACACGGGCAGGCTTTGCACCATTGGATGTATATACATTTAGGCGGCGAGACAGTAAACTTCACACATCATTTGGAAAAGGAACAGGAAATGGCGGAGCAAACGGCAATCGCACAGCTGGCGGCAGCGATGGGGGATGAACCCGCGCCCATTTACCAGCGCGTTAAGCAGGCAATCGTCAGCCAGATCCGCGAAGGTCACTGGAAAGCCAACCAGCGGGTGCCGTCGGAGAGCGAGCTGGTCAATGAACTGGGCGTCAGCCGCATGACTATCAACCGCGCGCTGCGCGAACTCACCAGCGAAGGATTTCTGGTGCGCATGCAGGGCGTCGGGACCTTTGTCGCGGAGATGAAGGGCTACACCGCAATGCTGGAAGTGCATAACATCGCCGATGAAATTGCCCAGCGCGGCCATACGCACAGCTGCAAAATTCTCTCGATAGGTCAGATGAAGGCCGATCCGGAACAGGCGGCGGTGCTGGGACTCTCCACCGGCCAGACGCTGTATCATTCGCTGATCGTGCACTACGAAAATGAGCTGCCGGTGCAGCTGGAAGATCGTCTGGTCAATCCGCTGGTCGCGCCTGACTACCTCAGCCAGGATTACCACAGCCTGACGCCGTACACCTATCTGATGCGCGTCGCCCCGCTGACCGCCGGTGAGCATATCGTTGAAGCGGTACTGCCGGATTTGCGCCAGCGTAAGCATCTGGCGCTGGACGAGCACGAGCCGTGCCTGCTTATCCGTCGCCAGACGTGGAGCGACAACAAAATCGTCACCTATGCGCGCCTGCTCTATCCGGGCTCACGCTACAAATTGCTGGGCCGCTTCAGGGGACACGGCTAAGCGCGATAAACAGCAGGCTGGCCTCTGTCGTTTGCGGCACCAGCAGCTGCTGCTCCTGCAGCCACCACATTCCCTGCTGCGCCTGCAGCGTCTCGCCCGCACTGCTGCGCCATGTACCGGCCAGCACATACGCCACGCCATGCAGGCTGCTGACCGTCTGCTGCTCCACGCTTACCGCCGCGCGCCAGCTGTCGCGCCGCGTCATGATGTTGAAGTCCTGACAACTGCCGCTAACCTGCGCCTCTATCGCCCATTCGCCGGGAAAGGCCCACGGCTGATGGGGCAGCAACGTCTGTTCGGCCTGTTCACAGCGCAGCAGCACGCTATCGCCGTGCAGTAAAGTGATCACCCGATCGACGCCGGGGAAGGGCGAGAACGGCCCGTTGGCGTCGATGGTGGCGATGCTGGCGCGCCACCCGAACTCTGCTGCGCCCGGCGGATAGCTGATAATTTCGCGCGTCTCCCCGCCGCCGTTGCGCCAGCGGCTGACCGGCAGCTGCGTGTAGTCAAAGCGCGCGTTCATTGCAGCGCCCGCATCGCCCGGGCAAAGCCAGCGGCGGCCGCTTCTTCCGCCGCGTGATGGCCTTGCTGAATCACCGGCTGTCCGGCAACAAACACGTCACGAATCTGCTGGCTGCTGCCGGCAAACAGCCAGCGATTGATCAGCGCGGCGGAGCTGACGCTGGCCAGCAGCGCATCCTCCTCCAGCACCAGCCAGTCGGCGCGTTTGCCCACCGCCAGCTCACCGCTGGCAATGCCACAGGACTGCGCGCCGCCCTGCGCCGCCTGCTGCCACAGCAGATCGCCGACCGAGGGTTGATCGGCCAGCGTGATGCGGTTGCGGCGACGATCGCGCAGCCGCTGGCCATACTCCAGCCAGCGCAGCTCCTCCAGCGCACTGAGCGAAACGTGGCTGTCAGAGCCAATGCCCCAGCGTCCGCCGCGCCCGATGTACTCCACCGCCGGGAAGATGCCGTCGCCGAGATTGGCTTCGGTGGTGGGACACAGCCCGGCAATGGCACCGCTGTCCGCCATGCGCGCGATCTCCTGCTGATCGAGATGGGTGGCATGAATCAGGCACCAGCGCGCATCAACGGCAAAGCGGTTATACAGCCACGCCACCGGCCGTTCACCGCTCCATGCCAGACTGTCATTGACCTCTTTTTCCTGCTCGGCAACGTGAATGTGCACCGGCAGATGCGCATCGCTGGCAGCCAGCACCTCATGCATCTGGGCTTCGCTTACCGCCCGCAGCGAGTGGAAACACAGGCCGTGGTTGATCAGCGGCTGCTGCGCGCTCCACTGCGCGACGCGCTGCTGCTGTTGCAGATAGGCATCGGTGTGCTGAATGAAGCGTCGCTGACCGTCGCTGGCCGGTTGCGCACCGAAGCCACTGTAGCTGTACAGCACCGGCAGCAGCGTCTGGCCGATACCGGCGGTGTGCGCTGCCTGCATCAGCTGGTGCAGCATCGCATCGTCGGCATACGGCTGGCCGTGCGGATCGTGATGCAGATAGTGAAATTCCGCCACCTGGCTGTAGCCGCCCTTAAGCATATCAATGTAGAGATGGGTGGCGATGGCACCGACCTGCTCAGGCGACAGGCGCTGCACCATGCGGTACATCAGATCGCGCCACGTCCAGAAGCTGTCCTGCGGATCGCCTGCCACTTCCGCCAGCCCGGCCATGGCGCGCTGGAAGGCATGGGAATGCAGGTTGGCCATCGCCGGTATCACCGGGCCGGCCAGGCGCACGGCGTCACCGGGCGTACTGTTGGCGGTAAGGGCGCGAATAAATCCCTGATCGTCGGTTGCGATCAGCACGTTTTCCTGCCAGCCGTCGGCCAGGCGTGCGCGTGGGGCAAAATAAACTGCCATGGTTGATCCTCAATGGCGGAAAGTTGTATATACATATACATACTTTGAGGCGCAGTGTAAATCGCCAGACAAAAGGGGAGTGGGATGGCAAGTAAACAGATCGACAGCCTGTGGCTGGGGGCCGATGTGGTCACCATGCGTGACGGTCGCTATAACCTGATTGAGGATGGCGCCGTGGCGGTGGATAACGGCGAGCTGGTGTGGGTCGGCCCGCGCAGCGCGTTACCGGACTTTGCCCCGCGCCGGCAGCAGCAGTTTGACGGCGGCATCATTACGCCCGGTCTGGTGGATTGCCACACGCATCTGGTGTTTGGCGGCGATCGCAGCCAGGAGTTCGAACAGCGGCTCAACGGCGTGAGCTATGCGGAAATCGCCGCGCAGGGTGGCGGCATCCTGTCAACGGTGCGCGCCACGCGCGCGGCCAGTCAGCAGCAGCTGGTGGCGTCAGCGCGCTGGCGGCTCGATCGCCTGCTGGCCGAAGGCGTGACCACGGTGGAGATTAAATCCGGCTACGGGCTGGACGAGGAGAGCGAGCTCACTCTGCTGCGCGCTATCCGCGAGCTGGCGCAGTCGGTGCCTGCCGATGTGCAGGCCACCTGCCTGGCAGCGCACGGCTTCCCGCCAGAGTTCAGGGATAACCCGCAGGGCTGGATTGATATTATCTGCCAGCGCCTGTTGCCGCGGGTGAAAGCGGAGGGGCTGGCGGATGCGGTCGACGCGTTTTGCGAACACCTGGCGCTGTCACCGCAGCAGGTGAGCGCGGTATTTGATGCCGCCAAAGCGCTCGGCCTGCCGGTGAAGCTGCACGCTGAACAGTTGTCGGCACTCGGCGGTGCCGCACTGGCGGCGCGCTATGGTGCGCTCTCTGCCGATCACCTCGAATACGCCACGGAGGACGATGCCCGCGCGATGGCGGAGCATGGCACGGTGGCGGTACTGCTGCCCGGAGCGTTCTATCTGCTGCGCGAGACGCAGCGTCCGCCGGTCGAACTGTTCCGCCAGCACGGCGTGCCGATGGCGCTGGCCAGCGATGCCAATCCGGGCACGTCACCGGCGCTGTCGCTGCGGCTGATGCTGAACATGGGCTGTACGCTGTTTGGCCTGACGCCGGAGGAAGCGCTGGCCGGCGTCACGCTGTGGGGCGCGAAGGCGCTTGGCCTGCAGGCCACGCACGGCTCGCTGGAGCCAGGCAAAGTAGCCAATTTTGTCCACTGGCCGCTGGCTCGCCCGGCTGAGCTGGTTTACTGGCTGGGCGGCGAACTGCCGTGCCAGGTTATCTATCGTGGAGAAGCGCAATGACCCCTTTTCATTTCACCGCCGGTAAGCTACCGCTGCTGGTCAGTATTCCGCATGCCGGTACCCAACTGACGCCGGAGGTTGACGCCGGGCTGAGCGAGGCCGCGCGCGGCCTGCCGGATACCGACTGGCATATTCCGCTGCTGTACGACTTTGTGCGCGACCTCGGTGCCAGCGTGCTAATCGGTCACTACTCGCGCTTCGTGATCGATCTCAACCGTCCGCCGGACAATCAGCCGCTGTACAGCACGGCCACCACCGGGCTCTATCCGGAGACGCTGTTTGATGGCACGCCAACCTTCAAACCCGGCATGACGCCGGACAGCGCGGCGCGTCAGCGCTATCTGGAGACTATCTGGCAACCCTATCATCAGCAGATTCAGCAGGAGCTGGCGCGGCTGAAAGCCGAACATGGCTATGCGCTGCTGTTTGATGCGCACTCCATCGCTTCGGTGATTCCGCGCCTGTTCGACGGCCAGCTGCCGGATCTGAACATCGGCACCAACGATGGTGCCAGCTGTTCGGCGGCAAGCATCGCGGCGATTGAACAGGTGTGTGCCGCGCAAAGCGACTACAGCTGGGTGGTGAATGGACGCTTCAAAGGCGGCTACATCACGCGCGCTTACGGCCAGCCAGCGCAGGGCGTGCAGGCGGTGCAGCTGGAGCTGGCGCAGCTGAATTACATGGATGAGGCGCCGCCGTTTGCCTGGCAGCAGGATCGCGCCACGCGGTTGCAGCACGTGCTGAAGCCGCTGCTGCAGGCGTTTCTGCAGGCGGGGAAAGCCGTTTAATTGATGCGGGTCGCCATCACGGTGACCCCGTTTCTCATGTGGCGGATGTACAACCGCTGCCTCACTCCCCAATGCTGTGCAGCTCCCGCCCTGAAAGTGTGCACGACGCGGTCCGCCTGACGCCGATCCCCTCCGTTTACCGTCTTTGCCGATCTGGCACAGCCCTTGCTAGCTTGTATGTACAAGTAAAGACCGCGCGGCAATGATGACTATTTATTCTGGCTGGCTCACAAAAAGCTTATGCCGACAATGATCTGCCGCAAGCTAACTTGTATATACATGAAATGTCATTTGCGCTGTATCAGCCAACAGAGACAGCCAGATTTGTTAACCACCAGGAGAAGACGTATGACACACCGTGCCCCGTTTCGCCGTTTTTGCCTTACCACGCTGTTTGCCAGCCTGATGCTGGCCGGCGTGTCTGCCGAGGCTAAAGAGTGGAAATCCATCACCATCGCCACTGAAGGCAGCTATGAGCCGTGGAACCTGACGCTGCCGGGCGGCAAGCTGGGCGGCTTCGAACCTGAACTGATGGAAGATCTCTGCAAGCGCATGAGCATTCAGTGCAAGCTGGTGGTGCAGAACTGGGACGGGATGATTGCCGGACTGAACGCCGGGAAATATGACGTCATCATGGATGCGATTGTGATTACGCCGGACCGGAAAAAAGTGGTCAACTTCACCACGCCGTACGCGTCAACGCCAGCGACCTTCATTACCAGCAAAGATAACCCGCTGCTGCCGGCCGATAAGAACATCATCAAACTGCACGACGACGAGGCGGCCATCAATGCGGCCATCGCCCCGCTGAAGGCGGCGCTCAAGGGCAAAACCATCGGTATTGCCTCCGGCACCGTGTATACGCCATTTATCGATAAATACTTCAAAGATGTGGCCGACGTGCGCGAATACACCGCTTCGGCGGATGCAATTCTCGATCTGCAGGCGGGTCGCATCGATGCGGTGTTTGATGACGTGACCTTCGCGCAGTCGATGCTGGCGCGTAAAGAGAACAGCAACCTGACGTTCAGCGGCCCGCAGCTGGGTGGTCCGATCTGGGGGGAAGGCGAAGCGATGGGCGTGCGCATGGCTGATAACGACCTGAAGGCCAAACTTGATGCCGCCATTCACGCTGCGCTGGCGGACGGTACGGTGAAAAAGCTGAGCGAGAAGTGGTTTAAAACTGACGTAACGCCGTAAGTGAGGTGAATGATGATGAGCCTGCTGAGTTTTGGTGCAGATGGCTGGGGTCGCCTGATTCTGAGCGCCGCCGGTACCACGCTGCTGCTGTCGCTGGCGGCGCTGATGATTGGCGCCGTGGTCGGTTCCGGCGTGGCGGCGGCGAAACTCTCGCACCAGCGCTGGCTGCGCTGGCTGGGTGAAAGCTATTCGGTGGTGTTTCGCGGCATCCCGGAACTGCTGGTGATCTACCTGTTCTACTTCGGTGGATCGGGGTTGATCACGCTGGTCGGCCAGCTGTTTGGTGCAGACGGCTTTATTGAAGCGCCGCCGTTCCTGATTGGCGCGCTGGCGATCGGGCTCATCTCCGGATCCTATCAGGGTGAAGTGTATCGCGCTGCGCGCCTGGCGCTGGCGAAGGGCGAAGTCGAAGCGGCGGTAGCCATCGGGATGCCGCGCTGGCGTATCGCCCAGCGCATCCTCGTCCCGCAGATTGTGCGCTACGCGCTGCCGGGGATGTCCAACGTCTGGCAGATGAGCCTGAAAGATTCGGCGCTGGTGTCAGTGACCGGCATCGTCGAGCTGATGCGCGCCAGCCAGGTGGCGGCCGGGTCAACGCGCGATTACTTCACCTTTTACCTGATTGGCGGTGGCTGCTATCTGCTGCTGACACTGCTGTCGAACCATGCGTTTCGCCGCGCGGAATCGCGCCTCGACCGCGCATGGCAAAGTCGCACTGCGGCACAGCACTAAGGAGCAGCAGCATGATCGACTTCGCTTTTCTTGCCGACACCTTTCTTAAGCTGAGCGCGGCGCTGCCGGTGACGCTCGGGCTGTTTATCAGCGCCTTTGTCTGCGGCGGGCTGCTGGCGCTGGGCATTCTGGCGCTGCGCATGAGCCGCTGGCGGCTGCTGAGCGGTTTTGCGCGCGGCTATATTCTGGTGTTTCGCGGCTCGCCGCTGCTGATTCAGCTGTTTCTCATCTACTACGGGCTCGGCCAGTTTGGCATGATTCGCCACAGCTTCGTCTGGCCGTTTCTGCGCGAGCCGTTTATCTGCGCGGTGCTGGCGCTGGCGCTGTGTACCGCCGCTTACACCGCTGAGATCCTGCGCGGTGCGCTGCTGGCGGTGCCGGCAGGTCAGGTCGAAGCCGGGCTGGCCTGCGGCATGTCACGCTGGCTGCTGCTGCGCCGCATCATCGCGCCGATCATGCTGCGCTATGCGCTGCCGGCGTACTCCACCGAGGCGATTCTGCTGGTGAAATCCACCGCGCTTGCCAGCCTGGTCACGGTGTGGGATGTCACCGGCGTGGCGCAGCAGATCATCCAGCGTACCTATCGCACTATGGAAGTGTTTATCTGCGCTGCGGCGATCTACCTGATTCTCAACTTTATTATCGTCCAGCTGTACGCGCTGTTAGAGCGCCGTCTGACCCCGGTGCACCGCGCTGAAAAAAAGCCGTTGCCCGCCGTTAAACCGCTTGCCGGAGAGTAATATGCATTCCACTTCACCAGTCACCTTGTCTGCCACTGATATCCATAAATCCTTTGGCGCTATGGAGGTGCTCAAAGGCATCTCGCTGCAGGCGCATCAGGGCGATGTTATTTCGATTCTCGGTGCCAGCGGCTCGGGCAAAAGTACCTTGCTGCGCTGCATCAATCTGCTGGAGACGCCGGATGCCGGCGTGGTGAGCGTCGGCGGCGAAACCATTGAAATGAAGCGCCACGCGCGCGGTCATCAGCTGGCGGCGAATCCTAAGCAGATTGAACGCCTGCGTTCGCGGCTGGGCATGGTGTTTCAAAGCTTCAATCTGTGGTCGCACATGACGGTGCTGCAGAACGTGATTGAAGGTCCGCACTATGTGCTGAAGCGCGATAAAAAGAGTTGTATCGCCCAGGCAGAGCAGTTGCTGGATCGCGTCGGGCTGCTTAACCGCAAGGATTTTTACCCGGCGCAGCTCTCCGGCGGCCAGCAGCAGCGCGTGGCGATTGCCCGCGCGCTGGCGATGGATCCGGAAGTGATGCTGTTTGATGAGCCAACCTCGGCGCTCGACCCGGAACTGGTCGGCGAGGTGCTCAAAGTGATGCGCAGCCTGGCGGAAGAGGGGCGCACCATGCTGGTGGTGACGCACGAGATGGGCTTCGCGCGCAACGTCTCAAATCGCGTGGTGTTTATGCATCAGGGCAACATTGATTGCGAGGGCACGCCGGAAGCGATGTTTGGCGCCAGCGGTTCATCGCGCTTTAAGCAGTTTATCTCCAGCCATCAGAGCCATCACGCGGAGCAGCCAGTATGACCGTCGTCTGGGGCGATGCGCCGCTGACCTGGCAGGCGCTGGTACAGGTAGCGCGACATAACGCCGAACTGACGCTGAGCGTCGCCGCCTGGCAGCGCATTGCGCGCGGTCGCGAGATCGTCGAACAGATCGTTGCCAGCGGCCAGATTGCCTATGGCATCAACACCGGGCTGGGGGCGCTGTGTAACATCACCCTGCCGGAAGACCAGCTCAGCCAGCTGTCACGCAATACGTTGCTGAGCCACGCCTGCGGCGTCGGTCCGCTGCTGACGCGCGAGCAGACGCGCGCCATTCTGTGTGCGGCCATCGCCAACTACAGCCACGGAAAATCCGGCGTTTCGGTGGCGCTGGTGCAGCATCTGCTGGCGCTGCTCAATCAGCAGATCACGCCGCAGGTGCCGTCGCAGGGTTCGGTCGGTTATCTCACCCACATGGCGCATATCGGGCTGGCGCTGATTGGCGTGGGCGACGTTGAGTACCAGCAACAGGTGATGCCGGCGGAGCAGGCGCTGCGGCTGGCCGGTTTACAGCCGTATCGCCCCGGTGCCAAAGAGGGCCTGAGCCTGGTCAACGGTACGCCGTGCATGACCGGGCTGAGCTGTCTGGCGCTGGACGATGCGGCGCGGCTGCTGGATTGTGCGGATGTCACCGGCGCGATGAGCTTCGAAGCGCTGCGCGGTCAGCTGGCGGCCTTTGACGCCGAGGTGATTGCGCTGAAAGCCAGCCCCGGCATGCAGCACAGCGGCCAGCGTCTGCGTGCGCTGCTGAGCGACAGCCCGCTGCTGGCGGCGAGCTGCGGCATACGCACCCAGGATGCGCTCAGCCTGCGTTCGATGCCGCAGGTGCACGGCGCCAGCCGCGACCAGTTCGCCCACGCGGCGCGTCAGGTTGAGATTGAGCTGAATGCCTGCACCGATAATCCGCTGGTGCTGGGCACGCCGGATAACTGGCGCGTGGTGTCGCAGGCCAATCCGCACGGCGAATCGGTTGCCATGGCGGCCGATCTGCTGGCGATTGCCATGGCGGAGATTGGCAGCATTGCCGAGCGCCGGCTGGATCGGCTGGTCAATCCGCTGGTCAGCGGGCTGCCGCCGTTTCTGGTGGCGCAGCCGGGCGTCAACTCCGGCATGATGATCGCGCAATACGTGGCGGCTTCCCTGTGCGCGGAGAATCGTCAGCTGGCGCAGCCGGCGGTGCTGGACAATTACGTCACCTCGGGACTGCAGGAGGATCACCTCAGCCTCGGTACCGGCGCGGCGCTCAAGCTGCTCAGACTGCTGAATAACCTCTGGCAGGTGCTGGCGATTGAGTACCTGCTGGCGGCACAGGCGCTGGATTTTCACGGTGAGGCGCAGCTGGCCAGCGGCACGGGACGGGCGCTACGCGCGCTGCGCGCTGAGGTTGCCACCTGGCAGGAGGATCGCTGGCTGGCACCGGAGATAGCCCGGGCGGTGAAGGTGTTACAGACGCTGGCCTGCTAGCGGCGCAATGTGTCGCGCCGCCAGTGTCCTGATTTAACCGCGGCGCGCGTCCGGGCGCACCAGATCAAAACGCTGATCTTCGCTGATGGCGTAATAGGCAGAAGGACCGCCAGCGCGCAGAATCGGCTGCGCTTTGGCGGTCTGATAGATGCCGTTCTCCAGCAGTGCTTCATCGATGTGAATCGCCACCGCTTCGCCCAGTACCAGCCAGCTCTCCAGCTCGCCTCCCTGTGCATCCTGCAGGCGAATCAGCTGCGTCAGGCGACACTCAAAGTTGACCGGGCTTTCTGCCACCATGCTGACGTTAACGTGGGAAGCGGCCAGCGGCGTCAGGCCGGCGAGGGCAAACTCGTCGTGATCGGGCGGTACTGAGGCGGAGCTCTCATTCATGGCTTCTGCCAGCGGACGCGTCGCCAGGTTCCAGACGAACTCGCCGGTTTCACTGATATTCTGCACGCTGTCTTTCCAGCCGCTGCTGGCAAAACCAATGATTGGCGGATGGTAGTTAAAACAGTTAAAGAAACTATAGGGCGCCAGATTGCGCTGGCCGCTGGCGCTTTGCGAGCTGACCCAGCCAATCGGGCGCGGGCCGACGATGGCGTTGAGCGGATCGTGAGGCAGACCGTGTCCGCTGCGTGGCTGATAAGAGTAACGTTGACGCATTTGCGCTCCTGATTCGTCCGGCATACTGCGTACTTCAGCGGCGCTGGCGGCTGAAACACGCAGAATTGCGGACGCAGTTTTTGGGACAATAGGTTTAGATTCGTTGCACAAAATTTTCCTGGCGGATTGTGCGCTGCCGTCATCCAGCGTATCTTACGCGCGCATTACTGTCCGGAGAATCTATGAACAAGCCTGCCGCTACCGCGCTCTTTCATCCGCGTAACCGCCATCAGGGCCGTTATGATTTTGCTGCCCTGACCGCCGCGCATCCGCCGCTGGCGGATAAAGTGCGCCCCAACGGTTACGGCGAGCTGTCGGTTGATTTCGCCGATCCGCACGCGGTGCTGCTGCTGAATCAGGCGCTGCTGAAACTGTTTTATAACCTGAACTGGCAGCTGCCGGAAGGCTATCTGACGCCGCCGGTGCCGGGCCGTGCTGACTATATCCATGCGCTGGCGGATCTGCTAGCCAGCGACAACGGCGGCGTGCTGCCGCGCGATCTCGACGTGATGGATATTGGCTGCGGTGCCAACTGCATCTATCCGCTGATCGGTCATGCGGAGTATGGCTGGCGCTTTACCGGCACCGACATCAGCGCGGACGCCGTTAACGCCGCCAGTCAGATTGTCGCCAGCAATCCCGGCCTGCAGCGCGCCATTCGCCTGCGCCGTCAGAAACAGGAGAGCGCGATTTTTGCTGGCGTGGTGCACAAGAACGAACGCTATCACGCGGTGCTGTGTAATCCGCCGTTCCACGCTTCGGCCGCCGATGCGGCGGCCGGCAGCCAGCGTAAAGTGCGCAATCTCGGCCTGAGCAGGCAGGCGCCGCTTAACTTCGGCGGTCAGCATAACGAGCTGTGGTGCGACGGCGGTGAGCGCGCGTTTATCGGCCGGATGATCGATGAAAGCGTCGCATTAGGCGATCGCATCGTCTGGTTTACCTCGCTGGTGTCGCGCAAAGAGCATCTGCCCGAGCTGCGCGATCGGCTGAAGGCGCACGACGCTTATCAGGTACGCATCGTCGACATGGCGCAGGGCCAGAAGCAGAGCCGCTTTATCGCCTGGACATTTTTACCGCCCGCCACGCGCGCGCAGCGGCTGGCACGCTAAGCGCTGCTCAGGTAAAAAAAAAGCCGCTACGGGGATCCGCAGCGGCTTTGTTGTTTTTACGCCGTATTAAGAAACGTGCTGCAGGAACTCACGCAGACGGTCGCTCGGCGGGTTAGTGATCAGATCGTCCGGATTGCCATCTTCCGCGATGGTACCTTTGTCGATAAAGATCAGGCGCGACGCCACTTTCTGTGCGAAGCCCACTTCATGGGTCACGATCACCATGGTCATGCCTTCTTCCGCCAGATCCTGCATCACTTTCAGCACTTCGTGACGCAGCTCGGGATCGAGTGCCGAGGTAGGCTCATCGAACAGCATCATCTTCGGCTTCACCGCCAGCGCACGGGCAATCGCCACGCGCTGCTGCTGGCCGCCGGACAGCTCAGAAGGGAAGTGGTGCGCGCGCTCGGCGAGGCCGACCTTGCCCAGCAGCTCACGCGCCAGTTTGTGTGCGGCGTCTTTCTTTGCCCCGCGCACGCGGATCGGACCAAAGGCCACGTTGTCCAGCGCGCTCATCTGCGGGAACAGATGGAACTGCTGGAACACCATACCGGCTTCCTGACGGATCAGGCGTTCATCCACTTTCGGATCGTTAACCTTCATGCCATCGACAATCAGTTCGCCGCTGCTGATCTCTTCCAGCTTGTTGATGCAGCGCAGCAGGGTCGATTTACCGGAGCCGGACGGCCCGATGATCACCACCACTTCACCCTGATTAATTTTCAGGTTGATGTCGTGCAGTACCTGAGTCTGGCCGAAGTTTTTCGAGACGTTTTTAAATTCAATCACAGGATTTTCACCCTTTTCTCAATACGGCGCAGCACAAAGCTCAACACCAGCGTAATAACCAGGTAAATGATGGCAACGGCGCTCCAGATCTCCAGCGCGCGGAAGTTACCGGCGATGATCTCCTGGCCCTGACGGGTCAGTTCTGCCACGCCAATCACGATGAACAGCGAGGTGTCTTTGATGCTGACGATCCACTGGTTACCCAGCGGCGGCAGCATGCGGCGCAGCGCCAGCGGCATGATCACGTAGCGCAGCGTTTCGCGGCGCGACAGGCCAAGCGCCAGGCCGGCTTCACGGAAACCTTTGTTAATCGACAGCACCGCACCGCGGGTAATCTCCGCAATGTAGGCACCGGAGTTGATCATGATGGTCACGACGGCGGCGGTGAACGGGTCGATGCGCAGGTCCGGGAAGGCCATCGGCAGGGCGAAGTAGATGAACATCACCTGCACCACGATCGGCGTGCCGCGAATCAATTCAATGAACACTAACGCGATGTTGTTGGTGATCCAGCCGCCGTAGGCGCGGGCGAAACCGGCCACCAGGCCGATAACCAGGCCGCCAATCAGGCCGAGGATCGAGATAAGCAGGGTCATTTTGGCGCCTTCGATCAGGATCGGTAAGGCGGGCCAGATGACGCTCCAGTCAAACTCCATGGTGTGACTCCAGAATCTGTTGCAGTGGAAATGTAAAAAGCAGGGAGAACAAAGCTCCCTGCTGATAAAAAGGCGTCAGGCCTGAATTATTTAGGTTCGCTGCCGAACCATTTTTTATAGATAGTGTTGTAGGTACCGTTGTCGTGCAGGGTTTTCAGCGCGCCATTCACTTTCTCACGCAGGTCGTCGCTGCCTTTCGGGAAAGCGATACCATACTGCTGCGCTTCAATGGAGTCACCGACGGCTTTGAAACGGCCTTTGCCAGCGGTGTGGATGAAGTACAGGATGTTTGGCGTGTCGTGCAGCACAGCGTCAGCACGGTTGGTGCCTAACTCCATGTACGCGTTGTCGATGTTCGGGAACTGGCGCAGATCTTTGGTTTTGATGTGTGCTTTAGCGTAATCCACCGAACCGGTGCCGCTCTTCACTGCCACCACTTTGCCGTTCAGGTCGTCGATGCCTTTGATGTCGTTTTCGTTGTTACGCACCATCACCAGCAGACCGCTTTTGTAGTAGCCGTCAGAGAATTCGATGGCTTTTTTACGTTCTTCGGTAATGGTGATGCCGGCCAGCGCCAGGTCAACGTTTTTGGTTTGCAGCGCCGGAATGATGCCGCTGAAATCCATTGGCTTCAGGGTGTAATCCAGCTTCAGCTGTTTAGCGATGGCGTCCCACAGGTCGATATCAAAACCGACGTACTTGTCGCCCTGTTTGAATTCAAACGGAACGAAGGCGGTGTCAGTAGCGACGACCAGTTTTTTGTCTGCTGCAGTGGAGGAAAGCGAGAAGGCCAGCGCCAGCGCGGCCACGGAGACTTTAATCAACGACTTCATCATTTTTTTCCTTATTACCCGTCAGGCCTGGTGGCCCGATGTACGGCTCATCATATGAAAAAATTATGCCAATTTTTCTCAAACGCCAAAATCAACAGATTGCCGGGGCAGGCTGACACGATTCTGCACGCGGGGAAAAGTTTGCACCAGAATGAATCACCAAAATGGTGCATTGTGCTGTGGTGGTGCAGGCACAGTGTGCATCAGAGTGATAATAAGGGAAAGAAAGGATTAAGGAATTGTTAACGGCGTCAAAAAAGCCGTGTGGATGACAGGCATAAAAAAGGCGGGATAACCCGCCTGATTGAGCATTACTCGATGTTGGATTCGATGAACCACAGGAACTTATCAAGGTCACGCGATGCGGCAGTAAAGATATCCGCCGTGTCTTCGTCTTTCACTTCGCTGATGGCTTTGCGTGTATCGTTAGCCACCACAGCATAACGGTCGGCCAGCGCTTTCAGGTGATCCTGTACGCTGTGAATGTTCAGCGGGTAGCTTTTCAGCGGTGACTTGTCGTTAACCACCTGCGTGGTGCCCAGCGCCACGCCGCCCAGCTGCACCACACGTTCTGCGATGGTATCCTGGTGGTCGGTAATCGCGGTGCGGAAGCCGTCCAGCATTTCATGTACACCGATAAAGTTTGCGCCGCGCATATTCCAGTGCGCCTGCTTGGTGATCAGCGACAGGTCAATAAATTCCACGACCAGACGGTTGAGCACCTCGATGGTAGCTTTCTTCTCGCTATCAGCCACGTCATTGCGGGTATAAATCAGATCGGAAGATTTTGTTTTAACCAGTTTTGCGGTACTCATCATTAATGTCCTCTTATTGATGGTTGTCCTAATCAAGCACGGGAATAAGTATAGCAGCAGTTTTTCACTCTGCAGGATTGATTAAATCAATGACAGGAATAGTTAAAGCCGAAGGTGGGTTAAGAAATAAGGTTAATAGATTTAACGTCATGTAAATAAAGGAATTATCTGGTTTGTTAAATATTTACTCATCATGTTGCAAAATAATAATAACCGATCGTTCACATAGCAAAGAAATGATAATGAGAATGTTTCTATATTCAGCCGGTTAAATAACCGGCTGAACCCGCACTGTTTATTGCGGCGCGTTGATATCGACTTCGTTTATATGTGCCGCTTTCTGTTTCATGGTCAGCGTCGAGCCGGCCGACGCGGCAATGATCGCCAGCAGCGCCAGCCACTGCTGCAGCGTCAGCAGTTCGCCGAGGAACAGCATGCCGGAGAGTGCGGCCATCGCCGGTTCCAGACTCATCAGCGTGCCGAAAATGCGCGCCGGCAGACGCGTTAACGCCATCATCTCCAGCGAGTAAGGAATGGCGCTGGAGAGCAGGGCGATAAGCAGCGCCAGCGGCAGGATTTCCCATTGCCAGATGCCGGGCGCGGCGAAGGTCAGACCGAGCGGCACAAAAATCACTGACGCAATCAGCGACCCCATCGCCACCGTGGCCGGGCCGTGTTCAGCACCTGCCCGCTGGCCCGCCAGAATATAGACCGCCCAGCAGGCACCGGCACCCACGGCCAGCAGCGCGCCGGTGGGATCGATATGGCTGAGGCCATGACCAATCGGCAGCAGGAACCACAGGCCGGTGACCGCCAGCAGCACCCAGAGAAAATCCAGCGGACGGCGTGCGCCGGCCAGCGCCAGCGTCAACGGGCCGAGAAACTCCAGCCCCACCGCCACACCCAGCGGCACGGTGCGGATCGAGAGATAGAACAGGTAATTCATGCAGCCCAGCGCCAGTCCATACATCAGCAGCGGTTTGCGCTGCTTTGCACTGAAGCGCAGGCGCCAGGGTTTGAAAATCGCGCACAGGATGAGCGTGCCCAGTCCCAGACGCAGCGCGGTAATGCCAGGCGCACCTACGGTGGGAAATAGCGATTTCGCCAGCGATGCGCCGCCCTGCAGCGACAGCATGGCGATCAATAATACGGCAACCGGCAGCACTACCGGCGCCAGTTTGGGGTGGGAAAGAGGTGCAGACATCCTGTGATCAATTCCTGTGATGATGAATAACCAGGCAACGGGCAGCCAGTGTAAAGCAATCGGCGGGAAATAAGGAGGCGGCTGAGGCAATGATGCAGGGTTTCTGTCACCGCTTTATCATCGGGCGCGGCCGCCTCGCATCATCTGGCGTCAGTGATGCCTCATTCACACCGCTTTTCGGGCGAAATTTCCGGCGAATAAAGCGCGACGGCGGAAAAAATGTACCAGCGACTGGCTGAAAAAACACCGTTTTCAGGGCCATTTCCGTAAAGAAATGTCAGGTTAGTTTAGGAATTTACTTAAACCGATAATTTTCTGTGCGCAGGATTATTGCAGAAAGATGATGCTTTTTATAAGAAAAATGAATGACATAGGAAAGTTCATTAACTTTCTGTTACACCAAACAATCTGTTAGACAACAAAATGCGGGCAGAGTTTCTTGCTAAGTTTTGTTATATTTTTAGCGTTGTCAGGAGAGAAGTATATTCACATTTGAGGTGGTTATGAAAAAAATTGCATGTCTTTCAGCACTGGCTTGTGTACTGGCAGTTTCCGCTGGTTCCGCCATGGCACAGAGCACCGTTTCTGCCGGCTACGCGCAGAGCGACTATCAGGGCGTTGCTAACAAAGCTAACGGCTTCAACCTGAAATACCGCTACGAAGACGGTTCTAACCCACTGGGTTGGATCGGTTCTTTCACCTACACCGAAAAAGATCGCACTGAAGATGGCGTGTACAACAAAGGTCAGTACTACGGCATCACCGGTGGTCCGGCTTACCGTCTGAACGACTGGGCCAGCATCTACGGCGTAGTAGGTATCGGCTACGGCAAATACCAGCAGAACCAGACTGCCGGTCAGTCTAAAACCGATAGCAGCGACGTAGGCTTCTCTTACGGCGCAGGTATGCAGTTCAACCCAATCCAGAACGTTGCTCTGGACGTGGGCTACGAGCAGAGCCGCATCCGTAACGTCGACGTGGGCACCTGGATTGCTGGCGTAGGTTACAGCTTCTAAGTTTTTGCTTAGACCAGAGTTGCACAGAAACGGCCCTTTACGGGCCGTTTTTTTATGCCTGAAAACACTGCCGTGAAGGGCGTTTTTCGCAGGCAAAATAAAACCCGCTGCATGCAGCGGGTCAGACTGTGAAGCCCTGAGGAAACTCAGCCGCGCCAGATCAGATTCGGGCAGGGCTGCGCGGCGATTTTTTTGCCGGTCAGTTTCTCAAGCAGCATCAGGCGCAGGGCAAAAGGCGAGCGGCTAAACAGACACAACAGCGACTTCAGCTCAAAAGCCGGTTTGCTTTGTACGGTCTGGAAGCATTTGCCGCAGTCGAGGCAGCTTTTCATCGTGCTCATCTTTACCTCCTGGAAAACGGGTAACTCAACAGTAAGCACAGCCCTGCAATAAACAGCAGGAAAAGGAGCAGCAACAGCCAGGGTTCGTTCATCGTTGCCTCCTTTGTAGGCTATTCGCTTACAACATGTACAAAGATAGCACTGGCTATACTCTTTAGCCAACACTATTCAGGAAAAATTTGTGCTTATTTGTGCCTGGTTTACAATGAGCGCAGCCAGCCCGCACCGCAGGTAAAGTGCGGCAGATAATAAAGAGGAAGCTGAATGAGTCGTCGTGCGAAAAGCGCCACCCACATGCCCCAGGGGCCGCTGAAAGATATTGAGGAGCATGTCGAAGGATTTCGCCAGGTACGCGAAGCGCATCGCCGTGAGCTGATTGATGATTACGTTGAGTTAATCTCTGATTTAATTCGTGAATTTGGCGAGGCGCGCCAGGTCGACATGGCGGCACGCCTGGGCGTTTCGCAGCCGACCGTGGCCAAAATGCTGAAGCGTCTCAGTACCACCGGTCTGGTTGAGCAGGTGCCGTATCGCGGCGTGTTCCTCACTCCGGAAGGCGAGAAGCTGGCTGAAGCCAGCCGCGTGCGCCATCATATCGTTGAAACCTTTCTGCTGGCGCTGGGCGTCAGCCCGGAAACCGCCCGCCGGGATTCCGAAGGGCTCGAGCATCACGTCAGTGATGAAACCCTCGCCGTGTTCCAGAAATTTTACGAGAATCGCTAACCTACAAGGCCTTCTGCCATCATGCCCATCGTGCTTCGTTCCTTAATGCGTGACCGCGTTTTGCATTTACTGTTGCTGTTGGGCGTGATTTTGTTGCCACTGGCGGATTACCGCTGGCCGCAGCTGCCCGCCGCCGTTGACTGGCACACCATCATGACGCTCACCGGTTTGCTGATGCTGACAAAAGGGCTGGAAAACAGCGGCTATTTTGATGTGCTCGGTGCGCGGCTGGCGCAGGGCTTCCAGCACGAACGCACGCTGGCGCTGTTTATGGTGTGTGCGGCGGCGCTGCTCTCGACCTTCCTGACCAATGATGTGGCGCTGTTTATCCTGGTGCCGCTCACGCTGACGCTGCGCAAGTTCTCGCGCCTGCCTATCTCCAGACTGATCATCTTTGAAGCGCTGGCGGTCAATGCCGGCTCATTGCTGACGCCGGTCGGCAACCCGCAAAATATCCTGCTGTGGAGCCACGGCACGCTCAGCGTGGCCGGTTTCATCGGTCAGATGGCGCCGCTGGCGGCGATGCTGATGCTGACGCTGGTGGGGCTGACGTGGTTTAGCTTCCCGGCGCGCAGCATTGAGAAGCATGATGCACCAGGCAATCAGCAGTGGCAGAAACCGCTGTTTATCGTCAGCGTGCTGCTGTACGTGGTGTTTATCGTCGCGCTGGAGCTGAAACTCACCGGCTGGGCACTGCTGCTGGTGGCGGGCTGTTTTCTGCTGATGGCGCGACAGGTGCTGGCGACCATCGACTGGAGCCTGCTGCTGGTGTTCGTGGCGATGTTCATTGATGTCTTTTTACTGATGCACCTGCCAGTTCTGCAGCCGCATTTTGCCGCCATCGGTCAGCTGGGCGAGGGCGGTATCTATCTGCTGGCGATTGGCCTGTCACAGGTGATCAGCAACGTACCGGCCACCATTCTGCTGTTACAAAAAGTCCCGCCTTCCGAAGTGCTGGCCTGGGCGGTGAATATCGGCGGCTTTGGCCTGCTGCCGGGATCGCTGGCCAACCTGATTGCGCTGCGCATGGCACAGGACGCCAAAGTGTGGTGGCGTTTCCATCTGTTTTCCCTGCCGATGCTTGCCTGGTCGATGCTGTGCGGCTGGCTGTTGTTACAGCTGCTGCGTTAACCCTGACCAACCTGTCCGCCTTTGCAAGACGCGCTGATTTATCAGCGCGTTAAGTGATGTGGCAGAAAATGCGTCGGATGTTAGCTTATGTAAAGTTACACTGGCATTTGTCAATTTCCCATCTAAGGTTAAGTTGACCGTTTCGCCCGGGGATCGGGATTACCAGCCAGTGATGACAAATTATGAGTGAAAACCACAATCCGCCATCCGCCGATGAGCAAAAAGACAACAACACGTCAGATTCCAGTCAGGATAACGAGCAATCACCCCGTAAACGCCCCGGCAAAAAGCCGCTGATCATTCTGGCGATTGTGGTGGTGATTATGCTGCTGGTGGGATTCTGGTTCTGGTTTAGCACGCGCAACATTGAAACCACCGACGATGCGTTCACCGAAGGCGATGCCGTGACCATCGCGCCCAAAGCGTCGGGCTACGTGGTGCAGCTGCTGGTAAAAGATAACCAGCGGGTGAAGAAGGGCGATCTGCTGGTGCTGATCGATCCGCGTGACAACGCCGCACAGCGCGATCAGGCCAAAGCACAGCTCGGTCTGGCACAGGCGCAACTGCATCAGGCGCAGGCGCAGCTGGCGCTGGCACGGGTGCAATATCCGGCGCAGCGCGATCAGGCGCTGGCCGACCAGGCGCGGGCGCAGGCCAATTTGCTCAATGCGCAGGCGGATTACCGTCGTCAGCGCGGTGTTGACCCGCGCGCAACCTCGCAGCGCAATATCGATACCGCCGCTGCGCAGTTACGCTCGGCTGAAGCGCAGCTGCAAAGCGCCAAAGCGCAGGTCGAAGTGGCCTCGCAGGTGCAGTTGCAGATTCGCCAGCAGGAAACCAATGTCGAAGCGCGGCAGCAGCAGGTCGAGCAAGCCCGGGCTCAGCTCAACACTGCCGAGCTTAACCTCTCTTACACCGAAGTACGGGCGCCGTATGACGGTTTCGTCACCAAACGCAACGTGCAGCCCGGTACGCTGGTACAGGCCGGCAGCGCGCTGTTTTCGCTGGTATCGCCGGATATCTGGATCACCGCCAACTTCAAAGAGTCGCAGCTGGCGCGCATGAATCCGGGCGATAAAGTGGAGATTGGCGTTGATGCCTGGCCGGACATGAAGCTGGAAGGGCACGTCGACAGCGTACAGATGGGCTCCGGCTCGCGCTTCTCTACCTTCCCGGCCGAGAACGCCACCGGTAACTACGTGAAGATTGTGCAACGCGTGCCGGTGAAAATTGTGATTGATAAAGGACTCGACCCGAATCATCCATTACCGCTTGGCCTGTCGGTTGAACCGAAGGTGACGGTGGAATGAGTGCGAGCGAAAGCTGGCGTCCGGCCAGCAATCCCTGGCTGGTTGCCATCACGGTAACGCTGGCGGTGTTCATGGAAATTCTGGACACCACCATCGTTAACGTTGCGCTGCCGCACATCGCCGGGTCGCTGTCATCCAGCTACGATGAATCCACCTGGGTACTGACCTCCTATCTGGTCGCCAATGGCATTGTGCTGCCGATCTCGGCCTTTTTCAGCCGCCTGTTTGGGCGCAAGCAGTTCTTCCTGATCTGCATCGTGATGTTTACCATCTGCTCCTTCCTGTGCGGCATTGCCACCGAGCTGTGGCAAATTATTCTTTTCCGCGTGCTGCAGGGCTTCTTCGGCGGCGGGCTGCAACCGGTGCAGCAGTCGGTGCTGCTGGATTACTTCAAGCCGGAAGATCGCGGCAAGGCTTTTGGCCTGTCATCGATTGCCATTATTGTCGCGCCGGTCATTGGCCCGACGCTCGGTGGCTGGATCACCGACAACTACAGCTGGCGCTGGGTGTTCTTTATTAATATTCCGGTGGGGATCCTCACGGTGCTGGCGATCTATCAGCTGCTGGAAGATCCGCCGTGGGAGCGCAAGTGGGAGAAGGGCCGGCTGAAAATCGACTATATCGGCATCAGCCTGATTACCCTGGGTCTCGGCTGTTTGCAGGTGTTTCTCGATCGCGGTGAAGACGAAGACTGGTTCGCTTCACACTTCATTCGCCTGTTTGCCATGCTGGCGGCCGTCGGCATCGTCGGTGCGGTTTACTGGCTGCTGTATGCGCGCAAGCCGGTGGTGGATATCACGGTGATGAAGGATCGTAACTTCTGGGTGGCCGGTCTGCTGATGGCGGGCATGGCGATGATTCTTTATGGCAGCTCGGTGGTATTACCGCAGCTGGCGCAGCAGGATCTCGGTTATACCGCCACCTGGTCCGGGCTGGTGCTGTCGCCCGGCGCGGTCCTGATCGTGCTCACCATCCCGCTGGTGCTGAAGCTGATGCCGATTGTACAGACGCGCTACATCATCGCCTTTGGCTTTACCTGTCTGGCGCTGGCCTTCTTCTATTCCAGCACCCTGACGCCCAACGTGGATTTCACCACGCTGGTGCTGATGCGCAGCGCGCAGTCGATTGGCCTCGGCTTCCTGTTTGTGCCGCTCACCACCATTGCCTTTATCACCGTCCCGCAGCGCCTGAATGCGGATGCTTCCGCGCTGTTCACCATGTTCCGTAACGTGGCCGGTTCGATCGGCATCTCGCTGGCCACTGCCGGCATCACCGAACGTGAACAGGTGCGATCGGCCCACATGGTGCACAACATGTCGCCGCTCAATGAGCAGTTCAACCTCACGCTGCAGCACTGGGCGCAGGCGATTCGTGACTTTACCAGTGCGGTGGGCGATCCGCTGACGCTGGCCAGCGGTCAGCTCTATCAGGAGATGATTGCCCAGGCGCGTATTCTGGCTTACATCGACGTGTTCATGGGCCTGAGCATTGTCGCCGTGCTATTGATTCCTTTTTGTTGGTTGCTTTCGCCGATCAAGAGCGAAGGCAGTGCAGGAGCACATTAACATGATCACCTCTTCGCGCGTTACGCCGTCGCTGACGCTGCTGGCGCTGTCCATGCTGCTGGCGGGTTGTGCCGTCGGGCCCGATTATCAGCCGCCGCAGGCGCACACGCCCGGTAGCTACCGTGATTTGCCCTCTCAGGAAGCCTCAAAACCGCTGGCGTCCGCGACCAATCCTTCGTGGTGGAAAAGCTTTAACGACCCTCAGCTCGATAGCTTGATTGAGCGCGCCATCGCCGGCAACCTGACGCTGCAACAGTCGGTGCTGCGCATCGCCGGTGCGCGCGAACAGCTGGCGCAGGCACGTGGCGGGCTGTTCCCGTCGCTTAACGGCTCCGCCAAAGTGACGCGTCAGCAGCTCGGCCTGAAAGGCATGCTGAAATCCAACGGGGTGTACGATCAGGTGGATGATGACGTGGCAGATCAGCTCAACGGTCTGACCCATTCGGTCACGCTGTATCAGGGCAGCTTTGACGCCAGCTGGGAACTGGATTTATGGGGCAAAGTACGACGCCAGATGGAGATGGCGGACGCGCAGCAGCAGGCGGCGATTGAGCAGCGTAACGATGCGCTGGTGTCGCTGGAAGCCGAGGTCGCGCGCGCGTATCTGCAGCTGCGCGGCGCGCAGGCGGTGCTGGCAACGCTGCAACAGCAAATCAACGTGGCGCAGCAAACCTGGGAGCTGACGCAGAGCCAGCAGCGTAACGGTCTGGCGCCGCTCACCGACGTTGAGAATGCCCGTGCGCAGCTGGCCTCCCTTAACGCGCAGCTGCCACAGTATCAGGCCCAGGAACGTCAGGCGATGAACGGGCTGGCAGTGCTGCTGGGCAAAACGCCGGGCGCGCTGGATAACGAACTGATGAGCAGCAAAGCGCTGCCGGCGTTGCCGAAGCTGGTGGCGGTGGGCATTCCCTCGACGCTGGCGCGTCGTCGTCCGGATATCCGCCAGGCTGAAGCGAATCTGCATGCGCAGACCGCCAATATCGGCGTATCAGTCGCGAACCTGTTCCCCAGCCTGTCGCTCACCGGGCAGCTGGGCGTGCGTAACACCGATGCCAGCTACCTTGACGACTGGAGCAGCCACTTCTTCAGCGTCGGCCCGGCGCTGTCGATCCCGATTTTTCAGGGCGGACGTCTGGTTTCCAGCGTGAAACTGGCGCGCGCGCAGCAGGCGAGCGCGGCGCTCGATTATCGCCAGACGGTATTGACGGCGCTGCAGGATGTGGAAAATGCGCTGGTCAGCTACCGCGCCGATCAGCAACAGGTTACTGCGCTGGATGAGACCACTGGCGCACTGCAGCGCGCCTTTGACCTCGCCAGTGACAGTTACAAACAGGGCATCTCTACCTTCCTTGAGGTGCTGGATGCTCAGCGTCAGCTGGCACAGTCGCAGGCGCAATCCACCCAGGCGCGCATGCAAAGCGCGCTGGACCTGGTAGCGCTGTATAAAGCGCTGGGTGGCGGCTGGGAGCCGTATCAGCAGGTGACGCTGCCGGACTATGACGTTTTTGGTCCGGCCACCGCAGTCAATTAATCTGACATCGCTGACCGCATCCACGGCGTGCGGTCAGCGCCTTCCGTGAAATAAATATTCTCCCTTCTGTTTGTTGTGCAAAGTTTGCACTGCTTTCTCTGCGCCCTGAATCAGGTTGTGTGATCGTTATCTCAATTAAAGGCAAAGAGAATGACCCGTGGCGCAAAATTTAAATTTCATATTTATTCATTGTGGTGGAAATAATCTATTTTAAGGCTTCTTATCTCAGGAAAGGAGTTGGTTATGTCCCGCGAAACCTGGATGACGCCTAATCCGGCATCAGGGCCAAACAGCAGCACGCGCACCGAGCCTTTTGTGAAAGTCATTGCGCTGATTGCCACCCTCGGTGGTTTGCTGTTTGGCTACGACACCGGCGTGATCTCCGGCGCACTGTTATTCATGGGCGACGATCTGCATCTCACCCCATTTACCACCGGGCTGGTGACCAGCAGTCTGCTGTTTGGCGCGGCGTTTGGCGCACTGGCTTCCGGTCACTTTGCCGCCGCGGTCGGGCGGAGAAAAATTATTCTGGTACTGGCGATTATTTTTGCACTCGGCGCGCTGGGTACAGCACTGGCACCCGATGTCAGCTGGATGATTTTCTTCCGCCTGGTCCTTGGCGTGGCCGTGGGTGGTGCGTCCGCCACCGTACCGGTGTATATCGCCGAAATGGCACCGGCCAACAAACGGGGTCAGCTGGTGACCATGCAGGAGCTGATGATCGTTTCCGGCCAGATGCTGGCCTATATGTCGAACGCCGGCTTCAACGCGGCCTGGGGGGGCGACACGACCTGGCGCTGGATGCTGGCGGTCGCCACGCTACCGGCGGTGCTGCTGTGGTTCGGGATGATGTTTATGCCGGACACGCCGCGCTGGTATGCCATGAAAGGCCGTCTCGCTGAGGCGCGCAAGGTTCTGGAACGCACCCGCGCGCGCGAAGACGTTGAGTGGGAGATGATGGAGATCGAAGAGACGCTATCGGACGAGCAACAGCAGCGTCCGCGTCTGCGGGAACTGCGCCAGCCATGGCTGATCAAATTGTTCCTGATCGGTATCGGTATTGCCGCCATCCAGCAACTGACCGGCGTGAATACCATCATGTACTACGCGCCGACCATGCTGAAAGCGGTGGGGATGAGCAATGACGCTGCGCTGTTTGCCACCATTGCCAATGGCGCGGTATCGGTATTAATGACCTTTGTGGGGATCTGGCTGCTGGGGCGCATCGGTCGCCGCACCATGACGATGATAGGTCAGTTTGGTTGTACCGCCTGTCTGGTGTTTATTGGCACCGTCAGTTACCTGATGCCGGAAACAGTTAACGGTCAGCCGGATATCTTGCGCAGTTATATGGTGCTGCTGGGTATGCTGATGTTTCTGAGTTTCCAGCAGGGCGCGTTATCGCCGGTCACCTGGCTGCTGCTGTCAGAAATTTTCCCCACACGGTTACGCGGTATTTTTATGGGCGGCGCGGTATTTGCGTTGTGGATCGCCAATTTTCTTATTTCTCTGCTGTTCCCGGTTCTGCTGGCGTCGGTTGGCTTATCCGGCGCGTTCTTTATTTTCGCGCTGATTGGCATAGGCGGCGCGATTTTTGTTATTCGCTGGGTACCGGAAACACGCCATCGTTCGCTGGAGCAGATTGAACATTATTTGCACGACCGGCTGTCTGATGCATCGGTGCCCCAGGTATTGCGACCGGCAGTGAAGAAAAGCGGATAACCACAGACATACGATTTTTGCATGATGGCCGGTGAACAACCGGCCTTTTTTTATTTATTTAATGGCAAAATGAGATATTGCTCGCATCTGTGACGCTAATGCCATCCGCGTTAAAAACGGATTTTACTTACACTATTAATGTTTTTTTACCTTTATGCTGACTACTGCCTCAGCGCACAATAAGCGCTAAACGCTTGTTTCCTACGCGTGAATAAGCAATGAAATCGATTCCAGTTCCAGCCGGTGGTACTGAACCGCTGATGTTAATTCACCGTTAATTCACGCCGCACATTGGGTTTAAACGCGCCTGCCAGGAATATGCTAATCCATTCGGATTAATCCGGTCTGCAAAATTAATTTATTTTTTTATTTGAATTGGGTAATCTTGCCACTACAGTTTATTTAACCCCCTTAAGCAAGGACATTGTGATGAGTGACGCATTTAAAGTTCTGAACAACATTCGCACATTACGTGCACAGGCTCGTGAACTGCCACTGAGCGATCTGGAAGAAATTCTGGAAAAATTAACCGTCGTGGTGACTGAGCGCCGCGACGAAGTTGAAGCGGAAGAAGCGCAGAACCGCGAAAAAGAAGAGAAGCTGTCTAAATACCGTGAAATGCTGCTGGCAGACGGTATCGACCCGAACGAATTACTGGGTGCACTGGAAACCGGTAAAAAACGCGCCAAGCGTGCGCCGCGTCCGGCGAAATATTCTTACACCGACGAAAACGGTGAAGAGAAATCATGGACCGGTCAGGGCCGTACCCCAGCTGCGATTAAAAAAGCGCTGGATGCAGGTAAAAGCCTCGACAGCTTCCTGATCAAATAATCTGCACAATCCTTGTAAGCGGGAGCCGGAGGCGTCAGCGTCTCCGGCTTTTTTATTGGCCTCGCTCCGGGTACGGGCGGCGGGTCATTTCCCGCGCCATGGATAACCTGTCCGGCACGGTCGCAATTATTTTACCTCTGGCAACAAGGTGTTCTCCGCCTTGCCTCTGCGTATCCGGGTGCAGAGGTGGCTCATCCAGGCCGCTTCTGGCATAATGCCCGCTGTTTTTTCCTCCACTGCGTAACAAAGGTCAATGCCGTGTTAGTTTCCAGCAATATCACTATGCAGTTCGGCAGTAAGCCACTGTTTGAGAATATCTCCGTTAAATTTGGCGGCGGTAATCGTTACGGTTTAATCGGTGCGAACGGCAGCGGTAAATCGACCTTCATGAAAATACTGGGCGGCGACCTGGTTCCGACTAACGGAAATGTTTCCCTCGACCCCAATGAGCGCATCGGTAAGCTTCGCCAGGATCAGTTTGCTTTCGAGCAATATAGCGTGCTGGATACCGTGATTATGGGTCACCAGGAATTGTGGGCGGTGAAGCAGGAGCGCGATCGCATATATGCATTGCCGGAAATGAGCGAAGAGGAAGGCTATAAAGTCGCCGACCTTGAGGTCGCCTACGGTGAAATGGACGGTTACAGTGCCGAATCACGCGCCGGAGAATTATTACTCGGCGTGGGCATTCCGGTGGAGCAGCATTACGGTCCGATGAGTGAAATTGCCCCTGGCTGGAAATTGCGTGTGCTGCTGGCGCAGGCATTATTTGCTAACCCGGATATTTTGTTACTCGATGAACCAACCAACAACCTGGATATTGACACCATTCGCTGGCTGGAGCAGGTGCTTAACGAACGTGACAGTACCATGATCATCATTTCGCATGACCGTCACTTCCTGAATATGGTGTGTACGCACATGGCGGATCTGGATTACGGTGAGCTGCGCGTTTATCCCGGCAATTATGACGAATATATGACGGCGGCGACCCAGGCGCGCGAGCGTTTATTAGCGGATAACGCCAAGAAAAAAGCGCAAATTGCCGATTTGCAATCCTTCGTTAGCCGCTTTAGCGCCAACGCCTCAAAATCGCGTCAGGCCACTTCGCGCGCGAAGCAGATTGATAAAATCAAACTGGATGAGGTAAAAGCCTCCAGCCGTCAGAACCCGTATATTCGTTTCGAGCAGGATAAAAAGCTGTTCCGTAATGCGCTGGAAGTGGAAGCGCTGACCAAAGGATTTGATAACGGTCCGCTGTTTAAAAATCTTAACCTGCTGCTGGAAGTGGGTGAGAAACTGGCCATCCTCGGCGCCAACGGTATTGGTAAATCCACGCTGCTGAAAACGCTGGTCGGCGAACTGCAGCCGGATAGCGGCACGGTGAAATGGTCGGAGAATGCGCGCATTGGTTACTACGCGCAGGATCACGCCGAAGATTTTGCTGACGACCTGAGCGTGTTCGACTGGATGAGCCAGTGGAAGCAGGAAGGTGACGACGAGCAGGCGGTGCGCAGTATTCTTGGTCGTCTGCTGTTCAGCCATGACGACATCAAGAAGCCAGCGAAAGTGCTGTCCGGTGGTGAGAAGGGCCGCATGCTGTTTGGCAAGCTGATGATGCAGAAGCCAAACATCCTGGTGATGGACGAACCGACTAACCACCTGGATATGGAATCGATCGAGTCACTGAACATGGCGCTGGAGATGTATGAAGGCACGCTGATTTTCGTCTCGCACGACCGTGAGTTCGTCAGCTCGCTGGCGACGCGCGTGATCGAGATGAAAGGCGATCGCATCGTTGACTTCACCGGCAACTACGAAGATTACCTGCGCAGCCAGGGCATCGTCTGACGGCGTAGCCGTTTAGCAGCCGCCATCATCAGCGGCGCAATTTATCGCCTGATAATTTGCGCCGCTCAGCAATACCTGACGCTTATGTCACGCCCTGACGTTATTCCTCACGCTGGCCACACACTTCACATTGCGCATCCTGCGCCACTTTCAGGCTGCGAAACTCGGCGCTCATCGCATCGTACATCAGCAGTCGCGCGCTGGCCGGCTGGCCAAAGGCGCTCAGCACCTTCAGCGTTTCCATCGCCTGCATCGCACCCACCACGCCGACCAGCGGAGCCATTACGCCGGCTTCGACACAGCTCAGCGTCTGCTCGCCGAACAGGCGGCTGATGCAGCGATAGCAGGGCTCGTCGGGCTGCCAGGTAAATACGCTGAGCTGGCCTTCCATACGAATGGCGGCGCCGGAGATCAGCGGCACCCGATGCTGAAAACATCCGCGGTTCACCTGTTCGCGCGTGGTGACATTGTCGCTGCAGTCCAGCACCGCATCGTGACGCGCAATCAGTTCGCCGAGCGCGACTTCATCCAGCTGCGCATCGATCGGCTCCAGCGTGCAGTGTGGATTGAGCGCCGCCAGCTGCTGACGGGCCGAGGCGACTTTTGCCATGCCGATGCGCTCATCGCTGTGCAGAATCTGGCGCTGCAGATTACTCAGGCTGACGCGATCGAAATCCAGCAGCGTCAGATGACCGACGCCGGCGGCGGCAAGATAGGGCGCGGCAGCACAGCCCAGTCCGCCCAGGCCAACGATAAGCACCCGTGAGGCTTTCAGCCGTTCCTGGCCGTCGAAATCGAAGCCGCGCAGCACAATCTGCCGGTTGTAGCGCAGCATCTCTTCATCGCTCAGCTCTGTGTGCATTAGCCCTCCAGCAAACTGTTGAAGGCTTCGACATCAACCCATTCGCCCGGCTCAACGTCACCACGATCGCGCTCCAGCACAATAAAGCAGTCGGCCAGCGCAAAGGAACTGAACACGTGCGAGCCCTGCGCACCGGTGCTGCGCACTTCCAGTACGCCATCATCGCCGCGACTGAGGATGCCGCGCTGAAAATCGAGCCGGCCGGGCGCTTTCTTCAGACGCTGCGTTGCGCGCGCGCGCTGGCGCAGCGGCATGATGCGCGTGGTCTGGCCGGTCAGCGTGGCCAGCAGCGGCTGCACCAGCTGATAGAAGGTCACGGCTGCCGATACCGGATTGCCCGGCAACCCGCAGAACCAGCTGTTGGCCAGACGGCCAAAGGCGAACGGCTTACCGGGCTTGATCGCCAGTTTCCAGAAGGTAATCGCGCCCAGCTCTTCGAGCATCGCTTTGGTGAAATCCGCCTCGCCCACTGAAACGCCGCCGGTGCTGATCACCACATCGGCCTGGCGATCGGCTTCGCTGAAGGCCTGGCGCAGCTTCGCGGGATCATCAGCGATCACGCCAAGGTCGAGCACCTCGCAGCCAAGTTTGCGCAGCATCAGCGCCACGGTGAAGCGGTTGGTGTCATAAATCTGGCCTTCAGCCAGCGGCTGGCCCACCGCCTGCAATTCGTCACCGGTGGAGAAAATGGCCACGCGCAGCTTACGCAGCACGCTGACCTCCGCAATACCCAGCGACGCCAGCAGCGGCAGCTCCGCGGCACCAAGCCGCACACCGGCATCCAGAACCTGCTTACCGGCCTGAATATCTTCCCCGATGCGGCGAATATTTTGCCCGGCACGCACTGGCGCGGTGATAACAATGCCGCCGTCACGCGGTTCGGTTTGCTCCTGCATCACCACGGCGTCGCAGCCGGCCGGGACTGGTGCGCCGGTCATAATGCGAATCACGCTGCCGGCTGGCCACTCGCCATTAAACGGGGTGCCGGCAAACGCTTTGCCCGCTACCGGCAACACGCGGTCAGCGGACAGGTCGCTCAGGCGCAGCGCGTAGCCGTCCATCGCAGAGTTATCGAACGGCGGCACGTCCAGCGGCGAAATCACCGGCTTCGCGGTAATGCGCCCGGCGGCATCGGCCAGCGCGACGCTCAGGCAATCACTAATCGGTTGCAGCTGCTGCAGCATTTTCTGCTGCGCGTCTTCAAGGGAAATCAGTCCGGCGGTAAAAGGTTCCATGTCCATCTCTGTCGGGTTAAAGGCGAATGCTGCCTATTATGGTGGCTGTTGTCGGCTGAGTCACATGCGAGATCAAAGGGAATGGAAATTAGTGCGCGGTGACGAATCCGCCGACGAACATGTTTTGTTCAGACTGAAAGTGATAGTCATGTTAACAACGGTGCTGAAGTTATGATGTGAGTGCGGCAGATACTTTCTTATGCACCAGTGACAGAAACGCGCCCGCAGTGGTATCCCAGTTGGCCGGAACAAACTCTCTTTTATAGCGGTCACGGAAATCAGATTCGACGTCATCGCACTCTGCCAGAAACAGCTCGATGTCTGCCAGCATGGCGTGCAGGTTTCCTTTATGCGCTTCTCTGATATACGCCTCGATTTTGGGCTCGATCTCATCACCCGGTTCAAACAGGTCATAATCCTGCCCAAACCAGATGCCAATAAAATTATCCAGTTCACTGATACTGATACGGTCCATCATAACTCCGGGAAAGCGGTAATGATAAAGTAAGGTTTGCCGTTGTAGGGCTTAAAATCCAGTATGACGCGAACGGCGTAGCAGGTCTCAACCTCTTCACGCCCTTTACTCACGACTATACCAACCGGATGTGAAAACGCCGACTCAGGCGCATACGGGCTTGCAAGCCTGGAGGGATATTTTTCACCCACATCTGAATTTGATGCTTATTATCTGCCAGCACCTTACTGATCAGTGCTTCCGCCTCGCTCAGAGACTTAAAGCTACTGGCTTCATCGAGACGAGGCCGGTTACGAAGCCTCTCACGCAGCTCATCCGGCGTTTTGCCGATATGTCGCTCAATCGTGTGCCCACCGGGTGCTCGCCCTGAGAGCGACTCATGCTCGGCGATTTTGACCCGCCCGGCACGCACCGCGATGACGCGCTCTGCTCCGGCCGCAAAGGCAAATGCCATCGGAATGGCGATATCTACCGTCAGGCCGACATTCATGGCGGCCTGACGGTCAGCGCCGAGCGATTCTGCGAGTGCCACGGCCGAATTAAACGTGTCGGTAGCGACCTGTCTGCCAGTCCATACCTGGCGCAGGCTGGCCTGAAGCGTGTCGAGACTGTGAGTGCCGACAAAGACGCAGCCAGCTTTAGTCAGCACGATTTTTAACCGGCACTGAAGACACACAGAAAGTAAGGGGAAATAGGTTATTCACTGCCTTGCCGGTGCCAGACGTAAGCGCGCCAGCCATAATATTAAAGCTGGTGCGTTCTCTCCCTTAATTCACAAAAAAGCATAATCCACATTAAAAGGTTATGACCGCTGATACACTTTCTGCTTTACAAGCAGGGAGGGGCTTTCTATAGTCGAAAATTGCCAAAAAAAGATGAAAACCATTCTAAATCAGTGTTTTTGGCTCTGATTCCTTGACAGGGTAACGGTTATGGCTAAAGCAGTTATCGCAATTCACGGCGGCGCCGGCGCGATTACGCGTGCGGCAATGAGCGCCGAAAAAGAGCAGCACTATCGTCAGCAGCTGGCCGCGATTGTCAGCGCCGGCCAGCAGATTCTGGCCAGCGGCGGTAGCGCGCTGGATGCCGTGACCGAAGCGGTGCGGCTGCTGGAAGAGTGCCCGCTGTTCAATGCCGGCAGAGGGGCCGTGTTCACCCATCAGGGCACCCATGAACTGGATGCCAGCCTGATGGATGGCCGTACGCTGGATATCGGCGCCGTCGCTGGCGTCAGCCGTATCCGCAATCCGATTCTTGCCGCGCGTAAAGTGCTGGAAGCCAGTCCGCACGTGCTCTTTATTGGCAGCGGGGCGGAAGCCTTTGCCGCGCAACAGGGGCTGACGCCGGTCGAGCCCGATTTTTTCTCGACGCCAGAACGCTGGGAGCAGCTGCAGCGCGCGCTGGGCAGCGAACAAATGCTGCTGGATCATGATGGCGCGGCGCAGGGGTGCGATCCGCTGGACCCGGATCGCAAATTTGGCACAGTGGGTGCGGTGGCGCTCGATTTGCAGGGTAATCTGGCGGCCGCCACCTCCACCGGCGGCATGACCAACAAGCAGGCGGGCCGCGTCGGCGATTCACCGCTGGCGGGCGCCGGCTGCTATGCCAACAACGCCACCGTGGCGGTCTCCTGTACCGGTACCGGCGAAGTGTTTATTCGTACGCTGGCGGCTTACGATGTCTCAGCGCAGATGGAATATGGCGGCCGTTCGCTGCAACAGGCCACCGCCAGCGTGATTCATGACAAAGTGCAGGAGCTGGAGGGCAGCGGCGGGCTGATTGCCGTTGATGCCCACGGCAACGTGGCGCTGCCATTTAACAGCGAAGGCATGTATCGCGGATTCGCATATGTGGGCGGCGAAGTTGAGGTGGCGATTTACCGCGACAGCTAAGGAGCAGGCATGACGGATCTACAGCAGCAGTTTGCGCCGCAGCAGGTGCTGGCGGTACGCGACCTCTGTGTGCGCTTTGAGCATGAAGGGCGCGTGACGGACGCCGTGCGGCAGCTTTCACTCGATCTGCACCGCGGAGAAACGCTGGCGCTGGTGGGCGAATCGGGCTCGGGCAAATCGGTGACGTCGCTGGCGCTGATGAGTCTGATTGCACAGGCCGGCGGCGCGGTCAGCGGTGAAATCCTGCTGCGACGGCGCAACGGCGAGGTGCTGGATGTGATGCGGGCGTCCGCCAGCCAGATGCGCCGGGTGCGCGGTGCGGACATGGCGATGATCTTTCAGGAGCCAATGACGTCGCTCAACCCGGTGTTCACCGTCGGTGAACAGATCGCCGAATCTATTCGTTTGCATCAGGGGAAAAGTCACCAGCAGGCGCAGGCCGAAGCGCGACGCATGCTGGATCTGGTGCGCATTCCGGAAGCGCACAATGTGCTGTCGCGCTATCCGCATCAGCTCTCCGGCGGTATGCGCCAGCGCGTGATGATCGCCATGGCGCTGTCGTGCAAGCCAGCGCTGCTGATTGCCGATGAGCCGACCACCGCACTGGACGTCACCATCCAGGCGCAGATTCTGCAGCTGATTCGCGTGCTGCAAAAAGAGATGCAGATGGGCGTCATCTTTATTACGCATGATATGGGCGTGGTGGCGGAGATGGCCGATCGCGTGCAGGTGATGTATCGCGGCGATGTGGTTGAACGCGCGCCAGTGCAGCAGCTTTTCGACGCGCCGCAGCAGCCGTATACCCGCGCGCTGCTGGCGGCCGTGCCAAAGCTCGGGGCGATGAGCGGCCAGCCGCTGCCGGCGAAGTTTCCGCTGCTGCATACCAACGGCCGCGAAGAAGCCAGCACGCCGCAGGATACCGTGCGTCACGATCGTCCGCCGATTTTACAGGTGCGCGATCTGGTTACGCGCTTTGATATTCGCGGCGGGCTGCTCAATCGGGTGAAGCGTCGCGTCCACGCGGTGGAAAAAGTCAGTTTCGATCTTTATGCAGGCGAAACCCTCGCGCTGGTGGGCGAGTCCGGCTGCGGTAAATCCACCACCGGACGCTCGCTGCTGCGGCTGGTCGCCAGCCAGGGCGGTAGCATCACCTTTGACGGCCAGCGCATTGATGCGCTGCAGGGCAGGGCGCTGGCCACGCTGCGCCGCGACATTCAGTTTATCTTTCAGGATCCGTATGCGTCGCTCGATCCGCGCCTTACCGTCGGCTTTTCAATTATGGAGCCGCTGCTGGTGCATCGCAGCATGGGACGCGCGCAGGCAGAGAAACGCGTCGCCTGGCTGCTGGAACGCGTCGGTCTGCTACCCGAACACGCGCAGCGCTACCCGCACGAGTTTTCTGGCGGTCAGCGCCAGCGTATCTGCATCGCACGCGCGCTGGCGCTCAATCCTAAAGTGGTGATCGCCGACGAATCCGTCTCCGCACTGGATGTGTCGATTCAGGCGCAGATCATCAATCTGATGCTGGATTTACAGCGTGAATTTGGCATCGCCTTCCTGTTTATTTCCCACGACATGGCCGTGGTGGAACGCATCAGCCATCGTGTTGCGGTGATGTATCTCGGACAGATTGTGGAGATGGGGCCGCGTCAGGCGGTATTCGAACAGCCGCGCCATCCTTATACCAAAAAACTGATGGCCGCGGTGCCGGTGGCCGATCCGGCGCATCGGCACCGCGAGCGGGCGCTGATGGTCGATGAGATCCCCAGCCCGATTCGCCCGCTGGGTGATGAGCCGGAAGTGGCACCGTTACTGGAAGTGGCGCCGGGCCATTTTGTCGCCCGCCATGCCATTAGCGGCGCCTGAGCAGCAACCAACCGCGCCCTCTGTGCAGGGCGCGCAAGACAGGGACTACAGGAGAACGATAACGATGCACCATATCATGCGAAAAGGGGTTATCACTGCCGGGTTGTTGAGTTCGGCGCTGGCGCTGCCCGCCTGGGCGGCCAAAGATGCGGTGATTGCCGTGGCGTCGACCTTCACCACGCTGGATCCGTACGACGCCAACGACACGCTGTCGCAGGCGGTGGCCAAGTCTTTCTATCAGGGCCTGTTCGGCTTCGATAAAGACATGAAGCTGGTCAACGTACTGGCTGAAAGCTATCAGGCCAGCAGCGATGGGCTGACTTACACCATCAAACTGCGTCCGGGCGTGAAATTCCAGGATGGCACGGATTTCAATGCCGAAGCGGTGAAGGTCAACCTCGACCGCGCCAGCAATCCGGACAACCATCTCAAGCGTTATAACCTGTTTAAATATATCGCCACTACCGAAGTGGTCGATCCGTCCACGGTGAAAATTACCCTGAAGCAGCCGTTCTCAGCGTTTATCAACAATCTGGCGCACCCGGCTGCGGTGATGATCTCACCAACCGCGCTGAAAAAATATGGCAAGGACATCGGTTTCCATCCGGTAGGCACCGGACCTTATACCTTTGACACCAGGAACCAGACCGACTTTGTCAAAGTGAAAAAGTGGTCGGGCTACTGGAAACCAGGCTATCCGAAACTCGACAGCATTACCTGGCGTCCGGTGGTGGATAACAACACCCGCGCGGCCATGCTGCAAACCGGTGAGGCCAGCTTTGCCTTCCCGGTGCCGTTAGAGCAGGCCAAACTGTTGCAGGGCAATAGCAAGCTGGATGTGGTGACCACACCATCGATCATGCAGCGTTACATCAGCCTCAACGTGACGCAAAAGCCGTTCGATAACCCGAAAGTGCGTGAAGCGCTGGAGTACGCCATCAATCGCCAGGCGCTGGCCAAAGTGGCCTTTGCCGGTTACGCCACGCCAGCCACTGGCATCGTGCCGCCGCGCATTGATTTTGCCCAGAGCTATCCGGCCATCAAATACGATCCGGCCAAAGCGCGCGAGTTGCTGAAGGAAGCGGGCTACCCGAACGGTTTCGAAACCACGCTGTGGTCATCGCATAACCACAGCACCGCGCAGAAAGTGCTGCAGTTTACCCAGCAGCAGCTGGCGCAGGTGGGTGTGAAGGTGAAAGTCACGGCGATGGATGCCGGCCAGCGCGCGGCGGAAGTGGAGAGTAAAGGGCAGAAAGAGAGCGGGGTGCGCATGTTCTACACCGGCTGGTCAGCCTCCACCGGCGAAGCCGACTGGGCGCTGACGCCGCTGTTCGCCACCAGCTCGTGGCCACCGGCGATCTTCAACACCGCGTTCTACAGCAACCCGCAGGTGGATAAAGACCTGGCGGATGCGCTGAAGACCACCGATCGCGACCAGAAAGCCAGACTGTATAAAGACGCGCAGGACCGCATCTGGAACGATCACCCGTGGATTCCGCTGGTGGTGGAGCAGCTGCTGTCTGCGAACAATAAAAACCTGACCGGTTTTTACGTCATGCCCGATACCTCATTCAATTTTGATGAGGCGGATCTGAAGTAACAGACGCGGCCAGCCTTACGGGGCTGGCCGATGCTGCGCGGGATTTCGCATGCTCAACTATTTTCTTAAACGCCTGCTCGGGCTGATTCCCACGCTGCTGATTGTCGCAGTGCTGGTGTTCCTGTTCGTGCATCTGCTGCCGGGCGATCCGGCGCGCCTGATTGCCGGACCGGAAGCGGATGCCTCAGTGGTGGCGCTGGTGCGTCAGGAGCTGGGACTCGATCAGCCGCTGATTCAGCAGTTCTGGCACTTTATCCTCAATGCCTTGCAGGGTGATTTTGGTCAGTCGATGGTGTCAAAGCGGCCGGTCTCTGCCGAAATTGCCGCGCGCTTTTTTCCTACTCTGTGGCTGACGCTGAGCAGCATGGTGTGGGCGGTGGTGTTTGGCATGGCGATCGGCATCGTTTCGGCGGTATGGCGCAATCGCTGGCCGGACCGCATCGGCATGACGCTGGCGGTTTCCGGCATCTCCTTCCCGGCATTTGCGCTGGGTATGCTGCTGATGCAGGTCTTTTCGGTCGAGCTCGGCTGGCTGCCGACGGTGGGCGCCGACAGCTGGCAGCACTACATTCTGCCGTCAATTACGCTCGGTGCCGCCGTGGCCGCGGTGATGGCGCGCTTTACCCGCGCTTCGTTCGTTGAGGTGATGCAGGAAGATTATATGCGCACCGCGCGTGCCAAAGGGGTGCGCGAATCGCTGGTGGTGGTCAAACACGGGCTGCGCAATGCCATGATTCCGGTGGTCACCATGATGGGGCTGCAGTTCGGCTTTCTGCTCGGCGGCTCGATTGTGGTGGAAGTGGTGTTTAACTGGCCCGGACTGGGCCGTCTGCTGGTGGATTCGGTGGAGATGCGCGATTACCCGGTGATTCAGGCCGAGGTGTTGCTGTTTTCGCTGGAGTTCATTCTGATTAACCTGATCGTCGATATGCTTTACGCGGCGATCAACCCGGCTATTCGCTACAGGTAAGGAGTCGCAATTGAAGAACTGGCGACGCGATGCGGCACTGAAATCCCTGCCGCTGATGACGGAAAACCGGGTTCGCACGCCGTGGCGTGAATTCTGGCGGCGCTTTCGCCGTCAGCATGTGGCGCTGCTGGCGGGCGCGTTTGTGTTGCTGCTGATTGTGGTTGCGTTTATCGCCCCGTGGATCGCCCCGTTTGATGCCGAAAACTATTTTGACTACGACCGGCTCAACGAAGGGCCGTCGTGGATGCATCTGTTTGGCGTCGATTCCCTTGGGCGCGATATCTTCAGTCGGGTGCTGGTCGGCACGCGCATTTCGCTGATCGCTGGCTTCTTCTCGGTGGCGATTGGCACGGTGATCGGCACCGTACTGGGGCTGCTGGCGGGCTATTACGAAGGCTGGTGGGATCGCATCACCATGCGCATCTGCGATGTGTTGTTTGCGTTTCCCGGCATCCTGCTGGCGATCGCGGTGGTGGCGATCATGGGCAGCGGCATGAGCAACGTGATTGTGGCAGTGGCGATTTTCAGTATTCCGGCATTTGCCCGTCTGGTGCGTGGCAACACGCTGGTGCTGAAACATCAGACTTATATCGAGTCGGCGCGCAGTATTGGTGCCTCCGACTGGACCATTATCATGCGTCACATTTTGCCCGGTACGGTGTCGTCGATTGTGGTCTATTTCACCATGCGTATCGGTACCTCGATCATCACCGCCGCCAGCCTGTCCTTTCTCGGCCTGGGCGCGCAGCCGCCGACGCCGGAGTGGGGCGCGATGCTCAACGAAGCGCGCGCCGATATGGTGATTGCGCCGCACGTGGCGATCTTCCCCAGCCTGGCGATTTTTCTCACCGTGCTGGCGTTCAATCTGCTGGGCGACGGCCTGCGCGACGCGCTGGACCCCAAATTGAAGAGCTGATTTTCGAGCTGGCAGGCGTGAACCGGAGCCACAGTGCCGCCATTCAGGGGAAATATTTGTCCGTGCAGTATTTGGGTCACCATAAATGGCGACCCTACAAGGTCATTGCGTAATATATTGTCGGCTGCACATTGAGATATGAGGGCATTGCGCGTTTTTTACCGCTCGCACATTAATGTCCAGCGGCATTACTTGTTGTAGGGTGCGCATTCATGCGCACCGGTATCCTTTTACGCCTCCGCGCATCAAAACGTTTCCCAGTTATCGTTACCGTGGCTCACCGCCGCGGGCAGAGCGCGGGTCGGGGCGGGCAGCACCGGTTTCACCACCCGCTCGGTTACCGCAGCGTGCGGGCGCGCGCCGGTGTTGAACCGTGCCACCGCCGATGACAATCGGCTGGCCTGCTGCTCCAGCGACGCCGAGGCGCTGGCCGATTCCTGCACCAGCGTGGCGTTCTGCTGCGTCACGCGATCCATCTCATTCACCGCCTGGCCAATCTGGTCAATACCGCGGCTCTGCTCATCGGAAGCCGAGGCAATCTCACCCATAATGTCGGTGACGCGCGTCACCGCGCTGACAATCTCCTGCATGGTATCGCCAGCGCTGCTGACCTGCTGCGAACCGAGGTCCACGCGCTGCACGGAGTTTTCAATCAGCAATTTGATCTCTTTCGCCGCCTGCGCGCTGCGCTGGGCCAGATTGCGCACTTCGCCTGCCACCACCGCAAAGCCGCGCCCCTGCTCACCGGCACGCGCCGCTTCTACCGCGGCGTTAAGCGCCAGAATGTTGGTCTGGAAAGCGATACCGTCGATGACGCTGGTAATGTCGGCGATTTTCTTCGAGCTGTCCGCAATGTCGCGCATGGTTTTCACCACGCCTTCCACCACGTTACCGCCTTTATCGGCGGTGTCCGACGCGGTTTTCGCCAGCTGCGTGGCCTGACGCGCGTTGTCAGCATTCTGCTTCACGGTCGCGGTCAGCTGTTCCATGCTGGCGGCGGTCTCTTCCAGTGAGGCAGCCTGCTGTTCGGTCCGCGCCGAGAGATCGTTATTACCGTTGGCGATGGCGCTGGCGCTGCCAAAAATGGCATCCGCGCTGTCGCGCACGTTGTTGATGGTACCGAGCAGCGCCTGCTGCATGTGATTCAGGCTGGCGGCAATGGCCGCCATTTCACTGCGGCCTGCCACCTGCAGGCTGGCTGACAAATCGCCTTCGGCAAAGCGCTCGATCTGCTGCTGCACCTGCTGCATCGGTGCCAGCAGCACGCGGCGTACCAGCGTCCATACAGCCGCCACCATCAGCACCACCACCAGCGCGATGACGGCAATCATGATCAGCACCTGCTGATAGTTGCTGTCATTTTGCAGGCTGCGCTGATTGATCAGCTGCATGTTTTCATCGCGCCACTGCTGATAAGCCTGTTCCAGTTCATCCTGCGCCTGCTGCGCATCGAGGTTGCCGTAGGCCGCGTAGTTATTGGCTTTCAGAAACACGGCGGACTGCTGCAGCAGCGCGGCAAACGCTTTGAATTTATTGTCGATCAGATCGGCGGTCGACGCACTCTGGCCGTCGATGCGCGGATAGCTTCTATACTGATTGAAGTGCTGCTGCGCCGCTTCCAGCGAGGCACCGGCTGCCAGCAGCAGCTTGTTGATCGCCGCCAGCGACTGCTCGTCGGTCTGATTTTTCAGAATACGGATCGCCACGCGGTTGATGGTGACGCGGGTTTTCACCAGCGTTTGCCAGCCGTCGCCCAGCTCGCGCTGCTGATGAGACAACTGATTGCTGGCGGTGAAATTATGTTGTCCCGCGCGCAGCGAGGAGAAAAAGAGCGAGCCGGATATGGCCTGCATGGCTGTGAATACCACCAGAATAACCACAATGGCGGTCACAATTTTCATCTTGTTGAACATGTGAGCATCTCTTAGCAAATGAGCCGGTAGTTATGTTATCGGTGGAAAAAAGCATCACTAAAGTGCGGCAGTGAAATAATTCACCGCAGTAATGGTTACGGACAGGAGGCCAGGGGATGAAACCCTTCAATTACCAGCAGGATTTTAAACAGCTCGACTTCCGTCAGCATCCGGAGCTGTATCAGGTCGGGCGCGGCGAGCAGGGGGTGCTGATGGTGGAACCTTATAAGAGCGAAATTCTGCCGCACTGGCGCTTTCGCACCGTCGAGCTGGCGCAGCAGTCATCAGAAAAAATCATGCAGCTGTTCGAGGCGTATCGCGCGCAGGACGATTTTGTCGGTATGGATATGGCGCGCAAATTTATTCAGATGGGTTACACCCGCGCGCGCCGCTACAGCAATCATCAGGGCGGACGGAAATACGGTGCCGACGGCAAAGAGCTGCCGCGTACGGTAGAAAAAGAAAAGGCCGCTGCGGCGGCCGTGTTCAAAGCGTGCTGGGACCGGCTGCGCGCCGATAACGATTATCTGGCGCGCAAAAAAGCGCACCAGCAAAAGTACGGTTAAACGCGCGTGCCCCACAGGTCGTATTCGTCGGCGTGTTCGACTTTGACCCGCACCACCTCGCCGACTTTCACCTGGCGATCGCCATTCAGGTACACCGCACCGTCGATTTCCGGGGCGTCGGCCATGCTGCGGCCGACCGCGCCTTCTTCATCCACTTCATCGATGATCACCAGAATCTCGCGACCGATTTTCTCCTGCAGACGCTCTGCGGAGATCTGCTGCTGCAACTGCATGAAGCGGTCAAAACGCGCCTGCTTGACGTCGTCCGGAACCTGATCCGGCAGCTGGTTAGCCGTGGCGCCTTCAACCGGGCTGTACTGGAAGCAGCCAACGCGATCGAGGCGCGCTTCACGCAGGAAGTCGAGCAGCATCTGGAAATCTTCTTCGGTTTCGCCCGGGAAACCCACGATGAAGGTGGAACGCAGCGTCAGCTCCGGACAGATTTCACGCCAGCGTTTGATGCGCTCCAGCGTGCGCTCAACCGCGCCCGGACGCTTCATCAGCTTCAGGATACGCGGACTGGCGTGCTGCAGTGGAATATCGAGGTAAGGCAGGATTTTGCCTTCGGCCATCAGCGGGATCACATCATCCACGTGCGGATACGGATAAACGTAGTGCAGACGCACCCAGACGCCGAGTTTTGCCAGCTGCTCACACAGGCTGACCATGCTGGTTTTCACCGGCGAACCGTTCCAGAAACCGGTGCGGTGTTTAACATCGACGCCGTACGCGGAGGTGTCCTGCGAGATCACCAGCAGCTCTTTTACGCCGGCTTCCACCAGACGTTTAGCTTCATCAAGTACCGCGCCAATCGGACGGCTGTCCAGATCGCCACGCATTGACGGAATGATGCAGAAAGTGCAGCGATGGTTACAGCCTTCGGAAATTTTCAGGTAAGCGTAGTGGCGCGGCGTCAGCTTCACGCCCTGTTCCGGCACCAGACTGAGGAACGGGTTGTGCTCGGGTTTTGGCACGTAATTGTGCACGTGCGACAGCACCTGCTCGTAGCTGTGCGGGCCGGTGATCTCCAGTACTTTCGGATGCACTTCGCGAATCTGATCCACTTTGGCGCCGAGGCAGCCGGTGACGATCACTTTGCCGTTCTCGTTCAGCGCTTCACCAATCGCTTCCAGTGATTCCTGTACGGCACTGTCAATAAATCCACAGGTGTTAACGATGACGATCTCCGCATCATCGTAGCGTGGCACCACGTCGTAGCCTTCTGTCCGCAGCTCCGTCAGGATGCGTTCAGAGTCGACGAGGTTTTTTGGGCAGCCGAGAGAGACGAAGCCTACACGCGGCGGATTTTTGACATGGCTCATAAGGATAAAAATTCATCATAATTAAGGTGGACAGGAGCGCGATTGTACAGAGGTTGACGGGGAAAATGTATAGGGAAGCGCTGTCGAAATCAGAGAAAAAGGCCACGCAAACGGTGGCCGGGGGAATTACAGCAATAATTGTTCCGGACGGCAGCTGTAGAGTCGGGCTAAGCGCTCGCGCGTTTTTTTCTGTGGTTTACTCTCTTTGCGTTCCAGTTGGGAAATTGCACTTTGCGTGGTCCCTAATTGTTCGGCAACATACTGCTGCGAGAGGTTACGGTAAACACGCCAGGCCGCCTGCAGACTGATATCCTGGCTGAGCATAATGCCAACCACGTCATGCGGCACGGTTTCATCATCATGTTCATCCGCTTCAATCGCGAGGGTTGTCCAGTTGCTTTCCGCATCTGAAAGCAGCTTTTCATACTCCGCGACAGGCAGAACCACGAATTGCGGTTCGCCCGCTTCATCATAAATATACTGTTTTGACATACGTTATCCGGGTAGCGTCAGGTCGCGGCCAATGTCATCAGGTGCATAGCTGCGGGGTTTCCCCCGCAGAGTATCAGTAAGTATGAGAGGTTCTGCGTGCAACTTCTACAATCTCAAGAACGACAGGCTCTCCCTCTATCAACGCAAAGATAACCCGATAATCGCCCACCCGCAGACGGTAACGATTATCACTCTGCTGCAGCTTCCTGATGTTCAGTGCGACGGCCGGAAAGGCGATCAGCTGGGATGTCTTTTCAAAGATGCTTTTTTGATAGCGTTTGTCGATCTTCATCAGGTGTTTCAGGGCACGTTTAGACCAGGATACTTCAACTACAATGCACCTCTTTTCACCTGCCATCCCTGCAAGGGATAATTAGAAAATAAAGATAAAATCTAATATTGTCAATCTAATAATCTTATATGTCAGGGCAGGGCGGTCACCTGGCGCAACGTTTTGTTTGGTGTACGCTTAGTGAGCATGGCGGACATCCGGGTTGTGCAGGCGGGTCGATTTTGCTTAAATATCGGGTTGGTAATTGTAAGTTATTATCGACATTACAGAATTTAACGTGCGCCAGCGGTGAGTTTCTCTCTGCCGGGGCTGAAGTGGATAATGTGAGAGCAGACAAATGCAAGAGATCGTCAAAGGTTTTCTGAATTTTCAACAGAATGTGTTTCCTGAAAGGAAGGATCTTTTCAAGAGTCTGGCGTCCAACCAGAATCCTAAAGCTTTATTCATCTCCTGTTCGGATAGCCGTCTGGTACCAGAGCTGGTGACACAGTCGGAGCCGGGCCAGCTGTTTGTGATCCGTAACGCCGGTAATATCGTCCCGCCGTTTGGTCCGGAGCCGGGTGGCGTGTCAGCAACCATCGAGTACGCGGTGGTCGCGCTGGGCGTAACCGAAATTATCATTTGTGGTCACTCCAACTGCGGTGCGATGAACGCGATTGCGTCCAACGCCGATCTCGAGAGCATGCCAGCGGTTGATCACTGGCTGCACTACGCCAATGCGGCAAAAGCGGTGGTGGAAGAGCGCAACTACGAATCGGTTGAGAAACGCCTCAACGAAATGGTGAAAGAGAACGTGATTGCCCAGCTCAACAATATCAAAACGCATCCTTCCGTTTCGGTCGCGCTGCGCAAAGGCAAGCTGCGCCTGCATGGCTGGGTTTATGATATTGAAAGCGGCGGCATTATTGCGCTGACCAAAGGCGGTGAATCCTTCATTTCACTGTCGGAAAACCCGGAAACCTGCTTCGAATAATCCTGCCTGCTACAAGCCCGGCCACTGCGCCGGGCTTAATGTTTTGTAAATCCTGCACATCCTTTCTTACTGGCTGACTACCCTTAACGGCAGACTGTGAAAAGGAGAATCCCATGCGTTTATGGCGTGTTGCGCTGCTGGCTGGCGCGCTCAGCGGTTCCTTTACCGCGCTGGCGGCTGATGTCCAGGTGCAGGTGTTACAGGACAAGCTCGATCATCCATGGTCGGTGGCGTTTCTGCCCGACCAGCAAACCCTGCTGATTACCGAACGTTCCGGACAGCTGCGCAGCTGGCAGCCGGGCCGGGGGCTATCGCAGCCGATTAGCGGCGTACCCAACGTGTGGGCCAACCGCCAGGGCGGTCTGCTGGATGTGGTGCTGGCGCCGGACTTCGCGCAAAGCCGTCGGGTGTGGCTCAGTTATACCACCGCCGATGACACCGGCCGCGCGGGCGGCGTGGTGGGTTACGGCACGCTCAGCGCAGATCTCCGTCAACTGCAGGATTTTAAGGTGGTGCTGGAGCAAACGCCGAAACTGTCCGGCGGTGCCAACATCGGCACGCGGCTGGCGTTTGATCGCCAGGGCTATCTGTACATCGCGTTCGGCGATAACTTTGCCAGCCGCAGCGCGCAGCAACTGGACAAACTGTCGGGCAAGATTGTCCGTCTGACGCAGGACGGCAAGGTGCCGGCGGATAATCCGTTTAACCATCGTCAGGGCGCACGCGCGGAGATCTGGTCTTACGGCGTACGCAACCCGCAGGGGCTGGCGCTCAATCCATGGACGCAGCAGATGTGGGAGAGTGAACACGGCCCGCGCGGCGGCGATGAGGTGAACCTGGCGGCGAAGGGCAAAAATTATGGCTGGCCGCTGGCGACATACGGCATTGATTACAGCGGGCAGAAAGTTCCGGAAGCGCAGGGCAGCGCCGTCGCCGGCACTGAGCAGCCGCTGTTTTACTGGCAGCAATCGCCGGCTATCAGCGGCATGGCGTTTTACAATAGTGCGCGCTTTCCCCAGTGGAAAAACTCGCTGTTTATCGGTGCGCTGAAAGATAAAAGTCTGATCCGTCTGCGCGTTAACGGCGAGAAGGTCGAAGAGGCGCAGCGGCTGCTGAGCGACCGTGGCGAACGCATCCGCGATGTTCGTCAGGGGCCGGATGGTTATCTGTATGTGCTGACCGATGAGGCCAATGGCAAGCTGCTGAAAGTCGGGCTGGCGGATGCCGCCAGCGCCGCGCGCGGTTAATCAGCGCACCCAGTTACACACCTGCCAGCCGCGCTGCTGCGCTTCCTGCTGCAGCAGCGCGTCCGGGTTAATCACCCATGCATGATCGGCATGCGACAGCAGCGGCAGATCGTTCATCGAATCGCTGTACGCCCAGGTGCGCTCAAAGCGTCGATCCTGCTGCAGCGCTCGCCAGTCGCTGAGTCGTGAAACTTTGCCTTCACGGTAAGTGGCGGTGCCGTAAATTTCACCGCTGTAGCGTTCATCGACCACTTCCACGCCAATCGCCAGCGCGCCGTGTACGCCCAGCCGTTCCGCAATCGGCACGGCGAGGTGATCGCCGCTGGCGGTAATAATCATTACCGTGTCGCCACGCTGCTGATGCCACTGAATGCGTTCGCGCGCGGCGGGAAAGACGCGCGGCAGGATATCGCGATGAATAAAGCGCCGCACCCAGCCTGCGACGGTGAGCGTCGCCATGCCGGTGAGCGGTGAGAGCGTAGTGCGCATGTACTCTTCAATCGACAGGCTGCCGGCGTGGTATTGCGCCATCAGCGCCTGCTCCTGACGAATGATCTCTTCCGGTGCAAACCCCTGCGAAACCAGCCAGCGCAGCCAGAGGCTGGTGCTGTCTTCACAAATCAGGGTTTCATCCAGATCGAAAACGGCTAAGTCCATCATGATTCTCCTCGGGCTGACTGGCATCAGGTTAGCGGAATTTTGTGACTGGCTTAACTGTTCTGCGAAAATTCGGAATTTCTCGCAATTTTTCCTCTGCCCTGACGCCCGCGCACTGGCAGCGCAGCGGCCTTAATGCCAGGGTTACTCTAACAAACTCTAAAAAACTTTACGGTTTGGCGGTTTTTTTCACCGGCGTGAACCGTTAGCGTTTGGTAAGACATGTCTTACCTGCACAAATCCGTGATTTTACAAGGACAATTGGGTCACGCTCATGAGAAAAACATCCCTGACTTCAGTCTGGCGGCCACTGGCGGCCACTTCATTATTGTTGCTTTTCGTCCCTGTCACCACTCAGGCCGAGCAGGCACCGGCGGCACCGCAGATTGAGGCAAAAGCCTGGATTCTGATGGACTACAGCAGCGGTAAAGTGCTGGCAGAGTCCAATGCCGACCAGCGTCTTGATCCCGCCAGTCTGACCAAAATGATGACCAGCTACGTGGTCGGCCAGGCGCTGAAATCCGGCAAAATCACCAGTAACGACATGGTGACCATCGGCCAGGATGCCTGGGCCACCGGCAATCCGAAACTGCGCGGGTCGTCGCTGATGTTCCTCAAGCCGGGCGACCGCATCCCGGTCTCGGAACTGAATAAGGGCGTGGTGATCCAGTCGGGGAATGATGCCTGTATCGCGCTGGCGGACTATGTCGCCGGCAGTCAGGATGCCTTTATTGGCCTGATGAACAATTACGTTAAAGCCTTTGGCCTGCAAAACACCCACTTCATGACGGTGCACGGTCTGGACGCCGAAGGCCAGTACAGCACCGCACGCGACATGGCGATCATCGGCCAGCGCCTGATTGGTGATGTGCCGGAAGAGTATGCGCTGAACAGCGAAAAAGAATTTACCTTCAATAATATCAAACAGATGAACCGCAACCGCCTGCTGTGGAGCAGCAACCTTAAGGTTGACGGCATCAAAACCGGGCATACCTCGGGGGCGGGCAATAATCTGGTTGCTTCAGCGGTGGACGGCGATATGCGCCTGATTTCGGTGGTACTGGGCGCGCAGACCGATGCCATTCGCTTCCGCGAGAGTGAGAAGCTGCTGACGTGGGGCTTCCGTTTCTATGAAACCGTTACGCCGATTAAAGCGGATAAACCGTTTGCCCAGCAGCGCGTGTGGTTTGGCGAAAACAGCCAGGTCAACCTCGGCGTGGCAAAGGATGCGGCGATCACTATCCCGAAAGGGCAGATGAAAAATCTCAAAGCCAGCTTTACCCTCAACGCACCGCAGCTGGAAGCGCCGCTGAAAAAGAATCAGGTGGTGGGCACTATCGATTTCCAGCTGGATGGCAAAACTATTGAGCAGCGTCCGCTGGTGGCGATGGAGGATGTTCCGGAAGCCGGCTTTATTGGCCGTATCTGGGATTTCATTATGATGAAATTCAACGGCTGGTTCGGTAAGTGGTTCAGTTAATCTCAGGACGGCGGGTCAGCCCGTGGCTAACCCGCCTGCCGGCTGAGTTTATCCGCGCACCCAGCCTTTTTTAATCGGCATCGCGAACAGGGCGCGGTAGAGTTGATGCGTCAGCGCCAGCATGCGCTGACCGTACAGCTGCCACGCCAGATGCGAAGCCAGACAGCCAAGCAACCCCACCAGAAAACCGCCCAGCATATCCAGCGGCCAGTGCACGCCGAGATACACGCGTGACCAGGCAATAGCGCTGCCAATCGCCAGCAAAACCACCCCGGACCACAGACGGTGCCAGAAAATAAACGCCAGCGCGAAGGTAAAAATTGTGGTGCCGTGATCGCTGGGATAGGAGTCATCAGCAGCGTGTGACAGGAACTGATGACCGAAGCCAATGGCGAACGGGCGCGGGTGTGGCAACAGCTGGCCCACGCACCAGGAGATGCTCAGCGCATAAATCAGCGCCATGCCGGTTTTCAGCACCAGCGCGCGCTGCGACTGCAGCTGATCGCGCGGTCCCCACAGCCACAGGGCGACAATCAGCAACGGTACAATAGCAATCACATCTTTGGCGATAAAGGTCGCCAGGCTGAGCAGCCACGCGGGTGAATCCGGCGTGGCGTTAATCCATAAAAAGAGCGTGTGGTTAAGCGCTTCCATCACGTTTCCTCGTCCTCGTCTTGTTTACCCAAAAAGAAATTGCGGCAAAAATCAGCAGCTGGCTGAGCCACACCCACCAGCCCGCCCACAAATTGTGGGAGAAAAAGTGCGCCCCGCGCATCACCTGGCCATAGCCCATCAGCAGGCCACAGGCGATACCCACTGCCAGCGCCAGCAGCGCGCGGCGTGGACGCTCCGGCCACCACAAAAAAAACAGCGCCATCAGCGCAAAGCCGCTGGAAGCATGGCCGCCCGGAAAGCACTGGCCCGGGCCACTGTTGGCCGGCACCGCCGCCAGCAGCGGAAAGCTCGCGGCATTGCCACCGAACAGCGCCAGATCCCACGGACAGGAGTGCGCGCTGTGCGCCTTCAGCATGCCCACCACCAGCGGCCCCATGCCAAACAGCAGGGCCACCAGCACGCGCCGGGCGTCACGCTGTTGCAGGCCGCGCAGTAACAGCAGCACCGCGCCAGCGATAATCACATCCTTCATCAGCCGATGGTTAATCAGATCCAGCCAGCGGTTGTGTTGCCACGGAAAACGCCGGGTGAGCGGATCAAACCAGCGCTGGCTGATGGCGATGTCGAGGCTTTCGTGGCGCGACCACCACAGAAACGCCAGCGCCAGAATTGCCAGCAAAATAAGGTTGATAGCGTAGAAGCGCGCGGACAGAGAATAAATAGCCGCGCTCCGAATCTCACTGCGGGTTGTTGGAGTGTTTAACTTTGATGAAAGTTGCATGAATATTTGCAAATAGCGAAACCAGAGTCACAGGGTGGCAAATCACGCTTAGGGAAACCTTAAGGGCGCGCGCGGCAGGCATAAAAAAACCCGCTAGCAGAAGGCTAACGGGCTCCTCAATTTGGGGATTTCAAAGAAAAGCAGTGGCACTTATTCAGACTGCATCGCGTCCGATTAGTTCTGACGCGTGTAAAAATATTTTTAAACAGGCAAAAGCGGCCAGATGATGACGATCAGCGTCCCCGCCAGCGTCAGCAAGACGTTGGCAATGGCGTAGGTGCCGGCATAGCCGAGCGCCGGAATGCTGCTGCGCGCGGTATCGCTGATGATCTCCATGGCCGGTGCGCAGGTGCGCGCGCCCATGATGGCACCAAACAGCAGCGCGCGGTTCATGCGCAGCACATAAGCGCCGAACAGATAGCAAATCACCACCGGTAACAGACTCACCAGCAGGCCGCTCAGCAGCATCAGCGCGCCCGCACTGCCGAGACCGTGCTGCAGCCCGCTGCCGGCGCTCAGGCCAACCCCGGCCATAAACACCATCAGGCCAAACTCTTTCACCATGGTCAGTGCGCCCTGCGGGATGTAGCCGAACGTCGGGTGGTTGGCGCGCAGGAAGCCGAGCATGATGCCGGCAAACAGCAGCCCGGCGGCGTTGCCCAGGCCAAAGCTGAAGTTGCTGAACTGGAAAGTGATCATGCCGATCATCAGGCCGATGATAAAGAAGGCGCAGAACGCCAGCAGATCGGTCATCTGGCTGTGAATAGCAATGAAGCCGATGCGATCGGCCAGGCTTTTCACCCGGCGCGCTTCGCCGCTCACCTGCAGCACATCGCCTTTGTTGAGCATAATGCTGTCGTCGATCGGCATCTCAATCTGGCTGCGGATCACCCGGTTGAGGAAGCAGCCATGATCGGTCAGTTTTAAATGGCTCAGGCGTTTATTCACCGCGTTGTGGTTTTTCACCACGATCTCTTCGGTGACGATGCGCATGTCGAGCAGATCGCGATCGAACACCTCTTTACCATTACGGAAACTGGCGTCGAGACGCGCATGAGCATCCGGATAGCCCACCAGGGAAATCTCGTCGCCGAGCTGCAGCACGGCATCACCGTCCGGGCTGGCGAGAATGCCGTTACGCCGCAGGCGCTCAATGTAGCAGCCGGTCTGACGGTGAATCCCCAGCTCGCGCAGGTTTTTGCCGCCGCTCCACTCAACCAGCTCCGGACCAACGCGGTAGGCGCGAATTACCGGCAGGAACACTTTACGCTGGCTGTCCGCATCCAGACCGCGCTCGCGCGCGATTTGCTGGGCGCAGGTCGGCAAATCCTGATGCTGCAGGCGCGGCAGGTAGCGTGCGCCGAAAATCAGGCTGACCAGCCCAATCAGATAGGTGAGGGCGTAACCCAGGCTGAGGTTATCCTGCATGCGCCCCAGCAGCTGCGTGTCGCTGATGCTTTGCCGCAGCGTATCGCCTGCGCCTACCAGCACCGGCGTTGAGGTCATCGAGCCGGCCAGCATGCCAGCGGTGAGGCCGATATCCCAGCCAAACAGTTTGCCGAGCGTCAGCGCAATCAGCAGGGCGCTGACCACCATGACGATCGCCAGAAAGAAATAGTTCTTACCGTCGCGGAAAAAGATGGAGAAAAAGTTGGGACCGGCTTCCACCCCGACACAAAAAATAAACAGCATAAAGCCCAGACTTAAGGCGTCAGTATTTATCGCGAAGTGTTGCTGACCCAGAATCAGCGAAACCACCAGCACACCAATAGAATTACCGAGTTGTACGGAGCCAAGGCGTAATTTACCCAGGCACAGGCCGAGGGCTAATACGACAAATAATAACAGAACGTCATTTCCGCTTAACAATTCTGCGACGTTAATGTTCACGGTTTAACTTCTTATTTACCTGTAACGGGTTGATGGGAGGGGATTTTTTCGCTATCTTGTGACGGCAGCGCACGGCCCGGTCACCGAATGTTCTTAATCTGTGACCCACATAAAGCGGCGCCATTCTAATCATAATTAACACCCTCAGCTATCAGCAGTTTTCATTCCTTCTGCCTTCAGCTGTTTCTTTTTATTTCCACGTAAGCGCATCAGGGCAGTTAAAAGTTTCAATATTGTTAACGTCAAAGTTGAGGAGAAGTATGTTGCAGCGCAATAATCGCTGGCCAGCATCGGTTCTGGGCGTGATGCTTTATACGCTGGTGTTTATTTTTGCACATCATTTTTGGTCCGCCGCCGCGACGCAGGCGGTGCGTGGACAGCCGGAACTGCTGCTGTTTCTGCTGCCGGGCATCGTGATGGCGCTGCTGCAGCCGGACAGTCCGCTGATCGGCACACTGTGGATCGCGCTGGGCGGGACGCTGCTGGGTATGATGTGGGTGTGGCTGGTGATGCCGATGACGCACAGCCTGCTGCTGGTGACGGCGTGGAGCCTGAGTGCACTATTCTGGGCGGGATGCGGTGCGCTGCTGGTGCGCCTGCTGCGCATTATGCTGGCGATGCGCACCAGCTGAGTGAAGCGAAGACGGGCCCGCAGGCCCGTCAGGTCAGGCTTCGATGCCGAGGTTTTCTTTGGTCCACGCCGCAAATTCGGTGTAACCACCGATGTGCTGGTCGTCGAGGAAGATCTGCGGCACGGTAGAAACCGGTTTGCCGGCACGCGCTTCCAGGTCGGCTTTAGTGATGCCGGTCGCCTGGATATCGACGTACTGATAATTAAAATCGTCGCGCTCGCTGGTTAACTTCATGGCTAACTCTTTTGCTCGTACGCAGTAAGGGCAGCTGGAACGGCCAAAAATCACTGCAATCATTGCTTCTCTCCTTCCGCTGCTGTTTTGTGACTTGTCTCACATCACAGCGTGAATAATGCGTCACATCATGCCCGCCCATCCTGCTTAAGAAAAGCAGAAATTGCCTGTTACTCTAATGCGCGCTGTCTATACCCGGTCACAATGCCGTACTACAGTATTCGGGTATCACCTGCAGCAGAAACAGATGAACACTGAGGAGCCCTGAACCATGCGTAATCTGGCGACATTGCCCAAACCCGTGCTACTGCTGGAAGCGCTGGGCGTGCTGGCAGTGATTGGCGCGCTGCTGCTGGTCAACGACTGGCTGGCGGCACCGGCATTCATGGCGAAAAAACCGCTGGCAACGCTGCTGTTTTTCCTCGGCATTGCGCTGATGTTGCCGGCAGCGTGGCTGATGATGTGGCGCACCGCAAAGGCGATGGCACCGCAGTTGTTCAATCACACCGACAAAAAGAAGTAACCGGAGAGGATTATGACGCCGACTATTGATTTGCTTTGCAGCCACCGTTCCATTCGCGCCTTTACTGAGCAGGGGATTGATGACGCCCAGCGCAGCGCGATTATCGCTGCGGCGCAGGCGGCCTCGACCTCCAGTTTTTTACAATGTTCCTCCATTGTCCGTATCACCGACCGCGCCCTGCGCGAGCAGCTGGTGCAGCTCACCGGCGGCCAGCCGTGGGTCAGCGCCGCAGCGGAGTTTTGGGTATTCTGCGCCGACTTCAACCGCCACCAGCAAATCTGCCCTGAGGCTCAGTTGGGCCGTGCCGAACAGCTGCTGCTGGGTTGTGTCGATACCGCGCTGATGGCGCAGAACGCCATGGTCGCTGCGGAATCGCTCGGTTTAGGCGGCGTGTTTATTGGCGGCATTCGCAACAGCATCGCGCAGGTGACGGAGCTGCTGGGGCTGCCGAAGTTTGTTCTGCCGCTGTTTGGTTTCTGCATCGGCCATCCCGACGCGTCACCGGACGTCAAGCCGCGCATGCCACAGGCGATGCTGGTGCACGAAAACCGCTACCAGCCGCTGGATAAAGCAGTGCTGGCGCAATATGACCAGCAGATCACCGCTTACTATCAGCAGCGCGACAGCAATCAGCGCTCGGAAAACTGGAGCGAACTGATTCAGCGTTTGATCATTAAAGAAACGCGACCGTTTATGCTGGACTACCTGCATCAGCAGGGCTGGGCAACGCGCTAAGTACAGGGACCGCTGCAATGAAGATGGCCATTCTCACCCGTGACGGCGCGCTCTACTCCTGTAAACGCCTGCGTGAAGCCGCGGAAGCGCGTGGCCATCAGGTGCAGATGATCGATCCGCTCTCCTGCTACATGAACATCAACTCCGACTCGCCGGCGGTGCACTATCGCGGTGAGGCGCTCGGCCATTTCGACGCGGTGATCCCGCGCATCGGCACCGCCACCACCTTTTACGGTACGGCGGTGCTGCGTCAGTTCGAGATGCTCGGCAGCTATCCGCTCAACGAGTCGGTGGCTATTACCCGCGCACGCGACAAGCTGCGCTCGCTGCAGCTGCTGGCGCGCGAAGGCATCGACATGCCGGTTACCGGCTTTGCCTCGTCGCCGGATGACACGCAGGATGTGATCGCCATGGTCGGCGGCGCGCCGCTGGTGGTGAAACTGGTGGAGGGGACGCAGGGGATCGGCGTGGTGCTGGCGGAAACCCGCCAGGCGGCAGAGAGCGTGATCGATGCGTTTCGCGGTCTCAATGCGCATATTCTGGTGCAGGAGTTCATCAAAGAGGCGCGTGGGCGCGACATCCGCTGCCTGGTGATTGGTGACGAAGTGGTGGCGGCGATTGAGCGGGAAGCGAAAGAGGGCGATTTCCGCTCTAATCTGCACCGCGGCGGCAGCGCCCGCGCCGTCACCATTACCGATCAGGAGCGCGAGATCGCGGTCAAAGCGGCCACAACGCTGGGATTAGCCGTGGCGGGCGTGGATATTCTGCGCGCCAACCGGGGTCCGCTGGTGATGGAGGTCAATGCCTCTCCGGGGCTGGAGGGCATCGAAGGCAGCACCGGTTTAGACATTGCCGCCATGATGATCCGCTGGATTGAGCAGCACGCCTGTCCCGGTTATCGTCCGAAAACCGGGGGCTGAACCGCGCTTTTGCGCGGTTTTCGTGGCATCTGCAGCCATTTTTCCGTAAGCTAAGGCGCTTATTTATTCACCCCACAGGATACAACGATGGATTCACTGGTCGTTCCTGACATCGACATGCTGCGTCGCTGGCTGGATCAACAAAATATCACCTGGTTCGAATGCGATGCCTGCCAGGCTTTGCATCTGCCGCATATGCAGAATTTTGACGGGGTGTTTGACGCGAAAATCGACCTGGTGGATAACGTTATCCTCTTCTCGGCGCTGGCAGAAGTAAAGCCCACCGCGCTGATCCCGCTGGTTGGTGAACTGTCGCAAATCAATGCCAGTTCGCTGACGGTGAAAGCCTTTATCGATATACAGGATGACAACCTGCCGAAGCTGATCGTCTGCCAGTCAATCAGCGTAAGCGCCGGCATCACCTTTGGTCAGTTCACCCACTTCATGAAGCAGAGCGAAGAGGGGATTTCGATGGTGATTATGGAAGCGTTCGCCAATCATCTGCTGATGATGGGCGAAGACGAGGAGCGTCCGCCGAGTGTCAGCAGCCACAGCATGCTGCACTGATTTTCTCCCTCCTGCTAACTGCCGCTTTTTGCGGCAGTTTTCATTTCAGGCCCACCACTTTTTATTCTGCATTTTGCCCTTTATTGCCAGATATTAGTCGTGCTTTATGCCGCTAGTGCCAGAGTGCATAGCAGAAACATGCATAACTTATCGCAAAAAGGCGTTTTTTAAGCTCGGATCTGGCACGCAGGAATCAGGGGGGCTATTCTTGCGGGGCTGTCTGATACGTGCAACTACGGCGCAGCTATAGGTTTTTGCTATTAAACTCCCGCTGAATATTGATTCATTGTGTGGCTGTAATTTAACAGACAACGCAACGACCGGATCGCGTGTATGCAGCGTTGTGATGACCCGCTCAGGAGGAAGAAAAACATGATCAACCAGTCAAAAAAATGGTTGCCAGGTGTGGTTGCAGGTGTGCTGATGGCTGCGGCCGTGGGCGCTCAGGCAGAGGATAAAACGCTGCACGTTTATAACTGGTCCGATTATATTTCGGCCGACACCGTGCCCAATTTTGAAAAGCAGACCGGCATCAAAGTGGTCTACGACGTGTTTGACTCCAACGAAGTGCTGGAAGGCAAACTGATGGCCGGCAGCACCGGCTATGACGTGGTGGTACCGTCGTCGAGCTTCCTCGCGCGTCAGCTGCAGTCTGGTGTGTTCCAGGAGCTGGATAAGAGCAAGCTGCCTAACTATAAAAACCTCGATCCCGATCTGATGGCGAAAGTGGCCCAGCACGATCCGGGTAACAAATACGCCATTCCTTACCTGTGGGGCACCACCGGCATTGGCTATAACATCGATAAAGTCAAAGCGGCACTGGGCGCCGATGCGCCGGTTAACAGCTGGGATCTGGTGCTGAAGCCGGAAAACCTGGAAAAACTGAAGAGCTGCGGCGTTTCGTTCCTCGATGCGCCAGAAGAGATTTTTGCCACCGTGCTGAACTACCTCGGCAAAGATCCAAACAGCTCTGACGCGAAAGATTACACCGGTGCGGCGACCGATCTGCTGCTGAAGCTGCGGCCGAATATCCGCTACTTCCACTCTTCGCAGTACATCAATGACCTCGCCAACGGCAACATCTGCGTCGCCATCGGCTGGTCTGGCGATATTCTGCAGGCGAAAGATCGCGCGGTGAAAGCCAACAACGGTGTCCATCTCGGTTACAGCGTACCGAAAGAGGGCGCGCTGGCGTTCTTCGACATGATGGCCATTCCAAAAGACGCGAAAAACCTGGATGCGGCTTATCAGTGGCTGAACTACATCATGGATCCGAAAGTGATTGCCGACGTCTCCAACAAGATGAACTACGCCAACGGCAACAAAGCGTCGCTGCCGCTGATCAATGCGGATGTGCGCAACAATCCGGGTATCTTCCCGACGCCGGAAGCGATGGCCAAACTGTTTGTGCTTAAGGTCCAGGATCCGAAACTGGATCGTGCGCGTACCCGTGCATGGACTAAAGTAAAAAGTGGTAAGTAATTCGTTCTGAACGGATTCCCTTATCGGTAAACGACAACAGAGGCGCTGTGCTGGCCTCTGTTGTGTCATTTAGCGGCTGGCTGTGCCGCGCTATCCCGCTTAGCGCCGGAGACATGTGAGTGAACGACGCGATTCCCCGCCCCCAAAATAAAACGGCTAAGGCGTTAACGCCGCTGCTGGAAATCCGCAACCTGACGAAATCGTTTGACGGCCAGCACGCCGTGGATGATGTCAGCCTGACCATTTACAAAGGCGAAATTTTCGCACTGTTGGGCGCTTCCGGCTGTGGCAAGTCCACGCTGCTGCGGATGCTGGCCGGCTTTGAAATTCCCAGCAGTGGCCAGATTGTGCTGGACGGTCAGGATCTGTCCCACGTGCCGCCGTATCAGCGGCCCATTAATATGATGTTCCAGTCGTACGCGCTGTTTCCGCACATGACGGTGGAACAGAACATCGCTTTTGGCCTGAAGCAGGACAAACTGCCGAAAGGCGAAATCAGCAGCCGCGTGGCAGAGATGCTGGCGCTGGTGCATATGGAAGAGTACGCCAAACGTAAGCCGCACCAGCTTTCTGGCGGCCAGCGTCAGCGCGTGGCGCTGGCGCGTAGCCTGGCGAAACGTCCCAAGCTGCTGCTGCTCGACGAACCGATGGGCGCGCTGGATAAAAAACTGCGTGACCGCATGCAGCACGAAGTGGTGGATATTCTGGAGCGCGTAGGCGCTACCTGCGTGATGGTGACCCACGATCAGGAAGAAGCCATGACCATGGCGGGCCGCATCGCCATCATGAACCGCGGTAAATTTGTGCAGATCGGCGAGCCGGAAGAGATTTACGAGCACCCGACCAGCCGCTACAGCGCCGAGTTTATCGGCTCGGTGAATGTGTTTGATGGCCTGCTGCGCGAACGCCGCGACGAGGGCGTGGTGATCGACAGTCCGGGACTGATGCATCCGCTCAAGGTGCAGACCGATGTGTCGATTGTGGACAACGTGCCGGTGCACGTGGCGCTGCGGCCGGAAAAAGTCATGCTGTGCGACGAGGTGCCGGCCGACGGCTGCAACTTTGCCGTCGGCGAAGTGGTGCACATCGCCTATCTCGGCGATCTGTCGATTTACCACGTACGGCTGCGCAGCGGCCAGATGATCAGCGCCCAGCTGCAGAATGCGCATCGCTACCGGAAAGGCGCGCCCACCTGGGGCGATGAAGTGCGCCTGTGCTGGGATGCCGACAGCTGTGTGGTCCTGACGGTTTAAGGAGGCGCTATGAGCCAGATTTCTCAACGCAGCGAGCCGGAGGTAGCGGGCACACCGCTGCAGCGCTGGGGCACGCGCATGAAAATGCAGCACGGTCGCAAGCTGGTGATCGCGCTGCCTTATCTGTGGCTAATCCTGCTGTTTATGCTGCCGTTCCTCATCGTGCTAAAAATCAGTTTCGCCGATATTGCGCGCGCCATTCCGCCGTACACCGATTTGGTGACCTGGGCGGACGACCAGCTCAACCTGGTGCTCAATCTGGGCAACTACCTGACGCTAACCGACGATCCGCTGTACGCCGAAGCTTATCTCACCTCGCTGAAGGTGGCGGCGATCTCAACGGTGATCTGTCTGCTGATCGGTTATCCGCTGGCGTGGGCGGTGGCGCACAGCAAGCCCTCCATGCGCACCATCCTGCTGCTGCTGGTGATCCTGCCGTCGTGGACCTCGTTCCTGGTGCGCGTCTATGCGTGGATGGGACTGCTGAACAACAACGGGATCCTCAACCGCTTCCTGATGTGGCTTGGCGTGATCGATCATCCGCTGATCATCCTGTATACCAACACGGCGGTGTATATCGGTATCGTTTACTGCTACCTGCCATTTATGGTGCTGCCAATCTACACCGCGCTGACGCGCATTGATTATTCGCTGGTGGAAGCGTCGCTTGACCTCGGCGCGCGCCCGCTGAAAACCTTCTTCAGCGTCATCGTGCCGCTGACCAAAGGCGGCATTATTGCTGGTTCAATGCTGGTATTTATCCCGGCGGTGGGCGAGTACGTGATCCCGGAACTGCTCGGCGGACCGGACAGCATCATGATTGGGCGCATTTTGTGGCAGGAGTTCTTCAACAACCGCGACTGGCCGGTAGCTTCGGCGCTGGCGGTGATCATCCTGCTGATCCTGATTCTGCCTATCGTCTGGTTCCACAAACATCAAAACCGTGAAATGGGGGAGAAGGGATGAATCAGCTACCGGTAATCCGCTCTCCGTGGCGCACCGCGATTCTGGCGCTGTGCTTCCTGTTCCTGTACGCGCCGATGCTGCTGCTGGTGGTTTACTCCTTCAACAGCTCGCAGCTGGTGACAGTATGGGAGAGCTTCTCGTTTCACTGGTATCGCGTGCTGTTCCAGGATGATGCGATGCTGGATGCGGTTGGCCTGAGCCTGACCATCGCGGCGCTGTCGGCCACCATGGCAGTGGTGCTCGGCACCATGGCGGCGGTGATTATCGTGCGCTTCGGGCGTTTTCGCGGCCACAGCGGCTTTGCTTTCATGCTCACCGCGCCGCTGGTGATGCCCGACGTGATCACCGGTCTGTCGTTGCTGCTGCTGTTCGTGGCGATGGGCAACACCTTTGGCTGGCCGGGCGATCGCGGCATGCTGACCATCTGGCTGGCGCACGTCACGTTCTGTACCGCCTACGTGGCGGTGGTGATCAACTCGCGGCTGCGCGAGCTGGATCGCTCAATTGAAGAAGCGGCGATGGACCTCGGCGCTACGCCGCTGAAGGTGTTCTTCGTGATTACCGTGCCGATGATTGCCCCGGCAATCATTACTGGCTGGCTGCTGGCGTTTACTCTGTCGCTGGACGACCTGGTGATCGCCAGCTTCGTCACCGGGCCGGGCGCTACCACGCTGCCGATGGCGATCTTTGCCACGGTGCGGCGCGGCGTCAATCCGGAGATCAACGCGCTGGCCTCGCTGATTCTGTTTGTGGTCGGGCTGGTCGGCTTTATCGCCTGGCGCTTTATGGCGCACGAAGAAAAACAGCGATTGCGCGATATTCAGAAAGCAAAACGTGGCTGAGTGACGCAACATTTGCCAATATAAGCAAGGCTGACTCTGTCAGCCTTTTCTTATGGAGCGCGCGCAATGTCGGAAACGTTGAAAAACCTGGTGTTAACCTCCACGCCCGTACCGGTGACCATTGCCGGCAGCGCCATTATCGCCACGCGCTGTATCAGCGTGCTGATGCTGGCCAATGAGCTGGGCTATGACGAAATCGCCAATTTCGTGCACCGCAGCGCGCAGGCGTGGGACTCCACGCTGATTTTTATCGCCAGCCAGCTGATTTTCCTGTTTGAACTGCGCTGTGCCTTTACCCTGATGCGCGGCAGTAATGCCGGGCGCTGGGGCTATGTGGCCACGCAGATCGTGGTGCTGCTGTACATGCTGATGGCGTCGGTGGGCTGGATCTATCCGGAGATTTTCAGCATTCCCGGCGAGAACAACGCGCAGATTATTCACCACACGCTGCTGCAGAAACTGCCGGATGTGCTGGTGCTGCTGCTGCTGTTTGTGCCGGCCAGCAGTCGCGCATTTTTCCGCAGCCGGTGATACAATCGGCCCCCGTTTTTGCTCCCGATTCTCAATACAGGCCTTTCCATGCATTGCGCGCTTTATCAGGCCGGTCGCTGTCGCTCATGTCAGTGGCTGGAAAAACCCTATCCGCAACAGCTCAGCGACAAGCAGACGCAGCTGACGCAGCTGCTGGACGGCATGCCGGTCGCCGACTGGCGGCCGCCGGTCACCTCGGCGCAGCAGGGGTTTCGCAATAAAGCCAAGATGGTGGTGAGCGGCAGCGTGGAAAAACCGCTGTTCGGCATGGTGGCGCGGGACGGCGAGCCGGTGGATCTCTGCGCCTGTCCGCTCTATCCCGCCAGCTTCGCGGCGGTATTCGACGTGCTAAAACCTTTTATCGCCCGTGCCGGTCTGACGCCGTACAACGTGGCGCGCAAACGCGGCGAGCTGAAGTTTTTGCTGCTGACGGAGAGTACCCAGGGCGGCATGATGCTGCGTTTTGTCCTGCGCTCGCACAGCAAACTGGCGCAGCTGCGCGCCGCGCTGCCGTGGCTGCAACAGCAGCTGCCGCAGTTGCAGGTGATCTCCGCCAATATTCAGCCGGTGCACATGGCGATACTGGAGGGCGAGGAGGAGATGGCGCTGACGCCTGAGCAGGCGCTGCCGGAACGCTTCAACGACGTGCCGCTGTATATCCGTCCGCAAAGTTTCTTCCAGACTAACCCGCAGGTGGCGGCTGCGCTGTACGCAACGGCACGCGACTGGGTGGCGGAACTGCCGGTGCACAGCATGTGGGATCTGTTCTGTGGCGTTGGCGGCTTTGGCCTGCACTGCGCCTCGCCGCAGATGCAGCTGACCGGCATTGAAATCAGTGCGGAAGCCATCGCCTGCGCGCAGCAGTCGGCGCAGCAGCTGGGGTTAGAGCAGGTGAGTTTTGCCGCGCTGGATTCCACGCAGTTTGCCACCGGGCATACGAGCGTGCCGCAGCTGGTGCTGGTCAATCCGCCACGTCGCGGTATTGGCGCAGAACTGTGCGCCTGGCTGAGCCGCATGGCGCCGGACTACATCCTGTATTCCAGCTGCAATCCCGCCAGCATGGCGCAGGACATTGCGCGTCTGGCCGACTATGACATCAGCCGCGTGCAGCTGTTCGATATGTTCCCGCACACCGCACATTTCGAGGTGCTGACGTTACTGCGTCGTAAGGGTGGAATCGCGTAGCGCCCGGCTGCGCTGAGGACGTGCAGAACCTGGCAGGCCCGGCGCCACGCAACTCCATAATGCTTATTCCGGGAACCACTTCTGATTGATCTGCTGCCAGCGACCGTTGGCTTTCAGCGCCGCCAGCGCGCTGTTCAGCTGTTGCAGCAGCGCGCTGTTGCCCTTGCGCACCGCAATGCCGAGCCCGGTGCCGAAGTAGTCGCTGTCGGTAATATGCTCGCCGACCGTGCTCAAATCCGCATTGGCCTTCAGCCACTGATTGACGACTGCGCTGTCACCAAATACGCCGTTGAGCCGGCCATTTTTCAGGTCGAGGATTGCGTTCTGGTAGCTGTCGTAGGCCACCGCAATTACTTCCGGATGCTTCTCCAGCAGGTATTTCTGATGGGTGGTGCCGTTTTCCACGCCGATGCGTTTGCCTTTCAGCTGGCTAAAGTCGCTATATTCACCTTTGTGGGCGATGACGATTGCCGAATTGGCGTAGTAGGGCTGGGTGAAATCGACCTGCTTACTGCGCTCGGCGGTGATATCCATGCCGGAAATGACCGCGTCATAGCGACGGAATTTCAGCGAAGGAATCAGGCTATCAAAGGCATTGTTGGTGAAAGTGCACTCGGCCTGCATCTGCTGACACAGCGCTTTGGCGAGGTCGATATCAAAACCGACAATCTGGTTATTCTGATCGAGTGATTCGAACGGGGGATAGGTGGCTGAGGCAGCAAAGCGAATTTTCTCTGCCGCATAAGCATTCATTGCCAGCGTTGCCATCACTGCCGCAACAATCCATTTTTTCATTATAAGGCTCCTGTAAACCATGCCAGAGGCGAAACGATTTACACGATGCCAGTTAATGCATTTATATGCAATAAATATGATTAAAAATTTATTTCACTGCGATCAGATATAGCGAGAAAGGGCGCGGCGTTTTCCTTCGCGCCGCGTCAGACGATCAGTTGCGGCGCTCAAACGCCAGCGCGCGCTTCTCGACCAGGCGCATCAGCAGCGTCAGCAGGCCGTTAACCACCAGATAAATCAGACCGGCGGCAGCATACACGGTGACGTCGTAGGTGCGGCCATACAGCAGCTGGCCGTGGCCCATCACTTCCATCAGCGTAATGGTATAGGCCAGCGAAGTACTCTTGAACACCAGCACCACTTCGTTGGAGTAAGAGGAGAGGGCGCGCTTAAACGCGTACGGCAGCAGAATACGCAGCGTATCGCGGCGGCGCATGCCCAGCGCGGCGCAGGACTGCCACTGCCCGGCCGGAATGGCGCGCACCGCGCCGTAGAACAGCTGTGTGGTGTAGGCTGCGCTATTAAGCGACAGCGCCAGCATGGCACACAGCCACGGCTGCGACAGTAAATGCCAGAGCCACGGCACGTTCTGAATGCTGGGGAACTGGCCGGGACCGTAATAGATCAGGAAAATCTGCACCAGCAGCGGCGTGCCGGTAAACAGGGTGATATAGCCTTTGACCAGCCAGTTGAGCAGCGGCAGCTTCAGCGCCAGCACAATGGTGCACAGCAGCGCCAGCAGCAGCGCGGCGACCAGCGAGGCGGCCGTCAGCGTCAGGCTGGTATGCAGGCCTTTCAGTAGCTCAGGTAAATACGCCAGCATGCGTCAGGCCCCCCGCTCGAAACGCGTGGTACGTGATTCAATACGGCGCAGCACCGCCTGACTGAATAGCGTAATCACTAAATAGATCGCGGCAGCCACCAGATACCAGGTAAACGGCTCCTGGGTGCGCGTCGCAATGCTTTTGGTCTGCAGCATGAGATCGTTGACGCTAATCAGCGACACCAGCGCCGTATCCTTGAGCAGCACCAGCCACTGATTGCCGAGTCCGGGCAGCGCATGGCGCCACATCTGCGGCATAATCAGGCGGAAGAAAATCGCTGACTTTTTCATGCCCAGCGCCTGGCCTGATTCCCACTGGCCGGACGGCACCGCTTTCAGCGCACCGCGCAGCGTTTGAGAGGCGTAAGCCGAATAGAGCATCGCCAGCGCAATCACGCCGCACAGGAACGGGCTGACATCAAAGTTCTCAATCTGCATCTGCACCGGCAGGGTGAACAGGCCCAGATTGAGCTGGAAGCCGTCCGACAGCGTCAGCAGCAGCTGCGAGGCACCGAAATAGATAAACAGCACCACCAGAATTTCCGGCAGGCCGCGAATCAGCGTCACCAGCCCGGTACCGATCCACGCCAGCGGTTTCCAGCGCAGCGATTCCCAGCCAGCAAAAATCATCGCCAGCGCGAGGCCGGCGATCAGGGCACAAACGGCAAGGCCGACGGTCATGCCGGCGGCGCTTGCGAGTGGAATCATTTCATTCATCAGAAATTACTGCTGAAACCATTTGTTGTAGATGGTTTTGTAGGTGCCGTCGGCTTTGATCTTATCCAGCGCGCCGTTGAACTTCTGCTGCAGTTCGCTGTTGCCCTGACGCACGGCGATGCCGAGACCGGTGCCGAAGTAGGCTTTGTCGGTCACTTTCTCACCCAGCGCGGCGAGGTTGGCGTTCTGCTTCAGCCACTCGTTAACCACGGCGGTATCCCCGAACACCGCATCAATACGGCCATTCTTCAGGTCGAGCACCGCATTCTGGTAGCTGTCGTAAGGCACGATGGTGATGTCGCTGTGCTTGTCAGAGAGATATTTCTGGTGCGTGGTGCCGTTCTGCACGCCCACACGCTTGCCTTTCAGCGCCACAACGTCCGCCAGCTTGCCTTTCTGCGCGATGAAGGTCGCAGAGTTGTCGTAGTAAGGTTTGGTGAACAGCACCTGCTTTTCACGCTCTGGCGTGATATCCATGCCGGCCATCACCGCGTCAAAACGGCGGAATTTCAGGCTGGGGATCAGGCTGTCGAAGGCCTGGTTGGTAAAGGTGCAGGTCGCATCGATCTCTTTGCACAGCGCATTGGCCAGATCGACATCAAAGCCCTGGATTTTGTTGTCGGAGTCGACAAATTCAAACGGCGGATAAGACGCCTCGGTCGCGAAACGCAGGGTCTGCGCGGCAGAAGCGCTCAGGCTCAGGCTGGCAAGCAGTGCAGCAAGTACAACTTTTTTCATTAGAAGCATCCTGACTTAGTGCGAAAGATAATGAGCAAACGCCTCGGTTTGCGGCTGTGTAAAGTGGCTGGCATCGCCCTGTTCAATGATGCGACCGTTCTCCATGTAGACCACGCGGCTGGCGGTTTTGCGCGCCACCTCAACTTCGTGGGTGACAATCACCTGCGTGATCTGCGTCTGGGCCAGCTCACGAATGATGCTGACGATCTGTGCCGTGATTTCGGGGTCGAGCGCGGCGGTCGGTTCATCAAACAGCAACACCTGCGGCTCCATCATCAGCGCGCGCGCAATTGCCACGCGTTGCTGCTGGCCACCGGAAAGGTGCAGGGGAAAACGATCGGCGTACGGCGTCAGACGCAGGCGTTCCAGTAGTTTATCGGCGCGCGCGCGTGCCGCATCTTTGCTGAGCCCGAGCACACGACAGGGTGCTTCAATCAGGTTCTGCATCACGCTGAGGTGCGGCCACAGATTGTACTGCTGGAACACCATGCCGACATTCTGGCGCAGTTCGCGAATCGCGTTGTCGGACGGCGTCTGGCTAAAATCGAAGTGGTTGCCGGCAATCTGCAGGCTACCGGAACGCGGCAGCTCCAGCAGGTTGAGCACGCGCAGGAGTGAACTTTTACCCGCGCCACTCGGGCCGAGCAACACCAGCGTTTCGCCCTGCGGGCAGGCCAGGTTGATATCGAACAGCGCCTGATGGGCACCGTAAAAACAGTTGATGGCGTTTAGTTGAATACTCATGCGCAAAAAATGAATAGCAATTAGTGTCGCAAATCTTAACGTCACCAGAATAGTTATGCAATTGAGGTGGGTTAAAATTTATTAAAGAGCAATTAAACAGCAAAAGCGTAGCACAAAATCGGGCAGGGCAGCGGGGAAAGGGGCTGACGGGTAAGCGTCGGCTGTTGCACGGAAGCTTAGCGGCGCCGCAATGGTGCGGCGCGCTAATGGTTGCGGCTGAGTGCGGAAAAAATGCGCGACTATTTTTTCTCTTCCAGCAGCTGGCTGAGCGAGCCGCCACCGGCGTGTGGCCAGTCGCCGACGTAGCGCACATCATCCACCACCCAGCAGGTACCTTCGTGGATCATCAGCACTTCATCGCGCCAGCTTTTATCGCCGCGGCTCAGCGTCACGCGCAGCGGAATATTACGCGCGTCGCGGTTAGGAATGCTGGAGGCGCTGGCCACGTCAGCGGCAGTGGGCCCCTGTGCCAGGCTGGAGAACAGATCGCCCTGGCGCCACGCTGCCGGTGGGTTGCTCTGGCTGCTGGCATGCAGCAGTTTCTGATACAGGTTGTCGCTCAGGTACGGGCGATATTTTGCCAGCGTGGTGCTGTCCGGCAATCCCTGGGTTGGCTGGCTGACACGTAAATCGTAGAACTGCTGCGCCACGCTGTCCGGACCGCCGTCAACGCAGGGGGCGGTACGCGGCCCGTTGTCCTTGATCACCGGCTCAACGGTGGTACAGGCACTCAGCAGCAATGCAGCGGGAACAAGCAGCGCAAAGGCTTTGTTTCTCATCTCGATTTCCTTATTGTTCACTGGCAAAGCGCCATTTTTAGCATAGAGTATAGCCGTGCTTTTACGCCGTACGAGCTATCGCCTCATGAATCACCACAGGAGAGAACGATGAAATTTTCGACTACGCCAACCCTGGAAGGGCACAGCATCACTGAATATTGCGGCGTTGTGACCGGCGAAGCGATTCTCGGTGCCAACATTTTCCGCGACTTCTTTGCCGGCATCCGCGATATCGTCGGCGGCCGCTCCGGTGCCTATGAGAAAGAGCTGCGCAAAGCGCGGCAGATCGCCTTTGAAGAGCTGGAAGAACAGGCGAAAGCGCTGGGCGCCAATGCAGTGGTTGGCATTGATATTGACTACGAAACCGTGGGCAAAGACAGCAGCATGCTGATGGTGAGCGTTACCGGTACTGCGGTGATCGTGCGCTAATGCGTGCGGTGTTACTGCTGGCGATGGCGCTGCTGCTCAGCGCCTGCCAGTCGACGCTGGAAGCGCGCAACGGCTATTGGGTCGATAGCGCGCACCCGGCGCAGGGGGCCAGACCGCGCATCAAAGTGGTGGTAATCCACTACACGGCGGAGGACTTTCCCTCGTCGCTGGCGACCCTGACGGACCGCAACGTCAGCGCGCACTATCTGATTCCGCAGCAGCCGCCGCAGAAAAACGGCGCCGGGGTGATCTGGCAGCTGGTGCCTGAAAACCAGCTGGCGTGGCATGCCGGACCGAGCTTCTGGCGCGGCGCAACGCGCATTAATGACACCTCAATTGGCATCGAAATCGTCAATGCCGGCTATCGCCGCACGCTGACCGGCCGGCAGTGGCAGCCGTTCACCGCCGCGCAAATCACGGCCCTGACCGCGCTGGTGCGCGATATCAGCCAGCGTTACGGCATTAGCCCGGAAAATATTGTCGGGCACAGTGATATCGCGCCGCAGCGCAAGCAGGATCCCGGTCCGCTGTTTCCGTGGCAACAGCTGGCCCGGCAGGGGCTGGGAGCGTGGCCGGATGCCGCCACGGTACAGCGCTATCTGGCTAACCAGCCGCCGGATGCGCCGGTGGAGTGCGCAGCGCTGCTGACTGCGCTGCAGCGCTATGGTTATGACGTTGCCGCTGCGCAAACGCCGCAGATGCAGCGCAAACTGATTGCGGCGTTTCAGATGCATTTCCGCCCGCGTGATTACCGTGGCGAAGCCGATGCCGAGACGCTGGCCATCGCTCGTGCGCTGCTGGCGAAATATGGCGCGGCACCGTAGCCGCGCGTAGCGGCGTTACGGCTGCAGAAAGGCCTGCCAGCGCGCCACCAGCTGCTGTAATTGCTGGCGGCTGACATCCAGATGCGTGACGATTCGGGTCTGCGGACCTACGCTGAGCAGCACGTCGCCCGCCTGCATCCAGCGCTGTAGCGGTGCGACCTGCTCCGCCGGCACTTTCACGAACAGCATGTTAGTGTGCTGGCTCACCACTTCCACACCAAGAGCGCTGAGCTGTGCGCCGAGCCACGCGGCGTTGTCATGATCCTCCTGCAGACGCGCCACGTTATGCTGCAGCGCGTAGAGACCGGCAGCCGCCAGAATGCCGGCCTGGCGCATGCCGCCGCCGGTCATTTTGCGCCAGCGCCGCGCCTGCTCGATATAAGCTTCATCACCACACAGCAGGGAGCCGACCGGTGTGCCCAGCCCTTTTGACAGGCAGATGGTCAGGCTATCGCAGTAGCGGGCGATATCGATCAGCTGCACACCCTGCGCCACCACGGCATTAAAGATGCGCGCGCCGTCAATGTGCAGCGCCAGCTGGCGCTCGCGGGTAAATTGCCACGCCTGTTCAAGGTAGCTCAGCGGCAGCACTTTGCCGTGATGGGTATTTTCCAGGCTCAGCAGGCGGGTGCGGGCAAAATGCATGTCGTCCGGCTTGATGGCGGCCGCCACGTCGTGCAGCGGCAGCGTGCCGTCGGCAGCCGCGAGGATCGGCTGCGGCTGGATGCTGCCGAGCACCGCGGCACCGCCAGCCTCATATTTGTAGTTGTGCGCCTGCTGGCCGACGATGTACTCATCGCCGCGCTGGCAGTGGCACAGCAGCGCCACCAGATTGGCCTGGGTGCCGGTAGGGAAGAACAGCGCAGCCGCTTTACCGCTCAGGCGCGCCGCTTCAGCCTCCAGCGCATTGACGGTGGGATCATCGCGATAGACATCATCGCCGGTTTCGGCCGCCATCATCGCATCCAGCATCGCGGCACTCGGGCGGGTCACGGTATCACTGCGTAAATCGATCACGTTGTTCTCCTGACATAAAAAAGCGGGCTAAGCGCCCGCATGATGATTAATCCGGCAAGTCTCTTCGTTTTACCGCAGCCAGTTGGTTTTCGCCAGCTCGACGATTTCATCACCGCGGCCATTCAGGATCGCGCGCAGCATATACAGGCTGAAACCTTTAGCCTGCTCGGCTTTGATTTGCGGTGGCATCGACAACTCTTCCTTGGCGGTGATCACGTCCACCAGCACCGGACCGTCATGGGCGAACGCCTGTTGCAGCGCGCCATCCAGCTCCGAGGCTTTTTCCACGCGGATCCCTTTGATGCCGCAGGCGGTGGCGATGGCGGCGAAGTCCGGGTTCTCCAGATCGGTGCCATCGGTGAGATAGCCGCCGGCTTTCATCTCCATCGCCACAAAGCCCAGCACGCTGTTATTGAAGATCACCAGCTTCACCGGCAGCTTAAGCTGCGCCAGCGAGATGAAATCGCCCATCAGCATGCTGAAGCCGCCATCGCCGCACAGCGCGACCACCTGACGTTGTTTATCGATGGCCTGTGCGCCCAGCGCCTGCGGCATGGCGTTGGCCATCGAACCGTGGTTAAACGAGCCGAGCAGACGGCGCTTGCCGTTCATTTTCAGATAGCGCGCCGCCCACACCGTTGGCGTGCCGACATCACAGGTAAAGATGGCGTCATCAGCCGCATAGTGGCTGATCTGCTGGGCCAGATACTGCGGGTGAATCGCCTGCTTATCGTTGGCGGTCGCCAGATCGTCCAGTCCTTTGCGCGCATCCGCGTAGTGCTCCAGTGCGCGATCGAGGTGATGACGGTCGCTGTGGCTGGTGAGCTGCGGCTGCAGCGCCTGCAGCGTGGCTTTGATGTCGCCCACCAGCGCCATGTCAACGTGACTGTGCGCGCCGAGGCTGGCCGGATTGATATCAATCTGAATAATGCGCGCGTCCGCCGGGTAGAACGGGCGATAAGGGAACTGGGTGCCGAGCAGCACCAGCGTGTCGGCGTTCATCATGGCGTGATAGCCGGATGAGAAGCCGATCAGCCCGGTCATGCCCACATCATACGGGTTGTCGTACTCGAGGTGCTCTTTGCCGCGCATGGCGTGCACCACCGGTGCTTTCAGCGTTTCGGCCAGCTTTACCACTTCCGCATGGGCACCGGCGCAACCGCTGCCGCACATCAGGGTAATATTTTTCGCTTCATTGAGCGTCTCTGCGAGGCGCGTCAGTTCACTGACCGACGGCACCACCTGCGGCAGCTGCGGCGGATACCATTCGCTGCGCGCATTCTCCGGCGCCGCCTGCAGCGCCACGTCGCCCGGCAGCACAATCACCGACACACCGCGATTGAGGATGGCTTTACGCATCGCAATGCCGAGCACCTGCGGCAGCTGTTCCGGATTGGAGACCAGCTCGCAGTAATGGCTGCACTCGCGGAATAACTCCTGCGGATGGGTTTCCTGAAAATAGCCGCTGCCGATTTCGCTGGAAGGAATGTGCGCGGCAATTGCCAGCACTGGAACATGGTTGCGATGGCAGTCAAACAGGCCGTTGATCAGATGCAGGTTGCCAGGGCCGCAGGAGCCGGCGCACACCGCCAGCTCACCGCTGATTTGTGCTTCCGCCCCGGCGGCAAAAGCGGCCACTTCTTCATGGCGCGTTGGCATCCATTCAATGGTGCCCATGCGGTTGAGGCTGTCGTTCAGTCCGTTGAGGGAGTCACCGGTTACGCCCCAAATGCGTTTTACGCCGGCGCTCTCCAGCGTTTTGGCCAGCAGGGCCGCCACTGTTTGCTTCATCGTTCGCTCCTTTCTGGTGTTGGCCATCCAGTCGGATGGCAAAAAACATGTCAGAGAGAAAGCGTAGACGAAGCCGCAGCGCAGCGGGCGTGAAAAAATGCGCTGCGCGTCAGGCGGAAAACAGGGCGATGAGGATCGGCGCCAGCAGGTTCATGATAAAACCGTGCACGATGGCCGCAGGCACAATCTCCATTCCGCCGGCACGCTGCAGAATCGGCAGGGTGAAATCCATCGACGTGGCACCGCTCAGCCCGAGTGCCATACTGCGGTAGCGGTTGACCAGCACCGGAATCAGCAGCACCGCAGCCAGCTCGCGCAGCAGATCGTTAAAGAAGGCGGCGCTGCCCATCACCGGGCCGTACGCTTCGGTCATCAGAATGCCGGACAGCGAATACCAGCCGAAGCCGCTGGCCAGCGCCAGTCCGGTTGACAGCGAAACGCCGAGCAGCCACGCCGCCAGCACGCCGCCGCCCAGCGAGCCGCACAGGGATACCAGCGCTACCGTCATGCCGCGCCGGTTCAGGGTGATCTGGCGCAGCGTCATGCCGCTGCCGCGCAGCTGCACGCCAACCATGAACAGCAGCACCACCAGCGCAATTTCGCTCAGGGTGGAGGCATGGCGCAGCGGCGCCCATTGGGTTAATCCCAGCAGGAAACCGGCCAGCACCGCCACACACAGCTTGAGTGACTCCAGCACCATGTGCCAGCGCGACGGCAGATTCTGCTGGCGATGATGCTGCCGCCACGGCCAGCGGCGATCCAGCAGCCACAGCGCCAGCAGCGAGCAGCTCAGAATGGCACCCGCGGCAATCAGCGCGGTTTTAAACACGATCAGCAAATTGGTGCCGAGATTGTCGAGAAAGGCGAGGCTGGTACCCATAAAAAACAGAATGGCGTAAATCAGCAAACTCAGCAGGCGGTTAACGCGCTGCAACAGCGCAGGCTGATGCCACGGCAGCAAATAGCCCACCATCAGCGGCACCAGAATGATAAGCAGTCCGGTATACATGAAAAATGACGTCCTTTTTTGCGAGACGCCACGCTAATGGAAAATGCCTGAAGTGTAAACCTTTTCTCCCGCTGCCGACTTGACCAACGCAGCGCGGCGGACCATGCTCTGGCAAAGCACGGAGGGACTGCGCGATGATTCTGGAACATATCGATATACACGGCTTTCGCGGCATTAACCGGTTGTCGCTGCCGCTGACCGACACCAACCTGCTGATTGGGGAAAACGCGTGGGGTAAATCCAGTTTGCTGGATGCGCTAACGCTGCTGCTGGCACCGGCCGCTGAGCCCTATATGTTCACCGAACAGGACTTCCATTTTCCGCCCGGTGAGGTGGAAGCCCGGCGGCATAAGTTGCAGCTGGTGTTTCGCTTTCGCGCGCAGGGCGATGAGCATGAAACGCTGTTTGCGCCGTTCTGGCAGCAGGATGACGCGGGGCGCTACCTGCGCTTCAGTACGCTGGCGACGCGCCAGGGTAACGAAGTCAAAACCCGCTGGCGCTTTATTGACGCGCGTGGCGAGGTGCTGCCGCTGGCGGGCACCGACGCCGCGCTGGCGCAGTTGCGCGCGTACTATCCGGTGCTGCGCCTGCGTGATGCGCGCTTTGGCCGGCGGTCGCGCCATAGCGACAACGACACCCAGCGGCGCGCTGATACGCTGAGCGCGCTGGCGCAGGAGATGCATAGCCTGACGCGCGATCTGGTGGCGCGGCCGCAAACCCTGAGCGACGAGCTGTTGCGCCAGGGATTGCATACCATGCAGCAGCTGATGGCGCACTATTTTCTGGTACAGCAACCGGACACGGGCGCCGCGCGGGTTGCGCCGGAGCTGCGTGACGGCAGTCAGGGCTGGCGTTCGCTCGATCAGCTCAATCAGCTGATCGCCGGTACCGAATCGCGCAGTCGCCAGGTGATTCTGCTGCGCATGTTCTCGCTCCTGCTGCAGGCGCACGGCAGCGATGCGCTGCCCGCAGGCGCGCGCCCCTTGCTGCTGGTGGAGGATCCGGAAACACGGCTGCATCCCATCATGCTGTCGGTGGCGTGGAATCTGCTGGCGCTGATGCCGCTGCAAAAAATCGCCACCACTAACTCCGGTGAGCTGCTGTCACAGGTGGCGCTGGAGCAAATCTGCCGACTGGTGCGCGAGCCCGATCACGTGGCGGCGTGGCGTATCGGGCCGGAAGGATTAAGTGCTGAAGAGGCGCGCCGTATCGGCTTTCACATCCGCGTTAACCGGCCGTCGGCGCTGTTTGCCCGCTGCTGGTTGCTGGTTGAGGGTGAAACCGAGGTGTGGATCATCAATGAGCTGGCGCGGCAGCGCGGCTACCATTTTGCCGCGGAAGGCGTGAAAGTAATTGAGTTTGCGCAGTCCGGGCTTAAGCCGCTGCTAAAATATGCGCGCCGCATGGGCATTGCCTGGCACGTGCTGACTGACGGCGACGAGGCCGGGAAAAAATATGCCGCCACTGCGCGCAGCCAGCTACAGCCGCATGAGCAGGAGAGCGACCATCTCACGCAGTTCCCGGCGCCCGACATCGAACACTTCCTTTATAAGCAGGGCTTTAGTGATGTCTATCATCAGATGGCGCACCTGCCGTTAAACGTGCCAATGAACGCACGGCGTATTATTACCAAAGCCATTCATCACAGCTCGAAGCCGGAACTGGCGATTGCGGTGGCGATGGCAGCGGCCGAACGCGGGCCGCAGGCGATTCCGCCGTTGCTCGATCAGCTGTTTGGCCGCGTGATGTGGCTGGCGCGCGGTCGGGCAGAGTAAAGCTGACGCGGGACGCCAAATAAAAATGCCAGCGTCTGCGGCTGGCATTTTTTTTCGGGAGTGGTCAGAATGAGAGCAGACGCGCGCCCGTCAGGAGAGTGACGATGCTTCACAGGGCACAATCAGACTGGCATGGTTGCCTTTCGGCCCTTCATGGACATCGAACTGAACGTGCTGGCCCGCTTTCAGCGTTCTGTATCCCTCCATCTGAATCGTGGAGTAGTGTGCGAAGATATCGTCGCCGCCGCCAATCGGACAGATAAAGCCGAAGCCTTTGGCGTTGTTGAACCATTTAACAGTACCCGTCTCCATGCTTTTACTTCCCTCGCAAGACATTTTGATAAGTAGGTGAGGTCATTGAAGCTGTGAGTCGAGTTTGTTTAAAACTCAATCAGCTTGTGTAAGTAGAATGTAGAGAAACGGACCTTATCGTCAAGCAAACGGCCCTGGCGCACGGGGAGAAATTCATCAAAATTTGAGGCAGTTAACGCTATTGCAAATTTTGTGATACAGGTCGCGCATGCGCTTTCAGGACCGATTTTTGCCACAGGAAAAGCGGCTTGACAGGCGTGTTAAACTTGAGGTGAGAGCACAGAAATGTGCGCTACCGTAACGCAGAATTTCAACGGAACATTATGGCAAACACAAACGACTGGCTTAACTTTGAACATCTGGCCGAAGACAAAGTACGCGAAGGGTTAAAGCCGCCTTCAATGTATAAAGTCATTCTGAATAATGACGATTATACACCTATGGAATTTGTTATTGACGTTCTGCAAAAGTTCTTTTCTTATGATGTTGAACGTGCAACGCAACTGATGCTGAAAGTTCACTACCATGGAAAGGCAATCTGTGGTGTATTCACTGCAGAAGTGGCGGAGACCAAAGTCGCCCAGGTGAACAATTACGCGCGGGAAAATCAACATCCGTTGCTGTGTACGCTGGAAAAAGCCTGAAGCTGTCTCCATATAGGATTCAGTCCGTCAGAGCGATAATTGGGGGAGGTGCCAAATGCTCAATCAAGAACTGGAACTCAGTTTAAACATGGCTTTCGCCAGAGCGCGCGAGCACCGTCACGAGTTTATGACCGTCGAACATCTGTTGCTGGCGCTGCTCAGCAACCCGTCGGCCAGAGAGGCACTGGAAGCCTGTACGGTGGATATTGCGGCTCTGCGTCAGGAACTCGAAGCCTTCATCGAACAAACCACGCCGGTGCTGCCTGCCAGCGAAGAGGAGCGCGACACTCAGCCGACGCTCAGCTTCCAGCGTGTGCTGCAGCGTGCGGTCTTCCATGTCCAGTCATCCGGTCGCAGTGAAGTTTCCGGTGCGAACGTGCTGGTCGCCATTTTCAGCGAGCAGGAGTCGCAAGCGGCTTACCTGCTGCGCAAACACGAAGTGAGCCGCCTTGATGTGGTGAACTTCATCTCCCATGGTACGCGTAAAGACGAACCGGGCCAGCCGCAGAACAGCGCGGAAAATCCGGTTAACGAAGAGCAAGCAGGCGGGGAGGAACGTATGGAAAACTTCACCACCAATCTTAATCAGCTTGCTCGCGTCGGCGGAATTGACCCGCTGATCGGCCGCGATAAAGAGCTGGAACGGGCCATTCAGGTGCTGTGCCGTCGTCGCAAGAATAACCCGCTGCTGGTGGGCGAATCGGGCGTCGGTAAAACTGCGATTGCGGAAGGGCTCGCCTGGCGCATTGTGCAGGGCGACGTGCCGGAAGTGATGAAAGAGTGCACCATCTACTCGCTGGATATCGGTTCGCTGCTGGCCGGTACCAAATACCGCGGTGATTTTGAAAAACGTTTTAAAGCGCTGCTGAAACAGCTGGAACAGGATAACAACAGCATTCTGTTCATCGACGAGATCCACACCATTATCGGTGCCGGTGCGGCATCGGGCGGCCAGGTGGATGCGGCGAACCTGATCAAGCCGTTACTTTCCAGCGGTAAAATCCGCGTGATGGGTTCCACGACCTATCAGGAGTTCAGCAATATCTTTGAGAAGGATCGTGCGCTGGCGCGCCGTTTCCAGAAAATTGATATCACTGAGCCATCGGTTGAAGAGACGGTACAAATTCTTAACGGGCTGAAGCCGAAGTACGAAGCGCATCACGATGTGCGCTACACCGCCAAAGCGGTACGTGCGGCGGTTGAGCTGGCGGTGAAATACATCAATGACCGTCATCTGCCGGACAAGGCGATTGACGTGATCGATGAAGCCGGCGCGCGTGCGCGTCTGGTGCCGGTCAGCAAGCGCAAGAAAACCGTCAACGTGTCGGACATCGAATCCGTGGTGGCACGCATCGCGCGTATTCCGGAGCAGAGCGTTTCGGCCACCGATCGCGATACGCTGAAAAATCTCGGCGACCGTCTGAAAATGCTGGTGTTTGGTCAGGACAACGCGATTGAAGCGCTGACTGAAGCTATTAAGATGAGCCGTGCGGGTCTGGGGCAGGAGCGTAAGCCAGTCGGGTCGTTCCTGTTTGCGGGTCCGACCGGGGTCGGTAAAACCGAGGTCACCGTGCAGCTGGCGAAGGCGCTTGGCATTGAACTGCTGCGCTTTGATATGTCCGAGTATATGGAGCGTCACACCGTCAGTCGTTTGATTGGTGCGCCTCCGGGCTACGTCGGCTTTGATCAGGGCGGTCTGCTGACCGATGCCGTCATCAAGCATCCGCACGCGGTGGTGCTGCTGGATGAGATCGAGAAAGCCCATCCGGATGTCTTCAACCTGCTGCTGCAGGTGATGGACAACGGAATGCTGACCGATAACAACGGCCGCAAAGCGGACTTCCGCAACGTGGTGCTGGTGATGACCACCAACGCCGGGGTGCGCGAGACCGAGCGTAAATCCATCGGCCTGATTCAGCAGGACAACAGCACCGACGCGATGGAAGAGATCAAAAAGATCTTTACGCCGGAGTTCCGTAACCGTCTCGACAATATTATCTGGTTCCGTCACCTTGATACTCAGGTGATCCATCAGGTGGTGGATAAATTTATTGTTGAGCTGCAGGCACAGCTGGATGCGAAAGGTGTGTCGCTGGAAGTCAGCGATGATGCGCGCGACTGGCTGGCCGAAAAAGGTTACGACAAAGCGATGGGCGCGCGTCCGATGGCGCGTACCGTGCAGGAAAACCTGAAGAAACCGCTGGCTAACGAGCTGCTGTTTGGCTCGCTGGTAGATGGCGGATCGGTGTCGGTTGGACTGGATAAAGAGAAAAACCAGCTCACCTACCACTTCATGAGTGCGGAAAAACGCAAAACCGAGGGCACCGTGCATTAAGCCGGTGCGCAGATAAGAAAAAGGCCGGATTAAAATCCGGCCTTTTTTTTCGCGCTTAGTTTACATCAGCAAACGCGAGGCGAGTGCAACAACTTAGCGACTACGGAAGACAATGCGGCCTTTGCTCAGGTCGTACGGGGTCAACTCGACAGTCACTTTGTCGCCCGTCAGGATGCGGATGTAGTTTTTACGCATTTTACCGGAGATATGAGCGGTAACCACGTGCCCGTTTTCAAGCTCTACGCGGAACATGGTGTTAGGTAACGTATCCAGTACGGTACCTTGCATTTCAATATTGTCTTCTTTGGCCATCGAATCCTCTGGGTGAACTACCAAACTGTTGAACCGGCAAGATAATGCCGAATTCCATGATTTATGTAAAGAAACGTTGGTTGTTTTTGCCAACGCTTCGCCGTGCGTCGCGCCGCTGCGCGTGCATTACGGATAAATTCGGGTGTTTTTGACGTCTGCGGGGGATTAGCGGGCTAAGAATCTGCAGCAATCGGCATCGGGTGCGCAACTGAAACAGCTTCGGGAACAGGGTGAGATTCCCAGCCTGGCAATTCCGGCTCGCCACAGCGAAGCGCGGACGACATACCAAACTTGCTTATTGTATCACTTTTGTCGGGAATTGTGTGCAAAACATCTGCGGGGTCGGTCAAAAAAGGGTTTGTGTTTGCCAGCAGCCGGTCTGCACCGGTTGCCACGCCAGCGTTTGCACGTATTGCAGATAGTCGACACGCGGAATTTCAACTGCGCCCAGCGAGGCGGTATGCGGATTCAGCACCTGACAATCGATCAGCCGTCCCTGATGCGCAATAAAGTGCTGTGAGAAAACCCACAGCGCGGTTTTAGAGGCATTTTCCGCCCGGCTAAACATCGACTCGCCGCAAAAAATCTGTCCGAGCGCCAGGCCATACATGCCGCCAACCAGGCGTTGATCCTGCCAGACCTCAATTGAGTGCGCATGACCCAGCTCATACAGGCGAAGCCAGGCGCGTTTCACTTCAAAGGTGATCCAGGTGCCTTCCTGACGCCCGCTGGCGCAACCTTCCACCACCTGAGCAAAGGCGTGATTCATGGTGACGCGATAGGGCGAACGGCGATGGAAGCGCGCCATGCTGCGGCTGAGATGAAACGACTCCGGCAGCAGGACCGCGCGTGGATCTGGCGACCACCATAAAATTGGATCGCCGGGCGAAAACCACGGAAAAATACCGCGCTGATAGGCATTCATCAGGCGGGCAGGGGAGAGATCGCCGCCCATGGCCAGCAGGCCGTTTGGCTCACGCAGCGCCATCTCCGGCGGCGGGAAATTGAGCGAATCCCGGGAAAGTTGTACCAGTCTCATGGCGTCGGTCACCCTCAGGCTAAACGCATAGACTATAGCGCAAAGCGCTGCTGGAAACGCCAGTAGCGTCCCGCTTTTGAGATTAATTCGTCATGGCTGCCGGATTCGATAATCTGCCCACCGTCAAGCACACAGATGCGATCCATTTTTTCCAGTCCGCTCAGGCGATGCGTCACCATGATCAGCGTTTTTCCCAGGCTAACCTGCTGTAGCAACGTGAGAATCTGCTGCTCGGTCGCGGCATCCAGACCTTCGGTCGGCTCATCCAGCAGCCACAGATCGCCATCGTGCAGCAGCGCACGGGCAATCGCCAGCCGGCGCAGTTCACCGCCAGACAGCGGTCGGCCACCTTCACCCATCCACGCATTCAGCCCTTCGCTGTGCTGCGTCAGATGCGCCAGCCCAACCCGCTGCAATACGTCAATCAACTGTGCATCGCTGGCCTGTGGTGCTGCCAGCAGCAGATTAGCGCGCAGCGTCTGGCTGAACAGATGGACGCGCTGTGTGACAACGCTGATGCGCTGACGCAGGCTGGCTTCGTCCCACGCCGCCAGATCAATCCCGTTCAGGCGAATCGTGCCGCGCTGCGCTTCCCAGCCGCGCGTGATCAGCGCCAGCAGGCTGGATTTTCCGCAGCCGGTCGGGCCCAGCAGCGCCAGATGTTCACCGGCTGCTAACGTCAGGGAGAAATTGTGCAGCACCGCTTCTGGCCGCTGCGGATAGCTGAAATCGATCTGTTCCAGCGTCAGGCTGAGGCCGCGCTGCGTCGCAACCGGTTGTGTCGGGAAGTGAATGGCTGGCGGTTGATCGATGATCTCCTGTACGCGCTGCGCCGCGTGCGTCACCTGCGCCAGCGGCAGAAATGCGCCGGCTACCGGTGCCAGCGCTTCAAACGCGGCCAGCGCGCAAAACACAAACAGGGCAATCAGTGCACCCGGCGTGCTATTGGCGCCGACGCCGCTGGCGGCCAGCCACAGCAGCAGCGTAACGGTACTGCCGGCGATCAACGTAAGCAGGCTCTGCGCCAGCGCCTGCAGCCGGTGTTGTTGCTGCTGCGCCTGTTGCCACGCACGTTCTTCCTGATCCAGCCGCTGTCGCCACAGCGTCGCCGCGCCGTAAATCTGCAGCTCGGCCAGTCCGCTGAGCCAGTGCGTCAGTTGCAGGCGCCAGCGAGCCTGGTAACGGGCAATATGCGCGCCGGTGCGCGCGCCGAGCCGCCAGAATAGCGGCGGCATCAGCAGCAGCGTCAGCAACATAATCGCCCCGAGCAGCAGCGCCAGTCGCATATCGAGTAGCGCCAGCCCACAGGTCACCACCACAATCACCACCGCCGCACCCAGCAGTGGAGAAATAACGCGTAAATAGAGATGGTCGAGGGTATCGACATCGCTGACAAAGCGGTTCAGCAGTTCACCGTTGCGAAAGCGCGCCAGCTGCGCCGGTGCCAGCGCCATCAGCTGGCTGAAGGTAAAGACGCGCAGATGTTGCAGCACGCGGAAAGTGGCGTCGTGGCTCACCAGCCGTTCAAAATAGCGCGCGGCGGTGCGGGTGATTGCCGCGCCACGCACGCCGGCTGCGGGCAGCATGTAATTGAAGCTGTACAGGCCGGCGACGCCAGCCAGCGAGGAGGCAGCAAGAAACCAGCCGGACAGCGTAAGCAAGCCGATGCTGGCAAGCAGCGTGACAATCGCCAGCACCACGCCAAGACCTAAACGCCACGGATGGCGGCGATACAGGCGCAGGAAAGGCAGTAACGTGCGCATCAGGCAATCTCCTTCTGACGATGCTGCGCCAGCTCGCGCAGCGGGCCGGCTTCTGCGATCAGCTGTTGCCAGTGGCCCTGCTGCACCAGTTGTCCGGCCTGCATCACCCACACTTCATCCCACTGGTCGAGGGCGTGCAGCTGATGGGTAATCATTAACGTGGTTTGCTGCTGTGCGGCCTGCTGTAGCGCGCCCATCACGTGCTGCTCGCTCTGGCTGTCGAGCCCGGATCCCGGTTCGTCCAGCAGCAGCAGGCGGGCCGGTTTCAGCAGCGCCCGTGCAACGGCGATGCGCTGTGCCTGCCCAACGGACAGGCCGATGCCGCCATCGCCAACTGGTGTATCCAGCCCCTGCGGCAGACGCGACAAAAATTCACTGACGCCAGCGCGCTGCAGCACGGCGGTCAGCGTGGCCTCGTCCACCGGCGTGTCAGTGAGCTGGAGATTGTCACGCAGCGTCGCCGCTGGCAGCTGCGGATTTTGTCCTACCCAGGCCAGCTGCTGCTGCCAACTGCTGTGGCTGATGTCGCGCAGTTCCTGGCCGTTAATGCACAGTGAACCCTGGTAGGGCAGAAAACCGAGCAGGACATTCATCAGCGCACTTTTTCCGGCCCCGCTTTGTCCGACCAGCGCCACGCGCTGACCGGGAGTAAGGCTGAAATTCAGCGGCTGTGACAGCGCCTCGCCGGTGGCGGTCATGATCACCAGATCCTGCGCCCGGAGGGAGAGTGGCGCGTCAGCATCCAACGTTTGCGTGGCCGCCTCCGGCGCGCGCTGGGGCGTTTCGCGCAGGAAGGTATCCAGCGCGTCTGCGCCGCCCACCGCCTGCGCTTTGGCATGGTAAAAGGTGCCAAGATCGCGCAGCGGCTGGAAAAATTCGGGGGCAAGAATCAGCGCGAGGAAACCGGCAAACAGCGTCACGCCGGTGCCGTAGTGGCCAAAATTGAGTTCACCCAGGTACGAGAAGCCGAAATAGACCGCGACCACGGCAATCGCCAGCGAGGCGAAAAACTCCAGCACCGCAGAGGAGAGAAAGGCGAGGCGCAGCACTTCCATAGTGCGCTGACGAAAATCCTGCGTACTGGCGGCAATTGCCTGCTGCTCAGCGTCCGCGCGGTGAAACAGGCGCAGCGTTTCGCGTCCGCGCAGCCGGTCATAGAAATCGCCGCTCAGACGCGCCAGCGCAAGGAAATTACGCCGGTTGGCATCGGCCGCACCCATGCCGACCAGCGCCATAAACAGCGGAATCAGCGGCGCGGTCGCCAGCAGAATCAGTCCGGCGGCCCAGTTAATCGGGAAAATGGCGATCAGGATGGCGCAGGGCACAAACACCGCCAGCGACATCTGCGGCAGATAGCGCGCGTAATACTCCTGCATCTCTTCGATCTGTTCCAGCAGCAGCGTCGCCCAGCTCCCGGCCGGTTTGCCCTGAATCCAGGCCGGACCGAGCGCGTTCAGCTGGTCCAGCACCTGTTGCCGCAGCGCACGGCGAATCGCCACGCCGGCCCTGAAGCCGGCCATTTCACGACCGTAGTGCAGCGCGGCGCGCAGTGCGAAGCACAGCAGTAGTAACAGGAAATCACTCACCAGTTCAGCGCGGGGTTGCTGTTCCACCAGCAGTTTTTGCAGCAGGGAGGCCAGTAGCCAGGCCTGGGCGATGAGAATTAACGCCGCAGCAAAACCTGCCAGCGAGGCCAGTCGCAGGCTGCGTGCGCCATGATGACGTTGCTGGCGTAACCAGCGCAGCAGTTCGTGTTGCCGTGATTTGTTCATGCGAAGCCGTTTGATCACCGTGACGAGAGGCAAAATCCGACGCTAAATGCCGGACAGACGGGTGGCAGAACTGTAGCACGCAGGCGATAAAAAAGGCGACCAAAAGTGGCCGCCTCAGTGCAATTATGATCAGATAATTAACAACTTACTTATCGTTTTTAACCAGACCATCCAGATAACGTTCCGCATCCAGCGCGGCCATACAGCCGGTACCGGCAGAGGTAATGGCCTGACGATAGATGTGGTCCATTACGTCACCGGCAGCGAACACGCCCGGCACGCTGGTCTGCGTGGCGTTGCCCTGCAGGCCGGACTGCACTTTGATATAGCCGTTTTCCAGATCCAGCTGGCCATCGAAAATCGCCGTGTTTGGACTATGACCGATGGCGACAAACAGGCCCGCCACTTCCAGCGAGAGCGGGGCTTCACCTTTGGTTGACGAGAGTTTCAACCCGGTGACGCCCATCTGATCGCCTACCACCTCGTCCAGCGCGCGGTCAGTGTGCAGAACGATGTTGCCGTTACGCACTTTCTCCATCAGGCGGTCAATCAGGATTTTCTCAGCGCGGAAGCTGTCACGACGGTGAATCAGGTGCACTTCGGAAGCGATGTTCGCCAGATAGAGCGCCTCTTCAACTGCCGTGTTACCGCCGCCGATAACCGCGACTTTTTGGTTGCGATAGAAGAAACCATCACAGGTAGCGCAGGCCGAAACCCCTTTGCCTTTGAATGCCTCTTCTGACGGCAGGCCAAGGTAGCGCGCTGAAGCACCGGTCGCGATGATCAGCGCATCCGCCGTGTATTCGCCGCTGTCGCCGGTCAGGCGGAACGGACGGTTCTGCAAATCAACCGTGTGAATATGGTCAAAGATGATTTCAGTGTTGAACTTCTCAGCATGCTCCTGCATGCGTTCCATCAGCGCAGGGCCGGTCAGATCGTGCGGGTCGCCCGGCCAGTTTTCGACTTCAGTCGTGGTGGTGAGCTGGCCGCCTTTTTCCAGTCCGGTAATCAAAACCGGGTTCAGGTTAGCGCGGGCGGCATAAACCGCTGCGGTGTAACCGGCAGGGCCGGAGCCCAGAATGAGCAGCTTACTGTGTTTGGCCGTACTCATGCGTTCCTCAGTGTGTGTCTGACAACATAGTTTTCGATTGTAGGGAAATTACTGTCGCAAAAAAAGGTTTCAGCAATTTTGTTAACAATCACTGCAAGCGGCGTAGACGATGAATGGCAATTCTGCACGCGCGCTGCGCCAAAAGGGGGCATTGCTCGGCAATTTGTGGTGCAGCTGTATAAAAATTCTCATTTAAAAACAGCAACCCAGTACGCTGTCTGGCATCTTGTACTGAATTTGGATGTTTTACTTTGACAATCGCCTGCGCTTTTGCGAAAACATTGTCAGAAGCAGAGAAAATTTAGCGGTTCGAAACAGAATTTCAGCTCTGTTTTGCGCAATTTCGCCAAATAAACTCAGCCTGACATTGGTAATGACGCATGATGTGGACAGACAGCATGCGTCATACGGATGGTCGCGTTACTGCACAGGCTTAAAGACTTCACTTCAGTAAGGCCCTGAACATTGAACGTTTTCAGGGTTTGGCAGGTAAAGGGAAGGAATTAAGAGAGACAATAATAATGGTAGACAACAAGAAACGCCCCGGAAAAGATCTGGATCGGATCGACAGAAATATTCTGAATGAACTGCAGAAAGACGGTCGTATTTCCAACGTTGAGCTTTCAAAACGTGTCGGCCTCTCGCCAACACCTTGTCTTGAACGCGTACGTCGCCTGGAACGTCAGGGTTTCATTCTGGGCTACACCGCGCAGCTGAACCCGCACTATCTCGATGCTTCACTGCTGGTATTCGTTGAGATTACTCTGAATCGCGGCGCGCCGGATGTGTTTGAACAATTTAACGCCGCCGTACAAAAACTTGAGGAAACTCAAGAATGTCACCTCGTTTCCGGTGACTTTGATTACCTGTTGAAAACCCGCGTGCCGGATATGTCCGCCTACCGTAAACTGCTGGGTGAGACCTTGCTGCGCCTGCCGGGCGTCAACGACACCCGTACCTACGTGGTGATGGAAGAGGTCAAACAGAGCAATCGTCTGGTGATTAAGACCCGGTAACGCAGGGCAGGTGCAAAGCTTGCAGGATTTCGGTACACTCCTGTGAATTCATACAGGACCAGCGTCAGGCAAGCCTGGCGCTGTTGCCTTCTTAATTTACAGGCACCTGGAGAGTTCTCTTGAGCCAGGAATATACAGAAGATAAAGACGTTTCATTACAACCACTGAGCAGCGGACGTCGGCTGCTGGAAGCGTTGCTCATCCTGGTGGCCTTGTTTGCCATCTATCTGATGGTGTCGCTGGTTAGCTTTAATCCTTCCGATCCCAGCTGGTCACAAACCGCCTGGCATGAGCCGATCCACAATCTGGGCGGCAGCGTGGGCGCATGGCTGGCCGATACCCTGCTGTTTATTTTTGGTGTGATGGCCTACGCCATTCCGCCAGTGATTATTGGTCTGTGTTGGATCACTTTCCGTCAGCGCGATCGACAGGATTACATCGACTATTTTGCGGTGGGCCTGCGGCTGATTGGCGTGCTGGCGCTGGTGGTGACTACCTGCGGACTGGCTGCGCTGAACGTGGACGATATCTGGTATTTTGCCTCTGGCGGCGTAATTGGCAGCCTGGTGAGCAATGCGATGGCGCCGTGGTTCAGCGGTGCCGGCGGCACGCTGACGCTGCTGTGCGTCTGGGCGGCGGGTATCACGCTTTATACCGGCTGGTCCTGGCTGGCGATTGCCGAGAAGATTGGCAGCGTGGTGATGGGCGTGCTGACCTTTGCCAGCAACCGCTCGCGCCATGATGAACCCTGGCAGGAAGAAGACGACTACGACGAGGCGCACCCCGACGACGCGGTTCCGCCACTGCGCGCTGCGCCGGCTCAGGACGACGAAGATGATGTGCTGCTGGCTAAGCCCCGACAGGTAGCGGAACCTGTGGCTGAAGTCGCCAGCGACGATCCCCTGCTGGCGAAAGCCAGTGCGGCTACCGCGGCTGCGCTGGCCGCCACCAGTGACGCCGCACGTCAGGTGCCGTCCGTCGCTGCACCTGAGCCATCCGCACCGGCGGTAAACGTAGCTCCACAACCTGCGCCGTCACAGCTGGCTGCAGCTGCTCCGGCATCGGCATCCGTTGCCAGCGCGCCTGCGGCGCCAGCTATTCCGCCTGCAGAACCTGCGCCAGCGGCTCCCCCGTTATATCGCTTCGAAGTGCCTGCATCACCGGCCGCCGACGCCTTCTCGCTCGCTGAAGAAGATGATGGCCCGCGCATGGGTAACTGGCAGAGTGCCGATCAGGCCGCCACACCGCTGAATACGGCAGCCGCTGCCGCACTCGGTTCAGCGACGGCCGCTGCTGCTGCCCGCTCTGCGGCTTACACGCCAGCTTTTGATGTGGTGCCGGAGCGCGATTACAACCCGCAGGTGAAACAGGGTATTGGCCCGGAACTGCCGCGTCCTAACAAAGTTAAGCTGCCAACCCGGCGTGAGCTGGCCTCGTACGGTATCAAACTGCCATCGCAACGCATGGCAGAAGAGAAGGCACGTGAAGAGGCCGACCAGCAGCAGCCGGAAATCAGCGCCAGCTGGCAAGTGCCACAGCCGCACGATGACGATAACGCTGCGCTGCAGGAAGCCCAGCTGCGCGAAGCGTTCCATTCGCAGCAGCAGCAGCGCTACGGTGACAGCTGGCAGCAGCAGCCGGCAGAGGAAGAAGATGAAGAGGCGCTGCAGCAGGCCCAGCTGGCGCAGCAGTTTGCTCAGCAGCAGCAACAGCGTTACAGCCAGCCTGAGCAGGAGCGCGCGCCGGTATTTAATCTGGATACCTCAGCCGCGTTTGATTTCTCTCCGATGAAAGATCTGGTTGATGACACGCCGAGCGAACCGCTATTTACCATAGCCGCCACGCCAGAGCCGGACGCTCCGGCCCAGTGGCAGCAGCCAGCGTCACCTGAGCCGGCGGTACCCGCATCGCTGAGTGAGGAAACCAGCCCGTGGTCAACGCCAGACGACGAGGTTTACGCCGCGCCGGCTGAAACGCCGAAGCCTGTCGCCCCTGCGCAGGACAGCCTGTTCCACCCCTTCCTGGTACGTCACGAACAGCCGCTGGAGAAACCTTCCACGCCGCTGCCGACGCTGGATCTGCTGACGTCGCCGCCGGCGGAAGAGGAGCCGGTGGATATGTTCGCACTGGAACAGACCGCGCGTCTGGTTGAAGCGCGTCTGGCGGATTACCGCGTGAAAGCCGAAGTGGTGGGCATCTCTCCGGGGCCGGTAATCACCCGCTTTGAACTGGATCTGGCACCGGGCGTCAAGGCCGCACGTATTTCTAACCTGTCGCGTGACCTGGCACGTTCGCTCTCTGCCGTTGCGGTGCGTGTGGTTGAGGTGATTCCGGGCAAGCCTTATGTCGGCCTCGAACTCCCCAATAAACATCGTCAGACCGTCTATCTGCGTGAGGTGCTGGACTGCGATAAGTTCCGCGACAACCCTTCGCCGCTGTCGGTGGTGCTGGGTAAAGATATTTCTGGTCAGCCCGTGGTGGCCGATCTGGCGAAGATGCCGCACCTGCTGGTGGCCGGTACCACCGGTTCAGGTAAGTCGGTTGGCGTCAACACCATGATCATCAGCATGCTGTATAAAGCCACGCCGGAAGAAGTGCGCTTTATCATGATCGACCCGAAAATGCTCGAGCTGTCAGTGTATGAGGGCATTCCACATCTGCTGACGGAAGTGGTCACCGACATGAAAGACGCGGCCAACGCGCTGCGCTGGAGTGTGGTCGAGATGGAGCGCCGCTATAAGCTGATGTCTGCGCTGGGCGTGCGTAATCTGGCCGGCTATAACGAGAAGATCGAGCAGGCTGCCGCAATGGGCCGGCCAATTCCGGACCCGTTCTGGAAACCGGGCGACAGCATGGACACCACGCCGCCGGTGCTGGAAAAACTGCCGTACATTGTGGTGTTGGTTGATGAGTTCGCTGACCTGATGATGGCGGTGGGCAAGAAGGTCGAAGAGCTAATCGCGCGCCTGGCACAGAAAGCCCGTGCGGCAGGTATTCACCTGGTGCTGGCTACCCAGCGTCCGTCGGTGGATGTGATTACCGGCCTGATTAAGGCCAACATTCCGACGCGCATCGCCTTTACTGTGTCCAGTAAAATTGACTCGCGTACCATTCTCGATCAGGGCGGTGCGGAATCCCTGCTGGGTATGGGTGACATGCTCTACATGCCACCTAACTCCTCCATGCCGGTACGTGTTCACGGCGCCTTTGTGCGTGACCAGGAAGTGCATGCGGTCGTGCAGGACTGGAAAGCGCGTGGGCGACCGCAGTACATCGACAGCATTACCGCCGGTGAAGAGAGTGAAAGCGGTGCTGGCGGCCTGGACGGCGATGAAGAGCTGGATCCGCTGTTTGACCAGGCGGTGGCGTTCGTGGTGGAGAAACGCCGCGCGTCGATCTCCGGCGTGCAGCGCCAGTTCCGTATTGGCTACAACCGCGCGGCGCGGATTATCGAACAGATGGAGGCGCAGGGCATTGTCTCGGAGCCAGGCCACAACGGTAACCGTGAAGTGCTGTCACCGCCACCTCACGAAATGTAAGACTTTTCTCCGCAGTGTTATGCCGGGCCAGTGTAAACTGGCCCGTTGTTTATCTGTGGTCCGATCCCCATATCATTGGGAGCTTTCGGCTTTTTCTCCTGTCGTACTGACGGAGCGGCGACTACGGTTAATGCAGTAAGTGTCAGGAAACCATGAATAAGGAATCGTATCAGATGAAATTTCGCGTTATTGCCTGTGGCCTGCTGGCCGGTTTTGTTGCTTCTTCTGCCCTGGCGGATGCTTCCAGCGATCTGCAGCAGCGCCTTAATAAAGTGAACAGCTTCCATGCCAGCTTCAGTCAGAAGGTGACTGACGGCAGCGGCGCAAATGTGCAGGACGGCGAAGGCGAACTGTGGGTAAAACGTCCGAGCCTGTTTAACTGGCACATGACTGCACCGGACGAAAGCGTGATTATCTCCGACGGTAAAAATCTGTGGTTCTATAATCCTTTTGTGGAACAGGCGAGCGTTAGCCTGCTGCAGAATGCCACCAGCAACACGCCGTTTATGCTGATTGCGCGTAACCAGCCCTCTGACTGGCAGCAGTACAACATTAAGCAGCAGGGTGATAATTTTGAGCTGACGCCTAAAAGCAGCGATGGCAACCTGAAACAGTTCACCATCAATGTCACTTCCGCAGGCACCATCAATCAGTTCAGCGCGATCGAGCAGGATGGACAGCGCAGCAGCTATCAGCTGAAGAGCCAGAAAAACGGCGCTATCAGCCCGGATAAATTCACCTTTACGCCGCCAAAAGGCGTAACGGTGGACGATCAACGTCAGTGAGGTGAGGGTGAGTAACCTGTCGCTGGATTTTGCACCGTCAAATGAGTTCAGACCGCTGGCTGCGCGTATGCGGCCAGCGACGCTGCAGCAATATATTGGTCAGCAGCATCTGCTCGCGGCCGGTAAGCCGTTGCCGCGCGCTATTGAGGCGGGTCAGCTGCACTCCATGATCTTATGGGGACCGCCGGGTACCGGTAAAACCACGCTGGCGGAGATCATCGCGCATTACGGCAAAGCCGACGTCGAACGCATTTCAGCGGTGACTTCCGGCGTTAAAGAGATTCGCGAGGCCATTGAGCGCGCGCGGCAGAATCGCCAGGTGGGGCGTCGCACTATTCTGTTTGTTGATGAGGTGCATCGCTTCAATAAGAGCCAGCAGGATGCGTTTCTGCCACACATTGAAGATGGCACCATCACCTTCATTGGCGCAACCACGGAAAATCCCTCCTTTGAACTGAACTCGGCACTGCTGTCGCGCGCCCGCGTTTATCTGCTTAAATCGCTGACCAGCGCAGATATTGAACAGGTGCTGGATCAGGCGATGCAGGATAAAACGCGCGGCTACGGCGACAGCGATATTCTGTTACCGGACAATACCCGGCGCATGATCGCTGAACTGGTCAATGGTGATGCACGACGCGCACTGAATACGCTGGAAATGATGGCCGATATGGCTGAGCTCAATGCGCAGGGACAGCGGGAGCTGACGCCACAGCTGCTGAATGAAGTGTCGGGTGAACGCGCGGCGCGTTTCGATAACAAAGGCGACCGCTTTTACGATCTCATCTCGGCACTGCACAAATCAGTTCGCGGTTCAGCCCCGGATGCGGCGCTTTACTGGTATGCGCGCATCATCACTGCCGGTGGCGATCCGCTGTACGTGGCGCGGCGGCTGCTGGCGATTGCTTCGGAAGATGTCGGTAATGCTGATCCGCGCGCCATGCAGGTAGCAATTGCCGCGTGGGACTGTTTTACCCGCGTCGGGCCTGCGGAAGGGGAACGTGCAATTGCCCAGGCAATTGTTTATCTGGCCTGTGCGCCAAAAAGTAATGCCGTCTATACTGCCTTCAAAGCGGCGATGCGTGATGCGCGTGAGTTCCCGGATTATGATGTGCCGGAACATCTGCGTAATGCACCGACGAAGCTGATGAAAGAGATGGGCCTGGGCAAAGAGTACCGTTACGCGCATGACGAACCCAATGCCTATGCGGCCGGCGAGGTGTTTTTCCCGCCGGAAATGGCGCAGACGCGCTACTATCAACCCACCAATCGTGGCCTTGAAAGCAAGATCGGTGAAAAACTCGCCTGGCTTGCTGAACAGGATCAAAATAGCCCGATAAAACGCTACCGCTGATAAACGCGTTACGGTAAGGTGAGCAAGGATTTCAATGCATTCCGGTGGAATGCATCCCTCCATTCGTTCAATCAACCTTTTATTACACAGGATAAGCATGCTCGATCCCAATCTGCTGCGTAATGAGCCAGACGCAGTCGCAGAAAAACTGGCACGCCGGGGATTTAAACTGGATGTGGATACGCTGCGCTCCCTCGAAGAGCGTCGTAAGGTGTTGCAGGTAGAAACTGAAAACCTGCAGGCTGAGCGTAACTCCCGCTCCAAATCCATCGGTCAGGCCAAAGCACGTGGGGAAGATATCGAGCCGCTGCGTCAGGAAGTGAACGCGCTGGGCGAACGCCTGGATGCGGCGAAAGCAGAGCTGGATACCCTGCAGAACGAAATTCGTGACTTTGCGCTCGCGCTGCCGAACCTGCCGGCCGATGAAGTGCCGCTGGGTAAAGATGATAGCGAAAACCAGGAAGTGAGCCGCTGGGGCCAGCCGCGCCAGTTCGATTTCCCGGTGAAAGACCATGTTGAGCTGGGTGAAGCGGTCAAAGGGCTGGATTTCGCCTCGGCGGTGAAACTGACCGGTTCACGCTTTATCGTGATGCAGGGCCAGATTGCCCGTCTCCATCGCGCGCTGAGCCAGTTCATGATCGATCTGCACAGCCAGCAGCACGGTTATCTGGAAACTTACGTGCCGTATCTGGTGAACCACGAGACGCTGTACGGTACCGGTCAGTTACCAAAATTTGGTGAGGATCTGTTCCATACCAAACCGCTGGGCGAAGAAGCAGGCAGCAGCAACTATGCGCTGATCCCGACCGCCGAAGTGCCGCTGACTAACCTGGTACGCGATGAGATCGTTGAAGAGGAATCTCTGCCGATCAAACTCACTGCCCACACGCCTTGCTTCCGTTCCGAAGCCGGTTCTTACGGACGCGATACGCGCGGTTTGATCCGTATGCACCAGTTCGACAAAGTGGAGATGGTGCAGATCGTCGCACCGGAAACCTCCATGGACGCGCTGGAAGAGCTGGTCGGCCATGCGGAGAAAGTGCTGCAGCTGCTGAACCTGCCGTACCGTAAAGTGCTGCTGTGCACTGGTGACATGGGCTTCGGCTCAGCCAAAACCTATGACCTGGAAGTCTGGCTGCCGGCACAGGACACCTACCGTGAAATCTCCTCCTGCTCGAATATGTGGGATTTCCAGGCGCGCCGCATGCAGGCTCGCTGCCGCAGCAAAACGGACAAAAAACCGCGTCTGGTGCACACGCTGAATGGTTCAGGCCTGGCGGTGGGGCGTACGCTGGTAGCCGTGCTGGAAAACTATCAGCAGGCGGATGGTCGCATTGCAGTGCCGGACGTGCTGCGCCCGTATATGGGCGGGCTGGAATATATCGGCTAACTGGCATTCATGCACTAACCCGGCTCAGGCCGGGTTTTTTATTTCTTAAGCGCGTCAGCCATTATTTTTTAACCGGAATTAATCAGAAATAAACGTTATCGTCATCGCTGCGCGTCAAACCATCAAAAATGTATAAATTCATGTAGATAGATTCAGATATAAGACCTTTCTCAAGCCCTGTAACCCGCTGAAGATAAAAATAATAAATTGTTCAGCAGCAAAATGTGCGGCGCTGTTTTTTTGCACATTGACTTTGCCATCGCCAATGGCAAACTGCGCGCAAATCTGTTCATTTCTTTTGGTTTTATTCCCTATGTTAACCTGGTCGCGCCCCGTCCTGCTGCTGCTTTGCGGCTTAATGCTGATGACGGTGTCTATTGCTGTGCTTAATACGCTGGTGCCGCTGTGGCTCACTCACGATCAACTGCCGACCTGGCAGGTGGGCATGGCGAGCTCTGCTTATTACACCGGCAACTTACTGGGCACCTTGCTGGCGGGCTGGTTGATTAATCGCTATGGCTTTAACCGCTGCTTTTACCTTGCCAGCGTACTGTTTGCGCTGGCAACCATGGGCATGGTGCTGCTGGACGGCTTTTACAGCTGGACGCTGCTGCGCTTCACCGCGGGCGTAGGCTGTGCACTGATTTGGGTGGTGGTTGAGAGTGCACTATTGTGCAGTGGTACCGTACGCAATCGCGGTCAGCTGCTGGCCGCTTACATGATCATCTACTACCTCGGCACCGTTTCCGGTCAGCTGCTGGTGAGCCGTGTCTCGACAGAGCTGCTGCACGTCATCCCCTGGGTGAGTGCGCTGATTGTCTGTGCCGTGCTGCCCGTGGTGTTTGTGCAGGTCAACGCCGGTGCGGCTACTGAAGAAGCTTCAACCGGGCGGATCTGGAGCATGCTGCGCCGCCGCAGCTCGCGGTTGGGTATCAACGGCTGCATTATCTCCGGTATCGTGCTCGGTTCGCTCTACGGTCTGATGCCGCTTTATCTTTCGCATCAGGGTATGAGCGATGCCACCGTGGGTTACTGGATGGCGCTGCTCGTCAGTGCCGGGATTGTCGGTCAGTGGCCGGTAGGGCGTCTTGCCGACCGCTTTGGTCGCCTGATGGTGCTGCGCGTGCAGGTATTCGTGGTGATTCTGGGTGCGATTGCTATGCTGAGCGGAACGGCAATGGCACCGGCACTGTTTGTGCTGGGGCTGGCTGGCTTTACGCTTTATCCGGTGGCCATGTCCTGGGCGTGTGAAACGGTGGCGCATCATGAACTGGTGGCGATGAATCAGGCGCTGCTGTTCAGTTATACCGTTGGCAGTCTGGTCGGGCCGGGGATGACCGCGATGCTGATGCAGAACTATTCCGATCGCCTGCTGTTTGTGATGATTGCGGTGGTGGCGCTGGTCTATCTGGTGATGCTGCTGCGTAAAGCCGATCAGCATGCAACACCGGTGGCGCATGCCTGATGGCAGTGATTAAACGGGACATTCGCAACCTGTCGCAAATGTCCCGGCGGTAACGCCTCTGTTTCTTGCCGGCGAGGCTTTAGCTACAGTCCAACCGTGTTAATACATGACGTTATGGCCGTAACCGGTAAGAATATTCTTCACCCGCTCCATAGTCTCTTTCGTTGGCGGCTTCACGCCTTCCAGCTTGTACTCTTCACCCATCGCAATCCATTTATGCTTGCCGAGTTCGTGATAAGGCAGCAGCTCGATCTTCTCAATGTTAGTCATGTCTTTAGTAAATTCACCGAGGCGATGTACCGAATCGTCATCGTCCGAATAACCCGGCACCACCACATAGCGAATCCAGGTCCTTTTACCGCGCTTTTGCAGATAGCGGGCGAAATCCAGCGTGCGGTGGTTTGACACGCCGACCAGAATCTCATGGATATCGTCATTGATTTGCTTGAGGTCGAGCATCACCAGATCGGTCGCATCAAGCAGTTCATCGATCACCGGATCGTAACGACGCACAAAGCCGTTGGTGTCGAGGCAGGTATGGATGCCCTCGGCCTGGCAGGCGCGAAACCAGTCGCGCACAAATTCAGCCTGCAGAATGGCTTCACCGCCGGATGCCGTCACGCCGCCACCAGACGCATTCATAAAGTGGCGATACGACAGCACATCCCTCATCAGCTCATCGACGGTGATTTCCTTACCGCCGTGAGTGTCCCAGGTATCGCGGTTGTGGCAGTACAGGCAGCGCATCAGGCAGCCCTGGAAGAAGGTGATAAAACGGATGCCGGGACCGTCAACGGTGCCGCAGGATTCAAACGAGTGGATACGACCGATGGTTGACATTGCGATGTATTCTCCGGTTCAGCCTGGCGCGCAGGCGGCACAATCTGTGTTGTGCTCTGAGGATGTAAGTCGGTTTTGCCAGACTGCCTGCAAAAGCAGACTGGCAAAACAGGCTTGTGGAGAAAAGGCTCCCGCAGGAGCCTTGCGATTACAGTGAGAAGGATTACAGCGACTGAGTAAAGGTACGGGTAATCACATCCTGCTGCTGCTCTTTCGTCAGCGAGTTGAAACGTACGGCATAACCGGAAACGCGAATGGTCAGCTGTGGATATTTCTCAGGGTGCTCCATGGCATCCAGCAGCATTTCACGGTTCATGACGTTAACGTTCAGGTGCTGGCCGCCCTCGATACTGGCTTCGTGATGGAAGTAACCATCCATCAGTCCAGCGAGGTTGGTTTTACGCACGTTATCATCTTTGCCCAGCGCATTCGGTACGATAGAGAAGGTATAAGAGATACCGTCTTTGGCGTAGGCAAATGGCAGTTTGGCCACGGAAGTCAGTGAAGCGACAGCACCTTTCTGGTCACGGCCATGCATTGGGTTGGCACCTGGTCCAAATGGCGCACCGGAGCGACGACCATCCGGGGTGTTACCGGTTTTCTTACCGTATACCACGTTGGAGGTGATGGTCAGTACCGACTGCGTTGGCACCGCATTACGGTAGGTCTGCAGTTTCTGAATTTTCTTCATGAAACGTTCAACCAGGTCACAGGCCAGATCATCCACGCGCGGGTCGTTGTTACCGAACTGCGGATATTCACCTTCAATTTCGAAGTCCACTGCCAGACCATCGGCGTCACGGACAGGTTTCACTTTGGCATATTTAATCGCTGAAAGTGAGTCCGCGGCGACAGACAGGCCTGCGATACCACACGCCATGGTACGGTAAACGTCACGGTCGTGCAGTGCCATCAGCGCGGCTTCATAACTGTACTTATCATGCATGTAGTGGATGATGTTGAGTGACGTGACGTACTGTTTTGCCAGCCAGTCCATGAAGTGGTCCAGACGCGCCATCACCGTGTCATAATCCAGCACATCATCAGTGATTGGCGCTTCTTTCGGGCCGACCTGCATTTTCAGCTTCTCATCCACACCGCCGTTGATTGCGTACAGCAGTGTTTTAGCCAGGTTGGCACGTGCGCCGAAGAACTGCATTTGTTTACCGACAATCATCGGGCTCACGCAGCAGGCGATGGCGTAGTCATCATTGTCAAAGTCCGGACGCATCAGGTCATCGTTCTCATACTGCAGCGATGAGGTGTCGATGGAGACTTTTGCCGCATACTTTTTGAAGTTAACCGGCAGCTTCTCAGACCACAGGATGGTCATGTTTGGTTCCGGTGATGGACCCATGGTGTACAGCGTGTTCAGGAAGCGGAAGGTGCTTTTCGTCACCAGCGTACGACCGTCAACGCCCATACCAGCCAGTGATTCAGTGGCCCAGATTGGGTCGCCAGAGAACAGTTCATCGTATTCCGGCGTACGCAGGAAGCGCACCATACGCAGTTTCATCACCAGATGGTCAATCAGCTCCTGTGCCTGCTCCTCGCTCAGTTTACCGGCTTTGATATCGCGCTCGATGTAAACGTCAAGGAAGGTGGACACGCGACCAAACGACATCGCGGCACCGTTCTGTGATTTCACTGCTGCGAGGTAACCGAAGTAGGTCCACTGTACTGCTTCCTGCGCGGTGGTGGCTGGCAGAGAGATATCAAAGCCATATTTGGCGGCCATCTCTTTGATCTGGCCCAGTGCGCGGTGCTGTTCAGAAATCTCTTCACGCAGGCGAATGGTGGCTTCGAGATCAACGCCATTTTCCATGTCACTCTGCAGTGAGTTGAACTGAGCCACTTTGTCTTTCATCAGGAAGTCGATGCCGTACAGCGCGACGCGACGGTAGTCACCGATAATACGACCGCGGCCATACGCATCTGGCAGACCGGTCAGCACGCCGGATTTACGGCAGCGCAGGATATCCGGGGTGTAAACGTCAAACACGCCCTGGTTGTGGGTTTTGCGGTAATCGGTGAAAACTTTCTTCAGCGCCGGGTCCAGCTCGCGGCCGTAAACTTTACAGGAGCCTTCCACCATTTTAATGCCGCCAAACGGGATAATGGCGCGTTTCAGCGGGGCTTCAGTCTGCAGACCAACGATGGTTTCCAGCGATTTGTTAATATAGCCCGCATCGTGTGAGGTGATGGTAGACGCTAAATCAGTGTCGAAATCAACCGGTGCATGGGTACGGTTTTCAATTTTGATGCCTTCCAGCACGCTGTCCCACAGTTTGGTGGTGGCTGGCGTCGCGCCGGCGAGGAATGCTTCGTCACCTTCATACGGCGTGTAGTTTTTTTGGATGAAGTCACGGACGTTGACGCTGTTCTGCCATTCACCGGCGCTAAATCCTTCCCAGGCTGACGCCATTTTTTCATTCAGTTCGGACATGATATACCTGCCTTATTTAGGGAGACTGTAACGTATGGCGCGCTGCTCAGCACGCCCGTACTTAATGACTCAGTGCGCGGACTCACCGTCGCGCAGATAGATAACCCAATAGGTCAACCCGACTAACAGACCGCCGCCAATGATGTTGCCGATGGTTACGGGAATCAGGTTATTAACAATAAAATCGCCAATGCCCAGTGCAGGAAATTGCGCCGCGCTGGCACCGGTCATCTGCCAGAATTCCGGGCTGGCAAAATCGCGAATCATGATGGCCATTGGGATCAGGAACATATTGGCGATGCTATGCTCAAAGCCGCTGGCTACGAACATCGCAACCGGTAAAATCATCGCCACCATTTTGTCGAGAAGGCTGCGGCCGGAGTAGCTCATCCACACCGCCAGACACACCATCAGGTTAGCCAGTGTACCGAGGCTTACCGCTTCGATAAACGTATGATGCATTTTGTGGTCGGCGGTCTGTAAGACATTCAATCCCCAGGCACCATTTGCGACCATATGCTCACCGGCCAGCCAAATCAGCGCCACAAAAAACAGCGCGCCGCACAGGTTGCCAACGTAGACATTGAGCCAGTGACGACCCAGTTGCAGCCAGGTAATGCGTCCGCTGGCTTTTGCCACCACGATCAGCACCGTTGAAGTAAACAAATCAGCGCCGCAGACCACAACCAGCATCAAACCCAGTGAGAAGCAGATGCCACCGATCAATTTGGCCATGCCGTACGGCATAGTGCCGCTGCCGGTGGTGGCGGTGATATAAAACACAAAGGCAATGGAAATAAAGACGCCAGCAGTGATAGCCAGAAAGAAGGTGGTTAAGGGATGTTTCGTCGCTTTATAGACACCGGCATCTTCTGCGACTTTTGCCATCGCCGCCGGTAATAATGAATTAAAAGGGTTGTCAGCTTTCACACTAACGCTCTCCAGAAATTGTCTGTAAAGATACTAACAAAGGAGTATAGGTCAGGAGTTGATGTGGATCATATTTGCCGAAACGGCAGGGTTAAGCAAAGCGGCAAAACGAGCAAAAAATCAATTAAAGCATTGAAAGTTAATAAATAAATAATTTTTAATTTATGCAAAATAAGTTGAAGGTGCGGCTGGCTTAAGAGCTATTTTGTTAAATGCTGTTTATCAATGATAGTGAATTGTTATTTATTATTTTCTGCGCCCGATGAATTTTCAGCGGCATAAAAAAAGGCACTGGATACTGCCAGTGCCCGTTAATTTTCAGTCTAATTCGACACAGACAAAATGCGCCGATTTATTTCGCAGACCAGTAACGACGTTTTGCCGCCTGTAATTTTTCATACGCGGCCAGCAGTGCCTGATGCGCCGGGAACGCGTGCAGATCGCGGTCAACCACCTGCAGACCGTAGAACGGTGCCTCACCGCTGATGGCAGCCGAAGCGGCGTCGACGGCGGCTTCGCCATACATGCGCACAAACGCGCGATGATACTGCAGCGGATCGCGATCTTCTTCCATCGCCAGCAGCAGCAGAGTCTGCAGGCAGCGATAGTAGTTGGCACGCTCAGGGCTGAAGATCGACTGGTTGAATTCCATGGTCCATTCCGTCCAGATCAGCGCCTGATCCAGATCGCCACCGGCCAGCGCCAGCATCGCTTTCAGCTCGCCAATACGCAGCGTGAACCAGCCGTTGTCTTTGCCGGTCGCCAGCCCCAGCAGTTCACGCACGCGGGTGAAGTCATCATGACTTTCTTCATCCAGCTGTTCGATCAGAGCCAGATACTCCTCGGGTTGCCACTGGGTTGCTGGCAGGGATAACAGCGTTTCACGCAGTGATGCACCCATGTTGTTATTCGCCAGCAGCAGGTCTTCGGCAGGGTAAATATCAGACATTCCCGGTACGATAATGCGGCAGGCGTAAACGCCCAGATGTTCGTAGTCGGCGATATACACTTCTTTATCTTCCGCACGGAAGATCGCCATCAGCGTATCGAACTCTTCATGGGTGGTGCCGGCAAAGCTCCAGTCGACAAAGGGATAGTCGGCATCGTCTTTGAACATATCCCAGGAGATCAGACCGCTTGAATCAATGAAGTGGGTTTCAAGGTTAGCGTGTTCAGCCACTTCTTCATCATCGAAGGTGGGCGGTGTAAACACGTCGAGATCTTTCAGGCCGCGGCCCTGCAGAAGTTCGGTGACGGTACGTTCCAGCGCGACACCAAAGTCCGGATGGGCGCCAAACGAGGCAAAACAGGTGCCGTTAGCCGGGTTGAACAGCACCACACAAATCACCGGATAGTTGCCGCCCAGCGAAGCGTCGTAGGAGAAAATCGGGAAACCTTCTGCTTCAAGACGATTGATAGCCTCCACCACGCCAGGATAGCGCTGCATCACCGCTTCAGGAATTTCCGGCAGGCTGATGGATTCCGCGATAATGCGGTTTTTAATATGGCGCTCAAACACTTCGGATAAGCCCTGTACGCGCGCTTCATTGGCGGTGTTGCCAGCGGACATGCCGTTAGACACATACAGGTTGCCGATGATGTTCATCGGAATATAAACGGTTTGCTGATCGGACTGGCGGGTAAATGGCAGGCCGCAGATACCGCGATCGGCATTACCAGACTGCAGATCCACCAGATCGGACGCGCTCAGGCTCTGTTCCGGATCGTAAAACTTACGCAGGCGCGCATCCAGAATGCCTTCCGGCAGGCTGTCATCGTCGCTCAGCGGGAACCATTTCTCGTTCGGGTAGTGCACGAAGTCGCCGTTAGCGATGGTTTCACCCAGCCAGAAATCGGCAAAGAAGTAGTTGGTTGAGAGGCGCTCAAAATATTCGCCCAGCGCTGAGGCCAGCGCCGCTTTTTTACTGGCGCCTTTACCGTTAGTAAAACAGAGCGGGCAGTCACGGTCGCGAATGTGCACTGACCAGACGTGCGGCACCGGGTTTAGCCAGGAAGCTTCTTCAATGTTGAAACCCAGATCCTGCAGTTTCTGCTGGAAGCGTGCGATGGAGTCTTCCAGTGCGGCGTCTTTACCTGGAATAAACGTTTGCGTCATGGTGGCGCTCTCTCAAGTCGATGGTTGGGCGTAAAGCGCGCAATAATACGGGTTTTGCGCCTGCTTCGCTATTGCTCCGCCAAATTTCTCAACGCATTGTTACGGCTTTTTCGCACTCTGGCAGCTGTCTGATTTTACTTCACCGCGCTGCCTCACAAAATTCCGTGGCTTATTACATTTGTGACATAAGCTGCGGTGGAGCGGGATCTGGAAATGTGATCGCTGCCGGATAAATGATTGCAGCCATCCGGAGGCAATGATAAAACCGATGGGGTATTCATAACCGTTCGATATGACAATGGTGAGGGGAAATGGCGCAGGTTTATAATTTTAGCTCCGGACCGGCAATGCTGCCGGTGGAAGTGCTTCGTCGTGCAGAACAAGAACTGACAAACTGGCATGGCTTAGGCACCTCGGTGATGGAAATCAGTCACCGCAGCAAAGAGTTTATTGAAGTCGCGGAAGCGGCGGAGCAGGATTTTCGCGATCTGCTGAAAATCCCGGCCAACTACAAAGTATTATTCTGCCATGGCGGCGCGCGTGCGCAGTTCGCGGCAATCCCGGGCAATCTGCTGGGCGATGCCAGCCGCGCGGATTACATCGATGGCGGCTACTGGGCGCACAGCGCTATTAAAGAAGCAGAAAAATTCTGCTCGCCGAACGCCATTGACATCAAAACCACCCGTGAGGGTAAACGCGCACTGTTACCGATGCGTGAATGGCAGCTCAGCGAAGATGCTGCTTATGTGCATTTCTGCCCGAATGAAACCATCGACGGGATTGCCATCGATGAAGAGCCAGACTTCGGCGATAAAGTTGTGGTGGCCGATCTCTCTTCCACCATCCTGTCCCGCCCGCTCGACATCAGCCGCTACGGCGTGATTTATGCCGGCGCGCAGAAGAACATCGGTCCCGCTGGCCTGACGCTGGTGGTAGTGCGTGATGACCTGCTGGGTAAAGCGCAGCGCTGGGTGCCCTCCATTCTCGACTACAAAGTGCTGGCCGAAAACGATTCGATGTTTAACACGCCGCCGACGTTTGCCTGGTATCTCTCCGGCCTGGTGTTCAAATGGCTGAAAGAGAAGGGCGGTGTAGCAGAGATGGACAAGGTTAATCAGGCGAAAGCCGATCTGCTGTACGGCGTGATTGATAGCAGCAGCTTCTACCGTAACGACGTCGCCAGTGAAAACCGTTCCCGGATGAACGTGCCTTTCCAGCTGGCCGATGCTGCGCTGGATAAGGTGTTTCTTGAGGAATCACTGAAGGCGGGCCTGCATGCGCTGAAGGGGCACCGTGTGGTTGGCGGTATGCGTGCCTCGATCTACAATGCGATGCCGCTGGAAGGCGTTAAAGCGCTGACCGAATTCATGGTCGACTTCGAACGTCGTCACGGTTAATTATCTTTTTTAGTGCCAGCCTGCCCGGCTGGCATCAGACCCTGTCACTGGACAGGGTCTCGTATTTCTGGAGATTTGGTTTCACATGCAGGACTCCCTGACTTTACAGCCGATTGCCCGCGTTGACGGCACGGTAAACTTACCGGGCTCAAAAAGCGTATCAAACCGCGCCCTGTTACTGGCCGCGCTGGCGAACGGCACCACGCGCCTGACCAACCTGCTCGACAGCGATGATGTTAAACACATGCTTAATGCGCTGCAGGCGCTGGGCGTCAGCTATACCCTGTCAGCCGATCGCACCGTGTGTGAAGTGGTCGGCAATGGTGGACCGCTGCGTGCCGAACAGCCGCTGGAATTGTTCCTGGGCAATGCCGGAACCGCGATGCGTCCGCTGGCGGCAGCACTGTGCCTCGGCGAGCAGTCGGTGGTGCTGACCGGCGAACCGCGCATGAAAGAGCGTCCGATCGGCCATCTGGTCGATGCGTTACGGCAGGGCGGCGCGCGCATTGATTACCTCGAACAAACCGACTATCCGCCGCTGCGTCTGAACGGCGGATTTACCGGCGGCGAAGTCAGTGTCGATGGCAGCGTTTCCAGCCAGTTCCTGACGGCGCTGCTGATGACCGCGCCGCTGGCACAGAACGACACCACGATCACCATCAAAGGCGAGCTGGTTTCCAAACCCTACATTGATATCACTCTGCACCTGATGCGTTGCTTTGGCGTGGACGTTGATAATCAGCACTATCAGCGCTTTGTGGTGAAAGGTCAGCAGCAGTATCAGTCGCCAGGTGATTATCTGGTGGAAGGCGATGCGTCGTCAGCGTCCTATTTCCTTGCCGCTGCGGCAATCAGAGGCGGCACGGTGCGCGTTACCGGGATTGGCCGCAACAGTGTGCAGGGCGACATCCGTTTTGCCGATGTGCTGGAGAAGATGGGAGCGGTGATCGAGTGGGGCGACGATTATATTGCCTGCACGCGCGGTGCGCTGAACGCCATTGATATGGACATGAACCATATTCCGGATGCGGCAATGACAATCGCTACCACCGCGCTGTTTGCCGAAGGCACCACGCTGATGCGCAACATCTATAACTGGCGCGTAAAGGAGACCGATCGCCTGGCGGCCATGGCGACCGAGTTGCGTAAAGTCGGGGCGGAAGTGGAAGAGGGGCACGATTTTATTCGGGTCACACCGCCTGCGCAGCTACAGCACGCCGATATCGGCACGTACAACGATCATCGTATGGCGATGTGTTTCTCGCTGGTTGCGCTGTCCGACACGCCGGTAACCATTCTCGATCCCGGCTGTACGGCGAAAACCTTCCCGGATTACTTCCAGCAGCTGGCAAAAATCAGCCACGCATCCTAATCCGCCAGCCCGGTACCGCTGTGCCGGGCTTCTGAACCCTCTGCTGGCCTCACTGGCGGGAAATTGTTCTGAAACTGTCGAAATTTCTGGCGCTGTCTACGCTAAAGGGTAACCAAGCGGACGCGGGCAGCGTATAATGCCGCGCAATCCAGACAGCCAAGAAGGCTGATCATCAGCACGCAGCAACAGGAGAGAACAATGACGGCAATCGCCCCGGTAATTACCATTGATGGCCCAAGCGGCGCGGGTAAAGGGACTTTATGTAAAGCGATGGCGGAGTCGTTGCAGTGGCACCTGCTGGATTCAGGGGCTATTTATCGCGTACTGGCTCTGGCCGCGCTGCATCATCAGGTGGATATCGAGTCGGAAGAAGCGCTGGTGCCCATGGCGGCGCACCTTGACGTGCGTTTTCTGTCGGTAGACGGTGAAATGCAGGTAGTGCTGGAAGGTGAGGATGTCACCGGCGAAATCCGCACCCAGGAAGTGAGCAATACGGCGTCGCGCGTGGCGGCATTTCCGCGCGTGCGTGAAGCCTTGCTGCGCCGACAGCGTGCTTTCCGCGAGGAGCCGGGTTTAATCGCCGATGGACGTGATATGGGCACCGTGGTTTTCCCGGACGCGCCCGTTAAAATTTTCCTCGATGCCAGCTCCGAAGAGCGTGCGCATCGCCGTATGCTACAGTTGCAGGAAAAGGGCTTTAGTGTTAACTTTGATCGCCTTTTATCCGAGATAAAGGAACGCGACGACCGCGATCGTAACCGCGCCATCGCGCCTTTAGTGCCAGCCGCTGATGCTCTGGTGCTGGATTCAACCAGCATGACCATTGAGCAAGTGATTGAAAAGGCACTAGATTATGCCCGCCAGAAGCTGGGCATTTAATCTTTTCGGCGACCGAATTGTAGTAACCCTGTGCCAGGGAAGCGGTGCAGGGCATGTGAAACAACCCCATCCGACAATGACGTCAGGTGGACGTTAAATTGAAGAATCCTAAGATTATCAATATGACTGAATCTTTTGCTCAACTCTTTGAAGAGTCCCTGAAAGAAATCGAAACCCGTCCGGGTTCCATCGTTCGTGGCGTCGTTGTTGCTATCGACAAAGACGTCGTGCTGGTTGATGCGGGTCTGAAATCTGAATCTGCTATCCCTGCAGAACAGTTCAAGAACGCAGCCGGCGAACTGGAAATCCAGGTGGGCGACGAAGTTGACGTTGCTCTGGATGCAGTAGAAGACGGCTTCGGTGAAACCCTGCTGTCCCGTGAGAAAGCTAAACGTCACGAAGCTTGGATCACGCTGGAAAAAGCTTACGAAGACGCTGAAACTGTTACCGGTGTTATCAACGGCAAAGTTAAAGGTGGCTTCACAGTTGAGCTGAACGGTATTCGTGCGTTCCTGCCAGGTTCACTGGTTGACGTTCGTCCGGTCCGCGATACCCTGCACCTGGAAGGCAAAGAGCTTGAATTCAAAGTAATCAAGCTTGATCAGAAGCGTAACAACGTCGTGGTTTCTCGCCGCGCGGTTATCGAATCTGAAAACAGCGCTGAGCGCGATCAGCTGCTGGAAAACCTGCAGGAAGGCATGGAAGTCAAAGGTATCGTTAAGAACCTCACTGACTACGGCGCATTCGTTGACCTGGGTGGCGTTGACGGCCTGCTGCACATCACCGATATGGCGTGGAAGCGCGTTAAGCATCCAAGCGAAATCGTCAACGTGGGCGACGAAATCACTGTTAAAGTGCTGAAGTTCGACCGCGAGCGTACTCGTGTATCTCTGGGCCTGAAACAGCTGGGCGAAGATCCATGGGTTGCTATCGCTAAACGTTATCCGGAAGGTACCAAACTGACCGGCCGCGTGACCAACCTGACTGACTACGGCTGCTTCGTTGAAATCGAAGAAGGCGTTGAAGGCCTGGTACACGTGTCTGAAATGGACTGGACCAACAAAAACATCCACCCATCTAAAGTTGTCAACGTAGGTGATGTGGTTGAAGTTATGGTTCTGGACATCGACGAAGAGCGTCGTCGTATCTCCCTGGGTCTGAAGCAGTGCAAATCTAACCCATGGCAGCAGTTCGCAGAGACCCACAACAAAGGCGATCGCGTTGAAGGTAAAATCAAGTCAATCACTGACTTCGGTATCTTCATCGGCCTGGACGGTGGCATCGACGGTCTGGTTCACCTGTCTGACATCTCCTGGAACGCGACTGGCGAAGAAGCCGTTCGTGAGTACAAGAAAGGCGACGAAATCGCTGCCGTTGTACTGCAGGTTGACGCAGAGCGTGAGCGTATTTCTCTGGGCGTGAAGCAGCTGGCTGAAGATCCATTCAACAACTACATCACCCTGAACAAGAAAGGCGCAATCGTGACTGGTAAAGTCACTGCAGTTGACGCTAAAGGTGCTACAGTAGAATTAGCTGACGGCGTAGAAGGTTACCTGCGCGCTTCTGAAGCTTCTCTGGACCGCATCGAAGACGCCACTCAGGTTCTGAGCGTAGGCGACGACGTTGAAGCGAAATTCACCGGCGTTGACCGTAAGAACCGCGTTGTGAGCCTGTCTGTTCGTGCTAAAGACCAGGCTGACGAGAAAGAAGCTATCAACACTGTTAACACCAAACAGGAAGATGGCAACTTCTCTAACGCAATGGCTGAAGCGTTCAAAGCGGCTAAAGGCGAGTAATCGACCCGAAGCACCGGACGGTGAAAATCGTCCGGTTTCGGTAAAAGCTGTCATACCTTTCCAAACAGGGATTAACCGGAGGTTACATGACCAAGTCAGAACTGATTGAAAGACTTGCTGGCCAGCATACTCATATCCCGGCGAAAGTCGTTGAGGATGCGGTCAAAGAGATGCTCGAGCACATGGCCACTACGCTGGCCCAGGGCGAGCGCATTGAAATCCGGGGATTCGGCAGCTTTTCTTTGCACTACCGCGCACCGCGCACTGGTCGTAACCCGAAAACGGGTGACAAAGTGGAACTGGAAGGTAAATACGTTCCCCACTTCAAGCCAGGCAAAGAATTGCGTGACCGTGCAAATATCTACGGCTAAGCCGTTACCGAACGATAAAAACGACACCTGCAGGTGTCGTTTTTTTTTGCCTCGCATTCAGGTTTGCGATCCTGCTTCCATGTTGCTGTTCATTTCCTGCAACCACCATAAACTGCGCGTAATCCCTCTCTGAAATCGACATTTAACCACATGCTTTTCCCTCTGCCAGCGCGCACAATCCGCGGCAATGACAGAAGAGGGCGTGCGCGTGACAATAACAGTGGTAGCCAGAATGATGCTCCTCGCGGCGCTGCCGCTGGGTATGCTGCCGCACATCCCTGCTTACAGCACCATTGTGCTGCTGTTAATAAGCGCACTGTTGCTGGCGTGTACGTCAGTAATGTTTTTGCGCTACGCCGGACTGGGCTTGCTGCTGTTGAGCTGGGCACTGATCGAGGCGCGTCAGACGGTCGATACCCTCGAGCAACTGACCGTGGCACCGGTGGCGGCCACGCTTCAGATAACTGCAGTGAATCCCGCGAAGAACCAGCTCACGGCGCAGGTAATCCGGGCAGGTGACCGCTACGTCTTTCCACCGTTGTTTGTCACGCTGCGTAATGTCAGCGATGAGGTCGCCTGGTGTGCCGGACAGCGCTGGCAGATGCAGCTGCGGCTACGTGCGGTGCACGCCCGGCTCAACGAGGGCGAATTTGATCTGCAGCGTTTTGCCATTGCTAACCACAGCGCGCTGCAGGGGCGTATTGTCAGCCAGCAGGCTGACTCTCTGCGCTGCAGCTGGCGGACGCGTTTTATCGATCATCATCTGGCGCGTTTCACCGGGTTAACGCAGCCCGCAATAATACAGGCACTGGCCTTTGGCGTGCGTGACGCGATGACCCCGGCACAGCGAGCATTGCTGCGCGAAACCGGTACCGCGCACCTGATGGCCATCTCCGGCATGCATATCGCGCTGGCGGCCAGCGTAGGCTGGCTACTGGCGCGCGTCATCCAGTTAGTGTTACCTGCCAGGCGAATCGGCTATCTGATGCCGCTGCTGATCAGCGGGTTAACAGCGGCAGCCTATTGCTGGATCTCCGGCAGTCATCCGCCGGCACAGCGCGCGATGCTGGCGTTAACGCTGTGGCTGGCGACGCGTATAGCTGGCTGGCAGCTGAGCAACTGGCAGGTGTGGACGCTCTGCGTAGGGAGTTTGTTATGGCTTGATCCGCTGACGGTGCTGTCAGAGAGCTTCTGGCTGTCGGCGCTGGCCGTGGCGATGCTGATACTTTGGTTTCAGTGGTTTCCTCTGCCGCCACGTTTCCGCCAGTCGCGTCGCTGGCTCATACTGCGACTGCTGCACCTGCAATTGGGCATGATGATTCTGATGGCGCCGCTGCAGATCTTTCTGTTCCACGGGCTCAGCCTGAGCGCGCTAGTAGCCAACCTGCTGGCGGTGCCGGTGGTGTCGCTGATTACCGTGCCGTTGATTCTGCTGGCGATGCTGTTGCCGCTGCCTGCAATCGCCGTTCCGCTATGGCAGCTGGCCGATCTGTCGGTCAGCCTGGTGATGCAGGGGCTGGCGTGGCTGCCCGCCGGCTGGTGGCGCTGGAGCGATACGCTGCCGGCGGTGCTGCTGTTCTGGGCCGGGCTGGCGTTGTGGCGCAGCGGCTTGCTCGCGAAGGCGCTGATGCCCTGCTGCGCGCTGTTGCTCTCGCTGTGGTTCTGGCGCAGCAATGCCCAGCAGGACGACTGGCAGATTGACATGATCGATGTCGGACATGGTCTGGCGGTGGCGATCAGCCAGGGAAATGAGGTGATGCTGTATGACAGCGGACCCGGCTGGGCAGAGGACAATGCAGGCGTGCGGGTTTTGTTACCCTGGCTGCACTACACCGGGCGCCAACTGCGAGGAGTGATCCTGAGCCACAAGCATCTCGATCACCGTGGTGGATTAGCCGCGCTGCAACAGGCGCAGCCTGGTCTGCGGGTACGCAGCGCGCTTGGCGAGCCCGGGCATCTGCCGTGCTATCGCGGCCAGCAGTGGCAGTGGGGGCGTTTGCACTTTCACGCGCTATGGCCGCCGCGCGCGCAGACCGCCGGGCAAAATAACGACTCCTGCGTGGTGCGCGTGGATGATGGTCAGTTTAGCCTGTTACTGACCGGGGACATTGAGCTGGAGGCGGAGCGCAAGCTGGTCGCCCTGGAAAAGGGCGGCTTACAATCCACGGTTATCCAGGTGCCCCATCATGGCAGCCGGAGCTCCTCCGGCCCTTTACTGTTACGGAGTGTTGCCGGACAGGCGGCGCTGGCCTCGCTGGCGCGCTATAACGCCTGGCGTATGCCCGCCGTCGCCGTGGTCCAGCGTTACCGCGAGCAGGGCTATCGCTGGTATGACACTGCGCAATCAGGCCAGATTCACATCGCGATACGGCAGGGTCGCTGGCAGATTAAGGGGTTAAGAGAGCAAATAATCCCCCGCTGGTATCATCAGTGGTTTGGCGTCAAACGCGATTCCAGGTAGAATGAGCGGCTATTTCAAACAGCGTGAATAAATAATGCATCAAGACAAAGACCTCTCAACGTGGCAGACATTTCGCCGACTCTGGCCGATGATTGCACCGCACAAGGCTGGCCTGATTGTGTCCGCCGTGGCGCTGATACTCAATGCGGCAGGCGACACCCTAATGCTCTCCCTGTTGAAACCTTTACTGGATGATGGTTTCGGCAAAGCCGACAAATCCGTTCTGCTGTGGATGCCGCTGGCGGTCATCGGCCTGATGCTGATCCGCGGCGTAACCAGTTATATCTCCAGTTACTGCATCTCATGGGTCTCCGGCAATGTGGTGATGAACATGCGCCGTCGCCTGTTCGGCCACATGATGGGCATGCCGGTTGCATTCTTTGACCAGCAGTCTACCGGTACGCTGCTGTCGCGGATTACCTACGATTCTGAACAGGTGGCCTCTTCCTCCTCCAGCGCGCTGGTGACGGTGGTACGCGAAGGCGCATCGATCATTGGCCTGTTCATCATGATGTTTTACTACAGCTGGCAGCTGTCACTGATTCTGATCCTGCTGGCGCCGCTGGTCTCTTTTGCCATCCGCACCGTATCCAAGCGTTTCCGCAGCATCAGTAAAAATATGCAGAACACCATGGGGCAGGTGACCACCAGTGCTGAGCAGATGCTGAAAGGGCATAAAGAAGTACTGATTTTTGGCGGACAGGAAGTGGAAGCTGAGCGTTTCTCGCAGGTGAGCAATAAAATGCGCCAGCAGGGGATGAAACTGGTCTCAGCCTCTTCGATTTCCGATCCGGTGATCCAGCTGATCGCATCGCTGGCGCTGGCGTTTGTGCTGTATGCGGCCAGCTTCCCGAGCGTGATGGATACCCTGACTGCCGGTACCATTACCGTGGTGTTCTCGTCGATGATCGCCCTGATGCGTCCGCTGAAATCGCTGACCAACGTCAACGCCCAGTTCCAGCGCGGCATGGCGGCCTGTCAGACGCTGTTCACCATTCTGGATAGTGAGCAGGAGATCGACAACGGCAAGCGCGAAATCACGCGTGCTAAAGGGGATGTTGAATTCCGCAACGTGACCTTTACCTATCCGGGCCGTGACATTCCGGCGCTGCGTGATATTAATCTCACGCTGCCCGCGGGTAAAACCGTGGCGCTGGTGGGCCGTTCCGGCTCGGGTAAATCCACCATGGCCAGCCTGCTGACGCGTTTTTACGATATCAACGAGGGCGAGATTCTGCTGGATGGTCACGACCTGCGGGAATATACCCTGCGCTCGCTGCGTAATCAGGTGGCGCTGGTCTCGCAGAATGTCCATCTGTTCAACGACACCATCGCCAATAACATTGCTTATGCGCGCAACGGTGAATACACCCGCGAGCAAATCGAGCAGGCGGCGACCATGGCGCACGCCATGGACTTCATCAACAAGATGGATAACGGTCTCGATACGGTTATTGGTGAAAATGGTGTGCTGCTGTCTGGTGGCCAGCGTCAGCGTATCGCCATTGCCCGTGCGCTGCTGCGTGACTGCCCGATTTTGATTCTCGACGAAGCCACTTCGGCGCTGGATACCGAATCCGAGCGTGCCATCCAGTCGGCGCTGGACGAGCTGCAGAAGAACCGCACGTCGCTGGTGATTGCGCACCGTCTCTCCACCATTGAAAAGGCCGACGAAATCGTGGTGGTCGAGGATGGGCGAATCGTGGAACGCGGTACTCATGAGGTGCTGCTGGCGCAGAAAGGTGCTTACGCGCAGCTGCACAAACTGCAGTTCGGTCAATGATTGAACGTATCTGGAGCGGACGCTCGCCGCTGTGGCTGCTGTTGTGGCCGCTGAGTCTGCTGTATGGCGCTATCACCTGGCTGATTCGCCTGAGCTATCAGCGCGGCTGGCGTACCCGCTGGCGCGCGCCCTGTCCGGTCATTGTCGTTGGCAACCTGACCGCGGGCGGCAACGGTAAAACACCGCTGGTGATTTGGCTGGTGCAGGCGCTGCAACAGCAGGGGCTGCGTCCGGGTGTGGTGTCGCGCGGTTACGGTGGTAAAGCGGAACGCTATCCGCTGCTGGTCAATCAGGATAGCGCGACGGAACAGGCTGGTGATGAACCGGTGCTGATCGCCCAGCGCACCCAGGTGCCGGTGGCAGTGGCACCGCAGCGCCGGCTGGCAATCGAGGCCCTGCTGGCGGCGCATCCGCTGGATGTGATTGTGACGGATGATGGCCTGCAGCACTACGCGCTGCAGCGCGATCGCGAAATCGTGGTGGTGGATGGCGTGCGTCGCTTTGGTAACGGCTGGTGGTTACCGGCCGGACCGATGCGTGAACGCGCATCGCGGCTGGCGCAGGTAGATGCCGTGGTGGTCAACGGGGGCAGCGCGCAGGCTGGCGAGATCGCCATGACGCTGCAGCCGGGCCTGGCGGTCAATCTGCTGACCGGCGAACAGGCTGCACTGACGCAGCTGCCGCCAATTGTCGCGATGGCCGGCATCGGTCATCCGCCGCGTTTCTTCACTACGCTGCAGCAGCAGGGCGTGCAGCCGGTGGCAGAGATAGCCTTTGCCGACCACCACGCTTACAGCGAAGAAGAGTTACGCAGCCTGACTCAGGATGCACAGTGCCTGCTGATGACGGAAAAAGATGCAGTCAAATGCCGCCATTTTGCCCGCGCTAACTGGTGGTATCTGCCGGTGGATGCGCATCTGGCGGGCGCGCCGCTGGCCGCATTGCTGGCCGATCTGACGCAACTCTGTACGGCTGCGCGCGACGCCCGGTCGCGCTAACCATTCAAAGGGACGACGCAATGACCAGCACGCATTCCCTCTCTCTGCAAACCGCCCGCAATCTGCACCTCTCTGCCCAGGGCCTGCTACGCCCGCCGCGCCGTCAGGCGCGTTTTGCCGATATTCACGCCTGTGTGCGGCAGATGTCGCTGCTGCAAATCGATACCATTAATGTGGTCGCGCGCAGTCCATATCTGGTGCTGTTCAGCCGGCTGGGCGCTTTTCCAGCCGAGTGGCTGGAGCAAACGCTGGCGGCGGGCGCGCTGTTTGAATACTGGGCGCATGAAGCCTGTTTTATCCCTTTTGAAGATTATCCGCTGCTGCGTCACCGCATGCTGGCACCGCAGCGCCTGGGCTGGAAATACAATCAGCAATGGGTGGATCAGCATCAGCAGGAGATCGCCGATCTGCTGCAACATATCGCCGCCACCGGTCCGGTACGCGCCGCTGATTTTGCCAGCGACAAGCACACCAAACCCGGCTGGTGGGCGTGGAAGCCGCACAAGCGACATCTGGAGAACCTGTTTAGCGCCGGTGAGCTGATGGTTGTCGAGCGCCGTAACTTCCAGCGCGTCTACGATCTGCGTAGCCGGGTGATGCCGCACTGGCGCGACGAGCAGCATGCGCTGAGCGAGAACGAGGCGGTGATGCAGATGCTGGATCACAGCGCGCGCAGCCTCGGCATTTTCCGCGCCAGCTGGCTGGCCGATTACTACCGGCTGAAACGTGCGCCCATCGCACTCTGGCTGGCGCAGGCCGCTGAGCAGGGAGTGATTCAGCGCGTTGAGGTTGAGCAACTGGGCGAGATGTGGCTGCACCATACGCTGCTGCCGCAGCTGACGCAGCCGCAGGCCGCCACGCACAGCGCGCTGCTGTCACCGTTTGATCCGGTGGTATGGGATCGTCGCCGCGCGCTTGAGTTGTTTAATTTTGACTACCGCATCGAGTGCTATACGCCGGAGCACAAACGCAAATACGGCTATTTTGTCCTGCCGCTGCTGCACCGCGGCGTACTGAAAGGGCGCGTCGATGCAAAAATGGATCGCCAGGCGCAGCGCCTGATTCTGCGGGCCTTCTGGCTGGAGCCCGGCGTGCGCCTGAGCCAGCAGTTTCTCGCCGATGTGCATAAAGCCATTAACCGCTTCGCCGCCTGGCAGGGTGCCAGCGAAGTGGTGCTGGAAAACGCGCCTGATGCGCTGCGAGCCGCCTGGTCCACGCGCTGGCACGTCAGCATATAAGCCGATGGCGGCGCGCCGTCCCTGATTGCGCTATGGTATGCTAATCCTCTGACGTATCGGTCCTGAAAGGAGAAAAGTATGGATCACCGTTTACTTGAGATTGTGGCCTGTCCGGTCTGCAACGGAAAACTGTATTACAACAAAGAGCAGCAGGAGTTGATTTGCAAACCCGACGGCCTGGCGTTCCCGGTGCGTGACGGTATTCCGGTATTGCTGGAAGTAGAAGCGCGCACCCTGTCCGTTGAAGAGATTCATCCATGAGTTTCGTGGCGATTATTCCGGCACGCTACGCCTCCACGCGCCTGCCGGGCAAACCGCTGCTGGATATTCACGGTAAACCGATGGTGGTGCACGTGATGGAACGTGCACGCGAGTCCGGTGCCGAGCGGGTGATTGTGGCCACCGATCATCCTGACGTGGCGGCGGCGGTGACCGCTGCCGGCGGGGAAGTCTGCATGACGCGCGCCGACCACCAATCTGGTACCGAGCGTCTGGCCGAGGTGATTGAAAAATATCAGTTTGCTGACGATACCATCATCGTGAACGTGCAGGGCGACGAGCCGATGATTCCGGCCGAGATTGTGCGTCAGGTCGCGGACAATCTGGCTCAGGCGGATGCCGGCATGGCCACGCTGGCGGTACCGATTCACGAGGCAGAAGAGGCGTTCAATCCCAACGCGGTAAAAGTGGTCACTGATGCCAGCGGCTATGCGCTCTATTTTTCACGTGCGACCATTCCGTGGGATCGTGAACGTTACGCGCAGTCGCGTGAGCAGATTGGCGACACGCTGCTGCGCCACATCGGTATTTATGCCTATCGCGCCGGTTTCATCCGTCGCTATGTGGCATGGCAACCCTGTGCGCTGGAGCAGATCGAGTTGCTGGAGCAGCTGCGCGTGCTGTGGTACGGCGAAAAGATCCACGTGGCGGTAGCGGCCACCGTGCCGAGCGTCGGTGTGGATACGCCGGACGATCTGCTGCGCGTGCGTGAAGCGATGCAGGCATAATCGTCAGCGGCCAGCGACCCGGCTGGCCGCAAAGTTTGATCTGGCGCTAAGTTTCGCGCCGTCATGACCTCCAGGATGGTGCAATGAGTTAACTCCGGAGGACTCTTCCATGGAACAACTCCGTGCAGAACTGGCGCTGGTGCTGGGCGAAGGCGTTAGCCGGCTGGAAACCATCAGCGAACAGGCACAATCGCGTCTTTACGCCCTCTATGATGACCACGGCAAGCCGATGCCGCTGGTGGCCAAATATTTTCGTCATCAGGGACGCGCCGCGCTCGAAGCGAAAAAACTCACCATGCTGGCGCATGAAGGATTGATTACGCTGCCCACGGTGTACGGCCTGGTTTTGAGTCAGCAACCACCGGCGCATGAAATGCTGCTGCTGGCGCGCTTAAATGGCGTATCGGCCGAAGCGCCGGCGCGCACGGCAGCGCGCTGGGAGCAGCTGTGTGAACAGATTGTCGAAGGGCTGCTGGCGTGGCATCGCATTGACAGCCATGGCCTGGTCGGCAGCGTTGACAGCGTGCAGGAAAATCGCTGGCCGGCGTGGTATCGCCAGCGGGTGGAAGTGCTGTGGTCCACGCTGGGCTATCTGTCGCCCCCCGGATTTACCCACGCCGATCGTCAGATTCTGTTCCGCAGCCGCGAACAGCTGGCGCAGCTGTTTGCTGGCTTTGACGACCCGTGCGTGCTAATGCACGGCAATCTGCGTCTCGCCAGTATGCTGAAAGACCCGCACAGCGATCAGCTGGTGGCGATGACCCAGCCGGGCACCATTTTGTGGGCCCCGCGTGAGTATGAGCTGATGCGCCTGGCGGAAAACGGTGCTGAAGCATCGCTGCTGCAGCACTATTTACAGCGTGCGCCGGTGGATGACGGTTTCGTCTGGCGCCGCTGGCTCTATCAGCTGTGGGATTGCGTTGACACGCTGGTCAGCAGCGGCCAGTTTGACCGGCCGCGCTTTGACCATGCCCGCGCGCAGCTACTCCCCTGGCTCGGCTGAAGGTTCGCCACTGCCGCGCAGCCGCTGCCAGATCAGCCCCAGCGTTTCGTACACCGCGCGCTGGCTATGGCTGAGCCACAGCGGCGAGGGCAGCGTGCGATCCCAGACGCTGATCGGTGAGGTGATCGCCAGCTGGTTAGCCGGTGCCGGTAGCGGATTCAGGCCGGCGCTCTGGAAAAAGTGCATGGCGCGTGGCAGATGGTTGGCAGACGTCACCAGCAGAAACGGATGCTGCCCGATGGTCTGCTTCACCGCCAGCGCTTCTTCGCCGGTGTCATGCGGCTGATCCAGCACGATAATGGCATCGTCGGGTACGCCAAGGCTGCGCGCCACGTCAGCGGCAACGCTGGCATTGCTGCGCGGATTGTAGCCCGCAGCGGCACCGGTGAAGATCATTTTGGCCTGGGGATAGCGTCGCCACTGGCGAACGCCTTCGGTCACACGCGGCAGGCTGTTGTTCAGCAGGTTGGAGCTCGGTGCCCACTGTCGGTTATAGGTGTAACCCCCGCCCAGCACCACGATATAATCCACCGGCTCGCTGCCATTCCACGTGGCATACTGATTTTCCAGCGGGGCCAGCAGCCGATCGGCCACCGGTTGCAGACTCAGCAGTAACAGCATCAGCCAGCTCAATGAGATAAGGATTTTGCCGCTTTTTTGCCAGCGGCTGAACCAGAGCAGTAAAAGTCCTGCCGCCATAAGCGTTAACAGCAATGGCAAAGGCAGTAGCATCGCGCCAATCCATTTTTTTAAGGCAAAAAACATCGAAAACGTCTCCTTTTGTCCGAAAAAACAGCAGCCAGACAGTTACTGCGGCATGAAAGGTTCATTCTTGTCGAGCCTGTGACAAAATAGCACAAGTTGAATGCAGCAAAGCGGAGCCATCACCATGCAGGATCGTAACTTTGACGATCTGGCGGATAAATTCTCGCAAAATATTTATGGCACCCGTAAAGGCCAGGTGCGTCAGGCGATCATCTGGGATGAGCTGAACGCCATTCTGCCGACGCTGCCCGCCGGCCCGCTGACGGTGCTGGATGCCGGTGGTGGTGTCGGTCAGATCTCCAGCGGTCTGGCTGCGCAGGGGCACCAGGTACTGCTGTGCGACCTGTCGGGCGAGATGCTTAAGCTGGCCGCCGCCCATGCGCACAGCGCAGGTGTGAGCCACAACATGCAATTCAAACAAATTAGCGCGCAGCAGGTTGGCGAACATTTGGATAAGCCGGTGGATCTGGTATTGTTTCACGCTGTGCTTGAGTGGGTGGCGGATCCGCTGGCGGTGCTGCAGGCGCTGTGGCATACGCTGAAACCCGGTGGTGTGCTGTCGCTGATGTTTTATAACGCGCACGGCCTGACGTTCCGCACCCTGACGCTCGGTAATTTCGGCTATCTGCGCGCCAACATGAACAAGCGCAAAAAACGCACGCTGTCGCCGGATTTCCCCCGCGATCCTGACGATGTACAGCGCTGGCTGACGCAGTGCGGATTTATCACCGAGCAGCGTGCCGGTATCCGCGTGTTCAGTGACTACATGAAGCCGCAGCCCGGCGCCGGGAAGAGCGTTGAGGAAATTATTGAGATGGAACGGCGCTACTGTCGTCAGGAGCCCTTTTTGAGCTTAGGGCGCTATATCCACGTGACTGCGCGCAAACCCAGGTAGAAGGATCAACTATGAGCGAATTTTCCCAGACGGTCCCCGAACTGGTGGCATGGGCGCGCAAGAATGACTTTTCCCTTGCGCTGCCGGTAGAACGTCTGGCGTTTTTGCTGGCCATCGCCACCCTCAACGGGGAGCGCATGGACGGCGAGATGAGTGAAGGTGAGCTGATTGACGCCTTTCGTCACGTCAGCAAAGCGTTTGAACAAACCCACGAAACCGTTCAGGTCCGTGCCAACAACGCCATCAACGACATGGTGCGTCAGCGCCTGCTTAACCGCTTTACCAGCGAGCTGGCCGAAGGTCACGCCATCTATCGTCTGACGCCACTGGCGATCGGCATCACCGACTATTACATCCGCCAGCGCGAATTTTCCACGCTGCGCCTGTCGATGCAGCTGTCGATTGTTGCGCAGGAGCTGAAGCGCGCCGCCGACGCCGCCGAGGAAGATGGCGACGAGTTTCACTGGCACCGCAACGTCTTTGCGCCGCTGAAATATTCGGTCGCGGAAATCTTTGACAGCATCGACATGACGCAGCGCCTGATGGACGAACAGCAGCAGGCGGTGAAAAGCGATATCGCCGATCTGCTGAATAAAGACTGGCGCGCGGCCATCTCCAGCTGTGAGCTGTTGCTGTCGGAGACCTCCGGCACGCTGCGCGAACTGCAGGATACGCTGGAAGCGGCAGGCGACAAGCTGCAGGCTAACCTGCTGCGAATTCAGGACGCCACGCTGAGCAGCCCGGATCTGGGCTTCGTCGACAAGCTGGTGTTTGACCTGCAAAACAAGCTCGATCGCATTATCAGCTGGGGCCAGCAGGCCATCGATCTGTGGATCGGTTACGACCGCCACGTGCACAAATTTATTCGTACTGCCATCGACATGGATAAAAACCGCGTGTTCGCGCAGCGTTTACGCCAGTCGGTGCAGAACTATTTCGATCAGCCGTGGGCGCTGACCTACGCCAATGCCGACCGTCTGTATGACATGCGCGATGAAGAGATGACGCTGCGTAACGACGAGGTGATGGGCGAACTGCCGCCGGAAATGGAGTACGAAGAGTTTAACGAAATCCGCGAGCAGCTGGCGGCGATGATTGAAGAAGCGCTGCAGATTTACAAGCAGCAGCAGAAGCCGCTGCATCTCGCCACGGTGATGCGTGACTATCTGGCGCAGTATCCCCGCGCGCGCCACTTCGACCTCGCACGCATCGTCATCGATCAGGCGGTGCGACTCGGCGTGGCCGAAGCCGATTTAGCCGGTCTGCCTGCGGAATGGCAGACCATCAATGATTACGGAGCCAAGGTGCAGGCACATGTCATCGACAAATATTGAACAAGTGATGCCGGTCAAACTGGCGCTGGCACTGGCAAACCCGATTTTTCCCGCGCTCGATAGCCAGTTACGCGCCGGCCGCCACATTGGTATTGAAGAGCTGGATAATCACGCTTTTCTGATGGATTACCAGCCGTTTCTGGAAGAGTTTTATGCGCGCTACAACGTTGAGTTGATCCGCGCGCCGGAAGGTTTTTTCTATCTGCGTCCGCGCTCAACCACGCTGATCCCGCGCTCGGTGCTGTCCGAGCTCGACATGATGGTGGGTAAAATTCTCTGTTATCTCTACCTGAGCCCGGAGCGGCTGGCCAATGAGGGCATTTTCACCCAGCAGGAGCTGTACGACGAGCTGCTGTCGCTGGCGGATGAAAGCAGGCTGCTGAAGCTGGTTAACCAGCGCTCCACCGGGTCGGACCTGGATCGCGCCAAACTGCAGGAGAAGATGCGTGCGTCGCTCAGCCGTCTGCGCCGTCTCGGCATGGTGTGGTTTATGGGCAACGACAGCAGCAAGTTCCGCATCATGGAGTCCGTTTTCCGCTTTGGTGCGGATGTGCGCAGCGGTGACGATGCACGTGAAGCGCAGCTGCGCCTGATTCGTGATGGTGAAGCGATGACGCTGGAGAACGCACCGGTCGCCAGTGAGAGCGACGAGGCAGAAAATGACAGCGAACACGACGCGAGCGAGCGCGCGGAGGATGAACAGGCATGATTGAACGCGGTAAATTTCGATCGCTCACGCTGATCAACTGGAACGGTTTCTTTGCCCGCACCTTTGATCTGGATGAGCTGGTCACCACGCTGTCCGGCGGTAACGGTGCCGGTAAATCGACCACCATGGCGGCGTTTGTTACGGCACTGATTCCGGACTTAACCCTGCTGCATTTCCGTAACACCACTGAAGCCGGTGCCACGTCCGGCTCGCGCGACAAGGGCCTGCACGGCAAACTGCGCGCGGGCGTCTGCTATGCGGTGCTGGATGTGGTCAACTCGCGCCATCAGCGCGTAGTGGCTGGCGTGCGCCTGCAGCAGGTGGCCGGACGCGATAAGAAAGTCGACATCAAGCCGTTCAGTATTCACGGCCTGCCGACCGATACGCTGCCAACCGATATGCTGACCGAAATTCTCGGCAGCCGTCAGGCGCGCGTGCTGCCGCTGGCAGAAGTGAAGGAGCGGGTGGAAGCGCAGGAGGGCGTGCAGTTCCGCCAGTTCAGCTCGGTCACGGACTACCACGCCATGATGTTTGAGCTCGGCGTGGTACCGCGTCGCCTGCGCACCGCCGGCGATCGCAGCAAATTCTACCGTCTGATCGAAGCCTCGCTGTATGGCGGTATCTCCAGCGCCATTACCCGCTCGCTGCGCGATTACCTGCTGCCGGAAAACGGCGGCGTGCGTAAAGCGTTCCAGGATATGGAAGCGGCGCTGCGCGAAAACCGCATGACGCTGGAAGCGATTCGCGTCACGCAGTCGGACCGCGATCTGTTTAAGCATCTGATCTCTGAAGCCACCAGCTACGTTTCTGCCGACTACATGCGCCATGCCAACGAGCGTCGCATCCATCTCGACGGTGCGCTGCAGCTGCGTAACGAGCTGTTCACCAGCCGCAATCAGCTGGCATCAGAACAGTATCGTCACATCGAAATGGCGCGCGAACTCTCTGAGCACAACGGCGCAGAGAGCGATCTGGAAACCGATTATCAGGCGGCGAGCGATCACCTTAATCTGGTCCAGACAGCGATGCGTCAGCAGGAGAAGATCGCGCGTTACGACGCCGATCTGGAAGAGCTGACCTACCGCCTCGAAGAACAGAATGAAGTGGTGGCCGAAGCGCGTGAGGTGCAGGAAGAGAACGAAGCGCGTGCTGAAGCGGCGGAAATTGAAGTCGACGAGCTGAAAAGCCAGCTGGCCGATTTTCAGCAGGCGCTTGATGTGCAGCAAACCCGCGCCATTCAGTATCAGCAGGCGCTGCAGGCGCTGGAAAAAGCGCGGGCGCAGTGTCAGCTGCCGGACCTCACCATCGACAACGCCGCAGAGTGGCAGGAAACCTTCCAGGCGCGCGAAGAAGAGGCCACCGAGCGGCTGCTGCGCCTGGAGCAGAAGCTGAGCGTGGCGGAAGCGGCGCACAGCCAGTTTGAACAGGCGCTGGCGCTGGTCACCAGTATTGCCGGTGAGGTAAGCCGGCAGGATGCGTGGCAGGTCGGGCGCGAATTGCTGCGCGATGCTGCTAACCAGCGCCATCATGCCGAACAGCTCTCTTCGCTGCGTCTGCGTCTCAACGAACTGGAAACCCGCCTGCGCGAGCAGCATGACGCTGAACGTCTGCTGGCCGACTTCTGTAAACGTCAGGGCCAGCAGTATGACGCTGACGCGCTGGAAGGCCTGCAGCGTGAACTGGAAGCGCAGATAGAGCAGCTGAACGAAAGCGTGGCCGACGCCGGTGAACGCCGCATGCTGATGCGCCAGGAGCTGGAGCAGCTGCGCGAGCGCATCACTGCGCTGACTGCACGGGCACCGCACTGGCTGGCGGCGCAGGAGATTCTCACTCAGCTGAGCGAGCAGACCGGCCAGACGCTGAGCAGCAGCCAGCAGATCACCGAATATATGCAGCAGCTGCTGGAGCGCGAGCGTGAAACCACCGTTGAGCGTGATGAAGTGGCGGCGCGCAAGCGTGAAGTTGAGCAGCAGATTGCGCGACTCAGCCAGCCGGGCGGCGCGGAAGATGCGCGCCTGACTCAGCTGGCGGAGCGGTTTGGCGGCGTGCTGCTGTCAGAAATTTACGATGACGTGACGCTGGATGATGCGCCGTACTTCTCCGCGCTGTATGGCCCATCGCGCCACGCCATTGTGGTACCGGACCTGACGCTGGTGCGCGAAATGCTCGACGGCCTGGAAGAGTGTCCGGAAGATCTCTATCTGATCGAAGGCGATCCGCAGTCGTTTGATGACAGCGTCTTCAGCGTCGACGAGCTGGAAAATGCGGTCGTCGTCAAAGTGGCGGAGCGCCAGTGGCGTTATTCGCGCTTCCCGAAAGTGCCGCTTTTTGGTCGCGCGGCGCGGGAAAATCAGCTGGAGCTGTTGAACAATGAGCGCGACCAGCTGGCCGAACGTTTTGCCACGCTGTCATTTGACGTGCAGAAAACCCAGCGTCTGCATCAGTCGTTTAGCCGCTTTATCGGCAGCCACCTGGCCGTGGCCTTCGACGAAGATCCGGAAGCGCAGATGCGCCAGCTCAATAGCCGTCGTGGCGAGCTGGAGCGCGCGCTGGCGCAGCACGAGAATGACAACCAGCAGCAGCGTGCCCAGTTTGAGCAGGCAAAAGAGGGTGTGGCGCAGCTCAACCGCCTGCTGCCGCGCGTTAACCTGTTGCTTGACGACTCGCTGGCCGACCGCTGCGAAGAGATTCGTGAGCGGGTGGAAGAAGCCCAGGAAGCCGCGCGCTTCCTGCATCAGCACGGCGCGAAACTCAGCAAGCTGGAGCCGCTGGTGGCGGTGCTGCAGAGCGATCCGCAGCAGCACGAACAGCTGACGCGTGATTATCAGCAGGCGCAGCAGCAGCAGCGCGAAGCGCGTCAGCAGGCATTTGCCCTGACCGAAGTGGTGCAGCGCCGCGCGCACTTCAGCTATGAAGATTCGGCTGGCATGCTGACCGGTAACAGCGATCTCAACGAAAAACTGCGCCAGCGTCTGGAGCAGGCGGAAGGCGAACGCAGCCGCGCGCGCGAACGCCTGCGCGAACATCAGGCGCAGCTGACGCAGTATTCCCAGGTGCTGGCATCGCTGAAGAGTTCGTACGACGCCAAGCGCGACATGTTGAAAGAGTTGCAGCAGGAGATGCAGGATATTGGCGTGCACGCTGATGCCAGCGCCGAGGAGCGTGCGCGCAGCCGGCGTGACGAACTCTACACGGCGCTCAGCCACAACCGTGCGCGTCGCAATCAGCTGGAGAAACAGCTCACCTTCTGCGAAGCCGAGATGGATAGCCTGCAGAAGAAACTGCGCAAGCTGGAGCGCGATTATCACCTGATGCGTGAGCAGGTGGTCAGCGCCAAAGCGGGCTGGTGCACCGTGCTGCGCCTGGTGAAAGAGAACGGCGTCGAGCGCCGTCTGCATCGCCGCGAACTGGCTTACCTGAGTGGCGACGAGCTACGCTCAATGTCGGATAAGGCGCTCGGTGCGCTGCGCCTGGCGGTCGCGGATAATGAACACCTGCGCGATGTGCTGCGCATGTCGGAAGATCCAAAACGGCCGGAGCGCAAGATTCAGTTCTTTATCGCCGTCTATCAGCATCTTCGTGAACGTATCCGTCAGGACATCATTCGTACCGACGATCCGGTTGAAGCTATCGAGCAGATGGAGATTGAGCTGAACCGTCTGACCGAAGAGCTGACGGCGCGTGAGCAGACGCTGGCGATCAGCTCGCGCAGTGCGGCCAATATCATCCGCAAAACCATTCAGCGCGAGCAGAACCGCATCCGTCAGCTGAACCAGGGCCTGCAGGCGGTGAGCTTTGGCCAGGTGCGCAGCGTGCGGCTGAACGTCAACGTACGCGAAACGCACGCCATGCTGCTGGATACGCTGTCGGAAGAGCATGAACAGCATCAGGATCTGTTTACCAGCAATCGACTCACGTTCTCGGAAGCGCTGGCGAAGCTGTATCAGCGTCTCAATCCGCAGATTGATATGGGCCAGCGCACGGCGCAGACCATCGGTGAAGAGCTGCTCGACTACCGCAACTACCTTGAGATGGAAGTGGAAGTGAACCGCGGCTCAGACGGCTGGCTGCGCGCCGAAAGCGGGGCGCTGTCGACCGGTGAAGCGATCGGTACCGGTATGTCGATTCTGGTGATGGTGGTGCAGAGCTGGGAAGAGGAGTCACGGCGTCTGCGCGGTAAAGATATTTCACCGTGCCGCCTGCTGTTCCTCGATGAAGCCGCGCGTCTTGATGCACGCTCCATCGCCACGCTGTTCGAACTGTGCGAGCGTCTGGAAATGCAGCTGGTGATTGCCGCGCCGGAGAATATCAGTCCGGAAAAAGGCACCACTTATAAGCTGGTACGTAAAGTCTTTAACAATACGGAGCATGTGCACGTGGTCGGACTGCGCGGTTTCTCCGCCGATCCGACGCCGGTGAAGCAGGAAAATCCCGGCGCAGGCGTGGCCACTGAAAATAGCTAGCAGCAAATCTGGTTAAAAATTCAGGCTGCGGTTAATCTGTAAACGGCATCGGCCCTGCGAGGCGGATGCCGTTTTTTATTTTATACTCAACCATAAGAGTACAGGCGGTACACGGCGTTTTCAGGATGCTGTGTCTTTGGTAAGAAGGGGGCAGGGATGTTGCTGAACAAGAAGAGCAGAGTTAATCGTGCTGCAATAGCACTCAGTTTGTCACTGATGGCGGCACCGCTGGCTATCAGCCAGGCGGCAGACGTCGGCGCGCTGCCGCATAGCACGCTGTCAGTGGCCGCCAGCCAGCAGCAAATTCAGCAGGCATTTAGCCCCAGCGAACGACCCTTTTATCTGCCCGGCCTCGCCGGCATCTATGCGGCACGCAACATGGCGCCGCTGTGGCAGGATCGCGATGCCGTGCAGGCTTTCCAGCAGCAGCTGGCAGAAGTGGCGCTCTCCGGCGTACAGCCGCAGTTTACCCGCTGGGTAGAGTTGCTCACCAATCCGGATATTAAAGGCTTCGCGCGGGACGTGGTGCTGAGCGACGCTATGCTTGGCTATCTGCAGTTTGTCGCTAACGTACCGACCCAGGGCGAAACCTGGCTGTACAGCAATGTGCCGTACAAGCTGACCATGCCGTCACTCTCCGCCATTAATCAGTGGCAGAACGCAGTGAACGGCGGCGGCAGCCGCGCCTTTGTGGTGTCGCTGCAACCGCAGCATCCGCAGTACGCACCGATGCACAGCGCGTTAAAAGCGTTGCTGACCGATAACCGGCCATGGCCGCAGCTGCGCGATAAGGGCACGCTGCGCCCGGGTCAGATCAGCGATGATGTGCCAGCGCTGCGTGAGATTCTGCAGCGCACCGGGATGCTGACCGGCACGCACAGCGCGACGCCCACGCCAGCCGACGATGCCGTCCCGACGGCGCCGCAGCCGGTGAGCCAGAGCGATCAGCCCGTGGTCGTCAGCCCGTCGGCCACCAGCGTCAGCGATCTGCCGGCGCAGGTACCGCAGGCCAGCGGCAACATCAGCACGGTCACCCCGGCTGCCAGCAATAATGTCTACGACAACACGCTGGTGGAGGGGGTAAAACGCTTCCAGCACTGGCAGGGACTGGCCGACGACGGTGCCATCGGCCCGCGTACCCGCGAGTGGCTGAATGTTTCGCCGCAGATGCGTGCGGCGCTGCTGGCGCTGAATATCCAGCGTCTGCGTTTGCTGCCGGATGACATGCACAACGGCATCATGGTGAATATTCCCAACTATTCCCTGACCTACTACAACAACGGCAATACCATTCTGTCCTCGCGGGTGATTGTCGGTCGTCCGGACCGCAAAACGCCGCTGATGCGCAGCGCGCTCAATAATGTGGTGCTCAATCCACCGTGGAACGTGCCCACCACGCTGGTGCGTCAGGATATCGTGCCGAAAGTGAAGCAGGATCCGAGCTATCTGTATAAGCACGGCTACACGCTGCTGTCGGGCTGGAGCGCTGATGCGGAAGTGATCGATCCGTCGATGATTGACTGGCACATGGTGTCCGCCGCCAGTTTCCCGTATCGCATTCGTCAGGCGCCGGGTGCCAGCAACTCGCTGGGCCGCTATAAATTCAACATGCCGAGTTCTGACGCGATTTATCTGCACGACACGCCGAACCATGGCCTGTTCCAGCGTGATATCCGCGCGCTCAGCTCCGGCTGCGTGCGCGTCAACAAAGCTTCTGAACTGGCCGATCTGCTGTTGCAGGACGCGGGCTGGAACGACAGCCGTATCTCTGACACGCTGAAGCAGGGCGATACGCGCTACGTGCCGATTCGCCATCGCATTCCGGTCAATCTCTACTACCTTACGGCCTGGGTGGCGGATGATGGCCAGCCGCAGTATCGTACAGATATTTACAATTATGATAACCCGGCGCGCTCCGGCAGCCAGGTGCTGACCAAAGCGGGGCAGCTGCTGCTCTAAGCGTTGATTTCCCTGTTATCCTTCCCTCAAAGAAAATGGCAAGACCGGTCTGGAAAATTGATTTCAGACCGGTTTTGCGCATTCTGTGACAGATTGCGGGTTGACTGCTCTCCAGGCTGCGGTTACTGTTCGGCCTTGTGTACTTTTTGCACATATTTTTATCGTTTTAGATTAGGTAACCCCGCTTCATGGCTAATTTTGATTCTCAACGTCGTCGTTTATTGCTGCTGGGTGGCGCAGCGGCTGGATTGTCACTGCTGCCGGGTGCAGCGCTGGCGTCAGTTTCCACCTCCCGCCCCCGGGTATTAACGCTCAGTAACATGCATACCGGTGAAACCCTCAAAACTGAGTTTTTTAACGGTAAGAGTTATGACAAGGATGAGTTAGCTCGCTTAAACCACTTCTTCCGCGATTACCGCGCCAATCAGGTTAAACACATCGATCCGCATCTGTTTGACCAGCTGTATCGTTTGCAGACGCTGCTCAACACGCGCAAACCGGTGCAGCTGATCTCCGGCTACCGTACGCTGGCGACCAATAATATGCTGCGTGAATCGGGCCCTGGCGTGGCTAAACACAGCTATCACACCAAAGGGCAGGCGATGGATTTCCACATTGAGGGCATTTCTCTGAGCAATGTTCGCAAAGCGGCGTTATCTATGCGCGCCGGTGGTGTAGGATATTACCCGCGCAGCAACTTCGTACACATTGATACCGGGCCTGCAAGGCACTGGTCCTGATACCGGCAGCGCTGCGTGTGTCGGTCATGGAGCGCTATGAATTACCTGATTATTCCGGTCACCGCCTTTTCACAGAACTGTTCCGTTATCTGGGATGACGAGACGCAACAGGCTGCGCTGGTTGATCCCGGCGGCGATGCCGAAACCATTATTGCCGTGCTGGCGGAGCGAGGCTTAACGCCGTCGCAAATCCTGCTGACCCACGGCCATCTCGATCACGTCGGTGCTGCTGCTGAACTGGCGCAGCACTATCAGGTGCCGATCGTCGGGCCGCAGCCAGCCGATGCCTTCTGGCTGGATAACCTGCCCACTCAAAGCCGGATGTTTGGTTTGCCGGAGTGCGCGCCGCTGACGCCAGACCGCTGGCTGGAAGAGGGCGAAACGGTACAGTTGGGCAGCGTGACGCTGGAGGTGCTGCACTGCCCGGGTCATACGCCAGGTCATATCGTGTTCTTTGACCGTGCTGGCCGTCTGCTGATCTCCGGTGATGTGATTTTTAACGGTGGCGTCGGACGCACCGATTTCCCACAGGGCAGCCACAGCGATCTGATCGCGGCCATCCGGGATAAACTTCTGCCGCTGGGTGATGATGTGACGTTTGTTCCCGGCCATGGCCCGATTTCCACCCTCGGCCACGAGCGCGTCAGTAATCCTTTCCTGCAATAAAAAAAATGGGCCATCAGGCCCATTTTTCGTTGGTCACAGCACGGCGACTATCGCTTCGCACAGCGCCGACATATTATCCGGCGTCATGCCTGCCACGTTAACGCGACCGGAATTCACCGCATACACGCCAAACTCTTCACGCAGACGCACCACCTGATCTTTGGTCAGACCGCTGAACGAGAACATGCCGTTCTGTTTGATGATGAAGCTGAAATCGCGCTGTGCGCCTTTCTCCGCCAGGGTATTCACAAACAGCTGACGCATGCGCTGAATGCGCTGACGCATGTCGGTCAGTTCCTGCACCCAGATGGTACGCAGCGCGTCGTTACCGAGAATGGTGGCGACCACGGCAGCACCGTGCGACGGCGGGTTAGAGTAGTTGGCGCGGATGCTGTATTTCACCTGGCTGAATGCTGTCTTCGCCACGTCGGCCGTTGCCGCTACCAGCGTCAGCGCACCGACACGCTCGTTGTACAGACCAAAGTTTTTCGAGTAGGAGCTGGCAACGATCAGTTCCTGATGGGATGCGGCGAAAATGCGCAGGCCTTCAGCATCTTCATCCAGACCGCGTGCGAAGCCCTGGTAGGCGAAATCGAACAGTGGCAGCCAGCCTTTCTCCAGCGACAGCTGCGCCAGCTGTTGCCACTGGTCAGCGGTAGGATCGATACCGGTCGGGTTATGGCAGCAGCCGTGGAACAGCACCACGTCGCCCGCCTGCGCTTCCTGCAGCGAGGCCAGCATGCCGTCGAAGTCGAGGCTGTGGGTCGCCGCATCGTAATACTGGTAATCACACACTTCCAGACCGGCGGCGTTGAACACGTTTTTGTGGTTCGGCCAGCTGGGATTGCTCACCCAGACGCGTTTGACGTTGGTTTGCGTAGCGAGGAAATCCGCGGCGACGCGCAGCGCACCGGTGCCGCCAGGCGTCTGCGCGGTGCAGGCGCGGCCAGCGCTAATCAGCGCGTTCTCTTTGCCAAACAGCAGTTCCTGCGTGCAGCGCGCAAAATCAGCCAGACCATCAATGCTGAGGTAGTTTTTGGTGGTCTCGTTCTCCAGCAGATACTGCTCAGCTTTTTTCACACTGGTCAGCACCGGCGTTTTGCCGGTTTCATCTTTATAAACACCAATGCCAAGATTGATTTTATTCGGGCGGTCGTCGGCGCGAAACAGGTCAGCCAGTCCCAGAATAGGATCGGCTGGTGCGGCAGAGATTGATTCAAACATGAGTCAGTTCCGTTAGGGTGAACTTTAGCAAAATGAGCTATCAGGTTAACGTCAGACGCAACGCTTGCCAACCGCTGACATAAAAAAGAAATAACTGTGGCGTATAAAGTAATGGCGCTAATCGGGAGCCCGATCACTGAAATGCAAAACGGAGCCCGAAGGCTCCGTTTCTGAGGTGTTACGCAGTTCGAATCGGCAGATTAGAACTGGTAAACCAGGCCAACACCAACCACGTCGTCGGTGCTGATGCCCTTCGCACGGGTAAAGTCGTTGTCGTCCAGCAGGTTGATTTTGTAGTCAACATAGGTGGACATGTTTTTGTTGAAGTAGTAGTAGGTACCGACTTCGATGTATTTAACCAGGTCAGCATCGCCGCCAGCGAAGGTTGAACCGTTGCCAGTCGCGCCGCTCAGGTCCTTACCTTTAGACTGCAGGTAAGCGATGGATGGACGCAGACCGAAGTCGAACTGGTACTGAGCAACAACTTCGAAAGCCTGAACTTTGTTAGCAGTCTGGGTGTTGGTGCCACCGTAAGGCGTGGTGTTACGTGATTCACCGTAGAATGCAGCCAGGTATACGTTGTTCGCGTCATATTTCAGACCGAAACCGTAAGCGTCAGCTTTATCGCCGTTGCCATCAAGAACCTGTGCATCGGTACGGTCAGAAGAGAAGTATGCACCTACAGCGCTGATGCCCATACCGGTGTCATACGCTACAGAAGAACCCCAGCCGTCGCCATTCTGGTTCAGGACGTCACGGCCTTCGTTTTTGCCCTGATACTGCACGGCAAAGCTCAGACCATCAACCAGACCGAAGAAGTTGCTGTTACGGTAGGTAGCCAGACCGTTTGAACGACCAACCATGAAGTTGTCGTTGTCCTGATACAGGGTATCATCACCGAATACTGGCAGCTGGTCAGTGTAAGACATTGCGTCGTACAGAACACCGTAGTTACGGCCGTAGTCGAAGGAGCCTGCATCACCAAATTTCAGACCGGCAAAGCCCAGACGAGTTTTAGAGCCTTCGGTGCCCTGGTTCTCAGTCACGTTAGCCTGAATGTTGTATTCCCACTGGCCGTAACCGGTCAGCTGGTCGGTAATCTGAGTTTCACCCTTGAAGCCAAAACGAACATAAGATTTGTCGCCGTCATCACCAGCGTTGTCAGAGAACTGATGACGCGCATCAACTTTACCGTAGAGGTCCAGTTTGTTGCCGTCTTTATTATAAATTTCTGCTGCGTTTGCTGCGCCGGCAGCTAACAGAGCAGGGATAACCACTGCAAGAATGTTGCGCTTCATCATTATTTATTACCCTCATTGGAGTTATTTGGACATCTGCCACTGCCGTCAAGAAACCTTTACGGGAACCTTGAAAGAAGTTTGATGTCTCCTGTGTCTGCACGCATCTTTCCATCACGGGGTTGCTAATTCTAGCCCGAAAATGATTCAATTCTCGTAATTAAGTATCAAAAAGCAAAATTGTATTACAATTTGTAAAATATCGGGAACTTTGTGAGAGAACTCAAAATTTACAAAAATAAAAAAAGGCCGGCAGGGCCGACCTCAATATATATATGAATTTCTTATATTTAATCTTAAATCTTAGAAATTCGCGTTACGTGGCGTGCGTGGGAACGGGATAACGTCTCTTACATTTTGTACGCCGGTGACATAGGCGATCAAACGTTCGAAACCTAAACCGAAGCCGGCATGTGGCACGGTGCCATAGCGACGCAGGTCACGATACCACCAGTAATCTTCTTTATTCAGGCCCATTTCAGCGAGGCGCGCATCCAGTACATCAAGACGCTCTTCACGCTGGGAACCGCCGATGATTTCACCGATGCCCGGTGCCAGCACGTCCATCGCCGCCACGGTTTTGCCGTCGTCGTTCATACGCATGTAGAACGCTTTGATATCTTTCGGGTAGTTCTTCACCACTACCGGCGCTTTAAAGTGTTTCTCCGCCAGATAACGCTCGTGTTCGGAAGAGAGATCGACGCCCCATGACACCGGGTTCTCGAAGCTCTGGCCGCTTTTCAGCAGAATGTCGACGGCGTCGGTATAGTCTACCTGGGCGAAATCCGTGGTGATGAAGCGCTCCAGACGGGCGATGGCCTCTTTATCCACGCGCTCGGCGAAGAACGCCATATCGTCAGCGCGCTCTTCCAGCACCGCTTTAAACACATACTTCAGCATCGCTTCCGCCAGGGCAGCCGCATCATCCAGCGTGGCGAACGCCACTTCCGGCTCCAGCATCCAGAATTCCGCTAAGTGACGGCTGGTATTCGAGTTTTCGGCACGGAACGTTGGCCCAAAGGTGTACACTTTGGACAGCGCACAGGCATAGGTCTCGGCGTTTAGCTGGCCGGAAACGGTCAGGAAAGCCTCTTTACCAAAGAAGTCTTTATCGAAATCGACTTTGCCCTGCGGGTCGCGCGGCAGGTTTTCCAGATCCAGCGTTGAAACGCGGAACATCTCGCCAGCACCTTCGGTGTCAGAGGCGGTGATCAGTGGCGTGGAGACCCAGAAATAGCCGTTTTCATGGAAGAAGCGATGCAGCGCCTGCGCCAGCGTATGACGTACGCGCGCTACGGCACCAACAATGTTGGTGCGCGGACGCAGGTGCGCCACTTCACGCAGGTATTCGATGCTGTGACGTTTAGCCGCCATCGGATAGGTATCCGGATCGTCCACCCAGCCGGTGACTTCAACCTGGGTCGCCTGCAGTTCGAATGCCTGGCCTTCACCCGGCGACTCCACCACTTTACCGGTGACGATCACCGAACAGCCGGTGGTCAGACGCAGCACTTCATCCTGATAATTATTCAGAGAATTATTGACGACGGCCTGAACGGGATTAAAGCAGGAACCGTCATAAACGGCGATGAAGGAAAGACCGGCTTTGGAATCTCTTCGGGTACGTACCCAACCACGTACGGTGACTTCACTGTCAACCGCGACACGGCCGTGCAGTACATCCGCTACAGGCACTACGCTCATAAAAATCTCTCTATATAAATGAAGATGGAGTGAAATAAGCCCCATTCCGGGGTTTAGCTATGTTACTTGCGAGCCACCAGGAAACAAGCAAAATTGCCGGGGAATAAAGAGATTTTCTGGCGCAGAGCAGGGCGCAGGCACCCTGCTCAGGCCAATTAGCTGGCGCGTTTGACCAGCGGCAGGTCGAAGGCTTTGCGCAGGGCGCGCACGAAGGCTTTATCCTGGCAGATGGTTTTACCGGGACTGTCGGAGAGTTTGGCCACCGGTTTACCGTTGCAGCTCACCAGTTTGATCACGATATTCAAAGGCGTGACGCCGGGAATATCGCAGGTGAGGCGGGTGCCGATGCCAAATACCACGTTCGCACGCTGACCGAAATGACGATACAGCGCCAGCGCTTTATCGAGGTTGAGATTGTCGGAGAACACCAGCGTTTTGCTGAGCGGATCGATATTCAGCCGCTGATAATGCGCAATGGCTTTTTCTCCCCACTCCACCGGATCGCCCGAATCATGGCGCAGGCCCTGATAGCGATGGGCAAAACCGGGGCCGAAATCACGCAGGAAGGCGTCCATCGTGATGCAGTCGGTCAGGGCAATGCCGAGCTGGTTATCGTACTCATCCAGCCACGACTGCAGCGCTGCGCGCTGGCTGTTGGCCAGTACCGGGCTGATCTGCTGATGTGCCTGGAACCATTCATGTGCCTGGGTTCCGACCGGGTTAAGCTGCAACCGGCGCGCCAGATCGTAGTTACTGGTGCCCAGCAGCCACGGGAATTCGTTTTTCAGCGTGCTGACAATCGCTTCCTGCACCGCGCGCGAATAACGACGCCGCGTGCCAAAGTCCATCAGCTGGAAGCGCGACATATCGAGATCGCCTACCTGCTCACGGAAGTGCACCAGCTTCTGCTGCAGATGCGCCACCGCCTGTTCCGCGCCGCTTTCCGGCGTCCGGTGACGGTGTACCACTTCGCTGATCAGCGCCAGCAGCGGCACTTCCCACAGAATCACTTCACGCCACGGGCCGCGAATCTGAATGCGCAGATGCCCGTGATCCTCGCGCACCTCAACCTGCGAGGCATCGAAGCGGAACTGGCGCAGCCAGTCGAGATAATCCTGCTGGAAAAACGGTAAGCTGCTGAGGTAACGATATTCGTCATCGCTCAGCGCCAGAGATTGCATGGCAGTAATGTGCGTGCGGATGGCGTCGGCATACTGGCCGAGCTGCTCATCGCTGCGGCAGCGAAATTCTGCCGTTACCGGGACATCGTAGTAACGATGATAAACGGCCTGCTGCATGTGAAGCTTATAGGCATCGGTATCAAGCAGCGTGGTCAAAATCGGGGAAGCGTGTCCAGTCATGGTGCGTTTCAGCATCCTCTTCCGCGGAGCAGAGCCCGGTATTCAACAAAGTCATAAAGACGCAGGAGTATAAAACAGTAATCACCGCGATCACACCATAATTGCAGGTGACAGGTCGAGGGTCATTTGTGCCATTGTTAATGAATTGTAGACTTTTGGCGCAACGCACGCATTGTGCGTGGCAACCCGGGCGCAACCCGCTTAGACTCTGAGGGTTGACTATATTAACGATGCGAGAAGGATTTATGACGCAACAGCCGCAAATTAAATATCGCCACGACTACCGGGCGCCGGACTACACCATCACCGATATCGACCTGACGTTTGATCTTGATGCGGCGACCACACGCGTCACCGCCGTCAGTCAGGTAAAACGCCTTGGCGCGCAGCAGGCTGAACTGCGTCTGGACGGTGAAGCGCTGACGCTGCTGTCGCTGGCGGTGGATGGCAATCCGTGGCCGCACTACCGCGAAGAGCAGGGCGCACTGATCATCAGCCAGCTGCCGGACAACTTTACCCTGACCATCATTAATGAAATCCATCCGGATAAAAACACCGCGCTGGAAGGGCTGTACAAATCCGGCGAGGCGCTCTGCACCCAGTGTGAAGCCGAAGGCTTCCGGCATATCACCTGGTATCTCGATCGCCCGGACGTGCTGGCGCGCTTCACCACCACCCTGATCGCCGACGCGGCTAGCTATCCGTACCTGCTGTCCAACGGTAACAAGCTGGAGAGCGGTCAGCACGAGGATGGTCGTCACTGGGTGAAATGGCAGGATCCGTTCCCGAAACCCTGCTACCTGTTTGCGCTGGTCGCCGGCGATTTCGATGTGCTGCGCGACAGCTTTACCACCCGTTCCGGCCGTAACGTGGCGCTGGAAATTTTTGTCGATCGCGGCAACCTCGACCGCGCGGACTGGGCGATGACCTCGCTCAAAGCCAGCATGAAATGGGACGAAGAGCGTTTCGGCCTCGAATATGACCTCGATATCTTTATGATCGTCGCGGTGGATTTCTTCAACATGGGCGCGATGGAGAATAAAGGCCTCAACGTCTTCAACTCCAAATACGTGCTGGCCAAAGCGGAAACCGCCACCGACAAAGACTATCTCGGCATTGAAGCCGTGATTGGTCACGAATATTTCCACAACTGGACCGGCAACCGCGTGACCTGCCGCGACTGGTTCCAGCTCAGCCTGAAAGAAGGTCTGACGGTCTTCCGCGATCAGGAGTTCAGCTCCGATCTCGGCTCGCGCGCGGTCAACCGTATTGATAATGTGCGCGTGATGCGCGGCGCGCAGTTTGCCGAGGATGCCAGCCCGATGGCCCATCCGATCCGTCCGGATCAGGTGATCGAAATGAACAACTTCTACACCCTGACGGTGTATGAGAAGGGTTCTGAAGTGATTCGCATGCTGCACACGCTGCTGGGTGAAGAGCAGTTCCAGCAGGGGATGCAGCTCTATTTCGAGCGTCACGATGGCAGCGCCGCCACCTGTGATGATTTCGTGCAGGCGATGGAAGATGCCTCCAACGTCGATTTGTCACAGTTCCGCCGCTGGTACAGTCAGTCGGGCACGCCGGTGCTGACGGTACGTGATGACTACAACCCGGAGCTGGAGCAGTACACGCTGCACGTCACGCAGCACACGCCCCCGACCGCCGATCAAAAAGAGAAGCTGCCGCTGCACATTCCGCTGGATATCGAACTGTATGACGGTGAAGGCAAGGTCATTCCGTTGCAGCACAACGGTCATCCGGTTCATCACGTGCTGAACGTCACCGACGAGTTCCAGACCTTCATTTTCGACAAGGTCTATTTCCAGCCGGTGCCGTCGCTGCTGCGGGAATTCTCCGCACCGGTCAAGCTCGACTATAAATGGAGCGATGCGCAGCTGACTTTCCTGATGCGCCACGCGCGCAACGACTTCTCGCGCTGGGATGCGGCGCAAAGCCTGCTGGCGACGTATATCCGCCTCAACGTGGCGCGCCATCAGCAGGGCCAGCCGCTGTCGCTGCCGCTGCACGTCGCCGATGCTTTCCGCGCGGTGCTGCTGGATGAGCAGGGCGATCCGGCGCTGATGGCGCTGATCCTGACGCTGCCGTCAGAGAACGAGATCGCCGAACTGTTCGAGGTGATCGACCCGCTGGCGATTGCCGCAGTGCGCGCGGCGCTGGTGCGCACGCTGGCGAATGAGCTGAGCGATGAGTTTTACGCGGTGTATCTCGCCAACCAGAGCAGCGACTACAAAGTCGAGCATGCCGAGATCGGCAAGCGCGCGCTGAAGAATGTCTGCCTGAGCTATCTGGCGTTTGCGGACGCGGAGCAGGCCAGCAAACTGGTGCAGGCGCAGTACGACAAAGCCAGCAACATGACCGATGCGCTAGCCGCGCTGTCAGCGGCGGTGGCGGCGCAGTTGCCGTGCCGTGATGCGCTGCTGGCGGCGTACGACGAGCGCTGGCATCAGGATGGTCTGGTGATGGATAAGTGGTTTATGTTGCAGGCCACCAGCCCGGCGGCAGACGTGCTGAGCAAGGTACGTAGCTTGCTGACGCATCGCTCGTTCACCATGGGTAACCCGAACCGCATCCGTTCACTGATTGGCGCGTTTGCCTCGGCCAACCCGGCAGCTTTCCACGCCAAAGATGGCAGCGGCTACCAGTTCCTGGTGGAGATGCTGACCGATCTCAACCGCCGTAACCCGCAGGTGGCAGCGCGCATGATTGAGCCGCTGATTCGTCTGAAGCGTTATGATGCCGACCGTCAGGCGCTGATGCGTCAGGCGCTGGAGACGCTGAAAGGGCTGGAGAATCTGTCCGGCGATCTGTACGAGAAGATCACCAAAGCGCTGAACGCGTAAGAAAAAAATGCGCAATAAATTGCGCCGCTACAAAGAGTTGCAATCCTCTGTAGCGGCGCGATTTATCGCGCGTCCTGAATTAACGCTGCTGCGCGAACTGCAGGGGCTGCTCTGAGGTTCCCCGCTTCATCACCCGATCCAGCACCTCGGCCTCCAGCTCAGCAAGGCGCGCCGATCCTTTGCGGCGCGGACGCGGTAAATCCACCGCCAAATCCAGCCCGATCTGACCCTCTTCAATCAGCAATACGCGATCGGCCATCGCCACCGCTTCGCTGACATCGTGCGTTACCAGCAACACGGTAAAATTATGCTGCTGCCACAGCGACTCAATCAGGCCCTGCATTTCAATGCGCGTCAGCGCATCAAGTGCGCCGAGTGGTTCATCGAGCAGCAGCAGGCCGGGACGATGAATCAGCGCCCGCGCCAGGGCCACCCGCTGTTTCTGTCCGCCGGAGAGCGCTGCCGGCCACTCATGTGCGCGATCGGCCAGACCGACCGCCGCCAGCGCCTCAAGTGCGGCGCTGCGCCACTCGCGGCCTTTCAGACCGAGGCCAACGTTATCGATCACTTTCTTCCACGGCAGCAGACGCGCATCCTGAAACATCAGGCGGGTATCTTCGCGCGCCTCGGCCAGCGGCGCGTTGCCCGCCAGCAGTTCACCGTGCGTGGTGGATTCCAGCCCGGCCAGCAGGCGCAGCAGGGTACTTTTACCGCAGCCGCTGCGGCCGACCACCGCGACAAACTGGCCGGCCGGAATATGTAAATCGATATGATTCAGGATGGTGCGATTGCCATACTGCTTGGTGACGCCATTGACGCCCACCGGGGTACCGCGGTTCAGGCGCGCCGGACTTAGCGTTGCGTTGCTCATGCGTTCTCCTCCTTCAATTGGTAAGCCGGATGCCAGCGCAGCCAGACACGCTCCAGCAGCTGTGCCGTCACGTCGGCCAGTTTGCCCAGCAGGGCATAGAGAATGATGGCGACCACCACCACATCGGTTTGCAGAAACTCACGGGCGTTCATTGCCAGATAGCCAATACCGGAATTGGCCGAGATGGTTTCGGCCACGATCAGCGTCAGCCACATCAGACCGAGGGCAAAGCGCACGCCAACCATGATTGACGGCAGCGCGCCCGGCAAAATCACCTGAATAAACAGGCTCCAGCCGGAGAGACCATAGCTGCGCGCCATCTCCACCAGGCCGCGGTCAATATTCCGTATGCCGTGATAGGTATTGAGGTAGATAGGGAACAGGGTGCCGAGCGCCACAAGAAAAATTTTGGCTGACTCGTCGATGCCGAACCACAGAATCACCAGCGGGATCAGCGCCAGGTGCGGCACGTTACGCAGCATCTGCACCGAGGTATCCAGCAACCGTTCGCCGGTGCGCGACGTGCCGGTAATCAGCCCGAGAATCAGACCAATCGAACCGCCAATGGCAAAGCCGATTGCCGCTCGCCAGCCGCTGATGGCGAGGTGTTGCCACAACTCACCGCTGGCCGCGAGATGCCAGAAGGTGATGACAATATTCTCCGGCGAGGGCAGGATGCGCGTCGACAGCCAGCCGGCCTGTGAGGCAATCTGCCACACCACCACCAGCAGCACTGGCAGCGCCCACGGCAGCAGGGCATTACTCAGCTGTTTATTGACCTTTGCCATATGCGACTCCTTAACTCTGCGCGACTTTTTGCGGGGTGAAATCATTGGCGACCGCTTCACCGTGCGCCTGCACTACGCGGGGTTGCGGGATTTCCGGCACGGCCAGGTCGAGATGCGGGAACAGCAGCTCGCCCACGCGATAGGCCTCTTCCAGATGCGGATAGCCAGACAGAATGAAGGTCTCGATGCCGAGATCCTGATACTCCTGCATACGCGCCGCGACCGTCGGACCGTCGCCCACCAGTGCAGTCCCGGCACCGCCGCGTACCAGACCGACGCCGGCCCACAGATTTGGGCTGATCTCCAGCCGATCGCGCCGTCCGCCATGCAGCGCGGCCATGCGCTGCTGACCGACTGAATCGGTGCGGGCAAAGGCCGCCTGCGCTTTAGCAATGGTGGCATCGTCAAGATGGGCGATGAGCCGGTCTGCCGCCTGCCATGCTTCCTCATTGGTTTCACGCACAATCACGTGCAGACGAATGCCGAAGCGCACCGTGCGCCCCTGGGCCGCCGCTTTGGCGCGCACCTGTTCAATCTTCTCTTTGACCAGCGCCGGCGGTTCGCCCCAGGTCAGATAGACATCCACCTGCTCCGCGGCCAAATCCTGCGCGGCATCCGATGAACCACCAAACCACAGCGGTGGACGTGGCTGCTGCACCGCTTTAAACATCAGTCGTGCACCGCGCACTTTGACGTACTTGCCATCGTAATCAACCGTTTCACCCTCGCTGACCCGGCGCCAGACCCGGGTGAACTCCGCAGATTCGGCATAACGCTCGCGGTGATCGAGGAAAACACCGTCGCCCGCCAGCTCTTCCGGATCGCCGCCGGTGACGAGGTTAAACAGCGCGCGCCCGTTGGAGAGACGATCGAGCGTGGCGGCCTGCCGTGCGGCCTGCGTCGGGGAAATCACTCCCGGGCGCAGCGCCACCAGAAAACGCAGGCGCTGCGTCACCGGAATCAGGGAGGCGGCCACCAGCCACGCATCTTCACACGACCGGCCGGTGGGGATCAGCACGCCACCAAAACCGAGGCGATCGGCGGCCTGCGCCACCTGTTGCAGATAACCGTGATCCACCGGGCGCGCGCCTTCAGCGGTACCGAGATAGTGGCCGTCGCCGTGGGTGGGAAGAAACCAGAATACGGATACGCTCATGATAAATTTCCTTATGGCCGGGCCGGCTGTGGCTGCCAGATGCGATCGGCAATGGTGACTTTGACCGGCATTAAATGGTTGGCATAAAACAGATCGGCAGTTTGCTGTTGGGCCTGCGCCGTGTGGGCGCTGACCGGCGTAATGGTGGTCGGAGGACGATGGTCAAGGTAGCTGGCGATCACCGGCTTCGGCAGGCCCATCGCCTGTGCCAGCAGATCGATACTTTGCTGGCGCTGGCTACGCGTCAGCGCGTCGGCTTCGCTAAAGGTGTGCAGCACCTGCTGCACGAAGTCACCGTGATCGGTAGCAAAGCTGCGCGTGGCGAGATAGAACGAACCGGTCTGATTCAGCTTGCTACCGTCCACCAGCACACGGACGTTGCCCTGCAGCAGCGCAGCGGAATAGTAGGGGTCCCAGATCGCCCAGGCGTCAACATCGCCCTGCTGAAACGCGGCGCGCGCATCGGCTGGCGTCAGATAAGTCGGCTGAATATCGTTAAAGCTCAGGCCAGCCTGTTCCAGCGCGCGCAGCAGCAGATTGTGCGAACTGGAGCCTTTCTGGAACGCCACTTTATGGCCTTTCAGTTGCGCCACGCTGTGGATGGGACTGTCCTTCGGCACCAGAATCACCTCGGCCTGCGGCTTCGGTGGCTCCGAGCCGACATACAGCAAATCCGCCCCGGCGGCCTGAGCAAACAGCGGCGGGATATCACCGGTGCTGCCCAGGTCAATGCTGCCCACATTCAGTGCCTCAAGCATTTGCGGACCGGCCGGAAACTCGATCCACTGAATGTTGGTGGTCGGGAAGCGCTGCTCCAGCAGCCGATGCGATTTGGCCAGCACCATGCTGACCGATCCTTTCTGATAGCCGATACGGAATTGTGCTGGCGCTTCGGCAGCCTGAGCCGTGAGGGTCAGGGCAAACAGCGCGGTAACGGTCGGCAGCAGCCAGCGGGTTAACATCCTTTTCATCGCAGTTCCTTTATACAGCCTGAGCATAGGGTTGATGACGACGGTGCAGCGCCTGCCAGAAGGTTTCCAGCGCCTCATCAATGCGCTCGCTCAGCAGCACATCCAGCTCAGGCTGGCGGTCGTAATGGGTGATCTGCGTATCGTTGGCGAACACTCCGTGCAGAACTTCCTGCGCTTTCAGCGCGTTCAGCACCGGTTTCAGCGCGTAGTCAACGGCCAGCATGTGCGCCACGCTGCCGCCGCTGGCCAGCGGCAGCACCACTTTATGTTCCAGCGCCCGCTCTGGCAGCAGGTCGAGCAGGGTTTTCAGCGCACCTGAGAAAGAGGCTTTATAAATCGGTGTGGCGACGATCAGCCCCTCCGCGAGCGCTAAATCCGCTTTCAGCGCGGTCAGTGCCGGTGAGTCAAAGCGCGCATATAGCAAATCTTCCGGCTGAAAGTTGTGAATGTTCCACGGAATCACCTCGACGCCACGCGCTTCCAGCGCCCGCTGGCACACACTCAGCAGCGCCGTAGAACGTGAAGGAAAACGCGGACTCCCCGCCAGCGTAATAACCCGCATGGTCACTCCTTATAACTGAAAGTTATTGATTAGCAATTATTGAGAACTGATGCGTTCAATCCTGACAGAGCAGGCGGCGAGGCGTAAATGATTTATCCGGCAATGGATAGCCGTCAGGCGGGAATAGCCCGCTCTTATAAAGGAAGGGCAAAGCGCCTCTAAGGTTAATCTGAATTGCATCCGCAGATTGCCGGGTTTTCATTAGCGGCTTCCGTCACGGGCAAGGTGAGAATGATTAAAAGCGCTGTTGCCTGGTTAAATCAGAGGTGTAACTGTCGACACATATCGCCGGGCGCGCCATTGTCGTCAGGCTTAAGAAGAAATAGATGAGGTAATTTAAGGAGTAGCAATCAAACGCTGACGTAAGTTTAAAGTGCGCACCAGGATTTTTCGTAGTAACTTTTTAGAATGTTCCATTTTAAGCTGGTCTCAAATTAGCGAATAAGTGTGTCAAAGCGTGGCGTTTTATTAGAATCGCACCGTTTAACACGTTTCCTGTTACCGATATTACGTATTACTTCAGCACTCTGGCCGGGATTGCTTCAGTTGCGCTTAACAATAAACGGTAAATTATCAGCCAGTCTGGCAAGGGCCAATAGTCATGCCGTCGGCGGGCTGTTTATAATTGATTGAGTTTTCTTACGCTAAAAAAAAGTCACTGCCTTATTTGCGCCTTAATTGGGCGGATTTTTGTCTGGCCATTATTCATTATTATTTTTAGGGAGAGGAATATGGGAAGGTCTGCTCTGTTAGTGCACCCGGCTGAGCCGGTTGCCGCTCAGCCCGCGCGCGTCGCGGCTGATAACGTTAATCCGCTGTTGTGTTATCTGCTGCAGCCGGATGCCGCGCACAGCCAGTTTACCGCTGTGCCGCAGCCAGCGGCAGAGAGCGTCAGCGACGACGCGTTCTTACTGTTTGCCGCCGATGGCTTTGCACCCTCTGCTGCACTGTTGCAGGAATTGGCAACGCTCAGCCATCAGCGCCCGGAGCTCAACTGCATGCTGGTTTCACTGGCACCGCGCGCACTGAGCAGCGGCCTGCAGCCGTCGCTGCAGCTGTTTCAGCAGCTGCAGGCGCAGCGCCTGTGGCAGCAGAATAACTATGCGGTCATCCTGCGCGCCGCGCTGGTGAAAAATGCCGCTCCGCTGGTACGCATTCAGGATGTGATGCTGGCCGGCCTGTTAAATACGCAAACGGTATGGCTGCTGGATGCCCGCGCAGAGCATGAGGTCACCACGGTTAATCCACCGCCCAGCTATCAGCAATTTATGACGGAATATGAAAAGGTCACCCGTTTGTCACACTTTATTCCGGAGCGAAACCGCTATCGCCAGAGTTATTTACGCAGCGGGTTATTACAGCTGGTACAGCAGGAATTAAACGCTGAAACGCAGTTCTCTAATAATGTGCGGCACGCGGTGCGCTACTTTGCCGATCAGTTTTCACCGCAGAGCACAATGGAAAAGCTGTTACTGAAACAGCCCGACCTCTATTTCTCACTGATGAAAATGAGAAAAAGCCGCTGAGATAGCGCCAGCGTTAATTTTAAGAATTACTCCCGTGGGCGCTGAGGTATTTTTGTGTCACGCTGTTAACACTGAGAAAAATACCCAGACGCCAGAGTTTTTATGTCTATCAAACGTAACGCGATTGCCAACTATGTTGGCCAGATCTATCTGACGCTGTCAGGTATTTTAGTAGTTCCCCTGTATATTCAGCATTTAGGTATGGAAGCTTACGGTCTCGTGGGCTTCTTTTCTATATTGCTGACCTGGCTGCAGCTGCTGGACGCGGGCGTTTCAACCACGCTGATGCGCGAGGCGGCACGCTACCGGGCAAGTCAGGCAGAATTTGTCTGGTTTCCGGCGCTGTTTGCCACGCTGACCCGCTTCTTCCTGTTCTCCACCCTGGTGCTGGTGGTGCTCGGCTGGCTGGCGACGCCATGGATTGCCACGCACTGGCTGGATGCGCAGCACTTGCCCGCCAGTGATGTGGTAGTTGCCGTGGCGATCATGGTGATCACCGCCGCGATTCGCTGGCGTACCAGCCCGTATCGCAGCGTGATTGTCGGTTTTGAGCATCAGGTCTGGCTCAACGGCGTGAACCTGATCATTACCACGCTGCGTACTTTTGGCGCGGTACTGGTGATCCAGCTGTTCCCGAATCCGCTGCTGACCTTCTTTATCTGGCAATTGCTGGTCTCGATTGCCGAAGCCGCCTGCTGTATCTGGAAATCCTGTCAGCTGGTGCCCCGCGCAGCGCGCAAAGAGAAGCGCGACGATCTGAAAGGCGTGCTCAAACCCTTTATCCGCTTTGCGCTGAGCGCCGCCTTCTCCAGTGCCGTGTGGACCTTTATTTCGCAGATTGACCGGCTGGTGCTGTCAAAAACCCTGCCGCTGAGCGAGTACGGCTCGTTTACCGTGGTCGCCACGGCTGCGACCGGGATCCTGCTGCTGAGCAGTCCGATTATGCAGGCGATTGTGCCGCGCATGACCGGCATGAAAACCCGTCAGCAGGGCGATGCCGAATCGCTGAAGCTCTATCGCTATACCACCCAGGCGGTGGCAATTTTTATGGCCCCGCTCAGCATCACCATTGCCTGCTATGCCGGACCGCTGCTATGGGCGTGGACGCAGAAACCGCAAATTGTCGAAGAGATGGCGTTCGTGCTTAGCCTGTATGCGCTCGGCAGCGGCATCCAGGCGATCTGCGGCCTGCTGTATCACCTGCAATACGTCAACGGCAATCTGAAACTGCACATGCAGGGATTCACCTGTTTTGCCATCGTGCTGGTCCCGCTCAACATCTGGTGTGCCGTCCATTACGGGGCGCTGGGCACCGGCTGGCTGTGGCTGGGGCAGAATATCTTCTATTTAGTTGGCTGGGCGTGGCTGGTGCATCGCCGCTTTGCGCCGGGTATCCATTTCAGCTGGCTGACGCGCGACGTGGCGCTGATTTGGGCGGTCTCGGCGCTAATTGCCTGGCTCAGCACGCTGCTGCCCATTGAGTGGAACCAGAATCGCTGGATCAACCTGCTGTGGCTGGGGCTGATCGGGGCCTTTAACCTTGGCGTGTGCTGTCTGTTACACAGCCTGGTGCTAAAACGCCTGCGCGCGCCGCTTGTTAACGCAGAGGAAAGAGGATGAGCATGACATCACGCCGCACGCCGACGGTTTCGGTAATTATCCCTAACTGGAACTGCGCGCCCTGGCTGCCGGAAACCCTGGGATCGCTGCTTCGCCAGTCATCGCCGCCGGAAGAGATCATCATTATTGATGATGGCTCAAGCGATGACAGCGTGGCCTGGCTGACGGCGTTTGCTGCGCAGCATCCGCAGGTGACGCTGCTGAGTGGCGGACGCGGCGGCGTCAGTGCCGCGCGCATGAAGGGGCTGGCCGCAGCCAGCGGCGATTTCGTCTATTTTATGGATGCCGACGACTTCGTCTCGACCGAACTGTTCGCCGATTTCCGCCGCGTACAGGCGCGTCATCCTGAAATTGATCTGTTCTGCTTTGGCGCGAAGATGTTTTTCGACCTGCCAGCGCCGCAGCGTCATTATCAGACCATCCATCAGCGCCACGTCAGCGGCCTGCTGCCGGGCGGCAGCGCCACGCTGCGCACGCTGATTCAGCATCAGTCGGCGCATCGGGTGATCTGGAGCAGCATCATCTCGCGTCGCCTGATTGACCAGCTCGATCTGCAGTTTCTGCCGATCCAGAACCATGAAGACGCGCCTTTTATGTTCGCCCTCTACCTGCAGGCGCGGGCGCTGTACTGCACCAGCCAGAGCTACTACTACAAACGCTTTATGCTGAGTTCACTGTCGCAGAGCACGCGCGACTTCTCATGGGTGAAAAATTACTTTATCGCCCGCGCCGGCAGTGAGCAGTTCCTGCAGCAGCAGCAACTGCCGCACGATGAAGCGCTGCTGGATGATTATTACCAGACGGTGATGCACGGCTGCCTGACGCAAATCCGCAAAAATCACATGACGGTGCCCGGCGAGTGGCAGCCGCAGGTGAATCAGCTGGTGCGTAAAGTGTTACAGCACAACGCGCGTCTGAAATTACTGTGGTATTGCCCGGCGATTTACAGCGGCTTACAGGCCTGCCGCGATCGTCTGGGACGCTATTCCGCCCGACGCTGATACCGATCAAATTGTTGCATCCCAGAGTAATTTACTTTTGCGCCAGAGCACCTTACCATTCTGGCGCACAAATTCCCGTGCACCCGACTTTCACGAAGCTTCCGCCATTCAGGAGAGTGCATGCTATATCCTATCGTCCGGCCGGCGCTGTTTAAGCTCGATCCAGAGCGCGCGCACGAACTCACCTTTCAACAGTTACGCTTCATCAGCGGCACGCCGCTGGAAGGGCTGATTCGTCAGTCGCTGCCGTCACGCCCGGTGACCTGTATGGGGCTGACCTTTCCGAACGCGCTGGGTCTGGCTGCGGGTCTGGATAAGAACGCGGAGTGCATTGATGCCTTTGGCGCCATGGGCTTTGGCTTTGTCGAGGTGGGCACGGTGACGCCACGCGCACAGCCGGGCAATGACAAACCCCGTATGTTCCGGCTGGTGGCGGCGGAAGGTATCATCAACCGCATGGGGTTTAATAATCTCGGCGTCGATCACCTGGTTGAGAATGTGAAAAAGGCGCGCTTTAAAGGCGTGCTCGGCATCAATATTGGTAAAAATAAAGACACGCCGGTGGAGCAGGGCAAAGACGATTATCTCACCTGCATGGAAAAGGTGTATGCGCACGCCGGTTATATTGCCATCAATATTTCCTCACCGAATACCCCCGGATTACGTTCGCTGCAATATGGCGAAGCGCTGGACGATCTGCTGTCGGCGATTAAATTAAAACAGCGGGCGCTGCAGGAAAGCCATCTGAAATATGTGCCGGTGGCGGTGAAGATCGCGCCGGATCTTTCTGAAGAAGAATTGATCCAGGTTGCCGACAGTTTAGTGCGTCACGAAATAGATGGCGTGATCGCCACCAATACCACGCTCGATCGTTCGCTGGTGAGCGGGCTGAAATATGCCGACGAAGCGGGGGGATTAAGTGGTCGTCCGGTACAGTCGCGCAGCACCGAGGTGATTCGCCGTCTGGCGCAGGAGCTGCAGGGACGTCTGCCTATTATTGGCGTCGGTGGCATTGATTCGCTGGTCGCGGCACGGGAAAAAATGGCGGCTGGCGCAACGCTGGTGCAGATATACTCTGGCTTTATTTATAAAGGTCCGGCTTTAATTAAAGATATCGTGACCCATCTCTAAGACATTTCTCACTTTCCCTGGCCGGGGGGTTTATTTCTCCCTCCGGCTCGTTTATATTTTGTCCTGTTCGTACAATTTTCAGCTTTTTCCTTAAAGCAATATTTTAAATTTCAGCGCCGTTTAGCGCAGCGTAAATCCACAGGGCACCCCATGAAAATCAAACCCGATGACAACTGGCGTTGGTATTTTGACGCAGAGCATGACCGGATGATGCTGGATCTGGCCGATGGAATGTTATTTCGCTCGCGCTTCTCGCGCAAAATGCTGACGCCCGATGCCTTTAATGACAGCGGTTTTTGCGTTGATGACGCTGCGCTTTATTTTACTTTTGAAGAGCGTTGTCGCCAGAGCGGTTTAAAAAGCGATCAGCGCGCCGAGCTGGTGCTGAATGCGCTGGTGGCCAGCCGTTTCCTTAAGCCGCTGATGCCGAAAAGCTGGCACTTCACCAGCCATGCGCACAGCTGGCAGCCCGTCGCGGGCGATATGGTGGCGGTAACGCTGGCCGACAGCGGCGAACAGGCACAGCTGCTGGTGGTTGAAAGCGGCGAGAATGCCGCGCTCTGTCTGCTGGCGCAGAGTGCGCTGACGGTGGCGGGCAAAGGGATGCAGCTCGGCGATGCCATCAAGATCATGAACGATCGCCTGCAGCCGCAGTTGCAGGAGAGCAGCGCGCCCTTCGCCCGCGCGGTGTAGCGCTTACGCCAGTTCGATATCTCCGTTCGGAATACAGCTGCAGCTGAGAATGGTGCCGTCGCTGCGCACCGCGCTCTGCTTCAGCGCCTTCACGTCACCCGACACCAGCGTCATTTTGCAGCTGCCGCAGATTCCGGCACGACACGAATAGGGAATGCGAAAGCCCTGCATCTCCAGCTGTTCCAGTAATACCTGCTGATTATCGCCGGCAAACTGCTGACCCTGATAGCCAATGGTCACGGTGGCCGGCGCGCTGCTGGCGGCCTGCAGCGTTTCCACCACCTCACCGGCACCGTAAGCGCGCGGCGTCTGCCGTTCCAGCACTTCAACCGTATCGCCGACGCGCACGATACCGCTGTTAAGCGCAATCAAATTCAGGCCGAAATCGATATCACCGCTGCCGTCTTGCGCGCTGCGAAAGCGCTGCAGCGTGGCGAGCGGTTCGCCCTGCGGATGCTTGCGGCCGCTTTCGGTGCCGATGGTGGTAAACACGCAGCGGCTGCACGGCTTCGGCATCTCGAAGGTGATCTCGCCGATCTTAATACGTTTCCAGCTGTCCTCGTCCCAGGCGCTGGCGCCGCTGACGATCAGATTGGGGCGGAACTGTTCCAGCCGCACGCTGGCCGGACAGCGCTGCTGCAGATCCTGCAGCGACGCCATGTTGACCAGCAGATAAGGGAAGCCGTCGGCGAACCCCAGCGGGACCTGGTCGAAGCGTTTTACCCGGCGAGACGGCTCAGTGCCAACCCAGCGCAGCTGCACCGGGCGCGGGAAAAAGCCGCTCAGCCACTGGTTGATGGTGTCAGGCGCAATACGGGCGGTGAACTGGTTGCCCCACACTTCCGTCGGTGCCGGCTGGGCGCTGAAATCGCTGAAGCGGATCAGCGCCTGGCTGCCGTCCGGCGCGGTGATGAATAGCCCGTCGGGCAGCAGGGCGGGCGTGAAACGCACCATCTCCGGAAACTGGCGGGCGGTAATAAAGGTCCCGTCCGCTTCGGTCACCATAAAGATGCGATCGAAGGCCAGACCGCTTTCCAGCACCTGCGCGTGTGACAGCTGCAAACCACGCATCGATTTAACCGGGTGAATATACAGGCGAGACAGGGTAATCATCACAACTCCGTACAGACAAAAAGAAGCTAACTTTATGACATAGGACGCTGATTCGCTATAATGCGCAACAATTTTAGCAAGAGTAAAAGTGACGATATGAATTCTCTGTTTGCCAGTACGGCGCGTGGGCTCGAAGAGCTGTTGAAAACTGAGCTGGACGCGCTGGGTGCGCAGGATTTGCAGGTGGTGCAGGGCGGCGTCCACTTCCGAGCCGACGACCGCGTAATGTACCAAAGCCTGCTGTGGAGCCGTCTGGCTTCACGTATTTTGCTGCCGCTGGGAGAATTCGGCGTCTGGAGCGATCTCGATCTCTACGTCGGCGCGCAAAGCATCCCGTGGAGCGAGCTGTTTGACAGCAACACCACGTTCGCCATCCACTTCAGCGGCACCAATGAGGTGATCCGCAACAGCCAGTTTGGTGCGCTGCGCATCAAAGATGCGATTGTCGATAGCTTTACCCGGCAGAATCTGGAGCGTCCGAGTGTCGATCGCGAGCAGCCGGGCATCCGCATTAACGCGTGGCTGAACAAAGATCGCGTTAGCATCGCGTTGGATCTGAGCGGCACTGCGCTGCACCAGCGCGGCTATCGTCAGCAAACCGGCCAGGCACCGCTGAAAGAGAACCTGGCGGCGGCGATTGTGATGCGCTCTGGCTGGCAGAACGGCACGCCGCTGGTCGATCCGATGTGCGGCTCCGGTACGCTGCTGATTGAAGCGGCGCTGATCGCCTGCGATCGCGCGCCGGGCCTGCTGCGTTCGCACTGGGGCTTCAGCCGCTGGAAACGCCACAACAATGCACTGTGGCAGGAGGTGCGCAGCGACGCGCTGCAGCGTGCGCGCGCTGGTACGGCCGCCACCACGTCACGCTTCTTTGGCTATGATAATGATGGTCGCGTGCTGGAGTGGGCACGTGCCAACGCGCGCCGTGCCGGCGTGTTTGATCTGTTCACCTTTGCGCAGCAGGATGTGCTGCAGCTGAAAAATCCGCTGGCGGGCGAAGCGATGCGCGGTACGGTGCTGAGTAACCCGCCGTACGGTGAGCGTCTGGAGAGCGAGCCGGCGCTGATTGCGCTGCACAGCCAGCTGGGCCGCATCATGAAACAGCAGTTTGGCGGCTGGAATTTGTCGCTGTTCAGCGCCTCACCCGAGCTGCTCAGCTGCCTGCAGCTGCGCGCCGATCGCCAGTTTAAAGCGAAAAACGGTCCGCTGGAGTGCGTACAGAAGAACTACCAGCTGGCGGAGAACAGCGCCGAAGGCGGCGCACAGATTGCAGAAGACTTTGCTAACCGCCTGCGTAAGAACAGCAAAAAACTGGACAAGTGGGCGCGCCAGTCGAATATTGACTGCTACCGCCTGTATGACGCCGATCTGCCGGAGTATAACGTGGCAGTCGATCGCTACGCCGACTGGGTGGTGATTCAGGAGTACGCGCCGCCGAAAACCGTGGATGCGACCAAAGCGCGTCAGCGCCTGTTTGACGTGATCGGTGCCACGCTGAGCGTACTGGAGATACCGGCCAATCGCCTGGTGCTGAAAACCCGCGAACGGCAGAAGGGCAAAAACCAGTACCAGAAGCTGAGCGAGAAGGGCGAATTCTTTGAAGTGCAGGAGTTTAACGCGCGGCTGCTGGTGAACCTGACGGATTATCTCGATACCGGCCTGTTCCTCGACCACCGTATCGCGCGCCAGATGCTGGGCCAGATGAGCCAGGGGAAAGATTTCCTTAACCTGTTCTCCTATACCGGTAGCGCCAGCGTGCATGCCGGGCTGGGCGGCGCCAAATCCACCACCACGGTCGATATGTCGCGCACCTATCTGGAGTGGGCCGAACGTAACCTGCGCCTGAACGGATTAACCGGGCGCCAGCATCGCCTGATGCAGGCGGACTGCCTGAGCTGGCTGCGCGAAAGCGATGAGCAGTTCGATCTAATCTTTATCGATCCGCCAACCTTCTCCAACTCCAAACGCATGGAAGATGACTTCGATGTGCAGCGCGACCACCTGATGCTGCTGCAGAACCTGAAGCGCATGCTGCGTCGCGGCGGCACCATTATGTTCTCCAATAACAAGCGCGGCTTCAAAATGGATCTGGACGGCTTGCAGCGTCTGGGTCTGCAGGCGCAGGAAATTACGCAAAAAACGCTGTCGCAGGACTTTGCGCGCAACCGTCAAATTCACAACTGCTGGCTGGTAAGCCACGCCGGTAAGGAATAAGTTTTATGTCACTGATCAGTATCCATGGCGCTTACCTGTCGTTCAGCGATGCGCCGCTGTTGGATAACACCGAACTGCATATCGAAGAGGGCGAGCGCGTCTGTCTGGTTGGGCGCAACGGCGCCGGTAAATCGACGCTGATGAAAATCATCAACGGCGAACAGCCGCTGGATGACGGCCGCATTATTTATGAGCAGGATTTGGTGGTCGCGCGGCTGCAACAGGACCCGCCACGCAATATCACTGGTTCGGTTTACGACTTCGTTGCCGAAGGCGTGGCCGAACAGGCTGAGCACCTCAAGGCGTATCACGCCATATCGCACCTGGTGATGGAAGATCCGAGCGAGAAAAACCTCAACGAAATGGGGCGACTGCAGACGATTCTCGACCATCACAACCTGTGGCAGCTCGACAGCCGCATCAACGATGTGCTGCAGCAAATCGGGCTGCAGCCGGACACCGAACTGTCGTCACTCTCCGGTGGCTGGCTGCGTAAAGCCGCGCTGGGCCGTGCGCTGGTCAGCAACCCGCGCGTGCTGATGCTCGACGAACCGACTAACCACCTCGATATTGAAACCATCGACTGGCTGGAAAGCTTCCTGAAAACCTTTAACGGCAGCATCGTGTTTATTTCGCACGACCGCTCGTTTATCCGCAATATGGCGACGCGCATTGTCGACCTCGATCGCGGCAAGCTGGTGTCATGGCCGGGCGATTACGATCAGTTCCTGCTGGGCAAAGAGGAAGCGCTGCGCGTTGAAGAGATGCAAAACGCCGAATTCGACCGCAAGCTGGCGCAGGAAGAAGTGTGGATTCGCCAGGGCATCAAAGCGCGTCGCACCCGTAACGAAGGCCGCGTGCGCGCGCTGAAAGCGCTGCGTCGTGAACGCTCTGAACGACGTGACGTGATGGGCAAAGCCAACATGCAGGTCGGTGAAGCGGCGCGTTCCGGCAAAATCGTCTTTGAGCTGGAAAACGTGGATTACGGCGTTGACGGCAAAACGCTGGTGAAGGATTTCTCCACCCAGGTGCAGCGCGGCGACAAAATCGCCCTGATTGGCCCGAACGGCTGCGGTAAAACCACGCTGCTGCGCCTGATGCTCGGCCAGCTGAAGGCGGATGCCGGTCGCGTGCACTGCGGCACCAAACTGGAAATTGCCTACTTCGATCAGCATCGCGCGGAGCTCGATCCGGATAAAACCGTGATGGATAACCTGGCGGAAGGCAAACAGGAAGTGATGGTCAACGGCAAGCCGCGTCACGTGCTCGGCTATCTGCAGGACTTCCTGTTCCACCCGAAACGCGCCATGACGCCGGTGCGTGCGCTGTCCGGCGGCGAGCGTAACCGCCTGCTGCTGGCGCGTCTGTTCCTCAAGCCCAGCAACCTGCTGATCCTTGACGAACCGACCAACGACCTCGACGTCGAAACGCTCGAGCTGCTGGAAGAGCTGGTGGATGGCTATCAGGGAACCGTACTGCTGGTGAGCCACGATCGTCAGTTTGTGGATAACACCGTGACCGAATGCTGGATCTTTGAAGGCAACGGCGAGATCGGTACCTTCGTCGGTGGCTACCATGATGCGCAGCAGCAGCGCGCCGCTTACAAGCAGACCAAAGCTGCACCGGTCAAAAGCGCAGCGACTAAACCGGCAGAAAAAGCCGACGCCCCCAAACGCAGCGCAGGCAAGCTAAGCTATAACCTGACGCGTGAACTGGAACAGCTGCCGCAAAAGCTGGAGCAGCTGGAGACGCGTATCGGTGAGCTGCAGGCGCAGATGAGTCATCCGGACTTCTTCAGCCAGCCGCACGACAAAACGCAGCCGGTGCTGGATGCGCTGGCGCAGGCGGAGCAGGAGCTGGAAACCACCTTTGAACGGTGGGAAGAGCTGGAAGCGCTGAAAAACGGCGCATAACGCAGAGGGAGTCAGCATGTGTGCCACGCATCAGACGCAGCACTGGATGCTCTGTCCGCAGTGTGATTTAACCGTAAAACTGCCCGCCGTACCGGTGGGCAGCCGTGCGCGCTGTCCGCGCTGTCACACCACGCTGGTGGCTAACTGGCACGAACCGCGTAAACGTCCCACCGGCTATGCGCTGGCGGCGCTGTTTATGCTGTTGCTGGCCAATCTGTTTCCGTTTATCAGCATGCATGTGGCCGGGCTCAGCAGCCAGATCTCGCTGATGGCTATCCCGCAAGTGATGGATCGTGAGGATTATCGCAGCCTCGCCACGCTGTTCCTGCTGTTTGTGCAGGGCATTCCGGCTTTCTGCATGATCGCCATTCTGCTGCTGGTCAATCCGGTGCGCCTGCCGCACAGCCTGCGACTCGGGCTGGCACGCATTCTGTTTCAATTGCGCAGCTGGGGTATGGCGGAAATTTTCATGGCCGGCGTGCTGGTCAGCTTCGTCAAACTGATGGCCTATGGTGAAATTGGCCTTGGCAGCAGCTTCTGGCCGTGGTGCCTGTTTTGTCTGCTGCAGCTGCGTGCGTTTCAGTGCGTCGATCGCCGCTGGGTCTGGCAGCGCATCGATCCGCTGCCGCCGCTGGCGCAAACGCTGCAGGCGGGCATCAGCGGACTGAAGCAGGGGTTGCGCAGCTGTCCGTGCTGCACCGCGATTCTGCCGGCCGCGCAGAAAACCTGTCCGCGCTGCGGCGTGAGCGCTGCGCCGCGCAGGCAGCACAGCCTGCAGTGGACGCTGGCGCTGCTGATCACCTCGGTGATGCTGTATATCCCGTCGAATATTATGCCGATCATGGTGACCGAAACGCTCGGCTCGCAGTATCCGTCCAACATTATGGCCGGCGTGATTTTGCTGTGGAGCGATGGCTCCTGGCCGGTGGCGCTGGTGATTTTTATCGCCAGTATTATGGTGCCTTCGCTGAAGATGGTGGCGATTGGCTGGCTGTGCTGGCACGCCAGCGGTCGCGGCCGGCGCGACAGCGAGAAGATGCACCTGATTTATGAGGTGGTGGAGTTTGTTGGCCGCTGGTCAATGATTGATGTGTTTGTGATCGCTGTGCTTTCTGCGCTGGTGCGCATGGGCCAGCTGATGAGTGTTTACCCTGCGCCAGGCGCGCTATTGTTTGCGCTGGTGGTGATCCTGACTATGTTCGCTGCCATGACGTTTGATCCGCGCCTGATTTGGGATCGCCTACAGGAAACTGAACGTAAGGAGCCGCGTCTTGACGGACAACCAACACGGCATTGCTAACGTCGACCAGATTAAACGCTGGTCGCCGGTGTGGATCGTACCTATCGTCACGCTGTTAATCGGCGGATGGATTCTGTTTTATCACTTCAGCCATCAGGGACCGCAGGTCACGCTGATCACCGAAAACGCCGAAGGCATCGTTGCCGGTAAAACCACCATTAAAAGCCGCAGCGTCGACGTGGGAACCGTCGAAAGTGCGGTACTGACGGACGATCTGCACCATGTGGAGATCACCGCACGCCTGAATGCCGGCATGGAAAAACTGCTGCATAAAGACAGCGTGTTTTGGGTGGTGAAGCCGCAGATTGGCCGGGAAGGGGTGACGGGCCTCGGTACGCTGCTCTCCGGCGCCTACATTGAACTGCAGCCCGGCGCCAAAGGGGATAAGCCAGAGCATTATCAGCTGCTCGACGCGCCGCCGCTGGCACCGCCGGATGCCAAAGGTATTCGCGTCATCCTCGACAGCAAAAAAGCCGGCCAGCTTAATCCGGGCGATCCGGTGCTGTTCCGCGGCTATCGCGTCGGTACGGTGGAAACCAGCACCTTTGATACCGACAAGCGCATGATGACCTATCAGCTGTTCATCGCCGCGCCTTACGATCGGCTGATTACCACCAATGTGCGCTTCTGGAAAGACAGCGGCATTGCGGTGGATATGTCCGCTTCCGGCATGCGCGTCGAAATGGGCTCGCTGACGACCCTGTTTAGCGGTGGTGTGAGCTTTGACGTGCCGGACGGCTGGGAACTCGGCGAGCTGGCCAAAAACCAGGACGACTACCACCTGTATGACGACCAGCGCAGCATTCAGGATTCGCTGTACACCAAACACACTGATTTCCTGATGTTCTTCAGCGACTCGATTCGTGGTCTGCAGGTCGGCGCTCCGGTAGAGTTCCGCGGCATTCGTCTTGGTACCGTGGCTCAGGTGCCTTACATGATCCCGGGCGTGAATCAGGCGCTGAACACCGATTACCGCGTGCCGGTGCTGATCCGCATCGAGCCGGACCGCTTTATCAGCCGTCTGGGTGGCGACTTCAATCTTGAACAGCATCTGCAGGATGGTAAGAAACGCGGCCTGCGCGCCACGCTGAAAACCGGCAACCTGCTGTCCGGTGCGCTGTTTGTCGATCTCGACTTCTATGACAATGCACCGGCTTACAAAGGACCGAACGAAGTGGCGGGGCTGGAAGTGATTCCGACCGTAAGCGGCGGCCTGAGCCAGATTCAGCAGAAACTGATGGCGGCGCTGGATAAGATCAACGCGCTGCCGCTCAACCCGATGATCAACCAGGCCACCGGCACGCTGAAAGAGAGCCAGCGCACCCTGCAGCAGCTGCAGAAAACGCTGGATAACCTCAATCAGATCACCGCCAACCCGGCGATGAAAACGCTGCCGGCCGATATGCAGCAAACCCTGCGCGAGCTTAATCGCAGCATGAAGGGGCTGCAGCCGGGATCGCCAGCCTATAACAAACTGGTGGGCGATATGCAGCGCCTTGACCAGGTGCTGCGCGAATTGCAGCCGGTGCTGAAAACGCTCAACAGTAAGAGCAACGCGCTGGTATTTGAAGCCAAACCGGGTCAGGATCCGCAGCCAAAGAGGGCGAAACAGTGAAAAAAGGGCTGATTATCGGTGCTGTGCTGCTGCTGGCGGGCTGCAGCAGCACCATCGACACCACTTATTACCAGCTGCCTGCGGGCAGCAATATGGCGCGCGTCAGCAGTGACGCCTCCGCCAGCCAGCCGATGATTTGGGTTGAACAGGTGAGCGTGCCGGATTATCTCGCTGGCAACGGGCTGGTTTATCAAACCAGCGACGTGAAGTACGTGATTGCCGCCAATAATCTGTGGGCCAGTCCGCTCGACCAGCAGCTGCAGCAGACACTGGTGAGTAACCTCGGGCAGGCGTTGCCCGGCCGGCTGGTGGCCAGTCAGCCGCTGGGTGACACGCACGATACGCTCAGCGTGCACGTCACCGGCTTCCATGGCCGCTATGACGGCAAGGTGGTAGTAAGCGGTGAATGGCTGTTACAACATCAAGGCCGGCTTATCAAACACGGCTTTAATCTGACGCTGCCGCAGACCGAAGATGGCTACGATGCGCTGGTGCGCACGCTGGCGCTCGGCTGGCAGCAAACGGCACAGCAGATCGCTAACAGCGTGGTGACGCTAAATTAGGATTTGTTCGATGCTTATGCTAAGTCCCTGATTTGCCGTTATGTGACGGCGCGCAAATCAGGGACTTTTTTATTGCGGAATCAGCCAGATATGGCGGCGGTACTGAGGGATTTGTGTCGATTTCACGGCAAATTGATGACATTGGCGTGAATTTTGCGCATTGACCTTTCACCCACCACAGGTTAGAACATTACTGTGGTTGAACATTAATTCACCACTCTTTCTTTCCACCAGATTCCACCAGACCTGAAATGAGGGAAACGAGGTATGAAGAGACAGAAGAGAGACCGCCTGGAACGAGCACATTCACGAGGCTATCAGGCAGGCATTACCGGCCGCTCAAAAGAGATATGCCCTTATCAAATGATCGATGCCCGGTCTCACTGGTTGGGAGGTTGGCGACAAGCCATGGAGGACAGGTCGGCGGTGGCTTAGGCACCGTCGGATGTCTGTAAACAGAAAAAAAACCTCCGCTGCGTGCGGAGGTTTTTGTTGGCGGGTCAGAACGCTGAAGTGTCTTTAAACAGGCCCACTTTCAGGTCAGTCGCGGTGTAAATCAGGTTACCGTCGACGAACACTTCGCCATCGGCCACGCCCATCACCAGCTTACGGTTGATGACGCGTTTGAAGTGAATTTTGTAAGTAACCAGCTTCGCCGTCGGCAGAACCTGGCCGGTGAATTTCACTTCACCCACACCCAGCGCACGGCCTTTACCTTCCGCACCCAGCCAGCCGAGATAGAAGCCAACCAGCTGCCACATAGCATCCAGACCCAGACAGCCTGGCATCACCGGATCGCCTTTAAAGTGGCAATCAAAGAACCACAGGTCAGGGCGGATATCCAGTTCGGCTTCCACATAACCTTTATCGAATTTGCCGCCGTCTTCGGTCATTTTGACCACGCGGTCCATCATCAACATGTTGTCAGACGGAAGCGGTGGGCCATTCTCGCCAAACAGTTCGCCGCGACCAGAGGCAATCAGGTCTTCTTTGCTATAGGATTCGCGTTTATCTACCATGTTCTCAATATGCCTTCTTTTAGTGAAGCCCGAATATTAGCGAACAGTTGTACGCTGGGCAATGTAATCAGCTGTGGTTGAACCAGTTGAGCCAGCGTAATGGCCAGGGCCGCGGTCGGTTTTCCTGCTGATTGAGCTGAGTAATGCGCTCCTGAATGGTGCTCAGCAGCGAGTCGCCGCTTTCGCTCTGCCAGGCAATACCGGTTAATAGCGGCAGCGCTTCGTCAACGCGCTCAATCGCCCAGATATGGAACTGGCCCTGCTGTACCGCTTCTACCACGTCGTCGCTGAGGCTGAGATGGCGCACGTTGCTGGCAGGCAGAATCACGCCCTGTTTGCCGGTCAGCTCACGCGACTGGCAGATATGGAAGAAGCCTTCGATTTTCTCATTCAGACCACCCACCGGCTGCACGTTACCAAACTGGTCCACCGAACCGGTAACGGCAATCTGCTGGTTCAGCGGCTGGTTTGCCAGCGCGCTGATCAGCACGCACAGCTCGGCCAGCGAGGCGCTGTCACCGTCGACTTCGGAGTAAGACTGCTCAAACACCAGCGATGCCGAGAAGGGCAGCTGCTGTTCCAGCTCCAGCTCCGAAATCAGATATGCCTGCATGATCATCATGCCTTTGGCGTGGATGTTGCCGCCAAGCTCCGCTTTGCGCTCCACGTCGGTAAATTCGCCATCGCCCGGGTGCACAACACAGGTGATGCGTGATGGCTCGCCCCACGGACGTGGATGACCAGGGAATTCAATCACCGACAGGCCGTTGATCTGACCGACCACTTCGCCTTCCGTTTCGATCATGATCTGATTCAGCAGGATCTCATCGCGCATCCGGTCGGCGAGGAAACTTTCGCGCCACTGGCGTGCTTCCAGCGCCTCTTTCAGCGCCTCGCCATTCAGTGTCTCACCGTGCAGCGCGGCTTCCTGCAGCTGACGGCGCAGCCAGCGCGGGCACAGCGGCAGCGTGTCCTGATCGCCGGTCAGACGCACCGCTTCCTGGATCAGCAGCGGCCAGAAATCAGCTTCGGGTGGCGTCAGACCGGCCAGCTCCGCCTGACATAGCGTCCAGCGGCACCAGTTGGCCATGTCCTCCTCATCAACCAGCTGGAGATTCTCTTCGAACTCGCTGTAGAGCGCCATTTCGTGCACTTCAACGTCCAGCTCCTGGAAGCTGGCCAGCGCCTCGCGATCGCCACATAAAATCAGACGCAGCTGCAGCGGCAGCGGGGGAATGGTCACCGGCAGGGGACGACGCTCGTCCGGTGAGTACCAGTCGAAGCGACCCAGCTCGATCACTTTGCGCAGGCGTAGCCACAGCAGCGGCTGCGCCAGCAGGGTATTGATCGACAGAATCAGCGTGCCACCGTTAGCCTGATGCAGCAGACCGGGCTCCAGCTGTACGCGATCTTTATACTGACGCACGCAGCCAAACAGCTGCTCGGACTCAATCCAGTCGGCGTAATGCACGCCGCCGGTGCTGGTGAAGGGACGGCTGGCATCGACAGGCGGTTGCAGGCTGACGTTGTCGCCCATCACATGGTAATCACCGCCGTACAGCGCGTCCTCGTCAGGCTGAAAGCGCTGCGCCGCCTCGGCAATCCACGCCAGATAATCACTGTTTTCCTGGCTGCGTAACAGCAGCAACGGAAAGCCCAGCGTTTGATGATGTAAATGCGCCAGCGCATTCAGCAGACGCGGCTGAACCGCGGCAAGCGTATCGCTATCTTCCAGAGAGACGGTTGAGAAAAGTGATTGGTAGCGTGAGCTATCCGGCTGCAGGGCTTGCCACGTAAGTTGAGTGCTGGTCAAAATATTCGCATTAGTCTGGTTCAGGAAAAGCGCGATTATACAGGATTCAACCCGGTTAAGCACGGCGCACTTCCGGCCTGAACTGTGATGGCCGCAACATGTTTTTCCTTGCTGCATCCGGGAAAAAAGCTGTTATTCTTAGTTTGTTACGTGATCACGATGAGATTCCGATGAAATACCAGCAACTCGAAAATCTTGAAAGTGGATGGAAGTGGAAATACCTGGTGAAAAAGCATCGGGAAGGTGAGCTGATCACCCGGCATATTGAGCTGAGCGCTGCGCAGGCGGCGGTAGAGACGTTGCTGGCGATGGAGAATAACCCGGTTGAGGTCGGTGACTGGATCGCAAAGCATATCCATCCGGAGCTGGAAAACCGTCTTAAGCAGACCATACGCGCGCGGCGTAAACGTCATTTCAACGCAGAGCATCAGCACACGCGGAAAAAATCGATCGATCTGGAGTATCTGGTGTGGCAGCGTCTGGCCGGTCTGGCGCAGCGTCGTAACAGCACCCTGTCAGAGACCATTGTTCAGCTGATCGAAGATGCAGAACGCAAAGAGAAGTATGCCAGTCAGATGTCGACGCTGAAGCAGGATCTGCAGGCGATTCTGGGTAAAGGCGGCGCGGATAACGAATAGCAAAAAATGCGTGTGATAAAAAGCCAAAAAAAACCCCGCCGAAGCGGGGTTTTTTATTGCGCGATAACTTAAGCCTGTGGCTGAGTTACAACGTCTTTGATACCTTTCACGTCGATTTCTACGCGACGGTCTGGCGCCAGGCAGTCGATCAGGGCATTGCGGCCTTTCACGCTGTCACAGGTGTTGCCAGTAACTGGGTTAGATTCACCCATGCCACGTGCAGAGATCTTGTTAGCCGGGATACCTTTAGATACCAGGTAGTCGACAACAGACTGAGCACGTTTCTCAGACAGTTTCTGGTTGTACTGGTCTGAACCGATGCGGTCGGTGAAGCCCAGAACCACAACAGAACCGTCTTTCGGATCCATTGAGCTCAGCTGGCTGTACAGCTGATCCAGAGCCTGCTGGCCTTCTGGCTTCAGGGTAGATTTGTTGAAGGTGAACAGCACGTCAGACTTCAGAGTGAAACGCTTGGTTTCAACAACCGGAGCCGGAGCTGGCGCTGGAGCAACAACTGGTGCAGCAGCTTCGTCCTGACCGAAACGGTAAGAAACGCCGACGCTCAGCATGCTGTTGTCTGGACGCGCACCAACGGTACCTGCGTCACCGATGTTGTTAACCCACTGGTAGTCCAGGCGAGTCGCCCAGTTTTTGGTCAGTGCGTATTCAACACCAACAGCAGCCAGCGGAGAAACGCCGGTGTCGTGGTTGCTGATGCGAGTGCCGTCAGCTACGTTAGCCTGAGTTGAGTCTGCACGCCAAACCATGCCACCCAGACGGGTGTACACGTCCAGATCGTCAGCAATTGGGTAGCTCAGTTTAGCTGCCAGCTGTACGCCCTGTGCTTTGAATGCGCCGTTAACTTCGTTGCCTTTGTTCGGCATACGGCCCAGCCAGTCGTAGCCCAGCTCGAAGCCCAGGTATGGGTTAGCCTGGTAGCCCAGGAAAGCACCTGCGCCCAGCTGAGATTCGTGAGTTGGACCGTCGTTGTTTTCGTAACCGTTACCGTAGTAACCAGTATCGTGATACTGAGACCAGCCCAGTTTAGCACCGGTGTACCAGGTGTCATCTTTAGGAGCGGCCTGCGCTACGGTAGCGAAGCCAGCCAGTGCCACTGCAATTGCGATAGCTGTCTTTTTCATTTTGCGCCTCGTTATCATCCAAATAGGCAATGAGCAAAAAGGTTGCTCTTGGTTGTAATCCTTCGCCGGGTCTAAACGCTCGCTTATGACTCTACCGAAAAAACGGAGGTTATTGAGCACCCTGGCGAGGTAAAGTCTACAACGAGATTGGAAACTTACAAGTATGATGTGACGTCAGCGGATAAAAAAACAGGGATTTATACACACATTTTAACAAATGACATGGCAAAATTTTCGCTAGCAGAAAAGAAAAATGCGGCTAAGCCATTGTCATAGCTGGCGGGAAAAGAATCAGTGGCTTAGCCGCAACTTTGTGAAAAAATAGCGTGAGAAAAATCTTAGTTTTACTTAATGAAACAAATCAGAGGGAATTTTTGCGCTGTTTGGCTGTCTGGACAGAGCAAGATCTCGCCCCTGAGGACGCATAATCAATCCCAGCGCTTCGCCTTCGGCGGCTGCCTGCTCAAGTTCCAGGCGCTCTTCATTGCTCAATTCATAAGGAATCCAGGCGAGTACCACGCTGTAGTTGCCGGTGCGCAACGCTTTCACCATGCTCTCAACCGTGCTTAAACGCTCGGATTCCGTAATATGCATACTCTTTTCCAGCGGTAATCCTGACTGCTGCATCCAGCTGCGGTTCAGTTTGTGCGCTGGCGTCAGCCACAGCTGCCAGCGTGACTGGGTGCTCAGCTGCTTGAGGACCGGCAGTAACAGCAGCGGCATGATGCCGGGCTGCTCGCTATAACGCAGTTCAGTAATACCACCCAGAGAAGGTTGCGTTAAGCCCGTCGCAGCGAAACGGTGAGCACGATCAGCAGGGCCAGAGTATTGAGTACGCATATTTTAATCACTCAGTAATGAACTGTATGAATATACAGTAATGAGTTCCTGGATAAAGATCAACCTCAATTTCTGAAAATGCCTCGCAAATTCCGCACAAGATCCGCGCGTTGCCGCTTTTATTCATTGAACAGCTAAATCGTTTTTTCTATCTTCTAACCAGATGAATCTCTGAGCTTTTTATAGGAAATTTCCCGCGCAAGGAATGAGGAAAAGGGGACGTTATGAAGAAAAATAATCCGGTGGTTGAGCAGTCCAAAGCCCAGTTAGCGGCATTGGGAAAAATTGAATCGCGCACCCAGTTTGGTGGTTACGCGCTGGCGGTCGAAAAGGTGGTGTTTGCTTACATCAATGAGGATGCGCTCTATCTGCGCGCCAGCGAGGCGCTACAGCACTATGCCGCACAGCGCCCGCTGGAACCGTTGATATACCGCAAGCGCGGCATGCCGGTGACGCTCAGCTACTACAAAGTGGATAAACAGCTCTGGCAGGACGCCGATCAGCTGCTGCGCTTATCGGCCAGTTCGCTGTCTGCGGCGCGCGCCGAGGCGGCGAACAGACTTGTCTTGCTCAGGCTGAAAGATCTGCCCAATCTCAGCCTGCGCATGGAGCTGATGCTGCACAAAGTCGGGATCAATTCTGTTCGCTTGCTGTATGAAATGGGCTCGCGTCAGAGCTGGCTGAAGCTGCGGGCGGTGAATAAAGATATCGGCCTGAAAACGCTGCTGGCGCTGGAAGGCGCCATTTCCGGGCATCACCAGGCCGCTTTGCCGGCGGCGGTACGTGAAGAGTTGAGCGCCTGGTATCAGGAAACGCTCCGCCAGCACGCCGCGGCGGAGCGCCTGTTGCCTTAAGCGGCAGCGAGGGTGCGGCGCAGACGAGCAATTTCCGGCAGCAGCGCAACCAGCAGCCCCAGCTGCTGCAACACCAGCGGTGCCTGCGCCTCCTCACTGGTTTTCAGCGCGCTCAGGCGCTGCATCAGTGCCTGCTGCATCGTTTCCGCCTGCGCTTCGCTGACGCGATCGATCTGCAGCACATCCTCGACGAAGCATACCGCGTCATCTAAAAGCGTCAGCAGTTCGCCATGCGTCAGCCGCTCCCGGTGCGCGCCCAGCGCCGAGATGTAGCTGAGAAACGAGTGGTTGAGGCACATCAGACGGAACGCATTCTCGCGCAGCGGCGGCTGTTGCTTCAGTTCGCCGCTGATATTGGACACCACGGACGCCAGTTCTGCATCGGCGTTGTGCGCGTCACGACGCGCCACGCGGTAGGCGAGACGGTTATCTTTACCCTGATGATACTGTTCCAGGATGGCATCAAGATAACGACAGTTGGCATTCAGCGTGCGATCGGCAACCGTCGTCAGCTGACGGAAACGCCAGTCAGGCCAGACAAACGCCACCGCCAGCCAGGCCAGGCCACAGCCGAGCAAGGTATCCACCACGCGCGGCAGGGCGACATCAAAGCCTTCACCCAGCAGATTGAAGCACAGCAGCACCAGCAGGGTGATGAACAGCGTCGCCTGCGCGTACTGAATCTGGCGGAAGGCAAAAAACAGCACGCCGCTCAGCACAATCAAAACCAACTGGCCCTCGATAGAGGGCACCAGCCACAGCACCGGCAGGCCAATCGCAATACCGGCCAGGGTTCCGCCAATACGCAGCGCCAGCCGCCGCCGTGTGGCGTTATAGTTGGGCTGGCAGACAAACAGGCTGGTCAGCAGGATCCAGTAGCCGCGATGCAGGCCGGTAAGCTGAATGAAGGCGTACCCCACGCACAGCACCAGCGACATGCGCACCGCGTGGCGGAACAACGCCGAGGTCGGACTCAGATGGCGACTGAGGCGCAGCCGGATATCCGCCCAGCCACTCAAGCCTTCGCGCGACAGATGATGATCGCTCTGCGTCAGCGGTTCTGCCAGCCGCTGCTCTGATTCGATCGACGCCAGCTGCGCGTCAATGGCGCGTAAGTTGCGCAGCAACCAGAACAGCGGACGAATGTGCGTCGCCTGCGGATCGTTATGTTGCAGGCGCTGCAGGGCCGTCTCCAGCCGTTCAAAGCTGCGCGCAAAATGGCTATCGTGGTGCCACGGCTGGCGCAGCACGATATTCTCTGCCAGCTGGCGACAGGCCTGCGCCTGCATGTTCAGCAGCCGCTGAAAGCGAAACAGCACCTCGTTGTAGCGCCAGTCATCGCGCAACAGGTGATATTGCAGATGCGACGAGCTGGCGCGCTCGTGAATATCCTGCGCCACAAAATAGTAATGCAGGCTGCGCCGCGTGCTGCGCGAGCCGCGGTCGCCGCGTAAACGGCTCTGAATGGTGGTTTTCGTCAGGTTGAGCTGCGCCACCAGCTGGCTATTAACCATCGCGGTGGCGATCAGCGCCGCGTCATCCTGCTCACCGCCGTCGGGATCAAACAGATTGGCCTTGGCTTCCAGATAGCGCGCCAGCTGGGAAAAGCTGGCGGCCAGCTGCTCCTGCACCGGGCGCACCGGAAACATCAGGTGGCCGATAAAGGTCAGCAGGTTGTACCACAGCGCGCCAATCAGCAGCAGCGCCGGCTGCATCCACCACTGCGGAAACAGGCCAATGCCCAGCATGGTGTACACCGCGATTAGCAGGGCACCAAACGCAATGGTGGCGTAGCGCTGCCCCAGCGCGCCCAGCAGAATAAATCCCCAACTGGAGAGCGCAAGACCGATAGCAAATAGCCACGGGTGCGGAAACAGCAGCTCGACCGAGACCGAGGCAATGCAGAAGCACACCAGCGTGATGAGCAGGTTGCGCACGCGGCCGGTCCAGCGATCGTCAAGATCGGCCAGCGCGGCAGCCACGACGCCGAGCGTTAGCGGAATGGTCCACTCGATCTGCTGCAGCCACCAGGGAACGGCGGCACAGCCGGCCAGCGCGAAGAAGATGCGCAGCAGGTAGCGCAGGCTGCTGTTGAACAGATAACGGCGCCAGCCGGGCAAAGCGTCAGGCATCATCTTCAGCCTCAGTAGCGGCGCCGCGCGTTGGCTTCACGCGCCGCCTGCGCTTCTTCCACTGACACCACGCGGCGACCTACCGGCCACAGCGCGATAGCGGCGATTTTGAAGTGGGCAATGCCGGTCGGGATACCGATGATGCTCAGGCACTGCAGGATGCCGGTCGAGATGTGCATCAGGCACAGCCACCAGCCAAAGAAAATCAGCCAGAACAGGTTGAGGAAGGTGCCGCCGGCGTTCAGCACGTGGCTTTTGCTCTCCGGGCGCAGCACGTCAACGTGAACCGCTTCGTTGCCAAACGGCAGCAGGGACAGTTTGGTGATCTCCCAGCAGGAGCGGGTCAGCGGCAGGGTAAAGATCAGCACGATGCTGATCAGCGTGGCCAGCAGCCAGCCGAGGGTGGTGATAAAGCCGCCAAGAACAAAATTCAGAATATTAAGCACGGTGCGCATAACGCGATTTTCCTTTTGCAATCCGCAATATGTGTCGCCCAGTTTAGCGTGTTTTAAGGCTGGAGCGCTAAGGGTCTGACAGGTAAACTGCGCGATAATTGAATTCCACATGACGGTGCGGAGATGGAACTAAAAGCAACATCCATGGGCAAACGGCTGGCACAGCATCCCTATAACCGGGTGCGACTGCTGGCTGCCGGTGTGGAAGTCAGCGGCGATCGCCACGAGTACCTGATCCCGTTTAATCAGCTAATTGGTATCACCTGTAAACGCGGCCTGGTGTGGGGCGAGCTGGAGTTCTTATTACCGGAAGAGAAAGTGGTGCGGTTGCACGGCACCGAGTGGCAGGAAACCCAGCGTTTTTACCATTACCTGCAGCAGGCGTGGCAGCAGTGGAGCCTTGAGATGAGCGAAATCAGCGCGCAGGTGCTGAGCTCGCTGCAGCAGGAGATCGTCGCGTTTACCGGCCAGGATCGCTGGCTGAAGCGCAGCGAGCTGGCTGCGGTAAAAGAGACCATCACGCGCCAGTTTTCCGCCTTACCGCTGCCGCTGGCACGGCTGGAGGAGTTTGATAACTGCCGCACGCTGTGGCGCTTTTGCCAGCAGTGGCTTGAGCAGGGCGAGAGCGCGATTCGGCAGCGCAACCGCGAGTGGAGCGCGCGGGTGATCAGCGATAATCACGCCTTCTTCTCCACCGTTGAAACCACACCGCTCAATCCATCGCAGTGTGAGGCGGTGGTCAACGGTGAAGACGCGCTGCTGGTGCTGGCCGGCGCGGGCAGCGGTAAAACCTCGGTGCTGGTGGCGCGCGCCGGCTGGCTGTTACAGCGCAAACTGGCGCAGCCGGAGCAAATCCTGCTGCTGGCTTTTGGTCGCCAGGCGGCGGAAGAGATGAACGATCGGATCCAGACGCGGCTGGGTGAGAGCGCGATTCAGGCGCGTACGTTCCACGCGCTGGCGCTGCACATCATTCATGAAGGCAGCAATAAGCAGCCGGTCATCAGCCGGCTGGAAAGTGACAGCAGCGCGCGACGTCAGTTGCTGATCGAAAACTGGCGCGAGCAGTGCAACAGCAAAAAGGCGCAGGCCAGCGGCTGGCGACAGTGGTTGCAGGAAGAGCTGGCGTGGGACGTGCCGGAAGGTCCGTTCTGGCAGGATGACAAACTGGCGCAGCGTCTTGCCGTGCGGCTGGAGCGCTGGCTCGGCCTGATGCGCATGCACGGCGGCGCGCAGGCGGCGATGATTGCCGATGTGCCGGAACCGCTGCGCGACAATTTCACGAAGCGCGTCAGGCTGATGGCACCGCTGCTCAAAGCATGGAAAAGCGCACTGAAAGCCGAGGGCGCGGTGGATTTCTCCGGGCTGATCCACCAGGCGATCGCTGTGCTGGAGAAGGGCCGCTTTATCAGCCCGTGGAAGCACATTCTGGTGGATGAATTCCAGGATATTTCCCCGCAGCGGGCGGCGCTTCTCAGCGCGCTGCGGCAGCAAAATAAGCGCACCAGTTTGTTTGCGGTCGGCGATGACTGGCAGGCGATCTATCGCTTTAGCGGCGCGGAGATGAGCCTGACCACCGCGTTTCATCACTATTTTGGCGAAGGCGACCGCTGCGTGCTGGATACCACCTACCGCTTCAACGATCGCATCGGTGACATTGCCAACCGCTTTGTGCAGCAGAATCCGCATCAGCTGCGCAAGCCGCTCAACAGCCTGAGCAAAGGGAACAAAAAATCCATTACGCTGCTGCCGCAGGAGCAACTGGAAGCGCTGCTCGACAAGCTGAGCGGTTACGCGAAGCCGGACGAGCGCGTACTGCTGCTGGCGCGATACCATCATCTGCGTCCGGCGATGCTGGATAAAGCCAAAACCCGCTGGCCGAAACTGCGTATCGACTTCATGACCATCCACGCCAGTAAAGGTCAGCAGGCGGATTTTGTCATCGTGCTGGGGTTGCACGAAGGGCGTGACGGTTTCCCGGCGCAGGCGCGCGAGTCGATCATGGAAGAGGGATTGCTACCACAGCCGGAGGATTTTCCGCATGCCGAAGAGCGGCGTCTGGCCTACGTGGCCATCACGCGCGCGCGTCAGCAGGTGTGGCTGATGTTTGATAAAGAGCGGCCTTCCGTGTTTGTCGAACACCTGCGCGAACTGGGCGTTGCGCAGAGCCGGAAGGCCTGAGCCATCAGGCTTTCAGGCGTTCCGTCAGGTAGCGCTGATAATCGGGGATCTGGATGGTCACTTCGCTGGCAAACATCGGCGAATGGATAATGAAATCAGCGGTGGCGCGGTTGGTCGCTACCGGGATATTCCATACGGTAGCCAGGCGCAGCAGCGCTTTGACGTCCGGATCGTGCGGTACTGCATTGAGCGGATCCCAGAAGAAGAACAGCACATCAATTTTACCTTCAGCAATCAGCGCGCCGACCTGCTGATCGCCGCCCATCGGCCCGCTGAGCATGGCATTTACATCCAGTCCGGTGTGACGATTGATCAGGTTGCCGGTGGTGCCGGTGGCGTATAGCACGTGAGGTTGCAGCGCATTTTGATTGATTTTTACCCAGTCCAGCAGCGAGGCTTTGCAGTGGTCGTGGGCAACGAGGGCGATGTGTTTCTGAACTTTCAGGGTACGAACGGTCTGCTCCATGGGGCTTCCTGTTTCGGCGCGTGCAAACGTAGTGAATGCACGAGTTTACCCCTGGCGTTCAGCTGCTATCAACTTGCGCGTAGGGTTTTCACCCAACTGATAAAACGCTGCCGCGTGGCGGCATCAACACGCTGCAGCCAGCGTTGCAGCGCGGGCATATTACTGGCGTCCTGCCATACCATATCCAGACTGAGACTGGCGTCCGGTACGCTGGCCGCCTGCAGCGCAAAGCGCGGCACGCTGGCCGCCTGCGCCGTACGGTTGTAATTGATCATCGCCTGTTCAACATTGCCGCTGCTCTCACCCGGCAACCGATCGCGAATGCTGGCTATTTCATTACCACGCTCATCAATCAGCTGAAAGTTTAACGATTTATCAAACAGGCTGCGTTCGCGGCGATTATTCAGCGCCGGCAGGCGAATCGCTACGGAATGGGCGTCGGCGGTGAAGGTGACGATCATCAGTTCTGAGCGGAAGTGGGTGGCATCGGCGCAGGGTTTATCCACGCGAAACAGAAACTGATGCTGACCGCGCTCCAGCTCAAGGCTGTCCGCGCCTTTCAGCAGCGAACCTGAGATTTTGCGCCCATCCAGCACCAGCAGGTCGATCTGCGGATCGAGCTTCAGGGTGATGGCATGGCAGGTTGCCGATACGAGCAGCAACAGCAAACCCGTAACAGCCAGAGACAGCTTCATTTCAACTCCCGGAACAGGGGAAAAAGGGCGATGTGTAGCAAATTATTACATTATGGCAGTTAATTTACATTTTAACATATTTATTCGTGTCGCCGCGCAAACTTTTCGTGCGCTGCGCTTGCACTTTAGCGCGCAATGGCATCTACACTCAGGCGAGTGAACAAGGAGAAAAACATGAACGATCAAACGATTCGCGATGTCCTGACGCAAACCCAACGCATCGCGCTGGTCGGTGCCAGCGATCGCACTGAGCGTGCCAGCTATGGCGTAATGAAATACCTGCTCGATCAGGGTTATGACGTGGTGCCGGTGAGCCCGAAGCTGGCGGGACAGCAGCTGCTGGGCCAGACCGTATATGGCACGCTGGCGGAGATCCCGGGCAAGATCGACATGGTGGATGTGTTCCGCAATTCCGAAGCGGCATGGGGCGTGGCGCAGGAAGCGATCGCTATCGGAGCGAAAACATTATGGCTGCAGCTGGGCGTGATTAACGAGCAGGCGGCGGTGCTGGCGCGTGATGCCGGGCTGACGGTGATTATGGATCGCTGTCCGAAGATGGAGATTCCGCGGCTGGGCGTGACGCGGTAAATAAAAACGGCGACTCCGGGTCGCCGCACGATTAATGCCGCAGGCTGGGTGCCTGCAGCTGCTGACGGATTGAGGCCGCCAGTTCATCCATGGATGGCTGTTCCGGATGTTCGAACGAGGTTTCGCCGGCCAGCTGAATCTCAGCGATATAGGTATGCACCTGTTCGCCTTCCTCATCTTCCATCACCACGTGATACCAGGGAGCGGCACGCAGCGATTCCGTCGCGCCAACCTCATCCAGCTGCGGATCGTCCAGCGAATACTCCGGGTCGACATCCACAATCACGCCGAGCACCCCGGAGAGACGGTGCCGGACCTGCTGTCCAATTCCAAATTTACTGGCAATCATTGTGACCTCCCAAAACTTTGCCCTGCCACCGATATGGGGGCAGGGACAGCGTTTTCAAGTCACAGTACGCGACAGGCAAAGCCTTTCAGATAAAGCCCTTCAGGATAGCTGGCGATCACCGGATGGTCGGCTGCCTGACGGAACTGCTCTATAAATTGTACATCACGACCGGCATCGACAGCGGCATCAGCGATAATTTTCTGGAACAGCTCGGTGGCCATCAGCCCGGAACAGGAGAACGTCAGCAGAATGCCGCCCGGATTCAGCAACTGCATCGCCAGCATGTTGATGTCTTTATAGCCGCGGCAGGCACCCATCAGCTGGTTTTTATTCTCAACGAATTTCGGCGGATCCATGACGATCATGTCGAACTTCTCGCCGCTGTCGCGATAGCGACGCAGCAGTTTGAACACATCGTCACGCAGGAACTGCGCGCGTGAGACATCCAGCCCGTTAAGCGCCACGTTCTGTTTTGCTACGTCAAGGGCGTCCTGCGAGGTATCCACGCTGATCACTTCCCGGCAGCCGCCGAGCAGAGCAGAGACCGCAAAGCCGCCGGTGTAGGAAAAGCAGTTAAGCACCCGGGCATTTTCTGCGTAACGACGGGTGGCAAAACGGCTGTCGCGCTGATCGAGGTAATAACCGGTTTTGTGACCGCCCTGAATATCTACCAGCAGCTGCATACCGTGCTCGGTAATCGGCAGCAGCGCAGGCGGCAGTTCACCGCTTACCGGACCCTGCGCCAGCTCCAGGCCCTCTTTCTTGCGCACTGCCACGTCAGAGCGGTCGTAGATGGCGCAGTCGGGATAGCACTGCTGCAGCGCCGAGACGAGAGCCGGGCGCTGATACTCCGCCCCGGCCGACAGCAGTTGCAGAACGAGGAAGTTACCGAAGCGATCAATCGTGACGCCCGGCAGTCCATCGGACTCGCCGGCAATCAGGCGATAGCTGTCCAGCCCGTCGCGCTGCGCCAGCCAGTCGCGCCACTGCTGGGCTTTTTGCAGCGTGCGCACAAAGAAGGCGATGTCGATTGACTCATCCTGTTGCCAGCTCCAGACGCGCGCGCGAATTTGTGACTGAGGAGAGTAGGCGGCGCGGGCCAGCCATTTGCCGTTGCTGTCACAGATATCAATGGTTTCACCCGACTGGGCTTTACCTTCCATACGGGCAACGGCCCCGGAGAACACCCACGGATGGCGGCGGAGCAGGGATTTTTCACGTCCCTTAGCGAGAATCAATCGAACGGTCATGTTTGCTATGCTTACCTGAAAAAATGAGGCGCCATTTTCCGGTGGATGGCGGCAAAATGCAACGCACAAAGGGGAGATCGCCATGGCGACGACAGGCTATAAAATCTGGGTTCACGGCAGGGTGCAGGGCGTGGGCTTTCGTTATTACACTCAGGCGCAGGCGAACGCGCTGGGCGTAACCGGCTATGCGCATAATCTGGCCGATGGCAGCGTGGAGGTGCTGGCGGCGGGAGAAGCGCAGCAGGTGGAGTCACTGATTGCGTGGCTGAAGGCGGGCGGACCACCCAGTGCCCGGGTCGATAAGGTGCTGGTGGAGCCGCATCAGCTGGCGGAGCGGCCGACGCGGTTTACTACCGGATGATCACAGACACTTCGCTGGTTTTGGCAGGCCAGCGATTTTAGTGGCCTGTTTGGCCGGACCTTCCGGAAACAGGCGAAACAGATAGCGGCTGTTGCCTTTCTCTTCGCCATATTTTTGCGCCATGGCTTTGACCAGCATGCGCACCGCCGGCGACGTATTAAACTGCTGATAAAAATCACGCACAAAGTGCACCACTTCCCAGTGCGCTTCACTCATCTCAATCGCTTCCTGCTGGGCGATGGCCTGCGCCAGCGCTTCACTCCAGTCGGCGCTATTTTTCAGATAGCCTTCCGCGTCAGTGGCAATCTCTTTACCGGCAAAAATCACGTTGTTTCCTCATATCGTCAGCGCGCCCATTGTAAAGGCGGCGGCGGATAAAAAGCAAAAACCCCGCCGGAGCGGGGTTTAACGGTGCGTGCTTTACGTCTTAGTCGCGGTTGGCGAAGCCCAGCAGGCTCAGCAGGCTGACAAAGATGTTGTACAGCGAGACATACAGGCTGACGGTGGCGCGAATGTAGTTGGTTTCACCGCCCTGAATGATGTTGCTGGTTTCCCACAAAATGGCACCGGCAGAGAACAGAATAAACAGGGCGCTGATCGCCAGGTGCAGCGCGGGCAGCTGCAGGAAGATATTGGCAACCACGGCCACCAGCAGCACCACAAAGCCGGCCATCATCATGCCGCCAAGGAAAGACATGTCGCGACGCGTGGTCAGGACATAGGCGGAACAGCAGAAGAACACCAGCGCGGTGCCGCCCAGCGCCATGGCGATAACATCACCCATACCGGCGGTGAGGAACGAGCTGAGAATCGGGCCGAGGCAGTAACCAAGGAAGCCGGTAAAGGCAAACGCGGCCAGAATACCCGCCGGGCTGTTCGCCAGGCGATAGGTCAGGAACATCAATCCGTAAAAGCCCACCAGCATCAGAATCAGTCCCGGCGAGGGCAGGGCGTAGACGGTGCTGAGCGTGGCGGTGACGGCGGAAAACGCCAGCGTCAGGCCAAGTAAGAAATAAGTATTGCGCAGCACTTTATGGGTGCTGAGTAGCGACTGCTGCTGTGACGAGCTAATTATTCTGTCCATCATGCGCTCCTGTTAGAGAGAGAACACCAAATATGGCCTGAGAATACGCAACGGTCAGAGGACAGAAAAGGCGTTTTACCCATCTTTACGCGATAAATTGCTGTTTCACTGAGCAGAATGACGATTAAGACGGCAAAAAAATCATTTTTGACTGTTTTTCAGGCGAACGAATCACTGGATGCTTTACATCGTTCGGGGGGATGTTTATAGTGCGCCTCATTGCGGAGGGGTGGCCGAGCGGCTTAAGGCAGCGGTCTTGAAAACCGCCGATGGGAAACCATCCGAGAGTTCGAATCTCTCCTCCTCCGCCACTTCACACTCTCGCAGTGTGAGGTGACAAAAAGATTTCAGGAGGGATGGCCGAGTGGCTTAAGGCAGCGGTCTTGAAAACCGCCGATGGGAAACCATCCCAGAGTTCGAATCTCTGTTCCTCCGCCATATACGAGAAGCCCGCAGCGATGCGGGCTTTTTGCTTTTCTGCATTCCATTCTTCCGAAAAACATCCTGATGCTTTTCAATCCGCTGCCGTAACCCGACGGCTAACGTGTTTACTGCTATAGTCGATTCACGGTTTTTGCAAACATCTGGCGATTTTCTCAGGCGAGCTGAGTTACACTGTGCGGTAATTCGCTCTTTGGCGAGCTAATCGCTTGAATGCCAGAGTGTTTCCCTGATGAATTATGGAATAGGCACAATGATCAAGAAACTGAGTCTTTGCGCGCTGTCAGTGATTGCGGCGCTGCCGATGGGTATGAGCGCTTACGCTGCGGATGGCGACATGCAGCTGCAGCAGGTCCTGATGCTGAGTCGTCACAATCTGCGTGCTCCGCTGGCGAATAATGGCAGCGTGCTGGAGCAGGCGACGAAAAAAAGCTGGCCGCAGTGGGATGTGCCCGGTGGAGAGCTGACCACCAAAGGCGGCGTGCTCGAAGTCTATATGGGTAACTATACCCGTCAGTGGCTGGCCCAGCAGGGGCTGGTACAGAACGGTACCTGTCCGGACAGCAGCAACATCTTTGTCTATGCCAACAGCCTGCAGCGTACCGTCGCGACGGCGCAGTATTTCGTCACTGGTGCTTTCCCGGGCTGCGATATCGCTGTCACCCATCAGGATGCGATGGGCACTATGGACCCGATCTTCAATCCGGTAATCACCGATGGCAGCGAAGCGTTTAACAAGAAAGCGCTGGCGGCGATGACCGCAGCCAATGAGAAGCTGGCGCTGAAGCCGGCCTTCCAGCGGCTGGAAAAAATCGTGGATTACAAATCAGCTCCGGCCTGTAACGGCAAGAAACAGTGCGACCTGAGCAGCGGCGACAACACCTTTAGCGCGGAAAACGGCAAAGAGCCCGGCGTCAATGGCCCGCTGAAAGTGGGTAACTCGCTGGTCGACGCCTTCACGCTGCAATATTACGAAGGTTTCCCGGCGGATCAGGTTGCCTGGGGACAAATCAAAACGCCTGAACAGTGGAAAGAGCTGGCGGCGATCAAGAATGGCTATCAGGATGCGCTGTTTACCGCGCCTGAAGTGGCGCGTGACGTTGCCGCCCCGCTGGTGGATTACATCCGCAGCCAGCTGGTCGATCAGGACAAAGCCACCGCGCCAAAAGTCACGCTGATGGTCGGACACGATTCGAATATCGCGTCATTGCTCAGCGCGCTGCAGGTTAAGCCATACGAGCTGCCGGGTAACGACGAGAAAACCCCGATTGGCGGCCAGGTGGTGTTTGAACGCTGGCACGATGCGAAGAACAATAAAGATCTGCTGAAAGTGGAGTATGTCTATCAGACGGCGGATCAGCTGCGTAATGCCGATGTGCTGAGCCTGAAGAACCCACCGAAGCGCGTTACGCTGCAGCTGGCGGGGTGTGACACTGACGCCAACGGCTACTGCAGCTGGGATCAGTTCACCAGCGCGCTGAACAACGCGCTGCAGGGTACACCGCTGCAGCCAGCCGCACCGGCACCGGCCGCACAGCCTGCTGCCGCGCCGGCAGCCAGCGATGACGCACAGGCCAAAGCGGATCAGGCCAGCGCAGATAAAGCGGCGGCTGACAAAGCCGCGGCTGATAAAGCTGCAGCGCAGAAAGCCGCTGACGCCAAAGCCGCTGAGGAAAAAGTGAAGGCGGACAAGGCCGCGGCGCAAAAAACGGCGGACGACAAAGCCAAAGCTGAGAAGGCCAGCGCTCAGAAGGCCGCAGATGAGAAGGCGAAAGCCGATGCTGCAGCGGCGCAGAAAGCGCAGGCTGAAGCAGCGCCGGCGAAGCCGGAGGCGGACGCTAAACCCGCGCAACAGCCGGCAGCAGCCAGCAACTAAAACGCCAGCAGGGTCGCCATGCACGGCGACCCTGCTGTGTTGTTACCGGCTGCGCATTGACGCGCACCGCAGTAAATCGAATAAAACCACCGTTCAGTTCCACGGTGGTTTCATGCCGCTTAACCGGCTACCACGACCAGTTTCTGGTTAGCAAACTCCTTCAGCCCGAGATCGGACAGTTCACGGCCATAGCCGGAACGCTTCACGCCGCCGAACGGCAGCTCAGCCGCAGTATCGCTCTGCGAATTGATAAACACCATGCCGGTCTCAATCTGCGAAGCCATGTTGCGCCCGCGCGCAATGTCCCGCGTCCATACGGAACCGCCCAAACCGTAGTGCGAATCGTTAGCCAGCGCCACGGCAGCACGGTCGTCCGCCACCACATACACCTGCGCCACCGGGCCGAAGAACTCCTGATAGTAAGCCGGGTTATCCGGCGTCAGGCCGGTCAGGATGGTTGGCTGGTAGTAGCAGCCGACGCCGTCGATTACGCGTCCGCCGCACTCCACGCGGGCGCCATGCGCCACCGCCTCGTCCACCTGTTTTACCAGCCGGTCACGTGCATCCTGTGACGACAGCGGCCCCAGCGTGGTTTTTTCATCTAATGGATCGCCAGGCGTCGCGGATTGCAGCGCCGCGCTAAACTTAGCCATAAAGCTTTCAGCAATCTTTTCATGCAGAATAAAGCGCTTGGCCGCGGTACATACCTGACCGCAGTTGCTGAGCCGCGCCTGCGCCCCCTGGCGCACCGCTTCATCAATGTCGGCATCGTCCAGCACCACAAACACATCGTTACCACCCAGTTCGAGCGTGGATTTTTTCAGGTGCTTACCGGCCTGCTCAGCCACCGCGCTGCCGGCGCGCTCTGAACCGGTGAGCGCCACACCCTGCACGCGCGGATCGGCAATCAGATCGGCCACCTGCTGGTTAGAGATAAACAGATTGGTCCACGCGCCCTGCGGCGCACCGGCTTCCAGCACCAACTTTTCAAACACGTCGGCGCAGTGCGGCACAATGTTGGCATGTTTCGCCAGCACCGGGTTGCCCAGTGCCAGGTTCGGTGCCAGCACGCGCATCAGCTGATAATAGGGAAAATTCCACGGCTCGACGGCCACCACCACGCCAATCGGATGGTATTCGAGCCAGGCGTCACCGACATCGCTGGGATAGGGCTGTGCCTGCAACAGCCTTGCCGCGTGTTCGGCATAATAGCGCGCGATGCTGGCGCAGATTTTTACTTCGCCGCGGCTCTGGCCAATCAGCTTACCCATCTCTTTGCTGGCAATAGTGGCCAGCTCTTCGCTGCGCTGGTCGATCAACTCTGCCAGACGCTGCAGCACCTGCAGACGCGGCTGAATATCGCCTTTGCTCCACGGCGAATGGTAGAGCGCATCGGCGGTGTGCAGCGCCTGCTGCGCGTAGCTGTCATCGTGTGATGGCCAGGTTTTCAGCAGCTGATTATTGGCCGGATTAATGCTTTGATAGGCTGACATAAAGGCTCCCTGACGGCTAAAAATGAGAAGGCGGGACATGCCCGCCTGTGCTTCAGATGTTTTTACGTTCGACCGGCTTATCGTCCCACGTCAGGACGTCCTGGTCGGTTTTCTCAAACGCGCGGAATAACACCTCATCGCTGCCTTGCTGGCGCCAGATCTCATCGGCAAGCCGTTCGTCATAATTCGCCACTTCGAAAATTGCTTCAGCAATTTCCGGTGAGGTGTGACGTAAGGTCGCCCATTCGCCCACGTGGTGAGCTTTAAACTGTTCTGTTGCCATAACTCTCTCCTGTTGGGAATTTATCCTTTCAGTTTTACCGCCAGACCGGCGACGTATTGGCCCTGATAACGGGCAATTTCCAGTTCTTCCGCCGAGGGCTGGCGCGATCCATCACCGCCCGCCAGCGTGGTTGCGCCATACGGCGTACCGCCACGCACCTGCGAAATATCAAACAACTCTTTGGTGCCGTAGCCGATGGGCACAATCACCATGCCGTGATGTGCCAGGGTGGTCCACACCGAGGTGATAGTCTGCTCCTGACCGCCGCCGGTGCCGGTAGACGCAAACACGCTGGCAATCTTGCCGTACAGCGCGCCAGAGGCCCACAGGCCGCCGGTGCGGTCCCAGAAATTACGCATCTGACCGGACATGTTGCCGAAGCGCGTCGGGGTGCCGACGATGATGGCATCGTACTGCGGCAGGTCGTCCGGTTTGGCTTCCGCCGCTGGCTGATTAACCTTCCCGCCGACCTGAGCAAACCGTTCGGCATCCATACTTTCCGGCACGCGCAGAATGGTGACTTCGGCACCGCTCACGCTCTTCGCACCGTCCGCCACCGCGTTAGCCATGGTTTCGATATGTCCATACATGGAGTAATAAAGCACCAGAATTTTTGCCATCGTGTTTTCACCCTGTGGTGTAAGGAACAGAAAGAAGTATAGAAGAGGCTGCGCGCTATGCTGGTCAGCCATTGAACAGTTACGGAGATCGCGCTGCGACTTCTGCCGCTAACCGCTTGTTTTTCAGCTGAATATCTCGCCATAAAAACGATGCTAAGCGGTTTATCTGTTGCAAAGTATGAATATGTGCCTGATTGTGCGCATCCATTGGCTATGCTTTAAGCGGGTGTGGCGAGATATTACGCACCTGACCTGACACTGTTAGCGCAGTGAAATGTCTTCACCACCTATGCTCAATACCTGGAGGAAATGATGGCTCAACATCGTGGAGGATCAGGCAACTTCGCGGAAGATCGCGAAAGGGCCGCGGAAGCGGGTCGAAAAGGCGGTAAAAACAGCGGCGGGAATTTCAGAAATGATCCGCAGCGTGCTGCCGAAGCAGGTGAAAAGGGGGGACGCAGCCGCGCGAAAAAATAGTGCGTCTGTGACAGTATCCCCGGCCGCCGGGTACGCCCGGCGGTTACAATGATTGCAATTTGCCCGGCTAATCAGCAAAAATGTGCGCCAGTCCTCTATTCTGGTGCGTTATGTCTGCTTCCACTTCCCGCCTCAGCCTGCGTATTACGCGTCAGGAGATGGTACTTATTTTTATCACTATGGTCTGGGGTGGCACCTTTCTGGTGGTGCATCGCGCCATGGCGCACTCGGGACCGTTCTTTTTTGTCGGGCTGCGTTTTGCTACCGCCTCGCTGCTGCTGGCCTTTTTCTTTCGCCGCTATCTGCGCCACATCACCTGGCTGGAGATTAAAGCTGGCGCACTGATTGGCGTGGCGATTGCCGGTGGTTACGGATTGCAAACCTGGGGTATGCAAACCATTTCCAGCAGCCAGTCGGCATTCCTTACTGCGCTTTACGTGCCGGTGGTGCCGCTGTTGCAGTGGCTGTTTCTGCGCCGGCCGCCGGGCCTGATGGCGTGGCTGGGCATTTTGCTGGCGTTTACCGGTCTGGTGCTGGTGGCAGGTCCGCAGGATGGCAGCCTGACGCTGAATGCCGGTGAGATCGCCACGCTGCTCAGCACCCTCGCCATTGCTGCAGAGATCATTCTTATCAGTCGCTACGCCGGGCAGGTCGATGTGCGCCGCGTGACGCTGGTACAGCTGCTGGTGGCCTCGGCCTGCGCCTTCGTGCTGATGCTGCCCAACGGCGAATCTTTACCCACGCTATCGGCGCCGCTGCTGTTCAGCGCGCTGGGCCTTGGCGCGGCCAGCGCGCTGATTCAGGTCACCATGAATTGGGCGCAGCGCAGCGTCTCGCCGACGCGCGCCACAGTGATTTATGCCGGCGAGCCGGTGTGGGCCGGTGTGGTCGGCCGCATTGCCGGCGAACGGTTACCGGCCGCGGCGCTGCTGGGCGGCGCACTGATTGTCTGCGGGGTGATTGTCAGTGAACTGCGCCTGCGGCGCAAAAAAGCGGTGCCGGAGCAGGCACCGCAGAAGCCTTAAGGCTGCGGGCGCGCCGCCGGCTGGGTCAGCGCGGCACCGCGTCGCTGCAGAATTGCGTTGAGGATGATGGCACCGAAGGTGGCCGTGCCGATGCCGCCGAGGGTAAAGCTGCCAATCTTCAGCGCAAAATCTCCGGCACCGAGCACCAGCGTGGTGGCCACCATAATCAGATTGCTGTTCTGGCTAAAATCGACATGGTTTTGCACCCAGATACGTGCGCCGGCCACAGCGATTAAGCCAAACACCACAATTGAAGCGCCGCCAATCACCGGGCCGGGAATGGTGTGGATGAGCGCGCCGAACTTAGGCGAAAAGCCCAGCACCAGCGCAATCAGCGCCGCGGCGACAAACGCCAGCGTGGAGTAGACTTTGGTCACCGCCATCACGCCAATGTTTTCGGCATAGGTGGTGACGCCGCTGCCGCCGATGGAGCCGGACAGCATGGTTGCCAGGCCGTCGCCGACGAACGCGCGTCCCATCCACGGATCGAGATTACGCCCGGTCATGCCCGCCACCGCTTTAATATGGCCGAGGTTCTCTGCCACCAGAATAATCGCCACCGGTGCGATCATCACGATTGCCTGCATATCAAATACTGGCGCGGTGGTGTGCGGCAGACCAAACCACGCGGCGCTGGCCACGCGGCTGAAATCCACCGGCTTGCCGAAGCCCATCACGTTGGTCAGCAGAGCGTACAGTGCCCAGGCGACAATCAGTCCGACCAGAATCAGCAGCCGCTGCACCATGCCGCGGGTGAACACCGCCACCAGCCCGATGCACAGCACCGTCATCACCGCCATCCAGCTATCAAACATCGAGGCGGAGACGCTGTGCACCGCAATCGGTGCCAGGTTAAGGCCGATGGCCATCACTACCGCGCCGGTTACCACCGGTGGCATCAGCCGTTCAATCCAGCCGGTACCGACTTTCATCACCACCAGGCCAATCAGCGTGTAGAGCGCGCCGCAGGCAATAACGCCGCCCAGCGCCAGCGCCAGGTTGGGATTGAGCCCCTGACCGTTGAAGCCGGTAATGGCGATCACCACGCCGACAAACGCGGCGCTCGATCCGAGATAACTCGGCACGCGACCACCGGTAATGATAAAGAACAGCAGGGTGCCGATACCGGAAACCAGAATCGCCAGGTTGGGGTCCAGCCCCATCAGCAGCGGCATCAGCACCGTTGCGCCAAACATTGCTACCGCATGCTGCAGGCCCAGCACGAACGTCTGCCCAAGCGGCAGAGTCTCGTCGGGGGCAATCAGCCCGTTATCGCTCATGGCTGACTTTTTCTGCCAGCGGGGGAACCAGGAACTCGCCATCGTCTTCTCCAGGGTAGTGGTCGAACCGGGCCGCACGGTGCGGCGTTAGCGGGCGTCCTGCCGTGAAAGGGCATGGTAGCGACGGTCAAACCACATCAGACCGGGCTGGGCATCATGGCGCTCCAGCGCCATCACGTTGCAAAACAGAATGTCGTGTGTCGCCACGCTGACGACCTGCGTGATAGTGCAGTCGAACGCCATCAGTGCCCCCTGCAGCAGCGGTGCGCCGCTGCGCTGCGTGTGCCAGCGGGCGGCGGCGAAACGTTCGGTCATCGGGGTTTTGCCGCCAAACAGCGTCGACAATGACTCCTGCCCGGCGGCCAGCGTGTTCACGCACAGCACGCCATTATCGCGGAAGAGGGGCCACACCGACGCGTTGCGATTGAGGCAAACCAGCAGCGTCGGCGGCGTATCACTGACGCTGCACACCGCGGTGGCGGTAAAACCGGCGCGTCCGGCGGGACCGTCGGTGGTGATGATATTGACCGCCGCGCCCAGGCCAGACATGGCATCGCGGAAAGCCTGCTGGCTCACCTCAGGCAACAGAGGCAGTTCATGTACGCTCATCATCGGCTCCGTGATTAGCTGGCGCGGCGAGCCGGCGTGGCGGTGTCCGCCAGCCAGCGCAGCAGCAGCGCATTAAAGTTGTCGGCATCGGTCACGCTCATGGCATGGCCGCCCCACGGCATCTCAATCAGGCTGCAGTTGGGCAGCGCCTGCGCCAGCTGCGGCGAGCAGCTCCACGGCACCAGCAGGTCATCCTGACTGCATATCGCCAGCACCGGCTGGGTGATTCGCGAGGCGTGCGGACGGAAATCGGCCGATTTCAGCGCGTGCAGACGCCGTAGCAGGTTCTCCATGCCCTGGAAATGCGCCACGTGATGCACATCCTCCGCGCTGATGCGTGACTGATGGCGTGCCAGCCATTCGGCCGGGTAAAGAAACAGCGGCTGCGCGCGCACAAACGCTTCCACACCAACGTTGAGCAGCAGATCCTGACGCACCTGGAAGCAGCGTTCGGTGTGGGCATCCAGCGCCAGCCAGCCGTTGATCACCACTACGCGTCCGACGCGCTGCGGATAATCAAGCGCCAGCTGCAGGCCAATCAGCCCGCCAAGCGCATGGCCCACGATGTCATACTGTTCGATGCCGTGCTCCGCCAGCGCGTCGGCCAGTTCCGCTGCCATCATCGCCATGCTGTAACCTTCCGGCAGCGTATCGGGGCTGCGACCGGTGCCGCGCTGATCGTAGGTCACCACGCGATAGTGTGGCGTCAGTGCCGCCAGCTGCGGTTGCCAGAACGCGGCCACGCCGCCCAGCCCGGACGACAGTACCAGCGTCGGCGCGTCGGGCGCGCTTAATCCCTGAATGTCCAGATGCATTACGCCTCCTGCCGGCCAATGTGTGCCACGCTGGCGATTTCAATCAGCGCATCGGGTTTCACCAGACCGCACTGAATACAGAAGCGCGCCGGTTTGTCGCCGGGGAAATAGTCGGCATACACCTGGTTTACCGCCGCGTAGTTGCTCCAGTCAGTGATGAAAATCGAGTTGAAAGTGACGTCCTGCAGGCTGCCACCGGCGGTCTCGATCACTTTTTTGATGGTTTCCAGCACGTGGCGGGTTTGCGCCGCCGCATCCCCGACGTGCACCACGTTGTTGTCGGCATCGAACGGCAGCGTACCGGAAACGTACACCACGCCATCGGCTAAAGTGCCGGGCACAAACGGAGCGATCGGCGTCGTGGTGCCGGGAGGAATAATCACTGTTTTAGGCATGACTCAGAGTCCTTATTATTAAGCGTGCAGGTGAAACGGCGGTTACGACTTCAGCGCCTCGCAGAAAGTGTCGGTATCGCTGACCCAGCCAAAAAAGGTTTCAATGTTGAACAACGCCGCCTGCTGAGCAAACGACGGTCCGGCCTGGTGGGTGGCATCAGCCAGCACCACGCCGAAATACTCGAGGAAAAAGCCGTCGCGCAGCGTCGATTCCACGCAGACGTTGGTGGCAATGCCGGTAAACACCAGATGACGAATACCGCGGCTGCGCAGCATGCTGTCGAGTGGCGTGTTGAAAAAGCCGCTGTAGCGCGGTTTGGGCAGCACGATATCGCCGGCTTGCGGTACCAGTTCATCCACCAGCGCATAATCCCAGCCGCCTTTTGCCAGCAGGGTGCCGTGCAGCTCCGGCCGCTGGCGCATGGTTTTCAGCGCGTTGGATTTATGGAAATTAGGCGAACCGGCGTCACCGGCTTCGACATACTGATTATCCCAGCCGTTCTGGAACCAGATGATCTGCATCCCTGCCGCGCGGGCGGCGGTGACCGCCTGATGAATCCGGGCGATAACCGGCTGCGTGGCGGAGACATCAAACCCGGCCAGATCGAGATAGCCGCCCTGGCTGGCGTAGGCGTTCTGCATATCCACTACAATTAGCGCGCTTTGCGCCGGCGGCAGGGCGATGGCTTCCGGGCGCGCCGGCAGAGTCACTGCAGGCTGGCTGCTGCTGTGGGCACAAACGACGGTATTCATTATGCAACCTCCTTGTGGGCGTCAATCAGCGCGCGGCGGCACGCCATCAGCGGCTGGATACGTTCACCAAAATCTTCAATTCCCTGCAGGAAATCATCAAAGGTCAGCAGCACGCCTTCGGTGCCTTCCACCAGCGCCACTTCATCCAGCATGCGTGCCACGCTGGCATAGGAGCCGACCAGCGTGCCCATATTGATGTTGACGGCAGAGGTCGGATCGGCCATCTGGCGCACATTGGTGTCACTGCCGGATTTGGTGTCCTGCTGGCTCTGCGTGGTGAGCCAGGCGAGGGCTTCCTCGTCAGCACCGGCTTTGTAGTGTTCCCATTTGGCGCGCGCGGCTTCGTCGCTTTCGGCGGCGATAATCATAAACAGCACGTAGGAACCGACGTCGCGCCCGGTTTTGTCCGCGGCCTGTTTCATGCGGGCGGCAGTGGGTGCAAAGGCGGTCGGGGTATTGACGCCCTTGCCGAAGCAGAAGTTGTAATCAGCGTATTGCGCCGAAAAGGCCATGCCGGCATCACTTTGCCCGGCGCAAATCACCTTCATCGGCTTCTGCGGCTGCGGACTGACGCGACAGTCGTTCATGGTGAAGAACTCACCTTTGAAGTCGCTCTGGCCAGTGCCCCACAGCTCGCGCAGCACCGTGACGTACTCCGTCAGGTAGTTGTAGCGGCTGGCAAAATATTCATCGCCCGGCCACAGCCCCATCTGCTCATACTCCGGCTTCTGCCAGCCGGTGACCAGATTGACGCCGAAGCGGCCGCCGGAGATGGAGTCGATGGTGGCGGCCATGCGCGCCACGATGGCGGGCGGCAGCGTCAGGGTGGCGGCGGTGGCGTAGATTTCAATGCGTGAGGTCACCGCGGCCAGCCCGGCCATCAGGGTGAAGGACTCCAGGTTGTGGTCCCAGAATTCGGTTTTGCCGCCGAAGCCGCGCAGCTTAATCATCGACAGGGCAAAGTCGAAGTGATAGTGCTCAGCCTTGAGCACAATCGCTTTGTTGAGCTCAAAGGTCGGCTTGTATTGCGGAGCATGCGTGGAGATGAGCCAGCCATTGTTGCCAATCGGAACGAAAACGCCAATTTTCATGTGAAACCTCTCTGCATTGAACATGGATTGCTTCACGCGCTGCGTTGCTTCCTGCACGCATCCTGCGGGCGGCGCTCGACCACAAAATTGCAAAGCCTGTGCCACAATTTTAAAAGTGATACATAACAATCAGTTAAAATTGGCGACGTAGTGAATCCTGAGTGACTGGTCCAAAACAGACCATCTGGTCAAAACAAATTGCACGTTTTTCATGCGTCACCTGAGCGAAAAAGGTGCAGGGCACAGCATTAGGCAGGAAACAGGGCGTTTGTTATGATGCGATTTCGCAGGATGGAAGAGGTAACAGTGTGAAAAGCGATGAAAAAAAGCCAGGACGCCGATCGCGGGCCGTTGCGGCGAAACGGGCAGCTATTCTGGAAGCGGCATTGGCCTTCTTCTCGCAGTTTGGCATTCACGGCACCAGTCTGGATAAAGTGGCTGAGCGCGCGGACGTCTCAAAAACCAACCTGCTTTACTACTATCCGTCAAAAGAAGTGCTGTATGTGGCGGTACTGAAAGAGATTCTTGATGTGTGGCTGGCGCCACTGCGTGCGCTGCGTCATGACCAGGATCCGCTGGTGGCCATCCGCAACTATATTCGTCTCAAGCTGGAAGTGTCGCGTGACCACCCGCAGGCATCGCGCCTGTTCTGTCTGGAGATGCTGCAGGGCGCGCCGCTGCTGAAGGGCGAGCTGGCGGGGGATTTAAAAGCGCTGGTGGATGACAAAGCGGCGATTATCGAACAGTGGATCGCCGAAGGGCGTATTGCCGGCGTGCAGCCGCAGCATCTGTTCTTTCTGCTGTGGGCGACCACGCAGCACTACGCTGATTTCGCGTCCCAGGTGGAAGCCATCACCGGCCAGACGCTAAACGATGCGGAATTTTTTGCCCAGACGCTGGATAACGTTCAGCGCATGATCATTGAAGGGATCCGCGTGCGCTGATCCCCGTGGCTGACCAGGAGAGTGCATGGATTCGCTATCACAACTAACGCTGGGCGCGGCGGTGACCGTGGCCGTAATGGGCAAACGCGTGCCGCTGTGGCAGGCGGCGCTGGCGGGGGCGGTCGCGGGCACGCTGCCGGACCTCGACGTGTTTATCGACCACGGCGATGCCATCCGCAACATGACGCTGCACCGCACCGAGAGCCACGCGCTGCTGTGGCTGACGCTGGTGGCACCGTTACCTGGCTGGCTGGTGGCCGGCGTGACGCGCAGCCGGCAGCACTGGCGCGCCTGGTGCCTCGCCATCTGGCTGGCACTGATCACGCATCCGCTGCTGGACCTGACCACGGTGTACGGCACGCAACTCGGGCTGCCGCTGACCGATTACCCGTTCGCCATCGGCAGCATGTTCATCATCGATCCGCTCTACACGCTACCGCTGCTGATCGCCCTGATCGTCGCACTGTGGCGGCGGGATGCGTGCGGGCTGCGCTGGAATCAGGCCGGATTGCTCATCAGCACGCTGTACCTGGGCTGGAGTATGGTGGCGCAAAGTGTTGCTACCCGGCATATTGAGCACCAGCTGACGCAGCAGGCCGTGCAGCCGCAGCAACTGCTGGTGACGCCCACCGCGTTTAATACGCTGGTGTGGCGCACGGTGATTATCACGCCGCAGCGCTACGGGGAAGCCTGGTGGTCGCTACTGTCGCCCGATCGTCCCTTACAGATCCGCTGGTACGATCGCCATCCCGCGCTTTTTGCGCCGTTTAAAGGCCAGTGGCACGCCGAACGCGTTGCGTGGTTCAGCCATGGATTTTATGCCATGCGCCAGCAGGGCAACGACACGCTGATCGTGGATTTGCGCATGGGGGAAGAGCCGGATTACACCTTTACCTTTAATCTCGGTCCCGCCGCAGCGCCGGCAGCAGCACCACAGCGGGAAGATTCGCTGCGGCCGTCGCTGGCGCAGGCGTGGCACAAATTCACAGAACGCTTATAACGAAAAAGGCCCGGATACCCGGGCCTTTTCGTTTAGGTGGATCAGGCTTTACGCCGGCGTAGCAGCCAGCCCATGGTCAGCACCACAAACCACAGTGGCGTCACCATCAGCGCCTGGCGGGTATCTTCCTGCAGCGTCAGCAGCACCAGCACAAAGGCAAAGAAAGCCATGCACACCCAGCACATCAGCTTGCCGAGTGGCATTTTGAAGCGTGACGCCGCATGACGCTGCGGATGCTGTTTGCGGTAGGCCAGATAGCTGCACAGGATAATGGTCCAGACAAACATAAACAGAATCGCCGAAACCGTGGTCACCATGGTGAAGACCGTCATCACATCCGGAATCAGATAGATCAACGCCACGCCAGCCAGCAGACACAGGCAGGAGAAGAACAGGCCGGTGGTCGGCACCGCGCGCGCCGAGAGGCGGCCAAACGCTTTATGCGCCACGCCCTGTTCCGCCAGGCCATACAGCATGCGGCTGGTGGAGAAGATGCCGCTGTTGGCTGAGGAGGCTGCGGAGGTCAGCACCACAAAGTTAACGATGCTGGCAGCGGCCGGCAGGCCAATCAGCACAAACATTTCAACGAACGGACTGCGATCCGGCATGACCTGGTTCCACGGCGTCACCGCCATGATCACCAGCAGCGCCAGCACGTAAAACATGATGATGCGCAGCGGGATCGCGTTGATGGCGCGCGGCAGAACTTTATGCGGATCTTTGGTCTCCGCCGCCGCCGTACCCACCAGTTCAATGCCGACAAAGGCAAACACCGCAATCTGGAAGCCGGCAAAGAAACCGCTCAGCCCTTTCGGGAACATGCCGCCGTGATCCCAGATATTGCTCAGCGCCGCGTGACTCCCGTTCGGCGAAGGGTAGTGCAGGCTGACCAGCACAATCCCGGTGATGATTAACGCCACGATGGCGACAATTTTGATAATGGCGAACCAGAACTCCATCTCGCCAAACAGTTTCACCGTGGCAATGTTCAGAGCAAGGAAAACAAACACGCACAGCAGCGCGCTCATCCAGATCGAGAAGTCCGGGAACCACAGCTGGAAATAGGCGCTGATCGCCACCACGTCGGCGATGCCGGTCACCACCCAGCAGAACCAGTAAGTCCAGCCGGTGAAATAACCGGCCCACGGACCGAGCAGATCGGCGGCAAAGTCGCTGAAGGATTTGTACTCAAGGTTGGAGAGCAGCAGCTCACCCATGGCGCGCATCACAAAGAACAGCATAAAACCGATGATCATATAGACGAAGATGATCGACGGACCCGCCAGACTGATGGTTTTACCGGAGCCCATGAACAGACCGGTGCCAATGGCACCGCCGATAGCGATAAGCTGGATGTGACGGTTATGCAGGTTGCGCCGGAGTTTTTCCGGCTGTTCGGCCTCGACCGGCACCGCTTTAGATTGATCAACCATAAAAATATCTTTCCTGTCTTGATGTTGTGTCAGCTCTGCTGGCTGTTGAATAACGTGCTGTTGCACAGGGCAAGAGGGCATAAGATAGAGGAAAGGCGGCCACTCTCGGTAATGGTTTTTAAACCTTTGTGCCCTTTTGCGTGCTTTACCGTGTCAGTAAATATTTACATGGCGCGCCGTGCCGTCATTTTGCGTAAATGTTCTGCAAATGAGCCGCTTGCACCACGCAGCGCTGCGCAGGGTTCTACACTTGTCATTTCGATGAACCCGGAAAAAGTGAGGCAGCGTGCGCGCTTTGCTCGCGATAGTGCTGCTGGCCCTGTGCGGCTGGTGGAGTTTACCCTGGCTGAAAACGCATCTGCCGCCACAGTGGAATCCGTTTATACCGCTCCAGGTTACCGATCCGCCGGGCTGGATGACGCGCTATAAGCTGCAGCGGCTGAGCAGCGATCCGGCCGCGTGTCTGGCGGTGATGCGCGCGGCCAGCGCGCAGGACAGAGTCAGTTTCCGTGAGGTGCCGCCGCTGCAGGGCGATTGTCCGATTGATCAACCTCTGCGCATCAGCCGCTTCGGTGAGGTCACGCTGAGCAGCAGTTTTCTTGCCAGCTGTCCGATGGCGGTGGCCAGCACGCTGTATGTTACGCGCAGCAATGCGGCGCTGCAGCAGGCCGGCATTACCTCGCCGCTGCGCCGCATCGCGCATGTTGGCAGTTACGCCTGCCGCAATATTTATCACCGCCAGGAAGGACGCCGCAGTGAACACGCGACGGCAGATGCGTGGGACATCACGGGCTTTCAGCTGTCGGACGGGCGCTGGCTGCAGGTAGGCAAAAACTGGCAGCAACCGCCGCAGGCCGCTGCCGGTTTGCACGCGTTATGGCGCAACGGCTGTGCCAGCTTCGGTAATGCGCTGGGGCCGGATTACAATGCGGCGCATGCCAGCCATTTCCACCTTGGCATGCGCGGCGCAGGCTTTTGTCGCTAAACTACACCGCCGGGTTTAATCCGCGTTTGATGAGGAAATGATTTGCCGGCCAGGAGAAAATAAATCCGGTGATCATTGCCAGCTGTAACATAAACCAGAAGGCGCTGAGCAGGGGATTGAGCTGTTGATTAAGCACATATTTTAGGGCCAGCGTCATAAAGATAAAGATTCCCGTTTGATAAATCAGCAGCGGAAAAGTTTCTGTTTTCAGGGCTAATAATAACGTACGGACAATAGAAAGTTGTTCCCGCTGGCGAATGGCCAGAAACTGAAAAAATAATCCCGCCAGTAACGAAATCATCACGCAAATAACCGCCTGTAACCACAGCGCGGGGCTAATAGCAAAATGCTTGAGCAGAGTGACTATTGGCAGGGTGATGATGTCGCCGAATATACAGGCGGCGGCAGAGAGCGAAGTGGAAATAAAAATGGTTTGCCAGCTGGCATAACCGGTTAATCCGGATGGCAGCAGCAGCGCCAGTTTTCGCTGACGTGACGGTTTACGCCCGAGATACCACCATGCCAGCCAGCCGAAAAACGGCATGTAAAGCCCGGTGAGCGGCCAGATGATATTCATGACCGCCAGCGGATGCGGGTGACGCAACAGATCTTTAGCGATCATCAGGGCGGTACACATGCCCACGACCAGAAAGGGTAATGCCAGCTGGTTTAACATAGTCAGTCCCACTCAGTTTGCTGAAATCGCGCCAGCCTGCGGAGCTATGCTGGTGCCTGCCACCTTGCGCCTCTGCTAAAGCGTAGCTGGAAAAGACGGTGCCGGAAATGTCTGCCACAGGTGCAAAGCAGGGAAACACTGCAGAAATAACTGGAATTAAGCCGCGCTGCGGACTTAATCAGCAGGAAGATTATGACGGGCGGTATAAAAAAGGGGAATGGCAAAGATAATAGCGATTAATGATGAGGCGAATGTTTTATCTGCGAAGTCTGGCGTTTAATCAACAGGACGATTGAAAATTCTTCAGAAAAATCTTATTCTGATCCGCACGACTTATCATCCTGATGGTGCCGCTGGCAAACGCACCATAGTTTAATTTCTCATTTGGGTAACATATTGACAACAAGGTAGTTATCACTTTTTGCCCGCAATGCCGCTCTGGTTTCAATCAATATTTTTTCTCTGGTTAATTTATTTTTTACATTAATCGGCACAGATATCCTGTTATGAATAAGGCGTGAAACAGCGCCAGGGCAATAATGACCATCGATAATTATTTCGTCTGGCGAGGCGAAACTGAAAAAGAATTTCAGGCGCTTTCCGAAGTGCTGCAATTGAAATCGCTGCTGCAAAAACATGTTGAGGCCCTTGGATTTGATGCTTTTGCCTTTTTGGTACAGCATCCGGTGCCTTTTACCCGACCGCGTATTTTTCTCTTTAGCACCTATCCGCAGAGCTGGGTGAAACGCTACGAGAGTGAAAATTACTATGCGGTGGATCCGGTGTTAATGCTCTGCCAGCAGCCCGGTCGCGGCGTGGAGTGGACGCGTGATTTATTTACCGGCGCAGGCAATTTATGGGCAGAAGCCAATGCCGCAGGGCTGGTAAGTGGCTTTTCATGCTCGGCAATGGCGCTAAATCGTGCCATTGGTATATTATCTATAGCATCGCAACAACCCAGCCAGACCCAGCACAAACGCGTTGAGCTGGAGGTGCAACTGCACTTCCTGGCGGAACTGAGTTTGCGTGTGCTGGACCGTCTGAATGACGGCTCAATGGTGGTGTTATCGAATGATTTTAGTCAGCGCGAGCTGGAAATATTGAAATGGACAGCGGAGGGAAAAACCTCAGCCGAAATTTCCCTCATTCTGGCTATTTCTGAACACACGGTAAATTTTCACCAAAAGAATATGCAAAAGCGTTTTAATGTTTCCAATAAAACGCAGATTGCCTGTTATGCCGCAGCCATCGGCCTGATATAGCGAAAAGGCAACTACTAATTTTAGTAGTTCCTAAGCCGCAGTCAGTTGTCTACCCTGCGCCGGAAACTCCGCCAGGCTGGCGCTTAATAAATCATTGCAAACATGGGGATGTCAGGGGCGCATGATGAAAATAATTCAAACACAGCTAAAGGATATGCCGTCCTCTTTGCTGGCCGAGTTGGGCACCTATCGTTACAGCGTATTTGCGCGTGGCGAGGGCTGGTCAATTCCGCCGCGACTCAGCACGCCGGGACAGGAATACGATCGCTTCGATCGTTCCGATGTCACCTGGCTGATTGCCTGGACTGCGCGTCAGGGCATTTGTGGCTGCGCACGTCTGTTACCGTGGCACGAGCCGGAAGTGCCGGAAGGCATGGTGCTGCCTTTTGATCAGCAAAAAGTGTGGGAAATGTCGCGCTATTCGGCCCGCCTTGAAGTGGATGCCGAGCTGCCGCTGAACATCTTATGGCATTCGGTACAGCTGGCAGAGCTGAGCGGGATGGAGTATTTGATCAGTTCGGCCACGCCGATGCTGGAGAAGATGTTTGAGCAGCATCAGGTGGTGTACGAGCCGCTCTCGCCGGGACTGATCCAGTCAGAAGACAATCTGTTTGCCATTCGTATTCCGGTGCAGCAGCCGGCGCTGGCGGAGAAGTATCGCGGCACGCGTCGCTTCAGTCCGGAAGAAGTGCTGCCCTCGCTGGGCGTGTCGGTCAACTGGCAGTCACACAGCTAACGCCCCGCGCAGGATGCGCAGGGCACGCCGCTTACTGACGGTAGGCGGTTTTAATCTGGCGGATGGTGTTGCTGAACACCTCGGCCTGCGGTTTATCGGCTAGCGCGGACTGAACGTAGCGCTCCATGTTGATGATCACCTTACCGGCATCAGCCTGGCCCATGCCTTTCAGGATCAGCGTCACCATCATTTTCAGGCAGGCAACTTCATCCGCCAGAGCCTGGGTATCGCGCGATGTTACGAAATCTTCATCACTCATCATTATCTCCTTTGTGGAATGACCTTGTGCGCACACATTCTTCCCGTGCATAAAAAACAGAGTATATCATACGCTTGATGGAAGAATTTAGGCCACATCATCGACCCGCGCGCAGACGGTTAATTAATTGCGCCGTTCGTTATTTTTTGTGCGCAAAAAACTTCCACGGAAAGATTATTTTTAGGTGCTGCCGGCGGGAAGAAGCGAAGGTGGGTTATAAATTATAACTTAATGATATTAGTCACATTTTAACAATTTTATTTCAGTATGGTATTGCATCAGCTAAAAAAAACAATCACCGCTGCCTGCTATTTGACATGGGTCATTGGTTTTGAGATTTATCTGGCGCCCCTGATGTTCTTTCCACGCGAAACCCGGTAAGATAACGCCCCTGAAATATATTTTCCCCCACTAACCTGCGGAGTACGTCCCGTTGATCAGCCTGCTTCTTGTTGATGACCATGAACTGGTACGCGCCGGTATTCGTCGCATACTGGAAGATATGAAGGGACTGGTGATTGCCGGGGAAGTGGCCTGTGGTGAGGATGCGGTAAAATGGTGCCGCACTCATCCTGTGGATGTGGTGCTGATGGACATGAACATGCCCGGCATTGGCGGACTGGAGGCGACGCGCAAAATCGTGCGCTTCAATCCGGATATCCGCATCATCATGCTGACTATCCACACCGAAAATCCCCTGCCAGCGAAAGTCATGCAGGCCGGTGCGGCAGGTTATCTCAGCAAAGGGGCGGCGCCGCAGGAAGTGGTCAGCGCCATTCGCTCGGTGCACGCCGGTCAGCGTTACATCGCCTCTGATATCGCTCAGCAGATGGCGCTGAGCCAGATTGAGCCGCAGCGCGCCGAATCACCGTTCAGCTGTTTGTCGGAAAGGGAATTGCAGATTATGCTGATGATTACCCGAGGGCAAAAGGTGACGGAGATTTCCGAGCAGCTTAACCTGAGCCCGAAAACCGTTAATAGCTATCGCTATCGCATGTTCAGCAAGTTGAACATCAGTGGTGACGTAGAGTTAACGCATCTGGCCATACGCCATGGCCTGTTCAATGCGGAGCCGTTAATCAGTAGTGAGTGACGTTTTCAATCCAAAAGCCTTTCTCAGCACCGTGACCAGTCAGCCCGGCGTCTACCGCATGTATGACGCGACAGGCACGGTGATCTATGTTGGTAAAGCCAAAGACCTTAAAAAACGCCTGAGCAGCTATTTCCGCACGCAGGTGGGAAGCCGTAAGACCGAAGTGCTGGTCAGCAACATCCATAATATTGATGTCACGGTCACCCATACGGAGACCGAAGCGCTGCTGCTGGAGCACAACTACATCAAGTTGTATCAGCCGCGCTACAACGTGCTGCTGCGCGATGATAAGTCGTACCCCTATATTTTCCTTAGCGGCGATCCGCATCCGCGCCTGGCGATGCACCGCGGTGCCAAACACGCCAAAGGCGAATACTTTGGTCCGTTTCCCAACGGCTATGCGGTGCGTGAAACCCTGGCGCTGCTGCAAAAGGTGTTTCCGATTCGCCAGTGCGAGAACAGCGTCTACCGCAATCGCTCGCGTCCGTGCCTGCAGTATCAGATTGGCCGTTGCCTCGGCCCCTGCGTCGCCGGCCTGGTGAGCGAAGAGGAATATGCGCAGCAAACCGACTATGTGCGGCTGTTTCTGGCCGGTAAAGACGATCAGGTAATTAATCAGCTGGTGCAGCGTATGGAGCAGGCCAGCGTGGGCCTGCGCTTCGAAGAGGCGGCGCGCCTGCGGGACCAGATTCAGGCGGTGCGGCGGATTACAGAGAAACAGTTCGTCTCCAATCAGGGCGATGATCTCGACGTGATGGGCGTGGCCTATGACGCCGGAATGGCCTGTCTGCACGTGCTGTTTATCCGGCAGGGCAAAGTGCTGGGCAGCCGCAGCTATTTCCCGAAGGTGCCAGCGGACACGGAACTCACCGAAGTGGTGCAGACGTTTGTCGGGCAGTTCTATCTGCAGGGCAGCGAAGCGCGTACCTTACCGGCGGACATCCTGCTGGACTTCAATCTGCCTGAGCGGGAACTGCTGGCCGCATCGCTGAGCGAACTGGCCGGGCGCAAAGTCAGCATTCAGAGCAAACCGCGCGGCGACCGCGCCCGCTATTTGAAGCTGGCGCGCACCAATGCCGCCACGGCGCTGACGACGCGGCTGGCGCAGCACTCGACCATCCAGCAGCGTCTGGCGGCGCTGGCGGCGTTCCTCAAACTGGAGCAGATTAACCGCATGGAGTGTTTCGACATCAGCCACACCATGGGCGAACAGACCATCGCGTCCTGCGTGGTGTTCAACCGTGACGGCCCGCTGCGCGCTGACTATCGCCGCTACAACATTGAAGGAATTACTCCCGGTGATGACTATGCGGCGATGAATCAGGTGCTGCGCCGTCGTTACGGCAAGGCGCTGGAACCGGAAAAGATCCCGGATGTGATCCTGATCGATGGCGGTAAAGGGCAGCTGGCGCAGGCGCAGCAGGTGTTTGCGGAACTGGATGTGCCATGGGATAAAAACCGGCCGATTCTGCTCGGCGTGGCAAAAGGCAGCGACCGTAAAGCCGGCCTGGAAACGCTGTTCTTTGCGGCGGAAGGCGAGGGCGTTTCGCTGCCGCCGGACTCGCCGGCGCTGCATGTTATCCAGCACATTCGTGACGACGCTCACAATCACGCAATTTCGGGCCATCGGAAAAAACGCGCCAAAGTGAAGAACACCAGCGCGCTGGAGAGCATCGAAGGCGTCGGACCCAAACGGCGTCAGCAGCTGCTGAAATACATGGGCGGCCTGCAACCGCTGATGAATGCCAGCGTCGATGAGATCGCTAAAGTACCGGGTATCTCCTTCGCCCTGGCGGAAAAAATCTACTACTCGCTGAAACACTAACATTGAAACAGGGTGGGCAATGTAGGAACATACGTTAAATCCTACTCACACCAGACAGTTACTGGCATATGCAATTTAACATTCCGACGTGTCTTACCCTGTTTCGAGTTGTTCTGATCCCGTTCTTCGTGCTGGCGTTCTATCTGCCATTTCACTGGGCTCCCTTCGCGACGGCGCTGCTGTTTGTCATTGCTGCGGTCACTGACTGGTTTGATGGCTTCCTCGCGCGTCGCTGGAAGCAGACAACACGTTTTGGAGCCTTTCTCGATCCGGTCGCTGACAAAGTGATGGTGGCGATGGCGCTGGTGCTGGTCGCCGAGTATTTCCACGCCTGGTGGATCACGCTGCCGGCCGCCACCATGATCGCGCGTGAAATCATCATCTCGGCCTTACGTGAGTGGATGGCGGAGATTGGCAAGCGCAGCAGCGTGGCGGTATCGTGGATTGGTAAAGTGAAGACCACGGCGCAGATGCTGTCGCTGGTGGCGCTGCTGTGGCGTCCGGACGCGACCGTAGTAGGCGTTGGCGTGGTGGCGTTGTACATCGCAGCGGTGCTGACTTTCTGGTCAATGTTCCAGTATTTAAGCGCGGCACGCGGCGATTTGCTCGATAGCTGATCGATGCGATTTAAAAAGCAGCAAACGGACGCAGTGTGTGGATAATTCTATTGACTCGTTGCGTCAGATAAGTAGAATGCATCGCATCGAACGGCAGCAAGGCTGCAAGAAGCTGAATAAAATCAGCAAGTTCGGTGAAGCTTAAGCAAATGCGGGAATAGCTCAGTTGGTAGAGCACGACCTTGCCAAGGTCGGGGTCGCGAGTTCGAGTCTCGTTTCCCGCTCCAGATATTGCAATACGTCGCAGACGGCTTGCACCTCAGATTAAAAGGCGCGTTGGCAGAGTGGCCATGCAGCGGATTGCAAATCCGTCCACCTCGGTTCGACTCCGGGACGCGCCTCCAGTTTACACCCTGCCCGGGTGGTGAAATCGGTAGACACAAGGGATTTAAAATCCCTCGGCTTATGGTCGTGCGGGTTCAAGTCCCGCCCCGGGCACCATATTTAATACCGAATAAAATCAAAGCAATAAGTAGCAATGTCGTGACCGCCCAAGGGCGGTTTTTTTGTGTTTTATAGGTTTTTCATAATATCCCTTCATAATATCAAACGGTCTTCATCTGCCCGCCAACCACAACCATTGTAACCATCACGTTCTTTCGATCATGCGCAGCCAGTTGTTCAACGTTTAGATGCTGAAAGTAATATCAATGATTGATGCCGATAATGGGTAAGCGGGGCACCTGCCGCAATTTGCCATTTGCAAATTGCACTCAATTGTTCCGGTGAGATCTCACTTGCGGCTAACTGACCGACCTGAGTGGTAGTTTTTATCACATACAGCAGCAGCCTCTTGTTTGCGAATTTGTAAAGGTACGCGTATGGCAAGCACTGGATTAGAGCAGGTTAATCTGATGAAAGTCTCCATTATGGTGACATCGCTAAGCTCTAACACTTTGTATATATTGTACTGTTGCGGCTGGTCTGTTTTCAGCGTTATACGCAACGTATGCGCATTTTTGCCAGCCTGCCGCACACTGTCTTCCATATTTTACGTAGCACGAATCTGCGGCAGGCATCGTTACAGTGCATACAGGTTGAAACTTTGAAGTCAAACATGGTTAAATTCCTTGCTGCCAAATAAAATCATTGGCAAAATCGAGACTTAACGTGACTGATAGTTAGCTTCTTTTGTCAGTGCGATCAGGTTGAAGAATTTATGAATCTTGCGAGTTCTTGACCAGATTGAGAGACGGCTATCTTTCAACATCCTGAGATAGGGTTTATAGTGTCTATCAGCCGCTTATGCAAATTTCGGTAGCTACAAATAATATTGCTCAAAGTAAATTAAAGTGGAAAGTGCATCCTATCCTTTAAAGTAAATACGGGTAATTGCATTCTTTGACAAGAAATCGGCTATGCTGCATTTTAAAATGGAATATCGAATGTTAACATTGCGGATAACTTAAATGGCATTTTAGCTGAACTAGCTTTAGTATGCAGGTCATAGAAAGATTGGCTTTTCCTGCTAACAAGAGTTCTTCGAAAAGATCGGCGTCTGTGACGTAACGATTATTACATGGATTGACCATAATTACTTTACTGGTGAAGCAGTAGTGGATTGCGTTCTTAATACTGGTTTTGATTGTGAGTGGTTTGCCCTCACAAAATACGAGCGTGCAATTTAGCTCAATCGATTCTGGTCATCATTTTCAGCTACTTAAGCCGGGTTTTATTAAAGCTTCTTTACAGGAACAAGATTGAATTAAGTATTGAAGTCATGCAGATTTCGAAAAACAACACGCAAAGCATTTCGATATATTTTTTAAACCAAATAATGAAGTTTTGATCACTCAGTGTGTCAACTTACTGTGGTGTGAAACGTTGCAAAGAATATCCGATAATCACTAGCGTTTTGAAGGTGTGGATTGACCTGTTGAAGAAGTTGATCAGTTACGAAGGTCATCGATTGTATCAAACGTAAAATTAAATTGGGGGTGCTATGGATAGAAAACTCAGTATTTACAACTACACACGCAACAGAGATAAGTTACTTTCAAATCTTGTCAATATTATTGAGGGGATGACTTGTGACGGGCAGATTGATGCTAGAGAATTACTATATCTTGATACTTGGTTATTGGAATCAGAAGCAATCAGCGAAAATTATTGCGTCCAGGTATTGCGGGATAAAATCGCAGCCATTTTAGAAGACGGAGTTATCGAAGATGTTGAATTGCAGCAATTTAAAGACGACCTGCTTAACATTCAACAAAACCTTCTCGACACCCCTAACGTTGATTTTTATTCTACAGAATCTGATAAACACCTTCTTGAAGGTCTGTGTAAAGGCATGCTGGCCAATCATGAGTTAACGGAAGATGAGATCCGCTATCTTCATTGGTGGTTATCTAATAATGGTTTGTTAAAAACAAACTTCCCCGGCAAAGATCTTTATCTTTTAATTGAGAACATCCTGGCTGATGGTGTTGTAACTCCTGATGAAAGAGAAGAACTGAAAGAGGCCATGATAGCCTTTACGGGCTGTGATTTAGCCACTGGATCAGTAGATGGGCTTTCAATTCGTTCACCACTTGAATATGTGGATGAGTTAAAAATCAAAGGCTCTGTGATTTGCCTTACAGGAAAGTTTCTTTGCGGATCGCGTTCCTCATGTGTTGCTGAAATTGAAGCGGCAGGCGGAATTGTAATCGATGACATCACTCAAAAATTAGACTACCTAATTATTGGGACTTTGAGTTCAAGAGACTGGCGCTATCAAAGTTATGGCCGAAAAATTGAAAAAGCCATCGAGTACAGAGAAAAGGGGCACTCTTTGAAGATAATCAGCGAAGAACATTGGCGTCAGCATTCTTCTTGATGCTCATTATGTGGTCATGTTTAGAAGCCAAAAATAAAACATTGACCACTTTTTCATATACAGCAAAAATTACTCATTTTCTTTTTGAGGAAACTGCATATCTGTCAGAAAAACCTAAAACGGAAAGTGGGTTTGTGATTATTACTCAGAGGACAGAGGAAGTAAGCGAATTCGCAAAAGATTTGCAACTCGCGGCGAGGCTTTACGTTACGAGCGACAGTAGTTCGCTTAAGGCAACGATTCCATCATAAATACGATTGAAGCGAAGTCCCGCGCAGTTAGCCTTGATGAGTTAGTTAATGATTGGTATGAATTACATGGAAGGTCTTTAACCAATGGCGATGCGAGGCTGCAAAAATTGAACTTATTCGGTCATAACTTGGATGATCCAGATGCTCTCACACTCAACCATGAAATGTTTGCGGGCTATCGTAAGCAGCGATTGGCGGGAGACTTCACCGCTAACCTAAAGTATGGCATGAAGAAAATACCGAAAGAAACCACAGTAAACCGTGAACACGCTTACTTACGTGCAGTGTTTAAGGAACTAAAAAGGCTGGAACGTTGGAAAGGCGATAATCCACTCGATGGTGTGCGACTCTTTCGCGAGAGTGAAAACGAACTTGCATTCTTATACGAAGAAGATATTAAAAGATTACTCCATGAGTGTTACGCATTATAAAATAAAGAACTTGGCGTTATTTTACGCCTTTGCCTCGCAACCGACGCCCGTTGGAGAGGCAATCTCAAGTCATGCCTTTTCGAATTATCTATACCAATACGAAAAGTAAAAAGAATCACACTATCCCAATATCGAAAGAACTTCATGTATTAACTCCAAAAAGTCGTGGTCGATTATTTGGCAATGCTTATGATGCTTTCGGTTTTGCGATTAAAAGAGCGAAAATTGAATTGCCAGACGGCCAACGCACCCATGTTTTGAGACATACGTTTGCAAGTCACTTCATGATGAATGGTTGAAACATACTGGTGTTGCAACAAATATTAGGTCATTCAACAATTCAAATGACGATGCGATATAGCCATTTCTCACCAGAGCATTTGGAAGCGGCGTTAAAGCTAAACCCTTACGATAAAATATCAAAGGATTAATATAAGGATTTATACTATGGATGCTTTCTTTAAATTATTTGAAAGAGTTAAATCTCGTCCTCTACTTCAAATTTTTGGCGCTTTAACTATCTGTTGCTTATTTGATAAAAGCCCTCTTGAGAACCCGGGGGTGGAAAATAATTTCTTTTATATAATAGGGTTTATTACTTCTGGCATTACATTTTATTTTGTTAGGCTTTTAATTAACTATTTTAATGCCGGATTACATCCTAGCGATCTATCTGATATAGGGCCAAGCATTGGCGCGATTTTGTTGGGATTTTATGTTATTTATGTGTTTCATTACTTATCAAGCAAATCATCTGAGATGACAGTTGCTAAATTAATAACCCTCGGTTTTGTTTATACGACTACGTTATTGCTATTTTCTCTTGAAATGATGAAGCTTAATAGGTTGAAAATAAGCTAATATAAATTGCGAGTGACATAACATGAATGTTATTGGACTGAATGGATTGGAATTAGATGCTAAATGCCACATTACCACTGAAGATGATTTTTTTGGGTTGGTACTGGAATCATGGGGACAAAAAAATAACCCTGATTACAATAAGGCACTTACGACAATAATTGAGCGATTAAAAGAAAATGGCGTAAAAAAAATCATATCATTTTTAGCCTCTAAGCCCGTTAGGAAAAGCTTACCATTACCTATTGATAGACTTTTATACTACGGCGAAGATCAATTTTTCTATCTTGATAAAGATGACTCTGAAACATTGAGGCTTAAGTTATGCAAGCAGCAAAAATATTTCGATTCTAAGTCAAGAACAAATATTGCTAAAGGTAATAGCACCAAAAGAATACTTATTCATGTTAATGGGTATAAGGTGTCTGATTGGAATAAAATTATTCTCGGCGATAAGTCAAAAATCTATGAACCGACTGACAATATTTCAATTTTGAATCAACGTGTTGAAAAGATTTTACAGTCAAAATTTACTAAACCTTCAGGATGTGACAAGCCAGAAAAAATTTACAAGCAGGCTACAGTTTATATTCGAGACCCATTAGTAGTTGCGTGGATACTTCGCAATAGTAAAGGCAACTGCGAGTGTTGCGGAGAGGCAGCACCATTTTACAAGAAGGGCAATCTACCTTACTTAGAAGTCCATCATGTAATCCCTCTTTCTGAAGAAGGCTCAGACGTGACGGAAAATTGCGTAGCTTTATGCCCAAACTGCCATCGAGCCATGCATTTCGCAGATGATGCAGAGCAAAGAATCGAACAGCTTTACCAGAAAGTTTCACGCCTCATAAAGAACTGAAAAACATGACTAGATGTCTCGTATCAACCCAAGTAAACCCAAATATGTGGATATTAAAAGCATTAATTATCATATGCTTATGATTTATAAGGAATGCAGATAGTTTTTAATATCCCTCGGCTTATGGTCGTGCGGGTTCAAGTCCCGCCCCGGGCACCATATTTAATACCGAATAAAATCAAAGCAATAAGTAGCAATGTCGTGACCGCCCAAGGGCGGTTTTTTTGTGCCTGAAAAATAAAAACGGGACATACGTCTGTCCCGCTAATCTCAATCCTGTGGCTGCCCGACCGGGCCTTCGCCTTCGCTGGCGCCAGGTACTGACTGCTTGCTGGGTGCGTGCGGACGTCCGTCACTGCCCACCGCATCGCTGTGTTGCATACAGCCGGCCAGGGTAACCAATGTCAGTGCCGCTAAGGCTGCCTTCATCAAACCACTCATTTTGCTCTCCTCCTGTTACGAACCGCGTAATCGTTAACGCACTGAGAAATAAGCAAAGCCACGAATCCGCCTTTACGCAAGCGAAGCGCGTACAGTTTTCTTCTTTACTCTTAGCGGTCCTGCGCCAGCGTTTCAACGCGACGTCGGTATTCTCCCGGAGTGCAGCCAAACTCACGGACAAACGCTTTGTGAAAGGATGATTCGCTGGCGTAGCCGACGGCCAGAGCGATGTTGATTAACGGGGCTGTTTCGCGCGCCAGTCGCTGAGCGGCCAGCTGCAGACGAAGGGCGGTGAGCACGGCCAGCGGCGTGGTAGCGCTGAGCTGGCGGAACAGCAGCGCGAAGGAAGCGCGGGACATAAACACTTGCTGAGCCATGGCTTCTACCGTCCACGGCCTTTCCGGCGCGGCGCACAGTTGGGTGATTAAAGGGCCAAGACGTGGATGCAGAGCCACGGAGAGTAAGCCAGGGTGCGCTGCGTGAGTTGAGAGCCCATGACGCACCGCCAGTGTGAACAGGCTGCCAATCTGCTGGCTGCGAAGTGCGGCATCACCAGCAGCTGGCAGTGCGTCAGCACTCTGGGTGATGAACGGCAGCACCGCAGCCAGCCAGCGCCCATCGCTGCTTGTGGGTTCGGGGGCCAGCATTAGCACTTCGGGCAGGGCGGTGAGGAAAGCATGCGCCGACGCGGGCAGTTCCAGCAGGCCGCATACCAGTTGGGTTGGCTGGGTATGGCGCTGATAAATACGATGCGCGGCGTTTTGCGGCAGAAATATGACGCTGCCAGCAGTGAGTTCGACACCCGCAGTGACGGGCATATCCAGCATGACCGGGCCACCTGTGACCGTATGCCAGCGCACTGCGCACAGGTGCCCGGCGCTGTGCGGCAGTTGCCACTCACCGCTCAGCACGCAGTTCTTATCTATGCTGCCCTGCGGGTTATGCAGCAGCAGCAGTTGACTCAATGGATCCATTTGTTTTTTCCCTTTTCCCTGAACTGCCCGCTTGATTCAGACGCAAAGACAAAAATACCAGCGTTGCGGCGAAATACGGCACGGCAGCAAACCGTAAGCTTTGGGTGATGACTATTTTTGACGCTTATGGAGAACATCATGAACCATTATCAGGCAGCAATCATCGGATTTGGTAAAGCAGGTAAAACGCTGGCGGCGGCACTGGGGCGCGCCGGATGGCGTGTCGCGATCATCGAAAAATCCCGCGTAATGTATGGTGGCACCTGCATCAATGTTGGCTGTATCCCAACGAAAGCACTGGTACACGATGTGCAACATCATGCCAGTTTCAGCGATGCCATGCAGCGCAAAGCTGCAGTAGTGGAATTGTTGCGTGAGAAGAATTACCTCAACCTGGCCGCCATTGCGCAGGTCGATATCATTGATGGTGAGGCGGAATTTGTGGATGCCCACACGCTGAAAATCACCTCCTCGCAGCAGGTCAGCCAGATTCATGCTGAGCGTATTTTTATCAATAGCGGTGCCGAAGCGGTGTTTCCCGCACTGGAAGGCTTAGTTGCCGGACCGCACGTGGTTGACAGCAGCGGGATCCTGAATTTCACGCAACTGCCGCAGCGGCTGGGGATCCTTGGCGGCGGTTATATTGGCGTTGAGTTTGCTTCCATGTTTGCCGGTTTTGGCAGCGAAGTGACGTTGTTTGAAAGTGCACCGCAATTTCTGGCGCGGGAAGATGATGATATCAGTGCGGCGATAGCCGGGATCCTGCAGGAGCAGGGCGTTAAGCTCGAGCTCAACACTGCATTACAGCGTGTAACCAGCGGTCGCGACAGCGTGACGCTGCATACCGCACAGGGCGATCGTGAAGTCGATGTGCTGCTGGTCGCCACGGGCCGTCGCCCGGCGACGAAGGCACTGAAACTGGAAAACGCGGGAGTAGTGACCGATGCGCGCGGCGCGGTGCGCGTCGATAAACAGCTTAAAACCTCTGTGGATCATATCTGGGCGCTGGGCGATGTTACCGGCGGGCCACAGTTTACCTATATTTCGCTTGATGATTTCCGCATCGTTTACGATCAGTTGCTGGGCAAGGGCACGCGCACCACCGAAGACCGCATTAACATCCCGTATTCCGTGTTTATGACGCCTGTGTTATCACGCATTGGTTTGACTGAAGCGCAGGCGCGCGCGCAGGGGCGGGATATTCAGGTGGTGACACTGCCGGTCGCCGCGATTCCGCGTGCGCGCGTTGTTGACGACACCCGTGGCATGCTGAAAGCCGTGGTTGATAATGGCAGCCAGCAGATTCTCGGCGTGGCGCTGCTGGCAGCGGACTCGCATGAAGTCATTAACATTGTGAAAACGGTAATGGATGCCGGGCTTCCGTATAGCGTGCTGCGTGACCAGATTTTTACCCACCCAACCATGAGCGAATCGCTCAATGATCTGTTTGCCCTGGTGAAATAATGGCGAACAGGACGCCCGTACCGGGCGTCCCGATTGCAGATTTAGCCGAGATTGCCGCTCAGGCGATCGCGGAAATCGCTGCTGCGGTTATCCAGGCCGGTGAAGGTGACGCTGGCGCCGTGCCGCTGGTAGCGGTACTCAATGGCGTCGAGCGCCGCCACGCTGGAGGCATCCCAAATCTGCGCGTGGGTCAAATCGATGGTGACGCGCTGCGGATCGTGGCCGTAGTCAAAATGCTCAAACAGATCGTTGCTGCTGGCGAAAAACAGCGGGCCGCGCACCGTGTAGTGCACTTGCTGGCCATCGTCGCTCAGCTGACGTTCGGCATGAATCACATGAGCGATGCGGCGGGCAAACAGCATCATGGCCAGCATCACGCCCACCAGCACGCCAAGCGCAAGGTTACCGGTCCACACCGTGACGGCGACGGTCAGCACCATCACCAGCGTTTCCGACCACGGCATGCGTTTCAGCGTGGCCGGCTGCAGGCTGTGCCAGTTCACGGTTTTCACCGCGACCACCATCATAATGCCCGCCAGCACCACCATCGGAATCTGCGCCATGATCTGGCTCAGACCGGTGACCAGTAACAGCAGCACCAGCGCTGCGGCCACGGTGGACACCCGGGTACGCGCCTTGCCCAGCTCAACGTTAACAATGGTCTGGCCGATCATCGCGCAGCCGGCGATACCGCCGTAAAAGCCTGCCAGAATATTGCCGACGCCCAGCGCCCAGGATTCACGCCGCTTGCCGGAAGGCGTATCAGTCATGTCATCCACCAGTTTGGCGGTCAGCAGGGATTCCATCAGGCCGACGAAGGCGACCGACAGCGCGGTGGGCCAGACAATCTGCAGCGTGTGCAGATTAAGCGGCACCAGCAGGGTAGTGAAATCCGGCAGGCCGGCGCGCATTGGCCCTTCATCACCGACGTTGGGCACGCGATAGCCCAGCAGCAGCGCGGCAGCGGTGACAGCCACGATAGCCACCAGCGGCGAAGGCACGCTTTTAAGCACTTTGGGCAGCAGCAGCACGATGGCCAGCGTGGCGGCGAACAGCAGCCACACCAGACCCGACTGGCCCCAGACGTGCGGCACCTGCGCAAAGAAAATCAGTATACCCAGCGCGTTAACGAAGCCGATCATCACCGAGCGCGGAATATAGCGCATCATGCGCGACAGCCCGGCAAGGCCGAAAATGATCTGAATAACACCGCCGAGGATCACTGCCGGCAGAATGTACTCCACGCCATGCGCGTGCACCATCGGCCCGATCACCAGCGCGACGGAACCGGCCGCCGCGGTGACCATCGCAGGCCGTCCTCCCAGAATCGACAGCGTCAGGCACAGCACCACCGAAGCGACAAGGCTGACTTTAGGGTCGACGCCGGCAATCACGGAAAACGAAATCACTTCCGGTATCAGCGCCAGGGCGGTAATCACCCCGGCCAGGCACTCGCGGGTGAAAAGAGAGGGGGAACGCAGCACACGTGCGACCGTGATGTCGCTCACTGTGGCAGCGGGGCGATCGGCAGTTTGACTCATCTGTTGCAGGCTCTTTTATTGGATGCGCATGCCGTCACGGCATAGCAATATTTAATGGAAAAGTTAACGCGGGCGATGTTACCGGGGGATGACGCGAGGCGCCAGTAAAACGGGGCGATAAGGTTGATTCCATCCCTGGAATCCGCTGCGGCTACAGCGAAAAATCATCCGGGGTCTGGTGAACCACCAGTTCCAGCAGGTGACGGTAGACATCCAGCTGGACGACATCGGCTTCCTGCTCCAGCCGGCCAATCAGGGCGGCAATAATGGCCTTATTGGTCACCGGCATACCGCTGTGCAGGATTTCAGCAATCAGATGGCCTAAGACTTCCATCTCATTGGTTTCACTGTTGACGGCCTGTTTAAAATTGTCAGCGAGGACATCGCTGCTGTTGACGGCATTTTGCATGTGTAAGCCCTTAAGATTGGCTGATGGCCCTGCGGCCAGCACAACCAGGATGAAATATTTCCGCGCGGACAGGCGCGAAAAACCTGACTCACCACCCAACACAAAAAGACACCTCTGAAGGTGGAAATCCACAACACCTTCAGAGGCGACGCAACTGCATCATTCGTTACCGAATCGTTAACCGATTCATGGCGGCTAAAGTTATACAGTAACCCATAATCTGTACAAGCGGCGGCTTGTGCATTTCGTGCTTATCAGGCTAATTTACTCAATATTATAGGGTATTTTGCCGAAAAAAGTTATACAGGCAAGCTGTACACACGACCTGATCGGGCCTTTCCGCGACTTAAGTGAAACTGGTAATCTGCGCGCAGCACGACTAAATTTGCTGATGTAAGCAAACTTTTCATTCGCACGTCGCTTAGCTTATAATAACCCTCCCATTTAGTTAGAACTCTAACCATTAGGCCGCTACGCTTTGACTGACCATCCACAACCGTTTTCCCGTCTGTTGCATCTTACTGCCCATGCGTGGCGGCTGGCGGTTGATCGTCGCCTGAAAGAGAGCGGTTTGAGTATGAGTAGCTGGCTGGCAATTGCCAGCGTAGCGACCGCCAGTGAACCGCCGACGCAAAAGGCGCTGGCACAGCTATTGGGGCTGGAGGAAGCCAGTGTGGTGCCGCTGGTCGATCGGCTGGTGAAACAGCAGCTGCTGGCACGGGTGCAGCCAAAGGAAGATCGTCGCAAGCGCCTGCTGGTGTTAACCGAGCAGGGCAACGAGGCGTTCGCTACGGTGAAAACGCAGGCGGATGCGCTGCGCGCCCAGCTGCTGGCCGATATCGATCCCGCCGCGCTGGCAGTGACCGAAAACGTGTTGCAGCAGCTGCTTGAACGCTTAGGAAACGTATAGCCGTGGCGAAACGTAACCCGTACGCCCCCCGCGAATGGCTGCCGCACGAAAAGCCGATGCTGCCGGGATCGCCCTCGACACCGCTGCATGCGCCATCGAAACGCATCGCGTTTGGCCTGATCGGCCTGCTGATCTCCATTACCGGTGCGCTGAGTAATGCGCTGGTGACCGCCAACCTCACCAATCTGCAGGGCACCTTCGCCGCGTACAGCAACGAAATCGCCTGGCTGCCGGCGGTCTACGTGATGGGCAATATCTCCATTAATCTGTTGCTGGTGAAGTTCCGCCAGCAGTTTGGTCTGCGGCTGTTTACCGAAGCTTTTCTGGTGCTGTACGTCATCGTGGCGTTTTTTCACATCCTCGCTAACGATCTCAGCTCGGCGATTATCGTGCGTACCGCGCACGGCATGGTGGGCGCGGCGCTCAGCTCGCTGGGCATCTATTATCAGATCCAGGCCTGGCCGGCGAAGCACCGTCTCAAAGCGCTGGTGATTGGTATCACCGCCTCACAGCTGGCGATTCCGCTGGCGCGGCTGTTCTCCAGCGAGCTGCTGCAGCTGGAGGATTGGCGCGGCCTCTATCTGTTTGAGCTGGGCCTGGCGATGATTGCGCTGGGCTGCGTGCTGGTGGTCAAGCTGCCGCCGGGCGACCGTATCAAAGCGTTCGAAAAGCTCGATTTCGTCACCTTTATGCTGCTGGCACCGGGCATGGCGTTATTGTGCGGCGTGCTGTCGCTCGGGCGCATTGAGTGGTGGTTCAGCACCCCCTGGCTTGGCGTCTGTCTGGCGCTGGCGCTGGTGCTGATTGTCGCGGCGGTGGTGCTGGAGCATAACCGCGCTAACCCGCTGATTAACACCCGCTGGCTGAGCAATGGCATGATCGTGCGGCTCGGCATCGTGATGATCATGATGCGCATCGTGCTGGCCGAGCAGAATACCGGCGCGGTGGGCTTTCTGCAGCAGCTGGGCCTGCTCAACGATCAGATGCGCGGGCTGGCGCTGGCGATCATTGCGGGCGTGATCTGCGGCATGATTGCCAGCGCGCTGACCATCAAACCCAACCATCTGAGCTGGCCAATCGTGGTCTCGCTGGCCGTAATGATTGTCGCCTCGCTGATGGATGCGCAATCCAGCCCGCTGACGCGTGCCAGCAATCTCTACTTCAGCCAGTTTCTGCTCGGTTTCAGCAGTGCTTTTTTCCTTGGGCCAGCGATGCTGCTTGGCATCGGCGGCGTGGTGACTCAGCCGAAAAATCTGGTGAGTTTTGTCGTGCTGTTTGGCATGAGCCAGAATCTTGGCGGGCTGATTGGCTCTGCCATTCTCGGCACCTTCCAGACGTGGCGCGAAAAATATCACTCCAGCCTGCTGGGTGATCAGCTGTCGCTGCTCGACCCCAATGTGGTTGATCGCCTCAGCCAGTACAGCGCGCTGTTTCGCAGCCAGCTGGCGGACAGCGGCCTGCTCAGCGCGCAGAGCAGCAGTCAGCTGCAAACCGTGGCCACGCTGCAGGCCAACGTGCTGGCTTATAACGATACCTATTTACTGACCGCCGCGCTGGCAATGGTAACGCTGATGTGGGTGCTGTGGCGCCTGACGCGGCTGCGTTATCTTAACTGGCGACAGGCGCGACATAATCTGACTGAGCAACAGCAGCAGGCTGCGCCAGCAAACCGAACGGAGACCCCATGAGTCAACAGGACGATCTACAGGCTGCGGAGCGCGAGCGCACCAACCGCCGACGCATTCTCTCTATCGCCGCCGGGAGCGGCATCGCCATCGTGGGCGTGCTGGTGATTTTATCCGCCTGGCAGCTGTGGCCCTTTACCAGCACCATCCAGTCAACGGAAAACGCCTACGTGCGCGGCCAGGTGACCTTTATCAGCCCGCAGGTCAGCGGCTACCTGACGAACGTTGAGGTGGTGGATCTGCAGCCGGTGCGCAAAGGACAGCTGCTGATGACCATTGACGATCGTATCTATCGCCAGCGCGTGCATCAGGCGCAGGCACAGCTGGCGATGAAGATCGCCGCGCAGAATAACAACCAGCAGCAGCAGAAGAGTGCGGAGGCCACTATCGCCAGCAATAAAGCCGCACTGGAGAATGCCAAAGCGCAGGCGCTGAAAAGCAGTCTGGATTTGAAGCGGGTGGAAAATCTGGCGGCTGATGGCTCGCTGTCGGTACGCGAGCGTGATGCCGCGCGCGCAGCCAATGCGCAGGCGCAGGCCCAACTGCGCCAGGCGGCGGCGCAGGTGGCGGTCTCGCAGCAGAATCTGCAAACCACCATCGTTAACCGCGCGGCGCTGGCCGGCGACGTAGCCAGCGCGCAGGCGGCACTGGAGCTGGCCAATATCGATCTGAACAATACGCGCATTATCGCGCCGGACAGCGGCCAGCTCGGTCAGCTGTCGGTGCGCAAAGGCACGTACGTTACTGCCGGCACGCGGCTGACCTCGGTGGTGCCGGATAATAAATGGGTGATTGCCAACCTGAAGGAAACCCAGCTGGCGCGTGTGCGCCCCGGCCTGCCGGTGTCGATCCGCGTTGATGCGCTGGACGGCAAGCGTTTTGACGGCCGCGTTGAGTTTATCTCGCCCGCCGCCGGATCTGAGTTCAGCGCCATCTCGCCAGATAACGCCACTGGTAACTTCGTGAAAATCGCCCAGCGCATTCCGGTGCGCATCAAAATTCTTGGTGACGAACTGCAGCAGCTGCGGCCGGGGATGTCGGTGGAAGTCGACATTGATACCGCCGCCGAACCACACCGGGATGCGTTATGAAGCGGCCGTTACTCGCGGTGCTCATCGCGCTGCTACTGACCGGCTGCGCCCGCGACGTGGAGCAGGCGCCGTCGTCGCTGCCGATTCCGCCCGACTGGCGCCAGCAGGTCGGGCCCGCTGCCGCGCCGGAAGCGCAGTGGTGGCGCAGCTTTGGTGATGATCGCCTCAACTGGCTGGTGAACCAGGCGCTACAGCACAACAGCGATATTCTCATTGCACGGTCGCGCGTCGATCAGTATCGCGCCGAGCTGCGCGCTGCGCAGGGCGACAACTTCCCCACGCTGTCGGCGGGCGTGGCGGCAACCCATCAGCGTGCGCTGTCAGCGGCGACCGGTCAGCCGTACGAAAGTGCGGTATTTCAGGGACTGCTGCAGGCGAATTATGAGGTCGACTTATGGGGCAGCCGCAGCAACAGCATCCGCGCGGCGGAAGCCACGCTGGCGGCGCAGCGTGCGGCGGCCTCGGCAGCCGAGCTGACGGTGGCCAGTTCGGTCGCGTCCGGTTACCTCAGCCTGTGCGCGCTCGACGAGCAGCTGCGCGTGACCGAGGCCACGCTGGAAACGCGGCAGAACTCGCTGAACCTGGCGCAGCGTCAGTTCGAAACCGGCTATACCTCGCGGCTCGAATGGATGCAGGCGGCGTCGGAGTATCAGACAGCGAAAGCGCAAATTCCTCAGCTGCAGCATCAGATCGCCCAGCAGGAGAACGCGCTCAGCATTCTGGTTGGCATGAATCCGCGCCAGATTGCACGCAGCAGCCAGTTCGACCAGCTGCGACCCCACGCACTGCCGGCGCTGCTGCCGTCGCAGCTGCTGAATCGCCGGCCTGACATAGTCCAGGCGCAGCGCCTGCTGCTGGCGAGCGACGCGTCGCTGGCGGCGGCGCAGGCACAGCTGCTGCCATCGCTCAACCTGACGGCGTCCGGCACGCTGCAGAGCAGCCAGCTACACGATCTGCTGGATAATCCGTTCCGCCTGTGGAGCATCGGCGGCAGCGTGCTGACACCGCTGCTCAACCGCGAAGCGCTGACCGCGCAGGTGGATGTGGCGATGGCGTCGCGCAACCAGGCGCTGTACGGCTACGAAAGGGTGGTGCGCAACGCCTTTGCCGAGGTGGATAACGCGCTGGATGCCATCACGCGCAGCCAGCAGCAGCTGACAGAGTTGCAGGCGCAGGAGCGCTACGTTGCCGAGGCGTGGCGGATTGCGCGCAACCGTTATCAGAATGGCTATGCGTCCTATCTCGATGAGCTTGATGCGCAGCGCACGCTGTTCAGCACCCAGCTGAATATTGTGGCGGTGAAAAACACGCTGCTGCTGGCGCAAATCGATCTCTACCGCGCACTTGGTGGCGGCTGGCAGGGTTGATCATCATGCCGCAGCCGCCTGGCTGCGGTTATAAATGACGTCTTAAGCCCGTTCACCCCGCTTTCACAACAGCACCAGCCCGAACTTAAGTGGTTCATGCTTTTTTTTACTTGTCTTTACAATTAGTGGTATTATCCGCGGCGCTTTACACAGTCTGAACGGAACTATGCAGGGGTTGTTGCCTGCACGGCCGCGTGGTTGCGCGGCTTGCCATGACAGGGGAAGAAAAGGAAATGATGAATAAAAAAGCCACGCTGGCACTGCTGGTTGCAGCGGTATTAATCACCGGCTGTGCATCGCGCACGGCACCGATCCAGAACGTCAGCCAGACGGTCGCACAGAGCTACAGCGATCAGCAGATGCAGCGCGCTATCGTGGAAGCTGGCGCGGCCAATCACTGGGTGATCTCACCGGCGGGTCCGGGCGTGATGAATGGTCTGCTGGCAGAACGCGGCCACACGGCGAATATCCGTATCACCTACACTGCTAACAGCTACCGCATTGATTACGTCAGCAGCACCAATCTGAAAGCAGGCAGTGGCCAGATTCACCGTAACTATAACCGCTGGATTCAGAACCTGAACCAGGGCATCCAGACCCGTCTGGCGGTGCAGGCGGTAAAATAAGTCATCACGCGCGCCGCTAACAGTTAATCGTAAAGTTAGCCGGCACGCTGCCGAAATAGAAACAGGCGGACCCGATGTTCGCCTGAGAACTCGGCGACATCCGCGTGAGGCGGATGACTGGAATAGAGAGCAGGGAAGGGATGCCGCGCAGCGAAAATCTGACCATCCCTGAGGCTGAAGAAAGAATGCAGGTATGAAACTCGCTTACTCCCTTGTTGACTGGCATGCCATCGCGCCGGGCCACAGCAGCGCCGACGACTGGCAGCGCTGGGCGCAACACGCGCCGGTACTGGATGCCTGCCTGGCTATCGCCAAACCTCAGTTTTTACCGATGATGACTGCCCGTCGTCTCAGCCCCGGCAGCCGTGCCGCCGTTGAGTGCGGCCTTGCGCTGCTGGCCCGACAGTCGGTTGACGCCGTGGTGTTTACCAGCCGTCATGGCGAACTGGAACGCAATCTGCGTATTCTGCGTACGCTCGCGGACGGCCAGCCGCTATCCCCCACCGACTTCGCGATGTCGGTGCACAACTCGGCGGTCGGCAGCCTGACCATCGCCGCACGTCAGCCATTAGTGTCATCGTCAATTTCTGCTGGCATCGACAGCTTCCAGCAGGGCCTGCTTGAGGTTACCACGCTGCATCAGGCCGGTTACCAGCAGGTGCTGCTGGTGGATTTTGACGGGCTGGTGCCCGACTACTACCGTCCGTGGCTACCGGAGATCGATACCTTCAATGCACCCTACGCGGTTGCGCTGCTGCTGCGCGCCGGCGAAGCGTGGCGCTGTACGGCGACCGCCGCCCGCTCTCAGCCCGATGCGCTGCCGCAGAGCCTGCAGTTTCTGCATGCAATGCTGAGCGAGACGGCGGATTTCACCCTGACCGGCGAGCGTCATCAGTGGCGCTGGGAGCGTGCTCATGGCGGATAACGCTATGCCGATGCGCCAGCGGCGCGGTGGCAACTATTACTGGCGGCTGGTGATGACCGCGCTTTGCTTTAGCCTGTTCAGCATTGGCGGTCTGTTGCTGTCGCTGATCTGGTTCAACCTGCTGCTGCTGATTCAGCGTGACGGTCTGCGCCGGCGGCAGATCGCGCGCCGCAGCATTGCATGGAGCTTTCGCTGCTTTCTGCGCTTCTGCCGTTTTGTCGGCGTGTATGACTATCAGATGCTGGGCGCAGAAGCGCTGCGTCAGGATCGCGGCTGCCTGATTGTCGCTAACCATCCGTCGCTGATCGATTACGTGATGATCGCCTCGCTGTTACCCGAGATGGATTGCCTGGTGAAGGCCGACCTGCAGCACAACATTTTCTTCCGCGGCGTTATTAAATCAGCCGATTACCTGATTAACAGCGAGGCGGAGACGCTACTGCCGGATAGCCAGCAGCGGCTGGCACGCGGCGATACCATTCTGATTTTCCCCGAAGGGACGCGCACTCGTTACGGCCAGCCGCTGCAACTGCAGCGCGGTGCGGCAAATATTGCGGTGCGCGCCGGATGCGATCTGCGCGTGATTCATATCACCTGTACCCAGCGTATGCTCGACAAGCAAAGCCGCTGGTATCAGATTCCGCTGGTTAAACCGGTTTTTACGGTACGCGTACAATCGCGTATTGCCAGCCACGCCTTTCACGAAGCGGATGAGGATGCGCAGCCGCTGGCCGCGCGCCGTTTGACGCGTTATCTGCAACAGGCGCTGGTGCCTGAAGAGACAAAGTAAGTTATGCAAGCACTGATTGACGACATTAAAACCATGATTATCGACACGCTGAATCTGGAAGATATCAGTCCGGATGATATCGATAGCGACGCACCGCTGTTTGGCGAAGGGCTGGGGCTCGACTCGATCGATGCGCTGGAGCTGGGACTGGCGGTGAAAAACCGCTTCGGCGTGCAGCTCTCCGCCGAGAGCGAAACGCTGCGGGCGCACTTTTTTTCCGTGGCCACGCTGGCCGCTTTTGTTGAACAACAGCAAGCCTGAGAACCGTCGACATGAATAAACAAGATATTTACCAGGAAGTGGCGACGCTGCTGACTACGCTGTTCGAAATTGATCCGGACGAGATCCGCCCGGACGCTCGCCTGTATGAAGATCTCGAACTCGACAGTATTGATGCGGTTGACATGGTGGTGCATCTGCAAAAACGCACCGGGCGTAAGATCAAGCCAGAAGCCTTCCGCGCGGTGCGCACCGTACAGGACGTGGTTGACGCCGTCGACCAGCTGATGCGCGACCAGGCCTGATAAACGCCATGCACAGGCTGTTGCAGCTGCTGAACGCGCTGGCGCTGATCGCCTGGCCATTGCTGGTATGGCTGGCGCTGACTCACCCGCAGTGGCGCGGCGTGCTGGTGCTGCTGGCGCTGGTGTTTGCGGCGCGCATCTGGAGCCTGCGTCAGGCGCAGGGCGCGCTGAACCGCACGCTGCTGCTGCTGGCGCTGATCGGCTGCCTGCTGTCTCTCGCCAGTATCGTGTTGCGGGCGCAGCATCTGCTGCTGTGGTATCCGGTGGTGGTGAATGGCCTGTTGCTTCTGCTGTTCGCCGCGTCGCTGTTCAGCCCGATGCCGCTGGTAGAGCGCCTGGCGCGCCTGCGTGAACCTCAGCTGCCGCCGCGTGCCGTCCGTTATACCCGACGCGTGACGCAGGTGTGGTGCGGGTTTTTTATTTTCAACGGCAGCGTGGCCCTGACTACCTGCCTGCTGAGTCATATCCGGCTATGGACACTCTGGAACGGGTGCATCAGCTATGTGCTGATGGGCGCGCTGATGGGCGGCGAATGGCTGCTGCGTCAGCGCATGAGGAAACACGCATGAAGGCCGTGGCGATTCGCGACTGGCTGCACGGCGCCGATCGTCTCGTCGCCTGGCAGGGGCAACAGCTGCATACGCTGGCGCAGATGCGGCAGCAGGTGCTGGGCTTAACCCATCAGCTACAGGCGCAGCCTGGCGCACGCTGGGCGCTGTGCTTTGACAACAGTTACCACTTTACCGTGGCGCTGCTGGCGAGCTGGTACGCCGGCAAAACGCCGGTCATCCCCGGCCACTGCCGCGCAGCGCAGCTGGAAGAGATGCACGACAGTCTTGATGGCGTGATCAGCGATATGCCGCTGGCGGTCACCCTGCCACAGCTACGCTGGGACGGCGCGCTGGCGCAGGGCGCGCTGCCAGAGATAGCGGCGCAGGCTAGTCTGGTGCTGTTCACCTCCGGCTCAACCGGAACGCCGCGTCGCGTGGTCAAATCACTGCGCGCTATGGATCTGGAAGCTCAGTGGCTGGCCGATCTGTGGGGCACGCGTCTGCAGGGGTGTCACGTCATTGCCTCGGTAAGCCATCAGCATCTGTATGGCCTGAGTTTTCGCATTATTCTGCCGATGGCGCTCGGCCTGCCGTTCGCCGCGCAGCAAATTTTTTATGGTGAGCAACTGGCGGATCAGCGTGCCGATCGCCGCTACGCCTTTATCAGCAGTCCGGCGTTTTTGCGCCGGCTGGACACGGCGCTGGTGGCGCCGCCTTGTGCACTGATTGTCTCCGCGGGCGGCGCGCTGCCGGGCGCGGATGCGCAACGCGCGCAGCAAACGCTGGACTGCGCGGTGGATGAAATTTACGGCAGTACCGAAACCGGGGTGATCGCGTGGCGCCGGGCCAGCGATGACGCTGCGCTGTGGCAGTGCTTCCCCCACGTCTCGCTGCGCGAGATCGCGCCGCAGCGCTGGCAGGTCTTCTCCGATCTGCTGGAGAGCCGCGCGGGCTGTGCGCTGGACGACCGTATCGTGCAGCAGCCGTCGGGCCGGTTTCAGCTGGCAGGGCGCCAGGATCGGGTGGTGAAAATTGAAGACAAGCGCGTGTCGCTGAGCGAAGTAGAGCGTCGCCTGCTGGCGCTGCCTGGTGTGGAAGATGCCGCCGCGCTGGCGATTCAGCGTCACGGCCGCCATGCCATCGCGGTGGTGCTGGCGCTGCCGCAGCTGCCAGACGCCGCCACGCTGCACCAGCGTAAACAACAATGGAAACGTGCGCTGCAACCCTGGCTGGAGCCGGTCGCCATGCCGCGCTACTGGCGGGTGGTGACGACGATTCCGGTCACCGCGCAGAGCAAACGCGCATGGCCGCAGATAGAGGAACTGTTTGATGTTACCGGTTGAATTAGACGCGCAACAGCAGGATGGCACGCTCACCCTGCGCCTGCTGGCGGCTGCCGACCTGCTGTGGTTTCGCGGCCACTTCCCGACGCTGCCGATTCTGCCGGGAGTGGCGCAGCTTGACTGGGTACTGCACTACGGCCTGACGCGCCTCGCGCCGGGTAAGAGCTTTGCCTCGATTGAAAACATCAAATTTCAGCAGCCGGTGCCGCCAGATGCGCAGCTGGAGCTGCAGTTGCAGTGGCTGCCGGAGAAGTCGCTGCTGAGTTTTCGCTACGCGCTGCTGCGCGGTGCGCAGGCTGAGGTCGCCAGCAGCGGGAAGATTCGCCTGTGCTGAGTGCCTCTTTTGCGCCCTGCGTGCTGATTCCCTGCTACAACCACGGTGCCATGCTGGCGTCGGTGCTGGCGCGGCTGGTGCCGTTCAACCTGCCGGTGATCGTGGTCGACGACGGCAGCGATGCCCGGACCAAACAGCACATCGCTGCGCTGGATGCGCCGCAGCTCCGGGTGCTGACGCTGCCGCACAACCAGGGTAAGGGAGCGGCGGTGATTGCCGGACTGCGCGCCGCCGCGGCCGCGGGCTTCAGTCATGCGCTGCAGCTGGACGCCGACGGACAGCATCAGGTGGAGGACACACCGCGCATGCTGGCAGAGGCCGAACGCTATCCGCACTGCCTGATCTCCGGCCAGCCGCAGTACGATGCCTCAATCCCAAAATCCCGGCTCTATGGACGCTACATCACCCATTTCTGGGTATGGGTAGAAACGTTGTCGTTCTCGCTGAAAGACAGCATGTGCGGTTTCCGCGTCTATCCGCTGGCAGCCTCGCTTGAGCTGTGCGATCGCCGCCCTATTGGCCAGCGCATGGATTTTGACACTGAGATCATGGTGCGCCTCTACTGGCAGGGCACGCCGAGCCGGTTTATCCGCACGCGCGTGACCTATCCGCCGAGCGGCGTCTCACACTTTGACGCGCTGCATGACAACCTGCGTATCTCGTGGATGCACACCCGTCTGTTCTTTGGCATGCTGCCACGCATCCCGCAGCTGCTATCCCGCCGGCGTCAGCAGGCGCACTGGGCAGCGACGCCAGAGCGTCGCGGCCAGTGGGGGCTGCGCTTTATGCTGTGGCTGTACCAGCGTGCCGGCCGCCTGCCGTTTATTCTGCTGCTGTGGCCGGTGGTGGCGGTGTACTGGCTCAGCGGTCGCGCGGCGCGGGCGGCGTCGCAGCAGTGGCTGACGCGCGTACAGGCCGTGGCGCATCAACAGCAGATTGCGCTGCCGCGGCCGCTCAGCAGCTATCGCCACTTCCTGCGTTTTGGCAACAGCATGCTGGATAAAGTTGCCAGCTGGCGCGGTGACCTGCAATGGGGACGCGATATCGACTTCGCGCCCGGCGCGGAAGCGGTGATTCGCGCCGCTGAAGGCAAAGGCCAGCTGATTCTCGCCTCGCATCTGGGCGATATCGAAGCCTGCCGGGCGATGGCGAAGCAGGTCAGCGGTCTGGTGATCAACGCGCTGGTGTTCACCGACAACGCCCAGCGCTTCCGTTCGGTGCTGGAGAGCATTGCGCCGCAGGCGGGCGTCAATCTGCTGCCGGTCAGTGATATCGGCCCGGACACCGCAATTTTACTGCAGCAAAAGCTGGATGCCGGTGAGTGGGTGGCCATTGTTGGCGACCGCACCGCCGTGCAGCGTCAGCGCGGCGGCGAACGGCGCGTGGTGTGGAGTGAATTTATGGGCCAACCGGCACCGTTCCCGCAGGGACCCTTTGTGCTGGCGGCGGCGCTGCGCTGTCCGGTGCTGCTGATGTTCGCGCTGCGCCAGCAGGGCAAACTGCGCGTGCACTGCGAAGCCTTTGCCGATCCTTTACCGCTGCCGCGCAATGGACGACAGCAGGCGCTGCAGGCGGCGGTCGATCGCTACGCTGCGCGCCTGCAGCATCATGCCCTGCTGGCACCGCTGGACTGGTTTAACTTTTACGATTTCTGGGCTCTGCCCGAAGAGGAGCAACGCGATGCGTGACGCAAGCTGGCGCGCGGAGATTGAACGGGTGGTCTCGTTTCATGACTGCGATCCGATGGGCGTGGTGTGGCACGGCAACTATTTCCGCTACTTCGAAGTGGCGCGTGAAGCGCTGCTGCGCAGTATCAACTACAGCTATGCAGAGATGAGCGCCAGCGGCTACGTCTGGCCGGTGGTCGATACCCGGGTTAAATACCGCCTGCCGCTGCGCTGTGAAGAGGCCATTCGTGTTGAAGCCAGCATCAGCGAATATGAGAACCGGCTGCGCATCGATTATGTCATCCGTAACGCTGCCGGGCAGGTGACCACCAAAGCGCACACGCTGCAGGTGGCGGTCAGCGCCAGCACGCAGGAGATGTGCTTTGTCTCGCCGGATATTCTGCTGCAGCGTTTGGGGGTGTCATCATGATTCGTCTGGTCTGCCTGCTGCTGACGCTGCTCAGCGCCAGCGCCAGCGCGGTGACGCTGGAACAGCTACAGCAGCGCTTTGCCAGCCAGCCGGTGATTCGCGCCAGCTTTGTTCAGGTACGCAGCATCGCTGGAATGGCGCAGCCGCTGGTGTCGCGCGGCCAGCTGTTGATTGCTCAGCAGCAGGGGCTGTGGTGGCACCAGGCGACACCGTTTCCGATGACGCTGATTCTGGATGATCACCGCATGGTGCAAAGCATGAGCGGCCAGCCGCCGCAGGTGATCACCGCAGACAGCAATCCGCAAATGTTCCAGTTTAACCATCTGCTGCGCGCGCTGTTCCAGGCGGATGAGCAGGTACTGCGCGAGAATTTTGTGCTCGATTTCCGCGATGATGGTGGCGACGGCTGGCAGCTGAGCCTGACGCCGAAAGCGGCACCGCTGAATAAGATCTTCAACCGCATCGATCTGCAGGGCGCGGCGTATCTCAACCGCATTACGCTGGATGACCGCCAGGGCGATAAAACGGAAATCACTCTGAGCGATACCCGTACGCAGCCCGGCCAACTGACTGATGAAGAGCGAGCCCGTTTTGCCGCAGCGCAGTGAGATTTTTGCCGCGCGCGCGTGGCTGGCCGTCTGTCTGATGCTGATGCTGGCGCTGGCCTGGTTACTGCCGCGCAGCCACATTAACAGCAGCGTGCTGGCTCTGCTGCCGCAGCAGAATCTTGGCCAGGCACCGGCAGAGATTCAGCAGGGCTTTATGCAGCGGCTCGACCGCCAGCTGGTGTGGCTGGTGAGTGCGCCCGGTGCGGACGGTGACGCCGCCGCTGCGTGGTGGCAGGCGCAGCTCCGGGCACTGCCGATGCTCAGTGAGGTCAGCGGCGCGCTGGATGATGATCAGCTGCAGCGCTGGGGAAGCTTTGCTTATCAGCATCGCAACGGGTTGATCGATCCGCTGACGCGTGCGCGACTGCAGCACGGCGGCGGCGCGCAGGCCGACTGGATTCTGGCGCAGCTGTTTTCGGCGTTTGCCGGGGTGAGCAGCAAAGAGCTTGCCGGTGACCCGCTGCTGCTGGTGCGTGGCGCGCAGCTGGCGCTGCAGCAGAACGCCAGCAAAATGGTGCTGCACAACGGCTGGCTGACGGTCAGCGATGCGCAGCAGCGCCGCTGGTATTTTCTGCACGGCGAACTGGTACATAACGCCTTCAGCATGGCGCAGAGCCATCAGCTGGTCAGCGCGCTGCATCAGCTTGAGCAGCAGTTGAAACAGCGCTGGCCGCAGGCGCAGCTGCTGACGCGCGGCACGGTGCTGTTCAGCGACGATGCCAGCCAGCGCGCGCAGCATGATGTTGCCACGCTGGGCAGCGTGACGCTGGGCGGTTTGCTGCTGCTGGTGTGGCTGGTGTTTCGCTCACTGCGGCCGCTGGCACTGAGCGTGCTGTCGGTAGCCATCGGGGCGATGGCCGGCACCGTGTTCACGCTGCTGTTTTTTGGTGAGCTGCATCTCACCACGCTGGTGATGAGTCTCAGTATTGTCGGCATCTCGGCCGATTATACGCTGTACTACCTGACGGAACGCATGGTGCACGGTGAGCACGCCACACCGTGGCAGAGTCTGCATAAAGTGCGCGGTACGCTGCTGCTGGCGCTGGGCACCACGGCGATCGCCTGGCTGCTGATGCTGCTGGCACCGTTTCCCGGGCTGCGCCAGCTGGCGGTCTTTGCCGCCAGCGGCTTGGGCGCCTCGTGCCTGACGGTGATCTGTTTCTATCCGTGGCTGGTGCGCGGCCTGCCGGTGCGACCGGTGCCGGCGATGGTGTGGCTGGCGCGCTGGCTGGCCGCGTGGCGCCGCCAGCGCGGGCTGCGCGTCGGGTTACCGCTGCTGGTAGCCCTTTACGCGCTGAGCGGCATCTTACAGCTGCGCGTCGACGATAATATTGCTCATCTGCAGAGCGCGCCGGCGCAGCTGCTGGCGCAGGATCGCCAGCTGGCGCAGCTCACCGGGCAACAGGCCGATCAAACCTGGTTTGTGGTTTGGGGTGATAACGAGCAGCAGGTGTTGCAGCGGCTTAATGCGCTGGCGCCCGAACTGCAGCGCGCGCAGCAGCAGGGCTGGCTGACAAGCTATCGCCTGCTGCCGCTCAGCACGCTGGAACAGCAGCAACAGGATGTCGCGCTGTTACAGCAGGCGGCCCCGACCATCATGGCGCGTCTGCAACAGGCCGGTATTCGTCCGGCGCAGGCCAGTCTGCAGCCGATGCCGGTCTGCGTGCAGGCGTGGCTGGCGAGTCCGCTGAGTGAAGGCTGGCGGCTGCTGTGGCTGTCGCTGCCTGACGGACGCAGCAGCGTGCTGGTCCCGGTGAGCGGCGTGCAGAACAGTGCCGCGCTGCAAAAGCTGGCGACAGGGCAAGCAGGCGTGAGCTGGGTCGATCGCAAGGCCCGTTACGATGAGCTGTTTGGCTTCTGGCGCACGCTGCTAAGCGGCCTGCTGGCGCTGGCGCTGCTGCTGATCACCGTCAGTTACACCCTGCGCCTTGGCCTCAAAGCCGGGCTGCGCAGCGCGCTGCCGTCATGGCTGTCGCTGGCGGCCGCGCTGGCCACGCTCGGCTGGCTGGGTGCCAGTCTGAATCTGTTTGCGCTGCTGGCGCTGATTCTGGTGCTGGGCATTGGCATCAATTACACGCTGTTTTTCAGTAATCCGCGCGGCACGCCGCTGACGTCGATGCTGGCGGTGACGCTGGCGATGATGACCACGCTGCTGACGCTGGGCATGCTGGTATTCAGCAGCACCAGCGCCATCAGCAGCTTTGGTACTGTGCTGTGCAGCGGAATTTTTTGTGCATTTTTACTGGCGCCGCTGGCGCTGGCGGGCGGAAAAAGGAAATCACGATGAGAATGGGTGCGTTACTGCTGGCGCTCAGCCTGCTGCTGAGCGGGTGTGCGTCTCACCATGACGAGTCCAGCCGGCCCACGGCCTGGCTCAAACCCGGCGTGCGCGTCACGCTGCCGGCACCGGGCATCTCGCCCGGCTTTCAGCAGCAGCAGTTGCTGACCGGGCGCGTGAAGGGCAAAACCCAGTCATTGCTGGTGCTGCTCAGCGCGGATGCGCAGCAGATCTCGCTGGCCGGGCTGTCGTCGCTTGGCATCCGGCTATTCCGCGTCACTTACGATCAACAGGGGATTCATACCCAGCAGATGATGGCGCTGCCCGACCTGCCGCCAGCCAGCCAGGTGCTGGCCGATATTATGCTGAGCTACTGGCCGGTCAGCGCGTGGCAGCCGCAATTGCCGTCCGGCTGGACGCTACGCGATGTGGGCGACCGGCGCGAATTGCGCGATGCCTCCGGCCAGTTGATCAGCCAGATTCATTATCTGCAGCGCGGGGAACAGCGTGAGCCGATTAGCGTCGATCAGCGCGCCTTTGGCTATCAGATTCACATCCAGCATCTGGACGCCTCCTCATGATTTACCTGTCGGCTTTTGGCATGGTCAATGCGCTGGGCAGCAGCCTGGCGCAGATTGCCGCCCAGCTACAGCAGGGCACAGCGCCCGGCATGCAGCCGCGTGACGGCTGGTTAGCGCAGGGCAAGCGCTGCTGGCTGGGTGAAGTGCCGGGCGCGCTGCCGCCGGTACCGGCTGAACTGGCGGCGCATGATACGCGCAACAATCGATTGCTGCTGGCGGCGCTGCAGCAGTGCCAGCCAGCGCTGGATGAGGCGATTACGCGCTATGGTCGCGCCCGCGTGGCCATCGTGCTGGGCACCAGTACTTCCGGCGTGGATGAGGGCGATCGGCAGACGGACGGCGGCCATGCCGGTTATGACTACCGGATGCAGGAACTGGGCGATCCGTCGCGCTTTCTGGCGCACTATCTGCAGCTGGATGGCCCGGCGTACACGATTTCTACTGCCTGCTCCTCCAGCGCGCGCGCCATCATTAGCGGGGCGCGGCTGATTGCTGCCGGTCTGGCCGACGTAGCGCTGGTGGGCGGTGCGGACTCGCTCAGCCGCATGCCGATTAACGGCTTTGCCAGCCTCGATTCGCTGTCGGAACATCACTGCGCACCGTTCAGCGCCGGACGCGACGGTATTTCGATTGGCGAAGCGGCGGCGCTGCTGCTGCTGACGCGCGAGCCGCAGCCGCTGGCGCTGCTGGGCTGCGGTGAATCGTCAGATGCCTGGCACATGTCAGCGCCGCATCCGCAGGGCGTGGGCGCGGAAGCCGCCATGCGCATGGCGCTGCAGCAGGCCGGTTTGCAGCCGCACGAGGTGGGCTATATCAATCTGCACGGTACCGCCACGCCGCTGAACGATCAGGTTGAAGCGGCGGTGATTCACCGCCTGTTCGGTGACGCCGTGCCGTGCAGCTCTACCAAGCACCTCACCGGCCACACGCTGGGCGCAGCAGGCGCCACCGAAGCCGCGCTGGCGGCCCTGATTATCCAGCAACAGTTGTCGCTGCCGCCGCAGGATTTTTCGCACGCGACGCAGGATAGTACGCTGCCGCCCTGTGGACTGCTGACTGTGGCACAGCCGCTGGCGCGCCCGGTGATTGCCTCTAACTCATTTGCCTTTGGCGGGAACAATACCTGCCTGATTGTAGGATCTTCGCATGAATGATTTTTTGCCGGTGGGCGATTACCTGCCGCACCGCGCGCCGCTGCTGCTGCTTGAGCGCGTGCTTGACGTCACGCCAGACAGCGTTGTCTGTACGGTCACGGTGAGCCCGCAGGGCGTGCTGGCACCGTTCCTCACGCCGCAGGGCGAGCTGCCGGCGTGGTTTGGCGTCGAGATCATGGCGCAGACCGTGGGCGTCTGGTCCGGCTTTCATGCCCGCCAGCGCGGCGCCAGTGACATCCGCCCCGGCATGCTGCTGGGCGGGCGCGGCTATCGTGCCAGTGCGCCCACCTTCGCGGCACACAGTGAGTTGCAGATTGAGATGCACCTGCTGATGCGCGATGACAAGCTGGGCAGTTTTGAGGGCGAGATCCGCTGCGGCACCAGCCTGCTGGCCAGCGGACGACTGAACACCTACCAGCCCGACGACGACGAATTAACCCGATTAGCGCAACAAGGAACCGAGTGATGACCCGCAGCGTATTAGTAACCGGGGCCAGTAAAGGTATTGGCCGTGCCATGGCCTTACGTCTGGCCGCCGACGGATTTGATATTGTGGTGCATTACCACCGCGACGCCGCCGGTGCGCAGCAGACGCTGGCGCAGATCGTTGCCGCAGGCGGCTGCGGCCGCACGCTGCAGTTTGACGTGGCACAGCGGGAAGCCACGCGTAACGCGCTGGAGCAGGATATCGCCGCGCACGGTGCTTATTATGGCGTGATCAGCAATGCGGGCATTACCCGCGACGGTGCTTTTCCGGCGCTTACTGAAGACGAATGGGACAGCGTGATCCACACTAACCTCGACAGCTTTTACAACGTGATTCATCCCTGCGTCATGCCGATGATCGGCCTGCGCCAGGGCGGACGCATCATTACCCTCTCTTCGGTATCTGGCATGATGGGCAACCGCGGACAGGTCAACTACAGCGCGGCCAAGGCCGGTATCATCGGCGCCACGAAAGCGCTGGCGATTGAACTGGCGAAACGCAAAATCACCGTTAACTGTATCGCGCCAGGTTTGATCGATACCGGCATGACCGATCTTGAGCCGCAGGTAATCGACGAAGCGCTGAAAATCATTCCGATGAAACGTATGGGCGCGGCAGACGAAGTCGCTGGCCTGGCCAGCTATCTGATGTCGGATATCGCTGGCTACGTTACGCGGCAGGTGATTTCCATCAACGGAGGGATGTTGTGATGCAGCGGGTAGTGGTTACCGGTATGGGCGGCGTCACTGCTTTCGGTGAGAGCTGGAGCGCGGTGGCGCAGCGCATTAAACAGGGCCAGAATGCGGTACGTAAAATGCCGGAGTGGCAAGTCTATGATGGCCTGCACACGCTGCTGGGCGCGCCGGTCGATGACTTCACGCTGCCGCCGCACTACACGCGTAAACGCATCCGCGCCATGGGCCGCGTCTCACTGCTGGCGACGCGTGCCACCGAGCTGGCGCTGGAGCAGGCCGGCCTGATTGATCATCCGGTGCTGACCAGTGGTGAAACCGGCATCGCCTATGGGTCTTCGACCGGCAGCACCGGTCCGGTGAGCGAGTTCGCCACCATGCTGACGGAAAAGCACACCAACAACATCACCGGCACCACCTACGTGCAGATGATGCCGCACACCACGGCAGTTAACGCTGGACTGTTTTTTGGTCTGCGCGGTCGCGTGATTCCCACGTCCAGCGCCTGCACTTCCGGCAGCCAGGCGATTGGCTACGCGTGGGAAGCCATTCGCCATGGCTATCAGACCGTGATGGTCGCGGGCGGGGCAGAGGAGCTGTGCCCCTCGGAAGCCGCCGTGTTCGATACGCTGTTTGCCACCAGCCAGCGTAACGACGCGCCGCACACCTCGCCGGCACCGTTCGATCAACAGCGCGACGGTCTGGTGATTGGTGAAGGGGCGGGCACGCTGATCCTGGAATCGCTGGCACATGCGCAGGCGCGCGGCGCGACCATCTATGCGGAGCTGGTCGGTTTTCACACTAACTGTGACGCGGCCCATATCACTCAGCCGCAGCGTGAAACCATGCAGATTTGTATTCAGCGCGCGCTGGACAGCGCAGGGGTGACGGCAGCGCAGATTGGTTACATTAACGCACACGGTACCGCCACCGATCGCGGCGATATTGCCGAAAGCCAGGCGACGGCAGCAATTTTTGGCAATCGTACGCCCATCTCTTCGCTGAAAAGCTATTTCGGTCACACGCTGGGTGCCTGCGGCGCGCTGGAAGCCTGGATGAGTATTGAGATGATGCGTGAGGGCTGGTTTGCGCCCACGCTGAATCTGACGCAGCCCGCCGCCGAATGCGGTGAGCTGGATTACATCACTGGCGCGCCCCGGCAGCTACAGACCGATTACGTCCAGTCAAACAACTTTGCTTTTGGCGGTATCAACACCTCGCTGGTGTTTAAACGCTGGCGCGACGCCTGAGTCTCTCCGTTTACCCCTCATTCCCGTCGCCCGGCGGGAATCTTCCTCCCCGATGATGCCTCTGGCGGTGATACACCGCCGGATTTTGCTTGCATTTGGCTGTACGCTGCGCATAATCGCAAACCGCAATAATAATGATTCTCAGTATAATTTACATCAGGGGATAACCATGCGCAGAACGCCTTTCAATCCCGGAATGAAACCGACGCTGCTGGCCATGCTGGTCAGCGCCGGTTGTTTGCCAGTGATGGCTGCTACCACTAACACCAGTAATGCTCCTCAGGGCGCTAACGAACAGCAGACGCTGACCGTCACCGCCACGCCGCAGAGTGAATTCAAACCCGGCGGCAACGACTTAGTACCGGCCTTTCTCGACGGCCAGATTGCCCACGGCGGTCGCCTCGGCATGCTGGGCGAGCAAAACGCCATGGACGTGCCGTTCAACGTCATCGGCTATACGGCAAAAATGATTCAGGACCAGCAAGCGCAAACCATCGCCGATGTGGTGCGCAACGATGCGGGCGTGCAGAACGTCAAAGGTTACGGCAATTTTGCTGAAACTTACCGCATTCGGGGTTTTACTCTCGACGGCGATGATATGACTTTCGGCGGTCTGCCCGGTGTGGTGCCGCGCCAGGTGATGGACGCTTCGCTGATCGATCGCGTGGAGATCTTCAAAGGCGCGAACAGTCTGGTTAACGGCGCAGCCAGTTCCGGCGTCGGCGGTATGATCAACCTCGAGCCGAAACATGCCGAAGATACGCCGATCAATCGCATTGGCCTCGATTACACCTCCTCGTCTCAGGTTGGTGGAACGCTGGACGTGGGGCGTCGCTTTGGCGATAACAATCAGTTTGGCGTGCGGGTTAACGCCGTGCATCGCGAAGGTGAAACCGGCGTTGACGGCGAGAAAAAACGCACCACGGCGGCCTCGGTCGGTCTTGATTATCGCGGCGATCGGCTGCGCACCTCGCTGGACGTTGGCTATCAGAAGAAAACCTTCCATGACGGCTTACAGGGCGTGAAATTCGCCAGCGCCGGCGTGATTCCGCCGGTGCCGTCAAATTCGCATAACTACAGCCAGAAATGGGTGTACAGCGATATGGAATCTGAATTCGGTATCGCCAAAGCAGAATACGATATTACCGACAGCTGGACGGCCTATGCCGGCCTCGGCGCACAGCACGCTCATGAAACCGGCAACTACGGCGCGCCGACCATTACCAACAGCAACGGTGACGGCACCATCAGCAGCTTCTACTCCAACCGTATTCAGGACAACATGAGCGGCATGGTGGGGCTGCGCGGTGAGTTCCACACCGGTTTCGTCAGTCATAAAGTCAACGTGGGTTACTCGGCGCTGACCACCAATGCGAAAAATGCCTACGACATGTCGCTGGTGGGCACGCCGTTTAATATCTACCACAGCGGTGACGTGGCGGAACCGGCGGCCACCTTCGCCGGCGGCAAGTTCTCCGATCCGCTTACCACGTCACGTACCCGCACCCAGGGCTATCTGCTGAGCGATACGCTGGGATTACTGGACGATACGCTGCTGGTGACCGTCGGTGCTCGCCATCAGAAAGTGGTGGTGCGCAGCTATAACTACAACACCGGCGCGGAAAGCGTTGATTCGCGCTTCACCAACGACCGCTGGATGCCAACGTACGGCGTGGTCTACAAGCCGTGGAAAGAAGTGGCGCTGTACGCGAACCATACGGAAGCGCTGCAGCCTGGTGAAGTGGCCCCTAAAGACGCCGTCAACTATGGCACCGTGACCGGCGTGGCGCACTCGAAGCAGAATGAGATCGGCGTGAAAACGGATTTCGGCCGCATCGGCGGCTCGCTGGGGCTGTTCGAAATCCAGAAACCGTCCGGCCTGATCAACAGTGACAATGTCTACGTCATGGATGGCGAGCAGCGCCATCGCGGCGTGGAAGCCAACGTGTTTGGTGAGCCGGTGCTGGGCCTGCGCCTCAACGCCAGCGCCACCTGGATCGATCCGGTGATGAAGAAAACCGCCGGCGGCACTTACGATGGCAAACAGGCGATCGGCGTGCCGCGCTACACCTACGTGCTGGGCGCGGAGTATGACATCAAGCCGGTGGAGGGTCTGACGGCCACGGCGCTGCTCAACCACAGCGGCTCTCAGTACGCCAACTCGGCCAATACCCTCAAGCTGGACAGCTATACCACGCTGGATCTTGGTATGCGTTACCGCATGAAGGTGAATCAGAACGATCTGGTGTGGCGCGTGGCGGTCGAAAACGTCACCAATGAGAAGTACTGGTCAAACGTTGATGACACCGGCACCTATCTCGCGCAGGGCGACCCGCGCACGCTGAAAATCAGCATGAGCTACGATTTCTAAGCGGCCACCACGGGGCGTAGTGACGCTCCGTGGTCTTTTCCGACAGAAATAGTGCTGTACGTTGGCCGCTATTCCATTACACTCTGTGCGGCAATCCCGCTGAAAAACGCCTCTTTCCTGTTGAGTCATCATGAGTTCACCCGCGCCACCTGACGATCACGACGAACCTTTACGGCAATCGCTGGATGATGCGCACTTCGCCATTGTGGTACTTGCAGTGACCTCGGTTACCCTTATAATCTTCGTCCTGATGCTTACATTATGGATGAGCTGAGGCCAGCAACCGACTACGGACGCCCGCAAGGAGATGTCGATGGAATCCCGGGATGACAAACTGATCGCCATCATTGGACTGCTTTCCGCCTGCCTGATCGGCGTAGTGTTCCTTTTCACTATGACCTGGCTGACGGACGTGCGCCATCCAGCCGATCCGTCACTGGATGTACAAACCTGCCCGCCCAAAACCGCCAGCCCGGTGCAGCACTCTTAATCCTGGGTGCGCCATTTAATCTGCTGACTGCGTAACTCCAGCGCCAGCGCTTCATGCAGGGTGCGATTGCCATTGGGATCGCCCAGACCAAACAGCGCGCCAGGCGAGCGCCGATCGTCGGCCCACGCCGGATACTCCACCACCGGATAGAGCGAAATGCCTTCCAGCGCCACGCCCTGCGCTAAGGCCAGCCGCGCTTCATCACTGACATGCCGCAGCCAGGGCGCGCGCGCGTCGCCTTCCGCGCCGGTTTCCGCCAGCAGCAGCGGGCGCTGATAACGCTGCCAGCACTGCATCAGCAGCCGGTGCAGCGGCTGACGCTGCGGGTGGTCGGGCGGAATGGTGTCGCCGGAGAAGAACCAGTGGTTGTCGGGATAATAGTTCAGCCCCAGGATGTCGAGAAAATCGGGCTGACCACCCAGCTCCGGCGCATCGCGTCCTGCCAGCCAGTCCCAGGCTTCAAACTGCGCCTGATGCTGGCTGTCGGCATAGGGTTTACTGTCGGGGTTATGCGGATCGGCGGCGATCTGCACCAGCGGGTCGGTCAGCACGAAGCGGGCGTCCGGATAGACGTCGCGAATGGCGTGCATGGCCGTCAGCGAGGCGCGCACCAGCTGACGTTTCAGTTCGCGACCTCGCGCGCTGGCGTAGGGATCGAGCCACGAGACATCGGCGCCGGCCCAGGACCAGAAGGATATCTGATTGATAGGCGTAAAGAACGGCTGCTCCACGCCCTCATCCCGCATCAGCTCAGCCATGGCGCGCGCGAAGCGGCCAAAGTGCTCCACAAACGCCGGCTTCCAGATATCGAGATGATCGGGGTAGCCAAAGTGCGCCAGCTCCCAGATGATTTGTAAATCATGGCGCGCCGCCGCGTGAATCATCGGCAGAAAGGTGCGCCAGTCGTATTCACCTGGCGTGGCTTCAATCAGGTGCCAGCGGGCGCCGTCGCGCGCGGTGCGCAATCCTTCCTGCGCCAGCGCGGCGTAATCTTTCTCCAGCAGCATGTCGTGGCCGCTGCTGATGACCATATCCAGTCGTCGCCCGCCGCTGCGGCAGGCGGTAGAGCAGGGGAAGCTGCCCTGAAAAAAGCTGCGAAATAGCCGGGGCTGATGGCGCGGGGATAGCTGAGTCATGATCTTCTCCTCACGAAGAACGCCGGATGCAGAACGCCTGGCTAAGTCTAGACTAAATTAACGCCGCACCCGACGCGGAAGTAGACGGCTCTGATTGCCTTTACGTGCGGTGATACCAACAATAACAGCTTCAGGGTAAGCAGGGATTGAGTATGAGCGAAGCGGCATTGCGTTCCTCACGCGAACGGCCAGGCGACGGGTTGAGAGAACATGCGCAACAGCAATGTGCCCATCATCCGGGACTGAGCGGCATTCATCCGCTGAACGATGGGCTGGATGCGTTTGCGGCACGCTATCTGCTGATGGGCATGGCGCAGCACACCATCGACGTCCAGTATTACATCTGGCACAACGACATGTCCGGACGCCTGCTGTTCAGCGCGCTGCTGGATGCGGCGGAGCGCGGCGTACAGGTGCGCCTGCTGCTGGATGACAACAATACGCCCGGGCTGGATGAAACGCTGGCCGAACTCGATCGGCATCCGAATATCGCCGTGCGGCTGTTTAATCCCTTCTCGTTTCGAACCCTGCGCGCGCTGGGCTATCTGACTGACTTCGCCCGCCTGAATCGCCGGATGCACAACAAAAGCCTGACCGTGGACGGCGCGGTAACGCTGGTGGGCGGCCGTAACATCGGCGACGAATATTTTGGCACCGGCAATGAGCCGCTGTTTACCGATCTCGACGTGCTGGCGCTGGGACCGGCGGTAGATGAAGTGGCGGAAGATTTCGCCCGCTACTGGCACAGCAAAGCGGTATCGCCGTTGCGCAGCGTCGTGGACACCGGCGCACCGCCGCATGAAGCGGTGCGTTTACCGCCGGAGTGGCAGCAGAGCGAGGCGGTGCAGCGCTACCTGGCGCGGCTGGAGAAATCCTCCTTTGTCAGCCAGCTGGAGCAGGGCTCGCTGAGCATGACCTGGGCACACACGCGGCTGTTAAGTGACGATCCGCGCAAAGGGCTGGGCAAAGCGAAGCGCTCCTCTTTGCTGCCGCAGCGCATGCTGGAGGTGATCGGCACGCCGCAGCAGCAGTTCGATATCATCTCGGCCTATTTTGTCCCGACCCGTGCCGGCGTGGCGCAGCTGCTGGCGCTGAAGCGGCGGGGCGTTAAGATCGCCATCTTAACCAACTCGCTGGCCGCCAATGATGTCACCGTGGTTCACGCTGGCTATGCGCGCTGGCGCAAGAAGCTGCTGCGTCACGGCATTGCGCTCTACGAACTGAAGCCGCAGGCCAATGCCGCGGATGCCCCGCACGATCGCGGCCTGACCGGGAATTCCGGCTCCAGCCTGCACGCCAAGACTTTCACCGTCGATAACCGCAAAGTGTTTATTGGCTCGTTTAATTTCGATCCGCGTTCGGCGGTGCTGAATACGGAGATGGGGCTGGTGATTGAGAGCGAAGCGCTGGCGCAGCAGACCCATCAGCGTTTTAGCAGCGGCATGCGCGACCGCGCCTGGGCACTGCGGCTGGATAAGTGGGGCCGCGTTAACTGGGTTGAGTACAGCGGCGAAGCGCGGGAAGTGGTGCATAAGCACGAGCCGCAGTGCACGCTATTGCAGCGTTTGCTGGTGCGGCTGGTATGGCGTCTGCCGGTGGAGTGGCTGCTATAGCCGGGCTGCAACGCGCGCAGCCCGGCGGGTAAGTACGCCGTTACGTCTGCGCGGAGGTCTCTGGTTTGCGCTGCGGCTTGCCGGAGAATAAAAAGCGCAGCAGCGGGATACGCAGATGAATCTCGTACAGGGCAAAGGCAACGCCAAACACCATCAGCAGGCCGACAAAGAAGCCCAGCGTATTACTGCTGATGTGTGGCGTAACGTAGATGCCGTACAGGATGGTCAGCGGATGGTGCACCAGATAAATAAACAGCGACGCGTTCACCAGATACATGATGCGCGGCGAGTGACTGTTCAGCAGCTTGTGGCCGAAGCTAAAGCAGACGTTCAGCATACACAAGCCCATCAGCGTAGAAATGATGGCATCAAGCTCGTACAGCCAGCCTTCACCGCTGCTGTAGCGCTGATTCAGGCTGTACGCGATAAACACCGCAATGGCACCAAAGCACATCACCGGATTAAAACGCACAAACAGCGCTTTCAGCGCCTGATGTTTCCAGCTCAGCGCACCCAGCATAAAGAACGGCAGGAAGAACAGCGACTGCATTACCGCAATGCTGAACAGACCATCCATTAACAGCGCGGGGGCAAAGTGGAAAATCAGCCGACGGAAGGCGCACCACACCAGCGCATAGGCCAGCAGGGCCAGCGTCAGCTTGCCCCAGCCAACCTGCTGATAATCGATGCGGCGCTGCTGATCACGCAGCCAGCGGAAGCTCAGCATGCCAAACGCGGTCAGAATCACCAGTACCAGTAAAAACCACAGGTGCGAAATCAGATCCCACATCAGCGCGTTGTACTTGTCATACAGCGAGAAGTTTGCCCAGTCACCGACTTTGCTGGTGAGATTTTTCAGCATAAAAAACTGTGGCAGGGTAATGAGCGGCACCGCGGTTAATAGCGGAATGCCGACGCGCTCCAGCCGCACCTTCAGCCAGCGGTTGGGCTGATAGCGCAGATAGAGCATATACGAGAAATAACCTGAAATAACAAAGAACACCTGCATGCGGAAGGCGTGAATAAAATCATTCAGCACCGTCAGCCACAGTGAGGCGTCCTGGCTGTTAACCGACCAGCGTTGGGTCGAGTAAATCAGCGAGACGTGAAAAGGCACGCCCAGCAGCATTAAATACGCTCGAATCGAGTCGAGGAAATATTCACGTTCGGGTTTGGCTGAACTCATAAGCTTCCGGTTTGTCAGTTTACTTGCCGGTTTCACCCTGAAACCGGATTATGCCGGACGAAATTCTACCGGCTGTAAACAGCGTATACTATCAGGTGAATCTGTTTCTTAATCTTCCGGGTTTAATTATCCGAAAAGTACACTTTCGGCTTACGAATCAGGGGAACAATCTTTTACATAAGCTGTCGGAAAACCGAATAATCCTTTAAGATAAATGGGTTTGATCTAAGCACACGAAAGGGGGGGATGTGCTGACTAAAGTGAAGAATAATGGCGGGCTGGTGAAGATGCGCTGGGTAGGCGCAGCAGTTCTGCTGGCGTTGTACGCCAACAATAGCTGGGCGTTCAACATTGATGATGTGGCAAAGCAAGCTAAGGCGCTGGCAGGGAAAGGTTTTGAAGCGCCAAAAAGCAATTTACCCTCTCAGTTTCGTGAAATGAAGTTTGCTGACTATCAGCAGATCCAGTTTAACCACGACAAAGCATACTGGGGCAAACTGCGCACGCCGTTTAAGCTCGAGTTCTATCATCAGGGCATGTATTTCGACACGCCGGTGAAAATCAATGAAGTCACCGCGTCTTCGGTACGTGAAATCAAATATAACCCTGACTACTTCAATTTCGGCAACGTGAAACACGATGCCGATGCGGTGAAAAACCTCGGTTTTGCCGGTTTCAAAGTGCTGTATCCTTTAAATAAAAAGGGTAAAGACGATGAGATTACCAGCTTCCTGGGTGCCAGCTATTTCCGCGTGATTGGCGAAGGCCAGGTGTATGGCCTGTCGGCGCGTGGTCTGGCGATTGATACCGCGCTGCCTTCCGGTGAGGAGTTCCCGCGCTTTAAAGAGTTCTGGATCGAGCGGCCGAAGCCGCAGGATAAACAGCTGGTGATTTATGCGCTGCTGGATTCTCCGCGCGCCGCCGGTGCCTATCGCTTTGTGATCCAGCCGGGCAAAGAGTCCACCGTGGACGTGCAGTCTAAAGTGTATCTGCGTGACAACGTCGGCAAACTCGGCGTAGCCCCACTCACCAGTATGTTCCTGTTTGGCGCTAACCAGCCGTCGCCGGTCAGCAACTTCCGCCAGGAGCTGCATGATTCGAACGGCCTGTCGATTCACGCCGGAAATGGCGAGTGGATCTGGCGTCCGCTCAATAACCCGAAACACCTGGCGGTCAGCACCTTTACCATCGAAAACCCGAAAGGCTTCGGTCTGCTGCAGCGTGGCCGTGACTTCAGCCATTACCAAGACCTGGACGACCGCTATGATCTGCGTCCAAGCGGCTGGGTTGAGCCGCAGGGCGACTGGGGCAAAGGCCGCGTAGAGCTGGTGGAGATCCCGACGGCAGATGAAACCAACGATAACATCGTGGCCTTCTGGACGCCGGAGAGCCTGCCAGAGCCAGGCAAAGAGATGAACTTCAAATATCGTCTGCACTTTACGCGTGATGAAAACCAGCTGCATCAGGACGATGTGGCCTGGGTGAAAGACACGCTGCGTTCTGCGGGCGATGTGAAGCAGTCTAACCTGGTGCGTCAGCCGGATGGTTCCATCGCCTTTACCGTGGACTTTGTCGGTAAAGCGATGAGCAAGCTGCCGGAAAACACCCAGGTGGCGCCGCAGGTCAGCGTCGGTAACAACGCCGACGTGGTCGAGCAGAGCGTACGCTACAACCCGGTCACCAAAGGCTGGCGTCTGGTGCTGCGTCTGCGCGTGAAAGACAACAAGCAGCCGACCGAAATGCGTGCGGCGCTGGTGAGCGGCGACAAGACATTGACGGAAACCTGGAGCTATCAGTTACCTGCCAATGAATAAATCGACTTATTTACCTCAATCTTACGTGGCGGCGCTGCCGCTTGATGCGGCAGCACGCGCCACGCTCAGCGCCTCGCTGCAGAATGCGCAGGCGTTTCATGCCATTCACAGCGCGCTGGGGCAGGATATCGCCGCCAGCGAACGGCCGGACGATGCGCCGCTGAAATCGGTCTCGTCGCGCGTATCCATGGCGTGGCCGGATTCGCTCGCCGATGGCCAGCAGCTCAGTAAAGATTATCTCGACCGCACCACGCTGAAGGCGATGCCGCCAGTGAAGCGTTCGCTGATGTTCCCGGAAGCCTGGCGGACTAACCCGATTGCGCGCGCCTGGGATTCCCTGCGCGGGCAGAAAGGCAATCCACGCTATGCCACGGTGGAAGAGCAGAAAGCGGAAGACAAATGGCGCCACGTGGGTTCCATGCGTCGCTACGTGCTGCTGATTCTGACCATTCTGCAGACCGTGGTCGCCACCTGGTACATGAAAACCATTCTGCCGTATCAGGGCTGGACGCTGCTCGATCCGGTCGAGCTGTTTAACCAGAACTGGCTGCAGTCGGTGGAGCTGATCCTGCCGTATATTCTGCAGACCGGTATCCTGTTCCTGTTTGCCATCCTGTTCTGCTGGGTATCGGCTGGTTTCTGGACCGCGCTGATGGGCTTCCTGCAGTTGCTGATCGGCCGCGATAAGTACAGCATCTCGTACTCGACCACCGGTGATGAGCCGCTCAATCCGGAACATCGCACCGCGCTGATCATGCCAATCTGTAACGAAGACGTGGAACGCGTGTTCGCCGGTCTGCGCGCCACCTGGGAGTCGGTGAAACGCACCGGTAACGCGGAGCATTTCGACGTTTACATCCTGAGCGACAGCTACGATGCCGACATCGCCATCGCCGAGCAAAAAGCGTGGATGGAGCTGGTGCGGGATGTCGGTGGGGCAGGCAAGATCTTCTATCGCCGTCGTCGCCGCCGCGTGAAGCGTAAAAGCGGCAACATCGATGACTTCTGCCGTCGCTGGGGCAGCAACTACAGCTACATGGTGGTGCTGGACGCCGATAGCGTGATGAGCGGTGAGTGTCTTACCGGTCTGGTGCGCATGATGGAAGCGAACCCGAACGCCGGTATTATCCAGTCGTCGCCAAAAGCGTCAGGTATGGATACGCTGTATGCGCGCTGTCAGCAGTTCGCCACCCGTGTTTACGGGCCGCTGTTTACCGCCGGTCTGCACTTCTGGCAGCTGGGCGAATCGCACTACTGGGGGCACAACGCCATCATTCGCGTGCAGCCATTTATTGAACACTGTGCGCTGGCGCCGCTGCCGGGTGAAGGCTCCTTCGCCGGTTCGATCCTGTCACATGACTTCGTGGAAGCCGCGCTAATGCGTCGTGCCGGCTGGGGCGTGTGGATCGCCTACGATCTGCCGGGTTCTTATGAAGAGCTGCCGCCGAACCTGCTGGACGAGCTGAAGCGTGACCGTCGCTGGTGCCACGGCAACCTGATGAACTTCCGCCTGTTCCTGGTAAAAGGCATGCACCCGGTGCACCGCGCGGTGTTCCTGACCGGCGTGATGTCCTACCTGTCGGCGCCGCTGTGGTTTATGTTCCTTGCGTTGTCGACCGCCCTGCAGGTGGTGCATACGCTGATGGAACCGACCTACTTCCTGCAGCCGCGTCAGCTGTTCCCGGTGTGGCCGCAGTGGCGTCCGGATTTGGCGATTGCGCTGTTCTCCACCACGCTGGTGCTGCTGTTCCTGCCAAAACTGCTCAGCGTGGTGCTGATCTGGTTTAAAGGGGCGAAACCGTACGGTGGCGCATTCCGCCTGTTCCTCTCGCTGCTGCTGGAGATGCTGTTCTCGGTGCTGCTGGCACCGGTGCGCATGCTGTTCCACACCGTGTTTGTGGTCAGCGCCTTCCTCGGCTGGGAAGTGGTGTGGAACTCGCCGCAGCGTGACGATGACGCCACGCCGTGGAGCGAAGCGTTCCGTCGCCACGGTTCACAGATGCTGCTGGGCATTGTCTGGGCCGTCGGGATGGGCGTGCTCGATCTCAACTTCCTGTGGTGGCTGGCGCCAATCGTCTTCTCGCTGATTCTGTCGCCGTTTGTCTCGGTGATGTCGAGTCGCGCCACGGTCGGGCTGAAGAGTAAGCGCGCCAGGCTGTTCCTGATCCCGGAAGAGTATGAGCCGCCGAAAGAGCTGGTCGACACCGATCACTATCTGCAGCTGAACCGTGAACGTGCGCTGAAGCATGGCTTTATGCATGCGCTGTTCAATCCGGCGTTCAACGCGCTGGCGACGGCGATGGCGACATCGCGCCATAAGCAGAGCGCACTGCTGGATCACGCACGCGATCGCCGCGTCGATCAGGCATTGAGCGATGCGCCGGAAAAACTGAATCGCGAACAGCGTCTGCAGCTGATCAGCGATCCGGTGGTGCTGGCGCGCGTGCACACGCGCTTGTGGGAAAGTGCGGATAAATATCATCAGTGGGTAGAGAGTTATCAGAAACTCACGCTTAACCCGCAGGCGCTGCCTCAGCGCGCCTGACAGGCTAACGGTGATGAAAAAGCGGCAGCGATGCCGCTTTTTTTATGCCTGCGCTTCAGCGAAGTGCTTAACGCGCCTCACACAATCTTTACGCATAAAGACATAGCGGTTTAGCTGCACCCGCAGCTAAAATGGCTCGATGACACGTGCCAGTGTTCCTGAGCACATTTAAACAGTCACTGACGCACATCAGAATCAGGGGTGTCAGTTCAGGGTGAGTAAATGCAGTGAAATATTGCCTGAAGTTAATCGCGCTGTGCGCCGCCATTTTGCTGCTGACGGGCTGTGGCAGCATTATCAGCCGCACCGTACCCGGACAGGGGCACGGCAACCAGTACTATCCAGGCGTGCAGTGGGATGTGCGTGACGGGCCGTGGCGCGTGCTGACCATTCTCGATCTGCCGCTGTCGCTGGTGATGGACACGCTGGTACTGCCGGTTGACGCACAGCACGGCCCGTACGAGTAACTTACGCCCAGTTGTCTGACGGACTGTCGTCGTCTTCCCACTCTTCGGCCGCTGCTTCGCCTTCTTCCAGGTCGCGCGGCGGCTCCAGCTGAAATTCGCCTTCATCCCATTCGTGCAGGGTATTTTCCGACTGCCACTCCTGGCGCAGCTCAATTTCATCGAAATTACCGTCGAACACCGCCTGCGCCGCTTCACCGCTGCAGATTGGCAGGCATTCGCCCTGGCCGTCTTCGTCAGCGAAAAACTCCGCCTGCCACATAATGTCGCCATCCTGCATCACGTACTTCTGCAGCGCAAACTGGCTGACACTGGCGTCATCCTGCTCCAGCTCAGGCTGGCTGGCGAGGAACTCTTCGCGTGCGGCTTCAATGGCTTCTTCTAACGTACTATACAGGCTCATCTGCAACTCCTTGTCAGTGCAAAAAGGGATTTCACAGAAGAATAGACGAAAATTGGCGGCTGTCAGGGCGGGAGAGAACAATGACGGGGTGGATGCGTAAAAAGTCATCCACCCGCGCCGGTTACATCATTTTTTGCGGAAAGTGCAGAACCGGTCGTACCGACTCGCGTAACACGGGTGCAGAATAACGGATGCAGCATTTAATACAGGGCTTCACCTTTTTAAAATTAATTCGTGCGGTGGCCAAAGCCTGATTTAAATTATAGAGCGTACCGATGAACACCATATCCTCCTTAACCGGCAGACGTTTACACTCTTTCCGATGCAGCAGATGGTAACCCTCCTGATCGGTACTGATCGTCACGTAGTAGTAGATACCTTTATTCATATTATGTGTCCTGAATATATTTGCTGTGTGTAATCTTTTTATATTTTTAAACGCGCAGTTAACGAGCTAACTGTCAGGGTCGAAACTAACTGGATTCGATCGGGCTAACCAATTCCATAAAGATATATTAAAGATGAATTTTTAATCAAAAAAGAATATGGCAGTTAACTTTCAGACAAATACTTGTTTAATCAGTAAAATTTATTAGATAAGTAAACAAGACGGCAAGCCTGAGTAAAATTAAATAGGAAAAGGCCTGGAAGTCATCAAAATCAGATCCGCACCCGTCATATTTACGCATATTGCCGTACAAACTCAGGCAATGAAAAGCAGCGGCGGGCGAGGGAGAACGCGTCGGCGTAGCAGCGAAAAACCGTGATTAATTCGTAAGATAGCAGCAGTCAGCGTAAAGGGTGTCGTTGACTTGAGTGTCGCCGTGTGGAAGGCATAGCAGTTCAGGCTGGGCCTTTTTTTGCGTGCCACTGCGCAGACAATCACGTGAATTAAGGCAAATGTGCGGTAAATAACGCGGGGCATTGATAATACCCCGCAACCGATTAATAGCGTGAAGGCTGCCCTTCAGGCCGGGTTTTAAAGCGGCGATGCAGCCACATATACTGCTCAGGCGCCAGCAGCACCGTCTCTTCCACCACTTTATTCATTACGATAGCGGTATCCAGTTCACTCTCCAGTGAGAATTTGTGGCGGATATCCGGCATCATTTTCAGTTCGTAGCCGCGGCCGTGCGGCAGGCGGCGTGCCAGGAACGGCACCACGCTCGGATTAGCCAGACGAATCAGCATATGCGTGCCGGTGGTGGTCGCGGCTTCCTGAACGGCAAAGAACGGGGCGAATACACTGCTGCGCGGGCCGTAGTCGTGATCGGGCGCATACCAGATGATGTCGTTGTTCTTCATGGCGCGGATCATGCCTTTCAGATCTTTGCGATCCAGCATGCTTTTATTGGAACGCATGCGTCCCCAGGTTTGCAGCCAGTCCAGTAACTTGTTGTCGTTAGGGCGATACACGCCAATGCCCGGGTTGTACATGCCAAACACGCGCGCACCCAGTTCCAGCGTCAGGAAGTGCATGCCAATCAGCAGGATGCCGCGCTTTTGGGCCAGCGCCTCGGTAACGTGCTCCAGGCCGCTGGTGCTGACCCATTTACGAATACGCCAGTCCGGCCAGAACCACGCCATGCCGGTCTCAATCAGCCCCATTCCCACCGATTCGAAATTGTGCTTCACCATGGCTTCACGTTCGCTGGTCGGCATATCCGGGAAGCACAGCGCCAGATTGCGTTGCGCGACCTGAACACGACGCTTCATAAAACGCATGGCAAGGCGTCCCAGCCCGCAGCCAGTCACGTACAGCAGCGGGTAGGGCAACAGCACCAGCACATAGAGGAAACCGATGCCCAGCCAGGTCAGCCAGTAGCGTGGATGAAGGAGTTCGCGGGTAAATTGCGGAAGTTGCGTCATGGAAATATCAATGTCCTGCGTCGTGTACCAGAGAGTCCGGTTTCTGTAATTGGCCGGGATTATGCCATTTTTTCTCTCTGACTGAAATCAACCATCCGTGCGTCAGCGCACGACGAACAGCATTTCTGCGCAGATATTGGCGAGCATGACGCAGAACCCCGTCGATTGTGGCTGACGGCAGGAGAATTGCACCAGAGGCTTTGCATCACGCTCAATTCAGGTATCATATGCGCGCTAAATTTCTCTGATTGCTAACAGGTGTTCACCATGCCAGTGTTACACAACCTCGTTTCCAATAAAGAGCTGAAAGAACGTATGCTGGCCGAAACCGAGCCGCGTACCACAGTCTCTTTTTACAAATACTTCCAGATTGCCGATCCACAGGCATTCCGCGACCGTCTCTATGTTGCCTTAACCCAGCTGAAGGTGTTCGGCCGCGTCTACGTGGCGCAGGAAGGGATTAATGCACAAATCAGCGTGCCGGCCAGTCGCTATGAGGCGATGAAGGCGATGCTCTATGCCTTTGACCCGGCGCTCGACAATCTGCGCATGAACATTGCGCTGGATGACGACGGCAAATCGTTCTGGGTGCTGCGCCTGAAAGTGCGCGATCGCATCGTGGCTGACGGTATTGAAGACGGTAGCTTCGACGCCAGTAACGTCGGTAACTATCTCAAAGCGGCTGAAGTCAACGCCATGCTCGACGATCCGGATGCGGTGTTTGTGGATATGCGTAACCACTACGAATACGAAGTGGGCCACTTCGACAACGCGCTGGAAGTCCCAGCCGATACGTTCCGCGATCAGCTGCCGATGGCGGTGGATATGCTGCAGGCGCAGAAAGACAAAAAAATCGTCATGTACTGTACCGGCGGCATCCGCTGCGAAAAAGCCAGTGCGTGGATGAAGCACAACGGTTTTGATGATGTTTACCACATTGAAGGGGGCATCATCGAATATACCCGTCGCGCGCGCGAGCAGGGTTTACCGGTGCGCTTCAAAGGCAAAAACTTCGTGTTTGACGAGCGCATGGGCGAGCGTATCTCTGACGATATTCTCTCCAGCTGCCACCAGTGTGGTGCGCCGTGCGACAGCCACACCAACTGCGTTAATGACGGCTGCCATCTGCTGTTTATTCAGTGCCCGAGCTGTGCGGAAAAGTATCAGAACTGCTGCAGCCCGCTGTGCATGGAAGAGTCGAAACTGGCGCCGGAAGAGCAGCGCGCGCGCCGCGCCGGCCGTGAAAATGGCAACAAAGTGTTCAATAAATCGCGCGGTTTACTCAACATGACCATGGCGATCCCCGCGCCGGACAAAAAGTAATGGCTTAACAGCCTGGCGCATTGCCCGCCAGGCTGTACTGCTGATTACTGACGCACACCTTCGACTGAAATGATCAGCTCGGCTTTTTGCGAGGCCGGACCGAGATCTTTGCTGATGTTGAACTCTTTCAGCACAATTTCGCCGCTGGCGGCAAAGCCAGCGCGATAACCGCCCCACGGATCCTTGCCTTCCCCAATCAGCTGCGCATCCAGCGTGATCGGCTTCGTTACGCCGTTGAGCGTCAGGTTGCCGGTGATCTTATACTCCTTGCCCTGTTTTTTAACCTCAGTCGAGCTGAAGCTGGCCTGCGGGAATTTGCCGGCATTGAGGAAATCCGCGCTGCGCAAATGCTTGTCGCGCTCGGCATGGTTGGTATCGAGGCTGTTGGTATTAATGGTCACGTTGACCTTGTCCGCGGCGGGATTGGCTTCATCAAAGGTAAAGCTGCCATCAAAATCTTTAAAGCTGCCGTACAGCCAGCTGTAGCCAAGATGCTGAATGCGGAACTGAACAAACGCGTGCTGACCCTCTTTATCAAACTTATACTCAGCCGCGCTGGCACTCAGGCTGGTCGAAAAGAGGGCAGCGGCGCTGAGCGCCAGCAGGGTTTTCCTGATCATATTACTTTTCCTTTTCAGAGGTTAAGGGGATGCGGTAACCGAGCATCCGTTTCAGCGTCATGTCGCGATCGACAAAATGGTGTTTCAGCGCGGCCAGGGTGTGCAGGGCAGACAACAGCACCAGAGCCCACGCCAGCCATAAATGGACCTCACCAGCGACATCGGCCTGCTCACCCGCGCCGCTAAACAGTGCCGGTACCTCAAACCAGCCAAACACTGAGACCGGCTTGCCGTCTGCGGTAGAGATTAGATAGCCGCTGATCAGCAACACCAGCAGCAGGCCATACAGCAGCCAGTGCGCAGCATGGGCGGCACGGCGTACGTGCGGCGAGTAACTGTTGAGCGGTGCCGGCGGCGGCGATATGACGCGCCAGCACAGGCGCAGCAGCAGAGCAGCAAATAGTAAGATGCCGATGCCTTTGTGAATCTCAGGGGCGCTGTGATACCAGCCGTCGTAATAGCCAAGTCCGACCATCCATAAACCCAGCGCGAACATACCGTAAATCGTCAGCGCCATCAGCCAGTGCAACGCAATGGTTAACGCACCGTAATGCCGTGGAGAATTACGCCACATAGTTAAGCCGTTATCAGGAAATAAGTGGTAATGAGAATCTACAACCTGAAATAGAAAATCAATCGTCCTTACTTTTCTATAACTTTGAATTTACGGGTTCGATATATATGGCGAAAGGTTGGTGGTGTAATTCAATAATTCTGAATAGATAAGCAAATAGCAGTTTTAGTCCTGGCGGCAATGGGGATTGCTACACCAAATGCGCCATAAACGCGGGCGTAAAGTAAATCTGTGTCAGGAAAGGTCAACAACTGCCAGTGCGCTCCGCACCGGCAGCAACAACATCAGGCAAAACGCGAAAGTGAGAAGGGCGTGAGGTCAAAGGAGAACGGTTTATTCTGCGCAAATTCGCTGGCCAGTTCACCCAGCACGCTGGCGAATTTAAACCCGTGGCCGCTCAGGCCGGTGATGATCAGTCGGTCAGGCTCACCGGGCAGGGTATCGATAATAAAATCTTCATCCGGCGTGTTGTCATAGCTGCAGGCTTCACCATGCAGGCACACGCCTACGCCTGGCAGAAACTGGCGCAGGAAGCTAAAGGCTTCGTTACCGTCAGCGGCGATGCTGCCGAACGGTTTGCGGTCCGCTGGCGTCTGCATCGGCTGACCGCCATCGTGGCGTCCCACTTTCAGGGCATTATTGTCTGCCGGGAAGCCGTAGAAATGGCTGCCATCCGGCATCTCTACCGTAAAGCCGGGGAACTGGTTATTTTCGCTGTAGCGCCCATCGGCCTGATACCAGGCAAACACCTTGCGCACCGGCGTAACGGGCAGATTGTCCACCAGCTGACTGACCCAGGTGCCGGCGCTGATCAGCAGCTTGCGCGCGCGGAATACGCCATCGCTGGTGGTGACCTGCTGCAGATCGCCCTCGCGGCCAATCGCGCTGACCGGGCAGTTAAACAGCTGCGCGCAGCCGGCCTGTTCCGCCAGCTGCACCCAGCTGCGCACCGCCTGTTCGCATTTCAGGAAGCCAGAGTTGGGCTCAAATACGCCTACATAGCCGTCCGGAACGCTAAGCTGAGGCCAGCGTTTACGCACCTCATCGGCCTGTAACACCTGCACCGCTAACTGCCAGCGGTTAGCACTGTCTATCACGTTGTGAATGAAATCCGAGCTGGCCGGCGCCAGATTAAGAATGCCGCTGCGGTGCATAATGCGTTCGCCGCTCTGACGCTCCAGTTCATCCCACAACGTCTGGGCGCGCAGCACCAGCGGCACGTAGCGTTCACCTTCGCCGTAAGCATGACGAATCAGGCGGGTTTCGCCGTGATGCGTCCCCTGGCTGTGGGGCGGGTGCGCGCTGTCGATCATCAGCACCGACAGGCCCGCCTGGGTTGCGTAGAAACCCGCGGCAGCTCCGACAGAACCACTTCCCACCACAATCAGATCATAAACCATGACGACATCACTCCTGCAAAACGGCGATTTTTTTCAATAGCATATCAAAAGAGTGCGCCCATGAAAAAGGCACCCTGTAGGGTGCCTTTTCACGCGATGGTGATGATTAGTGCTTGCGATTATCGCGTAGGTATTGCTCAGTGGACTCGATCTTTGCAATGCCAGCTTCGAGGATAGAGATAAACTGTCTGGCTACGTCAGTTGTCAGCCAGTATGTTGGGCCCACGTCAGCTTCTTCTTCTTTCTGGTCCTGCGATGATAGCGAGTGCAGGCGGATCATCATGGCGTCATAGCTGTCAACGGTGCTGATATCCCATCCCACCAGCGGATGGGTCTGGATGACGTCTTTACTTCTGTCCATTATAACCTCCTTATTACTCGTTAAACGAAGTGCTTTCGAGGTTCAATGCGTCTGTAACTTGCACTAGCGAGATAATTATAACATGGAATTAACAGTACAGTAGTTAAAAAGTGTGGTGGCTAAAAACACAGCAAAATAAAAGCAGCCAAAAGCCGGTTTTCAACGAATAATTAAACGCCTTACGCAGCTGGGTATTTATTGTCGCAGCGCAACGTGCCGTCATACCGATTATCGGCATCTCAGCATTAAAACTTTAACGGGCTGAACGCCAGGGTAAAAATCTGAAATTATCCCTGCGACTCGGCAGGCAACTGCCCTTTGCGTCGATGGATCTCGTCCGCCAGCCGGGCAAAATGCTGCTGTAACTGAGCGTCATGATTCTGGTTTTGCGCTTCGAGCGTCAGATTGTGGGCCAGCAGCTGGCTGGCGCGATCGTCCAGACAGAAGGTCAGCGTAGCAAAGGCATTTTCCAGCACGGTCAAACGGCGTTGCTGTTCAGCAATGAAGGCCAGTAATTCCCCAAACGTCATCGCCTCTTCTGGTTTTTCAGTAGTCATGTGCAACACACCTCCTGTAAGCACGACGAGGCAAGAATAGGACATCGTTTAATCAGAGTCTAGCTGGCGCGGGTTTTTCTGGCGAGCGGGAAATAAAAACAAAAAAGCCGGGCGGCGGGCCCGGCAAAAACGGCACAGTGGCGGTTAATCGGTAATAAACCAGTCGTCAGCGCTTTCCCAGGTTTCCTGCAAAATATCGCTGATGCGGTCGCGTGATTCTTTACAGCCGCCAAACACGCTGAGCTGGTTACCACCGGCATAGCGCACTTTGACGTGATGATTGTCGTCGGGAAAATCGCGGGAGATACGGCGAGTGAGTTCAGCGCTCAGTGCATCCAGTGCACCGGCGGGAAGGGGCTGAGTCTTTGCTACGGTAATTTCAACACGCATAAACGCCTCCGGGATAATATACTGGTTATTTGTACAGTATAAAATTCCCGAAGGCAAGCGGCAGATGATTATTCTTTGATGCGCCAGTTAAGGGTTTCACCGGCGAGGAACGGAACCAGCGTATCGTCAGCGACCGTGATGCTCTCCTGCACCGTCCACGGCTCACGCACCAGCGTCAGGGTACCGTCGTTGAGCGGCAGGCCGTAGAACCTGGGGCCGTTCTCAGAGCAGAAGGCCTCAAAATGCTCCAGTGCGCCAAGCTCTTCAAACACGGTCAGATAAGCGGGCAGCGACGTCGGCGCATTAAATACGCCAGCACAGCCGCAGCTGGCTTCTTTCAGATGGCGCAGGTGCGGTGCCGTGTCAGTGCCCAGGAAGACACGCCGGTTGCCGCTTGCCACCAGGTTACGCAGCGCTTCCTGATGAATGTTGCGCTTCAGAATGGGCAGACAGTAGAGATGCGGGCGCACGCCGCCCACCAGCATGTGGTTGCGGTTGAACATCAGATGCTGCGGCGTAATGGTCGCGCCAAGCAGTTCATTGCCGGCGGCCACATACTCCGCAGCTTCCTTCGTAGTGATGTGTTCCATCACTACTTTCAGGCCCGGGAACTGCTGGCGCAGCGGCTGCAGCACGGTTTCGATGAAACGCGCTTCACGATCAAAGATATCAATGTGCGCATCGGTGACTTCGCCGTGCACCAGCATCGGCATACCGATTTCCTGCATGCGCTCCAGCACGCTGGCAATGGAGGCAATGTTGGTGACGCCATGGCTGGAGTTGGTGGTGGCGTGTGCCGGATAGAGTTTTGCCGCCGTAAAAATACCGCTGCGGAAGCCACGTTCGATTTCATCCGCATCAAGCGAATCGGTGAGGTAACAGGTCATCAGCGGCGTGAAGTGATGCCCAGCAGGCAGCGCCGCCATGATGCGTGCGCGATACGCTTCGGCAGCCGCAACGCTGGTGACCGGCGGAACCAGATTTGGCATGACAATCGCACGACCATTCACCGCGCTGGTATAGGGCAGCACTGCATTGAGCATCGCGCCATCGCGCAGGTGGATGTGCCAGTCGTCAGGGCGGCGAATCGTGATTTGCTGGGGTTGGGCTGTCATTCAAAAAGGCTCCGGCTGAGGTGAAAACGAAATGGCTCGTTTAGGCCGGGGACTAATCATAAGGGGGCGGGCAACCGTTTGCACGGGATTTTGCAGTGCGGGAGAGAAATAACCGCAGGCGCGGCAGGTTGCGTAGCAGCGTGGCAGGCGCTGGCGGAATCATGCCGGCATCCTGCCACGCTATGCAGGGCCGCCACTGAGAACGGCCGCTTGCAACGTTAATCGGTAAACGGAATCACCAGCTGGCCAGGCTTCACTTCCAGCCCTTTAGCCAGTTTCTTCGCCAGCGCCTCGCCCTTGCTGCGGTCGGCACTCAGCACGTAGGCGGGTTTTTCATTGAAATAGCGCTTGAGGGATTCGTTCAGATACGGCGTAAGGGTTTTCATGATCGACGCCATCTTCTCAGGTTGTACCTGCGCGTCGACGATTTCGAGGTCCTGCAGATAGATGGCGCCCTGCTGCGCGTTGTACACCGGTTGCGCTTTCATCTTCAGCTGCATTTCGGCCTGCTGCGGACCAAACAGCGAGCTGACGTTGATGTTGGCTTTACCAGACAGCGTCACTTTGCCGGGTTCTTCACGGCCAATCTGGCTGCTCAGGTCGGTCAGTACAATATGGGCATTCACCAGCCCGGACACGCCGATGTCTTTCTCGTAGTTGTTGCGCTTTTGCAGCGCCTGATTCACTTCCTGCTCGCTGATAGTGTATTGCGTCAATTGGTTACAGCCGCTGAGCAGCACGGCAAAAAACAGGGCAAACAGCCCGGGAAACGCCTTCTTCATCATTTCTTCTTCCTGGTTGATACGGCCAAACAGCCTTAAGCCTGCCTGATTCAGGGCCAGGTGTCACCAGGAGAGAGATGAGAAACGCAGCCGCGCGCTTCTCATCACAGCGCCATCAGGCCGCAATCGACGACAGCAGATTCACCTGCGTCTGTTTCGCCATATTATCGCGGTAGTCGGCGACGCGGCTCGGCCACTCGATACCGGAAACCAGCGTCAGCGAGCGCAGCAGCGGAAACAGATGAATGTCATCCTCAGACAACTCGCCGTTTACCGCATTGGGTTTGACGATTAATTTATCCAGCTGGCGCAGATCATCGCTGATATTTTTGATGAAACCCGGGGCATGCTTACGCAGTTCGGCAAAGTCACCGAGGCTGGCCTGTTTCTTTTCGCGGAAGTAATCACGTGCTTCGGGGGTGGCGAATTCAGCAAACGCGGCCTCGGCGATGCGCGGCAGCAGCAGCTTGTTGATGTAGCCATTGACCCGTCGCAGCCAGTCGGCGATGGCGGGATTTTGCTTGCCGGTCAGCAGCGGCTGGCGATCCTGATTATCGACAAAGCGCACGATATCCATGCTCTCCGGCATCGCACTGCCATCGGCTTTTTGCAGAATCGGCGCCATTTTCTGGCCAATCAGCTTTTTCGGCGTTGCTTCATCATCATTGAGCATCACAATCAGCTCAACCGGCAGGTTTTTCAGGCCAAATATCATGCGTGCTTTGACGCAGAAAGGGCAGTGATCGTAGATGTAAAGTTTCATCCCGTTTCTCCTGTGGTTCTCAGGGTGACAGAGGTCACCCTTTTTCCGGACGTGCGGGAAGTATGGAAGAGAACGCCTGAACCGGCAAACTAGCTGCTGAAGATCGCCGGTGCCACCTGGCGCGGCTGGAACTGCCACCACAGCGCCAGTAGCGTGATCATGCCGACGGTGCTGAGCAGCATCCACGGCAGCTCCGGCAGGGCCAGCTGCTGGCCCATATCGAACATCCAGCCGCCACCGGAGTAACCAATCAGCCCGCCAATCGCCAGACCGAGCCGGCTGAACCCCATGTAGCTGCCGCGTGCCCGGGCGCTGGCCAGGGAGGCACTCAGGGTTTCACGTGCCGGTTCAGCGATGATCGATCCGAGATAGAAGACGGCGATCAGCAAAAACAGCGACGGCAGCGAATCGGTCATGCCAACCGGCAGCAGGCTGAAGGTCATCAGAAACAGTCCGGCCATCAGGCGCGTCTCGAGGCGGAAGCGCTTTTCACTCCAGCGTGCCAGCGGATAGAGCAGGCTGAGCGACAGCAGCGCTTCAATCGCGTACATCCACTTCACCGCCGCCGGTGCGCCCGCCACCTGATTGACCATGACCGGCAGCATCAGCATCACCTGCACGGCGAGAATGTAATAGCCGGTCAGGGTAAAGACATACAGGCGGAAACGGCGGTCGCGCCACACGCGCTGCATTCCCTCGCGCATGGCGATACGCTCCGTAGAGATGCGCCATGCTGGCAGCCACACGGCGTTAAAGATGGCGGCGACGACAAACACCGCCGCACCGACCCAGCACACCAGACGGAAATCCCAAGCCAGCAGCCAGCTGCCAATCAGCGCGCCCAGCACCGCGCCGGCGCTGTCCTGCATCATCAGCAGCGAAAAGAAGCGTCCGCGCTCGCGTGCCCGCACCAGTTTCACCACCAGCGCGCTGCGTGGCGGATCGAACAGCGTGCCGCCCAGTCCGGACAGCAGGCAGGCCAGCCACAGCAGCCACGGCTGATGCGCCAGCGCCATACAGGCGAAACCGGCAGCGCGCATCAGCATGCCGGTGACAATCAGCGGCCGCGCGCCAAAACGGTCAGCAATGGCCCCACCGAAGATGCCCAGCCCCTGCTGCACCAGCTGACGCAGGCCGAGCGCAATGCCCACCAGCAGCGCGGCCCAGCCAAGCTGTTCCACAAAGTGAATGGAGATCAGGGGAAACACCACAAAGAATCCCATTACCACCAGCATGTTATCGACTAACAGAAACGTTTTTCCAAGGCGTCGTGCCCGCGCAACCCGTGACATGCTGAATCCTGAGCAAGTGAGAAGGAAAAGTGACCAGTTGGTCTATTTTCTGCCTGCTCCGGCGGGAAAAATAGCGTTTTCAGGATGATATTTTTTTATCCAGCCTGAAGAGAAATTAATCCTTAATCGGAATCAATTGCCGTGAGCGATGCGCGGGGTTTTACCGCAGCCGGGGTGACGGTTATAGTGAGAAGTAACGCCGCTGGCGTACATCTTTCTTTCGTTATGGATTTCAGGAGTCATGATGTTTGGCTATCGCTCTGCTGGCCCGCGCGTGCGGCTTACCACCGATCGTCTGGTGGTGCGTTTAGTACATGAACGCGATGCCTGGCGTCTGGCGGATTACTACGCCGAAAACCGCGCCTTTCTTAAACCCTGGGAGCCGGTGCGCGATGAGAGCCACTGTTATCCCTCTGGCTGGCAGGCGCGCCTGGGTTTAATTGCCGACATGCATAAACAGGGCTCCGCGTTCTATTTTGTGCTGATGGACCCGGAAGAGCATGAAGTGCGCGGCGTCGCCAACTTCAGCAATGTGCTGCGCGGATCGTTTCATGCCTGCTATCTCGGCTACTCGCTGGGAGAGAAGTGGCAGGGGCAGGGCATGATGTTTGAGGCGCTGCAGGCGGCGATTCGCTACATGCAACGCCAGCAGCGCATTCATCGCATCATGGCCAACTATATGCCGCACAATCAGCGCAGTGGTGATTTGCTGGCGCGCCTCGGTTTTGAAAAAGAGGGCTACGCCAAAGACTATTTACTGATTGATGGCCGCTGGCAGGATCATGTGCTGACGGCGCTTACCTGGCGCGAATGGAACCCGGATCGTCGCGGACAATAATAAAAGGAACACGTAATGAAGATGGCTCTCTCCGCGCAGGCACTGCGCGTGATCGGCTGCCTGCTGGAGAAGCAGGTCACCACGCCGGATCAATATCCGTTATCCCTCAATGGCGTGGTCACCGCCTGTAATCAGAAATCTAACCGTGAGCCGGTAATGAACCTGAGCGAAAGCGAGGTGCAGGCACAGCTCGATGAGCTGGTGAAAAAGCATCTGGTCACCGCTAACAACGGTTTCGGTCAGCGCGTCAGCAAATATGAACAGCGTTTCTGCAACTCGGCGTTTGGCAATCTGCAGCTGAATGCCGCCGAAGTGGCGGTGCTGACGCTACTGTTCCTGCGCGGCGCGCAGACGCCGGGCGAACTGCGTACCCGCAGTGGTCGTCTGCATGAGTTTCAGGACATGGCCGAAGTGGAACGCACGCTGGAGGGGCTGACGACGCGCGATGACGGCCCCATGGTGGTGCGTCTGGCACGCGAGCCGGGCAAGCGAGAAAGCCGCTATATGCATCTGTTTGGCGGCGAGGTGGCGGACGAGCTATCCGCGAGCCACACAGCGTCGCCTGAGTCTGACGATCTGGCCGTGCGCGTTGCTCAGCTGGAAGCGCAGGTGGTGCGCCTTGATGCTCAGCTGCAGCAACTGCTGCAGCGGGAGGCGTGAAATGACGCTGCGTATTGGTGTGGTCGGGCTTGGCGGTATCGCGCAGAAAGCCTGGCTGCCGGTGCTGGCGCAGGCCAGCGGCTGGCAGCTGGTCGGCGCGTTCTCGCCCAGCCAGGCGCGGGCGCAGCCGATCTGCGACAGTTACCGTATTCCTTATTTTAGTCAGCTGGATGTGCTGGCGGCGGCCAGCGATGCGGTGTTTGTACACAGCAGCACCGCCAGCCATTTTGAGGTAGTGCAGGCGCTGCTGCTGGCCGGTAAAGATGTTTGTGTCGATAAGCCGCTGGCCGAAACGCTGCAGCAGGCGGAGACGCTGGTGGCGCTGGCGGAAAAGCGCAAACGCAAACTGATGGTGGCCTTCAACCGGCGCTTTGCACCGCGCTACCAGCAGCTGAAAGCGCAGCTGCCGGGCGCGTCCTCGCTGCGCATTGAGAAACACCGGGCAGACAGCGTCGGCCCGCACGACCTGCGCTTTACCCTGCTGGATGACTATCTGCACGTGGTCGATACCGCGCTGTGGCTGGCCGGCGGCAAGCTCAGGCTGGAGTTCGGCCATATCGACACCCATGATGACGGCGCAATGCTCTACGGTGAGCACCATTTCTCGGCCGGATCGCTGCAAATTACCACCAGTATGCATCGCCGCGCGGGCACGCAGCGTGAAGTGGTCAGCGCCATCTGCGACGGGCGTTACATCGAAATTAATGAGATGCGCGACTGGCGTGAAGAGACGCTTAGCGGCCTGCGCAGTGATGTCCCGCCGGCGTGGCAAAGTCATCTGACCCAGCGTGGCTTCAGCGGTGCGGCACACCATTTTATCCAGTGCGTGGAAAATCAGACGATGCCTGAAACCAGCGGTGAACAGGCGCTGGCGGCGCAGCGTCTGGTGGAAAAACTGTGGCGCGACGCCGTACAGGAATAATCCCTTGTAACACTCAATGCTGGTCATTTCCCACCGCAGCAGTAGACTATCGCCGGACATCGCAGGATGTCCGCGCTAAGTTGCTCATTTATCCGACACTTTTCAGGATGCGCCACTCATTATGAATTTGCTGAAATCGCTGGCTGCGGTCAGTTCGATGACCCTGTTTTCCCGCGTGCTGGGCTTTGCCCGCGACGCCATCGTGGCGCGCGTTTTCGGGGCTGGCATGGCCACCGATGCCTTTTTCGTGGCGTTCAAACTGCCCAATCTGCTGCGCCGTATTTTCGCCGAAGGCGCCTTTTCACAGGCCTTCGTGCCAATTCTTGCCGAATATAAAAGCAAGCAGGGCGAAGACGCCACGCGGGTGTTTGTTGCCTATGTATCAGGCCTGCTGACGCTGGTGCTGGCGGTGGTGACGGTGCTGGGCATGGTCGCTGCGCCCTGGGTAATCGTGGTAACGGCGCCGGGTTTTGCCGATACCGCCGACAAGTTCGCCTTAACCAGTTCGCTGCTGCGCGTCACCTTTCCTTATATTCTGCTGATCTCGCTGGCGTCGCTGGCCGGGGCGATTCTTAATACCTGGAACCGCTTCTCCGTCCCGGCGTTCGCGCCCACGCTGCTGAATATCAGCATGATCGGCTTTGCGCTGTTTGCCGCGCCGCACTTCCATCCGCCGGTGATGGCGCTGGCGTGGGCAGTGGTAGTGGGCGGGCTGCTGCAGCTGTTTTATCAACTGCCGCACCTGAAAAAGATTGGCATGCTGGTACTGCCGCGCGTCAACCTGCGCGATGCCGGCGTGTGGCGGGTGATGCGCCAGATGGGCCCGGCGATTCTCGGCGTGTCGGTGAGCCAGATCTCGCTGATCATCAATACCATTTTCGCCTCGTTTCTGGTCTCCGGCTCGGTGTCGTGGATGTACTACGCCGATCGTCTTATGGAGTTTCCCTCTGGCGTGCTGGGCGTGGCGCTCGGCACCATCCTGCTGCCGTCGCTGGCGAAGAGTTTTGCCAGCGGCAACCACGATGAATATTCCCGTCTGATGGACTGGGGCCTGCGTCTGTGCTTCCTGCTGGCGCTGCCGAGCGCGGTTGCGCTGGGCATTCTTTCCGGTCCGCTCACCGTGGCGCTGTTCCAGTACGGCAAATTTACCGCTTTTGATGCGGCGATGACCCAGCGCGCGCTGATTGCCTATTCGGTTGGGCTGATGGGGCTGATCGTGGTGAAAGTGCTGGCGCCGGGCTTCTATTCGCGTCAGGACATCAAAACGCCGGTTAAGATTGCTATCGCCACCTTGATCATGACCCAGCTGATGAACCTGGCGTTTATCGGCCCGCTGAAGCACGCCGGTCTGTCGCTGTCGATTGGTCTGGCGGCCTGCCTGAATGCGGCGCTGCTCTACTGGCAGCTGCGCAAACAGCAAATCTTTCAGCCGCAGCCGGGCTGGCACGGTTTCCTGCTGCGTCTGCTGGTCGCCGTCGCGGTGATGGCTGCTGCGCTGCTGGGCATTCTGCAGGTGATGCCAGCGTGGGAAGAGGGGCAGATGTGGTGGCGGTTACTGCGTCTGGCGGCGGTGTGCGCCATTGGCGGCGGCGCTTACTTCGTGATGCTCGGTTTACTGGGCTTCCGCCCGCGCGATTTTGCCCGCCGCACAGCGGTGTGAGCGCACAATAAAAAAGGGTCGCCCGGCGTGGCGACCCTGATTCAGCGGACCCGCAGCACGGCTGCGTTTAGCCTTTGCGGCTCAGCGTGGTCTGGCCTAAACCACGACCGTCCGGACCGTAGAACGACTGGGTCTGATGCGGTTTCAGCACCGACAGCGCCTGTTCGGTAAAGGTCATCTGATGCTGCAACAGCATGCCATTGTGCTGATTGGCGTCGCGCAGACGCTGGGTATGTTGCTGAATGCTGTGCCAGCGGCGTGCGATATCACTGTGACCACGATAAGGCGCTTTGGTACCCAGCGACAGCTCGGTTTTGCGGCGCATTTCGTCCAGATAATTCAACGTCGTCAGCAGCGCGCTTTTATCTTCTGTAATGCGCTGCAGCAGGTTGCCATTAATCCGTCCGGCAGAAAGTTGCTGCTGCTCTTCATCCATCACGACGTTAAGCGAACTCAGCACATCCTGCATTTTATCTAAGGTGGTCAGCAGATTATCCATCGGGACTATTTACCCTCTAAAAACGCCCTGGTATCGGCGATCAGCGCATCGGCGATCTTACCGGTATCCATTTTCAGTTCACCATTACGAATGGCGGTCTTCAGCTGCTCTACGCGCGCTGTGTTAATATCTTTGCTGCCCGGCTGCATCAGCTGCGCCTGAGCGGGACTCAGCGTCACTTCCGCACCATTCTGGCTGGTGCTGGCGGCCGGTGCGCTGTTCTGACGCACTTTTGCCTGGTTGTCGCTGCTGTCACGGGTTTGTACAGTGCTCACCGGTTTTAAAGGCTGCGTTCTGTCGATACTCATGGTGTGGCTCCTGTTAGGGTCAGTTGGGGATCAGCCAACTGAGTCAGCATAGGGTAATATCATTGTTGATATCTCTATCGGCAGAACAACAGCGTTCTTTAACGCTTTATAGCGATATCAGAATATTCCCATCCTCGCTGACACGACCGCTCACCACCTGGCCATTGCTCATGCGCACGCGCACCGTCTGCGCCGCGCTGGCGTTGTTCAACGCACGACCTTCACTGCTGGCATTAAAGCCGTTGCCGCTGGCAATCACCATCACATTCTGACCGGCTTTCACCCGCCACGGCTGGCGCAGCATGGTGGCCGTCACCGGCTGGCCTGGCGCAATGTCACGCAGGGCAATGGCGTCCGCCAGATTGCTGCTGCTGAGCAGCGCGCGCGCCGGCAGCGTATCCAGCCGGCCACTCTCCAGGCGGAAGTCACTGGCGCTGACGTTGCTGCCGCGCGCCAGCTGACGATTGGCCACCAGATACTCGCCGGTCACCTGCACCTGCACCTGCAGATAGCGACGATTCTGGCCGCAGCTGGCGGCAATGCTCAGATTGCCCCACTGGCGACTGTTCCCCGGCAGCAGCAGCTGCGGTGTGTCGCAGGCGGGCCACTGCGTCTGCGGCGTGCGGACCACCACGGTCATACCGGCGGCGTGCTGCGGATCGCGCGCCTGAAAGAACTGAGTCAGCTGCGCGCTGAGATCGGCGGCATAGCCGGGCGTCGCGAAGGCCAGCCACAGCAGGGCCAGCAGGGAAGAAGTTGTACGCATCAACGCCTCCTGTCGAAAAGATGGCACTGAGTCTACTCCGCGCACCAAAAATTCAAGGTGAAAAATAGCCACGATTTTTGCTGCTATTCAGACGATAGCCCTTGCTTTTGTCCCATTAAGCTGTCAGCTCGAAATTCTCATTCGCGGAGGAAGCATGCTCGACAAACTCGATGCCGCGCTGCGATTTGGTACAGAAGCATTAAATCTGCGGGCGCAGCGCCAGGAGATTCTGGCGTCTAACATTGCCAACGCCGATACCCCGGGCTACCAGGCGCGGGATATCGACTTTGCCAGCCAGCTGAGCAAGGTGATGCAGAACGGCCGTGCCGAAGGCAGCAGCCTGGCGCTCAATGTCACGTCATCACGTCACATTGAAGCGCAGACCAACTCACAGCCCGCACTGGATCTGCTGTACCGCATTCCCGATCAGCCTGCCGCGGATGGTAACACCGTGGATATGGATCGCGAGCGTACGCAGTTTGCGGATAACAGCCTGAAATATCAAACCGATCTCACCCTCATCAGTAGCCAGATCAAAGGCATGATGAGCGTTCTGCAGGGGCAATAATCATGGCATTGCTGAATATCTTTGATATCGCCGGTTCTGCGATGACCGCACAGTCACAGCGGCTCAACGTCAGCGCCAGTAACCTGGCCAACGCCGACAGCGTCACCGGGCCGGACGGTCAGCCGTACGTGGCGAAGCAGGTGATTTTCCAGACCGATGCCGCTCAGGGCGCGGCCACCGGCGGCGTCAAAGTAGCCGGTGTCGTGAACGACCCGACGCCCGCCAAACTGGTGTATGACCCGGGTAATCCGCTGGCTGACCAGAAAGGCTACGTCAAAATGCCTAACGTCGACGTGGTCGCCGAAACCGTTAACACCATGTCCGCGTCGCGCAGCTATCAGGCCAACGTCGAAGTGCTGAACACGGTGAAGTCAATGATGATGAAAACCCTCACCATGGGTCAGTAACGGAGACGCATTATGAGCCTTGCAGTAGGGATTAAAGACAACCTCGACCCCACGGTCCTCAGCTCCAGCAGCAGTACCGGCAGCGGCAACAGCGCGCAGGATCTGCAAAACCAGTTCCTGAACATGCTGGTGACGCAGCTGAAAAATCAGGACCCGACTAACCCGATGGACAACAGTCAGCTGACAACCCAGCTGACGCAGATCAACACCCTGAGCGGCATTGAAAAACTCAATACCACGCTGGGATCGATCTCCGGTCAGATCAGCACCAGCCAGTCGCTGCAGAGCTCAACGCTGATCGGCCATGGCGTGATGGTGAAGGGCAGCCAGGTGCTGGTCGGCAGCGGCACCAGCACGCCGTTTGGCGTGGAGCTGGGCACCGCGTCGACTGCCACCAGCGTCACCATCAAAGATGGTAACGGCAGCGTAGTGCGCTCCATCGATCTCGGCGGTCTCAGCGCCGGCGTTCACACCTTCTCGTGGGACGGCAAGATGGACGATGGCAGCGCCGCACCGGACGGCAAATATACGGTTTCACTCGCCGCCAGCAATGGCAGCACCCAACTGGTGGCACAGCCGCTGAACTACGCCTATGTCAACGGCGTCAGCACCGTGAATAACACCGCAAAACTGGATCTCGGCACCATGGGCTCCGCGACCCTCGATGAAATTCGTCAGATTCTCTGACTAACCTCTTAGCAGGAGAAATAGCATGTCATTTTCACAAGCGGTGAGCGGCCTGGGCGCTGCCTCCAGCAACCTCGACGTTATTGGTAACAACATCGCCAACTCGGCGACGGCCGGCTTTAAATCCAGCACCATCGCGTTTGCCGATATGTTCGCCGGTTCGAACGTCGGTATGGGTACCAAAGTCGCAGCGGTGATACAGAACTTTAACGACGGCACCACCACCTCTACCAGCCGTGGGCTGGACGTGGCGCTGAGCGGCAACGGTTTCTTCCGTCTGACCGACGCCAGCGGCGGCGTGTTCTATTCGCGCAACGGCCAGTTCACGCTGGACGAAAACCGTAACCTGGTGAACACCCAGGGCCTGACCGTAACCGGCTATCCGGCTAACGGCACCCCGCCAACCATTCAGGCCGGTGCCAACCCGGTCGCGCTGAGCATTCCGACCACCCAGATGTCGGCACGCGCCACCACTACCGCCACTATGGTATCCAACCTGAACTCAACCGATGCGGTGCCAACCGGCGGTGCGTTCACGGCGACCAACGTGGATACTTACAACGCCAAAAGCACCGTGACCGTGTACGACTCGCAGGGTAACGACCACGCGCTGGATCTGTACTACGTCAAAACGGCCGACAACAACTGGACGGTGCACGCGATTGATTCCACCACCGGTCAGGCTGCCGGTAACTTCAACATGGTATTCGATACCAGCGGTAACCTGACCTCGGCCAGCACAGTGGCGCTGACCATTCAGGGTGCGAACGGTGCCGCGGCCAACCAGGCCGTCAGCCTCAGCGTGCTCGGCAGCCTGCAGCAGAACACCGGCAAAACCAACTTCGGTAACCCAACCCAGGATGGCTATGCACCGGGCGATCTGACCAGCTACACCATCAACGATGACGGCACCATCACCGGGACTTACTCCAACCAGAAAACCCAGCTGCTGGGTCAGATTGTGCTGGCGAGTTTCTCTAACCCGGAAGGGCTGAAGTCCGAAGGCGATAACGTCTGGTCGGCAACCAACTCCTCGGGCCAGGCGGCAGTCGGTCTGGCAGGCACCGGTACCTACGGCAACCTGACCTCCGGCGCGCTGGAAGCGTCCAACGTCGACCTGAGTAAAGAGCTGGTGAATATGATCGTTGCCCAGCGTAACTATCAGGCCAACAGCCAGACCATCAAAACGCAGGACCAGATTCTTAACACCCTGGTCAACCTTCGTTAATACGCTAACGGGATTGCTTTATGGATCACGCAATATATACCGCGATGGGCGCGGCCAGTCAGACGATGGAGCAACAGTCTGTCACCGCCAGCAACCTCGCCAACGCCTCGACGCCGGGCTTTCGCGCTCAGCTCAATGCGCTGCGCGCGGTGCCGGTCAACGGCTGGTCGCTGCCAACACGTACGCTGGTCGCCGCTTCGACGCCGGGTGCCGATATGTCGCAGGGCTCGCTCGATTACACCGAGCGTCCGCTCGATGTGGCGGTGCAGCAGGATGGCTGGCTGGCGGTGCGTACCGCTGACGGCAGCGAAGCTTATACCCGCAACGGTAACATGCAGATCAGCCCGACCGGCCAGCTGACCATTCAGGGCAATCCCGTGATGGGCGATGGCGGTCCGATTGCCGTGCCGCAGGGCGCGCAACTGACCATTGCCGCCGACGGCTCCATCACCGCGCTTAACGCCGGTGACGCGCCGAACGCCACGGTGCAGCTCGGACGGCTGAAGCTGGTACGTGCCACAGGCCAGGAGCTGACGCGCGGTGATGACGGCATGTTCCGTCCCAGCGCCGCCACTCAGGCACAGCGCGGCGCGGCGCTGCCGAATGACGCGACCGTGCAGGTGATGCCGGGCGTGCTGGAGGGCAGCAACGTGAAGCCCGTGGAAACCATGGTCGACATGATCGCCAACGCCCGACGTTTCGAGATGCAGATGAAAGTGATCTCCAACGTCGATGAAAACGAACAGCGGGCTAATCAGCTACTCAATATGAGCAGCTAAGGCTTAAGGAAAACACAATGATTCGTTCTTTATGGATCGCGAAAACCGGTCTTGACGCACAGCAGACCAACATGGACGTCATCGCCAACAACCTGGCGAACGTCAGCACTAACGGCTTTAAGCGTTCACGCGCGGTGTTCGAAGACCTGATGTACCAGACCCTGCGTCAGCCGGGTGCGCAGTCGTCAGAACAGACGACGCTGCCGTCGGGCCTGCAGATCGGTACCGGTGTGCGTCCGGTGACCACCGAACGTCTGCACAACCAGGGCAACCTGTCGCAGACCAGCAACTCAAAAGATGTGGCGATCAACGGTCAGGGCTATTTTCAGGTGCAGATGCCGGACGGTACGTCGGCGTATACCCGCGACGGCTCTTTCCAGGTGGACCAGAACGGCCAGCTGGTGACCAACGCCGGTTTCCCGGTGCAGCCAGGCATCACTATTCCGGCGAATGCCACCAGCATCACCATTGCGCGTGACGGCGTGGTGACGGTGACACAGCAGGGGCAGACGCAGCCGGCGCAGGTTGGCCAGCTGACGCTCAGCACCTTCATGAACGATGCCGGACTGGATAGCGTCGGGGAAAACCTCTATCAGGAAACCCAGGCTTCTGGCGCACCAACCGAAAGCACGCCGGGCCAGAACGGGGCCGGTCTGCTGTATCAGGGTTACGTGGAAACCTCCAACGTCAACGTGGCGGAAGAGCTGGTGACCATGATTCAGACGCAGCGCGCTTATGAGATCAACAGCAAAGCGATCAGCACCTCCGATCAGATGCTGCAGAAGTTAACCCAGCTGTAATGCCGGGATCGTTGGGCCAGCGCGTCTGGCCCGATTAAGAACATGAAAAAGGTCAGAACTCCGTGGCGAAGCAAGTGATTCTCAAGCCTGGGCATTGGTTAGTAGCCACGCTGCTACTGACCCTTAACGGTTGTGCGCTGGTGCCGCGCACGCCACTGGTACAGGGTGCGACGACGGCTGAGCCGACGCCATCCGCACCGCCGGTGGTGAACGGTTCCATTTTTCAGGGCGTGGCGCCGCTCAACTACGGCTATCAGCCGCTGTTTGAGGATCGTCGTCCACGTAACATTGGTGACACCCTGACCATTACGCTGCAGGAAAACGTCAGCGCCAGCAAAAGCTCTTCAGCCAATGCCAGCCGCGACGGCAGCAACAGCTTTGGCCTGAGCGCCATCCCAACCGGCCTGGCCGGACTGGTGGGCGCCGGCGGCGAAAAAGCCGCGCTTGATGCCAACGGCAAAAACGATTTCGCTGGCAAAGGTGGCGCGACCGCCAACAACACCTTTACCGGCACCATCACCGTCACCGTTAACCAGGTGCTGTCGAACGGCAACCTGCGCGTGGTCGGCGAGAAACAGATTGAAATCAACCAGGGCACCGAATTCATTCGCTTCTCTGGCGTAGTGAACCCGCGCACCATCAGCGCCAGCAACGCGGTGTTGTCAACGCAGGTCGCCGATGCACGTATTGAGTACGTCGGTAACGGTTATATCAATGAGGCGCAGACCATGGGCTGGTTCCAGCGCTTCTTCCTGAACGTCTCGCCGATGTAAGAGGTCATGATGAAAAACACTACACTGCTGCGTTTGGGCCTGGGCCTGTTGCTCGGCATCAGCAGCCTGATGGCGCAGGCCGATCGCATCCGCGATCTCACCAGCGTGCAGGGCGTACGCGATAACCAGCTGATTGGTTACGGTCTGGTGGTTGGCCTTGACGGCACCGGTGACCAGACCACCCAGACGCCGTTCACCACGCAAACGGTGAGTAACATGCTGTCGCAGCTGGGCATCACCGTGCCTGCCGGCACCAACATGCAGCTGAAAAACGTGGCGGCGGTGATGGTCACCGCCAAACTGCCGTCGTTTGCCCGTCAGGGACAGACGGTTGACGTGGTGGTGTCCTCACTGGGTAACGCCAAAAGTTTGCGCGGCGGTACGCTGCTGATGACGCCAATGAAGGGCGTCGATAACCAGGTTTACGCGCTGGCGCAGGGTAACATTCTGGTCGGCGGGGCGGGTGCCTCGGCCGGCGGCAGCAGCGTGCAGGTTAACCAGCTCAACGGCGGCCGCATTACCGGTGGCGCCACCGTCGAGCGTGAGCTGCAGAGCAACTTCGGCAGCCAGAACACCATCAACCTGCAGCTTAACAACGAAGATTTCACCATGGCGCAGCGCATTGCTGATGCCATCAACAGCCGTGGCGTGGGGTCAGCGCTGCCGCTGGACGCCCGTACCGTGCAAATCCGCGTGTCGCCGAATAACAGCTCGCAGGTACGTCTGCTGGCGGAGATCCAGAACATCGACGTGTCGGTGCCGCTGGAAGACGCCAAAGTGATCATTAACTCGCGCACCGGTTCGGTGGTGATGAATCGCGAAGTGACGCTCAACACCTGTGCGGTGGCGCAGGGCAACCTGTCGGTCACGGTTAATCAGCAGCAGAACGTCAGCCAGCCGGATACGCCGTTTGCCGGTGGTCAGACGGTTGCCACCACGCAAACGCAGATCGATCTGCGCCAGAGCGGCGGCGCGCTACAGCGGGTTAACGCCAGTGCCAACCTGAACAACGTAGTGCGGGCGCTGAATGCGCTGGGTGCGACACCGATTGAGCTGATGTCGATTCTGCAATCGATGGAGAGCGCGGGCTGCCTGCGCGCGAAGCTGGAAATTATCTGATGACCGATACGCAATCGCTGATGAACGCGGCGTATGACAGCCGCTCGCTGAACGAACTGAAACGCCAGGCTGCCGTTGACCCGAAAGGCAAAGCGCTGCAGGTGGCGAAGCAGGTCGAAGGGATGTTCGTGCAGATGATGCTGAAGAGCATGCGTGAAGCGCTGCCGCAGGATGGCATGCTGAGCAACGATCAGACGCGGCTTTACACCTCGCTTTACGATCAGCAGATTGCGCAGGAAATCGGTAAGCGCGGGCTGGGTCTGGCCGACACCATTGTCAAACAGATGCAGCCGGCGCAGGCACCGGACGAAAGCGCCGGTACCGTGCCGATGAAGCTGGATAACAGCTTCATCTATAGCAGCATGGCGCCCACGCAGCTGGAGCAGATGGTGCGTAAAGCGGTGCCGCGTTTGCCGGTCTCGCCGGCCAGCCTGCCGGGTGACAGCAATGAGTTTATCGCCCAGCTGGCGCAGCCGGCGAAAGTGGCCAGCCAGCAGAGCGGCATTCCTCACCATCTGATTCTGGCGCAGGCGGCACTGGAGTCCGGCTGGGGCCAGCGGCAGATCCTGACGCGCGACGGCAAGCCGAGCTACAACGTGTTCGGGATCAAAGCCAGCGGCGACTGGAAGGGCGAAACCACCGACATCATGACCACGGAATACGAGGGCGGTGAAGCGAAGAAAGTGCGCGCCACCTTCCGCGTTTATGGCTCCTATTTCGAAGCGCTCAGCGACTACGTGCGGTTGATTTCCAGTAACCCGCGTTATGCGGCGGTGGCGAATGCACCAAGCGCCGAGCAGGGCGCGCGCGCGCTGCAGGCGGCTGGCTACGCGACTGACCCGAAATATGCGCAGAAACTGGTAGGAATGATCCAGCAATTCAAAAACATGGGCGAAAAAGTGGTTAAGGCTTACAGCCAGGATTTCACCGACCTGTTCTGATTTTTCCGCTCAAGTTTCGCTTAAGCACGCCGATAACCTTCACATGCCGCGGGCGTTGTGGCCCGCGCAATCGCACTGATGACTGCCAGCCCGGTTAACGGGAAAAAGGAACCGAGATGTCCAGCATAATTAACTCCGCGATGAGCGGGCTGAGCGCCGCACAGGCCGCATTAAGCACCACCAGTAACAACATCAGTAATTACACCGTGGCCGGTTATTCGCGCCAGACGATTTTGCTGTCGCAGGCCAACAGTACGCTGCAGGGCAGCAACTATTATGGCAACGGCGTCAACGTGACCGGCGTGCAGCGTGAATACGATGAGTTTATTACCGCCCAGCTGCGCGGTAACAGCGCCAACTACAGCGCGGTCAATTCACAGTACAACCAGATTTCGAATATTGATGATCTGCTGTCGACGTCGACCACCAGCCTGTCTGACTCGATTCAGAGCTTTTTCACTAACGTGCAGAACGTGGTGAGTAACGCGGACGATCCTTCTGCGCGTCAGTCTATGCTGAGCTATGCGCAGGGACTGGTAAACCAGTTCCAGACCACCGCACAGTATCTGACCAGCATGCAAAACAGCGTCAATACGGACATCAAAGCCAGCGTCGAGCAGATCAACACTTACTCCAGCCAGATTGCCGATCTCAACACGCAGATCGCCAAGCTGACCACCGGCGGCGGCTCTGCGCCTAACGACCTGCTCGATCAGCGCGATCAGCTGGTTAATAACCTGAATGGCCTGGTCGGCGTAAACGTGTCGCAGCAGGACGGTAACTATATCGTCTCGATGGGCAACACCACGCTGGTCAACGGCAGCAAAACCACCTCGCTGATCGCCATGCCTTCCAGCAGCGATGCGTCGCGCATTACCGTGGGCTATGTCGATAAGCAGGCCGGTAACGTTGAGATCCCGGAAAAAACGCTGACCACCGGTTCGCTCGGGGGCCTGCTGGCGTTCCGTACCCAGGATCTGGATAACGCGCAGAACCAGCTCGGGCAGCTGGCAGCGGCATTCACCACCAGCTTCAACCAGGTGCACAGCCAGGGCTATGACAGCAAAGGCAACACCGGCATCAACTTCTTCAATATTGGTAGCCCGACAGTGGTGACCAACAGCAAAAACACCTCAGCCGCTACCGTCAGTGCCAGCTGGACCGATACCGGGGCGATGAAAGCCTCTAACTACAGCGTCAGCTATGACGGCAGCAACTGGTCGGTGACGCGTCTTTCGGACAACGTGAAAGTGACGCCGACCATGGGCAGCGATGGTGCCGGTAATACCACCATGAGCTTTGACGGACTGTCATTAACGGTAAATGGAACGGCTAACGCCAAAGACAGCTTCGTGGTCAAACCGGTGCAGGATGTGATTAGCGGCATGTCAGTGGCTATCACCAGTGAATCGCAGATCGCGGCAGCTTCGGCTGCGGGTGGCGCCAGCGATAACCGTAACGCGCAAAAGCTGCTGGACCTGCAGGATGCCAAACTGATTAACGGTAACGCCACGCTGGCGCAGGGTTATGCCAGCCTGGTGAGCACCGTCGGCAACAAAACCAAAAACCTCGAAACCGCCGCTACCACCCAGAAGGGCGTGGTGACGCAGCTGACCGAACGTCAGCAGTCGGTTTCTGGCGTAAACCTCGACGAAGAGTACGCCAACCTGAGCAAATATCAGCAATTTTACATGGCGAACGCGCAGGTACTGCAAACCGCCAATACCATTTTCGATGCTCTGATGAGCATTCGCGGTTAATACGGGAGGCCTGACCGATGAGACTCAGTACCAATATGATTTTCGACCAGCAGGTGCGCGGCGTCACTGACGCGCAATCCTCCTGGCTGAAAGCGGGTGAACAACTGTCAACCGGTCGCCGCGTGACCAATCCGTCTGACGATCCGATCGCCGCTTCGCGCGCCGTAGTGCTGTCGCAGACGCAGGCGCGCGACAGCCAGTTCGCGCTGGCGCGTTCGTTCGCGAATCAGGGACTGTCGCTGGAAGAGAGCACGCTGAGTGATGTCACGACGGCGATTCAGTCGGCGCAATCCACGCTGATCAGCGCCGGTAACGGCTCGCTGAGTGACGATGACCGCGCGTCTTATGCTACCCAGCTGGAGGGCATTCGCTCGCAGCTGCTCAACCTGGCCAACAGCAAAGACGGGAACGGCCGCTACCTGTTTGCCGGCTATGCGTCCGACAAGCCGCCGTTCACCGAAGATGCCAGCGGTAAAATCATCTATAGCGGTGGCAGCGACGCGATCACCCAGAAAGTTGACAGCGAACGCACCATGACGGTGGGCCATACCGGTAATTCAATTTTTGACCAGCTGACCAGCAACGCCAAGCCGGAGCCGGATGGCAGCGCCAGCCAGACTAACCTGTTCGATATGCTGGATGACGCCATTGCGGCGCTGAAAGTGCCGCAGAATGACGCTGACGATGCCACTAAACAGACCTTCAGCGCGGCGATGGACAAGGCCAACCGTGGCTTCAGCAACTCGCTGAACAATGTGCTGGCGGTGCGTTCTGAGATTGGTACCCAGCTGGACGAACTGGATACGCTGGATGCAAAAGGTGACGACCGCAAGGTGACGCTGAAAGATCAGATGAGCACGCTGGTTAACGTCGATTACACCGAAGCCATTTCTACCTACACCATGCAGCAGCAGCTGCTGCAGGCGTCGTACACCACCTTTAGCGATATGTCGAAGATGTCGCTGTTCCAGATGAATAAATAAACCTGACTGTTTGAGCGTACTTAAACCGGGTACGCTTAGTTTTTCCCACTGCCTGCGAGGGCCGTGGGATTTTTTTTGGCTTGTAATCAGGGTGTTCAGTCAGGTGGGGAGGGGAGAATGCGGGCAATAAAAAACCCCGGACCAGCCGGGGTTTGGAGACGGTAGTGCTACAGCAGAGGCTTACGCGCTTTCCGGACGGGTAGCCGGTGCGGTAGCCTGATGCGTGGCGCTGTGACCACCGGCTGAACCGCGTCCTTCAAAGTTGAAGGCCGGACGGACCCAGTCACTGTGGCGCACGGGCTCAGGTTCCCATGCCGGTGCCGGTGCTTTGGTCATCGGTGCCGTAGCGTGATGCTTGAAGCGGGTCTCAGCATGGCTGACCCCGGTATCACGGGCGGCAACCGGTGCGTGCGGTTCGGTGACCGGCGCGACAGGTGCTTCGGCCGCTACCGGCGCGGACAGCACTTCTTCTACCTGCGCTTCGATTGCGGGTGACACCTCGATCGGAGCCTGTTCCGCTGCGCTAACCGCTTCGGTAACCACTTCGGTAACCACTGGCGGCGTCTCTTCGGCAGGCGTAACAGCCGGTTGCGCTTCTGCTGCGGTTTCCTGTGCAACTGCTTCATCGGCTGCGGAAATCACTGCTGGCTGGTGATCAACCGGTGCCGCCACTGGCGTCAGGTCATCAGTATTCACCACCGGCACCTCAGTGTGCGCCTGCGGTTCAGCCTGATGCACCACTTCTGGCGCTGGCGTTTCTGGCTGTGCCACGGCAGCGGCTTCGACAGCCACAGGCAGTTCTTCCGCCGGAGCGGCATCCTGATAGCCATAGTCTGGCATTTCGTTCAGCGCCTGGTTAGAAGTGAAGTGCTCGTGAGTCTGCGTGACCGGATAGGTGATCCACACTTTACCTGACGCCATCTCTGGTGAGGCAGCTGCTGTTTCCAGCGGCATCGCAGACTGCGTAGGGTAACGCTCGTCACGATAGCGACGACGACGCTGACCGCTGACGCGCAGATGACGCGGTGAGCGACGTGAACGGCGCGGCATGTTGGCCCCGTCACGGTTCTCGCTGTCATCCTGCTCATCCTGAGCGGTTTCAACTTGCTCTTTCAACTGGGCGCGCTGGCTGTTTTCCTGCACCGCTTCAGTAACGGCAGCGGCAGGCAGCTCAGCAGGCATCGCGTCAGCGTTGTCACCTACGCGCACGCGCTGACTGAGCTGGCGCTGTTTGCGACGCGGCATAACCTGAACGCGTTCGTCTTCCTGCGCAACGCTGTCATCAACGCTATCAACAACAGGCACCTGCTCAGCAACTTGTGGTTCCTGCTGCGCACGTTTCTCTTCCTGACGACGACGCTGGCGCTCAGCACGCTGTTCGCGACGCTGTTGCTGCTGCTCATCACGCTGCTGCAGTTGCTCTTCAGTCAGCGCCGGACGCTCACCGCGCGCGTCATTCTGACGCTTGTTACGGCGGTTATCCTGATCGCGTGGCTCGCGGGCTTCACGAGGCTCACGGGGTTCACGCGGCTCGCGCGCTTCACGTGGCTCACGGCCTTCACGGCTCTGCGCATGCTCACCGTTACGCGGCGTGCGCTCGCGGCGATTGTTGTTGTTGCGACGATTGTTACGACGCTCACCACGCTGCTGCGTATTCTCACCGTCAGCCGTTTTCGCTTCGGTCTTCTCTTCAGCAGGGGCCGCGGCGGGGGCATCACCAGCAAACAGTTTTTTCAGGCCACCCAGCAGGCGCGCAACAAAACCGGTGCTGACGGTCGCGGGTGCTGCGACCGCCGGTTTGGCTTTGACGTCAACCGCTGCCGGCTGGCTCTCTTCACTTACTTCAACCGGAGCCGGTGGTGCATCCGGCATCACGAAGGCGGCCAGTGCAGGCTGCTCCGGACGACGACGCTCAGCGTGCTCTTCTTCCGATGGCAGCGCCATCTCGGCTTCATGCAGTTTCGGCAGGTGATAGGAGAGGGTCTGCGTCTCTTCACCTTTGCGTACGCGCAGCACCGAGTAGTGCGGCGTTTCCATCTGATCGTTTGGCACGATAATGGCACGCACGCCGCCCTGACGTTTCTCAATGGCACTGACCGCTTCACGTTTTTCGTTCAGCAGGTAAGAGGCCACCTGAACCGGCACAATGGCGTGCACTTCTTTGGTGTTGTCTTTCAGCGCTTCTTCTTCAATCAGACGCAGGATCGACAGCGACAGCGATTCGTTATCACGAATGGTGCCGGTACCGCTACAGCGCGGGCAGACGTGATGGCTGGACTCACCCAGTGACGGGCTGAGGCGCTGACGCGACATCTCCAGCAGACCAAAGCGTGAAATGTGGCTGATCTGGATACGCGCCCGATCCTGACGTACCGCTTCACGCAGACGGTTTTCCACGGCGCGCTGATGGCGCACAGGTGTCATATCGATGAAGTCGATAACAATCAGACCACCGAGGTCGCGCAGACGCAGCTGACGGGCAATCTCGTCGGCGGCTTCCAGGTTGGTGTTGAAGGCGGTCTCTTCGATATCGCCACCGCGTGTAGCGCGGGCGGAGTTGATATCGATGGCGGTCAGCGCTTCGGTGCTGTCGATAACGATAGAACCGCCGGACGGCAGACGCACTTCGCGCTGGAACGCCGATTCAATCTGCGATTCGATCTGGTAATGGCTGAACAGCGGAATTTCACCGGTGTACAGTTTGATTTTGCTGCTGAAGTCCGGACGACCGAGCGCGGCGATGTGCTGACGCGCCAGCTCCAGCACTTTCGGGTTATCGATAAGGATTTCACCGATATCCTGACGCAGGTAGTCGCGGAAGGCGCGCACAATCACGTTACTTTCCTGATGAATCAGGAACGGTGCCGGGCGGCTGTCTGCGGCTTTTTTGATGGCTTCCCAGTGCTTCAGACGGAAGCTGAGATCCCACTGCAGCGATTCGGCAGATTTGCCAACGCCAGCAGTACGCACGATCAGGCCCATGCCGTCCGGCAGCTCCAGCGCTGACAGCGCCTCTTTCAGCTCGGTACGGTCGTCACCTTCGATACGGCGGGAAATGCCGCCAGCGCGCGGGTTGTTGGGCATCAGCACCAGATAGCTACCGGCCAGCGAAATAAAGGTGGTCAGTGCTGCCCCTTTATTACCGCGCTCCTCTTTATCGATTTGTACGATCACTTCCTGGCCTTCACGCAGCACATCTTTGATGTTCGGACGGCCATGCGCGTTGTAATTAGCAGGGAAGTATTCGCGGGAAATTTCTTTCAGAGGGAGGAAACCGTGACGCTCGGCACCGTAATCAACAAACGCAGCTTCGAGGCTGGGTTCAATACGGGTGATTTTACCTTTGTAGATGTTGGCTTTTTTCTGCTCGTGTCCGGGGCTTTCGATATCCAGATCGTACAGACGTTGTCCGTCAACAAGGGCAACGCGCAACTCCTCCTGCTGAGTTGCGTTGATTAACATTCTTTTCATCGTGACTTACTCGTTATTCTCACATGAGTGATAAAGCTGCGGGCATCGTTACCCTGGACGAGAATCAACCGATGGCCCCGTGTCTGCATGCACTGACGTCAACCTCACGGTTGTCGGCGGCTAAAGGGGCGCAAATCTTGTCGGTGGCCTG